>Ga0247832_1000033_pt1 | contig 218960 bp, 198 predicted proteins | sample LaCruzMarch2015__10_FD_192407 | JGI IMG/M metagenome (GOLD analysis project Ga0247832, IMG submission 192407) | Freshwater microbial communities from meromictic Lake La Cruz, Castile-La Mancha, Spain - LaCruzMarch2015_4m | ecosystem: Environmental > Aquatic > Freshwater > Lake | place: Spain...
GTGCCTGTGATCGTCTCATCAGAAATAACAGTGGATCCAATAACATTCAATCCACCCGATACGGTTGTATTGGAAAGTACTGTGGAATCGCCAACTAAGAGTGTGCCTGTGATCGTCTCATCAGAAATAACAGTGGATCCAGAAACATTCAGTCCACCCGATACGGTTGTATTAGACAGTACTGTGGAATCTCCAACCAAGAGTGTGCCTGTGATCGTCTCATCAGAAATAACAGTGGATCCAATAACATTCAATCCACCCGATACGGTTGTATTGGAAAGTACTGTGGAATCGCCAACTAAGAGTGTGCCTGTGATCGTCTCATCAGAAACAACCGTGGATCCAGTAACATTCAATCCACCTGACACGGTTGTATTAGAAAGTACTGTGGAATCGCCAACTAAGAGTGTGCCTGTGATCGTCTCATCAGAAACAACCGTGGATCCAGTAACATTCAATCCACCCGATACTGTTGTATTAGACAGTACTGTGGAATCGCCAACTAAGAGTGTGCCTGTGATCGTCTCATCAGAAACAACAGTGGATCCGACCACGTTTAGTCCACCGGAAACGGTTGTATTAGAAAGTACTGTGGAATCTCCAACCAAGAGTGTGCCTGTGATCGTCTCATCAGAAATAACAGTTGATCCAATAACATTCAATCCACCCGATACGGTTGTATTGGAAAGTACTGTGGAATCTCCAACCAAGAGTGTTCCTGTGATCGTCTCATCAGAAACAACCGTGGATCCAGTAACATTCAATCCACCCGATACGGTTGTATTAGACAGTACTGTGGAATCTCCAACAAGGAGTGTTCCTGTGATCGTCTCGTCAACAATAACAGTGGATCCGGTAACATTCAATCCACCTGATACGGTTGTATTAGAAAGTACCGTGGTCCCAACCACCTGGAGTGTTCCGGTTACAGTCTCATCAGAAATAACCGTGGATCCAATGACGTTTAATCCACCTGACAGCGTGGCATCCGTGAGGAGTGTAGCTCCACCAACATTTAAATTCATTCCAATTCCTACACCACCCTTCACCTGAAGCGCACCAGTATCAGTGGATGTAGATTGTACTAATCCATTAACGAGTAGTCTATTATTCATGGAAATATCACCGCCATCTTCTATTGACATAACCAAAGTAGTATCATCATAAAAACGCGCAATCGGTTCAGTTCCAAATTGGCGGACGATTAAACCGGGTCCAGTTCCACTGTTAGATATGTCAACTTGTTCGGAGAAATACACATTCAAACTAATATCATTTTGAAAAACGCCACCTGCAAAATTAAATGCTCCGTCTACAATCAAATTTCCATGTAGTCGTGAGGTTCCATATACATCTATTCCACTTCCGACAATAAGCGATCCGGTTACCGTCTCGTCTGTCACTACTAGATTAGCTAGTACAGTGGATCCGGATACGTTTAATACCCCAGTCACAGTTGTATCCGAAAGTACAGTAGAACCTCCGACATTAAGTGTTCCGGTCACCGTCTCGTCTGTCGCTAGTAAATTAGAAACAACCGTTGATCCCGAAACATTCAATCCACCCGAAAGTGTGGCATCCGATAATAAGGTAGATCCACCAACTCGGAGTGTTCCTGTAACCGTCTCATCGGACACTTGTAAATTGGATATTACACTTGACCCCGATACATTCAATGTTCCCGGAATTGTAGCAACTACCGGGCTGAATTTTATTATAACTACTCCTGAACCACCTGCTGCTCCGGCACTCAAGTAAGTGCTACTTCCGGCGCCTCCACCGGTGTTTGCTACCCCAGGATTGCCAAGTGCACTGCCTCCTCCGCCAAAAAGACCATTTCCGCCATTTCCAAATCCAATTGTTCCGCTTGTAGTAGAATAAATACCACCACCGCCACCGCCAGCAAACCATCCAGATTCACCTACATCAGTTCCAAATATTGAGCTTAAATCAATACCAGCTCCACCATTACCTGCTACGGCTCCGGTGAGTGCTGCATTCGCGCCTACACTACCAGCTCCACCACCACCACCAGCACCACCATCTGCACCGATACCAGTATATGCTTGTACTGTTCCAGCCCATACTAGGCGTACAAATCCTCCACCACCGGCGCTGGCTACCCCCCTGCCATCATCAAGTGATCCACCTCCACCGCCACCTGGAAATCCACCAGCACCGCCTTGTGATCCTGAAGTCGTTAATCCATTACCATTACCACCAGAAGTGGTAACAACGGTAGTAGTATAAGTAGCAGAACCGCCGCCACCACCCCCTGTTGTATTATGTTGACCTGTACCACCGGAGCCACCACTAAATCCACTGTTGGAACCGCCGGTTGTTGCAGTACTAGAATTACTTCCACCGCCTCCAGCACCGCCTCCACCATTAGTTGCGCCTCCAGTCCAAGAACTTGCACCGTTACCTCCAGCACCAGCAAGGCCTCCAGCGCCACCACCACCACCACCGCCATCAAATGCGGCACCACCTTGGCCGCCAGCAAAACCTCCTCTAGTTACTCCCACGGGAATGTTTGTAAAGCTAGGAGCGCTTGGTGCTGGAGCACCCGGGTTGGCTCCATATTGTGATCCCCCAATACCACCAGGAACAGTCATGACAAATGATCCAAATGTCACTGAACTCAATCCGCCATCAGGAGCTTTTGTATTTTTTACCGTAGTTGCTACTCCACCAGCTCCGACAACTATGGTAAGAGTTTGTCCTGGAGTTACTGCTAGACCGGTAAAAAATCCAGCCGAACCACCTGATCCACCACCACCTCCACCGTCTCCTGCATTTCCATCGTCTCCAGCGCCGCCACCACCAACTGCCAATGCTGATAATGTAGTTACATTTGTAGGAACTGTGAATGTATACGTTCCGGGCGTTATGTAATTTATATACTCACCATCTCTTCCTTCACCACCTGCGTTCCCATATTCGGTCCATCCTACATAGGTATTCTTAGTTGAAATGCCACCGACATTATCTGGCGTACTATAACTACTACTAGAACCTCCGCCGCCGCTACCACCACTATTACCTCCTCTTCCTATCTCACCGTTGGTAATGTTATTACTTCCTCCTCCTCCACCACCAACAGCCGTATACGTAATCCCATCTATAACAATAGAAGTATCACCACCATTACTTCCATTTACGGTGGAATCTGAAGCGCCAGCGCCACCATTTCCAACTGTTATTGAATGCGAACCAGCTGGAATACTATAACCACTAGCAAGTAAAGCTGCACCTGCGCCACCACCACCACCAAAAGAACCACTACCGCCACCGCCGCCAACTAATAGAATATCACAAGTAATTTCTGAGGGAATTGTTACTGTATATGTTCCAGATGTAAAGACATTAATATAAGTGTTTGTGTCAAGTTGTAACCGGGTTGCTGATGGAGTGGAAATTGGATTAGTGTCTATAGTTCTAGTACTAATATTCAATATACCAGACAAAGTAACGTCGGATAGGAGGCGTGTATCTCCACCGACTCTGAGTGCTCCTGTGATAGTCTCGCTTACTACTTGTAAATTCCTAGCAGAGGCATTTCCACCGACTCGGAGTGATCCTGTAATAGTCTCATTTACTACTTGTAAATTCGTAGCAGAGGCGTTTCCAGTAACATTAAGACTACCAGCTATAGTTGTTGCAGAAAGTACTGATGTGCCGCCAACACCGATACCACCAGTTACACGAAGAGCACCGGTATTTGTACTTGTTGATGCTATAGCGGAACCGATTGACGCGCTTCCTAAAATATTTGCTGCAGTTGCTGCTGGTGGTGTATATCTGATGATGATTATACCTGGACTACCAGCGCCACCAGAACTACTTCCTCCTCCTCCTCCTCCTCCTCCTCTAACACCATTTGATGGACCTGTCGTAAATGAGGCGCCATTTCCACCTCCATGTGTTCCCGATACAGCTGATATACCACTGGCGTTACTACCTCCTGCACCTCCACCTCCATATCCAAGTGTTGTACCTGTAATATCAATGTCTACACCTAGACCACCTGTGCCCGCCGAAGTTGTTGAGCCATTTCCTCCGTTTTTACCTGTAACATCTGCTCCTCCTCCTCCTCCTCCTCCCCCTATATTTGAGGTAGTACTACCATTTCCTCCTGAACCACCAGAACCAGATGATGTACCTCCTGTTCTGTTATTTGCTCCTCCTCCTCCTCCTCCTCCAATATCAGATGTGCCATTTGTACTCGCGCCACCACCACCTGCGCCACCACCGGCTGATAATATAGTAGAACCGCCTTGAACTATGCTTGATGGATTACCTGAAGTTGCTGCAAACGATTCAAGTGAATTAGCAGTAAAACCAAAAAAACCACAAGTAAATGTATATGTACCATTAAATGTCTGTGAGTTACCTGTTTTAAATGGTACTGATTTATTTGTATAGTATTTTACTTGTCCGCCACCTCCACCACCTGCACGCGTATGTGCGCCACCGCCACCAGCTCCTATTATAAGAACTTCACAAACAGTACTTGCTGGAAATGTTACTGTATAAGTACCTTGTGTATTAAACGCCATGTAAAATTCTCCTCCACCAAGTGATATAGGAGATGCCGACGGAGTTACTGGATGTAATAGACCATCTCCAACTTGTAATAATCCATTAATAGTTGTAGCACCGAATGTGGAAGCTCCTATAGTGCGAAGTGATCCTATTATTGTTTGGTTTGATACTACCGCGCCACCATTTAATGTTGTTAAACTTGAAGCCGACGTGACTAACGGTACATATAAATTTAATGCAGAAGTACCCAATTGCATTAATTCTGTAGTGTTAGAATGAAAAAATCTATGGGCTAATCCATAATAATTGAGACTCTCTCTAACATATCCGAACCCCGTCTGTGAACCCCATGCAGCAAATTCAATCACATTGGGTCCGCTAAGAGAATTATCTTGAGTATAAACATAAAGTTTATTATTCCAAATTCTTAATATGTTGTGAGATGCCATGCCGCCAAACATATTCACATAACCACTTATATTTACCGGTGGGTTTATAATAGCAGTCGTTGTTCCAGCAACTACCAATCCTCCCGTAATAGTGGTATCTCTCAACCTGGTTCCACTAGTAACATTTAATGTTCCTTGGATGGTTGTATCGGCCATAGGTCCACTTTGAGTAACATTACCTGTGAAATTCACTGTTCCGTCTACCGTCAAATTACCCGTGATTCGTGAAGTTCCGCCGACATTCAATCCACCACCCACCAAAAGAGATCCTCCGATCGTAGATGCGCCAGTTGTTGATAGACTTCCATAAACTTCCGCACCAGTTGTAGTTACTCGGAACCTTTCTGTACCATCGGTGGTTTCCGCAGAACCAGTATAAAATCTATGAGACGCATCTGTTGTATATTTCATAAAACCACTTCCTAGTCCGATGCCATTACCGCCTACTGTGTTGAGTCGTATTGAATTTGGACCGCCAGCGGCCGTGTTTGGATTAATTGTTGTAATACCATTCACTCTTAATGCTCCTGTAACAGTTGCATTTGTAAGCGTAGTTGGACCCGTAACATTTAACAATCCTCCAACTTGTATAGGTCCGCCAGTAACATTGAGAGAACCTATAATAGTTGTACTAGACAGCCGCGAGGATCCGCCACTAACCACAAGAGATCCTCCTGTAATATTAACAGTACCAGTAACATTGGTAGTTTGTAGTTGAGTTAATCCAGATACTACATTGACGGCAATATCTACGTTATATCTTATTATAACTACTCCTGAACCACCAAGTCCTCCGATTCTCTGAAAATCACCTCCGCCTCCGCCTCCGCCTGTATTTATTAGTCCATCACCCCTATTTGCGCTACCACCGCCACCGGTACCTCCAATGCCACTTGTTCCACCGTCGTATGAAGCGCCGCCACCACCACCTGCAAAATAACCACCTGAGCCTAGAGTTGTTCCAAATATAGAACGCAGATCTATACCAGCACCACCATTACCTCCTATATTATTTCCCGCATTTGCGCCTACTCCATTAGCGCCTCCTCCTCCTCCACTACCATAAGGGGTGCCACCTAAATTGCCATCTCTGCCATCACCCCCTGCATTTCCATATGATGTCCATCCTGAATAAGTATTCTTAGTTGAAAGACCTCCTCCATTATTTAGAAAATCGGATTCAGCGTTTGAGCCACCACCGCCACTACCACCACTATTACCTGCTCTTCCCGGAGCACCAGCAATATCATTACGACTTCCGCCACCACCACCACCAATCGCAGTATAAGTAGTTTCACCTATAGTAATAGAAGTATTACCACCATTAGTTCCATTCGCACTATAATAAATGCCACCTAGCCCACCACCGCCAACAGTAACTGAATACGAACCAGCCGGAAGACTATAACTGGTAGTAAGTAAAACTGCTCCTGCGCCGCCTCCGCCACCAAATGAGCCACCACCACCGCCACCACCAACAAGTAGAATATCGCAAACTGTTTCAGATGGTACGGATAGTGTATAAGATCCAGATGTAAGAACTGTAGCATAACTGGTGGGTGTAATTTGTAATGGAATTGTTGATGGCGTTGAAGTGAGATATAGTTTACCTATATTGAGTGTTCCCGTTATCGTTTCATTGGAAACGATCAGATTATTTACAACACTCGGTCCGGCAACATTCAATCCGCCCGAAATTGTCGTATTAGACAAGGTCGTTTGGCCGGCTGCATTTAATGTACCAGTAACCGTTGTATCTGAGAGTATGGTCGCCCCACCAACTACGAGAGATCCGCCAGTAACATTCAAGGTCCCTATAACCGTTGTATCCGAAAGCGTTGTTGAGCCTGATACGTCCAATGTTGAGCCGAGAGATGCAGCCCCGGCTACATTCAAAGTCCCTTGGATGGTTGTTGATCCACCAACCATTAGATTTGCATTCATTGATACGTCACCCCCATCTAAAATAGATACGACTAGATTGCTATCGTCATAGAATCTAGCGATCGGTTGTTCTCCGAATTGACGGACAATGAGTGCTGGACCGGTTCCAGTATTTGAGATATCAACCTGCTCTGATATAAGCACATTATAACAAATATCGGTTTGGATTATATCACCCGCAAAACTGACTGGTCCATCAATGGTTAACCCTCCACGAATGTGAGTGTCTCCACTGATGTCTACTGTACCATTTGTAACAGTTAAGCCGCCGTTACGGACGACCAGGTTTCCAGACATATCTAAAAACTCCTTCAGATACGTCCGTGCCAACTTGTTCGACGAATTTCCGAACTGTAACCATTCGTTCATTGTGTATATATACTAAAACCATATTTTTAATATAGATAAAACACAAATGTGTATATTTCGTGCGTATACATAAAATTTATATTGAAATTTTATTTATCGTTTGATTTACAATTTCATTTATGAAAGGCGTTTCTCAATCGCCGAAATACGTTCTTCTAATGTTCGGATCGTACGGCGTGCCTCTTGTAATTGCGAGTCCATCTCCTGAGTGGCACTCAATGTTATCGTCCAAATCGTATCCTTGTTGATTGAATGGAAATCATCTACTTGGCTTCCATATACGAAAATGCCTTGCCTGACTTCTCCTGCGTAGATTTGCGAACCTCGCATATAAGTGGTTACTCCATTTTCTATATATTTATCCAGTATAGTACCGCATATATCCATACATGATGTGCTTTGTTTTATGTCGGTGTTTATAGAGAATGTTTTATTGTCATGTATGCTTGTCACACTCACGAATATATCTTCGTTGTTTTGGTCGCGTAACTTCAATTTGCAGCACGATATATCGGTTGTAGACTTATTGATGAGAGTTATATTATTTCCTTCAACGAATGCGTTCTCATAAACGGACGGTATGTAACCTTTCTGTAGGTTTATTGATTTCGGTATGATTTCTTTTACCTCTTGTGCTATGAAACCATATACAGATTCTTTGTTTCCATCTATCATCGTGTATTCGCGTGGTCTGATCTTTCGCATGATTTCTAGTGATGGGAAATTCAAGTCGGTTACATCCTTCTTTATACGCTGATCGGATACTGTATTGAAAAATGGCGCGGTTACCATCGCGCCTGCGAATATATTTCCAGTGACACCTAGACCTCCTCTAATTTGGAGCGAACCAGTTGTCGCACTAACTGAAGGTACGTTAGAATTTATTAAAACGGTTCCATTCGATGTAACAGTTCCTGTCATTGTGGTATCATCTGGGGTGCCGGCAATTCCCCACCCTGTGCTGAAAAAGGTTGTACTACGACCAGTCCATGTGTTTCCATTTGTTGATGTCGCTATCGTATTTCCTCCACTTCCGACCGCTACAAACATTGAACCATTCCATGCAACTCCTTGCCCGGAACTGCTAAAAACGGTTGTACCAAGACCAGTCCATGATGTTCCATTAGATGACGTAGATATCGTATTCCCTGTTCCTACAGCCACCCATAATGATAATGATGGACTCCAAGCAACTCCATATCCGAAACTACTAAAAACAAACCCAAGCCCAGTCCATGCGGTTCCATTCGGTGATGTCATCATCGTATGTGATCCACCCTGTCCTACAGCCACCCATAATGATAATGATGGACTCCAAGCAACTCCCCGTACACTACCGTTAAGCAGGGTTGTACCCTGACCGATCCAGTCAATTCCATTAGACGATATCGCTATCGTATTTCCTCCTTGACCTCCTGCTACCCATAACGAGCCACTCCACGCAACTCCATATCCAGCAGCGGAAAAAATGGTTGTACCTATACCGGTCCAGATAATTCCATTCGTTGAATACGCTATCGTATGAGTGCTTCCCTGACCTACCGCAACCCATAATGATAATGATTTGCTCCAGGTAACTCCCAATCCGGCAGTACTAAAAATATTTGTACCAGTACGACCAGTCCAGTTAATTCCATCTGTTGACGTTGCTATAGAATTTCCTCCCTGACCTACGGCTACCCATAATGAGCCATTCCAGGCTACTCCAAAACCTCTAGTGCTAAAAGGGCTTGTACGGCTGGTCCATGTGATTCCTCCGTCCGATGATGTCCCTATTTTATTTCCTGTCTCACCTACCGCCACCCATAGCCCCGATACTCGGAGAGATCCTTGGTAAACATTCAGCGATCCATTAATGGTTGTATCGGAAAGGGTTGAAGATCCATTAACCGTGAGTGCACCCTCGCTAGGAATATTATAATAAAATCCGGCAACTCCAAATCCACTACTGCTAAAAAGACTTATACCAGCACGACCAGTCCAGTTAATTCCATCAGATGACGTCGCTATCGTATTTCCTCCAGAACCTACTACCACCCATGATGATCCGGTCCATGTAACTCCTATTACGGCATTGTTAAAAACGGTTGTACCAAGGCCAGTCCATGCGGTTCCATTCGTTGAATACGCTATCGTATTTCCTCCCTGACCTACCGCCACCCATAATGAGCCATTCCAGGCAACTCCCAATCCGATAGTACTAAAAATGGTTGCACCAAGACCAGTCCATGATGTTCCATTAGATGATGTCGCTATCGTATTTCCTCCCTGACCTACCGCCACCCATAATGAGCCATTCCAGGCTACTCCTCGTCCGATGCTGCTAAAAATGGTTGTACCAAGACCACTCCATGATGTTCCATTTGTTGATGTCGCTATCGTGTTATTTGTATTACCTACAGCCACCCATAATGATAATGATTGGCTCCAGGCAACTCCATATCCACCGCTAAAAAAAGTAGTTGCACCAAGACCACTCCAGTCAATTCCATTCTGTGATATTGCTATCGAATTTCCTGTAATACCTGGTCCACTACCTACTGCCACCCAGTATGAGCCATTCCAAGCAACTCCTCGCCCGGCACTGCTAAAAACGATTGTACCAAGACCAGTCCATGTGGTTCCATTCGTTGAATAAGCTATCGTATTTCCTGTACTACCTACCGCGACCCATAATGAACCGTTCCAGGAGACTCCACTTCCGGCACTGCCAAAAATGGTTGTACCAAGACCAATCCATGTGATTCCTCCATCTGATGATGTCGCTATCGCGTTATTTGTTCCCTGACCTACCGCGACCAATAATCCACCCGAAGCTGCGCGAGGTTCTTGGTAAATATTCAACGATCCAGTAATGGTTGTACTAGAAATACTTGAGGGTAAAGTAACCGCGAGCGATCCCAATCCTCCTCCTATTGCAACTCCATATCCGATAATATTAAAAGGAGAGTTTACAGTTACGCCACTCCATGTGGTTCCGTTTGGTGATGTCGCTATCGTATTTCCTCCCTGACCTACTGCTACAAACGCTGACCCACTCCATGCGATTCCATCTCCGGCAGTGCTAAAAGGGCTTACCGTAACACCAGTCCATTCGGTTCCATTCGGCGACGTGGCTATCGTATTTGTTCCTCTACCTACCGCTACCCATAATGATAATGATTGGCTCCATGCAACTCCATATCCCACAGTGCTAAAGGGAGAGTTGACGGTAACACCCGTCCATTCGGTTCCATTCGGTGACGTCGCTATCGTGTTTCCACCTTGACCTACCGCTACCCATAACGAGCCACTCCAGGCAACTCCATATCCGGCAGTGCTAAAAGGAGGGTTCACGGTAACACCCGCCCATGTGATTCCATTCGGTGACGTCGCTATCGTGTTTCCTCCCTCACCTACCGCGACCCATAACGAGCCATTCCAGTCATTTCCATATCCGCCAGTGCTAAAAATGGTAGTGCCAAGACCAGTCCATGATGTTCCATTTGTTGATATCGCTATCGTATTTCCTCCTCCCTGACCTACAGCTACCCATAATGATAATGATGGGCTCCAGGCAACTCCATATCCAATGACACTAAAAGGGCTTCCAGTCGTAACCCCCGTCCATGCGGTTCCATTCGGTGACGTCGCTATCGTAATTCCATAATTACCACCTACGGCAACCCATAATGAGCCGTTCCAGGCAACTCCTTGTCCTTGGCTGCTAAAAGGACTTATTTGACCGGTCCATGTACTTCCTCCATTAATTGATCTCGCGATTGTATTTCTTCCACTACCCACCGCTACCAAAACCCCGTCAATGGATGATCGGATTGTTGTATTGGAAAGGATTGAAGATCCAGTAACCGTGAGCGCACTCTTCTCGCTAGGAATATTATAATAAAATCCGGCAACTCCAGATACGCCATTGTTAATAGGGCTTGTACGAATGGTCCAGTTAGTTCCATCCAATGATGTCGCTATTTTTCCAGTATCACCTACTCCTATAAACAACGAGCCATTCCAAGTAACTCCTCGTCCAAGACCAAAAATGGTTGCGCCGCCACCGATCCAGGTGTTTCCATCAGTTGATGTCGCTATCGTATTGGTTCCATTACCTACCGCAACCCATAATGACAATAATGGACTCCAAGCAACTCCAAATACACTATTATTAATTGGTGAAGTGCGTGCGGTCCATGTGGTTCCATCCGTTGATGTAGCTATCGCATTTCCTCCCTGACCTCCCGCCACCCATAATGAACCATTCCAGGCAACTCCATATCCGACAGCGTTAAAAATAGTTGTACCAAGACCGGTCCATGTGGTTCCATTAGGTGATATCGCTATCGTGTTCCCACCCTGACCTACCGCTACCCATAACGAGCCACTCCAGGCAACTCCTTGTCCGGCAATGCTAAAAATGGTTTTACCGAGACCGGTCCAATTAATTCCATTTGGCGATGTTGCTATCGTATTTCCTGTCCCATTACCTACCGCAACCCAATATAAACCATTCCAGGCAACTCCGTTTACCGCAGTACTAATAATTCTACCCTGACCGATCCAATTGGTTCCATTAGTTGATGTCGCTATCGTATGACTGCTACCCTGACCTCCTGCTACCCATAAGGAGCCATTCCAGGCAACTGCAAATGCATTAGTGTTAAAAATAGTTTCGCCAAGACCGACCCATGTATTTCCTCCATCAGATGATGTCGCTATCGTATTTCCGCCCTGACCTACCGCGACCGATAAACCCGGAACCGAAACCGGAATCGGAAGAGAAGATCCTTGATAAATATTCAGAGATCCAGTAATAGTTGTATCGGTAAGTCTTGTTGGACCGGTAACATTCAATGACGAACGTAGAAAAGTGTCTTGTGTAACAGTGAGCGGTCCTGAAAGTCTGGTATCATTGGTGGTTCCGTAAGATCCATATCCTCTAACGCCAAAAATGTTTGCGCGACCAGTCCAGTTAATTCCATCTGGTGATGTCGCTATCGCATTTCCTCCATCACCCGTCGCTACAAACAACGATCCGTTCCAGGAAACTCCCCATCCCCTAGTGCTGAAAATAGTTTTTCCAAGACCAGTCCATGCGTTTCCATCTGATGATATCGCTATTGTATTTCCTCCAGTACCATCACCTACCACCACCCATAATGAGCCATTCCATGCAACTCCTGATGCGGCATTACTAAAAATAGTTGTACCAATAACACCGTTCCAGTCAATTCCATTCGTTGATGTCGCTATTGTATGTGTTCCAGCGGCACCTACTGCCACCCAGTATGAGCCATTCCAAGCAACTCCATATGCTCCACCAAAAGGGTTGTTAGGACGACCGAACCACGTGGTTCCGTTCGTTGATGTCGCTATCGAATTTCCTCCAGCACCTACCGCCACCCAGTATGAGCCATTCCAGGCAACTCCATATCCACTAACACTAAAAATAGTTGTACCTCCGCCGACCCATGATGTTCCATTCAACGAATATGCTATCGTATTAGTGCTTCCCTGTCCTACCGCCACCCATAATGAGCCATTCCATGCAACTCCATTTCCTAAAGTGCTAAAAAGGCTTGTATTAGCGCGACCAGTCCAGTTAATTCCATCCGGTGATGTCACTATCGTATTTCCTCCCTGACCTATCGCCACCCATAAGTTGCCATTCCAGGCAACTGTATATGCGATCTGAATATCGCGAGGCATACCAAGACCGCTCCATGTGGTTCCTCCATCTCTTGATATTGCTATCGAATTTCCTCCAGCAATTGTTCCATCACCTACCGCCACCCATAACCCAGAAACCTCTAGAGATCCTCCGTAAATATTGAGAGATCCAGTGATAGTTGTATTGTTAAGTGTTGTTATACCACTAACATTGAGAGTTCCTAAATTTGTAGTTTGGTTAGCTGCTATCAAAGCGATTATGTTATTATAACTACTATCCAATCCAGTGTTAACTATTTTTCCTGAAACCGTTAGAGATCCGCCAGTAACAACCATAGATCCAACAATGGTTGTATTGGAGAGTGTTGATGCGCTGGTAACATTCAACAATCCGCTGAGCGTAGTTCCTCCATTCACATTCAATGAACCAACGACGCTTGTATTGGAGAGTCTTGAGTTACCAGTAACATTCAACAATCCGCTCAACGTAGTTCCTCCATTCACATTCAATGTACCAACGATGCTTGTATTAGTGAGTTTTGTATCTCCACCAACATTCAAATTCTTCGCTACTCCCATACCACCCGAAATTACTGCCGCGCCGTTTAAAATTGAGCTTGACTCAGCCTCTGAACTAGCTATTATCTGTACTCTTGCATTTATCTCATCTACATATATTGCACGGCTACGAATATCTCCACCGACTCCAATTCCTCCTGCGACAGTCAATGCACCTGAACCTGTATTTAAAGTTGATATAGTACTACTCAGAGCTAAGTTTGTTGCACCGATTGATCCAGTTGTTAATGAAGCTGAAACTATTCTTTTTTCTACTCCTATACCACCTCTTACTTGAAATGCGCCAGTTGCGAAACTTGAAGCATCAGTTGTATCTAATACTATCGTTGTTTTATTTATTAATACATTACCACCTATATTAACGTTTCCGCCAATACCAACTCCACCCAATACTTGTAAAGCTCCCGTAGCCGTTGTAGTGGATTCAGTCGTACTATTAATTATTACATTTCCGCCTGTATATAAATTTCTTCCAATAGCAACTCCACCTCTAATTTGGAGTGCACCGGTTACTGTGTTGGTCGCTTCAATGGAACTATTTACAATTACATTTCCGCCGGTATATACATTCCCTCCGATACCAACTCCACCTATAATTTGAAGGGCGCCAGTTGATATGCTTGTAGATTCTATACTACTGTTTATAATTACATTTCCGCCTGTATATAAATTTCTTCCGATAGCAACTCCACCTCTAATTTGGAGTGCACCGGTTACTGTGCTGATTGATTCAATGGTATTATTTACGATTACATTCCCACCGGTGTATACATTACCTCCGATCCCAACTCCACCTATAATTTGGAGAGCCCCAGATGCTGTGTTTACAGCTTCAATTGTACTATTTACTATTACATTTCCGCCATGGTACGTGTTTCCTACAATAGCAGCTCCACCTCTAATTTGGAGAGCACCTGTTGCTGTGTTGATCGCTTCAATTGTACTGTTTACAATTACATTTCCACCGGTGTATACATTACCTCCGATCCCAACTCCACCTCTAATTTGGAGAGCGCCAGATGCTGTGTTGATAGATTCAACGGTACTATTTACGATTACATTTCCACCATGGTACGTGTTTCCTACAATAGCAGCTCCGCCTCTAATTTGGAGAGCGCCTGTTGCTGTGTTGATCGCTTCAATGGTACTATTTACGATTATATTTCCACCTGTGTATACATTACCTCCAATTCCAACTCCACCTCTAATTTGGAGAGCGCCGGTTGCTGTATTAATAGCTTCAATTGTACTATTTACTATTACATTTCCTCCATGGTATGTGTTTCCCACAATTGCAGCTCCACCTCTAATTTGGAGAGCGCCGGTTGATGTGTTGATCGCTTCAATGGTACTATTTACGATTACATTTCCACCGATGTTCGCATTCCTTCCAATGCCAACTCCACCTTTTACTTGGAGTGCACCAGTCGTTGTATTATTTGATTCAGTCGTATTATTAATTATTACATTACCTCCCGTATATACATTACCTCCGATTCCAACTCCTCCAACTATTCGGAGTGAGCCAGAATTTGTACTCGTTGATTCTAACTGTGCGTTTATATTTACACCATCTACGCCATCTACTCGTAGATTACCTTGTAACCAAGTGTTTTTAGCAACGGCAAATCCACCAATAGTTGTAAGAGAGCCTACTAGAATAGAATTATAATCTACATCATCAGGGGATGATCCGTTAAATGGTACAGTAATAAAATACGCATCGATAAATGCGTCAACCTTGACTTCTGAACTAAGTAACGTCAAGTCACCTCTTAACGTCAAATTACCATATATGTATGCGTCTCCCCCCAAATAACAGTCCTTGGCAATAGATGCGCCACCTTTTATCTGTACTGGTGCTGAATCTTCTATGTAAATAAACGAATTACTACCATCAATAATCGTTTGATTAATTATTGCATTCTGAGTATTTGTAGAATATAATTTGTTATCAGCGTAAATTATACCCGATGAATGTATATCCTTTTGAATACCCATTCCGCCATATATTTGCAATGCACCACTGGTTGCACTTACGGAATTTATGGTATTTGCAATAGTTGCTATACCATCTGTTACCTGTAGATTATTGGATATAACAACATTATCAGGAAATACATTTCCAGTTACTAGATTATTTGCTAATGTGACGTTTCCTGTTGTCAAACTACTTATATTCAGTGGTCCGATCTTAGAAGTGGTTCCATTTCCACCAGCTACTAAATTAACTGTATTCGCGCCACCAATAGATACATTTATTGTATTTGTTCCACCCATGTTTATATTCTGCGCATCTGTGGCTGCATTCAATGTTGCAACATTTGTGGTTAATAAATTAAATGTAGAATCAGTTGACTTTATCTCACCACCTTGGCTGAGAACTAAGTCGCCCGACATGCGTATGCAACCACTCACATCAAACAAAAAATTTCGTTTGTTATTGAATATATTTGGCATATTCAAATAGTACAATTTCGAAGCCCTTGCATTACTATCATTGTTTTTAACAATTGATAGGATAATTGTAGATGAATCTGGCATAAAAACGCTGGTTATATCATTTGTAGGATCAGTTATTCGTGATCCGATTCCAGATGCGTTGAGTACATCTTCATCTACTATCTTCCATGTGTAATATCCATCATTGGAACTGTATATATATCCATTGTTTCCCACCACAATTGCATTCATTGTACCATCTAAAAACACGTTGTTGAATGTTTTTCCGGATAGCGAAGGAGAGATATTCGCAGTCGTCCAAGTCGTTCCACCATTCTTTGTATATGATATTACATTATCTCCTACCGCTACTGCATTGTTAGCATCTGCCATTCGTATAGCTGAATATGTTACACTACCAGGATTTGTGTATGTAGATACTAACGTCAACCCCGTATTACTCACTCCGAGATCAAACTTACTTATCGTATTACCACCTACAACTAGAAAATTTCGTCCGTATCCGGTAAAATCTGATACTGTGCCTCCAACTATTGGATAATTATAGCTTAGATCGCGGTTATATCTGTAACGGGTTGCTGTTGGGTTTCCTGGAAGCTCTGTATATACATGTGTAAATGATTCTATATACCCATATTGTATACTTGCATTTCCGCCGCCTGCATCTCCACCTATGTATACAAAGTTTTCTGATACACCCGGTGGCGAGTATATTGCGTTTATTGTATTTATACCGAGAATTAATAATTGATACCAATTTATACCTCCATTATCCGTTACCCACATGTTTGCTCCAGTTCCTCCTATAATTGTTCGTGTAGCGCTATAACTATATATAGAATTGAATGTTTGGATATCTCTTATTTCACTATTTATATCCGTTGAAGTTAATGGATTCTGTCTGGTCCAGGATTTACCACCGTCAATGGTTACGTAAGTATAATAACCATTATTCTCCTCTGTACCTATTCCGCCTACCGCGATACCATAACTAGCTCCGAAGTTATATAGTTCACTTATTCGTGTTGTAGGTTCTTTTGTTTTTTTTACTTCTCCATTATTCAGATGTAATGGTCCATTAATATCTACTGCGTAGTTATTGTATTTTGGTTGAAATGTATTGAATCCTGTGGTTGAATTGAATTTAGTAACACTATTTCCTGATACCATCATAATTGATGGTGTTGCATCATTATCTGTATTAAATTCATTTGTTATTGATGGATTATATACGTCAATTATTCCCATACTGCGTGATGGATCTTTGGGATATGAGCCACCACCTACTTGAATTCCCAATTTACTTGGTGTAGCTATATTCATGAATGTATTGGATGCGTTATTTATTGATTGTACTGTGATTGCGCTACCCGTCTTTACAGTCGTATTGCCATATACATCGTTAAAAAATACGGGTTGATTCACGCCATTATCTTTATCATAAATTAATACGGTCTCGCCGAAACTGGTGTGTGTATTACCATTAGATGCATTATCTGTTATAATCATTTTTGATAAGACTTTTACATCCCCTCCGGTTGAATCTAATGATAATAAACTATCTGTATTAGAATATTTTATCATTGCGCCTTGTGCGTTTGATACATCTATCGTACCAGAATTTGCACTATAGAATTGTATTCCGGATTCCGTTGTTCCTGTTGCGACTACAGCTATTCCATTGTTTGTTGAATTTCTTGCAATAATATTACGATTATTTGCAGCGGATGTTTTCAGATTGAATGCTTGTACTTGATTGGATGAAATATCTAATGTCGCAGTGGGTGTTGATTTGTTGAGTCCAATCATTGTACCGTTGCCACTTAAAAAAACGTCATTCTGTTTATCCAAATATAAAATGCCTTCAATCGTCGCATTTGAACTAATATCTAAAGTTGTTGCTTTTATTTCTTCATTTACAGTCAATGTATTTGTTATAAATCCATTTCCACCAATTCTTAGATCACCCTCAATAGTGAAAAGACTCAAGAATGCATCTCTGATTGTGAATGTGTCTGCTACGATGGAGTGGACGGTTATGTTATTATTCTTCTCCAATTTATTTGTTCCGCCATATTTTCGGAATGACATTTATATACACTAACAATCTATTTTTTATAGTGATCGCTAACGTGTTTTTATAATTTTTATGTTCGGATCAATCATAACCTCCTTCTTAGTTTTCATAAGTGAGTAGAATACCTTCACTTTTGGATTTGCCTTTATCCTAGCAGGATTAAATCCAGCTAGATATAATCCATCCAGTGATTGTATGCGTGATAATGCGACATAGGTCTGTCCGTATTCAAATATTACGTTACCAATGTCAATTTGTGCCCTTGCGAGTGTAGTTCCCTGTATCTTATGAATCGTCATAGCCCAGGCTAATTGGAGTGGAAATTGACTGATCGCGAGTGTTGGATAGTCGGATGATTGCCATGTATGGGTACCTATTTCAATTGTTATGCCATTTGAGAATTTTACAATTGGTCGTCTTTCCGATCCTACAAAATCCGTTACTATACCCTGAGAACCATTGCATATGCCTCGCGCCATATCTAGATTTACAGTACACATTACCGACGCTCCGCGTTTCAATTGGAGGTGTGATATACATGGCGTGTTTACAAGTAATTGATCTATCTCATACTCTTCTTCCGTTTTTGTTAAGCTCCGACATTCTTGAAGTACATCGGGACTGATTTCTTTGTTTGTGTCCGAATACGCCGTACAGTTTCGCATTTTTTTAACTGTGAACTCCATGGCAGGTTCCTCTATCTTATCGAATAGAATCTTATTCAAGTAGTCCGCGCGAGAACATACGGGATATAGTTTTGTTAAAACGGATCCATTATACTGGTCGGCGTCGTACTCTCGTTTTATATATTGACGTAGAATGTCCGCGTTATCTGGGGATATTTCTCCCGTCCGTACTTGTGATAAGATGTCAATGTATTTAGGATCAGTTTGTCGGAATATTGTCTTCAATTCAATGTGGTGTTCGGGACGGAATACATTCCACCATTTATCTGATTCAAAACAGAATTCGCCCGTTTCCACTTCATTCGCAGTTGGTACCGGTGGTAGTTGGTAGAAATCTCCACAGAATATTACCTGTAGTCCACCGAATGGTGCTGGGTTATTACGAACAACTCGTGCGACGGCATCTAGTGTATCAAATATCTTCCTACTCATCATTGATACTTCATCAATTATCAGTATCTTCGTGGCCTTCCAATTTTTCTTTGCGCATTTGTTACGCATTACCTGACCGACGATCTGTTCTATAGGACCCTTCGCCAACTTGATACCGCTCCATGAATGGATCGTCTTTGCATTACAACCGAGTAGAAGCGACGCACATCCAGTTAGCGCGCATACCTGAATTCGTTTTCCTATAACCGTCGCATGTTCTACCAAATGATGGATTAGTTTGGTCTTACCGGTCCCACCGGGTCCCGTTATGAATAGATTGTTACCTATAGTAAACTGCTCGTACGCATACTGTTGTTCTGTTGATAGTTCGGACATTTTATACTCGTTATAAGATGTCCTTTTATTTCTTTCAATTTTACAGTAACAATGTATGAATGTCCTGTATGTAAGGCTGACCCAACAAGTCATTCTCTAGCGAAGTTAACGGAAACGGATGATGTTGTATATTATTACACTTGTCCGGCGAAAGCATCCAAATACAACGATCGTGATGGCATTTTATCGCATTATGACGGAGAACTTACTAGTAAAGGTGCGAAACCATGGGTCTGGATATTTGATTGTACGGGGTTTGACATGCGGCATGCGATGGAAATACGCTTAGCAATTGATATGGCGAAACTGATTACCCATTCTCATGGCGACTCTCTCACGAAGGTATGTGTGATTAATCCAACCATCTTTATCCATATTATTGTCAATGCTATATGGCCGTTTTTATCCACCCACATACGATCTATTATCGTCTATGATACGGACGGAAAATATACTATGCATTTGCTCGATTAGAATTTCTTGATTTATGTTTCGCAAATTTCGCCTCTCTCTGTGTTTCTTCTAATATTTCAACAATCTGGTTCATGTTCTCTGTTATAAATTCGCGTGTTATTTTTACGGGTGTTTCTTCGTAATTAGATTTATAGCATAATAATGATGATGGTCGGCAGCATGTAGTGGATTCGCGCTCTCGTTCTTCTTTTAATTGTTGTTCTCTCTCTTTACGTCGTAACTTGGCTTCGCGTTTGTCACTCTCTTCCTTATCTTTGAATGGATCCATTATACCCATAATAAATTTATTGATGTTCTCGGGATCCTTTATATTCAGTGCCTTGTTACAACATATACCACTGATTACCCAGTGCTGTTTTAGTACTTCCGCATTCTTTATTTCCTGTAAGAACATCTGGTCTACTATAGAGAACGCGGACTTAAGCACTAAGATTTCCCTTATAAATTCACGTTTCATGTTGAATAGATCCACGACTCGTTTTTTCTGGTCGGTTTCTAGATCGTTATTTGCTTCGCGTAGTTTATTGAAATATCGGAGCTCGTTCTTGATGTTTTTCAGTGATATGATCGCGCGCTTCTTTTTGTCTTCTATTTTTTTGATTATTGCGAACACATTTGTATTATATACAATCGGATATCGTAGACGTATTGCACGTGGGACTATAAACTGGTTTGTCTCCTTGATTTCAGCTATCTTTGTTTCTACCATATTCAATGTTTCTATCAATTTAGAGGATATCGTTTTATCCCCATCCTCTTCTGGTAATAGTAATATGGAGCCCGACGTGAACTCTACAGTCGTTTGTAGTTTATCGTATTTGTGTGCGGATATTTTATGCGCTTCCGCCCTTGCATCTAGTTTCAAGTAGTTTACAACGGACAATAGGAATGCGATGAGTGCATTTACCGATGAAATGACTATGGCACCCCATTCGTAGTCAGTTATAAATGTCGCTAAAACGGTCGCGATGGTTGATAATAGTATGGCTGGCATCATCAATTTATTGAGATTACTCTCTGAGTATGATTTTGACTCCATGTATATTATTTTCTGCCCGTTCAAGTAACTTGCCAGTATATCTAGAGAATTGGAGAATACATGCGCTTTATCAAAGAAGTTTTTATCAACTGCGTTCTCTACTTGTTTGTAAGTAAGTTTTTTGTATTCTATATACTCATCATGTTCTTCGTCCTCGTCATTTATATGTATCTTGATTATATCTGATTCATTATCCGATTCCTCGTTTTTAATACTATCATTATCGGTATCTTCACCTGCAACATAATCCGAAAATTCTACTTGCGTATCAATTTCTGTATTTGGTTGGTCCTTTCTAGAATTCAGCGTGTAATTTACTATACGTTGAATTTGCTCCATTTTATATATTGTATAACTTATATAAAATATATAAGATATAAATCATAATGCCGTCCTTTATTTTACCCAGCGGACACACAAACGAGCCGGTTGAATACCTAGAAAATGCTCTATTGTCTAGGGGTCTTTGTAGTAAGAAACAACTGAAAAAAATATACAAGTCATGTAATCGCGCAGATCCTCCCATATATATGAGGTCCGAGTACCAGTATTATCAGTATTGGATTGAACTCGCACGAATCTGTGAAGATTATGATTGGGAAATTTATACAGGAACCCCAGTGGACCATGGCGTGAATTATGTGTTTTTCGTTTTTAATGTGTGGTGTGACGTAAAACCCATAGAACAATATCCGTATAGTTCTATTTACGAGTATGTTGCGTATATGGAGAATGCGATCGTTTCATTGTTATATGGTACCCTAGATCAAATCCGTGCAGAGTTCTATGGTGATATTCGCGATTATGCAGGTTACTTGGAAAAATTTGCACTGGAATGTGATTGGAGGGTTGTTAATGAACTGGAACCACACCTATGGTTTCATCCTATGCGACGCTATAATCAGATTTATTTCAATCATATCAGTGAGAGTATTGCGTTTTTGGAGCATCATATTCTATCGCGAGGGCTTTTGTGTAAAAAGGCACTCCAGCGAATGCGAAAGAGTAATTGCAATGATATTGGATATATCACAACATTGCAATCTACGTTGTATTGTGTTTTAGTATAATTTACCATCTCCATGATTAACGTCGTAATATACCTCTGCCGTTTCTATAAACGCACAATCGGTATGTTCCATTAGGCGTTTCCAACAATCATAATCTTCGTATTCGGTTATTTTACATGTTCTCATATTTCCGATTGAATTTAACAGTTCGCGATCTACAACTACACTGGAACATATGCATAAGTTATGTATCTGTATTAATCTCAATTTCCATATTTTCGGATATCCATCTTTCAATTCGTCGTTCCCTTCGTTCTTATATTTATTCTGTAATGTTGTTTTATATCGTTCCCCTAAACTTTGTGTGTATTTTACATTTTTATCATAGATACCATTTCCTAGTAATGTATCCGTACATGACATCCTACACTTTGTGGTTTCCATTGCATCTAACTGTAGTTGTAATTTATTAGGAAACCATATATCATCATCATCGCAAAATGCTATATATTTGCCTTTTGCGATTCTAATGCCTTCGTTCCTCACATATCCGGCGCATGGGTAACCGAATATATATCTACTGTTTTGTTTTAAATGTATCATTATAACAGATTCGTCGTTAAAATCATAGTATTCTGGTTGTGATGAGCCATCATTTATTACTATTATTTCTATATCTTTATGTGTTTGTGCTTTCACGGAGTTGATTGCATTCAATAAAAAATTATACCGATTGTATGTTGGTATTATAACACTTACGAGAACCATATTATACACGTTGCGCTTATTTGAATTCTCTTGGCTTAACGTATAAAAAATTGTTTATTATTATTATTATTAGCATTATTAAAGCGCGATTCCCTTGAATACAACTCCACTTCCATACGTCTTCCCTTCCTTTGTCACTATCTTTTTGTTCTTAATGCGTCCACAAATGCTCTCCGCTGAATAATCCTTAATTTCCTCATCCATCAATTCAAACAGTTTGGTCTGTTTCCCACTTACCTCCAATACCGTAATATGAAACCCATGTCTAACTGCCTCTAGAATGCGCTGGTGCGTATGCGATCCACCCTGAGGCATTGATGGGTCACCCCTGGGAATGAATACCAAGGTGTAACTGTAATTACCTGCCTTATGTTTCGCGACGACTTTCTTGGCGAAATTCATCGCGTTTCGGTTGTCACCACTTCCGCCGACTACTCTCGGCGTTATCTCGTGAGTGATCGTGTCCCTCTCTAACTGGTTATCATTATACAGTGCACCCGCATTAATGCGGAACGCGTATCCTGACGAATTCATAAGGGCCACAATACCGTTCTCATCCAGTTTCACTGCGTCCAGTAGGTCGGTGATTTCAAAATCAATCGGGTTGTCTACGCCGACCGGAATCTCGTTCGTCTTGGCGTACTCTTGTCCGTAGATAATCTGTGTGGTAGTTGAACCCACACTGACAACAACTACCTTCGCGTCTCCGTCCAATTCTGCGCGCATGAGTGCTTCTCTCAGTTTACGTCCGTCACTAATCTCATCAAAGTTCCTGCTCTCTAGTTCTCCTTCCTCTTTCTGTGTCGGCGCCACGACACCAATCATGCGGCCATCAATCTCAATAATTTCACCATCAAATACCTTGGAATAATCCACATAGATCTTGGAGGTGTGAACGCACATAAAGCAGATACTCATCATTAGAATTAGCGTGATAAATCTAGGAGCGAGAATAATCGTAACGCACATGGCCGCGAGGACCATATTCAATACGTCCTTATCGTAGATGTGGTTGTTTTTGTAGAGATCGTTGCGAAACGGTCCAGTGATGTTAATCAGTAGTGGCTTTTTTCCTGTATCCGGAAGGGCGCCGTACGTATCCTCGTACTTCGCAACGATCTCACGGTAAAGCTGTGTCTTAGATGGCATGGTTTGGTGCGTGTGTGTGTTAGTTTTTCTGTCTACAAAAGATAAAATCAATTTTTATTCGTTCTCAACACAAAAGTGAAAGTATATAAACACTTGGTAAGATAGTATTGGATACTATGAAGGTACTCGTTACAGGTGGTGTCGGGTTCATCGGATCTAACTTGATACGCAGATTATTGAATGACGGGCATCTGGTTTCTTCAGTTGATAATTATTCAACCGGTAATGTGAATAACGAAGTCCATGGATGCAATTATTATAGCTGTGATTTGACGGAGATCGGTACAATCGGAGAGCGCGATTTTGACGTTATTTTTCATTTGGCGGCGCTCGCTCGGATTCAGCCATCATTCATCCATCCTAGTGAAACGTTTCGTTCTAATGTAGTTGGGACAGAAGCCGTATTAGAGTTTGCGAGATCCATTGGCGCGGATGTTGTATATGCCGGTTCTTCATCCCGTTGGCATGATCCAAGAAAGTCCCCATATGCCATGAGTAAATATTTGGGCGAGGAGCTATGCAAGATGTACCGCCAGTCACTTGGGTGCAAGGTTCAAATCGCGCGTTTTTATAATGTGTATGGACCCGGCGAGATAATGGATGGTGATTATGCAACTGTGATTGGTGTATGGCGTAGGCAGATTCGTGATGGAGAACCTATAACTATAATTGGTGATGGAGAACAGCGACGTGATTTTACACATGTGGATGATATTGTGGATGGATTGTGTAGGATTATGGATACCCAGTACTTTCATGAGGATGCCTGGGAGCTCGGAACTGGTGTGAATTACTCAATTAATGAACTATATGATATGTTTTCACAGCGGTTTGGTTCTCTATGTAGTCGCGTAAATTTACCGGATTTGCCTGGAAATTATAGGGTTACGCTTCGGGAACATGGTGATGCACTAGAAAAACTAGGGTGGACTCCAATTGATAAGTTGAGAACCTATATTAGTGGATTATAAAATGTAGGTAAATTATATATAATGGCGAAATCTAGAAAAACCGTTAGAGGAAAACGAAATCGCCGTAATAAGACTGTTCGTGGTGGCGAGAACACACCAAAAAAACCTTCGCCCAAACCGGATGATGATGATTATGATTTGCCTCCCATATTACCTGTTCGCTGGTATGTTCCTCGTAAGAAGTCCCCTAGTCCGAAATTAAATTTAACACCAAATAGTCCGAGTAGCCCAAAAATAGATCTTGAACGTCATATGGAAGACAAACGTAAGAAGCAAGTAAAAGCTATTAACGAAAATAACAAGCAGTTTAATTTATTGAGAATAAAAACCGATAATGAAATTAAACATGATATTTTTATTGCCGAGAATGAAAAATATTTAAGTGAAATTCTGGTCTTTGTAGGCGTGCCAAGACGTGAATTTAACAAGTTTGTTGAGATTCCTGAGAACCAAAATTCCGACGCAATTATCGCATTCTTAACATCTAAAATAGATAATGATAAGAAGAAGAAAGATAAGACATCACGCAAAGAAAAGATAATTTCACTCATCAATAGCGATGACTTTGATGCTGTCCTTACCGAGATAAGAACAGATTCGGAGAAAGATTGGTTCCCATCACCGATTAAGCTAACAAATAAAAAGGATTGATACTACTGTAACAGGAATAAATTTGGAATGACGATGCAAAGAGAACCGAGAACCTTCATCAGGGTTATCTGTTCTCCATTTATAAGTATTCCGTAAACATATGCCATTATTACACCGAAGTAAGAGAGTGGTGCGTATATTGACGGACTTAGCTTTGATATGGCGAAGAAACGCAGGAGGTATCCAACTAAACCAATTACTCCATTCAATATTAAGGATAAATTGATGTTTTGATTCTTGAAGTTGATTTGATTGAAAAGGAATCCAGTCATCAGAAGAGAACCTGGGAAATACGATAGGAATATATGATTCCAATTATTCGTAGTTTTCAGGCGACGCACTATAAAATAAATTAAGGCTTCTGTGAACGCAGCGAGTGAGATCATTATAACACCATGTAGTTTATCTGTTTTGTCTTTATCTTTAGTTTCACCTTCCTTTTCTTTCTTTTCTGTTGTTTTCTCAGAATATAGCAAATATACTCCTAGTAGAGATAATCCCATAATAGGACTTATTGGTTCTCCCGACATCAATAAGATCATGATCGGATATAAATAGAATAGGGTGTACGACATTCCACTTTCCAATAACATAAAACCCTTGTATGACGTGTATACATGCGCTATTGTAATGAGCGACAAGAGAATTCCATCTGCGGAAACTAGGTTCGTTTGAATATACGATGGATCTATAAAAAACATTGATATCACTACATATGTGAAAAAACGGCTCCATAATTGCATTTCTATAGGAATCGCAATGTTCTTAACGATCACTGGGTATAAACTTAATAGTGACTCGGATACGAGCTTACTCGCGATTTCATAAAACATACTTGTATTTTAAATATAAGTATATTTTTATTCGTGTTCTATCTGAAGACAGAACGAAAAGTCCGCACCGTTCAAATTCATTGGTGTGCCATTCTCATTCACCAATTGGACGTTGAGTTTTTGTATATCAACCTTACCCGTGTAGGAACGAACATCCGACAATAAAAGACCATTTTGATTCGTCGCCGGAACCACACTCATGAACGGGTAGGTCGTACCATCTAATGTAATACGAGCCAATATGTGTTTCGCGAGAACCGATGATGGTAATGGCGCCACAAATGATTTCTGATTCCCATTACTCGTGAATTCATCAACCACTAAATATAAATACCTTGGTCCAGTCAAGCTATACATATATTCCGATGTCAGCCTACTGGTGATTCCAGTGTACGTTTGATTGCGAAACCCTAACAACCAACCCAGACGAGTCTTGAAATTATATTTTGCGAAGGCTCCGGTGGAATCCACACCAAAGTCTAAAGCGAACGTTCCCGACGCAGGTGTTATTGTAATCTTATTGAACGATGCATCAAATGTCAGGTTAGTGAAAGGTGATCCGAGGGCAGTCTTACGAGCATTTAACTCGGTCAGGAGAGTTGTTTGTGTATAATTACCATCGCGCACCACCAAGATACCCGTAGATGCACCCGATGTAATCTTCATAGCATTATTACCAATATTCTCGGAAATATTGAAGAATGTGTTGGGTATCTCTAGATTGGTTACCGAAATAGTACGAACATCTGTAATGCGCTCTGGTAATGTAATTGTATAATCCGTCGTTATACTGGAGTTATATTCATCTCTAAACTTCGTATCTATGTTTACATATTTGATCTTGGATGATTTTGTAACATTCGTCATAACCATATGACTTCCGTATTGATTCATCTTTGGACCAGTGAATAATTCTTTGTTATCAAAATACGAACTCATCTATATTATATAAATTGCGTATATAATATAATAACATTAAACAGACGAGGATTTTAATTGCGACGCCATAGGCGTCCGATTTAATTACACGTGCATCCGTACTTCAAACGGCATGCACGCGAGCGAGAACCTATGCAAGTCGTATCATTACATTCACAACGAACACGGTAGTTCTTACGAACATACGAGCTGAAGTTCGGTTTGAGAAATTGCGAATTCTTTGCGGTAGTCGGCTTCACTGGTGGTACAGAGCGTCCAGGAGCCTTCATAATCGGAAAGCATGCGGTTTGACCCACATCCAACGCACGACGATTCACACGCGCATCGGTCCCCGTACATAAAGTAAACGTCGGGCAGTTGCCTCCTGTTGTTCTCTCCATGCCAAAAACAATCTGTTTACCTGAGGGTTTAAGTTGGTTATTCGTTTGTTTGGTGTTAAGAACGGTGGTCTCTAAATTGAATTCTTTACCGGCTATATAATCACTCGGTGCAAAAACCGGTTCAAAGTCCGCTTGATCTTTTAATAGACGTGAGGTCTTTTTAAATTGGAGATAATCACTCTGTGACATTTATATTATAATGATATTTTTATGTTGGGTTGTGTTATTAAGGTTCTCGTAACTTCATACGAAACCATTCCAACAATTGATCCTATAACTAGTCCAGCGAATAATTGGGTAAGTGTATGGCGCCTATACTTGAAACGTTGGTAAACGGTAAGTGCACCAATAAATAACGATGCGCATAACGCCGCGGGTGAGTGAACGACTAAATATAAGAATGTAACGGAGTATCCGACGGACTGTGCATGTCCGGATGGCATACCATATTTACTCGGTGCGCTATCCGGTACTACATCATGGTCGTTGAGATATATTTGTCCGGAAGGACGGGATTGTTGTATAATATTTTTCAGGATTCCATTTATGAATGAATTTACCGCAAAAAATAATACATATGAAATTAGGTATATCTTACGGCACCATAATGCGAAGGCATTTATTAATCCAATTACCAGTGGTCCATAAAACCCAACCAAATCCATATAATAAATCATCATCTATATACTTACGCCCTATTATTTTGGTATAGTTGCTCGCATATAAATGAGAACGACCAATTCGCACCATTCAGGTCTACCGTTTCGCCACGATCATTTATCAACTTCACGGACATCCTCTGAATATTCACCGGACCGAAATAGTTACGCTGTTGGTCGCGTAGTCCGATGCTACTATCAACATATATACTGTTGTTTGGTAGGTTCGCAATGTTTAATGGTAACAACCCGAATACATTTGTCGCAAATGGACCTTCTGTGAATTTGAGTGCCGATGTTTGTATGGTTTGTTGATCTAGTGTTGCCTGTATCGCGTATACTTGTTTTTGCGTGAGAGGTGCACCATTCGCGGATGTGTTGGTTGCAATCAAGTTTCCAGATATAGGATCTGCATTAAAATTCGCACGATTTGTGTATCCGGGTAATTTTATATCAGTTTCTTTCTTGGTAGTCGTGACAATCCCATCATTCATATGGCTATTATTGAAGTCATCTAATAGTATCATGAAATAACTATAAATACTAATACTCACTACATTATCACCTATAATACTCTTAATATTACCATTCGTTAATACGAACTTTGTAGTTGATAGATCATATTCAGTTTCTTCATGAAATCCTAGTATCCAACCAAGTGTTGAATCCCATGATGTATTACCTATATTTCTACCACCATTAATAATACCACTCGTTAGAATTGTAGAGAAACTAAAGGGATCGTAAAATACTAATTTGTAATCGGCTGATGTATAAACTTTGTTTACATTCAATCGTATTTGTATAAATTCATCACCTACGGCTGACGTTATTACCTTTGCAATAGAACCATTTGCTATATTCTGCCCGTTAGCTGGGGTGAGTGTATTCGTAAACGCATTATTTATAGCGGTTATTAATTGATCTCTGGTATATACACCATCTGGTATAGTTATTATTATACCATTTGAATAACTGTTAGTACTAGTAGTTAATCCTATTGTAACTGGTGTTAGTTCTATAGTATTCATTGCTGTATCACTTGTTATTGTGATTACGTCAGTGCTTACTAAACCGACACCTGATATTTGGGCCCATGAAAAATTTGTTCGGTAATCTGATAAACTGTATTTTGATTTTTCTAGTTTCAAATTCCTTATCCAAGAGTTTGATACGTCGGTTATCATCGGTGTATTTCGTCCGATCGTTTTATTATCCCAACCGATACCATGCCCGGTTGTAAATGTTAGTGTGCCTGATGTGGTACTCCATACGGTGCCATTGGTTGAACGGACTATAGTATTTCCACCTTCACCAGCCGCTATATATTTTGGGGGGTTTTCACCCGTCAATGAAACCCCATACCCTGCCGTAGTGAATGTCGTATTACCCTGTCCGGTCCATGTACTTCCATTATATGATGTAGCAATCGTATTTCCGGTACCTGTTCCTACGGCGACCCACATTGGTACCGAATCATTCCATACAACACCATTGGCTCCGGTTGAAAATAAGGATGTGGTTGCAGCAGCAGTCCAATTATTACCCATTATATTTTTAGAATACGCGATTGTATTCGTTGTACCATGTCCGGTTGCTACCCATATATATCCATTCCATGCAATACCCGTTGCCCTGATTGAAAACAATGAAGTGGTTGCACGGGACGCCCAGTTGATACCATTTTGTGATATTGCTATTGTATTCCCACCTTCCCCGGTCGCCGCGAATACATTCCCATTCCATGCGATTCCTGTTGCCTTTACTGTAAATGTGGTTGAGCCTAACCCAGTCCATGTCGTTCCATTAGTTGATCTAGCTAGTGTGTTACCACCTTGGCCGGTAGCGATCCATAGACTTCCATTCCATGCAACCCCAGTTGCTTCCGTTGAAAATATTTCTTTACCCAATCCAATCCATGAAGCACCATTATTTGTTGATATTGCAAGTGTATTATCTATACCTGATCCAGCAGCGATCCATGTATTCCCGTTATATGCTGACGCATTTGCTTTAATTGAAAAAATATCGGTTGTCGTACCAGACCAAGTGGTTCCATAGTCATCTGAATATGCAAGTGCGCCCAGAATATTATTACTGGGATCGGTTTCTGTACCACATCCAATTATTCTCGATGATATGGCATATGCACTAGGATCTACAAATTCTATATCATAAAACTGTTCTATCAAATATTTGTTTATGATTACACGTAATGTTGCGACTGTCTGTCCGTTTGGTTGCGTAGCAAATGTCAATGTAGTTCCACTGAGTACATTATCACCATAATCATCAACAAATGATGCACATATACTTGATATAAGTCTTGATATCTCTGCTGTACTGGTTGTCAATATATCCTGCCCTGTAGTGTTTTTAACCTCATATTGGTTTATATCTTTGTTGTCACCTGTGGATTTTGGTTTTATAATCATGATTGTTGCATTTATTGGTATATTATATGTAGAACTCGTATATGGAGATCCAGATATGGAATTAAAACTCAAGGCCGGATCTCCAGTAAACCCAAGTATTCTTATAAATGAAATAGCGGTTGTGTCTAGTGTATATGCGTTTTCTCGGAATCGCTTATTAATATCCACTTTCACTTTCGTAAATGAATCTTCTACACTCAATAATGTGTTTGTTGTGTTTATATTACCATTATTACTTGCATCAAAAATCTGATCGTTTATCTCTTTCAAATAATTGTTGAATGTATATCCTGCAGCGGGTGAATTATTAATATCAATCTTAAAGTCGTTAGCTATTGTATTTCCTCCAGGAATTACGTTACCAGTGTCGGTTCTCCCATTGAACTTGGGAATTTTACATCTTAGATATATATGCGAAGGATTGTTTGATGGTGAATTGATTACAATAGAGGATTGTGGCGCTTTTGATTCAGATACTATATTACTTAATTCATATGAGCTCTTTTCAAATACGAGTGCTGATGTTACGCCGTACCAAATATCGGATATATCATCGTCAGAAAATAGGACTGCGATCTTAGCACCTTGGATGCGTTTGGTATTGAATCGGTTTAATTCTACGTACATCTCGTAATATGATTTATTATATCCAATAAAGCCGGTATTACTGGATTCGGTATAGTCATAACGATTTATGTATGAGTTCGTTAGTTTTGTGTTATTAGACAGTTGATTATTGAGATCTGTAACAATTTGGGATCGCGAGTATGTAAGTCCGGTTGCAAGCGATAATGTAATTTTAATATTATCTAACACCGTACAGCCAGATGGATCCGTTATATACTCTGTACCAGTGTAGTTTATTATATTGAAATAATTATTGTTGGGTGTTAATGTAAATTGACTGATTGCATTGTCCGATGATGAATTTGCAATCAGTGGAAGGATGTCATACCTAGAACGAACAATATTTGGCGTATATGACGGAAAATTATAACCCAAGAATGATGGTATACTTATACCACGATCTGCTGTATTTGATCCGACATTAGGTGTGGACCATGTACCAAAATCAAATGTATAATCCGTTTCGTTGTATACTTTTTTTAAATCTATATTAATTGTTGATCTGGAACTTGGATAATCATAAGTAATTCCTGTAACTCCAAAACTGATGTCTGTGTATTCTGGGTTGGTTCGTAATGCTACAAACGAAGTATTGACCGCTGTAACTAATTCGTTTGCTGTGTAATTACCTGGGTTTATTTGGACTTTGATATCATATTCGCCACCGGTTAAACCTGGTGATACTCCTTTTAAATAAAGAAAATTACTACCATAGTTGGCATTGATCGTGTACCATGTATATGGTATTTGGATGGAGTTTAATTTCATGCTAACGACGTCGCGTAATGGTGTAGATAAATTGAATGTATAATCTGTTGTTACTGATGATTTATTTCGGTATTGGCTATCAATATTGACTATGCGACTTATAGTCTGTCTAAAAACAGGATTCAGTTTATCGCTTGAATATGATGTTCCAACTGGAACCACTTCTTGCGCTGGAGCTGGAGCTGGAGCTGGAGCTGGAGCTGGAACTGGAACTGGAGCTGGAGCTGGAGCTGGCGGTGGATTAGACTCCTGGTTCTCCATACCTTCTATACCCGCAGTCTCAAAAAAATGTTTGTAAATATCATTAAAAAACCGAACTAGCCTATCACCCGATGAGTTACCGAAGTTCTCGTACTTCCATATCATATGTAGTATCTTGGCTTCTAATTCTCTATCGGTCGGATTTGATACATCCAACACGGCATATAGTTCTTCATCAGTGTAACCATTTATATCATATATGTCATCCATAGGAACTTATACATATTAGGTTTATATTTCTTGCTTCTTAATTCTTGTTTTAAACATGTTGGTTATAAATTCAACTAAATCCATTTTATTATACGCACACCGGCATAAGCTCTCTACTGGAAATGCAGTTAGACCTTGTCCTCGCTTCATGTGGTGATTACCTCTGAAACATAGGACATCAAACGCACGTAGAATAATATCCTCTTCTTCTGTCATTGACTCCCGATCAATTCTGTATTTCCCGGTATAGACGTAACGATTGAAGTTATTGTTTTGGTATACATTATATTTGTTTTGTACGGGGTGGTTTCTTACCATACCAATCCCCATGATCTGGTTCGTATCGTTATTCATCTCTAAAACGAACATGATAGAATCGTATGGGATCTGCTGTGAAACAACTAGTGGCGCGCAGTAAACGCACCCATGCTTACCATTTCGTTTTCTGAAATTTGCGTTTTCATTCCATGTAGAATTATTGAATCGTGATGTCATTACGTGGTTTTTCAGTTGCCGTCGGTACTGGGTTATATAGGTTCTCTCTCTCTTTACCTCTTCCTGGGTCATCGGATTGTTGTTTGATGTTGTTTGCTTTATTCTAAGTGCCCGTAATTAATTTCAATTTTATTAGTATATGGAAGTAGAAGAAGAATCCAAATTGGCGGAGTATACTGACGCGCACTTCGTACATCAAATGAACCTCGCTATGATGGATCAGTTTAGAGAACGTGACCGTAACAGAAGCAATAGTAATAGCCCTATTACACTATCAAATAGTAGTTGTAATTCCAGTGATGACGATATTGAATCCGCAAAATTTCGTAAGTTGACATACAAAGAAGTCGCACGCTCATTCGACCAATATAATTCGGAATCGGATGAACTTGACATACTCATCACTTATTTAAACGGTCAGAAAAATCTATACCTATATGCTGGTAAAATTACACAATACAAACTACACATGTTGATGGTACCTATTATTATATTGACATCATCATCCACCCTGATCGCACCATTTATAATGTGGTATAAATGGAGTGGTGCCATAATATCCTGTATGAATGCTACCGTACTTTTTTTGACTGTTTTATGTAACTATTTCAAATTGGAATCCGCGAATAACTCGTTCTCTCTATTGAGCTCGCAGTATGGTAATTTACATGCATCGCTAACTCTAGGAAATACTCACTATACCACCGATTATGGATATACTCAAGTTATGTCCGATAAAATAATGGAGTTTGAACGAAAGATTTCGGAGATACGCGATTTAATGAATGTTCCATCCGAAATAAAACTGGTATTTCCAATCATATCGCATATTAATATTTTTTCGTTTATAAAGCATATTGAGACTTATAAACGGAATCTTATCATTCGGTATAAGGATATTAAAAATGAAATCCGGTACATCCGCCAGAAGGGTGGGGAAGGCGAACGGAAAAAGACTCGTTATGCGTTTTTACTCAGTATTAAGGATAAACTGAAAGACGAGATAATACAACATAAGAATGTGTATAACGAGATTGAAACCATATTCGTTCAGGAAATAAAAAAGGCGGAAACGTACAAATGGTACTGGCTATGGATCATAATCGTCGGTATTGGACCGACACAATATGATACTGACTCTATATTATTTAAACATCTAATTCTATGATTTACCTAAGACGATCTTCCAAAACCAAGGCGAGTTAATATCATGGACGAGTTTTATACTGTCCCCACTTTGGATTCGCGAACGGACGTCATCCGAACACTCATCCCATTTGACCCTAATCAGAATACGTTTTTGATTCGGCTCGTTGCGTAGAGGGATCTCATTTACTATTGAAATGTGACCCCACTTCAGCTTATATAGTGTGTTTAGGATATACTGCTTTGGTGTTGTGTTATCCATCCTCGGTATGCATAGTATTGATTCCATTGATTGCAAGACATGGTTGTATTACAATTTATGAATCAATTTTTACTGCCTCAACTATTGGTATTCTTGGTTTATTTTTATGCTATGATTTAAAAAATAAATAATAAAATACAATCGTGCTGTTTTGAGACATACTATTATTGTGGTTGTCTTTATATTGGATATTCGTTATAAATACAAAACAAAAATCCGAATGAACTATAACTTATGTCGTGGATTGAAGAAGAAGAAAAATTACTCCGGGTCCAAGAAAAATTTCAACGTGAACCGATGGAATCTATCAAATGTTTCTTTTTGTTTATGAACCAGAACAAATATATAGAACAAATTACTGATGAAATGGTAGATCTACAGGATGGTAAAATACCTAGGGATCGGGTTCTCAAGATCGTTGAAGACAAGAAGAATTCAAAATCGGGTGTTAAATATGCGTTTCTGGATTCGTGGATATTTTTAGTGGATCTGGAACCCGAACATATACAGGCATATTCACAAATGGAAGTATCGTCGCGATTCGTAGTACAACTCTCGTTCGTTGATGATATTATCGTTGCGCCATCCATATTCATCTTTCATGACTTGAATGCGGTGTACTTTTTATTTCAGGAGGTTGAACGTGTCCCTGCAAAACCTGTGCTCCGAAACAAGGTGAGTGGTAACAAACCTACGAAACGTGTCACGTATAGCACACAATTTAATAAAACACGAAAGAATATAAGTACTTTATGATTTAGACTAACATAGAGAATAAATGGATCGTGTGAATGAGTTTTACGCGTCGTTAAAACGTGGGAATTGTATTGATTCTGAGTTGGATGGTTTGTTACGTTCTGTTGTCGTTGGTAGTAAGGAATTCAACATGCTTTATCGTCTTATAGCACATACCCGTGACATAAATGATGGGTTGGGTGAGCGCGACTTGACATATGCTATGATTTGTGTCTGGTATCGGCACCATCCAGTGCATGCGATCAAGGCACTCCGTTTCATTGTTACATCGGTCGGTATCGGATCCTGGGCGGATATTAAATACTTATGTGGGTATGTTGTACGTACGAAGGATCCAAATGCGGATGTCATTATTGATTCTGCCATAGGTCTTATGAATTATCAGCTTAATATGGATCGTATCGCTTGGAATACTGCGTTGGTGAATTATCTGCAAATTAAGCGGGCGACTCCCAATACACTTGTTCCTCGTCCATCGGGTCGGGATGTCATGTCATTCGCCGCGAAGTGGGCGCCTCGTGAGAAGAGCCGTTTCGGTTGGCTCTTTAAACGGATGGTGGCCCAATGGTTACAGATGTTTGGTGGTAATGTCAACGAGAAGTCTTTCCGTAAAATGATTTCCATGCTGAATCGCGAACTGGAAACCGTACAGATCAAACAATGTGCTGGAAAATGGGCGGATATCGGACCGGAGACGGTTTCCATCTGTACTTTGTTACGCCAGAAGAAGGCGTTTACACAGGTCCATACGGAAGATCGTGCACTATGTGCTAGTAATTTTTCGGGATTTTATGATACTGCGGTGATAGCGATTCCCGCTGGTAAACTTGTAGCGTATGCGCTTGCGAAGGACCGTGATGAGTCTTGGTTGAATCATGTATGGAAAATGAAGCCGAAGCTGAAACCGAGTAACGCGATTCCGATCATTGATATTGGATGGCAGGAGATCAATTATGATTTGATCGGTCAGGGAATAGGCTTGGCGCAAACCGGTCCACAGCGATTTATGTTGGCCGGACAGGTGCCGATTTGGATTACTGCTACTTATGAGGATACCTTTATTGATATCATTGACCGGATTCGTCCCTTCACAGAGCAACGCACTTTGGGTAATGTTGAGACTGCTATTAGTTTACTGGACCAGGCGTCTTTCATTACTGGGTTTAAAAATGAATATGTTGTAATGGGTAAGACAGAGCCCAAGGATGTTGCGACTCTTTTTTCTGGACCACGACCCGATTATTTGGAGATGGATTTGTAAGGTTTACGTTTCTTTGTAATGCCTTTACGCTTGCGTTTCTTGTTACGTGTTCCACCATTTGCTCTTACCTTTTTGGATACTGGTGGTTCGTCTTCTTTGTATATATATTTGTCTCTCAGCTTTTCAGATGACGTTTTTTTATATGCGTCGTCTATTGTATCATACACTGTTCCAGCAATATCTCCATAAAAATCACTATATTTGTCTATGAATGCTTCTTTGGTTTGATTTACTGCAAATTTTCTTATTGATGTAGCTGACATATCCTCATCTTCCGCTTTTGTTGGAGTAATTGCGTGCGAATCTGTTTCAAATCCAGCCTCTTGTAGATATTGATTTATAAATGCAAGTTTTTCAGAGTCTGATTTTTCGTTACCTTTTCCAGCCTTATCCGCAGTTATATGAAGTATATATGGTTTCCTGTTAGCATCTTTGTGTTTTTCGATAAACATGGTTATGTCTGATGTTGGGTTTGTCATCATTTGTATTTCATAAAATGACGCGTATTCCTTTGGTATATTTGCTTCTAAAATTGCCTTTTTTAAAGCGAAATCCAATGGGTTTTCTATTGTACCGATTGTTTTGGCCGTACCATTACCCAACAATATGAGTGCTTTACCATTATGGTTCCTAGCTAGTTCTATAGCTGCCATTATGGTTGCCATATGACCTTCGTGTGGTGGATTTCCTCTACCAACTGCATAAACAAATAACTGGTGTTCTGTGTCCACAAAACTACTCATCGTTTATATATATAAACATTATTTATATATGTACGTATCATGCGCTTCGTGCTAAATGCCTCTAACACATTCTGTATTTCGTTGGATTCTCGCTGGCCTCGGATGAGTGCTCGCTTGGGTGCGCTTGGGATTGAGTGCGAACGCTGGATCGCTTCTACCCCCGACCAGGTTGTTGATCGGTTCGCTGGATATTTGAATGGCGGTCAGCGCGCCTGCGGCCAATCTCATGTGAATGTCTGGCGAATGATTGTTGAACGCGGTCTAGAATACGCACTGGTATTGGAAGACGACGCGATGTTCGCGAATGACTGGCGGGCGAAGCTTGATTTGTTGGGTGGGGTGGATGATCCCGAATGGGATGCGGTGTTTTTGAATGCGTCGGAACCGATTATACCAGAAGATACTTGGGTCGTTGCTCGGGAGCAGTATTTAACCGGCGCCTATATCATATCACGGCGTGGAGCACAGTGTCTGTTGGAATGGTATGCGAATGAATTTGCATCTAGTGATTGGATGACCTCGCGTTTACAGACACGAGGACATTCTTATTCGTATTTCCCTTGGCTCGTTATTCAAGAGGGGCTGGACTCCACTATTGGGAGTGGTGTGGAAGCGGACCATGCGAAAGTAGTTCGCTGTCTCGGGGAGGAGCGGATGAAGAACTATTGTCTATAGGCCTAGTTTTGTCTTATATAATGCGTAGTTTGATAGGTCGTGTTGTTTACCGAATCGGATAATCCTTTTTATTGCATCGTATCCTTTTTCTAACTCGCGATTTGCCGTCAAACAAACGATACTGATTAAGTACCATCTCTTATACTCATAAAACTCATAACTTATTGTTTTATTAGATACTGGTGCTGTCATAGACGCAAGTTCATCAATATATTGGATTGCCTTATCTGCCATTGAATTCGTTAGATAATAATCAAGTAAATAAACATACGAATCTATTACGGGTTCGTTTGTTATTTTTACGGACATTAATAAATTATGTGTTATGATTTTTTCTGGCATATTACATTTGATGGCGCAATATCCGGCTCTAGAGTAACATGTCGCATCAGTTTCTTCATAACGATCACCTATTGATAATATATTGTATTTGTATCCATTCCGATAATCATCTATACTCATATAACTCTGTGCCAAAAAGAAATAATTGCGTTTGCATGGCTTCGCTTTTGATAATAATTCAATGTCCCTTGCATATCGTTTCTCTGTTGATCCTCCATGTGTTATGCGACACTGGTATAGATAAAATAATGGGGATAAATCGCCAACCGATCCAGTAATATTCACCTGTTCGTGAACTGGATAATCCAAATTATATCTTACCTTACGTCGGTTCCGAATGAAACGAACGTCTGTATGTTGTTCCTCGTTCCATACTTGTTTTACAGTACCAATATCCAATGGATAAGTTGAAATTTGTTTCGTGAACGTTTCGGGATTTGTATCACACCGGAATTCATCTCCTGCGTCCATCAATAGTAGGAATTTAACGGGTACAGACTCGGCAAATTCCAAGCTTACATTACGACTCTGTGGAAAACCCTCAAACGTTCCCTCTTTCAGATGGAGTATTTGGCCGTTTTTATTACATACATCGCGTATGATGTCTATTGTTTTGTCTGTACTACCCGTGTCATATACAATAACATGTTTCATATACCCTCGTGTAGAATTAATTGTGGTCGCTATACTGGCTTCTTCGTTCTTCACCATAATGAGTACTCCGAGTTCGGACATTTATATTAATTGAGCGTTTATATTTTATGTAGTTTTTAAAAAAATATATCAAAAATGCTTTTAACTAGCGTATGTGAAAAGGCATACCAGATTCGGGCTTTTGTATAACTTTGTAAGTTGATATTCTATAGTATATCCATTTGCTTTTAGATACGAAAATAGAAATGGTATGTCTTTATTCTCCATGTATTCACTGGTATCCGGATGTACCAATACATGTTTGCATTGGGCGGTTGACGTTTTTTTGAATTCGGATAATTCCGGTAATCGTTTCTGTTTCACGAAATCTTTTAAGGGGCCTTCGGGGTATGTGTCTATAGTAAGGACATTTGCATATTCCTTTGATATTGGATCCAAGATCGGCTCTAAATATAATGCATTTCCCATTTTATGTATATAAAGAAACGGCGTATATTTATTTGGGGGGTGGGGTGTATTCCAGCAGCATTTCCTTCCAAAATGGAATATAGTAAAAACAAAATAATGCCATCACAAACAACATGACATTATTATTATTGGAAACTAAATAGAAATATGTATGTAGATATTATAAAAAATATGCCTCTGATCTGTTGTCTAGGCAATAAAAGCCAAAGTAAAAAGGTCTGTACCTATAGTCCTAGAAGTGCGTTTCGTGAACGTTTACCCGAGCATATTAAGAACCTCACTGTAGATGTCTCCTATACAAAGACGGAAATACAACCAAAGTGTTTACCTAGTCCCAAGGAGCGGCGCTTCGTGCACTATGAAAGTGATAGAGATAGTGATAATGATTGAATTGCGTCGTTCAGCCCGAACTTCGGATGTTCCAAGTCATAGCTGATTTTTCCCCTTCGTTTCAGGTACATACGACCGAACTGTGGATTTAATTCAAATAATGTCTCCAATCTATCGTATAGTAAATCCTTTGCTACTGCTACCTTTTCCAGACCACAAATATGATATTTTGATACCATGTATAGGTAGAAATAAGGGCGCATTATTTTTATGAACTCGGGTTTCGGTATGGTCGGATGGATTTTCTTATTTCGGCGGCGGTGATGGAATAACATTACTAGAATTTCACTATGCAGTACGGATTCCTCGGATACATGGATATATCTGCGTATGAAGCTTTCGCGGATTTCGGCTTCGTTGTCTAGGCGGAACTGTATCAGATCAAATTCACAGAGGAAGAATTTATGGAATAGGATGGGAAGTAGGAATGTACTGGCGCGGACTTTGAAATAAATTGTATAGAGTTGTGCTTGGGTGAATGGGATATTTGTATATGGATTCTTGATAGGTATTGGTTCTGCGAAGTAATAGGGGGAGTTTGTTAATGCGGCGAGAATATGATTGCATAGGTCGCCGATCATGAACCAATAGTTGGTTGCGTTGGCGTGTATGCAGATGGCGTTCCTATGGTCTTTGGGTATTTCATTCAAATATAAGTCCGTGGATATTGTCGTTTTTGCTGTTTTGGATTTGTATATTTTGGCGAGTTGGGATAACGCGCTGTAGGTTCGCTGGGATTTTTGGAAGATTTGGAGGATCTCTTCTTTGTCTTTTTCTGGAATAAACATGTTGTTGAGGTATTCATAGAGGACTTGGTGTTTTGTTTTGAATTTTATTGCGCTGATTATTAGTGATATATATACATTGTTATCCTTGATATTATTTAATATTGATTCCATTAGGGTTTGATACGGAATATGTTTATATTTTCTTTATTAATATATATGTACTCTTTATTTAGTAAAGCTACCAACATTCGGCTCTTGTTGGTTTCATTCTGTGTATACTTGGTTGTGAATATGTTTGAGAACCTGATACATTATAATATTGGACGGCATAGTAATGGCGAAATCAAGTTTGATATGCCAACTAAAAAAGATTGGATTAAGATCGTATTTGTAATGTTTTTCTTTGCCTTTTTACAGGGTATATTGACATGTATATTTGATGAACGGTGTAGCTAAGCCACCTTTGGGAAAGGTGGCGCCAAATCTTTGGAAAGGCGAATGGTGAGATCTCTAGTGCGAGAGTTTGGCTCCACCTTTCCCAAAGGTGGACTCAAAGGTGGACTGGGGTGTAATTTCCCGCGTTGAATTCCTCTAGTATACCCTCGTATTTCTGGATTTCCGCGATACGTCTATCTATATTTGCCTTGGTGAATTTTTCCTTTCGTACCAGTTCTTTGTGTTCTTGGTTTGATTTGTCCGTGCGCTTGGTTTTTAACTGGGTCCATGCCTCCTTCTTATCCTTGGTTATTTGTCGCAAAAGTATTTGATCTTCGGCGATATATTCTTCCAGTTCTACAATACAGAATTCATAATAGTCCTTGTATCTCGCGCGCATTAATTGGATTGTTTCGTCGTAGGTTAGTCTATATAACGAATCGGGTTCTATCATATTTGAATTTAGTATCTTATACGTGGATACTATGTTCTGTGCTTTTGTTTCGTGGATCACCTTAAGACATTTGGATATCTTAAGGTAATCTCCTTCGTTCATCTTTTGTTCGGACAGTTCCAATATTATATCCATTGCTTCGCGGTCATCCTGGACGTTGAACGATTGGGTTTGTCTTTGGAATAGGTTTCCCATGGTTTCTTGTTGTGTGACTGTTTGTTGATGTGCTGGGTTTTTTCAATTTTATTCAATAAAAAAGTTTGTGTGTTATTGTTATTATTTCACATGGGCGTTTCACATTAGCGTTTCACATCAGCATTTCATAGTAGTATCACATGCTGCATGTATACCCCCGTCTTTAATACCGGCTGTTCTATCGGTAGGCCCAGTGCCGTTTGTCTATCATAGTATCTGGCTAATTCCTCCATCAAGCACCTATATTCGCTGCGTTTTTTTTCGTAGGAGCGTAGGCGCTTGAATGATTCTTCCGTTTCCAGGCCTCTTTTTATCATCTCGCCGCTCAGTATTTGGATGCGGTCTTCTATGGAGGTAGATGTGTGGATCTTATCCATTAATGCGGGGGCTTCGCCCCCCGCACGCCCCCCGATTGAGGTACCCCATCTTGCTATTTCTTTGTCCTCAATCTCGTCCAAGATTCCTATACGGGTGCTCTGTATTGCTTCGCTACCGTACGCCCCCCATCTTGCGATTTCTTTCTCATCCAAGATTCCTATACGGGTGCTCTGTATTGCTTCGCTACCGTACGCCACCCTGGTTGTGGGTTCTTCTTGCGTTACGGTTGTCTCTTCCTCATAGACGTCCTCGGTCGTCGTGCTAGTTGTGTTTCCCATTTGATTTGATGGTGTTGGTGATTTGCTGTGGGTGTGATTGTTGATCTGGGTTGCTGTTTGCATCAATTTTTTCCTGCCCGACACAAACCAAATCTATCTTGTCAAGGATCGTGTCTAGTCTTGCCATTGTCTGTATGCATATAGAGTACGTTTCCTTCATATTCAATATGCCGACTTTTGCCTCTTTCAGATACTGATACATTACCCGTTCCTTAGCTAAATATGCGATGGCCTTTGTGATCGTCCTATCAATCCGCTTGATAGACTCGTCGCGGCTATCTTGGCGATACCATCGGCGCACACTCTCCGGTACGATAGAATGCTGCTCTATATTGAGGTAGGCGCCTTTCGTATATAGTTTAGTGTTTACCGTTATTGATGCGATTACCTTGAGATTTACGACGACTTCGTCGTATTCTATGTCGTTTGGCATACTTATTTGTTGATATTGTGGTTTTCGCTCTATATTTTTTCTTTGTATTTGTTTTACCGCCGCGTTTTCCTCTTTTATAAGATCGTTCTTCTAGTTCTTCAAGTTGTCTTGAAATTTCAGCGTTTTTTTCTTCCAATTCACGTAACCGTTTTCTCTTTTCTGATTCTAATTCTGATTGTGATTGTGATTGCGATTGCGAAACTAATAGTTCTACCATACGTTTCTCTAATTCAAGTAAATTAGGGTTGCTACTATTCATAAAAGCTATTTTATCGTCATCGCTTACAATCTTATCTGGTTTTGTTAGTATAAGTGTATAATAATACGGGATTGTTGGAATACTAGCAAATTCTATTTGATATTCTCTCCTGGACGGATCATCTATTTTTCCATCTTTGTTTATGAGTACATAATGGCTACCCGTAGGTACTATATATAATAATATACGTGGTTTCTCGTCTATTGTATTGCCATTTGCACTTAAAAACTCTTGTATACTGGACTTTGTATCATCATTATTCAGCCATACAGCCCATATATATTTTTCTTGTGGTGTTGTTGGTGTTGGTGCGTTATAATCAGCTGATTGACCGGCTGGTCCGAATGATGGTATGAAACTTCCATCCAATAACCTTCTTAGAAGCGACTTATTATCATTAGGTTTGTTTAGAATATTCAATACACTAGAAGGTAGTGTACCTAAACCTGGTATACAGACCTCCGGGTCGCATTCAATTGCTTCTTTTTTTCTTTTGTTTATGTAGCCACCTGCAAACATTACTTCCGGTGCGCAAGCATGGCCTGACTCCGCACATGTTCTACCGGCTTGTTGTGCGAATGAAGACATGCGTTTTATATATTGTACTGATACATTCTTACATACCGAATTGCATCCTCATTTTATATGATTTTTTCGGTTCTGGCGTACGGTCGTAAATTTTTACCGTTTTTGCACTAAGGCGGTTCGTTTGTTGGAGTGGATAGACAATGCAGGAGAAACAGGATGTTACTATATGGATCTCGGTCGCTCGTTTGATTATATCTATATAATGCGCTATAGGTATATTTACGTATTGGTTTGCGAGTTCATATTTGGGGTGATTTGTGGGGTATACATTTTTATTGGCGCAGATGATGATGGTATTTTCATCGCCGGTGTATTTTGCGATAACATCTGGTATTTGTATCTCACAGTCACTTGCCTTTGTATGTGCGAAAATAATATTGTATTCCTCGGTGATGTTTGGTGCATTTGTGTATGGGAATGGGGATGGTATGTCAAAATACTCGTAGTATATTGATAGATCTAGACCGATATTCTTATAGAAATCTCGGATATGGGGCCAATCTTGGTTTATTGAATAATGTTTATCATTTGGAATGTAATTTAAAAGTGCTCGGTTTGTTATTCTTGATTTAAATATACTACTTCTCACTTGTTCGGTACCACATATCAGAATATCGCTGTTGATTGGTACTTCACGAATTATTTTTATACATTGGGTTATCTCATTCCATAAATGTTTGTATTCTTTTAAACCATAACCACTTGGTTGTAGTGGTATATATGTGATTGGTTTGTCTGGTAATAATAATTTCATATTTTCTATGCTAGATACACGGCATATCATATAGATATGTTTGTAATGGTTTGATAGGAAATTTAGTGCTCCGATCATAGTTATGTAATCACCTAAACCATTATATGTGAGTAGGTATGCGGTTTCGTTTTCCATATATATCAACCTTTAGAAAATCAACCTTTGACAAATCAACCTTTAACAAACCAACCTTTAACAAAGGTTGAACCAAACCAACCTTTAGAAAAGGTTGAACCAAACCAACCTTTAGAAAAGGTTGAACCAAATATAAAGGTTGATTATCTGTCGTATATTACTACTTTAGTTGCCTTAAGGCGGTTTGTCTGTTGAAGTGGATATACGATTGACGAAAAGTATGAGTCTGCTATATGTATCTCGTTTGCGTTCTTAATTACATCCGCATAGGAACTGATAGGTTGGTTTACGTATTTGTTTGCTAATTCATATTTTGGGTGTGTTTCAGAGTACATGTTCTTGTTCGCGCATATGATGATGGTATCATTGTTGTTTACTAAATCTAAGTCTATAGTGGATTTCGTATGTACGAATATTATATTTGTTTCTTGGATGGATTGATCTGTGCTCGGTATGTCAAAGTATTCGTAATATACGGACATATCCATTCGTGCATCTCTATAGAATTGTTGGATATGCTGCCACTCTGGTTTGATTGTATAGTTTTTATCATCAGGGGTGTATTCTAGGAACTTTGGATTTTGGACCCTCCGATGTTGTGCGATATGCTTGTGTGCGAATCCACAAACGAATATGTCATTGGCTGGGTTTGTTGCTGCCTTTTTTATTGCATAGTGTGGTTCTACGAATTCTCTAGCCGTGGGGAATGCGAGTATATGCACTGGTTTGTTGGGGAAGAATGCGGCTATGTTTTCCTTGTCGGTGTCTTTGCAAAAGAAATATACATTATCGTAGTACTGTAACAGGAAATTTATGGCACCGACCATTGTTATGTTGTTTTCTAAACCATTATGCGATAGTAGATATGCGTTCATGTTTTCGCTTATTAATATACTATAGTAGAATAGAATAATATGTATTTATTACCAGTTTCGTTGGGCGAGGCGATTGATAAGTTGAGTATTCTACAGATCAAATGTGAGAACATTACTGATGCGCGGAAGTTGGATGTGGAGAAGGAGTATTCTGCGCTATATGAGATTTTGAAGGATTTCATTGTCCGATATGCGGAACTTTATGAATCTATGCTGGCGACCAATCGTTTGATTTGGACCCAGATGGATGTGCTCCGTGATGGTGTGATTTCGGATGTTGAATATACTAGGTTGTGTCGTGAGTGTATCGTGACAAATGATGTGCGCTTCCGAATCAAGAATAAGATTAATTTGATTTCCAATTCGGAATTGAGAGAACAGAAGAGTTATAAAATCCGACGATTTTCACTGCAGATTGAAGTGGAGGGTGAGGATCTGTTGTTGTTTATAGAGCCCATACGGCGATTGTCTTATATTTATGATGAAATTCATATAATTTCGTCAAAAGATTTGAGTAGGATCCGGGATGCTTTTCATTATGATAATACGCTTGTATGGGGGACTTCCCCCTGCGGGGGCTCCGCCCCCCGCACGCCCCCCGCTGTGGAAGGTGGGGTGACAGTATTCTATGACACTCATGATATATCTGCGAGGCTTGGGTTATAAGTTTCGCCAAGCGGGGGGTTTACGGGGGGCGGCAGCCCCCGTAGGCTTGGATTATAATATGTTTCATCGGGCGGGGGGTTGCAGGGGGGCAAAGCCCCCTGCCGTAGGCTTGGGTTATCCATCACATAGTAAGATTGTTCTTCTGGGGGGGGTTGCAGGGGGGCGAAGCCCCCTGCCGCATACAGACGAATTGCTCTTTCGTTCGTTTTGTCTACAGCTAACTGGAGATGCTTGATGTCATTCTCTCTACAATAATTTAGAATATATTGGACTATAAGAGAACCTAGACCCTGATTCTGGTGTGATGGTTTCACGTAAATCCCGAACCATCCTTGATCGATGTGCGCGTACCCGATGTACTCTTTGGTGGTGGTGTTGGTGTTGGTGTTTTGTAACACGATGCTATAAGTATGTAGATCAATGCACTCCTCTGTTCGTTTGGAGAAATACCGGAAGTTTTTGTCTTGGATTTGCGACAGGAAGTTTGTGTATATTTCATGTTTGTTCTCTGGGGTTATTTGTTGGATGGTAATGTTCTGAATATGTAACAGGTATTTGATGACTGTGTTTATGATCTGGTATCGCTGTTTCTGTGTGAGGCTGGGTGATGATGGTAACATAATTATCTCGCGATTAAGGAGTTCTGATATTGGGTCGGATTTGGGTGATACGATGGTCGTTAGATGCTCGTGTCGGTGAATCGGATAGAAGAATGGTCGGATATCTATAGAGTGTTGTCGGAAGAATTCAATTGTTTCGGGGATCGTTTTGGGGTTGTTAGGGATACGGATTGCAAACATCCAGTTGGCGGGGGTGGTGCCCTCCTCTATAGAAAATAGTTTGATTAAGTGGAGTTGAGAGAACATTTGTCGGTACTGTTGGAAAACTTGTTGTTTTTTGAGGATAATCGTGTTGAGATCAACGAGTTGATCGTATAGGAAGGCTGCCTCTATGTTCGTCATGCGATAATTGTACGCGTGGACGTCATGCAAGTATCGGGTGCTAGACATCCCTTGGGAATAGACTCGGTTGATATATTCATAGATGTCTGTGTGTTGAGTCATGAAGACGCCACCTTCTCCCGTGGTGATGATCTTGTTCCCATAAAACGATGCCGCAGAACAGAGGGTTGTTGGGGATGTACCTGCATAGATTCCATTGTACTTTCCGGTGAATCCTTCGCAATTGTCTTCTATGAAAACTAGGTCGGGGCGCCGTTCGGCGAGCTTGGGGACGTTGATTATGTTACCTAGATTATGGACGATCAATACCGCGGAGTTGGGTTGGAGTTTGGTGATTTCGTCCGTGTCTATGTTCCACGTGTTTTCGTCCATTTTCATTACACGTAACTGTGATTGTTCGTATGTCATCAGGGTTGCGTTCCATGCCGCTACATATGCGTTGTTTGGGACGTATATGGTCTTGATTGTTGGGTGCTTGTATTTCAATGCCAGGAACATGCAGTGTGTGGCACAGGTGCCATTTGCCATAAGGATTGCGTGTTTGATGTTGAAGGTGGTTTGGATCAGTGCTTTGGATTTCTCTACATAGGTACCATGGTTTGATATCCAGCCTGAATTGATTGCGTCTATAGCCGACTTGGTGTATGGGGCTATATTTGGTTCGTATATATTTATCATGTTTTATTGTGTATATTTTTGTTTTTATATGTTTATTTCCGCGGTTGAGTTTATTTTATTGGATTGTATTGGGTTATGGGGTTAGGTCATGATGTTAGGTCATGATGTTAGGTCATGATGTTAGGTCATGATGTTAGGTCATGATGTTAGGTCATGATGTTAGGTCATGATGTTAGGTCATGATGTTAGGTCATGATGTTAGGTCATTTAAAAATCTTGGGTCGTGGGCGTGTATATTACTCCTCGGCAACTGATGTCCCCGGCAATCCGTTGCGACCCAGCAACCGAGCCACCCTACCAAGGTCTAACCCAAGGTAATAGAGAGAACCTATTCGCTTATTAATTGGGAATACTTATCGGGAAATGAGTGACATATCGGGAAATGAGTAGGATATTGAGAAATGGGACTTTTGTGTTAAAAGTGGTTAAAATTGATCCAGGTTCTCTCGTTTTTATTTGAAGTACTTAATTTTCCACGAACATTACAATGAACCTTCTAACTCCTTCTTGCGTCGCTGCTAGCGACATTCTTTCGTGTGCTTCTTGGAAGAATACGAAAACCTTTCAGGCCATTGCGGCTAAAGAGACACAGTTGAAACACTACAAGCGGATGGGCGCATCTGCTGAGGTTCTCCAGTTGGTTGAACTGGAGTCCAAGCCATTCGGTTCGGTTGCCGAAAAGATGATGTGCGAGATCTTCGGATTGGGTCCTAGGACATCTACACAGAATGATGCGACGTTGGATGGGGTCAAGATTGAGATTAAGTGCGCGCGCTACTGGGCGGGGAAGGATGACTGCGTGTGGCAGCACTTGGAGGAGGATCACGATTACGATTATGCGTTGTTCGCGGTGTTGGACTTCCACGGATGGAAGGTTTGGGGGATTCACAAGTCGGTGTTGATGGGAGAACTTCGCGATAAAAAAATTGTTACATTTCAGGGGAAGCAGGGATTTTGGACGAAGAAGTCGGCGGTTCTCCCTTATATGACACAGATTAATACTATTGATGCGCTCAAGGTGGCAATTAAGGGGGAACGCGCGTCCCAGCCTCCGGCGCCGACCGAGGGAGGGGTTTAAGGGGAACCATCGGTTCCCCTTATGCGGTCTTCGCACAATTTCACATACACAGGATTCAATTCAATTCCGATGAACGGAATACCATTTTTTTTTGCCGCTACACACTCACTTCCCGAGCCCGCGAAAGGCACAAGGACGTATCCTTCCGTTGCCGGTTGACGACACGAACGGATCAACTTATCACACAGAGCCAAGGGTTTTTGCGTCGGATGATCTACACGTTCATTCATGCCTGCGCCTCCGGCGAGTGCTGGGATTTTGATGACATCCCTAGGTAGAGCTCCGTTCGCATGTGCTTCGTAAGTTGTTGTTTTATCTCCTTTGGAGAATCTACCTTTCGTCGCCTTTCGTTCCTTCCCTGCAGCACCATTCAGGAAACCATCGGTGTAAGGTTCTCTCACATCGTCTCGGTGAAAGACCTTGTCGGATTTCCATAGGACGATTATGCTTTCGTGCGTGCGTTGCCAGAAGTGGAGCGAGGGAACCGTTTTGTTGGTATAATGCCACACGATCCAGCGTGTATGCAGGGGGCTGCCGCCCCCCTCCGACCCCCCGCTTGGCGTGGAGCCCCCGTAAGTTTGGGGGATCTTTGAGTAAATCATTGCCAGAATTTCGCTGAATCCATATATAAACATTGTGCCATTTGGTTTCAAAATACGTATACATTCCTTGATCCACTGTTCGCACCATACTAGGTATTCATCCATAGGTTGTTTGTCGCTATTGTTTCCGAAGTCTTTTCCGATATTGTATGGCGGATCTGCTATAATGATCTGTGCTGATTCCGATTTCAATGTGGGGAGGATTTTCAGTGAATCGCCTTGTAGGATAGGGCTATCGCCACTTGGAGCATGACCGTCTACAAAGAAACGGTTGATATCCGTTGCGTGCACTTCCGTTATCTGGAGTCCAGTTACCGGCGCTATGATATGATTTTCCGTTGAAGGGAGGGGGTTAGGGGGAACCGTAGGTTCTCCTAGTAGATCACAGAGTTCCTTCTTGGTCTTGCCACTAAACCCTTTAATCTTACGTTCCTTACACAGCGTCTTGAGTTCTACGATTGTTTTATCCATATTTGAGTGTGATATACTGTATATTCATATTCACAAATTCAATTTTGTCCGAGAGAACCTTGGTCGTGTTTTCTTTAAGTAGGAAAATCAATAAGTGTTGGAATTGTTTTTTCCATGAACATTATTAATAGGTTGTAAAAAAAAATGGACATTTATAAAATGTCCAAAAATCAAATATACAAAACGGATCCAGGACCAAAAATCACACTCAAAGCATAATGCTTTAAATTCAATTCGTCGCCGAAAAAACTGACAGCATAATATTTTTTATATTTTCGCGGAAAACCATTTAGACGATTTTCTCATTACCATTATATGGAAAAAAATGGTAACGAAAAATCGCAAAAAATCGCTAAAGAATTCTTGTGTAAACAATGTGACTATAAATGCTCTAATAAATTTGATTATAATAAACATTTATCCACCCGTAAACATCTGAATGGTAACGAGAATGGTAATAATGGTACCGAAAAATCGCATTATACGTGCGGCAATTGCAACAATACATATAAATATAACTCGGGATTATGTAGACACAAGAGAACTTGTACTGCTCCAGTTGTATCTCAACCAATCATATCTCCTACAGAGCCTGTAGTGTGTCCTCCGGCAGTAGAAAATCAAATATTTGAAAGATTAGTAAATGAAATGATAAAAAGCAACCAAGAAACACAACGTCAAAATGAGGCGCTACAAAAACAAGTACTTGAGCTTTGTAAGAACGGAACGCACAATACAACGAATTCCCATAACAAGACATTCAATTTGAGCGTATTCCTCAATGAGGATTGTAAGAACGCGATCAATTTCAAGGATTTTGTAGAGAGCATTGAAGTATCGCGCGAAGACCTTACAAATACAGGACAATTAGGGTTCGTCGGTGGGATTTCCAAAATACTCATGGATCACTTGAAGGAACTGGGAATACATGAACGCCCAATCCACTGCACCGATCTGAAACGAGAGACTGTGTATATTAAAGAGAACAATGAATGGAATAAAGAGACCGACGATACCAAAATGCGGAGTGCTATACAAGAAGTAACTAGGAAGAGCATGGGAACTCTCAGTGATTGGAAGAAAAACAACCCAGAATACGCAAATGTCAATTCCCAGTTCTCCAATGAGTGCGTAACTATGCAGCGCAACTCTGTCGCAGGGTATGAACGCGATACTCTGTATCCGAGGGTCGTGAGAGAACTTAACAAGGTCATCGCATTGAAGGATCTCAAGACGCCATAGAGAACCCGGCAATCTTACTATAGGAGAGAACACAACAATCTTACTATAGGAGAGAACCCGACAATATAATATGCTGTAATAATCCAATATAACAGCATATAAACGAAACGAGAAATGAGTGACATATCAAGAAATGAGTAACATATTGAGAAACCGGTTCCGTTATAACGGAAGGATAAACAACCCCTTCCCGCAACGGAAGGAGGGGTTCAAGGGGAACCTGGGTTCCCCTTTTTTGTGTTGAAACATAGAAAATTGATTCAGGTTCTCTCAGTTACTTTATTGAATCACCTAGTCTAACAAACTATTAAAAAACCAACACCAACACTAACATGTCTGCTGAGATTGTCAACACCAAGGTCAAGAAGATCACTCTTGCCGGAAAGTATTCCAAGTTCTTGGTCTTCGGACACTGGTTCATCCAGCGTTTGAATGCCGATGAGGCTGTCGTTGCCGCCGCGCGCGATACCCTACAGATGTTCCTCTCTCCCGAGGAACAGAATCAGATGTTTGACTTGTTCTTCAACGAGCTCAAGACGTCTACTGCTGAGATGAAGGCTCTCATCAAGCAGCACAACAAGCCTCCTCCTAAGGCCAAGAAGGAGAAGAAGGTGAAAGAGCCTTCTGAGAAGAAGCCCAAGGCCAAGGGCAAGAAGGCGACTGAGGTTGTCACCGATCCGCAGGATGCTCTTGTTGCCGAGATCGTCGCTGCCGCGCAGACTGAGATCGCCCCTGGCGCCGAACTCAGGACTCTCCTCCGAAAGGGGGAACCTACGGTTCCCCCTAACCCCCTCCCTTTGACGGCGGAGGAAGTGGTTGTAGCTGTCGCTGAGCCTCCCAAGAAAAAGGTCGTCAAAAAGGCGGCACCTGCGGTTCCCCCTAACCCCCTCCCTTCAGCGGAGGAAGTGGCGGTTGCCGTAGTAACCGAGGAGCCTGTCAAGAAGAACGACAAGGCTGCTGAGAAAGAGGCCAAGGAGGCCGCTAAGGCTGCCGAGAAGAAGGCTAAGGAGGATGCCAAGGCTGCCGAGAAGAAGGCCAAGGAGGATGCCAAGGAGGCCGAGAAGAAGGCTAAGGAGGATGCCAAGGCTGCCGAGAAGCTTCTCAAGGAGCAGGCCAAGCTGGCTGAGAAGAAAGAGAAGCCTGCCAAGAAAGAGAAGCCTGCCAAGAAGGACACCAAGCCTGCTGAGCCTGAGCCCGAGCTCACTTCTGACAACGAGGAAGGGAGGGGTTCAAGGGGAACCGTAGGTTCCCCTCACGATGAGGAAACTGAAACCCTCAATCTACGACCTATCTCCTTCCCCGATGGTAAGACCTTCCTTCTTGATGAAGATAACAACCTTCTTTATGACCCTAACTCTATTCATAACGACGACTTCCTACCTGTCGCTAATTACAGGGGGAACCAATGGTTCCCCCTTACCCCCTCCTTGACTGAGGAGTAAATTATTAAACAGGTATTGATATAAAATATAAAAAACATAAAAATGGGATTCGTTCCCTTTTTTATTTTTTCAAGACAAAACATAACAATTATATTTACACAATCGGGTAACTGGCACTCAACAGCATACCGCACTGTCCGTCACCGCCGTTGAATGTCCTTCCCCTGGCGAGCTTAATGAATCCGCCCGATCCCCAAGAAGACCCCCATGAGTTCTTCACCAAGTAATAATCAATGCCGTTCTCGGTTCCGTATCCAACCGCAAGAACTCCATGATCTAGAGTAGTGCCGCAAGTTCCAGAGAATACGCCTGACTTGTAAAGCTGGAACTCACGCTGGTCCGCCTCAATTGCAATCGCAACCGGTTGCTGAGTAAGGGCAGCCATCATCTGCGCGTCATCGGACGGCGCAACATCCACATACTTGACAATATCACTCCCAGGGTAGACAGAGCATGTCTTCTTGCACGTCCCAGAATCCTGGGTATCACCAGAGAAATACGGGTAGTCCGCCTCCAAGCAGAGACCGTCGTTCTTCATAATCCAGCTGAATGCATTATCCATAAGACCTCCGTTGCACCCCTGATCGCGTCCGCCATTGCGGAATGTATCACAATCAACAAGCTGCTGTTCGGAGAAGGAAACTAGCTCTCCGTTCTTAACGAAATACGCACCCTCCAGCGCACCAGTGGTAGAGAAACTCCAGCACGATCCGCACTGCCCCTGGTCTTTAACCGGCGTAACCGCGCCGGCATCCACCCAGTTCACCGAATCGGCAGTAACATCAACGTCCATCCACTTTGTGGCACCGAAACGCTTCGGCTTTCCAAGAGAGGAAGAATATCCAAGGAACGCCTTGTAATCAGCGGAGTCCATAGCAGAGAACTGATTGTGTCCGAGAACGTGCGTGGCGTTTCCACCCGCATTGTGTTCCTGAATGAACTTATCATTCGCTACCCACTTCTCAAACATACTCACATACTCCCCCTCCTCCACATGGACCCTGTACTCATCCAACCAAGAATCAAAACGATCACCCAGACGAACACCCGCAACAACTGACAAGAGAGACAAAAGGCTAAATAACTTCATTGTATATATAATAGTATATATATAATGTTTCTATATTGATTTTCTATTCCCACTTATCTAGATCGCTGACTGAAATAGGTTTAAAGCACACGTGAGCTTCCCAGAAATACCTGCAAAAGGCCCACTGGAAATCAACCTTCTCCGAATAATGATCTCTATATTGCGATAATAGAAACGCACGCGTATTCTCCGGCAGAAGATCAAATTGTGCTAACGGCAGCACATACGCAAGCTGGACGTTCGGCGTAAACGGCGGACGAGACTTAGTAATAAACGTTGTATGAAAATCAGGAACATAATGCTGCAGATCTACAAGCAACGGCGGATAGTGATACTCATACGTCCAACGCCAGTCGGGGCAATCTCCACTATAATATTTAAACACCCATTCCAGTCCTTCCAAGTAGTTCGTACAGATATCCTTCGGTTTGCGCTCCATATGCATAAGCGATCTATAGTATCGGTCTTCCCACAACTTCTCAGTGGGACAAATATACTTCTCCTCGCTCCTGTATATAATCGGCACATTCAATAACGCATTTGCTTTGTCCGCATCAGACTCCGTCTTCCAAGCGCGTTTATCATGTTTATCCCTTAGTGTGTACTCATTCAACAGGAACACGTGTTCGTTCTTCGCCAATTCGCGAATGAAGATTCCAAAGTATCGCCACTGTATCTTACCATCATCAATAAAGAACCGATCTGGAAACTTTCCAATATGTTCTACATAAGTATCCATAAGCGAAGAGATCCCGTGCGTCCGAATATTGAGCGCTGGAAAATGCGGGAGGAAATCATTTCCCAACAAGAAACACATAAATACATAATCGTATATACGGCGCCTATCAGGGAACCTACAATTCATATCCTTCATAATGGAATCTCCCAATAAACCCATATCAAGCACATATGGTTCATCCGAATCCTCAACTTTAATTGCACTCTTCATGAACTCAGGCGCCTCTCTAAAAATAAACCCATTGTTGAATAGATGCCGATGGAAAATTGCCAACATAATCAGATCTGAATCTAGGCCATAAATCATTGCATTCTGAGTGAGATCCGGATTAGCACGGATATGTTTGAAAATCTTATGTTCTCCTTCTCCCGTCTCATTAGATCCAGTGACGATCATCTGTTTAATATTATATTTTTTCTCAGTATTTGCGAATGCGCGCGTCATTTGAGCGGACAGATCATCCATAAATTTCGTACCCGGAGTAATATTAGATGTAGACCATTCAGACGGACCAGCGCGCTCCACCTTAGCCATAAAGGACGACTTATAACGGCGCGTCTTCTGTTGGTTCATTTTAGCAAAAGGCGCTACGCCATCAAATGCGATGATTACCGTATTTGACGGATTAATTTTTATAATATACGCTTCAATATTGGAAATTACCTGTTGGATCAACTGCGACGTATCCTTGGTATTTACATTCCGAACTACATCATAAATAATTGAATTACAGTCCATATACAGGTTATGGAACTGCGTTTTACTTTGCTTATGATGTTTTAAATTTCTAACAATACTCGGATAGTTCTTGATGACTTGCGAAAAGTAGCTAGGGATTCCCATTCTTACTTAACTGCCGAGTTAGGTTTATATTGTTTCAAATAATACTTTGTGTAATTCTCCCTCCGAAGCGGAGTCGGGCGAAGTTCCACTGGAATATTACAGCAAGATATTGATATCCACTTCAATTGTTCTTTATACCGAGCAGTCTCTGTCAGATCACGAATTATCTCTCTACGCAAGAAGTCTAAATGCATCTCATAGTCCGCCTCGGTATAATTCATCTTATATAATTAATATAATTTTTTTTCAATTATTTGTAATAAATCTCCCCGGTCTGGGACTCAAAATTACTACATCCACGGAGCTTGCAAGAACTTGCCAGAATAAAATATCAAATGCCACATGCAAAGAACGCACATTACACGTGCGTCCAAGACTCTCAATCAGTAATGTCACAATACATGCCCCAAAAGGATAAAGTAATGCCAACCTCGCATCCGGCGTCAATAAGCCGAATGCATTAGGAACAACAAACTCCATGGAAAGAGCAAGGGCGAATCCGATGAAAATAATAGGCATTAAACCGGCTGACAATAATCCGGTAACCGACATCGCGATTATCATACTTGCCGTCTTTGCGTCAATAAGTTGTTTTGATTGCTCGGGCGTAGTAAGATTAAAGAAGTTATATAACAAGATAAACGACAATCCAGCTGAAATTTCATGACTGAATGCCGCGTCAGGGTTACCACCCACAACTGACGTGAATAATTGAAGAGCAAATTGGATCCATAAAAATAACCTATTATCATTTGCATATTCACTGCGTAGTGGATTCAACGTATCGCACATTTCAGGTGATGCGTAACTAATACCCAAGAACATCGCGGGAATATACGGTAGATTGGCAATCGCATATGCGCTGTTACCCGAGTACGTAGTAATCACAAACGATTCATCAAAGAAATAAATTTCAGGGGTTGATACAATGTCTATATAACTGTCATTTGTCGCAAACCAGTTATAAGTGGCTGCTGAAATTGACAATAAGACTAATCCGGCATATAAGTTATATAATGTCTTGAATTCTGGACTGGTGAAAATCATTTGAAATTCTCGGTTAAAATCAATTTGAAATGTTGAATAATTACAATCGCGCGTATCATCGTCATTGCTTTCACTTTCGCTCTCGTCTTCATCTTGATCTTCATCTTCGTTATTTTCACTATCTTCCTCATCATTCTCATTTACTTCCACATCATCCTCCTCTTCCGTTTCGGCATCATACTTACTAGTGTCTTCACCTTCGGCATCATTTCCAGTGGTAACATCCTCATCCACAACAACATCTAAAACGTCTTTCTGTTCTCCATCGCCCCAAACTAAGCGCTTGATTAAAAGTGCAGTCATAACTGTATATACAGAAAGCCGACATTTTATATGGTTTCAATAAAGTATTTTCCATTAAAATATATAATATAGAGCGTTAATGTATAAAATGAGTGTAAATACAAAAAAAAGAGTCCAAATAACAAAAAACAACATATCAAATGACAACGACCAGACAAAAATCGCAGGATTGGTAAAGGACCGAATTTATCGTGCGAGAGAAATTATAACGGATACAATAATATCCGTACAATTATACAGAAAATACAATATATTTAGTAATAGTGAAGTAAACATATGTATCACTTCACTTAGAGAATTGCATAACAAAACTGTTGAGACATTTGAAAAGATCCAGTCAGATTCAATAGAGACAATCATAGATTCACTTCAATTAATAATAGACAAATTAACGGCAATTATATCTACATTCGGAACTAAGTGCGTAGATGATATGATCTACATGACATTCGGATCTAGTTTCTTAGAATACAAAGGAGAACCAGAATTAGCGGCAAAATTCAATCTAATACGAAAATACATACACCCAATTGGGTTTAAGGCTATAACGAATGCAAATCATATAAAACAACAAACAAAATGTTTATGTAGCGATAAAATAACGGACGAAATAATTCCAATGGAAAGCGCACCACAGTTTGAGTGTTTTAACTACGACATAAACGTTTCGTCTTTCCATCAGAAGGTATGGGGAATCAAAGTTATCTTCCGTTGCGAACATTCCAAGAAGACAATCATAATGTCAGGTATTGTTGATGAAGTGAATCTTGATCTATTAGAGAATGTGTATGTTAATTCCAGAAAGAAATACATATTGAGTAATAATGCTGGTTGTAATGTGGATGTTCTCCAACGCCAAATTGAGACAATGACGCTGAAAGACATTTTGATACATGGCGACAGTGACGTATACAAAAGAAACGCAGCTATCACTGCACTGGCTAGCGCTACATTAACAGACAAATTAGAAAAGACAATCAAAAAATTCACGTCTATGGAAGTATTCGAACAGCGCAATACATTGATTGATTTGCTTACGTACTGTGATGATGGCGAATTAAAATATATTACATACCTATTGTATGATGTTATAACTGTATCTACTTCGGATTCCAACGAACAGGCCATGATATATGATAGTTTTCCGTGGGCTGTGAAACGATACTTCAAAGATGCGATGAAATACACGATGAATTATACGCACCAAATCACACAGAAATATGACGTTAATCGGGTATCATTAGAACAACAAGTGTATGCAATGCGTGCGCCAGAACTGGTAAAGGAGAAGGCGATCGCGAAGTTGAAAGAAGTTAAAAATAAATCAGATGAGTCTAATGGAAAGGCGAGACAGTATCTGGAGGGTCTTCTTAGAATACCATTTACTACATGCAGAGAGGAACCAATATTAAAGTGTACTAAATTAATCAACTCGGATTTTAAGAAGTTGACTGAACTTGCAGCCGATATTATGGAGATACCAATAAAAGCAAATTACACTAATGCGGAGATATACAGTTATATCGCGCGTATTGAATCCGCTATAAATGAACGTTTACAGAATATAGACTGCGTAATTGATACCGCAACCAAATCGCAAATAGATAATGTTATAGAGTACATAAATAACAAGGACATCAAATGGTACAAGTTGAAAACCAAACATGCAAAATTGAGCGAGATAAAGAAATTTATTGGAAATGGTTCCATCTCTGATAAAATTGAGATACAATCGCTGATAAAGACAGGCGGTATTAATTTTAAACGTATAAACACAGAAATTACAAAGATAAAAGGTGGACTAGATAATTTTCATAAATCGCTCAAAACGATAGATGACGTGTTTGATAGTTCCATACACGGACAAATCCATGCGAAAACTCAACTTAAAAAGGTTATCGCACAGTGGATAACTGGGGAGCAAAAAGGGCATTGTTTCGGATTCGAAGGTTCTCCGGGTATTGGAAAGACATCTCTGGCAAAATATGGATTGGCGAAGTGTCTAACTGACGAAGATGGTACTACTCGTCCGTTTGCATTCATTGCGCTTGGCGGTTCTTGTAATGGATCTACTCTAGAAGGACATGGATTTACATATCTAAACTCCACTTGGGGTGCAATATCAACCGCTCTAATGGACGCGGGGTGTAAAAATGTTATAATATACTTTGATGAAGCCGATAAGATATCCAAGGAACACGGAAGCGAAATAAATGGAATACTTACCCATCTCACAGATGCTACTCAAAATGACGGGTTTCAAGATCGTTTTTTTCCTGGCGTTCCACTTGACGTTTCCAAAGTGCTTTTTATATTATCTTATAATGATCCGGAATCCATAGACAAGGTACTATTGGATCGTATACACCGAATTAAATTTGAGAATCTTACGATAGAAGAGAAAATAGTGATAGCTAGAGATTACATGATACCTGGCATAACAAAGGATATGGGATTAACTGATGCAGTGATCATGTCGGATGATATGATAAAACAAATAATTACACTATTTACTATGGAACCTGGCGTTCGTAAATTAAAAGAGATCCTGTTTGATTTATATGGGGCAATTAATTTAGAGTTGCTGCAGCCATCCGATATAAATATACCGATAGTAATTACAAACGCGTCTATAGATAAATATTTGAAGAAATACAGGAGAATCACAGAACAAAGAATACACGATAAACCAATGGTAGGAATTATCAACGGATTGTATGCAAATTCGCTAGGGAATGGTGGTATCATACAAATTGAAGCGTCGCTTTTCCCGACCAGTACATTTTTGGATTTAAAACTTACCGGATTACAAGGAAATGTTATGAAAGAAAGTATGAACGTCGCGAAAACACTTGCGTGGGCGCTGTGCCCTCAGGACGTTAAAGACCGAATGCTTGCTGAATACGAAAATAATAAAAATGAAAATCATGGCATACATATGCATTGCCCGGAGGGAGGAGTAGAGAAAAACGGTCCATCGGCCGGAGTTGCATCTGCAACTGCCATATATAGTTTACTTACCCAACAACCAATATGCAATACCGTTGCAATTACCGGCGAAGTTGATTTACGAGGTAATGTGACGGCGATCGGCGGACTTGAATATAAGATAACAGGAGGAATACGCGCAGGAGTAAAGACGTTCTTATATCCGAAAGAGAACAACAAAGATTTTATAGAGTTTAAGGAAAAACATGGAGTAAATGATGATACACAATTTATAGAGATATCTAGCATTCACGATGTATTCGCGCATGTTTTTATATAAAAAAATCTAATTGAATAATAAATGGCAGATTTTCTTTACAAAGGAACTAGAGTTCTCAACATGATAGAGAGAGGTGGACCTGTAGCTCCACCAGCAAATGACAGATATCTAGTCGGAGGAGGAAATATAGGGAATTGGTTTAACACATTTCACAACTCAACGGCTAACAATATTAATTTGCAATTCAATATTGGAGACTATTTGGCTGGTTCTTCGTTCTTCCCAACTAATACGTGTGCGGTGCGAAGATTTTTTGGTGATTCACCAGGTCATCAAGGTTTTCCTGCGACAACAGCCACAGCCGCTAATCCGACTTGGTATAATACTACTATATACACCTCACCCACTTTAGTAAACGGTTCTATAACGGTAGTCGGCGATACTGCAAATGTTACAAATGGATACGGAAGTCCAAACTACATGTATTGTATACTTGTCGGAGGAGGCGCAGGAGGTGGCGGCGGCGGACGAACTCGTGGCGCTAGCTCTGGTACTGCCGGACAAGGCGGAGGAGGTGGCGGAGGGGAGATAGATGGAGTTTTGATCCAAATAAATCCCAATGTCTCAACTATGAATTATACAATTGGAGGCGGAGGCAGAGGAGGAAAATCCGGACAATATTACAGCGAAAACCCAGGTCCTTTAAATAATAATCCAGTCAACGGGCAAAGGGGCGGAGATGGGAGACCTACAGCTATAAATTACGCCGGAGTCGGATACGCCGCAACCGGCGGTTTTGGCGGTTTTGGCGGAAGAGGCGGCGGTAGTAACGGCGCACGCGGTAATGCGGGCCCGGGTGGTGGAACTTCCAACCAACCATCAGCCGAAGATTTTGCTAACTTTGCTACGGCAGGAAATGCTGGAACTGCTGGAAATGCTGTCAATGTTAGTGTGTTAGCTCCAGGTGGAACTAGAAATCCATTTTTAAGACAGTCTAATGCAGGTGGAGCATATAGCATAAATAGCGTTATTGGCAATTATGGAGCAGGAGGATTTGGCGGAACTAGTGATAGAGACACCGTTGCTCCTGGAAATGGCAGGCCAGCTGGCGACGGAACTTCGGGATGCTTAATTGTATTTTTCTTCTATGATTGACAACTACATAAATAAAGATCACGAAAATATCAGCACCAACTCTTGATGGACGACATTCATATCTAGCCGTATTTTTTCTATAATTTGAACTATTGCATCATTCAAATTATTTTTTTATATAACAATAAATTATAAGATGGCTGGTACAGGATTTAACATTTTTTCGTTATCTTATCTATTTTCAAGATTGTCTCCATTTATAATCGTATCCTATTTCGTGCTACAATCTATATTCAATCAGAATTTGAAGGGGGTATTTTATGTAGCAGGCGTTTTATTTGCGTGCTTCTTAAACTTTTTGTTTGTAACTGATGTCATCGGTTCTCCAAATGGAATTAGCAATCCAGTGTGCAATATAATTGAAGGTATGCCAGAAATGCCAATCGGTCAAACCATTTTGGGATTTACATTTGCGTATTTATCTTATATAATTGTAGTTCATAAGTTAGTAAGCAATAATGCTGGTACATTTATTATATTCCCGATATTAATAACATCAGATCTTATTTGGAACTACAGCAATGAATGCGCTAAACCGATTGCGCTGCTTGCCTCGCTGGCGTTAGGTGGCGTATTCGGAGTGTTGTGGGGTATGATAATAGACAGAATTGATCCAGAGCTTCAGTTCTTCAATGGAATAGGAAACAAAGAAATATGTAAACGTCCTTCCTCAACATTGTATAAATGCAATGTCATACCGAATGCGAAACTGGCAAAGGCTTAATAAAAATTTTTATATGAATATGAATATAATACATATAAAAAACTTACGCAATTTAATGCGTTTTAATAGAACCACTGCAAGGCGTCAGCTGAATGTTAATCTTTGCAATTGAATACTTGACAGCAACATCCAGCGAATTCGCACCACTATCATATGTGATCGCATCCAGAGTAATCTTATTCTCCGCTAACGCATCATGGGTACAATCGCCAGAAACGCCAATGTCACGCAAGATTACCTGAGAGCCAGATACAGTATAATACTCATCAGTGCAATTAATTGTGAAATCGCCAGAGATGGCGAAATCCAGGATTTCAGATGACTTGAAAGTAACAATGCCGTTAATAGTCTCTCCAAATACAGTCTTGGATCCACAATATTTACCAGTAGGTAACTGCCCGAGAGCAAGGATAGCAGAAATAATATCGTAAAATCGCATTTTTATAATAACATATAATCTCTTTATATCAATCAAAATGTATATTATTCTGATTAAACCATTCAACAAGTGCTTTTGACAGTTGTTTTCGGAATAAGTCATCGGCAATCATGCCTGGTGCGCGATAAGTGTCATTGAAATGCACTATAAAATGAGTGAAAATTTTGCGCGTATTAGCAAGCGAGTACTTCGCATCCAATTCCTCTCTAGGAAATATTGGATAGTTTTTCTTGGCATTTACGATATTATGAAATGTATACAACATCATCTTTAATTCTTCCTTTGATGAAATACGATTAAAATTTATAGAATCCAAGTGCATCTTCGCGTGCTTCGCACAGAACGGACAAGGCAAGTTCGTACACACATTATAAATATGTTTAAGTAAATCGCCACGAACAATTGCAAAACTTTCAGGTTTTACCTTTTCGGCTACTGTATGCAGAAAGAACCATGTAGGTTCTCCCCATATCATCTGTTTTTTTTCTGGTTCTTGCGGCGTTAGCGGCGTAGGAGGCAATTCCACAGATTTAATAACTGGCATACGAATGCTCATCGGCATCATTATACCACCAGTATTTAATGGCAATGATCTTCTGTTTTTCCCAAACATTATTTTTATATTTACGTTATATATTGTATTTCCATAAATGCGCTAAATAATATAAATATATGCATATACTATAGTTAATAATGGATACAAAAGAACAATTGATTAAGGCAATCCAAGGATGGGTGCGACTAGATAACGAGATACGTAAATTGAAAAAAGAAGAACAGATACGCAAAGACGAACAGAAAAAGCTGTCTACAGATCTAATGGATATTATGAGAAAAAACGAGATTGATGAAGTTGATATTAATAACGGAAAGTTGATCTATTCCAAAAAGAACGTCAAGAAACCGATAACAAAAAAAGCGTTATTAGGTATACTATCTAAATTTTACAAGGGTGATATTGCCAAAGCTACGGAAATAAATGATTTTATAGTTGAGAACCGCGAAGAAGTAGTTGTAGAGTCAATTGTTCGCAGGATTAAGGATAATTGATAGCCCCATTTTTGTGCGTTGCTACAATCTTCGGGTTCTCTATTCCCTTAAGAATATCCTCCGTACTATATACATTATTAAATTTATCAATATGATAGATAATACCATTTATGTCCTCTGCGCGAATTTCCACATTATGCTTTGCCGTTTGGGTAGGCTGATCGTCGGAACCCATTAAACCGTGAGGAGCTCCCTTGAAATGCGTACCGCAAAACTCACAGTCGGTCTTCCTCCGACGAGTGCATTGTTCGCCGTTTGCGCGCTTTGCGCTACAGCGATTCGTTCCCGGAATAGAATTCTTAACGCGCTTACGCTTACTGAAATCGTCCTTGGATAGCGTCAGTCGCTCGTAGTCATATACAAACTGTATGATCTCATGCGCGTCGCTGTCGCTAATACCTTGGTCCTTGATCTTGTCGCGAATGTCGTCCTTAAACTTCACGACGTAAGTCTCAATCTTCTTATTTAATCGTTTATCCATTGTAGCGGTTAATTGCATTGAAGTGTATTATAAAAATAGATTTCAATTTTTCATTAGTTCCATTCGGTCGGTCGCGATTTCGTACCTCCGTCGTAAGGAATTGCGTATTTATTGTCTAGCATCCATTGATTCACGTGAATTCCATCTATATAAACATCGGCCAAAAGCCGTCCATACTTCTCTGTGGATACATTCGCTAGCTGCACGTTTTTACCGAGAATCAGTTCACTTAGAGCGTCTCTAGATTGTTTGGCGAGCATGATTTCAGCCTCACTCTTACCCTTAATCTCGGGAGAATCAATCCCAGTTAACCTGACGGGAAATCGGTACAGTGGAGATTTCAACATAGGCAATTTTGACGCAACGGTTATCGTATCCCCATCATATACCTTTATAACATTACCACTTGTTACGGGAGGCACAAATGGCACCGTATTATGCCAGTTGATATCATCTTTCTTGGATCCCCAGAAAGCATTAATGCACGTCATAAAACACAGCATCTTCATTTGTTGTATAAAATACAATTGCAATTATAAAATTTCAATTTTACGTATTCGTGTATAAAATAAAATTAAATAGTATTGTATATGGACGTGAGTGTTCTCATATGCACTATCCCTGATAGAAATGAGATGTTCGTTTCATTATACAAGCGATTGATTTATCTCAAAGACAAGGTGAGTATCCGTGTTGAAATATTATATGATGACGCTTTAGGTATAACCATCGGAGAAAAACGAAATAGGTTACTAGAACGAGCTAGTGGTAAATATTGCTGTTTTGTAGATGATGATGATGATGTTGCAGATACATATTTTACTACATACGAAAGCGCAATTGGTTCTGAAATGGATTATGATTGCGTCGCGTTGGTCGGACACTATTATTTAAACGGTAAATTCATGAAACCATTCTTCCATTCATTGAAATACAAATCTTGGTATGATGATGAGGATGGTTATTACCGATGCCCGAATCATTTGAATTTAATCAAAACTGACATTTGTAGACAGATTGGATACACTCAAATAAATTTTGGCGAAGATAAAGACTTTTCTGAGAGACTACTGGAAAGCGGCTTAATAAAGACTGAATATTCACACGAGAACTTATTGTACTTGTACTATAAAATAGATTTGACAAAATCTAATTTATTGAAGAGGAAACGGATGGGAATGTTCTTCTGATAAAAATCATAAAATGAATTGTATGATTTTTTCAACGTTCTGTATAGGATTTGAACCTACGACCTTCTGATTAACAGTCAGATGCTCTAGCCACGCTGAGCTAACAAAACATATGGGACGCCGCCTGTCAATAAAATAAATGATATAACCTTTAAGTATATTATTTCAAATAATAGTTATTATTAGAACATCCCGCCGATCTTCGTGAAGATATCCTTTGCGTCTACGCACACCGAGCGGAGACGCTGCTTCACAACAGTCTTGTCCGAAGGTGCGGCGAAAGCAACCCGCACTGTGCTTGTGACATCATGCGGATGGAACTTCTTGAATCCACAGAATGACAGGGTCTTGTCGCCTTGGTAGTGCTTGTCATACAGAATATATTCTAGCACCTTACCTACCGTGTAATCCTCGTTCTTCAATATGATATCGTAGCAGTGGTCCATTGTGGTCTCGCTTGTAAGGATCTCAACAACGTCCGAGTCTATCTCTTGTATAAGGGCATCAAACTTTCCTACAAGTATTTTATTCGCCATCTTGAGAATGTCTTTATTATCATACATACCAATCGTTTGTACCACAAAATCAAAGCTATCCGCTACGTACTGTCTCTGGGCGTCCAGTATATAGTAGTTGCGCTTCTGAAATTCAATATCACTAGTCGGCGTCTCTTGCGACTTCAGCTTGGCCTCCTGTGCGTCCCACTGTTCCTTGATCTTTATAACATCAGGCGTATTTCCATAAGCACACTTAGAGACCACATTGAATGCACTCTCATCCCTGGCATTACTGATAGAGAATTCGGCAGTCAACTTCAATGCCTCGCCTGGAATGGTATCACTCACCTTGGGACGCAATCGTCCGAAATCAATATAGTAGTTTGTCTTCTTGTTCGGAGGAAAGATCTTCTTCGTCTCCTCCCTCGTCAGGTAATTGCCGGTCGTCTTGTTCTTAATCTTGAAATGCTCGGTCGTAACATATTTGATAGAATCGGTATCGTTCTTCTCATCCACCTCCAAAATATACTTATCAGGGAGAATATCCAGCTCGTTGAGTTTCATGTGAATCGGAATACAGCTCAAGCGCTGCTTCATTATCTCATTATGCAACCTAGTCGTATTCTCGGTTATAGTGCACTTGTTGTCCTGGTATGTCTCCGTCTTGATTACAACCGTAGGGATTTCCGAGAGTACAATTCTACGAACCGCATTTGCTAAACTGACATTCACTCCACTGAGAGTGAACTTCAGTACACTACCCTCTTCAAGCATATTCGTAATTGATGGATTCATTTCGCGTCTTGTTATATAATTGCGCTATAAATATTTATATCAATTTTCCAAAAAGAATTAAAGAAAACCCAAGAATCTATAGATAATGAGTAAAGTCGCGCTAGTCACAGGGATCACCGGACAGGACGGTTCGTATTTATCTGAGTTCTTACTACAGAAAGGCTACGATGTTTGGGGAATCGTACGACGTTCTTCCTCTATCAACACAGATCGCATAGACCACTTGTATCACCAGAATGCGCTGAATTTGCGATACGGCGACCTATCCGACACCTCATGTCTACTGGCAATTATCAACGAAATCAAAGAGAAGTATTTTAAAGATTTATCCTGCGTGGACCATCGGTTTGAGATTTACAATCTCGGTGCAATGAGCCACGTAAAAGTCTCGTTTGAAATCCCAGAATATACTGCTGACGTTGACGCAGTCGGTACGCTCCGTCTGTTAAACACAATCCGTAGCACAGGCCTGTCGGAGATTGCTCGGTTCTATCAGGCATCAACATCAGAGATGTACGGAAAGGTCGTAGAAGTTCCACAGAATGAGAACACGCCGTTTTACCCGAGATCTCCATATGGAGTTGCTAAATTGTACTCTCACTGGATTACTAAGAATTATCGCGAGGCCTATGGGATGTATGCTTGTTCGGGAATACTCTTCAATCACGAAAGTCCGAGACGAGGACCAACATTCGTTACGAGAAAGGTTACGATTGCACTCGGTAATATATTGAAAGGTAAACAGGATAAGCTAGTTCTCGGTAATCTGGATGCCAAGCGTGACTGGGGGCATGCCAAGGATTACGTGGAGGGTATGTGGCTTATGCTACAGAATCCAAATGGCGCCGATGATTTTGTGCTATCTACCAATGAATTCCATACGGTGCGCGAATTCGTAGAAAAGGCCTTTGCATTGAAGGGATTTGATATCCAATGGAAAGGAAGTGGTCTAGATGAAATCGGATACGACGCAAAGACGGGCAGGGAGCTAATTTTTGTTTCTGAAAAGTATTTCCGTCCAGCTGAGGTCGAGGAATTGCTGGGTGATAGTACAAAAGCGAGAACCATTCTTGGATGGACTCCGAAGTGTTCGTTTGATGAACTAGTTAGGGAGATGGTTGACTCAGATTGTCTATAATTTCGTCCACTTGTACTTTGGGATGTCTTTCAGATGAGGCGCCCAGTGCTTGTATTCCGGGTGTTTGCGGATGTGATCCTTCGCATTAAATTTGCGACCACACGCAGATCCAAATATACCGTAAAATTCCATCTTGGATGCCATTTTTGCATCGGTTACCTTTGCATCCGTACATCCAACCGGTTTAAAATCAGTTGTCTCGTCTAGCTCCGAATGTTTGCATACTGTTCTAGATGTCATTTCAAGACGCGCGAAATGCGCGTCGTAGTGATCGCTAATAATACGTTTTGCATTTTGTATATTTATTTTCCCAGCATATTCTTCGTTCAACAAGTGATTTAGCCGATTGTTTCGGGCGCCTACGCTGGTTAATTCGTTTGTATGGTCGTGGTCCTCCGTTTCGGTGTTTCTGAGTTTCATATCCATCGCCGAATTCATACCATAGAATACCCCATTGTGAGTTCTCTGGATGTTATGCACGTCCATACCCAATTCAAGAATCATAATCTCGTTCGTATTTATATTTCCAAATAACCACGAACAAGCATAATCACCTGCATTGTGTCGTAACATAATTTCGCTACACTCATCCAGAGTTTTCGCGTATTGCATTGCGTTTCGTATTCTACAAAAATACGGATGGCCTTTTTTGAAGTCTGGTTCAAAGTTCACTTTGGTTATAGTAGTTTCGCATCCGATTATTCCGCTAGAACACAAGAACCAGTCCGTAGAGCTTGCTATATAACCGGGCGCCGTTTGCATAACAAACGAATGTCCGTCAGTAGGTTCAACGTGCACAATGATGTTAAGTCGCGAGCCAGAGACAAAGTCAGTGTGCGTATTATGCGCCATTACGATTTCGCCCGATTCCGTCGCTGATCCAGTTGCGATAAATGCACTGCATCTATTTGGAACGACATTGCGTGGATATAGGGACATGGTTGAATTCCATGCAATTAGAAATGCTACAGAAACACTCACTCCTACCGCCCTCGCACCAGCTGATATACCCCTAAGTTCATTATATAATTCAGGGTATTTGTTTTTTACTATAGGTCCAATTTCGTTCTTGCATCGCTTCATATACTCAGTTACTTCCATTTTCAAGAATTCACGCACAATAAACATTAGAGTTTGTTTCGCCGTTTTAAGTTCTCTTGCAAGTAGGAAACCGTGAGCGTAACCACGTTCGTAAGGATTGCCATATATCCGTATTTTTTTCCATCCCTCGCTGGCGACAAGGAGTTCACCCTGTATTTTATTTTTTTTATTTTTACGTGTGTGACTCATATATATTTACTCTGTTTTTATTTGCTAAGTGCATAGCAAATAAAAAATAATTACAAAAGGAGGGGGTTAAAGGGGAACCATGGTTCCACTTGAAAACATAACCATACTCAGTAATAAAAACATTAAAATGAAGGGGATGAGAACAAGGAACCAAGCAACCGCAGACGCACCTGCATTACACATGAGATTTAAGATCCAAGTCCAGAATAATATATACACCAGCTTAATTGCGAATACCAGATACGTATTTGGAACAGCGCATTCATGTACTCCTAAACAATAAGTGTGTACGTTTCCGTAATTTTGGAAAGCTGTTACCACTAAGAATATCATGGATATTACGAAGTATATGAAAGCGGGTGTGCATAATTCTCTAAATCCAGGCATATTATATACAAATGTAACAGAAAAAAATACTATACAGTTGGTATGGTTGTATCTGGGAATGCATTTGAAGCGGGTTGTTGAGTAATATCTGAATCCACGTTGGTGTTTGTGCCTAATAAGGTATTTACGTTTTGTGAATCAAGTGCCGGTCCGATTGAATATGCTGCTCCGAGCAATCCAATACCGCCACGCGAACGCTTTCGTTTGCCGCCTTTCATTTGATCGTTAAGATAATTGGGTTCAGTATTGTACGAATAATAATACTCTTTGGGAAGCACGTCTAAATTAGCGCTGCCGCCATTTAATATCGTCTTGCTGCAACCGCAACCACCCTTCCTTGTCCTACGCGATTTACTCTTGCGGGTGGCGCGCGAACGCGGGCGTCGTTTATTTGTTTTGCGAACCATTCTTATATAATATACGAATATATTTATTCAATGTCAACCTGTGTCAACATGTGCCTTCTGCAGCAAGGATTGTTGAGACCCAGATCATCCAGAACAATACCTTCGGGGGTCTTGTCAATATTCTTCTTTGTTAAATAGGTAATCTTATCAACCTGGAGCCCATCTCTCAATTTAAGCTGGCGTACGCGTTCCTGAAAGTACCTGTATTTGTCGGCCAGGACCTCGCCGCAAGTGAAGCATTTTACCGGGATAATCATTGTTGTAGTGTTATAACATACATTTATATTATTATTTTTGTTTTCAATTTTTGCAAAATATGTTATAATAATGTATAGCGGCAATGAAGTTCTTTACTACAGATAGAATCATATTGTTATGTCTGTTAGCGATACTTGGTTTAGCGATTATTGCTTCGCAGAACCAGGTAGGCGAGGGATATTCAAACAAGAAAACAAGATGGGTTGAATACATGGAAAGAGTGGAACCGATAGTAAAACAGATCAATTATTTTCATGGTAAGAATACGAAACTTATAAACCAGAATACGAAAGAGGAATGCAAAATTGCAGACGCGACTATGGATTGTATTTATGCTACTATCGGATACGATACTCCCGAAGTAAAACAAATGGCAGTATATCAAGGTACACGAATTTCAGATGCAAAGGCAGCTGATTTGATTGATCGTCTCACAAAGTCGGAGATTATAAATGAACGTTTCAAGAAAACTGCACCGGAGATACAATCTGATATAGATGCTATATTGAATGATCTTATAAATACAGTTGGAAAAGAAATCTACGATGCCGAGATTCCAAAATTAACAGAAAGCCTGAAGTCTACTGATATTATCAGCAGTGATAAAACCCAATTATTAGACGATATTGCATTTTTTAGTAAGATTAGGGATATTTCATCCGAAAAATCAAAAGAACTCTATGCGAAAGTATGGGCTATGGCAAATGAGGATTCTGCCACAATTGCCAGTATTCAATCAATGATTGAGGGCAAAGGAATTCCCGATTATAAACTAAAAATTCAGATTTTGCGTGAGACAGAGTACTTCCGAGGCACGAAGGATTTGTCGGAACCAAAGGTCGCTGAAATATATGCGAAACTATACGCCGACCATAGTACCCCTGGATTATATAAAGTATTAAACGATTATTTGGGAACGATTCCAGATTATGCAACTAAAAAGGCTGGGATGACAGCATCAAATAAAAATGTTGATGTCGCGTATAATCCAAATGTGCCTAATGTTACCTATCACGAGAGTGCAGAAGAGATACGAGCCCGCGACAAGACTGTGTCTGTGCCTGTAAAAGACGCATCGGGCAATATTATAGGAAATCTGCCCTGGGACCAGGCAGTAACAACTACGCCGAGATACAATGATCCTGGATATTTCCGGTTCAGTCCGTCTCCTTATGTGCCAAATTACGAGGATTCCATATACCTGAGTCGGTTGACACAATATGACGATAAGAGCGCGCAAGTCGTTGATTATGCAGGCAGGTTACCACCGCCGGCTGGCGGATTCTGTGCGGCCAATAAAAATAATACGATAGAAATAGAGACGCAATGTGGTAAGATTGGAAAGGACGCATGCGCGTCTACATCGTGTTGTGTTCTCTTGGGCGGATCTAAATGCGTGGCTGGGAATGAAGCTGGGCCTACAATGAAAGCTAATTACAGTGATATAAGCGTATTGAATAGAGATTATTATTATTACCAGGGTAAGTGTTATGGAAACTGCCCTTAGATCAAATGCTTTATGTAAATTTATACTTAAATATAATAGTATAATTTTACCTAATGGAGAACATTCCGCTTCCGAAATTGCCTTGGAATATTTATTGGATCAACTTAGATAGACGACCAGATAGAAAGCAACATATGGAAAGATTATTAATAAATAATCCGGATAATAACTTTAGAATACAAGCGGTTGATTACCTAAACAATTTTTATCCGTATACTGTTATTCAACATCCAAAGTTAAAGGGTGGAGAGCATGGATGTACTAGTTCTCATATTAAAGCATTGGCTTATTTTTTAGAAAACTCATCCGATGAATTTTGTTTTATTGCAGAAGATGATCTGTCAAATAAATATTTTTCTTATTGGCAAGATAAACATTATGGTTACCTAAAATCTGATTGTTATGAAATATTACAACTTCAAACCACTACCGATTGTTTTAATAACAACGAGTTGATACCTGAAAATAAATCTAGTTCGGGGGCTACAATTTATAAAATACATAGGAAAATAGCAACAAAAATTGTAGAAAATCATTTTGATAAAGAAACTCTTACTATAAATTTAGCGAGCCATCATCACCCGGTTGCAGATTTTTTTATATGGAGTTTCGGAGACACGTATTTATTGCCAATGTTTTCATATTTAAATGTTAAAGACTCTGATACGACCCCAAGCAATAATGATTTGAATAGCAAATGGATTCGGTTTTTTCAAAATGCTAAGGATAAATATTTATATATGTGGCAAAATTTAAAACCTTGAAAACTAAACCTAGGATGTGATCGGATTCATGTGTAGCCTACGTATCTCATTATCGTCGGGTAATTCCGGTTCATCTAAGAACCGAATGTAGAATGCATTCACCTCATTTGGATTACAATACTCAATTAACGATTGATCGGATCGTAGTTCCACAGACGGATATTCTTCCGGGAACCCCTGATACTGCGGCGGTTGTAAACCCGGCCCAGGTACTATTTGGTATGTATTAGGAATATCAAAATCCTCTGACAAATAGTCACGAATTTTATGAAAGAAATATTCCGTAGTCCAGTGTCCCGGAACTTCGTAACGGATGGATCGTTCAGTATAGCAAATCTTAAAAACTACTTGTATCATGTTGTTATTTATAAGTCAATATGATATTTCTTTTATTCAATTTTATTTATTAATTATATTATTTGTCTACAACGGTTTCTCTAGCTAGTGCGTGGATCACTTTCGGGTAATAAACCTGTCTATCACTTCCTGCCAGCGTTTGTTTCTGAATATCCAGGCACTTTTGCGAGAACTCTGAATTACAATCCTTATAATCGGGGTTCTCGTTTTTCCACTCAGCTAGTTTCCCCATACTCCTATAGGAAACTGTTTGTATGGCCTTTTGTAATTTCTCATCATCTGGTTGTTTGGTCCATGTATTTTCATCTTTAATATACATGGTCTCCCGTTTGACGTCCGTACAATGAATCGGTCGCTCGTTAATATCCAATTGTTTCAGATTATCTAAAAAGATCTTGGAAATGCCATTTACAAACCCGAGTTGGGCGTTGTTCTCTAGATCCTCATACGTAATCTGGATGTTCTTAACGAAATCTGAGAAGTTGATTGCGTCCTTGCACTGTTCGTTGAGAAAAACATTTATATTGAATCGTTGATTGTTGTTCGTTTGATTGATAGTGGTAGTATTATTACTCACCGGTTTACAAAGTTCAAGAGCTTTATTTACCGTTTCAGTTGTCATTTTAGATTGTTCAATTATAAAATTTCTAAGTTCCGCGTTATCATCTAATATGCGCTGTCTATCATCTAATATGCGTTCAATTAGATCTGCGTTGATTTTTTCAGAACTTACTGGCTTCATAGAACACTTATTCTCATGGTACCAAAGGCTATTTCGCGCTTTATATGACTTATCACATTTTTTACATACGAAATATGGTAAGGCAGTTGTTTCATTTTTTTCATTCAATTTCATTCTATTTTGGTGTTTGCGAGTCAACAAATGTGTAGACCAGTTTGATTGTTTAGAGCATTTAAAGTCACATTTTTCACAATTGAAATTATCGGCATTTTTTGGCATGATATTTATTCTAAATGATCTATATTATTAGAAGAGGAAAAATGCCAGGAAATTTTACGCAAAAAATATTATGCTGATAAAGTTTTTGCGAACACACTTAAATTTAAAGCATTATGCTGCGAAGTGTGATTTTTCAGAATTTTGAAGTCTGTAAAATGATTTTTGGACATTCTTAAAATGTCCAAAAAATATTTCAACCTATTAATAATGCAGGCCTCCCAAACAATTCTAACACTTATTGATTTTACTACTTAAAGAAACGAAGGGTCCATATTCACGTTTGTATTAACACAGAATAATATAAAAACATAAGAATATACCATTGTAAATGGTGCGACAACTATTCAATACAATCTATAGATCAACGGTTACGCCAGTAACTTATTGTACTGTAGGATTGTCCGTATATTCACGTGGTTATTCAGATAGTATTGAAAGTATTATCTATAGTCGCGAAATTACTATGAGTAAATATGCAATCAATATGGTGGAAAGCGCGTTTATCGGTTATTGCGTTGGTATTGCGTACCCTATTGGTATACCAGCGTCTATTGGATATTTATATTTGACTGAAACATAAAGATAAGTCTGTAGTAAAAGCATATCATGTATAATTTTATACCAGTCCTTTCATATTACAATAGTATTGCAAAGCCAATTGCAATATCAACGGCTGTAAACGGCTTGTATTTTGCAGGGCAAATTAATGCAATGGATGATATATTCAATAGACGAAAGAAACCTATATATGTAAATATATTTCAGATGGTGAAATATGGAACATTCGGTGCACTTATTGGATATGCATTTCCAATTACAACGCCGATTATATACATATACATATTAAAAACACAATGGAAGTGAATAATTCATAAATATTTATATAATTATGAATTTGTATAGTTGGCTGGTGTCGTTCCGGACGAACGCAGAATGTTGGGTTTTATAGAAATCAAGAACTAATCTTATAACCCTTGGTAGTCTTCTTACGTCGTATTTGGACGACCGGTTCCGCATGGATCTTGTCGTGGCATTTCTCGCAGACCGACATCAAGTTCGCCGGATGATTTTTATGGAATGAATCAATGAATCCATCCGCCGTCGCATCCTTCTGTTGGAAAATGTGGTGGGTTTCCTCAGCTAGTTCGTTCTTACACATCTCACAAAATCCACGCACCTTTTTAGCATTATAAACTGCTGTGTTGTGTGACAGTTCTCCTTTGTTCTCTGGAAAGTATTTGTTGCGAATCTCATATGCTGCCGTCATAAATTCCTCTTCCAAATACAGGGATTTGCATACCTCAAGACCATACATTCGGTTGCCCGGACCCATCTTCAGTTTGCGATCGTATACCAAGCAGTCATTTTCTCTGTCAAATGTTACCGTCATATGCGCCAGTACCATAGCGTCAAGTTGTTTCACTTCTGTGAATTTGATGATCTCATGAAAGTGCGTAGCGAAAATGAATGATACCTTCGCCGCATGCAACTGCATAAGTGCCGCTACGAAAATACTGAGCGCGGACTCGGTTTCAGTTCCCGAACAAACCTCATCGCCGAGAACCAAGCTGTTCTGATCCGCCATTTTAAGGATGATTCGTAGTTCCGACATTTCCACAGCGAATGTGCTGAGCCCTTTGAATAGATTGTCATTCCCAAGAATGCGTGAATAAATCGCCGTATAGGGTTTATACACAAACTTGGAGCAAGGGACGTACATACCACACTGCGCCAGAATCACTGCGATACCGAGTGCGCGAATCAAACTCGTCTTACCAACCGCATTTGTTCCATATAGAAGCATCCCATCTCGCGATTGACAACCAATATGAAGATCATTAGTAACATACAGTTCGTTAGTCTGAATGTGTTCTATGAGACAATGACGCAGACCCTCGGCTTCAACGAATGACTTAGATGCATCCGCGGAAACCACCGGGCGACAGTAATTGTAATTTCTCGCGATATAAGCCTTGGACTGGATCACATCGGCGCGGGCAACATATTTCGCTAGGATTTCCAGTTTCTCATACCATAGGTTCTCTAGATCAACCAGAAATTGAGCGTACGCAATCGTGATCTCTTCGTCAATCTCCAAGTTCAGTTTGTATATATCCTTCACAATCGTTGTCAAAATGGGAATTTCAATCTCATCTGCGCTCCCAGACGCGCTTACGAATTTCACTTCGGACAATTTAAACGTGGCGCCTTGGATATTCACGACAGTGTCATCCGACTTGATTACATTCTTACACATGGCAGCGCGCTTCTTAGTCAGTTGTAGACTAACGCATGATTTCTCAGTTTCATGTTTCTTAACGTATTCGCCCTTTTCTTTATCTAGTAGTTTATTGAAATAGGCCTGGATTCCATCAAGGATCGCGTTGTTTTTTCGCTGCCGTTCAATAAGATCATCTAATTTGGGTGATATTCCCGATTTAATGATATTTGAGTCAAATGACTGTAGCGACTGGACGTTCTTACATAACTCAATATTCAGATTTGAATCAATAAACGCGCATAGTTCGGTGCAGATCTCTCCAATGGTATTGGATTCGGTCAAATATCGCGATATCTCTGGGTTCTCATACAAGCAAACATTCAGTTGTTGGATTATATTCACGCTGTCGTATAGATGCGAAACTGACATAGGATATAGCTTACGCAGAACTAGTTGACGCAGGATCTTCTCAATGTCTTTCACAGAAGCCAATTGACCGCGGAATAATTCTACGAAGTGATAGTTTTTAAGAAACATTTCTATCGCTGCGTATTCAGTTTCCAGCCACTTCGTATTAAATGTAGGATTCGTTATCTGTTCGTGAAACAACCGACGTCCCATCGGAGAACGACACTTATTCATAAACCCGGATACGCACATGGTGCCTCCGATCATATTCAACTGCGACAATGTATGATTTGCGAGTACCATACGCTCACTCATATTATTGAACGATGGAATGGAGATTTTATGAATTAAGCCGGGGTTATGTTCTTGTATGAAATCCGTCAAATAGCAGAATGACTGTGTCGCCATTACGCATGTATTAAATTCAGCACAGACGGAATGCGACTCCTCGCCAAAGAGTTTCGTGAGAATATGGCGAACGTAGGTCTGTTTCGCACAGTTCACGGCCTTTTCACAAGAAGAACTAATCCGATGTATAGCAGCACACTGAATACCAGCGTATTGTATTACTGTATTCACAGTTGTCGGATCCAACGAAGAAACAATAACCACCTCACTAGGAGAGAACACGGATACGCAACGTTCCAATTCATCAAAAGTGGTAGGATTCATATAAAACGGACATTCATACTCAAACATGTTGGATTTTCCAGTAAAAATATTAACTACCGAAACACCATACACCAGGTTCTCCTTAAGTCCACGAAATGGTTTGATAGTATCTAGCCAAATACACATAATATTATTCGTTATCTGTGGAGAACTATCTGTTTCGCAAGATACATATGTACCCGGCGAATAAATCGCATGAAGCGTGCGCGTGATACTCTTACCATTCTTCTCTTGTACGTAAACAACTGCAGTATATCCGCTCTCAGTCAGCTTCGCGACATATTTATCTAGTGTGTAATCGCGGAACCCGGCCATAACGACCGAGTCTTGACCTACGCAAATCTTCTTATCTGATGTATTTAACTGGCATACTTGACATACGTCATTCAACGAACTATCCGCTTTTTTTAAACCGTACATTTCAAAAAAGGCACCGACTTGCATAAGAAGGATCGTTCGTGCGCCATATTTTGAACTATATTGCGCGGATAATTGCAAATATTCATTGATTAATGTTGGCGGTTCTGATGCCATGGGTACTTGTCTATATAGGTAGGTGCAAAATGTTTATATACCTTTACAAAGTATATAGACAGACGTCGTGAGTATGGGTACATATGGCGAACGTAGTGTTAGTATGTATTGGAAATTTCCAAGAATATATAATTACAAACATCACGCAATTGTTACATCTAGGGCACAATGACGTATATGTTCTCACAAACGCATATCTATTCCCAAATTTTGAAAGATATAAGAATGATACGCGCGTAAAAATGGTTGACGCAGATTCGTTGAATGACTCATATAGGTACTATGAGAGAACCAACTTGGATAAGGGATTCCGAAATGGATTCTGGGCTCTAGCGTCCATGAGATTCTTCTACATATATGAGTTTATGGAACAATTTGGTATAGATAACGTGATCCATCTAGAGAACGACGTTCTTGTATATTACAACTGTGATGAGATAGCAGAACGAGCGGGAAAACAGCATGTATATTTGCCATTTGATTGTTTCGATAGGAATATCGCAAGCATCATGTATATTCCATCGGCGAGTGTATTCCGTCGCATTCTAGACCAGTATGACCTTACGGTAAATGATATGGAGAACTTCGTCCAAATATCCAAGCGATGCGATTTGATACAACGATTCCCTATATTCCCAGCGAACGCATACACCGCTACTGAAATACAATTCGTGTCAACCAATCATCAGAAATTCGGGTATTTGTTTGATGCTGCAGCAATGGGCCAGTACCTAGGAGGCGTAGACCCGAGGAATCAGCCAGGAGATACGAAAGGGTTCGTGAACGAAACATGCGTTATAAAATACAACAAATATTACTTCGTATGGGAAGACAGACGACCGTATATTATTATCAATGATATGAAATTTCCCATATTTAATTTACATATTCATCATAAAAATCTACAAGATTTCATATAAAGGGATTTTATATACATAAATATAAAGCCGAATGGAGATCGTAACCGGCGAAAAGATCCAACAACTATGTGATATTTACATAGGAGATCAAAGCGATTTTTACGCGAATCCAGTGATAGCAAATCAACCGGAAAAACACTGTCCGTTAAGTTCCATTCAATATCCATTTTACAATCCACCGCGCGTATTTTGTTATTCGCACAGAATACTTGAATTCGCAGAAAAAATACCTTATTTTATGAATGATTTCACGTTGGTAACACATAACTCCGACGGAGAAATATACGAGTGCGATGAAATAAACGATATATTGAACTATAGCAAACTGCTGAAATGGTACGCCCAAAATACCCGCATGAACCACGCAAAACTTGTTTTCACGCCGATAGGTATTGCGAATTCACAGTGGCCGCATGGGAATTTAGATAATTTCAGACCTGAAAACTTGAAACCAAAGACGAAAGGCATATACTTCAATTTCAATGTATACACTAATCTAACCAAGCGCATGTACTGCTTCAACCGTTTAAAACATAAATTAGAATGGTTGGATGAAGTTCCGCCACACGAGAATATCCAGCGATTGAGCGAGTATGAATTTTGCATATGTCCCGAAGGAAATGGCGTAGATACGCACCGATTATGGGAAGCATTGTATGTAAAGACAATACCGATTGTAATCAAGAGCGATTTCACGGACGTTTTACTAGAAAATAATGTACCAATAGTTGTATTAGATGATTGGTCGCAATTAGACGAATGTACGCTGGACTATTCCAAGTATAATCTAGATAATAATTCAATTCGTAGAATAATGACGTTCACAAATGGGTATTTAGAGTAAAGAGTAAATGAATCGGTTTCTAAAATGTTTTGGATGCAATAAAAGAAGGGTAGGTCCGGATGAAGAACCTAAGGTGTGTTTCATAACAGCTGTATATGGTAAGTATGAAGCATCTTGTAAGAAATTTGCGAAACAAACAGTGTCAACTGATTTCATATGTTTCACAGACAATCCCAATATAATACCAAACGGCTGGATAATAGAGACGACTCCATATCATAATATTAACAAGAACGAACAAGATGATGATACATATATAAATTCATTGAGTAATAACAAACATACATTTAACGTTGCAAAATACTACAAACAGTCATTTCAACGAATACCCAGATTACAAAAATACGACGTGATAGTATGGTTGGATGGAACTATAGAAATAACATATAAGAAAACTAGTGAATATATATTGAAAAATATATACAAAGAAAAAATAATCGGATGGCATCATGAATGGAGGGAAGGCGCATTGAAATACGAGGTCAAAGCATCAAACTTCTTCAGATACAATAGTACGTTTTGGAACGACCAAGCTCAACCGCTACAAAACGTTGATCTCCAATATGATACATATCTTCGTGAGGGATATTCCGATAATTTCTTCAAGAATATGAAATCTCACACTAAGCATTTTGGCGTATGGATTACATGTTTCGTTGCTTTTGCGAATAAGGATCCAGATGTAACAAGATTCTTGGATTTGTGGTACCTACAGACTCTCAAGTATACAACCCAGGACCAGATTGGATTTCCATATGCGGTATGGAAAACTAACATGCTACCATATACGCTACCAAATCACGAGGTCAAGGGCGATTGTCCTTCAAACGAAACGCAGTTTTATATTAAACACGAACATGGTTTATAAAATTTATATATGTATATCTATATACACATATATATATATGAAGATCCTACCATTGTTATATTCAGCACTAATGCAGTACAATGATGGTATTGCAAAGCGTAATTTTCAGTTGGCCGCCGCAACTTACTGTAATGCGGATAAAATAAACTCATGGGATTGCGTACATTGTCTTCCGGAAATAACAATACAAGACGCGATCATCGGAGATACGAACATAATTATAGCAAATGATCCAGTTCAAAATGCGACAGTATTTGCATTCCGTGGTAGCGTAGATATTCAAAACTGGATATCCAACTTTGAGTTTGAATTTACCTCTCCTTATCCAGACCCAGCTATAAAAGTACACAAAGGCCTACACAAAGAATATTTGAAATATAAGGATACCCTATTCCGATATTTACCAGAATCAGACGCAAAAGTAGTGATTACCGGGCATTCCAGTGGCGCTGCATTATCTATGTTTATGGCATACGATATATACAAATCATACGACGTTTCAGTATATACATTCGGCAAACCGCGAATTGGTAATAGCGTGTTCGTAGAATCCGCGAAACCAATACAACACTATAGGATTACGCACCATAATGATATAGTTCCGCATGTACCCGAAGAATTGCTGGGATACCGACATACAGACACTGAGATATGGTATTACGATGACGGCGATAAATATAAGGTTTGTGAGGGCAACGAAGATTCCGAATGCAGTAATAGTTGCGCGCCTATACACTGCGATTCTATAAGCGATCACCTCTATTATATGGGTACGAATATAGGGAGTGACTATTGTTAAGACGACTGTTCGGCGTTGAAAAAATTATATACTAAGTTATCAGGACTGTAGTTATGGATTTCACCACATGCCAACATCGCAGTTTCGTACATTTTACGGAGAACATCATTTGGTGCGATGGAACCAACCTTTATAAATCCATTTTTGATAAGATACTTTTTAATATCATGGATCGGCGTTTGTTTCAGCGACTGTGATTTATTTGAGATTTGGTTACGTATAGTCTTGTTGGATATGAGAACAGATACTTTCGGTGTATTTTTTGATTTACCGATTTTGTAGGTTCTCCGGAGAGTCTTTCGACGTTTGTTCGGTTGCTTTGGTTTATATAAGTCCGATATAGATAATTTATCGCTCATGCCCTTGAATATGTTGATCTTATCTAGGTTTATATTGGGTGACGGCATTAGCGAAGGAGGTGTTTGTTGTAGTAGGGGTGGTTGCGCTTGCGTAGGCACTTGTACTTGCGTAGGCATTTGTACTTGCGTAGGTACTTGTACTTGCGTTGCAGGTGGTTTGAAAATGGGAGCTATCTTAAATGGTTGCGGATCATCCTCATATTGACGTCGCGTATATTGTCTATATAAAGGTAATTTGCCACCCTTGAGACAACCATATTTCGGCTGTGGTAAATTAAATGGTGCTCCGCTTGGGGTTATCGTGGGTGCCAAATCATTCAAAACTGGTACGGGTATAGGAGGTGGTGGCAATCCATCAAAATTCTTCAATGTTTTATTATAAGAGATTTTTGGTATATCATTCTTCTTTGCAACCTCGCTTAAATACTCCAGCGATTCTTTGAAATCTGACTTGAATTCTAAATCCAACGGCTCAATAGATTTCATTTTTTGATCCTGTTGGTTGCGTATGAATTTCAGTAAATTTCGCTTGAGTGACTTGTTTTGTGCCTTTGGCGGCGTACGCACCCTTATTTTCTTTTCTACATCAGCTGGGTCTCGTTTTCGCCGAGTTTTATTGCCTGATGGGATTTTCAATGTTTCTAGATCTATATTTATTTTGCGCGTATTTTCCGACATTTAACTAATTTATATGTGTAAATTTTTTTACACATATATACGATATTAGATATACAATCCGTATGGGACTTTGATTGGTTTGACCTTCTTGTTTTCTAAAAATATTTTATATCCAGCATTTATATCGTCCATATTAATCTTCTTACGAACAGATTCGTCGTGACCGAAGATCCTTCGCGAATGACAGATCTTAATATGAGACAATAATAATTCTACGTCGCGACCAAAATATTTAAATTCAGACATCTTGCTTTCAAACCACTTTTCAGTGTCGCAATCTACAGACCAATCTTGCTGTTTTACCTTTTTAACGAAAATCTTATTAATCTCATTCGCAGTATAATCATCTATAGTAAATTTCCATATAAATCGCGATCTAAGCCCACTATTGGCCTTGAAAAACGTCGCATCTAGTTCATCCTCATATCCAGCGATGATAACCATCAAGTCGTCCTTATGATCGCTCAATGCCTCACATAATGTATCAATACACTCCTTTGAATATATATCATTGTCTGCTAGAGAGTACGCTTCATCAATAAATAGACAACCACCTATAGAATCGGCAATTACTTTACTAGTCTTCAGTGCAGTTTGTCCTAAATAACCCGCGATCAAATCCGTGCGCGTTACCTTTTTGAAGATATCCTTTTTCAATATGCCGACCTTGGAATACATCCGACCAATGATCTTCGCCGCTTCAGTCTTACCAGTTCCAGGGGGTCCGCATATAATGGTGTGTTTGAAATCGCTAGTTTTGTTTTTATCGTCTTTGTGTAAATTTTGTATGAAATAGATGAGTTGGCTAAAAACTGATGCTTTAAGAGTATTCATACCAATCATATCATTTAACTCAACTAGTTCTGCGCGAATATTATGTAATGACTTTAAGTCAAAATTATATTTTGTATCTGCTTCGTATGGATTGTCATCAATTACTTTGATAAGATCAGAAATTGTATTCAGTGATGCGTCAATTATTTTATGTTTTTTAGGTTCGGCTGGCGGCACAATAATATTTGCCGCGTATTTCTGTTGCCATGACTCGTATCCAGTAAATGCCGGATGACCGAGATTTTGATGCATGTAATGTAGATTGACAGTGTGTGCGAAATCCATAACTGCAAAATAATCCATGGTCGTTTTTGCTTTTTGGGCGTCCAGATACGCTATAAAATTATCCATTTCCTTTTATTTTGTAAACGACTGAACTTTTATATGAGTTTATTATATAAATGAGTTCCTCCAATGTAACTAAATTCAGACAAAATAGGGCCTTATTTGGTGGATGCCCAGGACCTGCTGGGACTACTGGACCGACTGGACCTGCTGGATTACAAGGAGAACAGGGGGTTCAAGGAGAACAAGGACTTCGTGGAGAACAGGGGTATACCGGAGATACAGGACCAACTGGAGCTACAGGGCCGGCTGGAGCTGACGGAAGCGCAACTAGTACTGGAGCAACTGGACCTCAAGGAGATCCAGGACTTCAGGGAGATACTGGACCGACAGGACCTCAGGGAGATCCGGGACTTCAGGGAGATACTGGACCGACAGGACCTCAGGGAGATCCGGGACTTCAGGGCGATACAGGACCGACTGGACCGACTGGAGATGTAGGACCTCAGGGCGGACTTGCGTCTATCGGAAATACGCTCCGCGTAGACGCTGTATACGGAGATGATACAGCTGCCGCTGCAAGTCGTTATTCGGTTGCATTTCAAACAATAAATGCTGCATTAGCGGTTGTAGCTTCTGGCGAACATGTATTTATAAACGCTGGGACATATAACGAATCCATTACAATTCCAACGAGCGTTTCCCTTCGCGGAGCAAGCGTCCAAACGTGTATTATACGCAAATTGCTTGTAACCACGGACACAACTCTTGTAACGATGGGCGAAAATTCGCGGTTGGAAGATGTAACTTTACAACTTACATCGGCACAACATCACACATTGAAAGGTATAGTATTTGGCGGAACGACATCGGCAACGGCAAAATTACGAACATCTGTAGTAAATGTAAATAACTCAACGGCATCTACTGGCGGCACATCAACTGTTATAGGCGTGGAATGCAATGGAACTGGTACGCTCGGGTCCGCGAGCTTTTCATTTAATTCATTGAAAGGTTCCACGATAAATGTATATTCTAATGGCGGAGGAGTGAAACGTGGAATTCTAGTTTCTGGCACAAACATAGTTACAACGCGCGATTTGAATGTATACATCGCGCAACCAACGTCAACTACATCCACAGGTTCATATGTGGGAGTTGAAACAAATGATACATCTGACTTAGGATCTATACAATTGCGCGCTACCACAATTGGTTCTGTTATTCCAACGGTGGGACAGAGTTACACTGCATCCGATATTTTACAAACGCGACCAACTACAATAACAAATCCTACGTATCTAGCCAGCGCTGGCATTCAGATCGGTCCAGGAACTGACTTGGTTACAAAAACTGCGGGATCTAGGGGATTTTCAACATTTACTTACCCAACAACTGTGTATTACGGTTTGAAGGGACTAGTTAAAGATGCGACTACCCCTGCGTACTTATGGCCGGGAACACAAAAGATCGCGAATAATGAATTCCCAGATCCAGGCATTCCAGCTGCATATTATCGTATCCAGCAACCTGCGATATTATCTGGAATATGGAGTTCTCTATCAATTGCTCCAGGATTAACCAACAGTGTAACATTTTTAGTGCGATATACCCCAGTTGGCGGAACTATAACAAATACCGTATTTACAACTACCCTTACAGGTTCAACTACGGAAGCGTCATTCTACAATGGTTCACTATCATTGAATGCAGGCGACAGGATACATTTATACATGAGTTATACAGGTGGTAATGCAAATGAAGCGAACGACGTTTCCGTACAATTAGATATGTTCTAATTTTTTGTATTGGTATAATAGACGCATGGATGAGAGTTTATTTGCCGGATTTGTATCGGGAACCGCACAGACGCTGGTCGGACATCCATTAGACACAATGAAAGTATGGCGACAACAAAATATACATCGGCCGCACAATATCTTTAGCGGTTTGAAGTATCCACTCTTTACCGGTTCTATATTGGCGAGTATACAGTTTACATCATCCACAATTGCTAGTGTAAACATACGCAAACACACAGGCGCGAGTATGGTACAATCGGAAACGGCTGGAGGATTGTGCGCGGGAGTACTATCTGGTATTATAACATCACCTATAGACAAATATAAGATCAAGATGCAAACCAAAACGAATAGATCCAGATATGGATTGTTTAGTTGTATTGTGAGAGAGGTGCCTGCATGTGGTATTTATTTCGGCAGTTACGCTGCATTACGCGAGCAAGAACAGTCAGTGTTGATATCGGGTGCCATAGCAGGCACGCTGTCTTGGTTATTGACATACCCGCTGGATATAGCGAAGACCCAAATACAATCAGGCGAATCGCCAAATATTCGCGCTACATATAATAAAATAAAATCGGGCCAGATCGCATTAACAAATGGTTTAGGGTTTTGTTTAGCTAGGGCGTTTTTGATAAATGGTATCGGATTTGCAATCTATGAAAAATGTTTATTAGTTTGAAATTCACAAAGATTTATATGTATAATTATATATAAATGTTCTCCAGTTTTGGATTTTCCCGAAGACGTATGTCGAGTGGTATGGGTGTTGTGCCTCCTCCAGTTCCACAAGTGATTGCGGCCGCAACCGCTACTGTTGCAGATAATGTCCGTCTTGCTGCTGAGTTAGAGGCTGCTCGTGTTGCTGCTGAGTTAGAGGCTGCTCGTGTTGCCGCTCAGGCGGAGGCTGCTCGTGTTTTAGAGGCTGCTCGGGTTGCGGCTGAGGCGGAGGCTGTTCGGGTTGCGGCTGAGGCGGAGGCTGTTCGGGTTGCTGCTGAGGCGGAGGCTGCTTGGCTTGCGGCTGAGGCGGAGGCTGCTCGTCTTACGGCTGAGGCGGAGGCCGCTCGTGTTGCGGCGGAGGTAGAGGCTGCCCGCGTTGCCGCTGAGGCGGAGGCTGCTCGTCTTACGGCTGAGGAGGAGGCCGCTCGTGTCGCGGCGGAGGTAGAGGCTGTCCGTGTCGCGGCGGAGGTGGAGGCTGCTCGCGTTGCCGCTGAGTTGGAGGCTGCTCGCGTCGCTGCTGAGTTAGAGGCTGCTCGCGTTGCCGCTGAGTTGGAGGCTGCCCGTGTTGCGGCGGAGGTAGAAGCTGCTCGCGTCGCTGCGGAGGATGAGGCTGCCCGCGTTTTAGAGGCTGCTCGCGTCGCTGCGGAGGAGGAGGCTGCTCGCGTCGCTGCGGAGGAGGAGGCTGCTCGTGTCGCCGCGGAGGAGGCTGCTCGTGTCGCCGCGGAGGAGGCTGCTCCTGTAACCGCGGAGGCGGAAGATGAGTAATTTAGAAAAAAATATAAGTTACTAATATATATAAATGGAACGCGGATTAATGATGTTGTTGCACTCTGTCATTATAGGATTAATCCTATATCTCATTATGTTGTTCGGTCTGAAACAACCGCAGGCGGTTGCCGAGAATCGTAGTTTACTTATCGCATCCGTTGTTCTGATTTACATGATATTATTCGGGCATGGGTTACCCAAGATGCCTATAAAGATTTGAATTATACAAGTATAAAGAATAAACAAAATAATATAATAACTCAATGAAACGAATTATTATAACGGGCGGATCTGGTTTAGTAGGAACTGCAATTCGGTCTATATCACACAAATACAACCAATACGAGTTTGTTTATATATCATCTAGCGAATATGATCTGACGTCCATGGAAAAAACGAAAGAGATGTTTGAAGTTTATAAACCGTATTACGTAATTCATTTGGCAGCTTGTGTTGGAGGTTTATTTAAGAACATGAGCGATAAAGTCAAGATGTTAGAAGACAATCTCATGATAAATTTCAATGTGGTAAAATGTTCTCACGATTACAAAGTAGAAAAACTGGTAGCATGTTTATCTACATGTATTTTTCCAGATAAGACATCATACCCAATTAATGAAAACATGTTGCACGATGGCCCTCCGCATACATCAAATGACGCGTATGCGTATGCGAAACGGATGCTACATATTCAATGTAAAGCATACCGAGAGACGTATGGGGACAATTTCGTATGCGTGATTCCAACAAATATATATGGTCCGAACGATAATTTTAATCTACTAGACGGACATGTGATTCCATCGCTTATTCATCAATGCTATCTAGCCGTCCAAGATGGCAGCGCATTCGTTGTAAAGGGTTCAGGAAAGCCACTAAGACAGTTCATCTACTCAGAAGACTTGGCTGAATTATTGATGTGGACTTTGGTAAATTACGACGAGGAATTAATTATTTTATCCGTTCCAGAAGAAGAGGAAGTTAGTATATCGGACATTGCTAAGATAATCGCCAAAAACATGGGGTACAAGGATCTAATAATATATGATGAAAGATATAGTGACGGACAATATAAGAAAACTGCGGACAATCGCCGATTTATGAAACTCTACGGAAGTTACAATTTCACGAATATTGAGGAAGGAATGCGAAAAACAGTAGAATGGTTTATTGCGAATTACGCCACTTCTAGAAAATAAAGCTACAAAAATTGATTTACTAGATTCTTCTTTATAATGTAGTAAACCAGCTAAAATAATGAATATCCAACTACAAGAACCCGTCCAGTACGTGAAGGTTAAGCGCCCGAAGTCGGCCAAGAAACCTGACACCCAGAAAGAGATTATGAAGATAATTGATGAGGAAAAATACACAGAAAACCTAAAAATGCATATTGAATCAACTCCCATTGACGTCAATGATTCACCTCTCTCACATTTGGGAGATTACACAGAAGAGCCATTCACGATCATTGAGTCTTATTTCCGCGGGCAGCATTTGGAGCGATTAGTGCGTCATCAGATTGAATCATATAACCACTTCATAAACTTCCAGGTCTTGCGAACAATCCAGATGTTTAACCCAGTGAATATCAGATCTGAGAATGACTTTGTTCCAGAGAACGGGCAATACTTCTTGGAGATGTTTGTGTCGTTTGAGAATTTCCGCCTATACCCGCCACAGATTCACGAGAACAATGGCGCCACAAAACTCATGTTACCTCAGGAAGCGCGTCTAAGGAACTTCACATATGCGTCAAATATGAGTGTAGACTTGAATATTCAGTATGTTATACGCAATACGGATAAGATGGATGCGCCGAAGATCATCAACAAGACTCTACCCAAGATAAATATTGGGAAAATGCCGATTATGACAAAGTCGTCTATCTGTGTCTTAACGCAGAATAGCCACGTTTCGCATGAGTTTACCGGTGAGTGTCCTATGGACTGTGGCGGATGTTTCATTATCAAGGGATCAGAGAAGACGGTTCTGGGACAGGAGCGCGCTGCAGAGAATAAGATTTATTGCTTTGATGGCAAGAATACGACGAAGTGGTCTTGGTTTGCGGAGATTAAGTCAGTGCCGGATTTTAAATGCATCTCACCGAAACAGGTGGAAATGATGATCGCGAGTAAAAATAACGGTTTCGGAAACGGCATCTATATCACTATTCCGCGCATCAAGCAGCCGATTGAGCTATTCACTCTATTCCGTGCGCTAGGTATTATGACTGACAAGGAAATTTGTAAGTATATTGTATTGGATCTGGAAAATGCGAAGTGTCAGGAGGTATTAAAGTTCCTACAGGCGTCTATTATTGATGCGAACAAATACATGACGCAGGAGGATGCACTGAGACATATCACGGCATCGGTAGCATACACTCCCATGAATATGGATAAGGAGACCGGTGCGATTAAGAAGCGTGAGTTTGCGATGGATGCGCTAAATAATGATCTATTTCCTCACTGTAAGACAATGGAGCAGAAGCTATACCTGGTTGGGTACATGGCAAATAAACTGATTCAGACTAGCTTCGGATGGAAGCCACCTGATGACCGCGATTCCTACATCAATAAACGTGTAGAGCTTACCGGAACGCTACTCAATAACCTGTTCCGTAACTACTTCAACAAACTCGTTAAAGAGATGCAGAAGCATGTGGTGCGCGAGATTAATAATGGGTCTTGGCGTTCCACTGAGGATTATGAGAATATCATCAATATGACAAACATCTACAAGATCTTGAAGTCAACCACCATTGAGAATGGTATTACGCGAGCGCTTTCTACGGGCGATTTCAGCATCAAACAGACGAATAGTTCAAAGGTCGGTGTAGCGCAGGTATTGAATCGTCTCACGTACGCGTCGTGTTTGAGTCACTTGCGAAGGATTAATACGCCTCTAGAGAAGAGTGGCGAATTGATCGCGCCGCGAAAACTGCACGGCACGACTTGGGGATTCTTGTGTCCGGCAGAGACTCCGGAAGGACAGTCCATTGGTTGTGTTAAGAGTATTAGCTGTCTGGGCCATATTACTATTCCCACGAACAGTTCATCACTCTACACGTACGTGGAAGAATATGTTGTAAAACTGGGCGACATGAAATCATCTGACCTATTTGATAAAGTCAAGGTGTTTATTAACGGAGCTTGGGTCGGAATTGCAAAAGATCCTGTGGAATTGTATAACGAGATGAAGTCAAAGAAGCACAAGGGTATCATTAACATCTATACTTCCATCATATTTGATTACAGAAATGCGGAGATCCGCATCTGTAGTGATGGCGGCAGATTGAGCCGACCAGTTCTTCGCGTGAAAGACGGGAAGGCGTTGATTACTAAGGATATTATTGATAGACTATCGCGAAAAGAGCTCTCATGGAACGACCTATTGACATCTTGTAAATTGCCAGAGGCGGTAATAGAATATATTGATCCCGACGAACAAAATTGGTCCATGATTGCGATGAAAGACAAGGATACTAAGGACACGAGCACTACTATTGAGTACACTCATTGTGAGATTCACCCTAGCACAATCTTTGGAGTTCTATCGTCGTGCACCCCATTCCCGGATAATAATCAGGCTCCGAGAAACACTTATCAATGCGCGATGGCGAAACAGGCACTTGGAGTGTATGCGCTAAATTTCAACCAGCGAATGGATAAGACTGCGTACGTCTTGACGAATCCCAGTCGCCCACTGGTTGATACCCGATTGATGAATTTCATTCATCTCAATCAGATCCCATCCGGATGTCAGATTCACGTGGCGATCATGGCACACACCGGATATAATATGGAGGATAGTGTGCTAGTCAACAAAGGTTCTATTGATCGTGGTCTATTCAGTGCCACAATCTATCATACGGAGAAGGATGAGGACAAGAATATCATTCGCGATGAGATTATCCGATGCAAACCCGATCCGTCCAAGACACGTGGTATCAAGTTTGGAAATTACGATAAGTTGAACGCGCAGGGATTCATGCCAGAGAATACGCTGATTGAGGACCGTGATATCATCATTGCGAAAATCATCCCGATCAAGGAGGCGCGCAATGATCCTACGAAGCTCATCAAGTACGAGGATCAGAGTCACGCGTACAGCACGTCGGAGGATACGTACGTAGATAAGAACTACACCGGCCGTAATGGAGATGGATACAACTTTGCTAAGGTCCGTACTCGCGTTCACAGGAAACCGCGGTTTGGTGACAAGTTCTCTAGTAGGCACGGGCAAAAGGGTACTTGTGGTAATATTATTCCGGAGGAGGACATGCCGTTCACTAAGGAGGGATTAAAACCGGATATTATCATCAATCCGCACGCTATCCCGTCTCGTATGACGATCGGACAGTTGAAGGAGACGCTACTAGGTAAGGTGCTGTTGGAGCTCGGCATGTTCGGTGATGGAACCAGTTTCGGAAATCTAGATGTCAAGACGATTGCAGAGGAGCTACAGAAACTCGGATACGAGAGCTACGGAAACGAGGTCATGTATAATGGATTGACAGGGGAACAACTGGAGACGAGTATCTTCATTGGACCAGTATTCTATCAGAGATTGAAGCATATGACGAATGATAAGGTCCATAGCCGCGCAACAGGTCCGATGGTGAGTCTTACGCACCAGCCTGCGGAGGGTAGATCGCGCGCGGGTGGTCTCCGCATCGGAGAGATGGAACGCGATGTCCTGATCTCACACGGCGCAACCAGATTCTGTAAGGAGAGGTTGTTTGATGTGTCGGATAAGTATCAAGTGAATGTTTGTAAGAAGTGCGGAATGATTGCTGCGTGCAATGATGGGAACAATAATACAAAGTTCTACACGCAGAGCGATTTCACAGTACATTCGTGTAAGACGTGTGGAAACAAGACGGACTTTGCGCTAGTGGATATGCCATATGCAAACAAGCTCCTCTTCCAGGAACTACAGACGATCAATGTGGTTCCTAGGATTCTTACGGATTGAGTAAGGGGAACCTAAGGTTCCACCTTAAACCCCTCCTTTAATAAAAATTTATCTTTATACATTGCTTGGGTAAGATATCGTTAGCATTTTAAATAATTATAAATGACGTACAAAATTTGAAAAAAATGTATAGCCACACATTAAAATGTCAGCGTGTGATTCACAAATAAATGATATCCGAACCCCGACACAATTCAAAGGGTATTCGTTTTCCAAATATAAAAAAACAGAGGTTAGGCAACAATTTATTGATAATTTGATGAAAGGTAAGATTGAACCGGCGTGTCATTGGTGCGCTGAATTGGTTTGCGCCGGACATTATGATGATGTATGGGAGGCCATATTTTTTTTCGTTGGCAAATACATTCATATTGGTAATCCGAAGATAGTAATATATCTGGATAAACGGTTGAATGTATTTAGAAATATAATGAATCAAGGACATTTTACGAATGAATTACAACTTCGTAATAACCCAACAGTTCGTCGTTTATTTGCGGAAGTAATAACTATAATTATCCAGTCAGTGAAGAAGACTAGTTTTGAGCCAGTGAAAATCAAACGTACTGAGGAATTTGATATGACCCAAATGACAGAACGATTGAAAGCACCAAATGTGAATTTCGCCGAACCAATTCTTCATCCAGAGGATCCGAAAGAGCTTTATATAGCGATTAATGAATTTGCATATCATATTAGCTGCGATAGACCGAATATGATACAGGCATGTTACTGGATTGAATGGCTGATAGAATTTGATATAGTATGTAGAACACGAAAGGAACCATGCTATTGTAAACGTAGATCAATTGATGTAGAAACAAAATACCAACGAGATATAATATGGATTATGTGGGATGCTCTCGTTTATTATAGCGAGCCGAAAAACCAGTTTATTGAAATGTGTATGCTATCTATTAAAAAACTGTTTACATTTAGATATACGAGTGGCGCTTGTAAACGACGTAAATATCTCTTATATTTTGCGGTTGAATTATTAACTGAGCCGATTGCAACAAATGTAGATATTATGTCATCGCAGTGCAAAGAACTAGTAGAAATAGTAACCGGAAAAATAGATTCTATATACAAACAAATAAAGAAAAACGAAGATAGTCCAAATACAGACTACCTGTTTAATAATTTGGAAACAGAGAACGCTATGGAAAGAACCATCCAGAAAATGGATATGTTGAATAATATGGGGTTTGTTCCAAGAAACGATAAGTGAATTTACCAATCAACCTCGCTATAGCAATTTCCACAATCACTGTAGCTAGGTCGCTGTTTACCTATTCGGGGCGTGAAGCAGTACCACGTATCACGTTGTTGCAATACTTTCCATGCGACATCAATCGCATATAACCAATGATGGTTCGTTTGTTCGAATTTTGGAATCGCGTCCTCAAACACCGCGATCAATGTATCGTAATAATGTTCGTTGATTATGTATCCTGATGTGGTCTGTGCTTCGTGCACTCGTTGCAGGAAAGGATGTTCGGCTGATTCCACTGCATTGAATAAGTTATAGGATAGTAAACACACATCAAAACTAACATTATGTAGTTTACTGAGACTATCATGCGGGTCGGCGGTAAACATGAAGTCATCTTCTAATACCATGATGCGCTTATACCCACGCTCTTTTGCGAGTTTTAGAACGCCAACGTGAGAACGTCCACATCCAACACCTCCTATTGTTTCATGTCGCACCGCCGGGAAGCGTTCATATGCGAGACCCATTGAATTTAATTCGCCTTCAATTTCGCATCTGCGATCAGTCCTATGATCCAAATTTATATAAAAAATACGATCAATATTCATTTATAATTAACGAATATTGATTTTATATTTGTTACTCATATGATTTATTATACATATGAAATGTCTTGAATACTTTCGTATTATGAGATACACAATCATTATAGTTTATAGTTTTGCGAGGTATGGCGCTGGATATCAATTTGTATTTATCAGTTAAGTTTTCCGATGAGTTTCTAGGTAGTATGTGATATTCATTCTTTCTTGCAGCTTCGGTATGGTTTAAGTTCACATAAATATATTGTAATTTTGATTCTTCTTTTGTTCTGTACGTATTATGCCAAGTTATTACAACTGGGATACTCTTACACATTAATGTTTCGTAAAATCGGAAACTCCATGCAGAATCTCCGGCGGGACATAATACATATAAACTTTTCCGCATAGTTTCAAAATAAAAACGATTTTCGGATATAATGCGATATTGCGCGTCTCTTGATTGCGTATCGTTTGTAGTCTTTGGAGAAAACCCTAATTTAAGATGAGAATAATCAAATGATCCCAATGATTTCCACTCTGGATCATTGTCTGTATTTATAAATATGGATTTCTCATTGAAGTTTTCTTTTGCAAATGTAATAACCCATTCTCTTACCTTGGGGGCTGATTGAATTGAACCTATAAAACAAAAATCATACTTTTTTAAGTCATCTAATTTCTGAAGATCACTGTAATATTTTCGCGCAAATATTGCAACTTGAGGATTAGATGTTGCAATTTCAGTATCTAAATCGTTTTCAATCAGTGCATCTTCCATGTGATATTTTAATCCCATATAACCTTGACACTTCCCAAGAAATAACCCGTCCTCCATACCTACAAATATTTATATATGTTTTTACTACTTTATATGATATCAGAATAAACATATAAAATTATCGGAACGCATATCCAAGAGTTCCTATAGAAACTAAGCCAAGAAGCAAACCGCTATGATAATAAAAACTCATAGTCTTATACATTTCTAACCAAGCTTTTGTTTCCGCTGGAGTTCTAATCTCGTTTAACATCCATTTAGATTTCGGCGTCAGAATATAATAGAAATAATTTACTACAAATGCGAGACCAACGATCGTACAAACAAGTGATAAGGATGTTACCTTCTCCTTGCGAATAACTGTATTATATGTGATAGTTATAATAGCCAAAACGAGACCTAAAGCGTATCCGGTATAATAAATTATAGTTCTCTCCCTTGTTATAGAATCGTATGTTTGGACTAGCGAGGTTGGTAAACTTTTGCGATACTTTTCTATAACCTCGCTTTTGCTAGTTAGATGTGTCATGTAAAACATGGCAATGAGGAAAATAGCGGAAATGGAACAGTATATTTTGCAGGGCATTATATACTATTTCTATAAATTTTTTAAAGTTTGAGGATTTATAACGCGTATTTACATTGATTTTTAATGAAAGGAGGGGTTTAAGGGGAACCTGGGTTCCCCTTATTAGAAGGAGGAACCAAAAGCACCTCCCAGTAATCCATTCGCAGCTACGGGACCAGGGTTGTACGCGGGCTCAACCGCACCGCCAGTATAGTGGTTTCCTAGTTGCTGGTGAGACTGTGTAGTAGTCGGCGCAGGCGGGAACATATCATGTTGTATGGCACCACTGTCTAAATGGTCCGCTTGACTGGGTGCGTGCCTGGCAACTGCTTGCCTCACGCGAACGCCACTCTTCGCGTCCTTCTCGTGAACCTCGGGACCATTCCACATTTCATAGACACGGTCTACGAGGATATTAGTCTTGATACCAATCTTGGATTGGATGCTGAGAACAATAACGAGGAACGCGAGTATCACATTTGTGAGCGTAAGACGCTCATATTTGAAGCCACTGTAAGAGGGCACAAACGTAATCATACGGTGAATGAATACCAGACTGCCGAAAATCACAACCAATTGCATTGCAATTTCTGCTAAAAGTTCAAGACTAGACTTCTCCGGATCAGCCTCAGGGATAAAGCGCTGGATCAGTTTATTCATGATGACAATCGGTATTACGCCCATAAGCGAATACTGAATGACATTCAATAGCTCTCCCTTATCTTCCTCAGTTGTAGAGAACACATGCGACACAAATGAATTATTTGTAACGTCCTTTGCTTCTTGTAATACTTCCATATATGTTTTGCGTAGAAAATATATAGAAACGATTTGCTTTATTTTGCATATGAACTCCGAAGAACAACAATATCTAAACTTGGTGAAGGAAATCATAGAAAATGGATCCGACGAGATTGGACGGAATGGCAAAACGCGTGTCAAATTCGGACATTCTATGAGGTTCTCTTTGCGTGACGGCACGATACCCATTTTGACTACAAAGAAGGTTGCGTTTAGACCTTGTTTTGAGGAGTTATTCTGGTTTATTCGCGGAAGTACTGATAATCAACTGTTACAAGAAAAGAACGTATCCATTTGGAACGGCAATTCAACTAGGGAGTTCCTAGATAGTCGTGGACTGTATGACCGACAAGTGGGTGATCTCGGACCAGTGTACGGATTTCAATGGCGTCATTTTAATGCCAAATACCAAGACCGAAACCAAGATTATTCAGGCGAAGGTGTAGATCAACTGCAGAATATTATTGATGATCTTAAAAACGAGGATACTCGCGGTTCTCGCCGACACATTTTAACTGCATGGAATCCGTGTCAGTTAGATGAGATGGCGTTACCTCCGTGCCACATGATATGTCAGTTTAACGTTAGAGAAAATAAATACCTATCGTGTGCTCTATTCCAGCGAAGCGGTGATGTAGGTTTAGGAGTACCATTCAATATTGCATCGTATTCACTTTTTACTCACATTTTAGCGAAACATTGTGGATTAATCGCAGACGAATTCGTACACTTTTTAGGAAACTGCCATATTTACGAGGAACACATAGAACCGCTGAAAATACAGATCCAACGGGAGCCAATGGAATTCCCAAAGATAGAAATCAAACGCATATGCGAGAACATTGAGGATTATAATATAGACGACATTGAATGGAAAACGAAATATGTTTCACATGAAACAATTAAAATGAAAATGAGTGCGTAAAAATCTATTTAGAGAATCTACTATTTATTAGTATATATGAGTAATTCAATTGCCGCAGCAAAACGTAGAAGAGCCGGGGTTACCGATACAACCCCTCCACCGCCGCCTACGCCGAATGGTGGATCTCAAGTTGAGGGGCAGATCCCCTCCAGGTTAACTTTACAGCAAGTGATTGCTATGTTAGATGCACGTTTAGTAAAGCTAGAGAAATCGCAGTCAGTTGCTCCTTCTGCCGAGCAGTCGGCGGTCATTGATACGCCTGAGGGTAGCGTATCAGTTTCTGATTATGTAGTTGAGATGGATCACAAGTTTGGGATATTGGTCGAGGAGATTACCAATTTGAAGGATATTGTATTGAAACTCCAAGCGTATACAATGGACGTAAATAAGATGCTTGTCGAGGAGCGCATTAATATTATGTCTGAATTTCAAACAACCGAAAAGAAGGATGAAGAAAATACTATTACATTGGATGCGATCGAGGTAAGCGAATAAATAATATAAGTAAGGAATTAAATATAAAAATATAAAAACATTCTATAAAATGTCCGACAATTTATTGAATGATCTAGAAAAATTCAAGTCACAGTATTATTCTGAGAACAAGAAAAATACTGTTTTTAAATCAACACAGAAGGTTGATTTAGCGAATCGCGTGTGCGAACAGTTCGGACTTGATGATTTATTCATAAGAACGTCATTCATTATTCCAAACACAAATAAAGTTTACATAAACTACCCGGCATTGAAACTATTTGCGAATTTATCCAACTACGAATCGTTTGTGAACTACACGCAATCATTGTTTCTCAAATGTATGAAACAATATGGAAATTACGAATGTCACATAAATCTAGAATCGTTAACTGTGACTGCCGTAGAACGTCACAAGAAGCTTATTGAAATATTTGCTCGTGATCCATCACAGACTGGAGGGATTGAATACACTCAGTATTTGACAGTCGCGTATATTTATAATACTCCTAGCGTTATTGATAGTATCACTAAGATTATATCATATGTATTGGAACCAGAATTAATGCAAAAAATAGTTACATATAGCAAGGCCGATACATCTCTTAAACTTGGCGAATTATTTAGATAAATTTACTGAGATTCTTTAACTGTCATTTCGCAATAAACCCATACTTCCGTGCCTGTGATATCCCATCCATCTTCCTCTAAATCGTTGTATTCTTCCCATAGATCGTCTAGTCGCTCTTTTCGTTTACGACGCATACTATCAGGACAACTATATACGTGAGTGTAATAACAATCATCTAGGGAGTAATTAAGCTTGCCATCAAAATACTCTTTTTCAAAATATTCCATTAAATTTATTCCATTGTCGGGATCTACTTCAATTACAGGCATTTCATCACATGTTATAGATATTTCGCCGATTCTCCAATACCGAACTGTGATGACTTCTTCGTCCGCGGAGTTAGACCATGTATCAAACTCCGCGATGCTTTTGGTTAGTGTCGGTGTGAGAATGTATGTAGGCATTGTTGTTTATGCCTTAATTTATATTTATAAATTTTACATTCAATTTTATAAAAAGATATAGAACGAAACATACAATACATGTAAATGAAGATCCAAATCACAAATCCCGTAAAGGCGGATACATTTTCTGCGATTTTTCAGAACATGAAATTGTTTGCAGACAATATTAACATCATTTTTGACGAGGATAAGATGTTCGTCCAGGCGATTGATTCCGGACATGTATCTATTTTGGAGTTGAATATACCGGCTGCGTGGTTTGATTCCTACGAACAGACTAACGCCACTATCGGAGTTAACTCAGTTATTTTCTTCAAGATCCTAAGCACTCGCGATAAGTGCCAGAACATTGAGATTCAATGCGATGAAGACGCCTATAAACTCCTCATCCGATTCGTGTCGGACAACAAGACCGTGTTTGATAAGACATTTGAGATGCCACTCGTTGATTTGGATGCAGAGATGATGTCTGTTCCAGACATGGAATACCAGGCCGAATTCACTCTACCATCAACGAATTTCTATAATCTAGTAAATCAACTCAAGATGTTTGGAGAGACTATGGATATTGAGTGTTCGGAAGAGAAGATCATTTTGTTCTCTAATAGCCAGGATTGTGGGAAGATGTCGGCAGAAATCAGCATAGATGATCTGACGTCATTTTCCATTGAAGAAGGAGAGCAAATCAAGATGTCGTTCAGCCTCATGCATCTATACTATATAGCCCAATTCCATAAACTCGCAAAGGAAGTTGAGATGAGCTTTAAACGTGGATATCCCGTACAGATCGTGTATAATTTAGGGGATAATGACACGACCTTGCGATTCTATCTAGCGCCGAAGATTTCAGAGGATGACGACTGATTGCGTTATTTTATAATGTTGTATATATAATATAATATTATAACGATGGATACGCTGACTACGTTTATTATTTTCGTGGTTGTTCTCTTTGTATACATTCATTTAACCGCCCAGTTTAAGAAATCGGAAGATCTGGAAATTTATGAAATGGATTATACAACGTCGCAACAATTGAATGAAATATGTGAGTTAAGGCAACCGGTTCTCTTTGAACTTCGTACATTACACCCAGAATTATTTGAACGTATTGAACTGAAAAACGACGCGATTGTTAACATAAAAGACAAGACTGATTTTGAAACGGGTGACTTTATAATGATGCCATATTCCAATGCCGAAACACTCACGAAGACAGATCCCAAATCCAAATTTTATTCTGAGAACAATACCGACGTACCGACCGATAAGACGGCAGATGAATTACTGAAACCATCATTCTCTATGTATTCTAAACCGGACGTTCTCTTTGGATCTAAGGGTGCGAGAACAGCAATGAAATTTCATACAAATTCTCGTAAATTCATATGTGTAAAATCAGGTAAAGTTCAAATCAAAATGACACCATGGAAGAGCCGCAAGTATCTACGCCACGTATACGACTATGCAAATTATGAATTTCGTTCTCCAATAGATGTGTGGGATCCACAACCAAAGTATTTGAACGACCACGAAAAAATAAAATTTTTAGAGTTTGATGTTGATAATGGATACGTTCTGTATATTCCGCCATATTGGTTTTATAGTATAAAGTATTTTGATGAATATACACAGCTAGGTGAATATAACTACAACACACTTATAAATTGCGCGGCGAATGCCCCTAATTATTGTATGTATTATTTACAACAAAGCAATATTAGCAAAAAGACTCTCACAACAGTTGTATCCGAAACGGAAAATAATACCGCGTTATAATATATAACTATGCGTTTCTTTGATACTGTTCTCTTGCCCGCTATAATAATGCTTGTTTTGGATGGTATATTCCTTGGTATGAATAGAGATATGTTTGCACTTCAAGTGGCCGAAGTGCAACGCGTTGTTCTTGAAATCAGGTATTTAGGTGCTGTTTTATGTTATGCACTGTTAATATTCGCATTATATTATTTCATCATCAAAGACCGTAGGCCAGTAATAGATGCGATGCTCCTTGGATTTGTAATTTACGGCGTTTATGAGACCACTACATATGCTTTATTGAAAAAATGGAAATTACAAACAATGATGATAGATACATTATGGGGTGGCATTTTATTTGGGCTTACTACAATGATAACGTATAAGTTGACGCCCATTCGTTAAACGGTTCGCATGCGTATTTTGAACTGATATCACTCCAAGACTTAAAGGTACGATTACATGACATTGAACCTGCGGGTTGTTCGTCCGGTTCCATATTATACCACATATGGAACTGTTCCTCTTGATCTTCACTACTGAACTGGATTTCACCATCTACTAACTGGCCTCCATATTTTTCAATCCTCTGACGCCAAACGGGACACCCGTACGCGCGCGACAGCCACGTCTCATCAAATGACGTTTCCGCGCTATCAGGCGGTATCTCCGCTGTATATTTACGTTCGCGGCGCAAGATCTTCCAACTCTTACCCTGAACGAAGGGCTTGTTTTTATATTGTGCGACATCATCCTTGCCTAGAATTACATAGACCTTCCTATCAAACCCATTACCCGAATCTAGTAAAAACACCCCCGTAAAAAGCCTAGCCGCGCATGCCTCGCGTAGAGGTAACATCGGGATCTTGGCGAGTGTATCCAAGAATGAATCGTGTACTTTATTACCTTTCACTTCAAAACAACCATATTTTTTTACGAACTTTGAAAACACCTGCTCTGGATCCGTTGTCTCGTCGTCTAGTATTTTTGTCACGTACGCGTCCAATCCAGGCGGGGCGCTACGATCCTTTGTAAAAACGCGGCGAAATTCAATGCATGGTTCTCGGCGCGCCATGTTCTCCACGATGGTACCTATAGTCCAATCGCGTGAGTTGTCCTCCATCCACTCTAGCGTCTGACGTTTCAACAGCTCTTCCAAGTTAACGAAGAATCCCGCGTAAAGTTGGTAGTATAGTTTCCAAACGAGCGCGAAACACTCCTGTTTGAATCCGGAATGATACAGCTCATAAATCCAGAACTTCGCTTGCTCCCGGTCGCGTTTCAACAGCGACAAGAAGAACGAATATTCCACATGCTCCTTGTTGTATAGATATCTTGTTAAGGTCATTTTACTTTAACATGATAATGTTTCCATCAATCGCAAATCAATTTTCTTCTTTTGGTAGTATATATGACACAAAGCAAACGTCGTACGATTAAAAACCGGACACCAAACACCAAATCGTCGTTTAGGGCAACAATTGTAGAGACATTCTTGGGTATACTCAATACTGTTAAACTCTACCATTGGAATACGTACTCTTATGCCAAACACCATGCCAGCGACGAGTTGTATTCGTTATTGAATCAACACATAGACAAATTCGTTGAAATTATGATGGGAAAGGATGAAGGCAGAATACCTAGGTTTAGTAAAAAAATAGTTAACGAACCCAAATCCAATTTCAAGGCCCGTGTATATGAATATCGCGAGTTCCTCATAGGTCTCAATAAAACACTTGATAAAGATCGCGACACTGACCTGTTGAATGTTCGTGATGAAATACTCGGAGACATAAATCAATTCCTGTATCTGATGACGCTAACGAAATAAGGGGACCTAGAAGGGGAACCTAGTTCTTGAATGCGCCTTCAAAATTGTGTTGAAATGTGTAAAAATTGATATGATTTTTTAATTTTAGTTAAAAATCATCATTCAAAAGCCAATCATAAATTATGTTCATTTTCATCGTTACCGATTACGGGTGCAACAGCACGCCAAACGATATCTATCCACCCACAACCAAACTCTTTACGAATTTCAACGACGCACGCAGTTACTATAATGACATCAAACCGGTGATTGATCCCGACGACGAAAACGCATCCCACTATATCAACCCTTATTACGACCCGAATAGCGCCAGTACCGAATACATAGTTATTGAGGACGTACAACTGCGCGGCAAGCGGCCAGTGGGCGTGTTGATCGCCAGGTATGGCATTTGATAACTTAGGGAAATAAAACAAAAAAATATAAATATGGACCCCAAACCTTTTTTTACCTATCCGACGGCCACTTTCCGTGCATATTACGATACCTCAATGACGAGGGCTTCTTTCGGTGATTGATGCGTTGCGCGTAAATATTCTTCCACTTCCTCTGAACCAAGCGCAACCAGTGTGTCTTGATACAAACGTTGTATGTCTGCCTGTCATCAACACATAGCTTGAGAATATCCAATTGCGGATTACGTACGCGAGTAGTGCTATACTCGGCCAGATATTCCAATACATCTGAACGTCCGTTCATTAGAAATGCATTCGGGCTGATGGAACTCATTAGAATTGGCTCAGCTTGTCCTGCGACATATCCCGCCAATCCGATGTAGTACGAACCATCGGTCTTGTCGGCATCCATGAACTCACCATCCTCATCGTACAAGTCGCGATCACGGTCGCTTCCATACATCACAACACTGTCGCTATCACTATCACTCATTTTATACTTTTAACGGTCTATGATATTACTTGTAAATATAAATTATTTACAATTCAATTTTTCTCGTTGCATAATGTATACAATGAGCGCAATCTCAATTATTAAAAAGGACAAACCAAACGAACCTGAATATAAAAAACTAGATAACCAGGTGAAGTTTTCGTTTATGATTACATACATCTTACTTCTAACAACCGCCACAATTACATTCATTGAGGCGATGAGAACCACAAATCCGAGTGTTCGCCACATTCTAAATTTAGAAACATGTATATCACTTGTTGCAGGATACTTCTACTCCTTGTTTGTTGAAAAGATCGCCAAGTCTGAAGAGAAGATGACGAATATGGACTGGAGCGAAACGTCGCAGATAAGATACCTGGATTGGTCCATTACAACGCCATTTATGTTGATTGCTCTGTGTCTTGTTCTCAGCACAAACGTAAAGAAGACAATTACCCTTCCAGTAATAAGTAGTGTTATCATTCTCAACTATGTAATGTTATATTTTGGATACTTGGGTGAGATGAAAAAGATTAGCAAATTCATGGCAGAACTCCTTGGATTCGGTGCATTCTTTGGAATGTTCTATATTATATACGACAAATACGTAAAACCTGCTACTAATATTTCAAACCGAGTATTATTTGGTCTGTATTTCGTTATTTGGAGTATGTACGGCGTTGCATATTTGTTTGATGAGGAATACAAGAATATAATGATGAACTTATTAGACTTGTCAGCGAAATGTTTTACGGGAATCGGACTGTGGATCTATTATACAAAGATCATATCGGCGTAAATATTAAACGAAAAGCACTTATAGATTCCATCATATCAACATCTAATATGATGGATGCAAATATGCTACACGCGTGTATGCTTCTGCTAGGTAGTAATATAATGGTAGGAACAGTTATGTCAATTGTATATTTTTTAGGAAAGGATTCGCTAGTGTCGTCTCTTTTGATTTATGCTCCTGTTACAATGTGTAGTATCGTATTGATTCGTGATAAATACCCAACTTCATATGTGGTTTCCAATCTACTTGCGATCGGCCACGGTCTCGCCCACGTCACGTATCCATTTCTAAACGAACATATCGGCGTAGACAAGAGTGTGGATGTTTGGCAAGATCAAATCATCCATCTGGGACAGTCGGTCCTAGTAGGCGCAATTTTCTTTAGTAGTAGTGACATTAAATTTCGCGCATCATCACTGCTATTCGTTATGTGTAACCTAATCAATGTCATTGTTGGATATAGTTGTTGGGGTCAATGGTGTCATAATCTATACGTTTGGATTAGCCTGGCACCTGCTCTAGCATCTGGACTACACTTTGCAACCGGCACTTTATTCCATAACAGCAAGAGTGTAGCGAAATACGGGTTTATTATCCAAGGAACATCGTCAGTCATTACGTTCTTCCTATTTAAAGCATCAGATGACATGTTAAAGCTATTTGCGGTGTGCCGATTTTTTGAGATATATTTTATAGTGCCGCATTATACGGGTTTTTTTTACGGCAGGTATATGATTCATAAGAACATTGCCCGAGAATCCAGCACCTTAAACACGTTTCTTGAAATTATAGGTGTCCGACCAATGCCATCACAGCAACCTAGTTATTTTGATACTGCCGTTGAAAAGTTAGATTAGCATAACTGGTATACAATAATAAAAAATTATTATTATTGTATTAATGTGTATATTCCCAGGATTTATACTATTTTAGTATAATATAGAATGACTATGCAAACAAAACGGGGGTCTAGTCGGCGTTATCATAATCGTATAATTGGCGAAGAACTCGCTCGTCATCTGGAGACAGAAGAAATACAACCCAAAACTATTTTGGAAAATTATCAATATATGTCTCAGAAGGAGCGGATTAAAGTTGATTCAAAATTCGCGAAACCGAAGAACGAGTCACAGGCGCGCTATATGAGCGCGCTGAAAAAAACGCACAATAAGATTATCATCGCCACTGGACCCGCCGGCACGGGAAAGACGCTGATCGGTACGGAATATGGAATCCGCGAATTTCTTCTGGGTAATTACGAGAAGTTGATATTTACAAGACCTGCTGTGAGTGCCGACGAAGATCTAGGATATCTGCCTGGTACACTAGAGGATAAGATGGCGCCATGGGTGCGTCCGATCTATGATATTCTATACAAATTCATTTCTCCGGCGGAAGTAACCAACATGTTAGCCGAGAAGATAATTGAGATCGCGCCGATGGCATACATGAGAGGAAGAACATTCAAGAATACATGGATTGTTGCTGATGAATGCCAGAATACCAATGTGAATCAATTCAAGATGTTGCTTACACGCCTGGGAGAAAATTCGCGTATGGTAATTACTGGAGATTTGGACCAGCACGATCGACATGATGAGATAAATGGTCTCGCCGATTTCTTGGATAAATTTAAGGGATGCAGGTCGTCGTCCATTTCTAGCATTGAATTCAATAAGGATGATATTGAACGTGAAGAGGTCATTAAAGAGGTATTGGATATCTATGCGGGCGTAGTGCCAGAGTATTACTTAGATGGAACCGAATCTGGGTCTGGTTCGGATAAGGATATGCGTTAAATATATTTTTATTTACTAATTAGCAAATAAAAATAAATAGGAGGGGTTTAAGGGATAGCGCCAAAGGCGCAGATGAAAACTGCGTTTTCAAGAACCTTGGTTCCTCTTATTATAGATAGAGACTCTGAGATGTCGCCACGTATTTCAGTATCATACCATCAATCTGGCTCAACTTATACTGGAAATCAACCATACCCATTTGCTCGCAAACGGCGATAAATTCCTTAACTATGGCGCTGATCTTCAAGATAGCTTTCGTAAAATCGCCAACCGAGCACAATAGTTTATCTTGGATAAATACCTTACACTGAACGTCATCGGTAAAGTCGCACCATTCCATCATAAGGTCTGTCATATCATAAATCACCGGATTACTGTAATCATACGCTGGATCCGTCTTCCTAGCGCATTCTATATCCTCATACAAATGAAATGCGTTAACTACCTCGTTAATATAACGCTTCAGCGTAGCATCATTGGTGATCGGCACAGATGCCTTTTGGTCTTGATCTATCTTTACGTCGGTAAAACAAGATAACAATCCGACCAGTTGTTTCGGCGTGAGTTCCGACCACGACTGGAAACAATCTGATGCAACTAATGGGTGCATCTCTGCAATTCCCGCGGCGATCTGACCGAGGTTTGTAAAGCGATAAACGTTCTCATTCAATTCAACGTGTTTTCGTTCCACCAATATATCGCAAATTGTCTTTACATTTCGCGGGATATATGTTTCCAAGTGTTCTATATATGATTCACCGTTTTCCAGTTCACATACGAGAAGATTGCGTTTCTTTACTTGTTCTGATTCTAACATACAGTTATTATTCTTTGATAGAATTTCATAAACTTCACGTTCTGCATCCCTACGTTTCTTATTGGAAACAGTCGGTATATAATTTTTCAGATAAAGATAGCGATTACATACATCAATTGGAATATCTTTTAATGCACGATCTGCAACTTCTATATCCATCTTTGTTTTTTCAAGATATTCTCGTTCACTAACTATTGTCTTCGCAATTTCGCCTTTACACATACTCTTATCTACAAAATCCACAAAGTCGGACATAGTGCATCGGTTGTTACGCATTAGATTCAAAATGACCGGAAATGAGATGCGGAACTTGGAAACCAGCGTTTGTGGCTTTCCGCATAAGATTTCCTTATATTCATTAGACGTTGGCATATCAAATAGGTTATTACAGTGGATGACATGTCCGATTGTATCCAGTCCGCGTCTTCCGCATCGCGATGCAGCTTGATTATATTCATGCGGCAATAGGTACCTCATTCGCAAACCATCAAATTTTGTGAGACTAGTGAATATTGCGCTACGGATCGGGCAATTCAACCCGATCGCGAATGATTCTGTGGCAAAGAGCAACTTGATGTATTTCTTTAGGATCATGAATTCCACAATCTCACGCAACACAGGTATCATACCCGAATGGTGAACCCCGATTCCCTTCTCTAATAGAGATACTAAGCGATTATATTCAGGCAACGCGAGGTATTCCGCATAATTCGGTAGCTTTCTCACGATTTGCTCGCACTCCTTACGGACAGTATATGCGACCTTACTATCAAACTCCAACAGCGGTACTGTAATCTCTCCGGCCATTACTTCGGCTTGTTTCCTTGAAAAAACAAAGGCGATTGCTGGCAACATATCCTTGTCTCTCAACTGCAACATCAAACTATTCATGATGTGTTGTCGCTTCTGATGGTCGTCTGACATTAATTCCTTGGTTGCTTTGATTTCCTTGTATCCAGATTCATTAAATGCGCCATTTTCCGATTTCAATTGGATGAGTTTACCAGTTGAATCTTGTATCTTTTTCTGAATGGCCTTGTCTTTGTGCCGTTTGATGGCACTCTCGGTAGTACATAAGTATCCATAATGGACTAGTGGCACAATACGCGAATGGGTAGACGACAATACGACCTTCCGGGTGGTGTCGCCACGTTGACACCACTCCGCAAACTTCTCCGGCGAATCAATGGTACCAGATAACATAACCATTTGAACGTCCTTCGGCAACATCAATATAGACTGCTCCCATACCTTACCACGTTCCGCATCATTTATGTAATGTATTTCGTCAAAAACTACGCACGCTAGATCTGGAATCGGCCCAACAAATAATAAATTCATCAGGATCTCAGTCGTCATAATGACAACTTGTGCCTCTGGGTTGATTTTAATATCGCCTGTCATAATCCCAAATGATATATTTGGGTATTTCTGCACGAAATCATAGTATTTTTGATTGCTGAGCGCCTTAATTGGTGATGTATAAATAACTTTCTTCCCTTGCTTGGTGAAAAACTGGATGGCAAATTCTGCAGGTAGACTCTTACCAGAACCAGTATGAGCGGTTACAAGCGAATGATTGCCGTCAACAATTGCTTGAATAGACTGTTTCTGGAAATCAGACAGAGTGTACGCAAATAGATTGAAATGTTCGTCATAGTTTGTTTCGGTCATGTTCTATTATATTCAACGAATTACCTTTATGTCTGTTAAATTTAATATAGTAGAATAATATATAGCATTATGGAATCAAAACCGATATATGGACTTCCTACCGGGCTATTAAGAGGCCAGCATGACCGTGTAGACGAATTAAATGATAGAATTTTAGGTAGAGCTTTTGACAACAAGCCGACCAAAGCCGTTTTTGATCCTCGGTCGGTATCCACAAAGTATTCTCTCTTTCCTATTTTGGACCGTAGGGCAAAGATATATTTAGACGACAAGGCGGATCCTGTAGGACAGAACGTGGAAACAGAAACTGATTTGTATGGGAGGAAGGAACGTGTTGGAGTGTATGATTCGGGGTCTAAATTTCGCCCTTCTTTAGAAAGCGATATGTATAAAGTTACGGTAGGTAAGCCTACCGATCAGCCACCCCAAGAACGCGCGCTGTTGTTTGCGAGACCTACATTTGATGCTTCCATTCATCCGAATCTGGTTTCTACACAGATCGGCAACAATGTATTTAACAATCATACGAGAACCCAATTGCGTGGTTCAATATAAAATTTCATATAGTATTATATATTATATACTATATGCTGGATCTGTTACAAAATGGTTTTTTTATAACTATGGTTGTATTATTAATAACGGTTCTACTTATACAACTGGCGAGACGTAACGATGGCAATATGTACCATGAGGGGTTCTCCCAGAAAGCGCCATTTGTATTGAAGAATGGAAATGATATTTATGATACATTTTATACGGTTGTATACAACGATTTAGCTAAGGTGAAAGAACGTTCAGATTATGAATGCAGTAAGATTATTGAGTTGACGCGTCCGTCTATTACAGATAGTGTATTTTTGGATATCGGATCCGGGACAGGTCATTTGGTGAATAATTTTACAGAACGTGGTTATCGCGCTCACGGCGTTGATATTTCCAAAGATATGGTGGAATATTCACAGAAGAAATTCCCAGAAATCCAGACGAAGTGTGGCGATGCAATGGATCCGCTATTATATGACCGCTTATTATTTACTCACATTACTTGTATGAATTACACAATTTATCATATTAAAGACAAACAGCAATTCTTCCGAAACTGTTATCACTGGTTGATACCGAACGGATTTTTAATATTACATCTGGTTGATAAAGATAAATACAATCCGCTTGCGCCGATGTCTGAGAACGTAAGCCTTAAAAATGCGACGGTTTATGGGAATTCTCGGAAAACAGATGCGAAAATAGATTTTGAAGACTTTGTATATACAACTTCACACGAATTCAAGTCAGACGAGCGTGTCTTACTCAAAGAATCATTTACGGACAATGTAACACGCCATGTGCGACAGAATGAATTGACTCTTTATATGGAGGATAAAAACGACATAATCAAAATGGCCCAGAAAAATGGGTTTATAGCGCATGCGATGATAAACCTATTAACAGATGAGTATCAGTACATTTATGTATTTGAACGCATGTTGTAGTGTATTTTTGTTAAAAATGTTATTATAACAAAAATAAGGATTAACGTCTCTTGGAAGTACGACGTTTGGGAAAGTGCTTTTTCTTTTGTGTCTTTTTCCTCTTGCCGCCATGCGAAGAGCTTTTTTTTCTGGATTTGCCCAGTGACTCATCTCCAGACGATGGGTCTTTAAAGCGAACGGTAGGTGTTTTTTTTTATGGTTTTTTTTATGGTCTTTTTCGCGCTGTGATTTCTGATCTCGCGCCGCTTTCTCGGCTGTCGCTTTTTTTTCAGCTGCTGCTGCTGCTTTCTCCTTGGCCATCTCTGCTTTAAATAGTTGTAATCTGACATCCATTTCAGCTTTGTCCTTGGCATTTCGCCTTTTTTCTTCTGAATCTGACTCAGAATCCGATCCTCGCGGCGATGTTGGCGGCGATGCTCCACCCAAACTGATATTCTTCATATATACATATTTAATATTTTATTCCTAATAAAATATGTTAGAATACAGTGAATCGTTTTGATAATTTTTCATCTTTGAGAACCGATACGTCCAGGTTATAATTTCCCAACATTTTCGTTATATTTGTTGCCTCGTATTCATTTAAAACCATTTTCGTGTTCAATGGATATTTCCAACGTTTTAATCCGAATAGCTTTGCATCAAATCGTCCGATAGTTAATGTGTTATTAGGACCAGTGGAATACAGCGTTTGGTAAGATTTTATCAATTTACCGTCTATGTAAGCATTTAAAAATGATCGGCGTTTCGTAGAATTTTCCAATGTTATTGTAATATGTATCCATTTTTGCGAAGGAAAATTACTCATAATTTCATACGTATTTCTTCCTCGTGTCATTTTTAGAACACCATTATCCACATATAGTTTTAATTCACCTGGTCTATCAATAATCACATCCGTTGTATTGGTAGGAACATAAATTCCCTCCGAATTTTTATAGGAACCTAGTTTATTCGCATTGATCCACATACCATATGAGAATGCATCAGATTTAGAAACGTTAATCGGACCACTAGATTGATTCATATCACTATTATAGTTAAGTGAAGTAGTTCCTTCAAAATAACCAACAACAATAGAGTATGTAATTATCAAAGCGAGTAAAATTACAAGCAACGCTAAAACTATGTTATCCATCTAATATAGTTTTACATTTTTTTACCTAACATATTTGCCAGCACGTGTGAACGAATCTACAGTGAATATAACGAAAACTCCGAGTAACATATAGAGAATAAACTCCTCTGTCACATTGGCTGTCTTTTCCATCTGCTGTTGTTCCAGTAGGTGAATCATGTAGTTTATCTTTTCCATAAGTTTATCATCACCGCTGCTGGATACACCCATTTTAGCATAATATGGTTGCGTTTTTTGAAATACTGTAGGAGAACTATACGTCTGGTTGTAATTACTAAGATTTGCTAAATTAATGTCATTTGCTGAATATTTTGATGTCATTGGTTCTTTTGTTGGAGGAGAACTAGGATTCATATCAATCGGATCAGTTTTTGTTACCGTCATCTCTGGGCGGTAATTTGGTTCATAGTCCGCTAGTTTATTACCGTCATTATCAGTTGACAACTTGCTTAATAGTTGAGCGACTTTAGACGACATAACCTTATTATTTTCTTCTGTTTCAGCAATAGATTCGGGCATATCAGAATCCTCAGACGGTACTTTAGCACCAGAACGGCGAATAGTTGGTTCTCTTTTCTTTATTGGTCCATCAGGTATCCAATTTGACATATTTAACGACGTCATATTCTATTATATTATTAGAATAATTATTTCGGACAATAATGTATAATGATCGCTGATTTCGCATTAATAATATTAATAACCCTTTTTGCATTTTATCCTGACCGGATGATACCACTCAGTCATACAAGTCTAGGTCGGCTCTTTGCTGTGGCTATGATCGTATATTACACAAAGATTGACATACTGTTTGGATTGTTTGTCTGCGTTATGACAATTTATTATTATCAAATGGATAATTTCCAACATATGCTAAATATATCGGAGGGGTTCTTGTGGGATATGACATTCACTCCCTACGAACAACATGTGTACGACAGACTAAATACGGAACTCACAGAAAGACAGAAAACGTTTAGGCAAACGAATTGCTCTAAAGGCGTCTTGGTAAACAAAGGCATACCGGTTAATAATGAAATGGCCGAACATGTATTCCCTGAACTGAAATTTGATGGCTCCGCATGTAATCCATGTGACACCACTTGTGCGTTCTCTTTACTCTCACAAAAACTTAATATGGAAGATGAATTAACGCGCCCTAAAAGTTCACGCACTTGAGATTTTTCTTCCGATAGTATGTTATAGAAGACAGATGAAGTTTCAAAACACATTATTTAAAATAGTAAATAATCACGTACAAACGATTAATAATAGTAAGATTTTTGCTGGATTAATGATTATCATACTGAATATTGCATCTAGATTTGTAAACCTGAAGCTTAGTAAAAATGTTGAATTATATTTGAAACACACGTTTAGCAAACAGATATTGGTTTTTGCAATTGCTTGGATGGGAACTCGTGATATATATGTAGCATTGTTAGTCACAGTTTGTTTCATAATAGTTGTGGATTACTTATGTAATGAAGACAGTCCATTCTGTTGTCTCCCTGAGGCATTTACCCAATATCACTTAGACTTAGATAATAAAGTCACAGTGGAAGATGTAAATAAGGCAAATGAAATTTTAAAGCGAGCGAAAGACCAAGGTATAGATGCGAATGCGAAATAACATATAAAAAAAATGATATTATATGTTATAGGAATGTCAAAAAAAACAGAGACTAATGATAAGAATAAAAATGATCCTATCGTGATTGACATGATTAATATTCTAGTTTCTACTAACATGCCAGATCAAAAGGAAATATCATTAACATCAAAGATCATTGAAAGCACTTCGCCGAATGCTTCAAAGTACAATGAATACCCTTACATAACAAGTTCTGTAAAACTGAAGCCTGGATTTTTAATTAATAAAAGTCGCAATGACATATTAGACTTCTTTTTCATTAAAGATATTTTTGCAAAATACACCAATATTATGGGTGCATCTAATGTGGAACGAAGCGAACATAAACCAACTTTAATACCGGAATTTAAGGAATCTGATTATGAAGATGCGGATAAGGAAAGTAGCAATACAGAAAATAAGACAGAAGCTTCGAAAAGACAAATTTACGAACAGAGAAAAGATAAATATGATGCAATGAAACGCGCAATAGAACGTGAGAATGAGGATAAAATAACAAATAGAACACTTGAATATATAACGCACAATGTAGAAATAATGATACAAATGTTATTTGACACTTATCCGATTGTAGGCAACGTCAAGTCAACATTAAACAATGATTATATCACAAAAACATATAATGTTAATAAATACTCGTATTTAAAAATAGATTCAAAAGACTATACAATATCAAAGGTAATATGGATTAATGACATATACAATCATTATTTATCAAAACAGCTGTTGAAGGATTTCAAAGAATTTATGGCTTGGAAAACTGGTGAATTGCGTAATATATTGGTAACTAGAACAGATAACGAAAATCAGAGAGATAATATAATAAAGAATATAAGAGATGATCGCGACATTATAAATAATTTTACAGATGATATTACGAAGATAGGTAAGTATTTAATGAATCCATCAAATTGGATAAATAAAACACAGTCGCTTATAACAGTTCGCAGTGCAATGGAAATTTTATATACACATTTAATTATATTACAAAGCGCATGGGAAAAAGATGCTATAAAAAATATAAAAAACAGTTTGAAAATTACATATAGTGATATGGAAGGAAAATCAAAGGATGCTAGTGAACCAGATGGTAGTAAAAGCAGTTATTCTAGCATAACCAAATCAGATTATAAAGATATGCAAGAACGAATTGGTAACATAATGAAATCGTTTGATGATAGAAACTATAATTATAAACAGTCAAAGGAGTTTACAATTGAAATGAACCGAACAGCGAATCTAGTATTAAGCAGTAATTTAGTGCCATTATCAACTGGCGTAAAAAATACAATCAAGGATCTAAATGACAATAATGAAAAGCGAATCACATTGGAGAACAATAAAAAATACATAGAAAATGACAAAATTATTATGGGAAATGATAAATATAATAATGAGAATTTCAAGTCGTTATCTGGCGCATTCAGCAAAGACGTTCAGATGATTAAAAAAATAAGGAATATAAATCAAAAGACATATCCAGATTTTAATTACGATAATATAATGAAGTTAATCGGAAAATTACAGAAACCAGGCAAGTTTACGATTAATGAAGTGGAAGATAAATTTGGCATAATATACGACAATAATAATGTTACAAAACCAAAGTATGAAATATACATGTATATAGATCTGACAGAGGGTAAAATTACAGATGAGAATAAGGATTACCTAGATTTGTGCACGTTCAGAGACGAGTTATTATTATTAAAGTTCAATCAATTGGTAAATAACAATAATTATACGTTACAACATGACCCGCTTATAAAATTATTGCCTACCGAAAAAACAAAACCCGGTGCTACAGATAAGAAACCCGAAGTTCGCAAGGCTCCAGTTAAAGGCGGAGCAGCAACAAGACGCGTGCGCGTTTCACCAGATAACAAACAAACAAAAAAAAATTATATACATGCTTAATTAACTGTGTTTATTTATTTAAATACCGGCTTTCCGTCCTTGTAGAAACCAACTTCTAGACTAACATCTCCGTTTTCATCAACGCCGTAAATGACACCAGACTTTTCATTTGATGTGTAGTATGTCTTTCCCTTGATGATAACTTCATATACTTCCTCGTCGCCGCCCTCTTCCTCCTCAGCTTCCTCTTCCTCCTCAGCCTCTTCCTCCTCGGCCTCTTCCTCCTCAGCCTCTTCCTCCTCAGCCTCCTCTTCCTCCTCAGCTTCCTCCTCGGCCTCAGCCTCCTCAGCCTCTTCCTCCGCCTCTTCCTCCTCAGCTTCCTCCTCGGCCTCTTCCTCCTCAGCTTCCTCTTCCTCAGCCTCCTCTTCCTCAGCCTCTTCCTCCTCAGCCTCTTCCTCCTCAGCCTCCTCCTCCTCAGCTTCCTTAGCCTCTTCCTCAGCCTCAGCTTCCTCTTCCTCAGCTTCCTCTTCCTCCTCAGCCTCTTCCTCCTCAGCCTCTTCCATTTGGACCTTTTCATCTACTACAATCTCCTCGTCTATAATGAGCTTGATGTTGTCACTCTCCCTCTCCTTCTTGATTTTTACCGGTAGATTCTCATCCACATCAATCACTTCAACTGAGGCGGTCGGCGTTGCTACAATTTCAATATCATCGTCGTCATCATCTGAGTAAATACTAGTCCTCTTGCACCTGCGAGCATAGTTCGCATTTCCATCAAATAACGGCAGATTATTGGAGATCAATCTTACAAGGCGCTTCAACTCCTTGTTCTTGCGCTTCAACTTCTTGTTTTTCTTCAAGAGTTCCTTCACAAAGGGCAGCTTCTGAATGTAGTGAAAGTTCTCCTTGGCGGATTGTGTTGACATGTTGAGAGGTAAAGTTACTTTAACACAAAATGTATTTTCAAGAATCAATTTTTCTCCAATCAATTGGAAAAAGGTCGGAAATATCATGTGTTATCTTGGGTCCGAACCAAATGTTTGGATACAATACAATGCGATCAGGAGAATTATTCAAGTATGCGCCCCACCAACTAAATGTGCTATTTGCAATAATATTTATCTCGCAAGAACTCATAATAAGCATCTGTTCCCAATCTGGTATAGAATCATCTATAAATCTAACTGGATATTTGATGTTTATACTATCTATCATTTTCTGCACGGTATTTATGTCATCGCCTTCGCAGAATACCAGAACGGTATAATCATTATCTACCTTGCCCTCTATATATCGCATGGCATTTTCATAATAATCTACGCCTAATACTGGGTGACATTCTTGCATATTTTTGTAATCTCCAATTCGGAAATGCATACTAATTGCCTTTTGACTCGGCTTACGCTGTCGGTCTATTTCGCAAAGGCGAATGATTGTATCCTTATTAGATTCAAAATATTTGTAACTTTGGAAATAACCACGCAAACAACAGTCACTTACTTCTGGTATTTCAGAGAACCTAAATGACGGTTCATTATAAAAATATTTTGTTTTATAAATATCGTATTCGGCGTCAGTGTATAATTTTATAGAACGCAATAAATTATTCCAATATGTAGGACGTTGTGTTCCGATATTAAGTTTTTCTGAATACTTAAATTTAAATGGAGTATTGTGTTGTATTGCATAAGACATAACCGTAAAAATCTGAAACAATTGGTTTCCTAGACCACCCATTAATTCGCATGTAATCATATTATTATACAATTATAATAATATAATTTCTATATGATTTATGACAATCCGAACTTATCGCGCATAATGCTAGATTTGCTAGGTCCAGGCTGCTTCTCACTCTGTCGCTTTACCTTATACATACTGGTAGAATTACTTTGAGACACATTAGAATCCCCATAAATATTCAGTATGAAATTATCATTGTCTTCAAATAACTCCGGAAGAACGCGCGTCATTGGTTTGTCTACAACCAATAGTAGATGTTCGGTCTTCAAAAGCTTTCGGTATTCTTGTATCGTCAAAGTACCAAAATACTTCTCAAGAAGATAATGTGGATCCGGAGCAGGTTTAATGTTTTTCTTATAATTGTAAACCTTGCTATATATCTGATTCAATAAATGATACCTCTCAAATTTTGTAGAATCATCCATACTCTCTTTCATTAGATACGCAACCGCACATTCGGGTCTACAAAATGAACCGTATCCGAATATTTTATCATCAATTTCGTGTTTAGGTATGTAGCAAGGTGGGTTATCAAAATCATACGTACACCAGAAACACGATGATTTCTTATCTTGCAAAGTATTCTTGTAGAGATTTATCTTCAATTGTTTCAGTTTTGCATTTACGTCTTTTATGTTTACGTCATGGTCGTCTGATGATACTTCATCCTTTTTGTTACATACATTGCATATTAAATTACGCTCACAGTATGCAACGTCAGCTACTTCTTGCTTCTGTTTATTAAATTCGTATTCACTAAACGCGCCACGAATTTCGTCTCTATTATACGTTTGTATTTCAGGCGGCATTTCTGGATTATACGTAAGCTCAGCCCCGATAGCCTTTGTATTAATTTCAACTAGATCATTCAACGAACATTTCAAGTGTAAAATTACGTTTACAATTGTATTTGTATTAGGTTCTGGTTCGGTTTGTTTTGTTGTAAGTTTTCCGCCTTTGGGTTTTCGTCCTCTTTTCTTAATCTCAGTTGTTACTTCTTCTACTTTTATTTCCTCCTTCTTGCGACGTCCTCGTTTTTTCTTTTCAGTAATGTCAGACATTCTTGTATGACTGGATAGTATATACAATTTTATATAGTTTTAAAAAGTATTTTCGCATAAAACTATAAAAGAGTAGCGTGTATATACATTAATATAATGGATGCTACGATACCCTGGGTTGAAAAATACAGACCGGCGCAATTCGATCAAATTGTACTAGATCCGCTCAATCGCGCGATGTTTGAAAATATATTGAATCACAAATATTTTCCAAATTTATTATTATATGGTCCTCCGGGAACTGGCAAGACAACAACTATCATAAATCTAATTAATGAATTCCAATCTAGGCACTATAAGATAAATAAAAGTCTTGTTATACATCTCAATGCATCCGATGAGAGAGGAATTGACATAATACGTAACCAGATTCATTCGTTCGTAAAAACGCGAAATCTGTTTGAGAATGGATTGAAATTTGTTATATTGGATGAAGTTGATTATATGACAAAAAACGCACAACATGCACTGAAATATTTATTACAGACATGTTCTCCAAATGTAAAATTCTGTCTAATTTGTAATTACATAAGTAAGATTGAGACCTCATTACAGAATGAGTTTGCGTGTATCCGATTTAATCAGTTGCCGAAAGAGGATATCTATAGTTTTATAAAGACGATTGCCGTTCGTGAGGAGATGAATTTGAGTGATGATACAATTGATACCATACAGACTATATACCAATCTGATATACGCAGCATGATTAATTTTATTCAATTAAATCAAAATTTATCATCAATAGATTGGGATGGTAAAATCATAAATAAACAGATACTTGATAAAATGCACGAAAAGCTAAACAATGAGAACATTCTAATCAGCGATATTATACGATACATACACGATAATAGTATATGTATAAATATGGATAAATCTACTATTATGAATAATTATTTTGATTACATAATACGAAATAAGCCGCATTGTATTTCAAGCGAGTTTCTAAATATAATAGGTGAGATATTACACTGTTCTGACGCGAAACCCGATATAACGCTATCGTATGGGTGCAATCAACTAAGAAGATTGTATACCAAAACAGGACTAGTTGCAAATTGATCCATACGTTTTTGTAAATGTTGCATGAAATCGCTTGGTGGGCTATTAGATAACGATGTTGAAATCTGGCTGTTATCATGAGCGTAATCTCTTTTCATCGGAATTGCAATTGGTTTGCTTGCTGTTTTCGTGATTGTGTTCCTTCCAGGTAATTGTTTTTTCGCGACGCTAAGCATTATATACTACTACCATGCATTTTATTATAAAATTGAAACGATATAAATAGAAACATACTTCTTTAAGTACCCAGTAATTATTATTAATAAACCGATATGGATCTTGACGACGAGTGGGATAGCTACTTGGCAAACGAGACCGTTGCGCGCGAGATTGAAGAAAAAGCAGACCCCATTAAGTCTTTAGACTTTTCAGAATTATACATATCCACAAAAACAAAGGTGCTATTCGTAAACCAGCCAGTTGACATTAATAAGGTATTCTGGGAGATCCCGATTGTAGAATACTGGAAACTAGAGGGAGGAGTCATTAAAAAGCAGATGAAGATCGTCTCCAAAGACGCAAAAGAATACGAAGATCTACAAAAACGTTTAGTTGGCGTCGGGTATTATATAGACAACGTAATCAAACAGATTGACAACCCTAGTGCCAGACGCATAAAGTTCAAGGATGAGCGAAAAATCACAATCGGAATTTCACGAAAAGATATAATAAATTCGCGAGGTAAGATCAAGAACGCATTTTATAACTGTTTCGCTATGATATTGCGATTTAAGTACCAGGGAAAGTACAAGGAGATCCATGTGAAAGTATTCAACACAGGTAAACTGGAGATACCGGGTATCATAAACACGGAACTTCTGGATATAGTAAAGGGAATGATACTAAATATATTGAAGCCTCACCTAACTGATCCAGTTTCATTCGTGGAAAACGAAAATGAGGAGGATGGTAACGTACTGATTAATTCTAACTTCAACTGTGGCTTTTTCATAAATCGCGATAAGTTACATACGATTTTGCGAAGCGATAAATATGGTATTGAAGCCGCATATGACCCGTGCAGCTATCCCGGCGTAAAATGTAAATTCTATTTCAATAATGAAATAGGTTTTAATGGTGAAAAACAGAATGGTAAAATCCAATCAGGTGATCGTAATATGAAAATGAGCGAGTTGATAGATAACAAGAAGTACACCGAAGTATCGTTTATGATTTTCCGGACAGGTAGCGGATTGATAGTTGGAAATTGCTCGGACAAGATCCTGTTTTATATATTTGATTTTATAAAAAACATACTTGAAGTTGAATATACAAATATTCGCGTTACAAATGAAGTTCCTATAGTAAAGGACAAATCTCTAAAAATCAAAAAGCGGATCGCAGTTGTTTCTGATGAATATTACAAACAGATCAGTGGGGAGTAACCAGCCACTTGCACCACTGCTTCGTACTCATTTGTAAACTATCATTTAAATCACGTATTTTATATATTTTTTGTATGTCATGATCCTTGCAATTGTGTTTTTTTAATGTTAAATATATTTCTATTAAAAATGCTTCATATTCTGCATTATCCATTTTTCTTAGTTGTGCGATCTCTAAACAGTACATTAATGTATCATAATCAACCTGAAAGCAATTCATTATTGTTTTTTTCTTAATATTCCTCATTCCACCCGACCATAGTATAATATCAATTAACTTTGAGACCTTGGCGTATTTTAAAACAGGCTTTGAATTATTATTCGTAGTTAAATGAGAAATAGTTTTATTATACAAAAATTGTATAGCATCAGTGTAATTTAAATCATGACTCATATTAGTTTTTTCCATCTGTTCTAGATATTCCATGTAAAATATGTACGCCTTTTGTGAGCTATAAAACGATGTATCCAGATCATTTGTATATACATAATTGATTTGGAATATATGCGTTATTGCTCTAAATCCAATGTATATTAAAAATTCGCGATTCAGGTGCGCAGTTATGAATATAGACTCTTTCATAGCATTCAGATATTCGGTGATTATATCCAAGTAAGTATTTAGATAATCAGATACTTCCTGGTCCATTTAAATACTATATACTCTATAAAGTATTTAAAGTAGAGTTAAATAATATAAACTATAATGAGTACAATTGTTGCAGCAACTACCACTGAAAATGGTTATCGTCTTCCTGAAGTAGGTACACTGTTACACGCCGCGAAACTTGCGATTGTTGAAGATAAGCCTTTGCTTATGGATTACTGGACTAGTTCTCTGGAGAAGACTGCACTTATTGGTGTTAAGGAAGATAACGAGAAATTGCTTGTGAAGAGTGAGGAGGAGTATACGAGTCCGATTGCCAAGATCTTCAAGGTCGGAAAGGAATATATCGTAATGACCGAGAACTCTATCTACCTTGTAGATTTAGCTATCCCCACCAAGAGGATTTCTTCTTAAGAATTATACAATGCGTTTTAAAAACATTATATAATTTACAAAATTTCAGATAATTTATTAATCGTATCTTTCGTCAAACTATCTGGAAAAACAACTTCAAATTCTATAATCAAGTTTCCAGTGTTATTTTCGCGTTTCATTCCAAACTCAGGTATTATCTTTCGGAAACCGGGTTTAATTATGAATGGATCTGTAGAATTTTTGAATGATAAAACCTTGCCATTAATATGATTTATATCAAATTCAAACCCACACAATGCTTCTTTTAATGTTATAGTCTTCTTATATATAAGATCTAATCCCTGACGCTTAAACTCAGTGTCGTTTGATATTTTCATATGTATCTTAATGTCGCCTTTGATAGTATTATTAATCGTATTACCGTTACCTTGAATCGTCATAATCTCATTCTCATCAATTCCAGCTGGAATAACAACATAAACGGTCAATCTCTCGTCATAACGAGTGTTATCAACTAAATTCCATCGTTCCAGTTCAATTGGAAAACTGCCACCTGTATACGATTGGGCCATAGTCAGGTTGATAGTTTTCACGATTGGCGCGGGTTTATTCATATTGTGGAAAAATTGGTGTGGGTTTCCCGGAAACATATGCATATTATTACCAAAAAAGGATCGGAATACTTCATTAATATCATGAAATTGTACCGTGTTTGTATTTACGCCGTTCAGCTGAGCGTCATACGCTTGTCGTTTAGCTGCATCAGATAGAACCTCGTTAGCTTCATTTAATTCTTGGAATTTCGCATTCGCGCCAGGGTCAGTATTTCGGTCCGGATGAAATTGGAAGGCTAGTTTCTTATATGCCTTTTTAATCTGTTCCTCTGATGCATCCCTTTGTACCCCCAATAGATCGTAATGCGTCATTCTTTTATAAACAATGTAATGTATAATTTTTATATTTGAATTTCCAATATAAACATTTCATGTTACTATAAAATACAGAATGAAGAATATACCACAGACATTTATATCCAAATACAAACCCTTTCGGATAGAGGATTTTCAGGCTTCTCATGAATTCTTATCTATACTGCGAGCTTTATTTACAATGGATGACCTGAATATACTATTTGTCGGAGATGCAAATTCGGGTAAAACCAGTTTTTTATACGCTATCATAAGAGAATATTATAACATTCCAAATGATACTCCATTGCCTGAAAACAACATCATGTTTATCAATAACTTGAAAGAACAAGGTATAAATTTCTTCCGTTCAGAGATGAAGACCTTTTGTCGTTCTCATAGTTCTATCCATGGTAAAAAAAAGATGATCGTTATTGATGATATGGATAGCATAAACGAACAAAGTCAGCAAGTATTTCGCAATTATATAGACAAATATAAGCGTAATGTAAATTTTATATTTGCGTGTTCCAATACTCAAAAAATAATAGAAAATATCCAATCGCGGGTACATATATTATATATAAAGTCATTAAATGACTCGCAAATAAGTGTGATAATGGACCGAATAATCAAAAACGAACGTATCAATATAAACGAAGACACAAAAGAGTATATTTTAAAAATATCAGACGGCGCGGTTCGAAACGTAATAAACAATTTAGAAAAAATATACATATACAATTTGGGTAAATCTGACGAGGTATCAACTGAAAAATGTAGACAATTATGTTCTAATATATCATTACAGCAGTTTGAATTATATATACAATCATTTGGCAAACGTGATATATCAAAATCTATACAAGTGCTGTATAATATACATGACTATGGATACTCTGTTATTGACATCTTGAATTATTTCTTCGTTTTTATAAAGGTCACTGATTTACTTGATGAAATGCAGAAATACAAAATAATACCTATCATTTGTAAGTATATAACCATATTCAATAAGATACATGAGAACGTTATTGAACTTGCATTATTTACAAATGAAATTTCTAATATATTTGTGAATTGATACAAAGACTTCCGCCTTTATGATTCTATAAATTAAATCATGGACGAGATTCTAATTACCAAGGCCAATACTGATAGCGTTGTGTTTTCTATAATCTCGCAATTCAAACAGCGAGCTGATTTTGGTATGAAAAAGTACGGTACTAATTTAGATAGAACAGATCTATCAGTCTTGGAATGGATTCAGCACGCCCAGGAGGAACACATGGACGCCATTTTGTATCTAGAGAAATTGAAGCAAACTGAAATAAAGCGAATGTCATCCTAATATAAAGATGAGCTACGATCAGTTGTTCTGTAAACCAATAGACAATAAACTGCTACGTAGTTTTTTTGATAAAATTTCACAAGAGAAAAATGGTAGTTATCTGATTGATTATAATGCGTACAAGAAGATGTTATTCCATCATCTAGAATCCGTATTTTGCGAGCAATTGAAACCATATTATCACAAGTCAAAACATTTCTATCTGGATCGCGAGATAACTTATAAGGCATTTGCCACGATAATACGACAGGTTTGTAAATATAATTCTATAAAAATAACATCACGGGTTAAATATATTGAATCAATTTATACTATTGAATATACCATTTTTATGGATAATACTCCGTAAAAATATACAAAGTTACTATATATTATGTTTAAATCAAAAGATATAGTTCATTCTGTATTTGCATTTAGTTTAATTCTACTCGCTAGTTATGTAGGCAATCGCTTCCGTCAATCATTTGATGAGAAAACAAATGATGAGTATGATTTGATTAAAAAATACCTCTTAAACGAGTCGCCGTTATATGGCATGAATAAACCCAAGATCTGGATTCACACAAAGTACGAGATTAATGCGAGAAACTGGATTGAGTCACATTCGCGCAATACTCATAATTTGAATCAACCGTATTTGCACTTGAGTATTCAATCCATCATAGACCATTGCGGCGATGATTTCCACGTGTGTCTCATAGATGATAAGACATTTAGTAATTTGATACCTGGATGGGATGTTGACGTTTCTACTCTAGCTGAACCTATTAAATCTCAGATACGCGAGTTGGCGCTGGCGAAGTTAATTTATTTGTATGGAGGCATGTTGGTGCCAAACTCGTTCATATGCACTAAGAATCTGAAGAGCATCTACGCGGATGGATTATATGGTGGTCGTCCATTCGTATGCGAAGCTATCAATCGTACCGCGAATTTGTTAGAGCAAAAACAGAAGACCTTATTCATTCCTAGTCTCTATTTCATGGGCGCCAATCGCGATGATCCTACTATTTACGAATTAGTAGAATATTTGAAGTCCCGTAACATATCCCTGCATTCATCGCATGAGCGCACTTTCTTGGGTGACAGTAGCCAATGGTGTTTATCTGCTATACGAAATCAGAAGATGAATCTGATTGGCGGCGAACGGATCGGTATTAAAACAAAAGACAGGAAGCAGATCCTATTGGAGGATTTGATGGAAGAGAAGGATTTGGATTTATCACCTGACTGCTGCGGAGTCTACATTCCCGCAGATGAAGTATTGATCCGGACAAAATACCAATGGTTGGCATTTATATCCAAGCAAGAGTTATTGAAATCCGACATTGCAATTTCTAGGTATATTGGAATGACGACGGCGGATAAGCCAAGCATAATACCCAGCGCTGTGTCATTCTAACACAAAATAGTGGAAAATTGATTCAATGTTTTTGACAAGAAACAAAGAGTACTTAACCACAAAACCAAAACCAAAACCAAAACCAAAATGAGCTCTAACATGAACATCTTCATCCCCTACGTCTTCACCACGATCGGTCAGGAGAAGATCAAGGATGTGATTGAGAAGCAGGAGTGCCTCGGAACTGTTGAGAAGATTGACATCGTTGAGAGGATTGACGATAAGACCGGAAAGCCGTTCAACATGGCTTACGTCCACATGGCGGAGTGGAGCCACACGCACCACTCAGTTGAGACAATGAACGAGATCAGGAAGAATGGGAAGAAGATCGTTTATTACACGCAGAACAAGAAGGGACCGTACTGGTCTCTGGTTGAGAACACGTACAAGGCCAAGCCTAAGGCTAGCGCAGCTGTTGTCACTACCCCGCCCAAGCTGGTTCGTAACGATCCTTTCACTACGCCGGAGTTGAGTCGTGCGGATTCTATCGGAGAGTGCCCTGGGGCTCCTCTCCGCGAGGATGATCTCTACGCGTACGCATTGCAGACGCCTTCTGCTCCGGCGAATCTCGCGGATCAGTTTGCCGCAGCGGCAGAGGATGTTGAGTATGAGACGGATGGACTAGTTCATGAGAGTTATGTGACACAGTTGGAGAACGAAGTGGCGATGCTGAGGAACCTGATCGTGCAGATGCAGATGCAGGCGTACGGAATGGGTGTTTAAAAAACAAAACAAAAAACTGGGGGAGAGTTAATTATAAAAACATAGTAAGGTAAAAACAACTTTTTTACTGCTGCAAATGAAACTATATAAAGTTAATGTATTTTATATAGAAAATGAGCGAACATGACCTACATTCAGTAGTTGATAGACTACATACAAAATATGCCAACGATCCCTACATGTTGACGCGACTAAGTAGTTTTATAAACAATCAATTGCCTAATATCATGGAATCAATGGACGTGCAGCGTCAACAGCGTGCGGTTCGCACAGAAACTCTTAACATAGAATTTGATTCATTTGTCAAGTCGTTCATGACAAATAACAAGTATTTTTATGTATCTTCTACCGAAAAATTTTTCTACTATGACGGAATACATTATAAGTTATATAATGAGGATGGTATACTACATCATATTTTGACATCTATTACAAACGATCGTAACCTGATGTCATGGAAATATAAGACCAAGGTATCTATAATGAAACGCATCAAAGAGAACCCACTAATGTCATCTGTACCCGAATCTAGTACAATCCAACATGTAATTATGTCATTGTATCCTACTTTTTTTTCAAGTAAAAATGAAGTGAAGTATTTCCTAACTATATTAGGTGACAACATTTTAAAGAAGAAGGCAGACCTGATACACCTATTACCGGCTTACGCAAAATCATTTATCAGAGAACTTAATAATTTCTGCCAGATAAACATAGGCGTTAATTTAATGCAATCCTTTCGCCTTAAATATCACGAACATGATTACACGAACTGTCGTCTCGTATATATGCATGAAACTGTTAAATATGAGAACATATGGAGGAATATAATAGAGGAAATCGGAATTGATATCATTTGCGTTGCCGTACATTATTCTATGCGATACGATTCGTCTGATGAATATATATCAAACACTCAAGACGCTGCATTGCAAACGTACGTTTCTTATTTGTCTGTCAGGACAGTAAGCGATTTAGTCGGAGGATTTGTTGGAAAATATATAGCACATGATAAGACGTCTGGTGGTACTATAACGTGGAAAAACCTCCAATATCTATGGAAACATTTTTTGAATGCAAACAAATTGCCGATGGTGTTGTTTCAAACACCTCTTAAAAACGAACTCATGCGTTTCCTTGGGGAAAATTATATTGAATCAACTGATATGTTCCAAGGCATTTTCAGTAAATATTTGCCTGATATTCAGCGGTTTATACAGTTTTGGGATGAAACTATGATTGAGGATGAATCGGAGTCAGGTCTTGAACTGGAGGAAATAAGATACTTATATAATAAATGGGGATCGCATAGCATCAGCGACGAACAGATTCTGGATTTAATACAATATTTTTATCCAAATGTGAATGTAGAACGAGATAAATATATACAAGAAATAAAGTGTTCGTTGTGGAATAAAAAGAAGGATCTGGCATCCGTTTTTACAGATATTCGTGCAGATTGGCATGATAAGTCATCTGATTTCACAATATATGATGCATATTTATATTATTGCAAGCGATACAAGAAACGCAAGTCAACTGAAGGCATATCCGGATTAATCGTACATAAATCGTATTTTGAAAATTACGCATACCAAAACTTATCCGCATACATAGTTGAACCTGGAATTATATCAAAATCATGGTTTACTATATAAAAAAATATACATAAACAATCTATATTATGAAATTTATAGATTGTTTCATATTCTACAATGAACTTGATTTGTTGAATTACCGATTGAATATATTAAACGATGTAGTTGAGTATTTTATAATTGTAGAAGCAACTCACACGCATGCAGGCCATCCGAAGGAGTTATTTTTCAATAATAATCGTCATATGTTTGAGAAGTTCAATAGTAAAATAATACATATAGTGGTAGACGACTTTCCTTATAAATTTCCGAATATAAATTATAAAAACAAGGAACAGTGGATTAACGAGAAATTTCAACGAAATTGCGGAACCAGAGGATTATCACAAATAACTGATTTGCGAGATGATGATATATTGATCGTATCGGATCTTGATGAAATACCTGATCCTAGGGTTCTCAGTTCAATAACTTATGGCATGGATATTGCCTCATTGGAGATGCATTTGTATTATTATAATTTAAACACAAGAATTAAAGAAAAGTGGTACCATGCCAAGTTAGTTTCCATCGGTCCATTGAAACAGTCTAAATGTAAATTGGATGATATACGATTTGTAAGATGCGGTTCTATACCGAACGCTGGATGGCATTTATCTTATTTTGGAGACGCGCGCTTCATAGAGAATAAACTTAAAAATTTCGCTCATCAAGAATTCAACACAAACTCAATTGTTAACCTTGACGTTATAAAAAACAAGATACAAACACATACGAACTTATTTGATGATGTTATATTGGAATATTGTCCCGCCAAAAGCAATCCTTATTTACCAATCGGTTATGAGAAATACCTGTTGAAATTTATCAACTTATAGCGATTTAAATTTAAAGCATTATAAACATATATACATATATAATGGGAAAGTTAAAAATAGTATTCTGTAATGCTTGGCATGTTGGTGATATATTTTTCGCGCAACCCTTTGTAAACAATGTTGTCAATAACAATGGAGATGATTTTGAGTATTATGTATGGGGAAAATACAGTCATTTTATCTTTTCTGATCTACCAAACGTAAAGAGTGTGAATGATTCTCCTGAGCTGGTCCAAATTCTGGGTAATATGGATAATTATAATAGACACAATTATGCTTTTTCTGCCGATTTTAATGTACTATTGATAAACACTTGGGTTGGTACAATGAACCATGTATGGAACCCCAGCGAAGGAATACGAGAACTATTTAAGGAATATCTTCAGGAATGTAATCTAGTTAGCTATTTGGATTGTTATCGGATAATTTTAAATATGATTAAAGATAATCTTGGTATACAAATCGCTTATGATTTTACACCCGAGCTCGCATTTCCTACATTTCCCAAAAACGTGCAAATTACAGAATTTGAAGCATTTAAGTCATCCGTTAACAAAAAAACTGTGTTTTTAAATAACTACGCGGCAAAGTCCGGTCAAGGCACACCCCTGCAAACGAGTATAGATTATATTAAAGTAATGGAATTATTACGAAGCAAAGAATATATAGTTATACTACCGGAAGAAGATCCATATATTATTCAATACATACGTGAAAATAATATTGAGAATGTATATTTCTGTAGCGAGTTCATAAAAAATTCATTGGATAATTACGCTAATTCTAGTGAGCTGTATTATAGATCAAAGATATGCGTGAGTTGTGATTATTCTATATACTTGGATACGGGCAGAAGTTTTATATATTTTAATCGCGACTTTATATCAGATTTCAAGACTGGTCGCTCCAATAACATTAAGATACACTTCTCTACACAGAGATTTGACTTTTATTTTAAGAATTTAATGAAGAATACTGAAATTACGCCACCTACATATTCTACGCAATATATTGCAGATGGGGTGGATGATGTTATTAATCATCTTAATACTATTTTATAGATACATTTATCCGATTGCCCTTTACGAATACTATTTCATATTCGTTCCATATTTTACCATGTGAATGAGGCCACATAATGTCTCCTATGAATGGTCTAGAATAATCACTCGGGGACTTGACTTTGAATGTAAAATCTGCTCCATTATAATATTTCATCAAACACCCAATATTCCAACCATTCTCTATTATCTTACGTGACATTAATACTTCCTTTTGTTCTATCGTGTCTTTGAATCCAGTAAGATGTTTGGTTGCGTCAAATATTTTACAATCCATTAAATATTCTACCGTCTCGCGATCTGCACTAAAAATGTAAGACTGTATATGCGCCGCTATTGTTGGCGAATGCTGACGTCCTTGTGAATCGCCAGTTGCATTTATAGTGCTTCCAAATAATTTCACATTGTCTTTTAATCCGTTTATATAGATGTCGGTCCAACGACCTTCAAAATCAATTGGTAGGAATGGTCCGACTATAGACGAGTTTGCGAATATAAAGTAATCGTAATTTTTATACATATTATCCTTTACTAAACAATCACTCCACGCACCAAAATCATACCCAATGTTACTACGATTCATCGTTTTTATATGCGGCGGAAGTTCAAATTTTAATTGCATATTATTTGCAATTAAATAAAAATCTACATCTGGAGATTCAAATATGCAAAATTTTACGAAGTGCTTCACCCTATCATTGATCTCATGAAATGCATAGAGAACTGCTGTCTTTGCCATTTAAATAATATACACTGTCATTTTTATATTATTTATTGTTTATCTAGATTTCCTTGTTCCGTTTTTACTCTTAATGAGAGTTTCTATAGCATCTTTTTTGGATAATATCTGATCCACAATCGGTACGAAGAAATGACGGAATTTTGGGCGCATCTTCTCTAAGTCATCTATGCATATCCATCTGATTTCCGCCTTCTCAAATATCTTGGATGTCTTTATAACATTCGGGTCTAAGCGCCTTTGTATGAACTTTTGGTTGTTATTGTAATATTTCTCTAAATAAGGGTCGTATTTCATATAGAAGATATGTGTCCTGTATGCACCGTTTTTTAAATCAATTGTAACAGTGCCATTTGCGGTTAACATCTTTCGCAATTGATCGTCTGTTCCTAAGAATCCTGTAAGTTCTTCGCCGCCTTCGCGTATAGCGGTATCTAACTGCGTCTCTCCTTTTTCGCCTCCACCTCCAAAATCGGAGAACCCGGGTGCGGATTTCTCAAATTTGTTTTCTTTCCCAAAGAGGAAATACAATTTTCCATTCCTGATTGTAGTGGGTAATACGCCAGACATTATATTATACAGTTGCATAATATAATTATTTACTTACGAGACTTACGGGTAGCACGCTTAACGAATCCGAACTTCCCCTTCTCAGCGAAATATCCCGCCTTCTCTAAACGCTTCTCCTTCTTAGCCGTCTTGTGCTTGAGCGCGGAGACAATGCGTCCGTGCTTGTTCATCATCAGATCTCCCGACGTGAGACCACCAGCAGTTTTGTACGCAGTCTTGTTATAGACTTGGGCGCGAGAACCGAAAAGCTCCTTGTATGTCTTTCCCTTAACCTTGTAGGTTCCATCTTCCTGGCGAACTGGGCGTTTCATTGTATATTTACCAATGAGAAAATAATTCAGAGAAGCTACGGTTCCCCGAACCCCTCCCTATATTTGTTCCTCGTGAGAGAGGTTAGGAAGTCTCTAAATATAGCTCAAAAGGAGGGGTTAAAGGGGAACCTAGGTTCCCCTTCTAGGTTCCCCTTCTAGGTTCCCTTACTGCGAACATATTGGGCGTATCTCATAGCAGTACTTATTTTGGTACTATTAGTGGACGTATCAATTCGCTTCAAGTCCTTTTGCGATTGGTCTTTCATACATGTCGCAATAATGCAGTACTTCGTTATGTCATTTGTGTTTTTCAATCGCATAAACATGGTATATACAATAGTGTAGAAAATTGAAACAACTTAAAAAATTCTCATTATATCCAAATACCCCACCCTACAAAATAATGACAGACCTCGCCGCTCAGTACCAGATGAAGACGGACCTGGAGCACATTCTCCATAATGGAGAGATGTATATCGGACCCGTTGCGCCAGTTGACGCCCATATGTGGGTGTATGATGATGCCGCCGGTAGAATCGTTCTGAAGAATATTGAGTACGTACCCGGTCTCTACAAGATCTATGATGAATTCGGTGTCAATGCGCGCGATCAGATTCTCCGCGTAATTCATTCTCCGCTTCTTGATAAGAAGTTCGTCACGAGTATCAAGTTCCAGGTTTCAGAGGACGGAACAATTACTATGGAAAACGACGGTAACGGCATTGATGTTGCGAAGCATCCCGACAATGGTATTTGGATCCCAGAGATGGTATTCGCCCATTTGAGGACATCTACCAATTATAACAAAGATGAGAAAAAGATTGTCGGTGGTAAGAACGGGTTCGGAGCAAAGCTGGGATTCATATATTCGGTCTTTGGTAGCATTGAGACGGTAGACCATGTGCGTGGTCTTAAATATTACCAAGAATTCAAGAATAACTTGTCCGAAATTTGCCCGCCGACGATTACCAAACTCAAGTCACAGAAACCCTACACAAAGATTGTGTTTAAACCTGACTATAAGCGTTTCGGAATGCCGAATGGATTGACATCTGATATGTGCTCTTTGTTTAAGAAACGTGCATATGATATCAGTGCGGTCAGCGATCACTCCGTTAAGAAGGTCCAGGTAACATACAATGGCGAGCCGGTTCCAGTGAAGAATTTCCAACAGTATATTGATAAGTATATTGGAGTGAAGGACGTCAAAGGCGGAACTGGACTGCGTGTGTACGAGGCGCATGATGAACGCTGGGAGTATGCGGTTGCACTGTCACCTACACATGAGTTTATGGCCGTGTCGTTTGTGAATGGCATCTGTACGGCGAAGGGTGGTAAGCATGTGGATTATATTGTGGGGCAAATCACACGTAAGCTATGCGCGTACATTGAGAAAAAGAAGAAGATCACGGTAAACCAGAATTCCATCAAGGAGCAGCTGATTCTCTTCTTGCGATGCGATATTGAGAATCCGTCGTTTGATAGCCAGACCAAGGATTACATGAGTACGGTTTCTAAGGATTTCGGGTCCTCGTGCACGGTCGGCGATAAGTTCATTGAGGATATTGCGAAAATGGGCGTGATGGATGTGGCGTGCTCTCTTACCGAGGCGAAGGAGAATAAGTCTATCGCGAAGAAGACGGATGGAACCAAGACGAAGACGATTCGCGGTATTGCTAACTTTGTAGATGCGAATTTCGCGGGTACCAATAAGTCCGGCGAATGCACCCTGATTTTGTGCGAGGGATTGAGTGCGTTGTCGGGAGTTGTATCTGGGCTTTCTCAAGAACACCGAAACACCATCGGAATCATACCGCTCAAGGGTAAGGTGTTGAATGTCCGCGGCGAGACGGCCCAAAAGGTCGGCGATAACAAGGAAATCACCGATTTGAAAAAGGTTCTCGGATTGGAGAGCGGTAAGACGTATGAGTCAATTGAAGACGTCCACAAACACTTGCGTTATAGTAAGGTAATGATTTTGTGCGATCAGGATACGGATGGTTCGCATATCAAGGGACTATGTATCAACTTGTTCCATAGCGAATGGTCGTCACTCCTCAAGATTCCCGGATTCTTGTCTTTCATGAATACGCCGATTCTGCGCGCGAAGAAAGGCCAGGTAACAATGGTGTTCTATAACGAGGGCGAGTACCAGACTTGGCGCAATTCAGTTGGACCAGCCATCTCTTCGTGGACTATCAAGTATTTTAAGGGTCTCGGGACGTCAACATCCGCGGAATTTAAGGGGTACTTTGCGGACATGAAGATTGTGGACTTCGTCCATACTGGCACAACAAGTGATGATGTTGTGGATATGGTGTTTAATAAGAAACGGGCACATGATCGCAAGCCTTGGCTTGAGGCGTACAACAAGAACGCTTACTTGGATACCGGTCGGAAAAATGTGGATCTCCCGGAGTTCTTCCATAATGAGATGCGGCATTTCAGTATCTACGACTGCGCGCGTTCCATTCCGAATGGTATTGATGGACTCAAGACGTCTCAGCGTAAGATTCTGTTTTCAGCATTCAAGCGCAAGTTGACGAGTGAGATCAAGGTCGCTCAATTCTCCGGTTATGTGTCGGAGCATAGCGCATACCACCATGGTGAGGCGTCGTTGAATGGGGCAATCGTCAACATGGCGCAGAATTACGTCGGATCCAACAATATCAATGTCCTTGAGCCCAACGGTCAGTTTGGTACGCGCCTCAACGGCGGAGATGATTCGGCGAGCGAGAGGTATATCTTCACACAGTTGAATCCGATTACCCGCAAGATATTCCCTGAGGCGGATGATGCAGTATTGACCTATTTGGATGACGATGGTACACTCGTTGAACCGGAGTACTATGTGCCGATTATTCCTACAGCCCTTGTGAATGGGATTTCCGGTATCGGAACTGGATTTTCGTGCAGCATTCCGTCGTATGATCCGAAACAGCTGATTTCATATTTACGCGCGAAGCTCACTGGTGCGCCGAGTACCGCGAAGTTTGTGCCGTATTATGAGGGATTCAAGGGTACGATTACACCAATGGACGAGCACAAGTTTCTGGTAAAGGGTGCATATGAGGTTGTCGGCGCTGACAAGATTCGTATTACGGAGTTGCCTGTGGGTACTTGGACGATGCCTTATACGACGTTCTTGGAATCGTTGGTTGATGGCGGAACTGGCAAGGATGGTAAGAAGATCCCGCCGTCAATCAAGGACTTTGTCTCTATGTGTACCGAAGTCACAGTTGATTTCACGATTGTGTTTCCCTCTGGAAAGTTGGCTGAACTGGAGGCATCACGCGATGACAATGGCATTACCGGAGTCCATAAGCTACTCAAACTGTCAACCACAGTGAGTGTTACTAACATGCATCTATTCAATTCGGAACGACGTTTGAATAAATACGCAGAGATTGAGGATATTATTTCAGCGTTCTATGATGCGCGTATTGGATTGTATGCCAAGCGAAAGGCATTCCTAGAGAAGGAATTGCGTAGCAGGCTATTGAAGTTGACGAACAAGGCGCGGTACATCCAGGAAACATTGAGTGGCATCGTGGATTTGCGTAAGAAGAATGCGACACAGGTTAGTGAATTGATGGGAACTCGGAAGTATGATACATTTGATGGCGATTTCAAGTATCTCATCAAGATGCCTATGGACTCAGTGACAGAGGAGAATGTTGCGAGTATTATGGCAGACAAGGAGAATTCACAGAAAGACTTGGACGTCTTGTTGGCGACATCGCTGGCGCAGATGTGGATCAATGAGCTTGATATCCTAGAGCGCGAATACGATGCGTATAAGGTAAAGCGTCAGCATATCCAGTCGGGTTCTACTACAGTGGCTAAGGCAAAGAAGGTAAACATTAAGAAGTAAGTCGTGTGTATTTTGTAAATATAAATATTTTTTTTAGTAGTTCAGTTATGGCGCAAAAACAACAGGTATTGTTAATCTTATCTTCATCTTCATCGGCTTCTGGTATTGATTCCATCATTTATATATTTACATATTATTTTCTATGGATTTAGTAATGACAACGCAATTCAAGAAGAGTGGTGAATTTGTTATAACAAACGATGGTGCGTTTGCCATTCGTCCAGAAAAATATGTGGATTTTGTTTCCTTCACACAGCGCGATTCTATAGGGTTGTATATACGCGATGGACTACAGTTGGTAGATTCGCCATTGAAGCAATTGATTGACATCGGGTTTATTGTAAGTGACGGAAAACTTCATACGATCACACGCCGGATTGATGGATTGGATGAGAGTGCCAAATACAACCGATATACATTCTTTCGTCCATTGACAGATAAACGTAAGTATTTGGGTTATAGACAACCGGTAGATGACGATCAAGTTGTCAACGAAAATGACTGTCTGAAATTTGCCGAGTCTCTTTCTGTAGCATCCAATACGCTTAAGAAAACTGTATTTACCAAACTACTGCGTTCTAATAGCAGTCCTTGCGTGTATCAAGCGAAAGATATGCCGTTATTGTTTGGTGAGTCGGATGCTAAAAACCGAAAAATGCTAACTAAAATTACTACAAAGAATCACAAGGCTTTTCCATCAGCTGGCGAATCATATGCAATCGTACGTAAGGAACTTGTACTTGGATCAGCGCCTTATCATATAGCATTTGTATTGTATTCTAATAATGGAGTGAATATTACGCTAGAAGCCAACGCCGATGATGGTGCCGAGTATTATCCACGATTCGGGTTTTATGATGCGAAAAAGACATTTCATAAGTTGTTTGTTGACCTGTATGAGAATGGCACAACGATCGTTCTGCAAAGTCGTCCTGTTGAGGATTTCTTAAAAGAGTTCAAGGCGGAAACCAATAAAACTCGCAAGAAACGGCCTTAGTTTATTTTTCTATAATGGTTTCCCTGGCGAGGGCGTGAATCACTTTCGGATAATAGACTCCACGCTCACTTCCTGCCAGAGTTTGCTTTTGTATATCCAGGCATTTCTGCGAGAACTCTGAATTACAGTCTTTGTAATCTGGGTTCTCCTGCTTCCATTCTGCTAGTTTTCCCATACTTCTATAGGATACTGTTTGAATGGCCTTCTGTAATTTTTCGTCATCTGGCTGTTTAGTCCATGTATTTTCATCTTTAATATACATGGTCTCGCGTTTCACATCAGTGCAGTGTATCGGTCGTTCTGCAACATCAAGTTGTTTTAAGTTATCTAAGAAGATCTTTGAAATTCCATTTACGAATCCGAGTTGTGCGTTGTTCTCCAAGTCCTCGTAGGATATCTGGATGTTCTTTACAAAGTCTGAGAAGTTAATAGCATCTTTACATTGTTCGTTGAGGAATAAATTGATATTGAATCGCTGATTGTTGTTGTTGGTTTGATTGATCGTAGTATTATTGTTATTGACTGGTTTACAGAGCTCTAATGTCTTGGATACCAATTCCGTGTTTTGTTTTTGTAGCTCTAATGATTGTTTTTGTAGTTCTGCATTATGACTTGTAATTTTTTCCATTGCTTTGGTTTGCTCGCAAATCAGATTCATTAAACCTTCGTTAATCTTTTCTGTGCTTGTTGGTTGTGTAGTACATTTATTTTCATGGTACCACAGGCTATTACGAGCTTTATATGTCTTATCGCATCTTTTACACACGTATAATTTATCCGCGTTATTTTGGTTCACATTCGTTCTATTTTGGTGTTTACGAGTCAGTAAATGTCTATCCCAATCAGATTGTTTACAGCATTTAAAGTCACAATATTCGCAATTAAATTTATCCGCGTTTTCGGCGTAAGAATTCATTCTAAATGTTCTATATTAATAGAATAGAAATTACGCCAGCAAAAAATACGCAAAAAATATTATGCTAACAAAGTTTTTAAAAGACAACTGGCTTTTAAAGCATCATGCTGCGAAGTGTGATTTTTCACAATTTTGAAGTCTGGTAAATGATTTTTGGACATTTTAAGAATGTCCAAAAAATATTTCAACCTATTAATAATGCAGGCCTCCCAAACAATTCTAACACTTATTGATTTTTCTACTTAAAGAAGGGAAACCTAGGTTTCCCTTTAACCCTTCCTTTTCTTGCATGCAGCATATAAAATTCTAATCTATGTAATATCCTTCAACGTCTTTAGTTGCGTAGCAATCTGGCGAAAAGTGACCCGGACGACCACAACGGTAACATACACTCTCTTTTTTGTGTTTTGAATGGTGAGTTTTCATATTTTTTTCCTTACAAGATTTTTCATGAACTCCGCAACCAAATACAGTAGTGAAGGTTCTGTCGCAATAATCGCAGCCCCATTCGTCTTCGTCTGATGACTCTTCGTATTCTATCTTTTTGCCTGAAGCATCTGTCTTAGCGTAGCAATCCTTTGCAAAATGACCTGATCTTCCACATTGCGTGCATAAGTCTTTTGCAGCCCATATTTCAGTTTTAATAGCATCAGTTTGGAACTCAGTGAGTTCTACTTGGACGTATGAACCGCCGCGAACATTGTCAATGCCATATTTACACATATATTCCTTTGTAATCTTATCTTCATCGAAAGATGATGTATTTTTAATAGTCTTTTCAATAGATACCGGTTTATACTTTCTCGTCCAGGCAGAACCACTTCCATTAATATGTTGTTTATATCTGTTCTCTACATTGTCGCTTTTGCCGATATAGTATCTGCCGTCTTGAAGGCGAAGAACATAAATATTTGTATTAGACATGTGTAATTATTTTGTGATATCATATGTAAAATAAACAATTACGTTCAATTTTTAGTTTGTGTCTAGTCTGACACAATTTATGGTAAAATTGAACCCTTTTTTCCTTGTGAAAGTTAAGTCACTTAAAACAACCAACAACTATCATGTCTTCTTTCGCTCAGATCAACGCTCTTATCGCCGCCGCCGAGCGCAGACAGGAGCAAGATGCTAACACTATCGGAGAGCTCCACGTTGAGCTACTTTGGGCTCGCGCCGATATTGACGGCCTCCAGAGGGAGGTCAAAATGCTGCGGGAGATTATATCCGGTCAACAACCCGCGGCAGCGCCCGTGGTCCAGCTCTGCTTGGCGGAAAAGAAGCAGGCGTATCGCCTGAAGAACAGCATCGTTTGCGCTTGTGGCGGCAAGTCTTCCCAGATTGACTCTATTAAGAAAAATCACGAGGCAGGAAGGCAGCACCAGAATTACATTCAGCAACAACAGGCCGCTAGCGCTCCCGATAGTGAGGACGCGAAGCGCGAGAAGAGGAATGAGGCGATGAGAGAGAAGAACCGCAGCATGGTGAAGGATTGCCCCTGCGGCGGAAAGACGACGTGCGATAAGGTGAGGCGCGAGAGGCACGAGGGGTCCCAGATGCACCAGGCGTGGGTGGCGAGAAACGAGCAATATAGTGACGCGAACGAGGAGTAAATAAGAAAACTAACGATTATTAAGACAACACAAAACTTTTTTAATGCAGGCGTTTGTTTACCTAAAATTGAAACTTAAATAACAATCTAGTTATATCTCAAAACAACAACATGTCTTCTATAAATGAGATTGCTGAATTTTGGAAGTCGGAGCCTTCAAATAAGAATTCGTTAACCCAGCTTCAAAGGTATGAAAAGAAGAATGCTCCCGAAGAGATCAAGAAGTTTATTTCTCTCGGTGGCGGTGTGAAAATGGGAACAACTCTTGAGCGATATGCGCGATTTAGGTTCAAGAATCTAGAGAAAAGAAAGAAAGGTGAGGGAAACACCGGACACGACCAAATTTTAAAGTTGGATACAGATAACACCATACTAATAGAACAAAAGTCATCCGGACATTGGAAAGCGAAAGCTGATGAGTATAAATGGCAGCATATAGCGGATAAACATCATTGGAATATGCTTCTTCTTTGTGGAATTGACTACACTGAGGTTAAATTTTGGGGAATGGATAGGAAGACATTTGACAGGCTGGTTTTAGAAGGTAAAATTATAAGTCAAGGGGATAAGGGAGGCAATAGTTCACAAGGGATGTGGACGTCGTATTCTAAAATTAAGGATTCACTTATTGAAATTAAATCAAATGAGCAATTGATTCAGTTTGCTTCTTCCCTTCAAACATCTGAATAATATCTTTGAATGTGATTAAATATATATAATATTTTTGTATTATATACAACATGAGTACAACTAGAAAAAACAGGAAAGGAGTATCCAAAAACTATATTGTAGCGATACCTTCCTATAATCGTCCCGATGTCATTTCACAGAAGACACTGAAGACGCTATCGGAGGGTGGCGTACCGGCAAAACAGGTGTATATTTTCGTAGCGAACAAGGTAGAGGAAAAACGTTATTTAGACGCGGTCCCTAAAGAACTATATGGGAAGATCGTTGTCGGGAAGAAGGGTATCACGCATCAAAGGCGATTCATAGTGAAATATTTCCCCGAAGGACAATCGGTAGTATCCGCAGACGACGATGTGGAAGGTCTATTCCGTAGAAAGTCAGAGAAGGCTCTAGAGAAAGTCACCGACGTACATGGGCTATTCAACGATGCGTTTAGCCGACTGAAGAAGGAAGGATTATACTTATGGGGTGTTTATCCGGTTCAGAATCCTTTTTTTATGAAAGATACCGTTACGACCGATCTGAAGTTTGTCATTGGTACTATCTATGGGTTTATAAATCGTCATACAAAGACCATACAGCCGTCGCCGACTATAGCCGAGAAGGAGGATTACGAACAGAGCATCCGATATTTCATCAAGGATGGCGGCGTATTGAGATATAACAATATTACGTTCAAAGCGAAGAAGCATGCGCCCGGTGGGCTCGGTGAAACATCGGGTAGACTGGAAGCAAACCGGTTTGCAGCGGATTACCTAGTGAAGACGTATCCAGATTACGTAAGTATATTCCACCGGGATAATGGAATGACTGAGGTTCGTATGGCAAGACATAAACGTGTTGGGGATGAAGATGAATAAAAATAATGTTATTTATAATAAAACTAAATAACATTTTTAGTTGCCGCTCCTCTTGGCAGATCCAGGTTTCGTAAGATTCCTGATAGTGCGATTGTGTTTTTCAAAGAATTTCCTTGTCTTATTCTTTGTTCGCAGCCATATCTTGTATCTCAAATAGCACACAATACTGAGGCGTTTCGCATCCTTCTCCAAAGGTTTCATCGGTAAATTACCGTGCCATTCATGAACGTCCATGAATAACATGTCTCCGGTTCTCACATCAACGCCTATTCCGTATTGTGGAAAGCATGTCTCCGCGCCTTCATATTTACCACTCTCAATCACTGCCAAATTTCCGAATCCATCAGCATCATCGCCCTTGTCTTTATGGATAGAGGTTTTGAAGTTCACGTTCGTGGTAACTGTGGTAAAGGCGGTTCCGGGAATCTTGAAGAATGTCTGTTTCGCCTTCATATTCTGTTCTTTGAAATGATCGGGAGTGCTTTTACTGTATAATGTATTGATCTCTTGGATCAATGGAATCATTTTCTTGAATTTATCTGGATTATCGCGATTAAACCGACACTCGCGAATCTCCAGAGGCGCCTTGATGCCAGCATTTTTAAACGCAACCTTGTAATTAGGCGGGAAACGGTCAAAAAATCCAATAATATTACTCATTATTTTGGGGTTCTCGTATACGTTCTTTGTTTTGCTGCCGCTCGTACTACCGCGATTGCTCGTCGGGGTCTCAGCGAATTCAATAACGTTATCATAGAATTCCTTTGTATGAGTTTTCGTAAGTGCATTTTTACGAAACCTGAGTAATAAATTCCCATCTACCGTGAAAACGTCTGCATCATGGTCGCGAATAATAAAATCAATCATGGAACTGGTTACAAAGCGATTACCTAAATTGTCAGCCTTTGCATCATCCATGTTCTTTTCTACTGTGTATACTGTTATTCCATCCACTACTTCTTTTTTAGTAACGGTCATCTTTAAATTATAGGGAGATAATAATAGGGGGAACTCAGAGAACCTACGGTTCCCCGAACCCCTCCCTTTATAGGCTTATCTGACAGTCTGGGATTTAATAAATGAGACTATATTCAGTATCATTTATTAAAACGGATTTTTAAAAAACTACAGCTAGTATAATTTCCCATCCATTCAACGGAACCAAGTTAGGGAGGGGTTCGGGGAACCTTGGTTCCCCCCCCCTAGACCCAGGGCTTAAGTTCCAGCTGTTTGTAATTGCGATCGTGATTGCGAGGCTGCTCCAGAGGAACCACTAAACTACTTTGGTCTTGGCAATACCTCTCGTAACCAACGGCTTCATTGTATACGGACGATACGCAGTAATCCAGAACGATCTTGTTTAGTCGTTCTACTTGAGAGGTGACATTATCAGGTTTATATTCAGCGTATTGTAAGTATGTGCTCCTCATTATAATTTTCAGATTATTCACATTCTGGTTCGGTATGACATAAAGTCCGTTGGATTTCTCATAAACCCCTGCACGTATACCGTTCTGGATAATCTGAATATTACCAGCCGAGAAAAATACAGTGGCAAGCATGTTATCCTCAAATACGCCAGACATTGCATCCCGATAATCGGTAGATTTATTAGCAATCATTATTTTTTCAGCCATTTTCATTTGGATTCCCATATCCGGCGGTTGTATAATATTGATACGGCCATTGTATTTGGCTAAATCCAAGATCGGTGTTGGTATTGATGTTGTAGAATACTGCGACATAACTATAGTATTGATTCAGATAATATTATGTGACGATAAAATATTTAGATATTATATAATGGAATTTTTTCATCTAGCTGTTCTTACGATTGCAACTATTATATACATAATATCCCTGACAACTATCGGTGTTATTATGAAAAAGGGTTCTCGTAGTGGCACATTTCCACCAGTTGCGTCAGATTGCCCTGATGAATGGACGACGACTTCCTCACCTAGCGGTAGTAATATTATATTCACATGCAGCGCGCCTACAAATTACAGGGGTGCCACGCCATCTAGTAGCGACAATTTAGCTGTTACTGGGAGTGGTTCTACTTTAAAATTTGTTTATACTGATAATACAACATCTATATGTGATAAAAAAAAATGGACTACGAGAAATAACATTGTATGGGATGGTGTATCCAATTACAATAGCTGTTAAAAATACATATACTTAAATTGATATATGTATTTTCTTACATAGAAAATTTTACGACACTTGGAGACTCGCCATATAAATATTCGCAGCGACTCATTGCTACTTCTGACTGGAATAGAGTAGAAATATCAGGACTATTTGCGTTTGGTTCAATATTGACTTCCATAATATCGTATTTTAACCGACGTAGGTTCTCTATCTCTGGCATCAAATCGTTTTTGTGCGTTACTACCGCGACATTCAGTATGTTATGATCGCCTGTATTAGCGTATTCTGTCAAGAGAACCTTAATGTTTTTATGTAGTTCATATATCATTTCCATTTTAGATTTATACAATTCCTGGTTATGTGCGTTGTTATACAAGTCATTGTAACGGTCTAATTCATCCTTATATATTTTGCTATCTTTATTAAAATCCTCCATCTTCTTCTTAAATAATTTGCTGGAAGTGGATTCGGAAACATAGTTAAATAGTGTATCCATCTTCAGTTTGATGATGCGATCTTTTGTGTCGTCTAGTGCGTCTTTAAATGTTCCAAGTATCGCCTCTGATAATTCAAAATTTCCACGATTCAATTTAATATCTAATTTGCACGGATGATCTTTATCACCACATATAGCCCGATATCCATTTATGTCCGTAGAGAATATGGACCCAACGGGTCGCTTGCAGTTTATGCACTTCGGTCGCACCGCCGCCGCTCGTGCAATTTTATCTTTTCTGTTTACCCCGCGTTTGTATGCCGAACGTCGTTTTTCCTTAACGTCGGTCTCATATTTGGTCTTCAACTTAAAGTATTTCACAAGCGCTTCTTCATAGTTGAGCTTTTTCTCAATGCGATCTTTCGGTGCATCATCTCGTGTAGATTCGGCCAAAGGAATTGGGTTATTATCAGAAACAAATTCGTGTATGGTCTCTGGTAAGTTCTCTACGATGATGAGTGGATTATTGGATACATGCAATGTTCGCAAATTCGGCATATCCTTCAAATCAATGTGCTTAAGTTTATTCTGGTCGCAGTAGAGGGCAATGAGACTTTTCGGTAATGCTATCATTTCATTTATCTTGTTCTCTTCACAGTGTAATTCCTGGATGTTAGGAATATGTTTAAAATCAATTGTTGTTAAATAGTTGCGGGCACAATCCAGATGAAATAGACTGTTAGGTAGGTCATTCAACTCTACCAATAAATTGCCCGCGCAAACCAGTTTAACGATATGCTGTGGAATATTTCGTATGTTGGTTATTTTGCCCTCGCCAAACATAATGGACCGTAATTTACTGAACTTGCATACGGATAAATCCAGGTCGCCTTCTAACGGGGTTTTTATATTGAGTTCAACCAGATCTGGTTTAAGGTCTTTTATAAGATCCAAAAAAACCGTCTGGGCTGTATTACTATCTCTAATAATAGATTCCCTCTGTTCGTAAATAAGACTCATATAGATTACAATAACATTATTTTTATTTAAACCCTTGAATAATTAAAATGGGACGAAGTCCCATTTTTTTCTTAAGGATTATGACCGATAAGTTTCCAAACGGACGCCTACGGCGTCCCATTTGAAATCTTCATCGGTTTAATTATATGGTAAATTAGTTACAGGCGACGTTTTCTGCACGGTTTGGTATTGCCGTATCTTGGATAATACATATTCTTGATCTTTGCGTTCCTTTTCGCTCTGCTCGTAAGGAGTCAGCTTCTGTTTTCTACAATAGTATAATATGCTGCCAACTACAAGAATAATCACTATAAATAAGACAGCGTTAAATACCCATGTATAGAATAACTCCTTTCTATCGTGGCACTGTTGTAATGTGGAATATAAGTAATTTTTTACGCCGGGTTCAATTAATCTCGGATATTCCATATACTGAATCGCGCGAAAAAATTAGTAAATTCCAAACAAATTTATTCTAATATCTTATATAATGGCATCAACTAAAATTGTTATGACGCCATATCAAACAATCGCGGTGATAGTATCTAGTGTATCTATGTTATTTCTGTTCTTTATTGGGATACTATATCGTATATATGAGGAGTTCATATATAAGTATGCATTTTCTATACGTAGTACAATTGATGTAGAACAATTGGCAGGCGAAATGCGCGTCGGTAGATTCGGAATCTTCATAGGAATCTGGATCTTATTATTGATATTCAATATGGCTATATGTGCTATAGTTACAGGAAAATGCGATTATATAAGTCAGATGAAACTCACAAGTATACTCTATGTGAGTTTCGTTGCGCTTACATTTGTACTGATTGGATTGATTCCAAGTTTAGTAGAAATCTTTGAAAATACATTTGGACTGTTTGTAGTAAGTACGCGACCAATGGCTTGGTTATTTCAATACAGTGAAATTATGAAAGTGTTTAAAAGTAAATTATTTAAAAATAATAAGGATATTGTAATTCCATTTGATTCTGTATTACCATTATTTAATATACGTACGTTTGAAGAGACATTCGCTGCTATAGATAAGGAATCTATGAGTATGAATGTGAGTGACGAAAATGATGATGCGTCAAGTACAGAGCGTTTTGATTTCTGGTTTGATTATAATGAAATGTGTTTAGATGACAATCAGGACGCAGACAACGCAAAGCAAAATTTCAAGAATGCATTATTCAAATTATGTTTTGCTAAATATAACGCCGGACATTTTGCCTGGGTCTATATAGCAACAATTGTTACTATATTATCAGTTGCCGCAGTTAAGTAAATACTAAATAATAGAGTACGGCAAGATATGAAAATATTGCTATGACAATTGACGCTATCCATATCGGTATTACAGTTTTGTGTCTATATCCGATGCCAAACGGTCTAAACCCACCATCTTCGTTATACATCATCGCTGGTTTGTAAATGTGTATCATTGTAAAAATTGATAAAAATATCAATATTGCAAAATTAATTTTATGAATCCTCACGAACTTCTTTGTTAAAAACATAATTATACTATATAATAATCATAGTATAATTATTCGTCATCATCTTCCCCATAATAATCGCCATCTTGGTAATCCTCACCCAACTGTGAGATATCCATTGCTTCATTATCCTCGGCTTCATTGGCTTCTGCGTTCGCCATCTGTTCCATTTGTTCTACATCCACGTTCATTAATTCCCCTTCGGCACCAGTAGTTTCACGATCATATGTCTTCTTATCGTATTTTACCAGTCCCTTTTGTAATCCGACATTCCAGCGCCCCATCTTATAGCGTTTGAATTGGTCTTCTATCTGGCGTTCCTCTTTATCCATGTTACCTAAATACTCAATTATCTTTTGTTTTTCTATGTTCTTCTCTTTGCGTATCTTCTTTGCAATCTCCTCATATGACAGTATGTATTTCTTATTGCCTTGTTCTATATCTAAAAATGTTAATAGCAGTTTTGCAACTCGTATCTTCAGTTCTTCCGTGTTGCCGATTCTTATGTCTATTTCCTGTAATTCGCTGTCCTCCGCACTGACGCCAACTGTTTGCGCGGCCTGATCTAATGCATCCACTATATCTTTGCGGCGCGCGCTCTTTTTCTCTTCTACGTCTGTGCGAAGGAACTCAGGATTGCTGGCTGATACCATATATTCGTATAGTGATGAGTACCATAGATAAATAAACACCATGTTAATAGTCTCATTATCAAATAATGAATAATATGTGTTGCCGCCTTTTGCAAGTGGAGAGAATACGGGCATTTCCCTGATTAATACGAATATATCAGACGCATTGATTTGTATGTTCTGTAGAATTCTAGATATGACTGTGTCTCCATGGAATTCATTGATACTACTCCAGTATGATTCTATCTTGTTCTCCAAATCAGAAACATGGTTTGATGACAATTCCCAGTGTGTCGGAATATTATTAGAAACATTTCCATTGAGTATTATTTCAGGAAAAACGGTACACATCATGTATATTGAATTCTTAACGAATGTAGTTACTGTATACAATGCATCCGCGTCTCTCAGATTGGTTGTAGTTACACTCAACAAGAAGTTTTGTAGCCGATCGTAGTCCGCGTCCCCAAGATTCCCATACTGGTCGAAGAACTTCACTATCTCGTAATACATTCTCTCATTCGCAGATGCAAGGTAATTCTTGAAATTCTTGAGCTCCTTGCGTTCCTCAACCACCATCACTTTGGGATTATAGGAACTTAACACGGCGCGTAAATTATCACGGAATACCACGTCTATAACTATTGATTCACGAGAATCAAATGCATCTAATAAATCATACATCACATTAATCTGAGAGAACATCTCGTCTTTCGGTAGCTGTATGCGGTGCTTATTACGAACCAGCGTCATGAGATCCTGTAAATCAGTTGCCGTATATCGCTTACCATTTTTCTTGAGGAACTCAATTTGGTCCATCAAAGGCGCTTTCACTGGAAAACCGATTGGCTTAGTGGCACATACACTTAAATACTCGTCCGGAATCGGAACATCATTTGTAAAATTACAATAATCTATAAATGCGAGATACACATGTTCGTCGGTAATTGTCTCTGTAACAACCGTGCGGACGACTCCCGTAAATTCATTGTGATAAATGGTTGTAGGCCGCGCCAATTCTTTTGCCACGGATGTAAGTTCTCCCAAATGTGTTGCAGTGTCAATGTATTTCTGTATGATTGCATCGTCCTTAATAAAATAATCCATGGGTCTGCTTATTTGTGATTCATTACAGCACGCGTTCTCTAAGAATGGATCTTTACTAGCGGTCTTTAGAATCGGATCTTTCGTTTGTACGATTTGGTTAATTGCCTCTATAATTCCAAATCCCATTTGCGAGCACTTACCTTTAATGACATTCAACGATGCGTGTTGCTCCTTGTGGCCTTTCGCCATAACTTCATAGAAATCGCGTTCAAAATCCTTTGATATAGAAGTTATCGGTCCCATCTTGTATTTAACAATCGGCGGTAAGAATGCTCGCCATTTATCCACACTATGTTCTTCGGGAATCACTTCATTTGGGTGATCTAAGATATACTTTTGTTTCGCCACATATAAGTCGGTAATGTCAATTCGCGATGATATAATGAATTTCTCCATGGTTTCTTTGATACGTGAGGCATACGCATTCGCATCTAGCTTCTCTATAGAATTCCATGGAACTGTAGGACTCTCCATTTTCTTCATTACGCAGGCGATATATTTGATTCCTGTTATATCTTCAACACCACCGTCAAGTGGATACCCGCTGAATGAACGAACGCATCCAGGGTATGTCTTCTTTACCTTGAATGAAGGGATTGCAGTCTGAATCGCGATCAATATGCAAGATGCTATGATCCAAAACATGAAACGATTTCTATAGATTTCATATGGTACGGGACGCATATTCTTCTTTTTAAACATGGCATCCGCTATTTCTTCGTATTTTTCGGCAGTTTGAATGTTTCGCTCCATAAGTTCCAATGCGGTTCTCATTACAAACTCTTGGACGGAATCAGTGGGTATACCCATATTCGTGCAGATGGAATCAACAATATTATACACCATTTCATTGGATTCGTTCTCAAAAATGGGTTTGGGTTTCGGCGCAAACATGTCTGCTAAACGTTCTCCCAAATCCTGTTCTATCACATCATGGGTTACGATCTTGAACCCATCTATGTAGCCGTCTTCCGTTACAAAGTCTATCTTACGTAATACATATCCACTGTGCTTATCTACAATAGCATCACCGTCGTCGCTCATTGTGCCTTGGGACGCGCATATTTCATCTAGTTTTGCCAAATAGTCTGTATTCATTACAAATGCCATCGCCAGTCGGTATAGGCTTTGTGGCATCAATTTGGTATTGGTATCTCTGCAATACAGCCAGAAGCTATCCTCTTTTAGTTCCGCCATAGGTTCTCTGCAATGAAGATCAACCAGCTTGAGGATGTCGGATTGTTTCTTTACGAAGTCATCTTGTCCTAAGATGAGATCTCTTAATAATGCATGCGGTGAAATAACTATGTCATTCGTGATGGACGTCTTACCAAGTTCATATGCATATATAGAGAACCTATTTGTAGCAACTTCACGAAGTGTATTCTGACGAACAATCTGTTTGTAGTCGCGATCTAGTTCCGTTTTACCCTTTTGTATTAATTGGTCTAGTGACATATTCACGCGGTTCTCAAACTCCTTAACCATACGCGCTTTCGTTAACTCATCCATTCGTTTCTTTGTATTTTGAGTTGGTTCGCATACATTATTACTCTGATTCTTAAAGCATTCGGCTTGTATATTACAAAACAGTGTATTTGTATCCACGAACGCCTCCTCGTCTATTGTCTGATCGTGCACCCAATGATTCTTCACGCGATGATAATAACCTACCTTCTGTCTGGCCTTAGCTTCAATTTCCATGTCTTGTTTCTCTTTTTCCGTCAGTTTTGTTTCATCCACTCCCGGCGGGAGTGTGGGCTGTATGGTTAATACAGCAAACTCCCCATCTTGTACGCGCTTTTTACCTTCAATCAGCACCTGCGCTAGCTCGGTGGCATAATCGGGTTGCACGCTATGCTTTTGTATCAGCGTTTCAGTAACAAATTCTAGGAAAACTTCAGGCGACATGTGTTTACGTTCTTTTCCGTGCGCATCCAGTATCTTGTATGGGGTGTCATCCAAATCCTGATCGTAAAACACATCCTCATTATTGTTATCGGATTGGAGCGCTTTCATTGTACTGTATCTCTTCGCCAAATAACGTCTAGTACAATCTTTGGATTTCACATACTCCCCATCGTCTATTTTACTAGGCTCAAATTCATTGAGAATGTTCTCTGGATTCACTAATTCTTTAATTGAGAGAACAGAGATTACATCTGCAAATAGAGTGCACCCATCGCGCCCCATGAGTTTAAATAACAACTCGCTAGTAGGAACACGTCCGTCTTTGCTAGAATACGCAGCCTCAAATAAATCGCCCATTTTATCGTCATTTAAGAATATGTTCTCTATGAAATTCAGTTGGCGATCACTGTCTTTGATGCTCGAGATATTTCTGAATTGCTCGGCGCGTTCTTCGTTACGTTTTATGTATTCCGTCATCTTTTGCTTGATGTAATAACGTATTTCCTTGAATTGATTGAATGCAATATCCTCGCTATATACTAAAAATGGTTCCAGTTCCTTAACGATCTCTACAAATGACATTTTGTTTTTAATGTACTTGCGAAGTAACCGGAAGATCACGCGCGTTTTTGGAATTACGGTTCTCAGAAACTTTGCGAATTTGTCAGGTTCGTTCTCAAATTTCTCATCCAGAACATACTCCTTGATTGTTCTCATAAACTGTATAGCGTCGTCATTCTTAGTCTCGTATTGTCGGTTCTCCTCATCGTCGTCGTTCTCTTTGTCGCTTTCATCGTCGTATTTGATTTCATTATCCAGATCATCCACAACATGCGTCGCAACTGTCGTCTTCTGTCTCAACAAACGGAATAAGGATAAATAATTTTGGTGTAGGTTTGCGCGTGTCATAATATTTGTACCTGGCAAATCAATCTGGGAGAACTTCATAACAGGTTCAGGCATAATTAACAAGGATTTTACAGTCATTGTATCATTCGGTGTCATGTTATTGCGAATATAGATGACCTTACCAGATTTCATGAGAACCGTGTCCTTTTTAGAAAGGCCCAAATTATAACGTTGTATTACAAATCTACGTTGTTCTATGTATGAGAACGTCTTCTTTGCCTCATTTTCTGATTTAGATACAGTGCGAGAAACACTACTTGTAAACTTACCGAGGTTGTCTACAATCGCATCAATCTCTACAAGAACCTCTTGCTGTGTTAGCGCGCTTTCTATGTTCGCTGATCTAAACGGCGTATTGTACTTATCCATGTTTGCATAAAGTTCCGAGTATTTTTCTCCATGTTGAGAACCTTTTGTGTATTGTTTCATTAATTCTGCTTGAGCGGCAAGTTCTCCGCTAATACTAGCCTCTATAACGTCGGCCTGCATTTCATATTCATCCATATCCGTGTATATCTTACGTTTCTGGGATACGACTGGCACGATCCATTGCAGTTTAGTGTTAAGTTTATGGATTTTTTCAATCATTGGCTTATGGAGAATACCATTTTGTGTGAACCCAACAACATTCAAATTCGTATCAAACTTGGAGAACTTGGATCGCAGCTGTTTGAACCTCTCTATGAGAACATGAATATCATTCATCACACGTTTTGTGCGTTTGTCATTGGGTATGGTGGAAAGCAGCTCATCCATCAAATCATTCGCCTGAACTTCAATGCTATATTTCTTCTGACTTTCTGGCAGTTCAACCATTTGAACTATATCTTCCAATTCCTCTCCGAATACAATTTCATTTGCATCCAAATACATTGTATGGAGAACATCACGGATGTCATCATCGGGAACGGCATCTTCGGCTACATTGATAACCATATCGCCTGATTCGGTCACTTCTACGGAGGATATCTTGTCTAGTGGAACATCTTGTTCCACAACAGGTTCTTCAACTACAGGCGTTAGCGATTCCATAGGCGCCAAAATCGGCTTAGACCGAATAACAAACTTATTGAATGGAATTTGCTCGGGTATGCCCTTGTATTCAAAGTTGATGTATATAGTTGTGCGTTCGGGGAATGTGACAATCTCAATCATATCATCCTCTAAATTTGTAATCTCGCCAGTAATTACAGCGGGTGTATCTCCTCCTATATACACATCTAACCATACATGCGGTAACAGACCATTCTGTCTGGCATACCCTTCTTCTTCACTACGATCCATCAATAATACGGACGTAATAGATTCGTCAGATAGACCGCCATCTGCGTTTATAGTGAGTAAGGTTTTCTTTAAACTCGCTACATTTATAAGGGCGATCTTACTATCATCAATATAATCTATAATGAATGTATTTTGATGCAATTCAGGGTTAGTGGGTGATTCTATCTGTACGATATCACCCAATTTCAATCTGATATCGCCCATTTCTGTATTATCCATTATATATTTACTTTCTATATTATTATGTCGTTCAAAATTGATTTCTAAAATTATAAAACCATTTAAACAATATTTGCCTGTGAATATATCTGAAATGGAGTACACAATTGAACCTAATACTGAGAGCGTAAAGAGTAAGATCTATCATACGCCTCGCGCGAGTTATAAGATTTTGAATAAGGATACTCAAGCGACCGACGATTCGTTGAATCCTTATCGTTCGGTAATCCTAGACCCAATGACCGACAAGATTATGTGTTTCTCCCCACCTAAATCGGTTTCGTTGGAGACATTTGTGTCTAAATGCCCGGGTTTCGCGGGCGTAACTGCTACTAAAATCATTGAAGGTACGATGATGAATTTATTCTACGATCCGCGCATTGAGTCTTGGGAGGTTGCGTCAAAGAGTGCTGTTGGTGGTAACTACTGGTATTTCCGTACCCAATATGCTACGAATGTTGGCGCCGTTCAACTGACCTTCCGTGATATGTTTATTGACGCATTATGTGCCCCTCACGGAACTCAGTTGAATGATATTCCGCTCATCCAGGCGCTTGATAAGTCTCGCGTGTATAGTTTCGTAGTGCAGCATCCGAACAACCACATTGTATTGCCTGTCGCGTTTCCCACCATCTACTTGGTTGCGGTGTATCACGTGGATAATGACAACAAGATTCGTATTGTTGAGCCTGATGCCGTATTTGCAAACAGCACTGTGCTGTACCCGGAGTCATGCTTTGTGGATTCTTATGAGCACATTCATTTGACGGACTATACGAATGTCGGGATTATGTTGTACCATGCGGATAGTGGGCTGCGTACTAGTGTGGAGAATCCGCAATACAAGAGTATGAAGGAGTTCAGGGGAAATAACCCGAACATGCAGTATCAATACCTCTGCTTGTCGCGTGCCGGGAAGGTGAAGGAATACTTGGATGCATTTCCGATGTATAAGCAGATGTTCTTTGGGTTCCATAAGCAGTCTGCTGAGTTTATTCGGACGCTTCATAATGCGTATGTTACTTACTTTATCAAGAAGCGTGGCAAGCACGTACAGATTGAGAAGTCCATCTTCCGCCACATCTGCACTTTGCATAATGAGGTTTATTTGCCGTCACTTAGCGCTGGAGACCCAGTGATCGTAACATGTAAGATTGTGGCTGATTATTTCAATAATATGGAGCCCAAGTCTCAGTTGTACCATTTGAATTACCAGAACCGCGCGGCTGCTGTTGCCGTTTCTGGGTCGGATGAACTTACGGCCATTTAATAAACATATTGTAAAAACTATTTAAAGAACTGGCACCATAGTATAGTGTGAAAGGTGATTAGATTATAAAATATAATGAATAAAAAGTTATTTAAAGATGAGGTGATATAGCATAGTGTGAGAGGCGGGGCGATATAACCGGTGTAACTCAGCTGGTAGAGTGTGTGACTTTTAATCACAAGGTCAGGGGTTCGATCCCCCTCACCGGTATCTCCACCTTTTAGAAAGGTGGAACCAAACCTCAATTTTTTGGAGGTTTAAAATCCTCTGCTCGGACGATAGAAGGGAGGGGTACGGGGAACCGTGGTTCCCTGTTGTAGTTGAGTGCCCGAGTGGTTAAAGGGGGCAGACTTAAGATCTGCTGCGTTAGCTTCGTGGGTTCGAACCCCACCTCAACTATCATGCCTTGGAAAAGGCATTCCAAATAATATTTCCTAGTGGTTAGGCACTAGTGCCTTTATGGTAAGGCTCCATTATTTTAGTGGTTAGAATCCGCGTCTTATACATATCAAGTGAGCGTGGGACACCAGTTCGATTCTGGTATGGAGCATTTGGAGGGTGATACAGCTCTTGGAGCATTTTTCTATATGATATATGCATTTTAATATGTTAAACAACTTAAATAAATTGCAATATGAATATAGATATAGGTTACGTAATAAAATGTCAAAAATTAAAATAGCTGATATTCCATTAGAAGATCTCAAGCGAGATGTAATAGACAGTCTTAGTTGGAATAACCTTGTTAAAAAATATAAAAACTATTACGGATGTCTTAAAGCTATAAAACACCGAGTCTTAACAGAAAAAATAGATACCTCTCATTTTACAGGTAAAAAAATGAATAAGGGTACAAAGCTTATTTCACAGAAGAAACCAATCGCGTGTATATCTTGTAAGAATGAGTTTATACCAAAAAGGCCTGCTACAAAAGCGTGTTCGCTAGAATGCGCTCATAATCTAGCGCGAACCGATGAATATAAAAAAGAGTCCGTAATAAACGGACAAAAGGGCGGAAAGATTGGCGCTTCGCGTCAGTGCAAGCGAAGCAAAAACGAGGTTTATTTTTCTGAGTTATGTGCGAACGAATTTGACGTTACAACAAACGAACCATTTTTTGATGGTTGGGATGCTGACGTTATTATTCACTCAGAGAAAACAGCCATATTGTGGAATGGTGTCTGGCACTATAAACAAATTTCAAAAACACAATCATTGAAGCAAGTCCAGTCAAGAGACAAAATAAAAATAGCTATAATTGAAAAATACGGATATATTCCTTACGTAATTAAAGATATAGGAAAATTTAATAAATCCTTTGTAGAACAAGAGTATGAGATATTCAAGCTTATGCGAATTGATATCTAGGCGATGGGTTAGATCGCAAAAACATTTGATATATTTTAATATGGTAAAACGAGGGACGTTCCTATGCCATAAATTTCGGTTCAACACAGAACATCAAAACGGAGGGCGATACAGCTTGTGGAGCAAAATAAGTCCGATGTGGTCTAGGTGGTTATGACAGGGATCTTTCAAGTCTCTGACTCGGGTTCGAGTCCCGACATTGGAAACAGGGAACCGCAGGTTCCTAGAAAACGAAGTTTTCAACTGCGCCAGGCGCAACCGCACCCCTCCCTTCTGTGTAGGTGAGAATAGTGTGAGTACAGCTCGAGGAGCAAAATGGGGTCTCAAGGTTTGCGTAGCTCAGCGGTTAGAGCATTCTGCTGTTAACAGAAAAGTCGCAGGTTCAATCCCTGTCGCGAACGTTTTGGAGCAGCTCTTGGAGCTCAGGGAACCAACGGTTTCCCGAACCCTTCCCTCGCGTAAGGAGGGGTTTAAGGGGAACCTTGGTTCCCCTTCAGTTGGGATAGCTCAGACGGTAGAGCGTGACCTTTACACGGTCAAGGCCGCGGGATCGATGCCCGCTCTCAATACTCAGGGAACCTACGGTTCCCCGAACCCCTCCCTCACTCTGAGGAGACGGGACGTTCAAAAGGTGTATCATGCACCTGGCACTCACAAAATTGTTCGGCTGCTTACAGCGATAACCCCAAAAAAAGCACTTATAGCCTATTTGTCTTCGGACAAGCAGCCCGAAAGAACAATCCTTGGTCGTGTAGTGAAATAGTATCACGTCTAGCATTTCAGCTAGAAATAACTGGGGCAGAACCAGTTGCTACCACACGTGACTTTGGCTTCACGTTATATCTGGGTTTAGTTCAGTGGTAAGAACGTTTGACTGTAGTGGAAAACAAACATCAAACAGCCGCTGGTTCGATCCCGGCAAGCCAGAACCGAATTTCGTTGGAGAAATTCGCCGCCCCCATTTCCTCTACACAAGAGGGATTGGGGGCTTTTTTTTGGTCTAATAGTGTAGTTGGTTATCACATAGGGTTTTGACTCCTATAACCCGAGTTCGAATCTCGGTTGGACCTATCAGGGTCAGGGAACCTACGGTTCCCCGAACCCCTCCCTTTAAGGGAGGTTTTTTATTAAGCATTAAGACGAACCCCATTATTAAAGGGAGGGGTTCGGGGAACCGTAGGTTCCCTGAGTCCGTGTGGCGAAATGGATATCGCGTCCGACTTCTAATCGGGAGATTGCGGGTTCGATCCCCGCCTCGGATATAAAAGGGAAGGGTTCGGTTGCGCCGGAGGCGTAGTTGAAAGCTGTGCTTTCTAGGGAACCTACGGTTCCCTGATAAAATTGAAACTATTTTTTATATTATAAATAACTTCAATCAATAAAACATGAGCGAAAAGACTATCAAGTTTGGGGATGACGTGAAGCCGCCGTATAACGGCAAGATCAAAGCGCCAACTCGTATTGCAGATACGAGAGACACTTGGTATATGTGTATAAATGGTGGAGAAAAGAATGGACCATATACTACAGAAGATATGCGAGGATTCTTTGAAGCAGACCTCTTTGAAGATGATACTCTTTGCACCAACGAGGGCATTGATGGTAACTACTACGAAATGGGACTTATATTCTACCCCAACATACTAGATGCATTCCAACCAAACGACTACAACCCGCTCATTAATTTGGACCACCGAACTGCGGCAGCAAGAGCTGAGATATCGCGACTAGCAGAAAAGCGAGAATGGAATCTGGCTGCGGGTGGAGTTGCAGTCAATCAACTACCGAGTACCGACACTGACCCAGTAGAAGGCGATGAGGAACTGAAATGGTTTCTTCATCATGGTAATCCGAAGTGGGTGAATAAGGATGGAAAATCCGTCTCGTTCGGCGAGTCAGTACGTCGCGACAGTATAATTATAGGAGATGATATTACAATGTTTGAATTTAGAAAGTTAGATCCAATCCGATTTTCGCACAAGGGCGACGGGATTTTACGCATCAAGATGAACGAGAAAGAGTGCGCGATTAACGGAATGCAGACGACTGTATGCGTGAAGGAAATGATGATCTTCAAAATAAATGGTACTTTATACAAGCTATATCCGGTTATCAATGGGTCTAAGAGGTACTTAATTATGTGTAACGGATCAGAGGTGGTGGAAGTCATATTCTTCGCCGGGTCTGAGCCACCAATTCTGGCGCATACGGGCGTAGTAAGCGACTCTACAGACTCAAGGCAGATACCCAGTTATGCCGATCTCTCGCAGATGAAATATCGTTCGGTGTCGGAACTGCTTGGTTTTAATGATGAGACACTGAAGAAGGTCTGTATATTTTCTGAAAATACCCACGTTCGGCGTTCTCTATTAAGTGTTGTATATGACCGCGACTCTATAATTACGATCCTAACGCATGGTAAGTACTGGAAATTCACGTACTGGGAAAATAATAGACAAATACACATAGTATTCACACCGGAAGGGCATATTAAACACGAATCCGGCGAAATTGCCGGAAGTTGGAGTATTAAGAAAGAAGGTAGCTTTGCATTGTATCAGGATAATCGTGATTGGTCTACAATTTATAGACAACGTATTAAGTACCGCGTGCGTTTGGAAATGATTGGAGGCGTGAAGCAAAACATGTATGTACTGCAGGATACGATAACAAGTCTCTTCTACCTACAGGAAGAGCTTGCGTATTTCCAGATAGTGAATGGAATGGCGACAATGGCGGATATTAGTGGGCGCAAGGCGTGTGACGCGATTCGGGTAGTATAATTGATTTATTTGATTTATATATTGTATATAACAAATCAAATTTTTTATTAGCGAATGCGTCTAGATTTATTCTTTTTATTTCCTCTTCTTTTTGTTTTGTTCCCGCCTCTAGTTGACCTCGCCGTCGTGGATGACCTCGCACTATTAGTGTTATAGAATTGAGGATTCGTCTCCATATCTCTCTTATACTGGTCCATAAACTCCTTCTGATGCGTATATTTGTACCTTTCGGCTTTAAAATCTCTTAGAGTCTCTCCGAATTGCGAGGTAGAATCTGAGTTTACTGGATCCAGTATAACTGGCATCCGTGCCTTCCTTACTAAATACGAGAATACACGATCTGAATCAACTGCCTTGCTACCCACTGACAGTAACAAAACCGCATAATATTTTTCTGCATTATCTTTTGACCAACCTTTATCTCTTAAATAGGTTACGACTATTGAACCTTTATACGCTTCTATAAGTCCTGCTATTTGTGTTTTATGTCTCTCATAAGAGTGATCGACGTAAGAGGATGACGACATTATTATAATATAACGCGATATTTTTTCTAAACTAGTAAAATTGATCCGAAATATGCTGCACCAAAAGAATAATACGCAAACAATGAAAGTTCTTCTAATACTACTCGGTTGCCAGATTGCGCGTCTGCTGAATGGGCGCATCCAGACAGCAGTTGACTTTGTCAGTACAAATCACAAAAACACTAGGGTTGATTGGTTCTTGAGCGGTGGCGTGAAGGATGGCTCAGCAAACACGATGAGCGAAGCCGAACAGATGGCGCGAACAATATTACCACATGGGAATGCGAACTGGAGTGTGATTTTAGACACTGTCGCCACTAACACCGCCCAGAATTTCGCCATTGCGAATCAAACCCTCAACTTTACTTTGTATTCGGATGTATATGTAGTTACATCTGAATTTCATTATGGTCGCGCAAAACGCATGACAGACCGGATTTTTACCAACCGCCGCATCAAATGGGTGTTGTCGCCACTAGAGGAACGCGACTCGCGATACTGGGAAACTATCCACATCCGGAATGTAGATGCTGACCTAGAACGAGTTATACATATTGGATAACTTGCATAAATTTCGGATGTATTCCAATGAATGATTGCGATTCGTCTCGCTCATCTCCTTGATCTGCTCGCGGAGCGTGTCAATCGCATTTAATATACTCTTTGAATTCTGTAGATAGGACAAATCCTCGGAATAGTCCTTGTTAATGAAAAAATCCAGGTCACCCTTCTCAATAATCTCAGCGTAAGGCAAATAAACATAACTATACCAAATCTTAATTAACAATGTGGGGTTCGCTTTCTTATACATCTCAAACGAATTTTTTGTTGCAACTAGTCCGACGTTACCTGGAATGATACTAATGATATCGTCTAGAAATTCTACCATATGCGTATTAAACGCTCTCAGTACAGTAGATTTATCAGCCATGGCGGTTTATTATGTATTTTGGGTATTTATTTAAGTGAGTTTAATAGTATTTGTTTTAGTAGGGGGAACCAAGGTTCCCTCTCCCTTACTTGGGGTAGAGGATCTTTCCCCATGTATTCTTGACGCCTTTACACAACGGTTTCCTTTCCGGTCCAACCAACGACATTATATAGTCCGCCTGCGCTTTCCATTCGCAGTTTACCATCTCGTCTACTAGACGGAACGCAAATTCCTCCGGGGATAGTTCGTTCAACGGGGTGCTGAGAACCTTCTCCGTCATACCCTGCTTCTTCATTCTCGTCATACACATTTTAGCTGTCACCTGGAGTTCGTCCGGTTTGTATTTCTTATTCAATGTATGGAGTGTCTGGATACCGTAATCTCCATCTAGACCATCAATGGAATTACCTGATATTTGGACCCAGTAATCACCTTCTTTGCGAAACTTTACTGCAATACTTGTTTCGTTTTCACGTTTAATGTCGGTTTCTACCGGTTCCAAATATAATCCGTCCCCATTTTCAAACTCCCACGGATCATATACGAATCTCTGTGAAACTGTTATTTCGTCGTTCATATTGTTTTGTTATGTTATGTGCTGCTGTCTTGTATTTTGCAACAATAAATCAATTTTACGCACCCATGTAGAGAGAACCTGACATATACTATGCAATGAACTGCGATCAGGAAATCCGAGTTGCACGCATCATTACGCTATGGATGGCCTCTATAGTTGCTGTTATGGGGTTTGTTGCATCGGACAACCCGATTTTCCAATTTGGACCAAATGAGAACCTATTAATTCTCAATATTGCAATTGATACGCCAGCGAAATACGCAGCAATCGTTACAGTGTGTTTCGTAAATAGCGGAATACGAACCATGAATCACAATATACTGCAGCCATGGATCATCAATGTGATCCAAGACAAAACCAATCCGACTCACATCACATACTCACAATCGTATGAGTTATCATTTGTATATACAATCTACAACTGGTTTGATTTTTTCCTCTACATGAATATCTTGTTATCGCAAATAGACATGTTATTGGTAGAAGTTTTCGCGGATTTGATTGTCACGTTTTTCCTTACAACGGATTATGTTCGCAGTAAACCGAAGCAGTCATATCAGTTATTAGATTAGTAGTTTGCACTCTGATACTCAAATTGTGGCGTCGCATTCTTCTGTGGTACATCCGCATTCCGCTGTTCCTGAAGCGATTCAATCGTGACACCCGTCGCAATCTTATCCGGTCGGTAAGTATCCGGTGGCGTTTGAATAAAATTTGAATCCGTATCTACTGGAACATAATTATACAGCTGTCGTCGCCCGCCAGCGCCTTTCGCACTGAGTTCTTCCGGTGTCATATTATAATATGTAAATTGTTCGGAAACGATATTGGAACCGCCGGATCCGGACGCCGTATTGATTGCATACCCTAAAGGTTCTCCGTTCCCGAAATTCGCACTGGATAACTTTTCCTTGATCTTAGGTTCAAAGTGTTTTACAATGTCACTTCCGAGAACCAGTTTATAATTCGCATTTACCAATAACAATGCTGGTACAGATTTCACATTCGGCGGCAACAGCGCCTGTTTACCATTTTCCAATGAAACCACTATCTGGTTTGTTTTCGGATCGCGCGTTCTCTTATCAATACAGATGCACGAGAGTGACTCTACGATGCCGCCCTTCACTAAAAACTCTAGGATTTTCTTACTATGTTTACAATAATTGGAATAATATAAGATATCCATCTGTCGCGCGTTTATATTTTGAAATTACATAAAAATATAAACTATTTAACGATTTATTTATAGGCTGTGAGCGCACATACTGTGTAAGAGGCGGTTCTGTAAGTAGAACACGCCGTATCCAACCAGCGCAAGAAGGGCACTGATGAAGAACGACATATCGCGGCGTTTAGAAACAGCCATGCTGATGAAAAGCGCAAGGGCGATGACCAACCAGACAAATCCAATAACCGACAAGTAATAGAAGAGAATGCAATACTCTTTGGGGAGCACGCCAAACAGCTTATCCGCTAAATCAGTCATTTTATATATTAGGATAACATAATTTTAACAGAAACAATGTAAAAAATAAATTATACCTAAATATTATACGATGGATATATGGGAATTGATAGACAAATTATTCAAGGAGAACCCGGAAGGTTTAGTCGCCCATCATTTGGAATCGTATAATGACTTCTTCAAAAATGGCATCTTCCGGATCTTCAAAGAGAAGAATCCGGTGCGAATTAATTCCAACTACGACCCTGAAATTGATGATTATCGCGATCAATGTATAATGTACTTTGGTGGCAAGAATGGAGACCGCCTCTATTTTGGAAAGCCGATTGTCTACGATGATAAAGAGAACACACATTATATGTTTCCAAATGAAGCGCGCCTTCGTAACATGACGTATGGGATGACGATTCACTACGATATTGAAATTGAGTATGTTAACATACTGAAACCAGGACAACAGCCATTTGTTATAGGTGGTGGCGTAGGAGAGAAAAACAAGGATGAGATGCTGGAACGTGATTCTGATTACCCTAGAGAACATGTATTCAAGAACTTCAAGGAAAGCGTAGTACAGCCACAAATGACTGGCGGTGGTCCAAAGAAACAGGTTAGGACAAAGCGAACGCAACAGCAATTCGTCATGACACCTGCGATGGCGTCTGAACTCCGCAAGGCGACAGAGGAATCAATGGTGGATGCCAACACACAGAGGAGAACCGTTATCTTAGATAAAGTGTATTTGGGTAAATTTCCAATAATGGTCCACTCGGATTTCTGTATATTGAAAGGTCTGACTCCCGAGATCCGATACACAATGGGCGAATGCAAGCATGATATGGGCGGATACTTCATAATTCAGGGTAAAGAGAAGACGGTCGTGTGTCAAGAGAAGTTTGCCGATAATATGTTGTATATACGTAAATATGCGGACGACGGCGAGTCCGAATTCTTGTTCTCTAGTGAAATCCGGAGTGTTTCAGAGAACGCATCCAAGCCAGTTCGCACACTGTCTGTGAAAATCGTATCTCCAACACCATCCTATACCAATAAGAACATTGTTGTGAATATTCCGAATGTTAGGAAGCCAGTGCCCCTTTTCATCGTTTTCCGCGCGCTCGGGGTTCTCTCTGATAAAGCCATTATAGAATCGTGTATGTTGGACCTCAATAAATACGAAGAGATACTGGATCTGTTTATACCCTCCGTACATGACGCCGGTGGAATACTCACACAGAAACTTGCGCTAGATTACATTGCATCAATGACAAAGGGAAAGCGCACCGAACATGCACTAGAAATTCTATCCGATTACTTTTTGCCGCATATAGGCGAAGTGAATTTCAATGAGAAGGCACTTTTCCTGGGGCACATGGTGCAACGCATGATGTTGGTTTATGTAGGGTTAGAACAGCCTACCGATCGTGACAATTTCAAATACAAACGTATTGAATTGGTAGGTTCTCTCATGTACGATTTGTTCCGCGATTACTTTACCGAGCAACAGAAGTTTATCCACGTACAGTTTGACAAACGTCTCAATCTAAACAAGAGTATTTATGGGAATGACTTACCTAGTTTGATTAATACTTTCCAAGGAGAACTTTTCAAGGAACGCATACTTGAAGATGGATTCAAGCGCGCGTTCAAAGGAAACTGGGGTGCCAAACCGAATACCAAGCGGATTGGAATCATCCAAGATCTAAACCGTCTATCCTACAATGGATATCTGAGTCACTTGCGAAAAACTAATTTGCCTATGGATTCGGGAGCCAAGCTGGTTGGACCGCGTGTTCTCCACAATTCGCAGTGGGGCTTCATAGATCCTATAGATACGCCCGATGGCGCCAACATTGGTCTACACAAGACATTTGCTATCGCAACTCATGTAACTCGTGGTGGTGCTGGCACGAGAGAACCCATGGTCCAATGGTTGCGTGAAAAAACGGGCATGAAATTACCTACAGAATGTTCTCTGAAACAACTGGGTGATCTCACAAAGGTACTTGTAAACGGATACTGGGGCGGTTCCGTAGCCGATCCGTTTGATGCTATCCAAAAGATTAAGCTGTATAGGAGAAATGCACTGTTAAATATCTATACTAGTGCTACATTTGACATCAAATCCAATACAATTTATATTTATACTGATGATGGTAGAATGTGCCGGCCAATTTTCTATAAGGATGATATAACTGGGAAAATATCATTTGAGAACAAGGATGTTGAAAGCATCCTGACAAGTGGGAAATACAGATGGAAGGACCTGATTACCGGATTTAACCCGAAACGCAAAACGGCGACAGACGAGAATCGCATTATGGAATTACCGGAATTATATGAAGGAGTAGAAAAAGAGACAGACCCCGCGAAGATGGAGCGATTCCTGAGTAAAAAGGCGATCATTGATTATATAGATAGTAGTGAGAGTGAGAATGCATTCATAGCAATGGACTTGGATGAATACAAAAGTGACAGATACACTCACATGGAAATGCACGAATCGCTTACATATGGAACTATGTGTAATCAAATTAACTTTATAGAGAACAATCCGCCCGCACGCAACTCGTTCTCTTGCGGTCAGAGTCGTCAGGCGTGCTCTATGTATCACACTAACTTTTCCGTAAGAATGGATAAGACGGCTGTGATTCTCAATAGCGGACAAATTCCGCTTGTGAAGTCCCGATATCTGGAATATATTAATCGCGAGGAGATGCCATATGGAGAGAACGCGATCGTTGCAATCATGTGTTATGGTGGTTATAATATGGAGGATTCTATTTTGATAAACGAAGCGTCATTGAAACGCGGATTCTTCAACACTACATATTACACTACCTATGAGTCTCATGAGGAAATCAATGAATCCAGTGAAGGAAAATCGGAGACCAAATTCGTGAATGTGGAAATGGAATCCAATGTGGTCGGCACTAAGACGGGATATGACTATAGCAAATTGGATAAATATGGACTCATCCGCGAAGGAACTGAGGTCAACGACAAGACCATACTGATTGGTCTTGCAACGAATTCCGATGATCGCCTAGTAGATGGGTCCAAGACTCCGAAGAAGGGGCAGTTGGGTATTGTAGACAAAACATTCATGACGGAAGGCGAGGCGGGAGAACGTATCGCCAAAGTTCGTGTCCGGGAAGTCCGTATACCAAATCAGGGCGACAAGATGGCTTCGCGCGCCGGACAGAAGGGTACTGGAGGTCTTATTGTACCAGAAGCAGACATGCCATTTACCAAAGATGGATTACGTCCCGATTTAATCATTAATCCCCATGCGATTCCATCGCGCATGACTATCGGACAATTGATAGAGTGCGTTATGGGGAAAGCATGCGCTTTGTTGGGCGGGTTCGGTGATTGCACTCCATTCATTAACCAGGGAAGTAAGATCGGTGTCTTCGGAGAAGTTCTAACGAACATGGGATATCACTCTAGTGGTAACGAACTGCTATATGATGGTATGTCCGGAAAACAAATAGAGAGTGAGATATTCATTGGACCTACATACTATATGCGTTTGAAGCACATGGTGAAAGACAAGATCAACTACCGTGCACGCGGTCCGACAACTGCGCTTACGCGCCAACCGGTAAGTGGTCGTGCGAACGATGGAGGATTACGTATAGGTGAAATGGAACGCGATTCTCTAGTTTCCCATGGAATGGTGGATTTCGTTACAGAATCAATGATGGAACGTGGCGACAAGTATAAGGTCGCGGTCTGTAATACAACTGGACTATTTGCTATCTACAATCCGTCAAAGAATCTCTTCTTAAGTCCTATGGCGGATGGGCCGATTCGGTTCTTAGGTTCTTTGGACGGAAAGGAACTGAATATTGATAATGTTACACATTTCGGTCGCGATTTCAGTGTAATAAATGTGCCTTATTCGCTGAAATTACTAATACAGGAATTACAGGCGATCAACGTACAAATGAGGATCATCACGGAAGACAACATAGATCAGATGGAAAGCATGGCAAATTCTAGGAATATTGAGAAAACATCTGGGATTACCGACATCAACGAAGTCCGCAAACTGTTTAACAAGATGGCGAGGCGTGAGAACGTTTTACAGGAAATGAATGACGAGATTACACCGGACGCTCAATCGCCGCCGGTTGGATTTGAGCCTACCACGCCGGATTACAGAACTCCGACCTATGAGGACACTCCTAGCTGGTCGTCTAGTCCTGATTCGGTGCCTTATGCACCGTCATCACCAACTTATCAGCCGTCATCGCCAACTTATGCGCCGGATGTAGCCCCAGATTATGCAGCGACATCACCAACTTATCAGCCGACATCACCAACTTATGCACCCGATTTAGCACAGGATGTATCCCCTCCGTATGCACCCGAATTCAATGTAGGTGAAAAGGTACTATTGCGTGGAGGATCACACACTCCTACAACTAATTGGGATGTTGTTAAAATAGGTACAAATTTGATAACCCTACGTGGTCCAAATGGCGAGATTGAGATCGCCCAAAAAGGAGACCTGTATCGTCCGAGTGATATAATCCAAGCTCCAATACAAATCGCGAATGATATGCAGTATCAAAACCAACTGATACAGCAAGAAACGAACCCAATACAATACCAACAGCAACAGCCCGGAATAAACATAGCGCCTGTATTTAATTTCGGCACAATTAATCCCCCTGAGGTTATGAAATGTGAACCTGAACCAACCAAAGTAGTTAAGATAGACGGAGGTAGCAGTGGGGATGTTGTAAAACCACAAGAAGACGGAACCATTGATTTTAACAGATTAATAATCAAAAAGGTGTAAAATTGAAATAATTTATTAGTATATAGATATACTAATATACTAGCAACATGTCCTCCAATAACAGAATCCTCCGCATCTACAAATCTCGTGTCAACATTTTGAAGCAGCTGGCAAACCAGGGCTATAATGTTACTGACTATTCTGAGTTTAGTATTAATGAGATTGATACTATGTTCACCAACAAGCAATTAGATATGCTAGTTACGAACGAGAACACAGACAAGAAGACCTATGTGAAATATTATCTGGACGCGAAGCAGGTGAGACCGCAGTATCTAGACGAAATCATTGAGGACTTGTTCTTGGCGGATACAGTTCTTACTAAAGACGATACGCTTATAATCATCATTGACGGTGAGCCAAACGACACCATAATTTCCAAAGTGAATTATTTATACGACCATGATGGTATTTTCGTAGTCATCCATAACATCAGCCGTCTACAATTCAATCTCTTAGAGCACAGTCTGGTTCCTCCGATCAAGATTCTTACGGAGGGTGAGACGTCGCAGTTGCTAAGTAAGTATAATCTGAAGGACATAACACAGCTTCCAGAGATAAGTCGTTTTGATCCTCAGGCACTTGCTATCGCGCTGAGACCGGGAGAGGTTTGTTCGATTGAACGAAAGAGTGTAACTGCTATGAAATACGAATATTACCGCGTCTGTGTATAGATACGTAGTGATCTTATTAGATACATAGAGTTATCTTATTAGATACATAGAGTTATCTTATTAGATACATAGAGTTATCTTATTAGATACGTAGTGGTATTACAATAAAATATCTGGAGAATGTATAGAAAAATGACGGACGTAAATGTAGATTATGCAAAAAAGGATTTTTTATATTACAAATATGCATTTGATTCGTCTGGCAAGGAGATGTACAATTGTAGCAGTACAGGCAGCAAAATACAATCCGGAGCACTACAAGTAACATGCCGCAATATGAAAAATAATATGGCTCCAGGCCCATGTAACCAGACGTTCACCAATAATCTATGTAACAATAAAAGATACGCAGATCGTCTATTAAACCAGAAGGTATCTCATTCGGGCTCTGATGAATTATATCAGAATACAACAGCGCAATATAATATTGAACGGTTAAGTTTTGTGAATTTAGGAATAGGTATAATATTAAGCGGCATCTTTATAATGAAATATAATGTTTAAACCTATCAAGTGGCGTATGTTTGGGAACTTATCGGTTTAATTTCTCATTTGAATTTATAGATGCGCGTATTTTCCAACTATCAATTAATATTATTAATTTTTTTATTCATGACAACGATTGTACTAACAAAATCAGTAAATCACGACAATATGGATACATTATATGATTCGCAATCATTAGAACCCGGTTTTGGGCTTACAAGTAAAAGTGGTAAATATAAAATGGATTATGGGAGAGACGGAACATTTAATGTATTACGGATAGTAACTAATAAAAATGGCGATGTAGTAACCGATAGAAAGGGTGTTGTAAAAACTGAAACCGTATGGGCGTCTAGAGAGAGACGAATTCGTAACGCAGAAGGTCCATTTACTCTAGAAGATGGTGTGCTTAAAATATTTAATAACAAGGGAGATGAACGTTGGGAAAAAGGCAAAGACGATGAACGCGGAGGCAGTAAGTTAATAATGCAAGACAACGGATTGTTAGTTTTGTATGATTCGGATGGAAAAAAAATATGGTCGGTGCCGAGCAGATCCCCTGAAGGTTATGAGAATTACGAGACGGATATAGAAGATAAGCGTGATGAATTAGAGAAGCAGACAAATGAATTGATAAGACTAAAATCATTAGAGGCAAATGAAAATAAGTCCAGAATGAACTGGTCTATATTAGTGAATATATTATGGACGGTTATAGCAACATCATTAATATATTACCTAATCACAAATTAATCTATTATATAATTATATATAATGGGTGATACAGAAACCGAATATAATAATATTGTGGAACAGTCTGGATACAATGATCGCTACAGAAACATTTCGTATTTAACTCCAACCGAACTTAAGAGCAAGCCACTATCTACGACTATGGACGCGCGTTCGGAAGATGCAAACATTGTAGTAGATCAACAAAGAATATTGTATGCTATTTCAACAGTAACTGCCGCAACATTTTTAATAACAGCTGTATTTTTGGCAAATGATTAGATTTAGACAATATATATATTTTAATATATTTATAAAATATATAATGAGCGAAACGGAAGAGAATCTTGAAGCGGAAATGGATACAATACAAACCCAAATAAATAACGTAAAAACAACAATATCTAGTAAAGAACGCGTTATATCACTGAACGATAGTTATATCAAAAAAATGTCAGCATATACTCGGATTGTTCTGGCTATAGTATTCGCGTTAGCGATCGCTGTACTACTGAATATGTTGAAATCCAAATTTGACATTATTCCTAGCGCGGTAATAACTATCGCTTATATCATATTATTCTCTGCATCTATATTCTATGGGATGTTAGTTTTATCAGATATAAATTCTAGAGAAACAACCGATTTTGATAAGCTGGATTTGAGTCCTCCATCGGGGGTTTCTAAGAATATTCAGAAGATCTCAAGTAGCAGCACAACGAGCGACATAGATTTATTACCAGGATATTGTATCGGCAAGGATTGTTGTACGACCGCTATGGCTTGGGATTCCAAATCTCAGAAATGCGTAAACGGATGCCCGTCTCCTGGATATTACATTAATTCGGTTAAGGATTGTGAAAAATGTGCGGCTGGGAAATACTCCGCGATAAACAATAGCACATCAGTATGCACCGATTGTGCTGCTGGAACATATTCCAGTTCTGGATCAGGAACCTGCACTTTATGCGCTGCTGGAACATACTCCAGCGCTGGCGCAAGTTCGTGCACTGATTGCCCCTCGGGTAAAACTTCGGAGGAAGGATCATCTTCGTGCAACTAATGTCGCCTTACAATAAAATATATTAATAATATAAATGAGCTTTTCTAAAACTAAGAGTGCGAAATCTAAATCTAAATCTAAACCTAGATCTATATATTCGTCGTGGAGCTTGAAACCGTTTGCGATAAAAACAAAAGTTTCTTCTCCTCCAATATTTTCTTCTCGGAGTGCTACACCTGTTAGGCCAACTGATTCATATTGTAATGCCGGTGACACGGATTGTCAATTAATATACAATCTGTACAACAATATTAATACTAATTTAGAAGATCAGAATAAAAAATTAGACGATCAATTCAAAAAAGTTAGTGAAGTATATTCAACCGATTACCAGAAATCCAATTATCAAAATGCAAACGTTGCGTACTACAAGTTCGTGAATAATATCCTTTTTGGGGTTTATTACCTATTGGTAGCTATTATTGCCTTTATAGTAGTTAAATCTGACACATCACGAGCGATAAAGGCTTTAATTATTGGTACATTTGTAATATACCCCTTTTTAATAAACAATTTACAGATTATATTGTATGGCATGTTGAAATACATGTACGCAATTATAACGGGAACGGTGTATACGCCACCCTAAGGGGAACCAAGGTTCCCCTTTAACCCCTCCTTTTTGTCAGGGAAATATGTAATTTTATTTGTTGAGTTATCAATAAATAAAAAAGAATTGCTTGTTACATAAAGGAGGGGTTAAAGGGGAACCTTGGTTCCCCTTTACTAGAGGTCCTCCGCACTAATATCCGAATCATCACTGTTGGATGACACCACAGTCGCATCATCACGTTCATACCTAATCCTAACACCCAACCACCCGCCACTATTCACCTTATACCGACCAAACCGCTTATCAAAATACTCATGGACTTCCTTCGTGTTCGGCGACCCGCCACGACCATACGTAGACGTATACCATATATTGAACTCGTTTGTTGTCTCCGTTTTGGTGAGACGTCCAGCCGGGTCGGCAATAATCTTGTCTCGGATGAATTCCGCAATGTGATCCTGTCCCTCCTTATACTTCAAACTAGAATCATCAATAATCTTACAAGCATCTACGCGTCCCTGCGTGTCAAAGAGAATCTCCACCAACATCGCCAGAAGAACCTCACGCCATTCACCGAACTTTTCCTTGATTGTGCGATCAACCTTATACTGATACGGCTTGTCCGGATCATCGTTCACCGGATTCTCAGTAAACAGCGACTCAAAATCCACAACCGCCAAACGACGCCAAGTACCATGATCGCGCGTTTCCACTTTCATGAAATTATTAGAGCACACCACGATCTTACACTGTGGAACGAACGTGATCGGAGTACTAAACAGGTTACGACCCTTAATCGGCTCCACGCCGCTCGTCAGCTCCTTCATCGCTCCATCATTGATCTTATCCTCTTTTGATGGCTCCTGCATACACGCCAGACGAACACCCTTCAGCGCAACAATATCCGGCGATGCCTGACCCTGCTTCTGACGCGACTGGGTAATCAGCGAAATCGGCGAAATCGCATAGTAATCGCCGAGACACTGCGACATCAGATCCATCAAAACGGACTTACCATTCTCACCATTACCGATATACAGATGTAGCTTCTGATTCAAATTAACACCCACCAAGATAGACGCCAAATGCTGCCACATATATTGTCGCAGCGCCTTGTTCGGGAAGAGCTTGGCGAAGAAGTCCTCAATTTCGGCAATCGTCGTTGCGTCGCGCTTACGATCCAGTTTGTTATAATTAATATTGGTGCACTTTGATAGATAATCCTCCGCACGCCCCGGACGAAATACTTTGTTCTTGATATCAATAACTCCGTTCTTACAAGATAACAAATACGGGTTGCTATCCAGGAGGTCCATGAAATTTACCTCCGGATCAAAGAACTGTTCTCTGGCCTCTTTCAAGATATGGTCTTTATGAGTAGTCTGCGATAGCTTGGCGATGATCTCCAGGATCTTGTTACTCAGTCCCTCGTATACTTTCATTCTGTCATCTGTATGCGACGGATCGTGTAGCTTATTTGTGAACTCTTCACACTTGATCCGATACAGCTCCTTCAGCTCATCGGAAATGTGCCGGCGAAGGGATGTCCCGCACTCGTCTTCCACCCAACGATGTTTTGCGAACCGGTACCACTTGTCCGCCTTCAATCCGGCGCACGCATAATTATCCTTATACATCATGTAGAGAATCTTCGCAATATCTGTGTCTCCACACCCGATATGTTTGTCGCCCTTAGACATTCCGTTCAGCGTCAAGTGTTTGATAGATTGATCCAGATAATACCCGATGCTAGCGTCATTGATACGCCTGAATTCCGTGGGCGATGACTCCCTAGCCCAGTAGATAATAGACCGCTTCGTGAGACCCTGATTGTTATTCGTGTCAAAGCTGGACCACTTCTCATAGAGATCGGTTATGCTGTCAAACTGGAATGTCGGCGACTTGGCACTGAACGCAACCCATGCGATAAACAGTTTCTTACTGATATTGGAAAGCGCCCATCCGACCTTCATCCACTTCAGATACGAACCCTCGCCATAATACTCTACCGGAAGTACCATAGCCAGCTCATACGCTTCCCGTAGGTTATACTCATCAGGCTTCAACGAGTCTAGTAACTGCGCGACGAGCGCATCAATATCGGCCTTTGACTTGATGCTACTCACACTGAAGTTCACCTGTTGTGCGTTCGCCGGCTGCGCTCGGAACACCGGTCGCTTAGATTCGGATGTTTTGTTCTTCTCATGGATAGCAATGAACTCTGCCTTGAAGAAGAACTGCGGATGCCCGGTATAACGAACAGATAGCTTCGGGAAGTCGGCAGCCCAGTTGAATTTCTTCACCGGCACCTTGATCTCCATGAACTCGCCGTCTGTCGTATCATACTCGTACTCGTAGACGCGAGTGAGACCATACTTGTCGTGATCCGGCTTCTTGGATCCATAGAGTTGCCAGTTCGTCACACCAGCACTGATACCCTTGTCTAGCACATCCTCCCAAGTGTTCTTGAGAGGTAGGTCGCCCCACTCTTCCTCAATCTTTTCTAGTACACGCTGACGGAGTTCAACCTGTGTTGTGCGGTCCGCCTGGATTCCGATAATCATATGGATACCGTCCTTGGTGATCTGTTTTTCTTCCAGACGATTCACGCTGGGCTTCTCAAATATGTAGACCGGAAACGGGCACTTATCAGCGAACTGCAAGATACCCTTCAAAACCTCTAAATAGAGTTGAATGATACTAGCAATATGTTTGTCGCCATACTGTTTCTCTGTTACCTCATACGCATAGCGGAAATCAAAGTCCACCGCGATCGGTCCGCCCGTCTCGCGCTGTTTTTCTGTGAGAAACTCGTCGCCATTCTTTGCGACGATATCTTTGTAATAATGGTCCAAGAACACCGGATACTCATCATCAGGGATGTAGTATTTACCGCCGGTGATTCTTGTGTTGGTAGGCTGGCGAGGATCATCTTTCCCTATCCAGTGCGAACCGATAAAATCTTGATAATTTGAGGCGGGCTTCGGTTTAGCGCGCTGACTCATTTTCTTATAGTATTGTGTTATTTTTATATCAGAATCGGAATGATTCAATTTTTCTATAATACGGAGTTATGGAAAAATTCATTTGGTACTGTGTTATGCTGTGAGTTGTGGTACAATCCGGTTACGTTGGTACCTGCTACGAGACATGCACACTAAGATCCCAAACAACACTAGTACAATCAGAATTGTATACGTATATGCAGATCCATCATTTGTTGTACGCTTCATATAACAAATTATGATATTGGCTTTATATTAACGTCTACGCGTTTTAGTTTTTCCCTTTTTATTGGATTTGGATTTTCTCTTTTTATTGGTTTTGGATTTGCGCTTTTTATTGGTTTTGGATTTAGTTTTTCTGGTCTTCTTACGTTTTCCTCCGCCAGGTTGGAGCATTAGAGGTCCGCCACGAGTAAGTGCTGCGGCGCCAGCTCCTCTTCCGAGTCCATTGGCAAACTGACCTAACATATCCAAGACAACCTGTCCTGCACCTGTTGGAACTGTTGGAACTGGTCCAGCGCCTGAACCAAATGCATTTCGCATGCTTAGTACAATTTGTACTAATTCTGTTATATCGATACCTAAGCTCTCCGCGATTCTCTTCAATTCGTCTATATTACTTTGTATATTCTCTGCCAGCGCCACAAGTCTATTGAATTCTGTCATAAATCCCGTGTAGCCTTCTATTCCATTTTCAATACACCAATTATATACCGCAATTATACCATTTATAAATTGTCCTATTTTCTGACCGGCTGTCGTCATGCCGAATAAATACGATGTGATCCACCATACAAACTTTATTGTTTTATTTATTATAAACGCACATGTTGAAGATTGAAGATACGCCAAGCCCATTAATATAAGTGCTAGTTTTGGATATTTTATCGCAAAACCTAAACCTGCGCCGATTGCTCTAATTAGAAGTCCGAATAAAGTGTTTAATTTTCTTATAATAAACAAACAAGCTCCAGCTGCCCTGCTATTAAAAATTTCTGACATCAATTCATCAAATTCACGATCAATATCACCAAGTAATGTTTGATTTTCTGAGTAACTAAGTAACTCGTTTTGTTCATCAACTTGGGCTTGTAAAGCTCCTTGTAAAGCATCGTCTGCTGCGGCATTGGCTGCAGAAGCAGCACCGGAAACGGCAGATTTGAGTCTAGATATTTCTTCAGCTTTAGCAATATGTTCATCCACGCCTCGTATCGCCGCTTGCATTTCACTATCTGATATTCCAGCGCCTAGATTTGATACAGCGACTGCCATATCTTCTTGTGAAATGCCAGCGGCTGTCAGATCCGCTTGTGAAATTTCGGGTAGAGATCTTGCGAACACCGATATTGAAGTAGCAACTGAAGCACCGGAAGCTGCTGAAGCTGCAGAAGCAGCACGTTCAAGACTAGACGGTACTCCATCTACGCCGCCTGGTGATTCCGATCCTGGTAACGATTCTTGTGAATATGGCGAATTTGGCGTAAAGCCACCTAAATCATAAGATCCATGCCTTTCTAAACCAGGTTGTATGGATAACTGATACTGCTGATCTATCTCACGAAATCTCTGTATAAATCCTTCTAAAATCAAGGATGGATTGGATTGTGCCATGCGTGCAGCATTTGGTTGGGGTACATAACCCATACCGTTAAACGAACCACTAGGCGAAGGCGGTGGGACGGGCGGTAATCTAAGAGAAGATGCACTATCAAAAGACGATTGTCGTCCATCTTGATATGCGCTTCTATCAAAAAGCGAAGGTGGCAGCGGTGGCGGTAATCCAACAGAAGATACACTACCAAGATACGGTTGTCGTCCAACTTGAGATTCGCTACTACCTAAAGGCGGAGGTGGTGGCGCAGATATATCCATCTCGGCCTGGTCCTCTTCCTCATTAGCTCTTGATCTACTTATTTTAAGATCTGATTCATCCATATCACGAGATCTTTTTTTTGACATTTATATATTATATAAAAATATTAAAATCCAGATTCCATCGTCCTAAACGTCTCCACATGGTCGGGCAATTTCACACTGTCATAGTATCGCGGATGAACGTACAGTTTAATGGCCGTTTCAGGCATGCGTTGTACGACCTCCGATAAACTGTTGATCCGACCCTGAGCGCCAGCGAAATGAGATGGTCTCGGCTTCTTCCGAGTAGGATACCGAATCAACCACTCCACTTTCATCGCACGAACACTCGTCCAATCCATGCATGTCATGACCGCGATAAACTCCCATGGACCGACACCCTTCGTAGCCACCGCGCCACCCTTGATCTCCCCATTATGCTGACGCAACCGATGAACCAGATCCACAGTGTAACCGTTATAGGTTCTCCCCATACCCGACCGAATGTGCCGGCTTTGCCCTAAAATATAACAATAATAACGTTTCGCTGGCACTTGCAATGGTATTACAGCAGGTACGGGCACTATTGTATCTTCTCCTGGCAAATCCACTATCGCAGCCGATTCTTGTATTACTTTGCACGTTCGGGAGTTGTGTCCGTCTTGTCGGCATTTTTTACACGGCATTTTACTATATATGGATTTATTTTAGGAGATTGTGCCGAATCAGGGAACCTACGGTTCTAGAAAGCTTCGCTTTCAACTGCGCCAAAGGCGCAACCCGAACCCCTCCCTATGATAATAATTATATGTGTTTATGTTCCTTAAAAAGGAGGGGGTAAGGGGGAACCATCGGTTCCCCCTAAAAATTGAAACCGAAAAACATAATATCTTTATAAATTAAAGTAAGCTAAAAATGAAATTCTGCGAAAAGTGCGACAACATGTATTATATCGGGCTCAGCACCACGGATAATACGAAACTCAACTACTACTGCCGTAACTGCGGACATGTAGACGAAACCCTCACCGACGAGGGTGTCTGTGTACTGGATACCCAATTCAAGAAGACCCAACAGCAATCCGCGCATCTCGTCAACAAATACACGAAACTGGATCCGACTCTTCCGCGAATTCGTAATGTGCGATGCCCCAACGCGGTGTGTAAGACGAACGAAGCGGGCGTCAAGGAACCCGCCGAGATTATTTATATGCGGTATGACGATGCAAATTTGAAGTATATCTATATTTGCAGTACATGCGACACTTCTTGGCAATCCGCGTGAAAAATTGAAAAGACAAATAATTTAGAAATATAACAGTACAATATAAGAACACAATGGAATACAAAGAAGAAGAGGAAGACCTTTTCAGCGAGAGTGGTAGCGAAAGTGGCAGCGAAGTTGATAGGGACAATGACGTTGAAGACGAAGACGACGACGTTGATGTTGACGACGAAGATGACGTGGACCCAGACCTATCGGACGCCGAAGATGCTCCCGAGCCACAACCACGATTCATGGAATTTAGCGAAGACGAAGGAGAAGAACCAGACGATGACGACGAGGATGAACTGAACGAAAACTACTTACAGAAATTGGATAATGACGTGAAACAGAATATTATATCGGATTTTCACCCAGAGTTGAATACTCATAGCATGGAGGAGGTGGAGGCGTCGTGTACGATTATTCGTGACGACAAGGGCGTAATTGTAGATCCACTGCATCGTACTCTCCCGTTTGTAACCCGATACGAAAAGGCTCGCGCAATTGGTGAGCGTGCCAAGCAGATCAACTCCGGTGCGAAGCCGTTCATTGAAATAGATCAGTCTATGATTGACGGTTATTTGATTGCGCTGAAGGAGTTTGAAGCAAAAAAGATCCCATTCATTATCAGGCGCCCTCTACCGAATGGTACGTCGGAGTATTGGAGATTGTCAGATCTGGAGATAATTGCATAATCGTAACGGAATTTGGATCACAAGATATTTTTTTTTCGGAGTAGTGCTTCCGTAGTTTATTACGAATTATATATACAGCAGAGATTGATTGTAGCGAAATTTCTAACGAAGACCGTACGATCAATGGCATATTCTCATTTTCTATACTATAGTACATCCACATACATGATGAGGAAATACCTAACGCACACATTAGTAGGGACATGCTCTTAGTGCTTTTATTCACATATAACATTAACATAAATACGCATCTTGAGATAACTGACAATGATGTTGCCACATATGGTATAATTATATCACTCATTGATATAATTAACCTATTCTTTTTAAACCCTTAGAGAATTAAAAAATCTTCACCAGCTCTTTCTTAGTTTGTTATAAATTGCACCAAGGCTCAACAATGGCACAGTGACAGGCCAAAATAATCCACTGCATATTCCCATAAACGTGCAACCGGTAATATTAACAAATGATGTAATTGCTGCGTTTGGTCGTCTTGATGCTGCCGCATCACACTCTCCGATAACACTACTCCAAAATCCGACGCCAGATGAAAATAATACCAGTGGTACCGCTACCTTTGCGTACATCTCCCCAAGTTCTTCATATATGCGGTCTTCGGGCAGAGTCATATTTATATTTATATAAATATAAGATGTGTTTATATCATATTTATTATCCCTTTCGGAAGTTCTTACCACAATCCAAACACGTGACGAATACTGACTCCGGCTCGTCCGCGGATCGGACCTGCAACGTGTAATACGTACATCTGCGCGACCTGCACTTGGGAGCGGGACAAGTAAAGAGATCGGTTGACGCCTCCACATTGTTTGTATACTTATTCGCGTCAATGATATTCTTCTTCTCTAGTAGTTCGGCCCATCGCTCGGGTTTCATCTCTTGGTGTGTCATAAAGACATACGTATGCGGCGCTAGCTCCTTGGATGTGATCTGATTCAAAATATTATCGTTCTTCAAATTCAGATACACAGTACGTAGATGGTCTATATACATCTGCGAGAACGACGAGTTCGCCCACTTCTTAATGATTTTCTTATGTCCTGCCTCGCGAATCGTGTAGTTGTAGACCGCCTTTTCCAGATTGATACCGATGGTATCATCAAGTACAATCTCAGTCAGTTTTGCACTGACATTCTTGCGGAACTGATCGGGGTTTGAAATAATTCGTGACATAGTCGTTATTGAAATATATGAATGAATCTTTAATATATTTCAATTTTTCTAGATGTAATCCTCTTCTACCAGTTCAGACGTGCAATCCAGGTAGGCTGGTTCTGGTGCTGCCGCCTTATTACGCGTTGCCTTGGGTTTTAGCGCAATCTTCTTCTTCGTTTTTGACTTAGACTTGGATTTCTTAGTCGTCTCCTCTTCCGACGACTCTGCTTCGGATGGGACTTCCTCCTCCTCTTCTTCTGATTCAACATCATCGTCTAGTTCGTCATCATCCACTACAAAATCATCCTTCATGTAACCAGTCTTTGTCAACGGTACATCATCCATATCATCGTCGTCCTCATCAGAGTCGTCTGCGCCAATATCATCAAATCCTCCATATAGATTCTCATATATACGACCCCATTCCGCTACTGTGATATTACCACCAGAATTAACTAGTACGCACTTTCCAAAGTACAATTCTGTATCCACCGGAGGCGGGAACTCATACTTGTTCTCCTGCCCGGCTCGTCCAGTAGTCTTGGCATATAGCGCGATATCGTAAACGTTCTTAGCGATAGTTACGGTCCAACTGTGTTTCGCATCGGCAAACTTTAGTCCATACTTCTTCGTAAGCTCCTCGTCCGAAATAGTCTTCAATTTCGCATCCTTTAGGTTTCCATTTGTATCTACGAGTACAATTGACGGCATCTTCTACACAAACACCCGCCGAACGTTTATATCAGTTCCATATATATTTTACATCGGCGTAAAGTTATGGAAATACTTTTCGTACTTTTTTGTATATGTGGGGTATAATACAAACTATATTGATTTCTATCATAGTGATCGTTATGGCACAATATTCATTTCAGTATTTGAAAGACACGCTAACGCCTAGGAAAACCAAGGATTTAGCAGGGTTTCACAAGCAGAAATTTGAGGAGATACTCAATGAACTCCGGGAAGCGAAAAACAAACCATTGCCTGATATGGAATCTGAACTACTTGAGTTCGCACAGGAACAGCTGCAAACAAATACTATTAGCGAAGTTATATAAAAGGATCTTGCGTAGTAATAGTATGACGGTTTTATCCCAACATCAAAATGATCTTTTGAAACAGCGTTTCCCACAATTTGAACTTTCTTATGAAACTGTTATACATAAGAACGTTCCCAACAACTACAATTTGGCGTTAGCGATTCCGAACGGACGGAAGTCGTATGTATGGTTTTCATTTTTTAAGAATCAGGATGTAGCATATTTGATGGACTTGGATAAAGACAAGCGAATTGTTAAAACGAGCACACTCCCGGTAACATTTAACGCATCATTATCGCTTGGTACTATTCTATATGGTGTTTTGCTCGCAGATGTAAACGTTTTCATTATTGAAGATATCCATTTTTATAAGGGTATTCCTATGCAATCACTCTGTACTGGTGAGCGATTTCATTATATGAACGAATTTCTCACCTCGCAAGCAAAGATAAATTCCAATGACATTACATTCCATTTACCCGTATTATGGTATAATAGCGCGACTCAACCAGAGAAGATTGAGGAGGACAAGATCCCGTACCCGATTCATCATATTCAATATCGCTCTCTTTCATCAGTTGTGCCATTTTTGAACCATACAATCGTGCGTAAACCTGTGGTAGAGAAAGATAATGTGCGCACCTATGACCGTCCGATCTCTGATATTGTTCCAGATTTCCATAAACCGCAATACAAGCACCCTGCAGTATTCCAAGTGACTGCCGATATCCAGTTTGATATATATCACTTGCATGCGTATGGTAGGGGAAATGCACCGGCGTATTTTAACACAGCATTCATCCCGAATTACAAGACAAGCGTTTTTATGAATAAGTTATTCCGGAACATTAAGGAGAATCGGAACCTGGATTACATTGAGGAGAGCGACGACGAAGCGGACTTTGAGGATATTCGTGAGGACCGTTTCGTAGACTTGAAGAAGACGATCAATATGGAGTGTGTATTTAACCATAAGTTCAAGCGATGGGTGCCCGTCCGAGTAATCCAAGGACCTTGTCGCATAGTACACGTCAGTCAATTAGCCAAATAAAATGTAATGGGTATATATAATGCAATTGTTAGGTTCTGAGCCAGTAGTGAATATAGTCAGCAGGAGCCCGTGGCTCTTTGCGTCAACCGATCAAGCCAAGGGCGGCGGCAAAAAGAAGAAGACTAAGTCCGCGAAAAGAAAGTCAAAGGCGAACCGTCGCAAGAGTGCGAAAAATAAGACGCGTAGGCGAATGCCCCGAATCTATAACTAAATGTAAAACTATTTAGATATTTCTATATCTAAATAATAAAAATGTCTCCTTATAAAATCAGTTTATTGATCCCATGCACGTCGCGCGGTCGCGATGAGTGGAATACAATCAAAGATACTTACTTGTATAAGCTATCACTAAACACGTTTCTAAAAACTCAGGATAAAGAACACACATATGTTGTGTATATCGGTTATGACGCAGATGACCGTATATTTTCTTTAGAAACCAGTCATAATGAGATCAAGCGTTTCAGCATGGTATTTACCAATGTATCCTTCCAATTTATTCGGTATACAGATATAAAGAAGGGACATCTCACTAAGATGTGGAATGTTCTCTACAAAGCAGCCTACGAAGATAAATGTGACTATTTTTATCAGTGCGGTGATGATATCGTATTTAAGACTGATGGATGGATAAACGATTCGGTAAAGGCTTTGGTAGATCATAATAATGTGGGTATTTCCGGACCCGTAAATAACAATCACCTTATTTTGACACAAGCAATGTTCTCACGAAAACACATGGAAGTCTTTGGATGGTTATTCCCCGAGGAAATACTGAATTGGTGTTGCGATGATTGGTATAATCATGTGTATCGTCCGAACTTATTTTACCCGCTTTCTAAACATTATTGTTCCAATGATGGTGGTATACCGAGATATGATATTAATGGAAATCCAAATTTTGGAGTGAATGGTATGCAAAACACTGTTGCTCTTCGGCGATATGCAAAAGACCTCTCCGTAAGTCATATACAAATTCTTTCTCAGTATTTACGTAGAACCGTATAAAATATGTGAGATCATATTAGACCAGCAGTTTGTACTATATACATTTCTCTGATACCAATCATAGCAAGCTTCCGACATTTCCGCCCATTTCGTTTCTGATATCCCATCAAGTTTACCAGGGACGTCGGACGGTTTGGTAACACGAATATAATGGACTCCTTCAATGAGAGGTTCCATGTAGGAATCAGTTGTTACACCCGGCGCCATAATAGGCACCGTTCCAAATGCCATAAGTTCAACTTCCCTATGGCACTTGGACCCATATCCCCTCAGACACAATCCGTATTTAGAATTCCTCAATTTCATCAGGTATTCTTCGTGTGTGAACTTGTGCTCTTTACCCTCAGTACAGTGATATTCTGTGATTACATCCGTCCAACGGTTCTTTGTTACGCGATACTTTTCTTGTGTGGAGTTCTCGTAATTACCGATAAAAATGGACTCAGTTTCGCGTTCGTCAAAAAGCAAAATGCCATTTCGTTTCAGTATTTTTTCCAATAACATCGGCTTTCTAGGCCAAAAAATCCAGGGCTTTACCGCACAAATATGATCCAATTGTTTGCCTTCTACCTCTGTATCGCCATTCCCCAAAATAATCAGCGATGCACGATTCACTTCCTCGTCTACCCATTCCAATGTGGGACGATCATATGTCAATATATTCGGCTCTATCCAACAGTGGATTGTATTTTCTGAATACTGGATATCAACATCTTTATTCCGGACCTTCATGAGAACCGGTAACTCGCGATAACTGTCGTTCTTGTGTTTTCCATATCCAGTCAACGGCTGTTTCGGAACTGTAATTATCCACTTCTGATTTATTACGCGGAACATTATAGCAAGTACTTTGTAATTTTTAGCACGCATATAGTGTTGGATAATTAATTTGTTGAATGCTTCAAAACGCGCGTCGTTAAAATGCGTGTGGATGAACTTGATTGGCTTATTATTGTAGTGAACTTCTGTTCCTCCAATTTTAGATGTGAAACGATCGGCGATTTGTTGCGGAGACTCGTCGGATAGCGTCAATCGCCAACACTGGACGTTGTAATTATCGCCGAATTCAAAATACGAATAGTTTCGGACCAGGTCCTCTATAGACGCCTGATCGTAATATCGTGAGTTTTCCGTAAATTTTATCCAGTCATTCGGTATTGCTTTGTTCTTCGTCCATAACATGCCACCATTATAATACCCAGTCTTATCTACAAATTCTTGGCGTATGAACTGTGGCGACACGCCGAGATCCTTTGAACTGTCAACATCATCTATCACACCGGTTACAATAATATCACAATCCAGCAGCATGGTATCTTGCTCGTTCTCCAATGCTCGTGATATAACCTTTGCCTTCATCATCTGAAAGTTCGTCCATAGGCCTTGCATCATCATCTCGCGCCTATCCATGCCGCCGTACTCATCTACTTCAACCATAAATACGATATTCAGACGCGGGGTCGGTGTCATTTCACTTATTGCGATCTTCGTCTTGGTGTCACATATAATGTAGATCGTTTCATTTGGATGATATATGGATAGTGACAATAGTAGACCAATACATTCAAACGCACAATTTGAAGTACAAATCGTGCAAAAACTACTTGGTCTTACCATTCTATAGATTATGCTATAGAATTGTATTTATGTAAGTTTGTCTTTTATTACATTCGTTAACGTCTCATAATAACACTGTATTATTTTGGGTCCATCGCTGGTGAATAATGGACCTTCGCCGGGATAATGTAGATCGGGTCCAAAACAGTACTTGTCTTCATTTATGAGACCACGTTCTGGCAAATCAACACCCCAATACACCGGTATTGTCCCTGCTTCTAACGCCTGAAATATCTTCTCAGTACAGTATCCCTGAGCTACAGAGTTCTCCGGGCATATGTTAAATAGCGACTGTGAAATAAACCTTATCTTATCTTCAGTTGTTTTTCCGATCGGTCTAACATTGTTTCTGAATTCACCGGGATATACAATTTCTCCGTGTTCCGACACGACATCGCATATCTGTGCTCGCAGTCCACCTCTATCATGTCGTGCTACATGGGTTGCAAACATTATCTTAGGCTTACGACGATTAATATCATATTGCGATTGAATGTATTTCAATATATTCTCGGTTTCACTGTATTTGTAATATGGGTAATATATCAACCATAGTGGAAATCGTATATGGCCGTTTGTATTTCTAAACCCTACTATACTATCAAAAACTTGATGTAGTAATTCGTCATTATTGTATGGCGGAAAACGTTCTAGGTTCTCTCCATAGAAAAACAATTTGTACTTCGCGTCTGTATTGCGGACCTTATTTATATCACCCATACACGACGCAATCAGCATGTCTGGTTTATCACCAGGATCAACCACTTGTACTTGACCTATATTTTCTGTTATGAAATGGGTGAAATAACTATCATTCGTTGGATCTTTCCAAAAATTAATATATGCGAGGCGTATCATCGTATATATTAATATTAGTTAGTTTATCTTTACATATTTTATAAGTGCAAATCAATGATTCATGTATTCTTTTATCATAATAATATAATTCGTTTGTATTCCAAAATATAATACTACGAAAAAACTACCTGCAATAGTTAATTGAAATTCATTAATATAACTGGTTGTGAATATTAAAATTAGATATAAGGTTGATATAATTACCAGTGTCTGTAATAAAATATAACTAAGTGTGTAATTGCCAAATACCTTATTCTTTCTAGTACTTTGTATCATTATATCCGTATAATTACCAAGAACAACTGCGGGAACTATATAAAATATACATTTTAATGCAAATGAAACAAAATCTTTACGGGAGTGGCATGTTCCAAAATCAGTTGAACGTTTTATTATATTATTTAAATTCATTGTATATACTAGAATGAGACTTTGATCCAATCTACGTCTGCGTCCAGTTGACGTCGCTCAATCACATCATATTTCAGAGTATTCAATCCTGAGGTGCGGACACAATACACTCGGTCACTATAAGCTAAACGATGGAATATCTGATATTCAAAATTAGTGCGGAAGTTAAAATCATCCGATCTAACATCATCCCGAATATCATTCTTAATAGTGAAGAAATCAAAGCGTTTCGGATCGTTATTCAGTATGTTTTTGGAAATTGTCTTAGCAAACGTTTCAGCGCGATTTTGTAGTGCCTTGTCTTCTACACCCCAGCCCCAATATGTATTTGGAAATCCATTGATATCTTCGTATGTTTTCACGTCCATTTTAACTATACCACCTAGTGTGTCCCAACATGATGTGTATATTCCCATTATGTCCGTTTTGGGGGCCTTAGTATAGATTTCTTTGACACATTCATCTGTAGGGCATATATCAACATCATGAGTATAAATGTATTTTGCCTGGTTCTTGTACTCATTAAAACCTATATTGATGACTTGTCCTCGGTTGAATAATTGTCCGTCATCCGATTGTTCCACAACTACAACCTTGAATGGCGCCAGGTATTTTCGGAATAGCGGAACTGCATCCTCTAGGAAAATTTCCAAATGTGGTTCTCTCTTGCGAAATGGAACAATTATTAGATTTTCGTACATTATGGTATTTATCTATACACGGTGTTTTTATATGTTTTTGCATATGTTCTCTTGTCTCGTCTTGGATCGCTCAATAGTAGTAATATATCGGAACACTCATTCAATATTCCCGTAGTTTTTTCTGGTGTATTATATGACCTCCTGACATCCGCATATAAGTAGTTGTATGCAAGTAAGAGCGTAGGGTAATATTGTTCGGTTTCAATGGTCTTGATTTTACCATCTAACCAATAACATACCCTATCCTCATATACATATATTCGTATATCCGGAACTGTGCTTTTCATGAAAAATGACGCGAACGTTCTCAACTTAGAAAAATCAACTTCATATTCCGGCGATGATGAAATCTTCATTTGTTGTGTTAGTTTCCATAAGAACATCGGACTCAGTTGAATGATTACACACGAATCCACTTGTTGGAATGAGAACGAGTTTTGTGTAAACACCGGTTTGGTGTCTTTTGGACTACAGTTTGACAGTATAGTGCCCTCTGCGCCGATAACACAGATCTGTATTTCTGATTCTATATCACTATCGTCGGATAGGGACCGAGGTTTCATTTGGTATGTATATATACATACATAGGTTTAAGTTGTTTGATAGATCTTCGGATAATATTCACCCATAACTGCATGGATACATTCATACCCGCGATCACACTTCTGTTTGGCGCGTTCAATGCTATGAGTAAAGTTCGCATTTGGTAACAATTGGCGATATAGTAGGGCGGGGAGAACAACGTCGTTCGGAACATCTATATTTACCTCGTATTCTGTGATATTGCAAGGCAATTTATAAGTAAAAATGGTCGGTCTGGGTGCACTGGTTGATACAAGACTGATGCTCGCGTATCTCAAGTCGTATTCGTCGTCAATGTGTGGTCGCTCGCCATGGTTGAGAGAACACATTATTCTGGGTAACTTAATATAGACTTTATACGATTGTGCCGGCGCTATGCAAGCAATCATATAGTTTGCATCCGCGTTTGCGAGAGAACCTGGTGGAACCGGCATAAACATAAATTCATCAATACTCGCACATACTGTCCCTGTATCTGGGTTGATATCCTGTGTAAAATTAGTGGATATATTCCCCTGTTGATTGTACTCAATGTCGCATGGTAGGTACTCATGACCGTCTACCAGTGTTTTGGGTGACACCCCCGCCCAATAGTTGTCTGATTGCAAACGCGAATCATAAATGCGAAACAATGCAAAATAGGATTGCGCCGATGTGAGATTTAACTGTAAATCATACGGCGCACCTATATGCGTGAGGCCATATTCCGTAAGTAGTTCGGCGTCATTAAAGTGATACGCAACACCGCCGATTTCGTATACTTGAATGGAAAAATACGTAGCCACTGGATGGATCACATTAGAAATCACCCGGAACTCAGAGGATCCGGGTGGGATCACCATACCAAAATAAACAGCATTCTTGTCAGGATATACTATATTGAAATGATTATCATACGAATCAAACCTGTAGTTCCAACTACAATTGAATAACGATAGCAGCGGGAGTAACCGCATTAGGTTATATATATAAATTTTTATTTAGTATGTTTTATCCTTTTATAATAAAACATGCATCTAGTGGAATTTCTGGGTTGCACTCCGTTCTTAATATACTTCTTGCGATCTAAGAAAGTCTTATCATTTCATAAGTTGATTCCGCTTATCATTTACATAAATGGATTTCAATACCATATATTATTCTCAGAAAGCAGATTCGCGAGGTCAGTAGACGTATATTCCAACGTGATAATGGTATGGTACGTGAACTATTACACAACCGAGCAACCAAGAGCATTCATCGGATCTCTAACTGCATTTTACGCCTATTTGTTAAATCAAACGTTGGATTCTGCATTGGTCCATGTCATTTTCGTCCAGTGGTTTCTTTTACATTTATATGCAGTATCGCATGTCAGGGATAGGCACAAAATTATTATTTATGGGTTGAACAAATGATTGTATGTAGTTATATACAAAATATATCGCTATACTACTCAAGACCCAATATAGTATATACAGTTGCAGATAGAAATGCATTGAAAAATTGATTGTTCTTTATTGTATACTATAGAATGACACTAAAAAATCAAATGAACGAAAAGATAGAGATTGTCCGCTATTTGGAAGACAACACGATCGGTGCGACTGCAACTGCCGGTCTAGAACGTATGGCGGAATGGCAGCTGGATCTGTTGATTCGCTTGTGTAGAGTGAACCCGGATGACGAGGCGAGCATGCAGCGCGTGAAACGGGCAATTGCGGGACGCGATGCGTATCGTGCGGAGCGTATGCAAATGGACCGACAGAATGAATCGGATGAACTCAACCGGAAATACAACAATCTACCACCGGATATGAAGAAGCAGTTTATAGAGTATGTCCGGGAGAACCGAGACGAATTTGGGGATATTGACATGAATTGGCTGGTAGATCCTTCGCAGAATCCGCCCATTGAATTCTGGACGGGGGAAAATGGGATTGTGATGAATGAAATTGTGAACCGAATCTTGTTCGGAATGGAAGAGAAGGAGAACCGAGAACTAATTGATAGTGCGTTACGGGCGATTTTCATTTATAGAAATACGAGGCGCGAATCCATATGCAGTGACTTGCTGATTGAGACGCTAGATAGCGATATTAAACACATGATATTTTGGAAATATGCGAAGGCGAGGTTGTTGTATGAATAGATCAGGTCAGGGAACCTACGGTTCCCCGAACCCCTCCCTTTGATACGGATAATAACAAAAAAATAAATAGTTGGTTAGGGAGGGGTTTACGGGGAACCGTAGGTTCCCTGATTATAACCCACTAACATCAATACAACACTTACCACCGAAATCCGTTGTATTCTTTTTTATGTCGTTTTCGTCGTCGTCATCGTCTGGCGTTTTTACCTTTGGATCAAACACCTTAAACCACTCCGTAGTCCCCATATCCGTGTATTTTTTACTCGTCGTCGTAACGATTTTATAGTTGGATTTCTTATAAAATCGCTTTCGCAATTTCCACTGGTTCTGAAACAACTGATGACTGTCTATGATATCCACAATGATCGGATTCGCATGTTTCATTCGTAAGATTCGTCCCACGGACTGTGTGATGTCCGTCTTCGGTGTTGCCATCAACAGGATGCTGAGTGTCTTGATATCAAGTGCCTCTGCTGCCATTGCATAGGTCGCGAGAACAATCTTCTTGGACTCGGTTTCTTGGAGGTCCTTTTGCTTCATGCCGCCTACGTAGAATCCTGCTGCGGGGGTTTCACCCCCCGCACGCCCCCCACTTGCGGAGGCGGATGTATTATTTAGGGTTTGGTGGAGGTACGTTAGCAGGCTCCTATTATGTGCCAATACCATGATCTGCCCTTCCGGGTTTTCCTTCAACAAATCCCGTACCGCCTTGACTATAAAATCGCTCCTCGGTCCATACGCGCAGATCTTGGAAATCATCGTACTATACTTCGGTTGCCCTCTAAAATCGTACTCCACCTCATTGAAATCCGAGTCGTTGGTTACAAACTCTATCCCTCGCACCAGCACCGTGTCCTCCTGTTTCCGCAGCATGGAGTGGATCTTCGGACCGATAAACATATACAGGAGTTTCGTCAGTTTGTCCTTGCGCTCCACCGTCGCCGAGATTCCCAGCATATACGGTGTGATCGTCTTCAGCAGCGTCTTGGAGAACTCTTCGCTTCCAATTCGGTGTACCTCATCAATGATCGTCAGTCCGAACTGTGAATACACTTCCTGAGGAAACACCTTGTTATACATTGTCTGGATCATCCCGATTACAATATCCTTGTCCTCTATATCGCATGTGGACGCTTGGATCTTTCCTACTCTTGCGCCGGGCAAGAATTCCTCTATACGTTCTATCCACTGATTCATCAAGAACTCCTTGTGGACCAGAATGAGTGTCTTCTTTTGTATGAGCGAGACGATCTTCAGCGCCATAACCGTATTGTGTGTAACTGTATGATCTCCGAGAACAAACCTGCGATTTCCGTCAATTTCAAATCCATAGTAATCGTCCTCCTCCAATGCCGTCAGCTTGATAGAGTATAGGTCCGCGGTCTTGTGTTTTAAGCAAGTCCCGAGTTGGATCCGAAAGTAATCTCGCTCTATAGGAATATCGCCAATATTATCACCATAAATTCGTATAACCACCTTGTAGCGACTCGTAGGTGAATGGCCTCGGTATACAACGCGAATACCCGCACCGAAACCGAGCGACCGCGCCAACGCGAGGATGTCCTCGGAAAGTGTCCCGTTATCAAGGACTTCCGTTATATAATGGTCGGTGAACCGTGTTGATACTACACACGAATCCAGAATACCGGCCAAGACTCTCAGGCGAACTTCCCGAGTGTTGCATTTGTATTCCATCGGGATGTGTGACCGCACGCGGAAGGTATCCATCATCTGCATCAAAAGCGGATCCTTATAATAATGGAGAACGTGTGTATACTTTGATGTCGTTCCCAGACTCGTAACCCTATGGATGTAATCATATACGCTCTTGAAAATGGTTACAACGCTTGTTTCGCCGTGGTTGTGTAAATTGTAGTCCAGATTGATAATATGGCCCATCACGTATGGATCCACAGTGATCGGTTTGTCGGGATACTCAATTTGCGCGCGGTACCCCAAAAGCAAACCACGAATGGTCTTGGGTAGTGCGAGATAGTCCTTGACGGAGATGTCATGGACGGAGCCTTCCGTATACTTTTTGCTATAATGGCGACTGGCTTTCAATGAGAGAATGTGGCTCTCATTCACTGTGTAATCTTCTTTATTATCGGCGTCGTTCACACGGTACATAGTCTCACGCCCACGGGCTAGGGTGAGAACATTACGGGGTGCGGAATCGTCGCCCATTAGAACATCTCCAACTTGAACGTCTTGGACCAACTTTAAAGTGCCGTCGTACATGAGAATCGGAGTGTCTTTCCCGAGGCACTTACCGGCGCCACAATAGATCTCTAGGATCCCTCCTGCTGATGCAGGGGCTGCCGCCCCCCGCACGCCCCCTGTATCTTGTAGCAGTTCTAAGTTAGCGGGGGGTTTACGGGGGGCGGCAGCCCCCGTACATGCATTCATGTATACAGAAACGATATTGTTCTGGTAATCGCGCAACTCCCTCGGAAACGTCAGATTGATATCCATCCCCGGTGCGAGTTCGCTCCTCTCCGGCATCCCATACCTCTCAATCCCATAAAACCTCGGAATATATATCTTTTTCTCGTTCTCCCGATACACCGGGAATGCGTCGTTGAGTGCCGGTCCGAATGACGGTCCCGGTGTCTGTGGTTTCAGGAACAAGTCCTTCTTCAGAAACTCTAGATCAGTGGGCGTTAGAACCGACTTCGGGATGGTGTATCCTTTGGTTCCTATATACGACTCCTCACATACCATTCTTTTGTATTCTGTAGTAAGATTCATTTGTTTGATTGAATGTAAATAATAAGATGTCTTTAGATTCAATTTTTAGGAGGAAACGATGGTTCCCTCAGTGCAATAAAAAAGTGTATACACATTTTTATTTTGTTTTGTTGTTTATTTCTTATACCTTTACCATTCTCTCTCTCCTATTCTTCACGCCAATTACCTTCCCCTCCTGTTCTTTACCCCCTTGCCGAATCCGTAGTCAGAAGCTTTGGCTAGCGCCTTAAGCAGCTGAAGCTCGTCGTTGTCAGTCAGCTTGCCAATGTTCTCTCCCGTCTTCTGGACCCAAATCTTGGTCGCGTAGTCCCTGATGACAAAATACGCGTCAAATCCGTTCGGATCGTTCTTGCGCGTGAGTTGCGAATATCTCTTTCCGTCAAAGTAGAACGACACCATGCGGACCTTCGCGAAATGCAACGGCATATACGACGTCATTCCCTTGGCGTTCTTGATGCCGAACGCGATCATCTCAGCATCTCGGTTCAGGCGATTCAGCAACTTCCTGCACTCATCCTCATCATAAAAGTCCTTGAAAGTGCCCTCCTCCTCCTGGACCCAATATCCATCCTCCCACGTAAACGTGGTCTCAATCCCGTTAATCTTGGTAGTCTTGGTACTCATTCTTGTTGTTGGTTGGTTGTTAGTGATTTGCTTATAGGAATGTCTCAGTTGGAATCAATTTTCCTCGTTTTTGTGTTGAAGTTTGATCTGACCTAAACAATAAAAAATGGGTTTTATATACAAGTGCACCCATTTTTTATTTTTTATATTAGACGTGCATTTGTGATCTCTCAAACTCCGCGCGCGTTTGGGTTCCTTGTTTCCGATTGCAGTCTTTGCAAACAACATACAGATTACTCATGTCCGAGCTACTTCCGCCTTTTGAATGCGGTATATCATGCCCCCGTTCCCACTTGCCTTTTCTCGTCAACGCTTTGTTACAAAAGTCAAACGAACAATTTCCCTCTTCATGCTCGCCGAAGTAGTGACGCCATACATTTTTTGGAGTACAAGCACCCCACTTCCTCGGCCCGGAAGGAGGCTCAGGCGCAGGCGGAGGAGGCAGCGGAGCAGATGATTCTAAGAAACTACGAGTTTCTTGGTAATACGCCATGATATCATCTTTTACATCTGTAAGACGCGCCTCAAACCACCAAGTCTCGTGACATTTATTCCGTACAACAGATGTATTATTGTATTTTTTCTTACCTTTCCCACTGGTTATGTTGTAAAACGCGCATCTATCTACTAGGTTCGGTTTACCATTAAACACTCCTAGACAGAGAGCGAATAGCTGCATCGGAGTGTACTTAGCGCCTGGTTTTAGCTCCTTCAACTGTCTCATAGTTTCGTATACCTCATCCATCTTTGCCTTGAACTCGCCTGCCTTTCCTATCGGAAGAAATTTGTTATCTGCAATCTTGTTTTTTATCTCCGTATCGGTCCAGAAATTGCCTGCCTTTTTCGGGTCTACGAATATCGCATACAATCTTATAACGCAGTACAATCGGTTCTGTACCTTACAAGAAGTTAGGAGAGGCATATAATTCGTTTTGTAATCACTTTCCCATGTAGGGTAATCAGTGTTAAGTTCATTGACTACCGCGGACCTCACATTGTTTTTATCTTTGTCTGAGTTGCGAACGGGAACACCCTCTTGGAGACTGTCAAACAACAATCTGCGCCGTTCAAGCGTGAGTCTGCTGTTACAAGTCTCCAAGCGCAATTTATAATCGCGAAATTTTTTCTGTTGCTCTTTGGTGAAATACGTCGCTTTATTACCGGTTTCTTTTTCCCAGTTCTCAATCGGATTGTCTTCAGTGTCGTGCTTTGCGTAAAATAGATAGTGTCCTTCGTATTTCAAGTACGCCATTATACTCTTGCCTTTTTTGTCAATGATTGGTTCGCCGGTCATAAATGCCTGGATGCTTAGTGCGCGATGCTGACCGTCAATGATCTCTGACTCTTTGCCTTCAAGCTTCTCTTCATCATCACCGTATTCGTATAACAAGAGCGGTTGGACGTATCCGCTTTCCATGATAGTTAAAAGGAATTTACTTACCTTGTGCTCGTTCCAGTTGAAATCGCGCTGATAGATAGGGCGCGTCAATATGTCAACAAGACGCGCGATAAACTCGCAGATGTTTACTGCAGATTGTACTATAATCATCGCATTCTGTCTTCCGGGGAAGAATGTGCTAGGGTCCATGTTGCTGCTGTTGGTTTTGGTTTTGGTCTTGGTAAGTTTAGTGTTTTCCTTTTATAAACGCACTGATTCCAATCAATTTTATCAAATCCAACACAAAAAAAAGGGGAACCCATGGTTTAGAAAGCGAAGCTTTCAACTGCGCCTACGGCGCAACCCCTTAAACCCCTCCTTCCGTTAAGTAAGGAGGGGAAATTATATGTTTTATCTTGAATGGTTGTAGATTGTTGATATATAAAGGAGGGGGTTAGGGGGAACCTAGGTTCCCCCTCAAGACCATAGTCTCCTATTGTATCTACTAATCTCATCGCCAAAGCATACGTCCGCATTCTTAATATACGCATCAGCCTTACTATTTTTGCAATAATTCGGTAGCAAATACCAGTCGTACAATTCCACATCCGTATACTCTCCATCCTCGTATTTATAAACTTCATAAATCTCGGACTCCGACTCTTCACTTACCATATGTTTAAGACAACGGTACAGGAGGTCGGAATGACGGTCGCCGTTTTCCATCATCTCCTGGATCCTAGGGTACGTCCTCACCTCCCATAGTATGTCAGACACCGTCCACCTAACCTGATACGTCAGAGAGAGTAGCCGAATGATTGCGATCTTTTCGTCGTCGTTATATTCATTTGTATAGGAGCGCTCAACAATTACACACATCAATTCCACCGTCTTTCTGTATACAGTTGCAAGAAACTTGTAGTCGTCGCCCATTCGGGATAGTGTTTCCACCGATTGGTTGTTGATTATGCCGAAGACTGCAAGGAGGCTGTTTAGTTTTTCATAATATGTTACCGTCTCATACATTTGTACGTGACGGCTCAGCGCCTCACGAGTCATGTCTACGAACGACATCTCATTTGCAGGGGTTGGCGCGGGCGCAGGAACGGATACAAGTGTATTCTTACCATTTCGGAGTTGCATGTTTGTTTTTGGCTATTATTCTGTATAATATAATAGAATCAATTTTATTGTCTCCAAATATGCGAAATTAGTTAGTAAAAATAAAATAAATTACACAGTCAATGTTTTTGTTTATATACACTCATTTTTTTGTGTTACTCTCTATTCAATCACATCTAGCAACGGATTATATACGCCAACCAACTCATGCGATCCGGTTGTATATACATTATTGTTTTCATCAATCAAATATATCTTTTTCCCGATTGCTATACGATTGGTAGAAATCATCTCTTCATCTTCATCTTCATCTTCATCTTCATCTTCATCTTCATCTTCATCTTCATCTTCATCCGTATCAATCCCGCTATGATATTCGTCACTATCTGACCGATAATCCGTATATACAAAGTTATTGCAGTCATTTGACTTACATATCTTCAAATACATCGTATCAAGTTCATTACCTTCATACTCATCCAGTCCGCGCAATATGGCTTTTATGCCTGGACCGCTGCATGTGTATGAAATATAACTCGCGATTGGTAGTTCTCCATACTTAGTATATAGCATCTTCTTCCTATACAAGTCGTCGGGTGTGTATATTCCAGCGAACGACTCTAGTTGATTCACTACCAGGAAACGTAGGAGCAAACTCAGCGAATCGTAGTTATAGGGAATCGTATATAGAACCTTGCATAGCTTACCTAGATCACCTGTTTTGAAATCAATCGTACGCGCCCCATGATCGTTGGATATGATCGCGTCCAAGATTGGATTGACATGTGTCTTATCAAATAACCCAACCTTCTTCAAATGTACGAAGCAATTCCTCAATTCGCTTGTGAAACTTCCCAACGTCCAAGATGTACTACGATCAACGAACAAACTCATAATAATCCTCGCGATTCGGTTCGTTAGGAAATTCGGATATTGACTCGTGTCATAGTACTCTGGTCGCATGATATGCGCGGATGCGTATGCGTAATCATTATACAAGTCATTGAGACAATTGTACACACTGACTTGTTTCTCCATCTGTCGCCGCAAATTATCCGTTATTTCTACCATGAGGAGTTCATACATGTCTTCGTCAATCGCATGTATTGCCTCATATGCCTTATAATACTGATGCACCAGTGTTTTCAGCTCCATCGTATATAGCTTATCCATCACGATCGGCGGGAGCTTTCGGATATTATACAGTAAGTTATCTATACGAATAATCTTTCCATTGTCATTCTTCGTGAGAAAGTCGTATAAGATTCGCTCCATCCTACGAAATCCTGATAGACGAATCATAGTACTAATGAACGCTTCGTCTTTTAATATCTCGTAGACCTTCTTCGCCTGTGCGTCCGGCTTCATCGTACTGAATTTCTTACCATTCTCGTTAATGCCGATCTTGAGGATTTGCTCCGGTGATAGCTTGAACTTAGTTCCATGCTTCTTCACCATCCGGTAAAGGTATGAATCCACCGCGCATAGGGGTACAATACCAATCAATTGATCTGCCACGGATTTCTTCTTGAATTCTGCAGTAATGGTTTTCACCACTTGATCGTACATTTCACTGAGTTCGCCAGTAAGTTCCAATACATCACTTCCCTCTTCGCCGATCTGCATGTCATCCGCCTTATTCACAACAACCAGCGTATAGATCTTACGGTTGTTATTCTCCAGCTGGTGCCGCGTGTTGTTCGTTATGAAATTTACAATATCAATCTCATCTGATGTATTCAATCCCGAGTGGATATCCACGATGAAAACTACAAGATTGAACTTGAAGAAATTCGTCTCCAGGTATTCGTAATATACATTCTTGGTTCTAGCGTCATTCAATCCTGGTATGTCATATACATTCACGCGCGATCCCTCTAATATGCTGATATCCAGTGGTCCTACCTGGAATACCATTTCCGCATATTCGTCCTTTGCAATATTTTCGCCACGTTCCGTCCGCTCAATAATATCCTTGTTTTTCTCGGTGATTTTCTTATATATTTCGTCGGATGTGGTTTGGTGTGTACTGTTCTCCACGTACACCGTTGGGACCATGGTGGTACGCTTAATCTTACACTGTGTTAGTTCCTCGCAGAAGATAGCATTGAGAATTGTGGACTTACCTGTAGAAACCCCGCCGACGAAGCAGAGATTGATGTTATCAGTTGGGATTGAATTCATTTGTTTTGTAGGTTGGTGATGCCATTTAGTGTAAATGATTTATTGGAATCAATTTTATAAAATATAATAATAATGTATAATGGAAGTTGCAAACCCACCCGTTATGGTTGAGCTACCGAAGCCGCCCAGTTTAAAGCCACCGAAGGATCCGAGTATAAAGCTATCTAGGGCTCCAAGCGCAGATCTACCGAGGGCTCCGAGCGCAAGTAGAAAAAAGAGTTCTCGTACAAGCGCCAGTATTAGATCAGCTGTGCGGCGAATCACCGAAAAGCGCGCAAGAAGACGAATTGGTAAGTTGATTAAAAAGACTGGGGTAAAAAAGGTTGGAGAGAAGATCCGGTCCAAGTTCTTACAATCAGTTTGCTCCGATTCGGGGGTTTGTATCGCCTTCGGAAAAGAGCGACAGAAGATATTTGATTTCTTTGATGGATTTACAAGATTTGGGTATCTGAAAAGTATAAAGGCAATTGGAAAAGTATCCGCAAATGGATTTGTGAAGGAATTGGAATACGAACGCGAGGGATACAAAGCCCATGCAATCTTAAAATCGTCCAAAGAAAAAGATGCTGATAACTTGATGTATGAGTATTTAATAGGAGCCAATGTTAATAATCTTTTGTTAAAATATTTTCCGTGTTTTATAGAGACATACGGACATTATAGATATAGAAACGAATCCGATTGGGCTCAATTCCAAAGAGCGACACCGGGTAGACAGGATTTGAACTCCATGTTAATTCCTTATCAAAAGAATACAGTCAATTATCCAGAGTCTTGCAAATATTCTAAGACTGTATGTGTTTTGGTACAGCACATAAAAGGCGCCGCTTCCATTGGAGATAAAGTAATAAAAAACCCACCCGATTTTAATTATATTATAAATGATTTACTATATTCGTTCTATCAAGTATATTATACATTAGCTATGGTTTATTCAAATTTTACACATTACGATTTACACCCAGATAATGTCATTTTATACAAACCAGTTGCAGGTAAATATATAGAATTTCATTATCATTTGCCGCATGGTACTACTATAAATTTCAAGAGTCAATATATTGTTAAGATAATTGACTATGGAAGATGTTTCTTATATAGTAAGGGTTTAAGCTCAGTGTCTTATTACAATAAAATATGCGACGACAAAAATATTTCCGAATGCAACGAGAACGGTGAAACATGTGGAAACGAGAGTGGATATGGATGGTTAGAACCTGTAATGGAAGACTGGAATTATTATATTAGTTCTACGATGAACAATCCGAGTCATGATCTGAGATTGTTAAATGATCTGAAAGATAGAATGCCTTGGGATGATGAGCCTTTCAAATCAAGTACTAGAATACACAATCATTTGAATGATATATTATCAAGTCTAGTATATACAGGTAAGTACGGAACAGCACCAGTTGTTGGTAAAGGAAATTTTAAAAAAATAGAGGATGTAACCGACGCCGAGGCATTTATTAGACGCGCTGTAGAGGATCCCGGTCAGGCTAAGGCGAACGATGCGTATTATGCGGGTATGGAGAAGTTGGGTGACATGCATGTATATGGAATCAAACCGACGGAGTTCATACCTGCTAAGGTGGAACCTGATAAGGGGGCACCTGCGGTTCCCCCTTAAACCCCCTCCCCTTATTTTGGATGTAGATTAGCAAGGGAGGGATTGCGAGATGCGGAATGTAAAAAAAATAAATTATATTTATTTTTTTTGTAATCAAAAACCGTATTTCTTCATAAACTCCTCCATGTTCGTAGTTCCCATAGATGAATTACACGATTGGCAGATCGGTTTCAGATTATCTACCTTCAACTCTCCTCCTTCTGCCTCGGAAATTATATGACCGCAATGGAAATTCAACTGCGTAATATCAGTTAGATTGCAACACAAGCACTTCGCCTTTCCGGTTTCCTCGCCCAACCATTTCGCCCATACTTTGCGCTTCAATGCTGCCGGGATCGCCTTCTTCTTCTTTCTCTCTGGAGCTCCCAGCAACGGCCTCGCCATATCCCTTGTAGGTGTCACCGGCAATGATATCATTACCGAATAATCCGACAGAAATCGCCATATCTTAATATGCACCAAGAAGTCGTCGGTCAAAACCGGAGTTTGCAATAACGTTCGCCATGACTGTTTAGGGTCCAACAATGCCGGGTTATTTGCGATTTGCTGGATATCCGGGAAGTTGGACGGAATGTTATTCGCGCTATGGATTTCCGCGATCTTATTATGGATAGTCACTGCGTCCTTCGTGTACTGTGGGCTATCCTTCCACTTGGCGTAAATTTCATAAAGCTGCTTGTTGATGAGATAGGTATAAATTCGCGTCATTGTCTGAGGGCTATTGGTTAGCGCGAATAACGCATCATGCTGTTCTAACGTAATAAACTGTTCCGACGTCAATGTGTATTGAATTATCTTGAAGATATCATAGTATCTGGAGAAATACTGCGTTAATCCGTTGATCGCGTATTGGTGATTCATTGGACGGGTCCACTCAATATCCTGTGTAAAAATCTGAGTGTACGTTGTTACATCATTGGCGTTGGGGAACTGAGTCACTAGATCGTGGAGGAACTTACAATCGCGTCGCACTCGGTCCTGTTCGCCATTCGCAAATGCAGTGGTGTTTCTGTTACAGAAATTCTCAAAGAAGTATGTGATCTCAGTGGGCTCCATGATGGTTGTTGTAATTAGTCTCTATTTTGATTGCTCTTGGGCGAATCAATTTTATCAGGGAACCTACGGTTCCCCGAACCCCTCCCTTTGTATCCGTAATTTAGGGAGGGGTTAAAGGGGAACCGTAGGTTCCCCTTGAAAATTGATTTTATTTTTTATATAAACACAAAATCAATAATAACTTAAACCTATGTCTGACGAAACCCCTTACCATTTGGAATTGGAAGAACGAATTGAATTACTATGCGCAAAAGTCGCAAGACTTGAGGCGCTTATCACCGATCTATGTCCTACACCCAAGCCATTTCGTGTTACTCCTGAGGGTATGCCGTTATTTGATGTGAAAAAGCGTGTTGAGGCGTTGGAGGCGGTAAATCAAGATGATGATTCAATGTACTACGGCGGAGAAATTGTAATCAACGATCTCTACATAGAAAAGGGTTTGGGGCCTGAGATGTTTCATAAAATTTATAACAGGATACCCAAGATGAGATGGCTCAAGAAACTGAAAATGGTATCTGGTAACGGCACTCCACTGGATTTCGGTCTATCGCTTCTTCCTGACATCAGTAAGATTTATAATTGGAGTGTAAATGAATTGACGATTTGCGCGGGGTTTGATTTCATCCCATATTTGGAGAACTTTCCCTCATTGTCGCGCCTGGAAATCGTACCACACCCATTCCGGCCAAAGAACGAGGAGAAAATGCAAAAGATATATGAATACTGCACGGCAAATGGTATTATGGTGTTGTGTTAGTAAAGTATATAAAATTAAATATATGTTTAACTTTATATGCCAATTATTTTTATTTCGCTTAGTGAAACGTATACGAAAAAGATTAGGGAATACGGATTTGAAGCGAGAACAATGAAGATCCAGGACTATATTGCAGATCCAACTAGGCGAACTTATTATGTATCTCCTGCCAATAGTTTCTGTTTTATGGATGGCGGTATTGATTTTGCATTAAGTCGCATTATTTTTCCTGGAATTGAATCGGAGGTTAGAAATATTGTAATAGAAATGGGTATTAAAACCATTGTAGGTAGACCATATTTACCTATCGGGAGTTCTATAATAGTAGATAGAGGCAACAAATCGCTCGTGGTTTCGCCGACCATGTTATTACCACAAAACGTTTCAAATACAAAAAACGCATATTACGCTACTATTGCAGTTTTATATAACATCTTGGTAAATAGAAAAGAAAACCTGGATGATGTTGATATTATTTTTACATCGTTATGTTGCGGTTATGGTAAAATGTCTGAGGGTGTTTCCATTCAACAGTGTATAGATGGAATAAAGGATTATATTACTTACAATCCTATAATAATCAGCGATCATATTATTTTAAATGAACCGAATTTAGAGGAACAACCTAAGTATTATCAAAACACTGAATTTTTCTTGATTGAAGCTCAAGATATTATAAACTGTTAAAAAATTGAATCGGTTATTTTGTACTGAGTATATGGTATACCCAGTACAAAAAATGTCTAAACTTGAATACATGCCGTATGTTACTAACAACGTGAACCAGTTCGTTCCAAACAAACTGAACGTGGTGGCCTGTGTCTATTGTCGCAATATATATGAGGCGTATCATCTTTCCAAAGTGCATAATTGTTTGGTCTGCAAAGACTGTCAGGTTGATGCCGTAATGGTAGTAGATAACTCGCCTCTATGCGGACTATCGGAACCGGAACAGCAAGCACTACTCGATAAGTGGCATGTAGACGGGTTCACTCCAATCCCAAAGGGAACCAAGGTTCCATTATCTGAATAAACGGACGTCCATAGATCCCCGAACCAGTAATATATATACGATTGTGTGAAGCGCTAAACCAATGGTCGTCGGGCATCCACTCGGGTCGGCAATTTTACCTAAAACGCCCCCCAACAGCTTCTGGGTGAGCTTGTATGTCATCGGATGAACGACGAGGAGGAAAATTAACGCAGAAAAAAGAGAAATTTGCCACTTAATATCCATATTTTTTGTATATACTGCGATGAGATAAATCTCTACGCGATCGCCAGCTCAATTTTACGCTCCTTACAATACGTTTGTAAATCCATCTGAGATGCAGTAATTTGCTGACATGAGTGGAACGTCATTTTTTTTATCTTGTGCTTCTGTGTAAGAAGGTAGGGTACAATGGACGTTAATGCGGGTGCACTATTAATATACAGTGATTCTAAATTTGGTAGATTCGTACAGAGACCGCTAAACGATTTCATAGAGTCCGCGCTTTGGATTATAAGTTCGCGTAGATTTGCATTAGACCAAGTATCAAAATTACTCACTTTATAGTTTGCGAATGTAAGCTTTTCCAATTTATAGAGAAACTTGATTCGTCCAATATCCATATGTCTATTCCAATCAAATGCAAATTCGGTAGTATTAATGCTTACAAACACTCCTGGACGATGGTCGGTAGGTGTATCATTGAACGGAATATGCGCGTTAGATACGGCATCAATGATTTCGTCTAATTTCTTGATCTTCTTCTCCAATTCTTTATACTTCTTCGCCATATCATCCATGTTTGCCTGTTGTTTCTGCTCCAGACGATTGATGGTGGTAGTGAGCTGTCCGTCGTTTGACATAATCTTTTCCTTCAACAACGCCTCAAAATTCATCTTCATATATCCACCTACCAGTGCGGCGAACGCCACGCGCATAATCCCTGCGGATACCGATATAACTACCTTATGTCCTTCAGTCTCATCAAAGCAGTTACGCATCATATGAAATGCGTCGTTAAGTTCAATAGTGAGCCGGAGTTCCTTGTTGTCTAAATTTGACTCATACATGGTGAAATTCACCTGATCGGTTAGCTTCAGATAAATTGTCCTTTCATTCAAGGAAAGGATAACTGAGTAGTTTTGAACGGTTTTGGTATACGAAGACATTGTGTTTGTGATTATCTCTATATCCGCATCTATATTCACAACTTCAATTTTTACTTGTCTACTACCGTCTCTCTCGCCAGTGCATGGATCACTTTCGGATAGTAAACACCTCTATCACTTCCTGCCAGCGTCTGTCTCTGGATATCCAAGCACTTCTGGGAGAACTCTGAATTACAATCTTTATACTCTGGATTCTCGTTTTTCCACTCCGCCAACTTTCCCATACTCCTATAGGATACTGTTTGAATGGCCTTTTGTAATTTCTCATCGTCTGGCTGTTTGGTCCATGTGTTCTCGTCTTTAATATACATTGTTTCTCGTTTCATGTCCGTACAGTGAATTGGTCGCTCGGTAACATCCAGTTGTTTCAGATTATCTAAGAAGATCTTGGAAATGCCATTTACGAATCCGAGTTGCGCGTTGTTCTCCAGGTCCTCATAGGAAATCTGGATGTTCTTTACAAAGTCGGAGAAGTTGATCGCATCCTTACATTGCTCGTTGAGGAATAGATTGATGTTGAACCGCTGATTGTTATTGTTGGTTTGATTGATCGTGGTATTGTTGTTATTGTTGTTTACCGGTTTACACAGCTCCAATGCTTTATTCATAACATTGTTTGTTATTTTTGATTGTTCGACTATCAAATTACGTAGTTCTTGTGTCTCTTTCAATAGCGCATGAACTACATCATCTTTATTTTGAGATGATTCGCATTTGGTTTTGTGACTGTAATATGACTTGTAATTTGTGTAATTTCTAGTGCATGTAGTACATTCATATGGTAATTTTTTATCAGTTGTCCGTACAGAAGGCGTATCAACAACAATACCAGTATTCAATTTATGTTTATTTGTTTTAAAATGCTTATCTAACACTGATTGTTTTTTGCAAGAATAATTACACAGAGAACATTCGTATTCTTTGGAACATTTTAACATCTGTTTTCTATATTGTAACATTTTAATTTACATGTTACTACTTATCATGTAAAATAATTGGAACATTTCTAAATGTCTTTAATTTTTAAAGTGTTTTTCAGATGTTCCTAAATGTTCCAAGATATTTAAAAATATTATGCTAACAAAACTTTTACAAAACAACTGGTTTTCACAGCATCATGCTGCGAAGTGTGATTTTTCAAAATTTTGAAGTCCCCTAATTCATTTTTGGACATTCTTAAAATGTCCAAAAAATATTTCAACCTATTAATAATGCAGGCCTACCAAACAATTCTAACACTTATTGATTTTCCTACTTAAAGAACGTATTGTTTGTAATAGTTCTTTACATATTCATCAAATAAATCTTGGTATTCTGGATACAAAAATTCGGCTATTTTTACATGGATTCCAACTTCATTGAAATTTGCGTTATATTTACCTGCCATTCCATACATAACCATCTCTACGTTGTTCAGTGTTATTCGCGCGAGTGTTTTACTGTCTTCCCATATCCGAATCGTCCAATCACTACTACCTGATATGATCTGCGTTCCATCGTGATTAAATGCTACAGAATTCACATAGAAAGTGTGTCCTTCCAATGTCTGTAAGATTTTTGCAGTTTCAGCATTCCATATCTTTACTGTATTGTCGTGGCTACCAGATACAACTCGCCTTCCGTCATGATTGAATGCAACCGACGAAACTGGAGCGAGGTGTCCTTTCAAGATACATATAGCTTCACCCGTCATTGTGTTCCATATCCTGGCATTCTCGTCTCTACTTCCAGATACAAGTCGCGTTCCATCTTTGCTGAATGCCACTGACTGAACCTCTCTAAAATGTCCTTTCAATGTATTTTCTTCTCTTCCAGTCAAGACATTCCATATTTTACATTTTTTGTCCTGGCTCCCAGACGCGATTCTCGTACCGTCAATACTAAACACCACACACGTTACTACGTTAGAGTGTCCTTCCAAGGTATGTACGACTTTACCCGTTTCAGAGTTATAGATCTTTACCGTCTTATCATGGCTTCCTGACGCAATTTGCATTCCATCATAACTGAATGTAACAGAGGTTGCTGTAAGAGAATGCCCTTTTAACTTATACACAATTCTTCCTGTGGTAGCGTTCCATATATTGACCTTCTTGCTTTCGTATCCCGAAGCAATTAACGTTCTGTTATTGTTAATTACCGCATAATTTACCCACGAAGGACGTCCTTTTAATTTATCTATTAGTTGACCTGTACCTACATTCCATATTTTAACTGTGTTATCATAGTTACCGCACGCGATCTCTCCTACATTGTTAGTAAATGCAACGGATGTAACTATTGTACTGTTTCGTATTTTTCGTGCTTCGCGGAATTCGGACATTATAGATATTAGATATTTGTCTTCAAATCAATTGTATTAGTGATATTGCAAAATTGATCCCTGGTTTTGATCGTATAAAGTACGTCATCTCAACCCACCAACACAATACAATGGAACTCACATTTAAACTCTGCTTCTCTACCAAGACGGTCACGTACAACGTGCCCGGCGAAATGAATACGGAAGAATTCTACAAAATAACGATTAACAAGCTGCGTAGCGATATGAATATCGGATACGGTAAGAAATTCCATATTATCCAGGGTCGTGGATCGGAGTGTGTAGACGAGGACCCGCCGATGCTAGTCGACGAAAACGAAACGGTAGAGGAGTACTTTAAATCCAACGAAACTACATTGTACGTTAGTTTGTGCGATTAACTCAGGGAACCTACGGTTCTAGAAAGCTTAGCTTTCAACTGCTACCAGCTTCGCTGGTGTTGCGACTTCGTCGCTAGCCTCCAGCGCAACCCGAACCCCTCCCTCTGTTAAGGATGGGTTAAAGGGTTGTGCTCGTTATGCGATTAACAACTCATTCGCTTATTTATTATTTTTTTATTGAATGGAGATTTAGTATGTTTATAATATATAATGCGTAAAACTAAAACTAAAACGAAGAGAAAGCCATCCGGCGCAACACGAAAAAAGAGGGGCGGCGCAACGAGTTCGCGTGTTCAGTATAGAATTCGTACAGTGTCTACTAATCGCGCGGAAGTAGTACATGAGGCTAATTTAAGTCATCATGCGTATGATAATATAACACAAAGAATCGACGGAACATTGAATGTAGGTGCCATACATGATTATGTACGCGAACATCCGGAGTTACAGGGTGGTCTTGATACAGCACGACATCCCCGTGGTACAAATCATATTGTGAGTCGCGAACCTACTATACACACCATAGTCGCGACTTATCCACGCGATCTCCGAGTTCACCGTAGTTCTAGCCCACCACTGCGAGCACAACCGACAATATTACCCCCCCGATCTAGCTCTAGATCAAGATCACCTAACCCGGCGTCTGATTCTGATTCTGATTAAAACAATACTCACATGTAAAACACGTCGTATATATCAATACTCATTCCAGAATCTTCATCTTCCTCTTCACGTGGTTCTTTAAACTTGTATACATCAGATGCGATCTCAGGATGCCCTTTGAACTTCATATAGCAAGGGTTAAATTCACTTACTCGCTCGCCAATAATTAATGTAGGTTTGCTCTGTATATAATCCAAAATACTGACGTGTTGATCGCGCCCATACAAAACGACAGCATTACACTCTAAGAGATCCTGGCGTAGTAGATCATTCATCTGAATCGGAAAATTACACTTGTAGTACTTTATGACCTGTGTGCCATTCACAAAATACATGTATGTGTTTTCCATTTCACTTATTACTTGAAATCCATAGTATCCTAGTATCTTTGTAGAGGGTAACGTGCGATCAATATACACAAAATCCTTTATATCCGGAAAGGCGAGAACCGGCACCAAATCATTACCTGCGTTAATGTACACTGCTTTGAGCGACATAATAATATATTATAAAAACATATTAATACAAAAGATAAAATCAATTTTAGGGGAAACCAATGGTTCCCCCTTACCCCCTCCTTTACAAGTCCACTTCTCCTTTACAAATCCATTCATCCGCTTTAAGGAGGGGTTAAAGGGTAACCACGCCCTCAATAATAACCTAAAATCGTGTTCTCCGCATTCACGTAATCACCTTCTGCCACCTGTAGCTTAAACCGATCACGCTGCGGAATAATGATGTCTACCCGACTACCAAAATGGATCAACCCCATGCACTTCCCACTCACCGCCTCCTGTCCCACAACATCATATGGCGAAATGCGTCTCACTAAAAACCCCGCAATCTGATAAACCACAAACTCCCCATATTGATTACGGATCGTATGGATGCATTTTTCATTCTGGTTGCTCTTGTTAAACTCATACGCCAATTCAAATTTCCCCGTATGGTCGTAGTCCACGCGTTCCACCGTCCCAGATACCGGGAAAAACTGATAATGGATGTCTAGAGGTGACAAAAAAATGGCGATATATAAAGTCCCATCCTCCCGCTCCTTTATTTTCATGATCCGTCCATACGCAGGTGAGTATACCTTATTGTCGTCGTCTGCACTATATTCGCGCTCACCGGGATAACGATAGAAGAAGAATCCCAAGGAAACGACAACTAAAATAAGGATCAGTATAACGAAGGCCAACTGCATTTATGTATATGTATATATATAATATATAAACACAAATATGTTTTCCATATCGCAACGAATCAAGACCATTGACTCTGGTACCCTCCGCCTCGCCGTTCTAATAACCCTCTTCGCCTTTGGATTCATCGTGCTCGGACATTTTTTCCCGGGACAAATCCAGGCGATCTTGAAAAAGCCCATCCTCAAAGTCCCGTCCGCCGAACTGGACTGGTGGAGTGTGACCCACATCGTATTCTTCGCGATAATGGCCTTCTTGTTCCCCGACCATCTGTTTGAATTATTCATTTTAGGGATTTTCTGGGAGATCATAGAGGACGGACTCTCGCCGAGGGAGAACAAGGGACTCGTAACTTGCAATAAAGAGTACAAGAACAGTTGGTTAAACACGTTCAAAGTGATGTGGTGTGATAATATCGCGAGGGAGAAGGATTACTGGTATGGAAAGTGGGACGATGTATTCAGTAACACACTCGGACTGTTGATCGGACACTTCATTCGCACCAACAATTTGCACCCATTCCGTAAATAATATCTTCTGTATAGTAGTTTATGGGTAATCGCGAATTGGCGCAATCCATATTGGAAATGGACCAAATACTATTGGATACAGTGACTATTGATGGAATGGATGCCGCATGTAAAATGCTGTTGGAATGCCATGAAGGAGTATACGATTATCTAGGTGCGCCGCACAACAAACAGGCGATGCCTCTACCCGATTACAGACCACCGTTGTTCGTCAAGAATTTCGGTAGTATTATATTTAGCGAACGACTGTTTCATCCGTATATGACCGAGACGATGAGATATAAAAGCGCGCAATTAGTCCTGATGGAAGAGCGTTTATTGGCGTTGAACGATATGATTCGGCTTCAATCCAAAGGTAATCGGTCAAAGCAAATATTTATATGGTATCTAGATAAAATCAATGAATGGATAACAAAATATATTTTTATATAGTATATGTCCGCAAATGGAGAGGATGAAGAGGAAGAAAAATATGAGGGGTATTTCGGTGTTAAACTTCCGTCGTTATCCCTAGGAGTTGAGCTTTCACCTGAGAATGCGTTTGTATTAAGATATTCAGTATCGGTGTTTAGCCATTGGTTTTTAGTAAAGCATCTATTGCGCGCACAATTTGGAAGTAAAAATGTGGATAGAGTAGGTTTTGATATATTTTACATGCTTCTTGAGGGTATACAGGTTGATGATGATAATAAATTACACTTTGACACCCAAACAGTTTTTAACCGTGCACTGTGGTTGATATTGCCTGATATAATGTATAGGGTTTCAGAGGACGTGAGGAGACGCTTCCTACCTTCCAAAAATAAGGGAGGTGGAATACACTCAGAATTATTGGTTGAGGAGGTTTCAGCAGATAAAGGTATGCCTATTCCAAATGGTTATATCTTATACAGTGTCAATGGACCAGATGATGCGATGTATAAATTAATGAAACACTTCATACCACATGCAAATATGGACGCAATGATAAACGAATTGATAGATAAAATGAAAAACTACAATAACTATGCAGACTTTATAAGAGAAGAACCGGAGTTAATTCATACATTTGTGACAAAACTGGCCTTATATATGAAAATCAAGAGCAAAAGGAATAGATCTACACGATCTACACGATCCACAAGATCTACACGATCCACAATATCTAGTAGAAGAACTCGATCAGCTAGATTTTAGCCCGCATGGCCCACAGTGATCCACATTGGAACGATCAATCCGAGCATTGATCTTCTTGTCACACGTTTCTATACTCCAGCGACCAACCGGTGACTGCGTCTTTTTTACTTCGGCGCCTTTAAGACTGACCTGCGTCAGCACTTCATAGTCTTGGATCCTCCAGCGACCAACCTGCGTCGGTAGATCTCTCGGTAGTACCCTGGAAATAATTCTAGCAAATAGTCCGTTCATTTTTTTGTACTGTTAATAACAATCTAAACTGAGCGAATCAATTTTATCTTATACGACAAAATTGAACCTATATTATGTAAGTATATCACATAACATAGATAATAATGGAAAATAATTTGAAAGCGATGTTGACGGAGATACTGGCAACCAGTTCCATGAAGGATACCGCCGCCAAGTTGAACCTGGCACCAGGTACGGTCGCGCGATGGATAGAACTGGATAACATTCCGCCACAATACACATTTGACCTCATGCGAATCCTAGGAAAGGAAGTCAATTACCCAGACTACAAATCCTCAGCGAAAGATCAGTTCTTCACCCCCGATCAAGTGACACGCAAGTGTTGGACCATATTTAACGAAGTCACCAAAGTCAATCCCGCCGAATATACGTTTATAGAGCCATCCGCCGGCGACGGTGCCTTCCTCAAGGTTCTCCCACAAGGTACGATTGCCATGGATGTAGAGCCACGCAAGGAGCGCATAACACGACAAGACTATCTGACATGGACGCCGCCGCCAACCAATCAAAATAACAAAAACAAATACATAGTTTTCGGAAACCCCCCATTCGGTCTCCGCGGACACGTCGCGCTCAATTTCATCAACCATTCGCACAAGTTCGCGGATTATGTGTGTTTCGTTCTACCCCAGTTGTTTGAGAGTGACGGAAAGGGCTCACCCAGAAAGCGAGTCAAAGGATACAACCTGATCTATAGCGAAAAGGTCTCCGCGCCATTCTACACACCGGAAAATACGACTGTGGACGTGAACGGCGTATTCCAGATCTGGTCCAAGCACACCAGTGACCCAAAATACACCATCGCCGTCGCAGCACAAGACGAAGTAAAGATCTATTCACTGTCGGACGGCGGGACGGTGGCGACCACTAGGAATAAAAAGATGCTGGATAAGTGTGATGTCTATCTACCATCCACCTGTTTCGGTAAGGATACGATGCGCGCGTATGAGTCATTTGAAGCATTGCCGGGTAGAAAAGGCTATGGTATCGTATTCTTGAAGAACAAGGCTCAACACATGGAAAAAAGTAGAGGGATTGATTGGAGCGCCGTCGCGTTCCTCTCTACAAACTCCGCATATAATTTAAGAACATCATTGATTATGGACGCATTTACCCCCCATTCAAGGGTTTAGACAGACAAATATTTTTATAAAAATATACCTATATGATATAGATGAACGTTAAACCGAAAGACGGAACAGGAATATACAAATATAAAGATGGAAGTGTTTATGACGGACAATGGAAGGGAGGCAAACGCCACGGAAAAGGAAAATACGAATATAAAGATAAAGATGGAACTTTTTATGAAGGAGAATGGAAACAGGATAAGCAACATGGAACGGGAACGTTTGAACAGGGAGGCGTAAAATATGTAGGAGATTTCGTTAATAACATGTTGGAAGGTAAAGGAACTTTAACCAAACTTGGCGGCCCTACCTACGTCGGAGATTTTGTTCGCGACGAGTTTGAAGGCAATGGAAATTTACACAAGTCCAACGGCGACAAATACGTCGGAGAATTTAAAAATGGCACACTACATGGTAATGGAACATATACTTGGATGAATGGCGATGTATATACAGGCGAGCACGCAGGTGGCTTACGGAATGGAAATGGTAAAATGACCTATTCGGACGGAACTATTACGGCGGGTATTTGGGTTAAAGGAAAATGTACGCAGGAATATCCAAAGCTGAAGGTTACAAAATCGGCATTCAATGATTGTGAGGACGTTTTTTTTACGGATCCGATAGTAACTGGCGACATAATCGTATTACATAACCAAACGGTAAAAAAATATATGTTTGACACGGATACAACGATTGGCTTGGATACGAAACAGAACACTCCGAACATATGCACCTACATGTTTTTAAAGTCTAGTTTTGACAAATACATTAAGGCGGGAAAAACATCCAACCCTAATACACGTGAGACTATGACGGAAGATAATTGTAAAACATATCTTTTAATTATTATTGACGAGGACGAGTCAAAACCCAAGTCTAGGTCTCCAATGTTACGTGCTAGGTCCAGGTCTAGGTCCAAGTCTGAGGGAGGAAAACGGACCAGGCGCCGGGTTTACATCTAGCTGCGGTGGATCGCATGGAATTTGCTATTTACGGGATCACCCGATGAATGAAGGCGCCGAGTTCCTCAAGGGTAGTGGTATCATTTATTTTTATGCAATTTCCGATGGTAATCAAGGCCTCATTGATGTTTGGTGAAGTATCTAGCTTGAATGCACCCTCGCCCTTTCGCCAGGTCGCGGTCTTGCTCGGAAAATAGGGCGCACACTTATGTCCGCTCTTGTAATGCTCTTCAGTGAAATTCGGGAACAACGACAGATAAATATGGGCGGGAGCGATATCCACAAACGCAATGAACTCCGCCTTCCAAGGATGCTCGCCCAGCTCGTGTTGGAACGACGTCATACTGATACCTAGGCGCGCGGTCTTGATCTCCACGGAACGCCCCTTGATTCGCCCATCGCCGTCCGTACCCCCGCCCTTGTGCTTGGTTTTGGCTCCATCAATGCTGGATTCAATACCCAGGTTTTCACAGATTTTCTGGATCAGGTTCTCCCCGACGTTCCCGACGTTATTGGATTCTAGTTCGGCGATGTACTTGTACTTGCTATCCTTCCAGATGTTGGCGGCCTCCTCCTTCTGGCGCTGGACGTCAATCGCGGATACGAGTAGATCGGATGGATTCATGTTGTTGTTAATGCAAGTAAATAAGGCAGTAGAAGTTTGAATCAATTTTACCGAGTTTTGTACTTTTTTTATACACATAGGATATAGGACGAATGAATATAAATGTCTATAGTACATTGATCTTATCGGTGACGATACAAGCAATTATCGGTATAGTAGATATATTAGTGGTACTCCTTAAAGTACCTTCCAAAATATTTATTTTGAAGCAACTCTTAATCATGGAGGTAATCGTACAGATTATAGAAGGTTCATTTTATTCGTATTGGTTATACAATTTTAATGCGATTACAAATATCACACCGAGGAGGTATGCGGACTGGTCTCTAACAACACCCACAATGTTGATAACGCTAATATTCTATTTAATATTCTTACAATACAGAGAACTAGGACGGTCTCATGAACTGGAGTTCTTTGACTTATTCCAAAAAAACCTCACCCCCCTAACGAACATCCTATCGCTGAATTGGCTCATGCTCTTTTTCGGATATTTAAGTGAAATCAAACTACTACCAACCACACCTGCGGTTCTAATGGGCTTCGTTCCATTCCTCGTGTATTTCTATATGATCTATGCGAAGTATGCAGTCAAAAGTGCCGATGGATACAAGATATTCGGATACTTCTTATTCTTTTGGTCGCTTTATGGAGTAGCTGCGTTGCTACCATACAGCATAAAAAATATGAGCTATAATATTCTGGATCTGTTCTCTAAGAATTTCTTTAGTGTGTTTTTGGCGTACAATATATTATCAAATATTTGAGAGCGCGCGCGCGTTTTCATTTTTTATAGTGGTATAGTATATACCGAATACAATGAACTCTAAGGCGATACAGTCGGTAGTGATTTTAGCTATAATCGCGTTTATTGTCGCGTATCTACAGAAGATGAAAACATGCGAGTGCGTAGACAAGACGCTAGTGAAGCGCCTGGAATATACGGAGCTGGCGATCGCGGGTGTGATTTCCATTGGACTCATCGCGAATATTGTCACGAATGGTAAGGTACCACTGAAGTCGTTTGTTGAGAAGAATTTTGCGCTGACTGGTGCATTGGTGGCGATCATCATCACATTGTACGGATATTTAGCGTTTTTGGTATACAATTATAGCGTGGACGCGACAGGGTGCAAATGCGCGGACCACACGGCGAAGTATTTTCTCTATACCCAAGGCGCATTGTATGCAATTATGGTCGGTATGGTCGCGCTGCTTATTCCTATTATTATGATGAAGTAAATAGTTTCATATATACACGTATAGTATATATGAATAAAACGAAAAGTTATAGGAAAAAGCGCCGGAAGACACAACGTAGGCGAAGAAAGCAAATGCTAGGTGGGTCAATAGAAATAGGCAGTCTTACTACTGGAAATAAAGGAACGTTTGAATTTGAAATGATGAATATAGAGGATTTGGGAAATAACCGAAAGGCATATGAAGATCATATACGCAAGTTTGGATGTTCTTTTTTGGATAGCAGTGATATAGATGTTATACTTGATTCATATCTGGATACAAAAGATTACGCACTAGATAGTGGAATTCGCAGATATGCAGATAATACTCATCATAACAAAGTATTCTTCTTGTATTTTGTTGAACCTTCTGATTTTCCTTTTACTCCGCCAACTAAAACTATGATCGGTTTTATATCTTGCAGTATTTATATACCTAGAAATATATGTTATGTTAAGTGGGAATGTTCGAACGCGAAAGTTATAAAAAAACTTGTTACTGTTGGAGATCGTCGCGTAGAAAGGGCATCTCACGTATTACAAGCATTTTTTATAAACTATTTGGCTAGTATGGGAGTAACTGCTATATATAAACAATTACGTACTTACGATCATCCTGAAAATGAGTATGGTGACACACGTATACCGATTTATGATATAATGCTATATAATCTAAAAACCGGATTTCAGCTTCATAAACGTCGTCAAGAACACGACAGAGCGAATCTTGCTTTTTTAGAATTGCGAAACGATCATTATAGTACGTTTGATATCAGGCAATTTAATGGAGTTCATCCAACTCGTTTAGGTCAAAGTAGTTATTATACAGGGTTAAATGAATTAGTGGAAATGTTACGCGATGCACGACAATATGAATCAGAAAAAACAGTTGTTAAAATCAATAGAATGATCCGTCATATCGTTAGAGACAATGATATCGATAACGATAACGACAACGACAACGATAACGATAACGATAGCGACAATGATAGCGACAATGATAGCGACGACGGTTACAGCCATATTAAACAGCTAATGTACATGCGTGACCTATGTAATACGCTAAATATGACGGTACAGCCTTTATTATTCTCTCTTGGAAAACCCAAACCAAAAAAAGAAGAGACAGTTTTACCGCGTGATAAAGCAGAAAGTCGCAAAAGTCTGAAATCTCATTTTACTCGGTAATAAATAGAATTATTTCATATGTAATTACAATAATTATATATGATTCTTAATTAGTCGGGGATGCCGACGAAGTCGTTAACCCCCCTAAAAAGTACTCTTTCACAAAACGACGAGGATGGGGTTAGGGGGTAGCGCCTCCGGCGCAGATGAAAACGAAGTTTTCAAGAACCGTTGGTTCCCCCTATAAGGTACTTCTCCATAAACTCCTCACGAACCATCACGGTGACCCCATGCTTCTTCGCATCCGCAACTTTCCCACTCGTCTCGTTCATATCTTTCACTAAAACCGCGAATGTATTCTTACTAACACCCGATCCCATTTTCGCACCAAGCCCCTTCAACTTCTCTTCTAAATCCTTATCACGGAATCCGGTAAGTACAATCGTCTTACCGAACAACGGGTGGCTCTCATCAACCACCGCAGGCGTTGCGACCTTAATCTTCAGCTTATCCGTCAGCCCACATTCCTCCAAGAATTTCAAGAACTCCGGAATATGACTTACGAACGCCTCTGCGGATTTCTTCTCAATACCATCAATCGCCACCAGTTTCGCCACGTTCCGCTCGCCCTCCTCAAACACCGTCGGGTATTCCGCTAAAATCACTTCCGCGCGCTTGGTGCTAAACCCACGGCCCAACTTGTTGGACTTCGCCATGATCGTCGCAAGGGAGGCAGCAGCGACCTTATCTCGGATTCCTTCCATCAGCTTGGTCGCCGTTTTGTCCTGGAAGCCCTCCACCTTCAAAAAGTCCGCCTTCTCCATCCGCAAAATCTTCGGCACACTGTCAAACCCCGCCGCGATCAACTTATCCACACTTCCCGGACCCATACCATCTACTTCAATACCCTTAAAGAATCCCGTGATATTCTTCTCCAATACCACGGCATTTCCCGTCGCATCCTTCAACATCACATCAACATGCGTCTCGTTCCAAACATACTCCTCGCCAGGCATCTTCGCATGAACGGCCGGCGTGGTAACGGACTGGATCTTGGGAATCACATCGCCCGACCGGATGATCTGGATGATGGCACCAATACCGATCTTGTTCTCCTCTATAAACGCAGCATTGAATCCTGTGGCGAACTGGATTGTCACACCACCCAGTTTGACGGGCATGATCTGGACGCGGGGCTTCAAGTATCCGTCCTTACTGGCGGTCCAAATGACGTCAACCACCTGGGATTCGGCCATCTGGTCCGAGAGCACCATCTTGAATGCAAACGAATGGTCGGGATTACCCGTCGCACGGGGATGGACGTTGTCGTCGGAAACAATGACACCATCAATCTCATAAGCATAATTCTTACGCCAATCCTGTAAGACTTCCGACATGTACTCGTTGGAGATCGTCGGCACATTCCGGTGTTGGACTACATCCACGTTCATGGTCTCCAGTAGCGCCATCTGCTCCGATGGTTTCAGCCCAGCGGGTTTGATAACCTCATATGCCAAAAATCGGAGGTCCTCTATCCGCCCATCGTGGGTCTTCTGGTTCACTATGCCGGCAACCAGATTACGGGGATTCGCGAACTTATCGGCGTACTTTTCTAGGAACACCGTCTTAGGTATAATGAACTCACCGCGGATGACAATATCCTTTTTATTTGTGGGAAGCTTCAGCTTAGGAATCATCGCGCTGATATCCTGACCGACCTTGCCATCGCCACGAGTATAGAGCTTGGGTTTCGGTCCCTCTGTGGAGAACATACCACTGACTCCGTCCAACTTACAGGACAGCTCGTAAGGGCCCTTGTACTTCGCAGACCACGATACAACAACATTCGTGTCGGGCTTGATTTTATCCATGGATGCCATCTCATAGGGAAGTTTCGTCTTGTTCTTACCCGAATCTATCTCGGCGCCCACATCGGCGAGTGCGGGATTATTGGGATACTTGGACTTCAAATATCCATGGACGATATCAAATTCGTTGTCGGTCATTATGGGGACACCATGGCAGTGGAACGCGACGTTCGCAGCGGTAATCATCGCGGCAATCTGATCCTCCCCTAGAGCATCCAGGACTTTGATTCCATCCTTCTTGAATGCTTCAATGTCCTTTGGGTCTATTTTCTTCCTGTCGCACTTGAGCGCTGCATCTGCTGCAGCTACTTTAGGCTCTGCCTCTACAGCTACCGCTTTAACCTTTGGTTTTGGCTTCGCCTTTACCTTTACCTTTACTACCGCCTCTTGCGGTACTGCTGCCTCCGCCGGTGCCACTAAAACTTCTGGCGATTTTACCTTCGGTTGTACCTCTGGCGATTTTACCTTCGGCTGTACCTCCGCCGGTGCTACTACCTCTTCCGGCGGTACCTCCGGTGCTGCTACTACTGCGTCGGGTTGTACTACCTTCGGCTTTAATTTCCGTGTCTTTTTACCCGAAGGAACTGCATCTGTAGGCACCGGTGCAAATCCAGCCAGTGGAACGACAGCATCTCCACTCAGACGCTCCATCGGCTGCTTGTATTCCATACCCAAGAAATCAAAGATAGATTTCTCATCGGGAAACACCTGCGCCACGCGATCGCCCTTCTTCCGGTTCTCCATTACCGACATACCATGCTCGTTCAGCGTATAGTTCATGGAGAGCGCACGCTCGCGCATCGTCGTGTTGAATTCCTTGCTTCCGGTAAAATACAGCACAGCGAATGGATACTCCTCTGGGCTAGTATAAAGGAAATCCACACGGCGAACATACTCGGCATTCGGCAACTTGGCTATGACGAGGCACTTCGCATTACCACGCGATAAGATCTCCACAATAATACCCCGCTTCACCAGTTCATCAACAAATACGCGAAAAACATCCGGATCCGACGACGTAATGCACACATCAATGTCACCAGATGTCGCCAATCCGCGACGGTAGCTCCCGACGATCTCAAACTTGGCATCCGCTACCGCAGGAAACGACTCCTTGAAAATCGCCTCATACTCCTGAATCTCCGAGCGCGGAATGCGCTTAAGAATATCCTTATAGTATTTGAGCCCCAACCGCTGCTTCGCATTGAGAACATCCGATTGTTTGCTTTCCAGTTCTTCTATAGTTAGTATCCCAGCATCAACCAGTTCCTCCGCCTTCTTCTCACCGACACCATAAATATTGGCGAACACATCCATCGCCTGCTTCTTACTGATGAGGTCCTTATGTTCCTCCATAATTCGTAGTGTACCGGTCGCGTTGAAATCAACGAGTTTTTGATAGATGGTGGTGCCGATCCCTTTCATACCCTTCAACTGAGCCGGATCGGTAATATCGCCGGGATACGATGCAATGGTCTCTTTAGCATTTGCATATGCACGAGCGCGCATGATATCCTTCCGCTTCCGCATTATAAACCCCAGTGTATCCATCAGTTCAATGAACTTCTCATTTAATTTAGGCATGTCCGGTTTTACTATTATTGGCGTAGTTTTTATATTGATTTTCCGTTTCTTTTCCGTCGGGGACTTTAGAGGTTCCGCGTTTTTTCGCCTGGTGTATTTCCGTTTAGGTTTAATTACCGCAGAAGGCGCGACTATAGGTATATTTTCAACCATTTGCGGTTGGACCATTGGCGGTTGGACCATTGGTGGTTGGACCATTTGCGGTTGGACCATTGGTGGTTGTTTTCGCGTGTATTTGCGTTTTATTGGTTTGCCATCTGCTTGCGTTACTGCTTCTGCGGGTGCTTCTACCGGTGCTTCCGCTGGCGCAACTATTCGTTTCGTATATTTACGTTTCGGCGCATCCGGATCCCGTTTCTTATATGTCCGCTTCGGTTTCGGAACCGGATCCATTTTTATTATATATAATAGAACTATAAATTTTCTACTTCTAAATTATAATGGGAAACTCGTTTCAATTAAGCGCATCGCCTTTAGAAGTAATTTTATTCGTACTCTTCGTTGCATATTTGGTCTTTCAGCCATCCACGCCCCCCGTTCTGACACCGTTTGTTGATAATCTCTTCGCGACGATTGTCATTATATCCTTTGCCTTGTATATGTTCTTATACATGCACCCCGTTTTAGGAGTTCTCGGCATTTTCGTCGCCTACGAGCTCATCCGCCGCACATCCACAAAGACTATGACGATTATGCAATATTCCCCCGAGCAGCCAGTCAAGGACATGGAGATGAAGCGGATGAACCCGCCGAAGGAGAGGACGCTGGAAGAGGCGATGGTTGCGAAGATGGCGCCGGTAAGTGATGGTGGCGTAATTGTTACGGATTACCAACCGGTGGCCGACGACGTGCGCGGCGCGTCTATGATTTAGGTGTATACCATACGCCATCAAAGTTTTGATACACATTATCCGCATTACCGCGATACAGCATGATCCATAGAGAACAATTGCCCGTGTTACAAACAATATGCTTGCATTTCCCCATTAGAATCGTTATCGCGAGATACTTCTTGGAAAACTCGTAGTTATATTGGGGATCAACAAGATCTACCGAACTAACCCGCTTACTCATATGGCGAATATCATGCTTTAAATAGAATGAATCCGGAAATTCCGAACTCATTCTATGAATAAATTCAGTTTCATCACTCTGTATTAAGAAGCGAACGCCAGGTTGTTTCGCTTGGACTTCACGCGCTTTAAATACAAACTCATCGTATCCGCATAGTTTTGTTTCTATGACTTTATCGTTTCCTCTATAAAATAGCAGGCAGATGTTCTCATAGTCGGTGATTTGATACCTGGATTCCATATCCGAAACTATACCTCTGATTTCCGCGGTCGGTGTGAAATACCTACGCACCAGTTGTCCGAGTTGATCGTATTGCAATTCAGTATAGTCCTTCCATTGGTGTCGGTGATGGAAATCAATTGGAAGCTCAGTTTGGAAAGCAAAGTCATCACATTCTGGTTCAAAATAATGGCGGGTGATATCACCTTCCAATCCTACTGGTTTATACCAATCAAATGAATCGGAGCTATCCACGTATTCCGGTAACGCCCCATATTGATTGCAAAACTGTGAGATATGATCCAATATAATACTACAACAAGAGAAGAACCCGTGTTTATGAGATACCGTTATATACATAAAAATTGTATTTTTATGTATTTTATTCATTATAAAGTCTCTTTTTTATATAGTTTGTATAAATATCCGGCGACAAATAATGGGAACAGGGGGTAGAATAAAAACATATTATATGTAATAGAACGCATTACACTTCGTATCAAATCATCCGTCTCATATGTGCTACCCATTACATCAGTAATTATATTTTTGCGCGTGACAGCCAACGTTATAGAGTATACTATCCACGCAGTTACAAAAATGCCAGCTGCATCTCCGGATTTAAATGTGGACGGCACAACAAACAAAATAAATAAGGATAATAATATGAATCCAATTATTCCTTCATATAAGTGCATTCGCTCTAAAGTCGGTTTTGCATCATTATTGAATTTTAACAAGAGTGATTGTAATATACGTTTGTATACGGATGTAATTCCGAAATAGAATAAACCGGATAATATAATACCAGCGAGTGTATATGCAATCGGATTTGCAATGTCTATCTTAGAATCGGCGTTACTCGGGTCAATATCAATTAACCGTAGCGCGCTCTTTTCCTTTCCATGGCGTAGAGGGGTGCACTTGATACCATTCCCTTCCAACATGTTTTTCAGGTATCCCTCGGATACACCCCCGCTACCGCCACCCGAGTGGTGTGTCGGATACTCAGTCTTAGTGTGTTTGTCAACGGCATCTTGGAGTGTCTTCATCTGCCCTTGTAACTTGGCAACTGTCTCTTCCACACTACCTTTTACACAACTGGCGCCCTCTACTATTGGGTCCCCATCCTTCAAGATGCGCGTATTTATTATAATGGGTGTTTTAAAAACGGCAATATTGGTACCCTTGTATTCAAAGTCACCATTTTGCGGGAGAAGAGTATTTAAATTTACTTCTAAACTTTCGCCTGGGTTTGCTAATATCATACGATCAATCATATTTGGATTGGATGATTTGTCGGTTTTCAGGGGAAAGTAAAGAAGTAGTGGACCATCGTAGTTGGTTGCAAGCGTGTGTTCTATGCATATTTCGCCGTCATATCCAGTTATAGAAGGCTTATGTATGTATAGTTTTTTGGATATATACTGTTTACCATCTGCAAACGTCACGTTTGGCTCATTCGGTTTCCCATGAAATTCAAATTCTGATGGACTTGATTTTATTGTTAAAGTATTACCATATGAATAATTCATCCGACGATATATTTTATATATAGAAAACATTTACACTATTGGAGATTTGGCTCAATAAATCTGATGTGAACGGGCATGTTATATTTCTATTATTTCGCCATTACTGCGTATTTCTTTGGTGGTTCCTAATGGCGTATTTTCTATATAGACTATTGATCTACTACCGTCTTCTTCCGGATGATCTATCTTAGTGCATTTGCGTTTTTCAGCAGCCAATTGTTTCACCAGGTATCCGATCTTGGTATGTAGTATATGTTTTTCTATGATAATCGGTATTTTTTGTCTGGTTTGCGAATCCATTCTATATTTTATAATAATATATTATAAAATATTTATAAAACTTCTGTTACTCCGAGTTGTATACCAATAAACTCCTCTGGTTTAATTTCCTCATTTACGCAAACACTATCAACTGTGTTTGATTTTGCAAAATCATCCAAAAATGCAAGTGTGCCTATATCAGAAGATGCGTTATGTGTGAGTATTAATTTAATAAATGGCGCAATGACGTCGGATAGTTTCTTTGGAGTGCCATCAATTGTATATTCTAATTCTTTGAATATCTTCTCTAGATTGGAATTCTCAAATAAACCAAGCACGTTTTTATATTCAGGGTTACTTAATATGGCGGCTATACATGGGATCTTTTCTCTCTCCACAATAAAACTCCTGACTTTTATATTAAAGTTATCCTTTATTGCGTTTATATCTGTCGATAAAGTTTGATTTTTATCAATAAATCTTGATAACTTTTGATTTGTTCCGTGTATTGTTTTTCTTAGCTCGTCAATCTCAGCTGATTTTTTATCATCCCTAATTTTTTTAATGTATATATCTAATGGTAATATTCTTTTAAACTCAGCTGCGTATTTGATAGACATGCCGTTTAATCCATTGGTTTCATCAAGTGCTCCTAGATTTTTAAATGCGGTATCCCACTGTTCTTTAAGCTTTTCTTCAGTATACAAAGAAGTACTAAGAGTTTTTGTATTGTTTATAATAACATTTAAATAACCTGCTGTGCTTAATCCGGGTTTTATAATAGAGAAGGCTAGATCATTGTAGGATTCAATTGACTTCCATAATTGTATAAATCGGTTAATGTTTATATATGGAATCTTCGGCTCATTTTTGACCTCGCCGGTAACATTCAATACACAAAATAAACCCAATACACCTTCATCTTCAAAATTAGTTGTACCTGCATTGGTTCTTACCCATTCCATAATTTCGGAATATTCGTATTTCTGTGGGTTCGTTTTTTGTTGAAAACACTTGTTGTGCGTCGGACAATAGTCGTCTATGCAACCATTCCATATTGGTGGCGCATAATATAAACAATCCGAATTCCTATTATTCAATATGTATTTTACGTCGTTGCGAAGATCATCCAGCGTCTTGTTAATATATTTACCTTCTATATTTCGTTGTTTTATTATCTCGCCTGCTTTATAACTCAGCACATACGGTTCGCACGATCTTGTCATTTCATCTGCTGTACTAAGTAATTCTGTATAATATGATACAATAGTTCCTTCATCGCCATTGGGAATTGTACCTTTAGGGTCAAATAAGGATTTTAATATATCTATTCGCTTATTAATTATTTCGATAAACGCAGTATCGAAAGCTCCTCGCCCTGCGGTTGTATTCACGTTTAATTGTTCGCCGTCTAATGATATCTGGGTATCGCTCTTTCTGACCAATTCTACCCCAATAAAACCTTTTATAAATTCCATATCCACATCTCTTACTGTATTTGACGTATAATCACTGTTATTTTTCTGTTGTTTGATTATATACTTTGTAATATTTATTGAAAGTTGTGTAACTAAACGCGCAGGCTCAGACAACTTCCATAACCAATGCGCAGCACGGCGTAGATTTTTATTATCCATATTATACGTCTCTTTAAAATTGTATATATATTTTAACATATCTCTGTGTTTTATGTATTTGCTAATTTTTTGCATAACCTCATCTGGAATGGGTAGGTTAACATTTTGTATTTCCTTTTCGTAATTTAAAGGGAAATTCCCGAGACTCTTGTTAATCTCATCTCTATAATAATAATCCTTCTTTAATTTCAATAATTTTAAAAAGTCTTGTGCTGAACTTAGTTGAAATTCATTTTCAATGCCTGCAAAATCGCCAATAAACAGATTAATGGGTTTTGTCACGCCATTGCCAGTTACTTGGATATGTATGATTAAATGACTTCTTGAACTTACTATATTATTTGTAGTTGCTTTAATGTGCCTTATATTCATTTTATCTTTTAAACTATCTATAAAATCATTCGGAACCGTTCTATCATTACCAATATTTGTGGTTACTGAATCCGTTGGAATCTGTGATACGAGGTTGCTTCCAAATTCTTTCATCTTTACGTTTATTCGTTTATAATCCGCATTAGCAAGTATAATATCATATAGAAGCTCTATTAAAATACCAGGCTTGCCTCCGCCTTTTGTATTTTCAACGTTTGAGTATATAAGCGATGTCGTTTTTCCAGAACCGCTTCTACCATAACCAATTATAAATATTGGTTTTCCGTTTATCATGCTATCTTTTAACTCACTTGATATCATGTTCGCATCGGTTTTATTACTGGCATAAGTATTTTTATTGAATGGTAGTAATATACGGTTATATTTTCCGAATATAAATTGATCTGTTATACTTGGCTTAGGTGACATAGCAATTACACCAGAATCATCATAAAAAGGCGATTTCGTATTTCTATATTGTAAAAATAGAAAACTAGGGTCTGTCGCATCATCAAATCTTAGATTGAATCTTTTGTTATAATTTGACATAGGGTCTTTTTTATTCTCTAATATCCCTTTTATTTTATGGTCTGCTATTTTCAAAAATGATACCAATTTAGTTTTGTCTTGTTTCTGTATTTTTTCTGTATTATCTTGTATTAGTATTTCATATGGAGAAATGTCATTTGGAGTAGTATTCTTTGGTTTTTTAATAGAATCTATGTATGAGCTATAGTTTTTAAATTTACTCGCTAGTATATCCATGTATTTATTAATGTATAGCCGTTGTATAATTTCTATAGGGATCGTACTCTTAGACAGAGCATCTAGATCAGTATTCCTTAGTAATGCGTAATAGTATGATATAAAATCTAATATGTGACAGAAATGGCGACCGGTAACACTTGCAGGTTCTATAATCTGCAAACGCTCAGTTAATATTGTATGCTTTGAGTCAATCGCATCTCGTATAGTTTTGTGTAACTCCTGCATCAATGGACTTTTAGTTGTATCGTCTGCGTATTTATTTATTAGAGTCATATCAACGGTGACAAATTCTAAAAAGGTTTTTCTTTGATCTTTATCAATTCCGTTAAAATTTGCTGCATTCAGTGCATTTAATCCGACAAATAATGGCTCACGGTATACGTACGCTTGTGTTTCTTTTATAAACCCCTTCAATGTATCCGCTGTTCCTAAGTTAAGATCAAATATACCGCCTCCCTTTGCGGATCCGCCATTAAATATTTGTCCTGGTATTCCACCGATTTCATTGGCAATCGCGTTATATTCACTATCCTTAGCATCAAATGTGGGCTTAGGCTGAGGTGTCGCTCTTGTCCTTTGGTTTGCAATTATTTTTGACACTTTGAGTTCTGAAGCTTGTGCTTTTTCTACTTGTTTTGCTATTCGGGTGCTACGTTCGCGCGGTGGAACTTGTTGGGTTTTTCCTTTGGTCGTGGCAGCAGCGGGTGAGGCAGCAGGTGCGGGTGCGGGTGAGGCAGCAGGTAAGGGTGCGGGTGAGGCAGCAGTAGCAGGTGCGGGTGCGGGTGCGGGTGCAGGTGCGGGTGAGGCAGCAGGTAAGGGTGCGGGTGCGGGTGCAGTAGCAGGTG
>Ga0247832_1000034_pt1 | contig 218538 bp, 150 predicted proteins | sample LaCruzMarch2015__10_FD_192407 | JGI IMG/M metagenome (GOLD analysis project Ga0247832, IMG submission 192407) | Freshwater microbial communities from meromictic Lake La Cruz, Castile-La Mancha, Spain - LaCruzMarch2015_4m | ecosystem: Environmental > Aquatic > Freshwater > Lake | place: Spain...
GGTGTTCCCACTCTTAGCCCATTCGAAGCCTTTCGCGATGGTCGGTGCTTCGTCTGCAACGATCTTGGCTTGGATCGAGACGGACTTGGGGGGATTATTGCCGTCTCGCTGAAGCATCGGGCCAAGTTTCTTGGCGTTATCCGTAAGCTGCTTCAGGCATGCGTCGACGAACAGATACGACGCATCGATGCGCCGTTGATAACTGGCGTAAGAGTAGGACTCGACGAGGATCCCGATTTTGCCACGGAGCCCCATGTACTCGGTCGAGTAACGAGGCTCATGTCCAAACGACTCCCAACGTTTGTGATCGGAGCTAAAATTGCCGTAATAGAATGTCGGAAATCCTTGGACACCCAATTCCTTGGTTATGGTTGGCAGCATCTCGCTTCGCATCCATTGGACAAGATTCTGATTGGCGGCTGGATTGTGTGGGATGTCGTAGGTTAGGTCGTATTGGTGGAGCGAACCGTTGGTTGTGTGTGTGTCGATCAACACATCGACATCCCATGAGTCTAACATTCGAACCAACGAACGGACCTCGGGTGTATCGAGTTTGATAAAGTCGCGATTGAGATCTAGCCCCATTGCGTTCTCGCGGGTTCCCATGCCTAGTTCGGGACCTTCCTGACCAGGCCGATGCAAGGTTCCGACGCGTTCGTTGCCATCGGCGTTGAAGTTGGGCACGAAAACCAGAACCGCTCGATCAAGAAATTTCGGCGTGGAATCCGCGAGCAAATCGCGAGCAAGGGCCAGGAGGGCTTCTTTTCCGTCACTTTCGCCGCTGTGTATGCCGCCGAGCAGTACGATCACGAGCCGACCGTCCGAAGGTGCCAGCGGAAGGATCGGTTTCTCTTCTCGGGCGAGAATGAGAGCTTGGATAGGGCGGTCTTCGGTGGTCGCTCCAATCTTCATTTGAGAAGCAAACGGGCTAGCATCATCAAGCTTTTGAAGGAAATCGAGCACTTCCAGTTCGCGGGCGGTACCAAGATAATTCGACTTTTCGGCAACGGTTTGCAGTGCCTTGATGTTCTCCGTGGGAGTGGGTTTCGATGGCGATAATGCTCCCTTTTCTTGACCGAACGCGTTGATTTCGCGTCCTAGAAGGAACAAAGCGGCAATGCAAAACGGAGCGGCCCAGCCGAGAACGACATTACGGCAAATTAGCATGGTAAGCCTTGGGGTTTTCGATTCCAATTTAAGGTATGTGACGGCTACCATGTTTCTAATTGGCCAGGGTAGGTTTTCACGGTTTTGCAATAGTTTAACTGGAAGCCGAGAAAGAGGACAAGGAATGCAAGTCATTCTGAAGACAAGCGCTGGCGATATCACTTTGGAATTGGATTCGGAAGCCGCCCCAAAAACCGTCAGCAACTTTGTGCAATACGCCAAGGAGGGTCATTACGCAGGGACCATTTTCCACCGGGTGATTAAGAGTTTTATGATCCAGGGGGGAGGCTTTGCGCACGGCATGGTTCAAAAAAAGAACCGAGAGCCGATCACGAACGAATCGTCCAATGGCTTATGCAATCTCAAATACACCGTTGCGATGGCCAGGACGAATGCGGCCGATAGCGCTACGGCACAATTCTTTATCAACACCAAAGATAATTTTGGGTTGGACAAAAAAATATGCAAGGACGGTTTCGGGTACTGTGTTTTCGGCCGTGTTGTATCCGGAATGAATGTAGTCGATAGCATCGAAAAAGTTGCGACCCAGAAAATTGGAGGTCACTCCGATGTCCCAATCGAAGACATCGAAATCAATTCTGTTGAAATTTGCGAAGCAGCTTAAGCTCCGTCCTGTGAATGACAGCCATGCTTTGGAACGCATCTCTGACTGGTAGCCTCGTTAACTCGGTACTGGTCTGTTTTGGAGCGGCGGGTTTGGCGGTGACAGTCGGTTTGAGCATGGCATTGCTGACAACTTGCTTCCGAGTGCCGTTGCGACACATTCTCAGCCTGTGCATGCTCAGCTTGATCTTGGTCCCCGTTTATGTGCAAGCGACCGCATGGAGCGCAGGCTTTGGCGTCCAGGGTTGGTTTCGATTGAGCCAAGTCGCGGCCGCGATCTCGCCTGTTAGGGCAATCGCGTCTGTCGTTTGGATACATGGGACAGCCTCCGCTCCCTTTTGCTTTTTACTGTGTTGGCTGGGGCTGAGCCGTGCGATGGATTTCAATACGCGACAAGCGCTGCTTGATTTCGGTCCTTGGGTTGCAGCGACACGGGTTGTTGTTCCAAAGGCTTGGCCTTGGATCGCGGCAAGTGGGCTGTGGACGGTCGCCATGACAGGGAATGATATGGTGGTTACCAATCTATTTCAGGTGCCAACTGTCACCGAATCGGTCTATCAACAAGTCCAGTTCAATGAGTTGCGTGGGTGGTCGATCGGTCTGGCTTGTTCGTTTGCCTGTCTAATCGGTGGGCTAACGATACTCGGGTATTTGCAGTTTGAGCACAGACTAGGAAGCGAAGAAGACAAGGTACAACAGCCATCGCATTTCCAAGCATTTGCATTGCGAGGATTCGCTCGTTGGTTGGGAGCCCTCCTCGCATGGTTGGTGGTTGCCCTCATCGTGTTTTTACCGGTAGCCAACTTGATCATCAAAGCAGGCTGGCAGGCACGCATGGAGGACGAAGTCGTGTCCCGAACCTGGTCGATTTGGACAATGATCCAGTCGGTCGCTCAATCGCGAACTTTTGCCCGTGAGTTTGCATGGAGCATTCAACTTAGCACCTTTTCAACGATCATCGCTTTGATTTTGGCTTGTCTTTTTGTGTGGGCGTGCCGAGGTCGGTGGAAAAACGCAACGATCGTTGGCGTGATGGGGTTCTTGTTGGCTTTGCCGGGTCCTATCGTCAATTTGCTTGTGATTCAGTTGCTCAATCGCTCGGAGTGGAGCTGGCTCCAGTTCCTTGCCGATCGAACACTGATAGGGCCCATTTTGGCGATGCAATGCCGCTGCTTACCGGTGGCTTTCGGAATTGTTTGGATTGCAAAAATGCGTTTCGATCACCGCAATACAACGAACCTCCGAATGGACCAAGGGCTGCCATGGAGGGTGCGAATTTGGATTTGTGCCAAAGCCATGGCAGCCCCATTTTTGGTTGCATCGGTCGTCAGTTTCTTTGTCGCATTTGCGGATTTATCGAGCTATTTGTTGGTTCAACCACCAGGCGTAACGACGGTGGCGATGCGAATGTTTGATCTGCTTCACTATGGGACCAAGAATCAAGAATCAGGCCTAGCACTGATTTTGGTGGCGTTTGGAGTGATTTCTTCGTTTGTCTTGTTGCGCAGAATTGAGTTTGAGTCTTGACGCGAGTTCACTCATTTTGATACAGGCAGACAGTTTTTCAATGCGCAAACCAAACTCAAACGGATCAACCCATGCAAGGATTCAGATCAACGGATCGGGTTGCCGAATTCCGCCGTTGCTCTATTGCATGCATTCTGGCTGTTGCCGCTAGCTTATCTCTGGGTTGCACAGGGCCGCTCAAGGATCCGAACTCGCAAAGCTTATTCGTCAAAGCACGTGACAAACTCTTGCCGAAGTCCGATACGTCCGAGCGGCTGTGGCGACCGGACCTAGCCATCAAGCCCTTCGTGGAATTTCAAGACGAAGACATATTGATCATGCATGTTCGAAACTGTCGCTATCGGACCGAAACCGACTACGACGTACGTCACTACGACATGCGGTTTCCGCTAGCAGATGTTCGCACGTTAGACTTTTTGATTGTCCCTTTTACGAACAACACATTACTGGCCCATACCATGTTCAGCTTTGGCCTGAAGGATGGGCGTCATTTTATCATCTCGGTAGAAGCAAGACTGGATGAGGGGGAATCCTATTCCCCTGTTCGAGGCATCACAAGCAAATTTGAGTTGATGTATGTTATTGGCGATGAACGCGACTTGATACCACTCAGGACGGATGTTCGCAAAGTCGACGTGTTCCTCTACCCAGGTCGAGCGACGCCGGACCAAGTCCAAGATTTACTCGTCGACATGCTGGAGCGAGCGAACAAGTTACAGCGAGTGCCGGAGTACTACGATACGATTAACAACAACTGCACAACGAATCTGGTTAACCACATCAATAAATTGCGGCCTGGCCGAATTCCAAAGGATGTTCGTGTTCTGCTGCCTGGCCATTCGGACAAATTGGCTTATGATCTTGGTTTACTGGACGTCAGCGAGCCGTTTGAAATTGCCAGAAACAACGCACGCATTACGTCGCGAGCTCAGATATTCCGAGACAGTCCGGACTTTTCTGCACGAATCCGAGGAAATTGAAAGGATTGAATAGTAGATCCATTCCATGTTAGAGCCATCCAACCACGATCCGCTCGAATCGCAGAACAAGACTGCGTATGATCGAATGGCTCGATCGGGACATGTACTCGCAACGGTGGCGACGCCCGACGAATTACGTCGACCGCTTGAAACCATCGACGCTTCTGGTTGGCTCGGTGGATCGATTCGAGGCTGGCATGTGTTGTGCCTAGCCGCTGGCGGCGGACGGCACAGCGCTCTTTACCATGCCGCAGGAGCGATTGTGACTGTGGTTGACATCAGCCCTGGCATGTTGGAACTAGATCGACAAATTTCTTTGGAGCTCAAGTTCAACGTGCGATTGATTCAGTGTTCGATGGTGGACATGTCCATGTTGCAAGATGACGAGTTTGATTTGGTCGTCCATCCGGTTAGCACTTGTTATGTCGCGGACGTTGTTCCCGTGTTTGCCGAAGTTGCGCGCGTGTTGAAACCCAACGGGCTCTACATTTCACAACACAAACAACCGACCAACCTCCAAACTTCACTAAACGTTCGCGATGGCAAATACGTCATCGATACCGAAATCGGGCATACTGCCATCCCTGCAAAAGCAGACTCGCTTAACCCGTTGCGGGAACCGAGCACTCTTGAGATTGCGCATAGCCTTGAGTCTCTCTTGGGCGGCATATGCCGGAACGGCATGGTGATTGAAGATGTCGTCGAACCCAATCATGCGAACCGGCTTGCGCTATCCGATACAATGGGGCACCGATGCAGATTTGTTTCGCCCTATCTGCGAATCAAAGCTCGCAAGAAAGGCGTAGCCTTAACTCGCAATAGCTCCCTCATTCTACCCAAGTAGTTTCAAATGAAACCTGACTATGATTCACCGATGGAAGCCGAGTGCAAATACCGGGTCGACAATATCGACGAGACGCGTCGCGCGATCGTTGAATTGAAGGCAAACTTCACCGGTCACGAGCAACATTGCGACACTTACTTGCGCCACCCCTCTCGCGATTTTCGCGACACCGACGAGGCGCTTCGGATTCGTGAAATCGACGGCAAACCATTTGTAACCTACAAAGGACCGAGGCTCGCCGGACCGATGAAAATTCGCCCTGAGATCGAGCTCCCTTTGATTTCGAATACAGTGGATGACTGGATGAAGATCTGGGGACACCTTGGGTTTAACATTGCTTTAGCCGTCAGGAAATCGAGGGACGTTTATCAATTGGCAATGCAAACTGGCAGTGTCACGATTACGTTGGATCATGTCGAATCGTTGGGTGATTTCGTAGAAATCGAACGCATTGTGAGAAATCAAGAAGAGATCGAATCGGCACGGCGGGACATTCAGGAGGTTGCCAAAAGACTGCGACTCTCGAAAATCGAATCTCGCAGCTATCTTGGAATGCTACTGGAACGAGGATAACCGATTCTTCGCGAATCCGAAACCGAAGCGTTCAAAGCCATTAGCCGGTGGTTGAGCAACGGTAGGCGTGGGTTTGCGGCCAAGTTTCCACGCATGCGGGCTTGGTCACGTCACTGGGTGATGAATGCTTGAGCCCAGATTGCATCCGTCTGGTCGAGCGGTGGTTCGGGGAACGATTCGTACAAGTAGTCTTCATAACCGGCCGCGTCGTAGACTCGATCTAAGAGCGCTTTCAGGTCAAGTTTCGCGTCGGCGAAGTCTCCTTTTAATGGGACAGGAATGACTGGCAATTCATCTCGAAGCCCGATCGGCCAAGCTTCTACTTTGGGCGCATTCGCTTTTCGAAAAACCGTAACGCAATAGTCACACGCCGGTAGATCGTTGATGGGCAGTCGGGGCCCTCCTCGCAATAGATCAATCTCAACAATCGACGCGGAGCTAAACATCATCGTGGCTCGCTTCAACAGATATTGTTCACGATCTGGGCCGTACCGCTTGTTGCTCGGACTGAGCACCTCGATCATGGTAACCAATTGGCGGTCCAGCCGATCGCGGATCTCGATAACTGCATGCCGTTCGATTTCAACATCGGGAATTGTTGCAAGGATCGACTTGACTTGATTCAGCGCTGGATCGATGGTTGTGACAGATGACTCGTGGGCTGGCGAAGCTTCGAAGAGAGCGATATCGGGTTTTCCGAGGAACTTGCCTCGCTCGTTGGAGGAGGGTTCATGAATGAAAATGCGTTCTTCAAGTTTGACCAAGAAATTGGGGCGCACCTGGGTTGCCAATGATTCGCGAATTTGCGTCGCGAACGCCATATGAAAATCCTCCCAAACAGACGGCTGTTCTAGATAAGGGTTCATCCCGGGAAAAGGCGAGGGCATAATACAGTCCACAAGTTAGAGCACGATTGCGTCGACCGTTCCATTGTAACTTATGCGAGGGCAACGAACCGCGTGCAAAACCGCGATGTTTGGGCTTGCCCCGGTGCGATGAGCGCCGGCCTCGACTAGCCATAAAGCATAACAAATCCCCAGGGCAAGCCTGGGGTATTTCAAATCCCGACAGCCTTGCGGGCTGTTGATTTAATGGTACGACGGACTTCCTAGTCCGTCGAATTCCCAATTGACGGACTTGGAAGTCCGTCGTACCGTCCTTACAAAACATAAAAAACCCCAGGGCAAGCCTGGGGTGATTCGAGTCTCGCCGGCCTTGTGCGGCGGCGAGTGTGATGATCGATGCCTAATCGTCAAGCAAAAAACTAAGCTCGAGCTGCCAGCTGCTTTTTGCGTTCCGTGATAATGTCGTCTTGCAAACTGCGTGGGACCGGAGCGTACTTCGCGAGTTCCATCGAAAAGGTTCCTTGTCCTTTGGTCATGCTGCGCAAATCCGTCGCGTATCCGAAGGTGTTCGCCAAGGGGACTTCAGCGCTGATGTACGACACACGATCGCGGGCATCGGTTTGAGTTACCAAACCGCGTCGCGAGATGATGTCGCCGACGACGGAACCCTGATCGTTCTCGGGGCACTCGACATCGCACTTCATGATCGGCTCAAGCAACATTGGGTTCGCTTCACGCATGGTTTCGCGGAAGCAATCGCAAGCTGCGATGTAAAACGCTCGCTCGCTGGAGTCCACATCGTGGTAGCTACCGTCCTCCAATTCGATTCTGACACCCACCACCGGAAAATCTGCCAGCGGACCCCTTGGGAGCGAATCGCGAAAGCCCTTTTCAACAGGTGGAATAAACTGTTTGGGAATACGACCACCCGTGACGTTGTCTTCGAATTCGAACGTCTTTTCCCCGTCTGGATCCAATGGAATCAACTTACCCACGATGTGAGCATATTGTCCCGAACCACCGGTTTGCTTGCGGTGTTTGTAGTTGAAATCGCGAGCCTGACCTGGTGCTTCGCGATAGCTAACCTTGGGCGCACCCACGTTGACTTCGACTTTGTATTCGCGTCTCATTCGCTCGACATAGATTTCCAAGTGCAATTCACCCATACCGCAAATGATCGTCTCTCGTGTTTCCTCGTCGTTGTAGACTTGGAACGTTGGATCTTCTTTGCGGAACCGGTTGAGCGCCTTGCTCATCTTGTCTTCGTCCGCTCGAGTCGCTGGCGTAACAGCAACCTTGATAACGGGGGAGGGGACGAACATGGTTTCAAGCGTACAGTAGTCGCGTGTTTCGCTGTAGGTTTCACCGCTAGCGCAATCGATTCCCATGATCGCAACGATATCGCCTGGCTCTGCCGAATCGACTTCTTCCCGTTTGTCCGCGTGCATTCGGACAATTCGGCTGAATCGCTCTTTCTTGCTCGTGCGTTGGTTGATGTAGATTTCGCCCTTTTTGATGGAACCTTGGTAGATCCGCATAAAGGTGAGCTGTCCGAACGGATCTTCTACAATCTTGAAGGACATTCCAACGAACGGAAGTTTTGGATCTGGTTTCAGTTCGACTTTGATCGATTCATCGCCGACTTTTCGTGCCTTGATTTCGCGTTGTTGCGGGTTGGGCAAGTACTTCAAAACAGCGTCCAGCAGCAGTTGAACCCCCTTGTTCTTGTAAGCGCTGCCGCAGAAAACTGGAGTCATGCGCAATTGCTGAGTTGCATCGCAGCAGACCTTGTGAATCAATTCGGTTGGCACGTCTTCTTCGCTCAGCACCAATTCCATCATCTCGTCGCTATACATCGACAGCGATTCAAGCATCTTGCGACGCATCTCTTGCGAGAGTTCGAGAAGATCGGCTGGAATCTCTTCTTCGCGAACGATTTCGCCGTCGTGACCATCGAAGTAGTAAGCCTTCATCAAAACCAAGTCGATCACGCCAGCGAAGGTTTCGCCAGCACCGATCGGGATTTGCATCATGATCGCATCGGCATTGAGCTTGTCGCGAACTTGCTGAGTCACGCGAAATGCATCCGCGCCTGTTCGGTCCATCTTGTTGATGAACGCAAGACGAGGGACTCCGTATCGTCGCATTTGACGGTCTACGGTTAGGGATTGGCTTTGAACGCCACCCACGGAACACAGAACCAAAACCGCACCATCGAGAACGCGGAGCGAACGCTCAACTTCGATAGTGAAGTCCACGTGGCCAGGCGTGTCGATCAAATTGATAATGTGATCTTTCCATTGCAACTGAGTCGCAGCACTGGTGATCGTGATGCCTCGCTCCTTCTCCAGTTCCATATAATCCATCGTCGCGCCATCGCCACCACCCTTGACTTCTTCAATTTTGTGGATTCGACCTGCGTAGAACAGAACTCGCTCGCTGAGTGTAGTTTTTCCCGAGTCAATGTGAGCACTGATGCCAATATTGCGTAGTTTGGTAAGGTCCATACTCCACCCAGCTTAATGCGTTTTGGTATTGCCAAAACGCTACAAAAAAGGAAACAAAAAACGCCCAGTCGCGGGAAGTTGCCATCTGGGGCACTCGGCGACTAAGCTGAAAAAACACATTAATCAGCGCGAAAGTGTACTAATATCACACGATTATGAAAGGCCAAAATGACCTAAGGTTCGCTCCTGCTCCGTCCAGAATCGCAAGCTATCGCATTAAAACGCTCTGCTTGTGGGCAGTTAGGCCTTCTTTGTCCGCCAAGACAGCAACGTGGGGAGCGATCTCACGCAATGCTTGTTGGTCAAATTCGATCAGGCTACTCGATCGTAAAAAGTGGTTCGAAGAAAGCCCGGAAGCCCAACGAGCCGTCCCACCTGTCGGCAGAACATGCGACGGTCCCGCCGCATAATCTCCCAAGGCGACCGGCGAAAAATGCCCTAAAAAGGTTGCTCCGCTGTTTCGGATCTTGTCCAAAAGACGACGCGGTGCATCGATTGCAATCTGCAAGTGCTCAGGCGCAATCATGCTCGTTACTTCGCACGCTTGATCCTCATCTCTGCATAAAATCATCGCGCCAAACTCGTTGAGCGATGCGAGCGTCAAATCGCAGCGTTCTAGTTTCGCGAGTTGATCCAATAGTGATTTCTGGATGCGATCGAGCATGTCTGCATCCCAACTAATGACGATGCTCGCGCCCGGCGAGTGCTCTGCTTGGGCGAGCATATCCGAGGCAGCAAAATCGGGATTCGTCGATCTGTCTGAAATCACCACGACTTCGCTCGGGCCCGCGATCGAGTCGATGTCGACTTCCCCGTATACAAATCGCTTCGCCAGAGCAACAAATAAATTCCCTGGCCCAACGATTTTATCTACCGCTGGAATCTCTCGGATACCGTACGCCAACGATGCCACCGCTTGGGCACCGCCGACCGCATATATTTCGTTGATCCCAAGCTCATGGCAAACGGCGAGCATATCTGGATTGTATGCACCCAACGAGGTTGGCGGAGCAACAATCGCGATCTCTTGAACACCGGCACACTGAGCAGGAATCGCAGTCATCAATACCGTGGAGGGATATGCTGCGGCCCCGCCTGGAACGCAAATACCAACTCGACGCAATGGCGAATACCGCTGTTCTAAGACCACACCTGGACTCGGATTGGTGACAACGCTCTTATGCAAGATCGCAGTCTGAAAACCTGCAATGTTGGACCGTATTTGCCGAACAGTCGAGAGAAATTCCGCGGACGCTTGGGAATGCGACCGTTGTAGCAGATCGAGGGGGATTCGAAGCGAATCTGCCGATGATTCCGGATTGTCTAAAGCCCTCGCGTAATGCAAAACAGCTTCGGTTCCACGATTCTTTACGTCTTTGCAAATTCGCTCGACAACCGCTTGAGGCGAGAGGGCCTCACCGAACACCGACATGGTCAGTTGTTTGCCACGTTCCGAAACAACCGAACCGTTTGGGCTCAGCTTTTTTCTTAGTCTCGCAACGTCCGCTTCAAACGTCTCGGTACTCGCATCGAGACGCTCGATGCACAAATTTGGTGATGCCATGCAATAATCAGTAATTCGTAATTAGCCGAGGGACGCCAATTGCTCTTCCGTAAAATTGACGTTGGATGCAACCGATTGAATGTCATCATGGTCCTCGAGTTTTTCAAGCAACTTCATAACCGCTAAGGCGGTTTCGGAATCGACATCCACCGTTGTGCTCGGCACTCGCGAAACCTCTTTGAATTCGATTTCGATGGATTGGGATTCAATTGCCTCAACTACGGTCGAATAAACATCGGGCGTGCACGACACTTCGAATCTGTCGTCCGCTTCGGTCACATCATCTGCACCATTCTCCAGCACAAGCTCGATGAGTTTTTCCAAATCGACCGCGGACTGCTTGATGGCGATGATCCCTTTGCGTTCGAAAAGGTAAGCGACGCAGTTGGTTGAACCCAATTTTCCACCTTGGTTTTCAAACAACTTACGAACTTCAGGAGCGGTTCGATTTCGATTGTCTGTCATGATGTCACAGAGGACGGCGACACCACCGGGTCCATATCCTTCGTAGAGGATTTCTTCGACGTCCCCGCCCTCAATTTCGCCGATTCCTTTCTTGATGGCTCGTTCGATATTTTCCCTAGGTAGTGAAACGGCCTTTGCATCAATGATTGCAGTTCGAAGACGGACGTTCGAGCTTGGATCGCCACCTCCGAGTTTTGCGGCAACGATGATTGCTTTGGAAAGTTTGCTCCACAGCTTGCTGCGTTTGCTATCTACCAACGCCTTGCGGTGCTTAATATTGGAATACTGTGAATGTCCGGCCATGTTATTCAGCTCCGCTCAAGGAGTCATCCAAGGTCTTGGTTCAATACGTAATGACGGCAGCCTATCGCGAGCCTATCGGGGTTTTTTCGTAGTAATCTTCACGTTGGCAGCTTCTTTGGCAGACGCTTTGGAGCTTCCCTTGACGGGCTCCGCAGTGGAATGACTTGATTTTGCTTTGGTAGGCTTTGTTTCTTCGGGCTTCTTACTGACAGGATTTGATTCCGATTTTTTGCCTGTCGGTTTTTCGTCGATTTTTTTCGACGCTGGTTTCACGGGAGGCTTCTGTGCCTCCGATTTGCTTGCTGCAACTTTCGGAGTTTCGGCCCCTTTTGTTGTTGGCTTCTTGGGAGCCTCTTTGGCTGCCTCGGCCTTTGCGACTGGCTTTACCGGTTTGGCGGTCGTAACTTCTTTGCCTGTGGAGGCGACAACGGCCGGTGGCGGAGAATGGTCCTTTTTTTTCCCGGTCGGTGTTTCCGCTGGGTCGACTAGCTTTTGTGCCGGTGTTGCAGCCGTAGGCGACTTGGATTTACTCGTTTGAGCAGGAACGCTGACCGGTGCAACCGAAGCGACTTTGTCGACTTTGGTAGGCTTTTCCGCGACCGGTTTTTCAGGCATTTTCGGCTTCGCCTTAGGTGTCACACCAAGATCTTTGAAGACCGACAAAGCCGAGGGGCTTTTGGCGTTTTGGTGAAACTCAACTGCGAACTGATGCAATAACGACGCAAACTCACCACCCTTGGTTTTCGTGATCGCTCGCTCAATACCGGGCAGGCTCTTCTTATCGGCCTCTGCTTCGGTGATAATTTCGGCCTGAACGAGACAATCCAAAGTCATCGTATCTGCCGGAATCGCATGTCCACCTAATGCATGTTGCGAAACATAATTCAGAATGAATGGCGAAACACCTTTCCACGCGGTAAGCTCGTCGGTCGCTTTGCCGAGGTTTGCCTTTTTCATGTCCTCGATGTCGTATTGGTACCGAGCTTCAAAAAGCGATTGCAAACACCGCTTAATTCGATGCCCAGCTTGGGTTGGGTTTGGCAAACTATTGAGCGCTTCGCCAAGTTCAATCACCGTTGTAACGCGAACTTCATTCCAATCGAAATAGGCTTGCTGAAGCTTCGCAAAAGCCTCATCAGCCTGGTCCGCTCTGGCATCTTCCAGACAACATGCGTAGATCAAATGCTCAAGAACGGTGCGTTCACCGACTTCAGGAAGCGGCTTGAAATGCTTTTTAAGAGACTTGTAAAGTTGCTCGTACTTGGCTGCTCGATTGCTCATTGTTCTCAGTAGGCTGTTGACTGTTTAGGCTGTTTAGGCTGTTTGCAAATCGGTTTATTAGGCATTAGGCATGTCTGGACTATTTCGATTGTCGAAGTCTCCATCGTCTTCTCCATCGTCTTCTCGATCGTCGGAAAGCTCGTCGTTCTCGTCAATTGCAGCTTCATTGTCGGCGTCTTCTGCTTCATCGAGTTCATCGAGTTCGTCGTCAACTGGTTCCGACACGGCAACTGCATCGGTGGCTTGCTGATTCTTTTGTTTTTCGAGCGCAAGCTGGTCGAGAATCTGGGCAAGAGCAAGGGACTTTTTGACACCTTCATCGGCGACGAAAGTGAGTTTCGGAGTGTATCGAGTATCAATTCGTTCCGCAATTTTAGACTGCAGGAAGCCTGCAGAGTTTTTGAGACCTCGCAAACTGGTCGCCTGTTGACTTTCACTCCCCATGATACTCACCAAAATTTTGGCTTCACGCATATCGGGAGCTACTTCGACGCCGATCACGGTGACATTTTTCACGCGAGGGTCGCGGAGCTCGGTCAAAATCGCCATTGAGACGACTTCTCGAATCGCTTCCCCTGCTTTTAATAGCCTACGTGAACTCATAAAACCGTCTTGTTCAATCGGCGATGACGCCGACGTTTGAAATCATAAGGAAAGTAACTGAACTGCTGTGCTCGACCGCACGCTTGAGTCGACAAAGGTTTCTGGGCGTTGTCCAAGGTCAACTAAGACCTGGACAATTCAAGTTTTCTCGCAACCTCTTCGATACGATATGCCTCTAGGACGTCGTCGACTTTGACGTCATTGAATCCGGCCAATTTGATCCCACACTCCATTCCACGAGGCACTTCCTTAACGTCATCCTTGATTCGCTTAAGCGTGTCCAATGCATAATCGCCAATTCGACGGCCTTCGCGGTTGACTCGGATTCGACAACCTCGTTCGATCGTCCCTTGTGCCACGTAGCAACCGGCGATGGTTCCAACGCGAGAAACAGCAAAGACTTGTTTGACCAACGCTCTGCCCAATTCAACAACTCTTTCTTCGGGCTTCAGTCTGCCCTCGATAAGGGCTTTGATGTCCAAGGCCAGATTGTAGATAATATCGTATCGTCGCACTTCCACATTGCGAACGTCAGCAAGAGCCCGCGCGGCTTCGTCAGGAATAACGTTGAAGCCAACGATGACTGCCTGGGACGCACTTGCGAGGGTTACGTCCGCAACGGTAATTCCACCAACGGACCGTTGCAAAATCTTGATCTCGACTTCAGGGTGGTCCAGCTTCGTCAACTCCTTTTCAATTGCTTCGAGCGAACCGCGTGCATCAGCTCGGATGATCAAGTTGAGAACAACCTTGTCTTCCTTGACGCCAAGTTTGCCGGATTGGAGCAACTCTTGGAATGTTTCAAAGGAAACCTTCTGCGAAGTACCCGAAAGAGATTGAGCGCGGACAAGCACTTCACGGCTAGCCGCAATCTGCCTTGCTTGGGCGATGTCATCCAAGACGTGGAATCGCTCGCCTGCTTCTGGGGCTTTATCAAGTCCAGTAATATTGACGGGCATCGAAGGGCCGCACTCCGTCATCTGCTTGTTTCTCTTCAGCGTATCGCCGAGAGCCTTAACACGTCCAAACGAAGAACCGCAGACGACAATATCGCCTACTCTCAACGTTCCACCCTGAACCATGACCTTGGCGATAACACCCCGATCGGCTGCTTGTTCGCTTTCCAAACAAACGCCAACGGCGGCCTTTTTCGGATTGGCTTTGAATTCATGTAATTCGGCCACCCCAAGCAATGTCTCAAGCAATTGATCCATGCCTTCGCCAGTAATTGCGCTCGTTGGCACCACTTCCACGTCGCCTCCCCACGTACTAGGCGTTAGCCCAAACTGGGTCATCTGCGTCATCACGCGATTGATATCGGCTCCGGGCAAATCGCATTTATTGACCGCAACCACGATCGGCACCCCAGCAGCCTTTGCATGCGAAATGGCTTCTTCGGTTTGGGGCATAATTCCATCGTCAGCCGCGATAACCAAAACCGCAATATCGGTAACATTAGCGCCGCGTGCTCGCATTTCAGTAAATGCTTCGTGGCCTGGCGTATCCACAAAGGATATCGCGCGCCCATCTTTTTTGACTTGATAAGCACGAATCTGCTGCGTAATCCCGCCCGCCTCACCCGAGACGATCTTGGTGCCAATCAAATAGTCGAGCAACGATGTTTTGCCGTGATCGACGTGCCCAAGGAACGTTACGATCGGTGGCCGCGTGATCAAGTCTTCCTCATTGTCCTCGACATCATTGATCTTGCCGATCAAACTGGTTTCAAGCGTTTCTGCCTCGCGGAATTCCAACTCGACTCCGAGATCCGCCGCTATCAAAGCCGCTTGGTCTTGGTTAAGCGAGGAATTGATGGTGGTCATGGTACCCATCGTCATCAACGAACGAAGCACGCGTGCGGCGGTGACACCTGCCGCTTCCGAGAAACTCCGAATCGTGCAGGGCATCGCGAGAATCACTTTCTCTTTGCGAACTGCGGTTGGCGTGGGCTTGGGTCTTCTCCCCCTGTTGCCCTTGAGTCTTCGATCATCCTCCTCAATGGACGCCAAGTCTCTCGAAGTATTGATTCGAGGACCGCGCTTGCGGCTCGATTCGATACCTGCCAGACCCTTTTTCTTGACGGGTGCTTCTTCCTCAACGACCGGTTTCTTGCCCTTTGCGTTTAACTTGTTCTCAGCATTCGCTTGGAAGCCAGCTAATCCAGTATGTTGTGTTTGACTTGGAAGCGATGCGCGACCACCACCAGCACCCGTCGTTTTGCCGGGAGGCGAGGAAGTACTGCCGGGAGGCGAGGCAGTACTGCCGGGTGCCCCCGCTGGCTTTTCCGCAGGCTTGTCCATCCCTCGACGAACACCTTGGATCACATCAGGCGTCAACTTTACGATCGGCTTCTGCGTGGCTTGTTCTGCTATTTTCGGGGCCGGACTTGCCATACCCGACTTTGGAATTCCTGCCAACTTGATGTTCAGCACGGGATCGCGAGTTCGCTTTGGCTTGTCAGACGCGGGTTTGACTTCGCCTGGCTTTGCACCACCCAGAACACGAACCCTCCCACTCGTTGCGGCGGGCGAATAAAAGTCTTTTCTTGTTAGACCATCCCCGGAGCGGCCGGGTTTATCCTCGGAAACGACCGAAGTGACTTCGTTGACATCTCTCGATTGAGAGTCCTGGGAGACTTCCACATCCACATTCGTCGACACAATCGTCGTCGATTCTTGTTCGGTATCTGGTTCTCGCGAGTCCAACGCAATTGGATCATCGATTTGATTGGAGCTGACGACCTCATTATCATCCACTGCAACGCTCGACTCAGTCTCGGGTGCAACTGCAACTGCAGTCCCTTTCGAAACGGCGGCGACAGAATCCGACACCTTGGAACGAGATGCAGACAAGTCGCGATTGGCGCCACCAATACGTTGACTCAAATCACGTTTTGGCACCTCCTTGATGGGCTCGCGAACCGGCTTGACAGCCTGAACGACCGCTTGGGCAGACGCAGCCGGCGTAGCCTTTTCTTCTATGTGTCGCTTGATGCGAGCGATCTCTTCGTCCTCTAGACTAGCAAGCGCGCTTCCCTTGCCCTGAATACCAATACGGGTACACAGGTCGACAAGCTCCTTGCTGTCCATTCCTAAGTCTTTAGCCAGCGAATAAATTCGTACTGCCACTGAGCAAAATTCCTTGGGCATTAGCCCGTTGAAACGAGGCAAGTCGACCGAACGGCTCGGCTTAAGTTGCTCGCCTGTTTCTGCTTTTTATTATTTCATTGGACGCCCCCACGCTGCTGTAGCGGGTCACCCACACCATTCGACATACCGCATGCCGAACTTCTTTTCCGCTTCAATGACAACGACCGCCATCGAACCGCATCATTTATCTGCCAAGTATGATAATGCATAAATGGAACTTACGTTAGGCGTTTCCGCCAGTTTGCTGTTCCCCTTCGGACGGTGGACCCTTGGAGGGCTCCACTGCGGGGGGAATCTCATGCTCGCCATCTTTCAGATTCCCCTCGGACGGTGGATCCTTTAGCGGCTCCACTGCGGGAAAAACGTCAAGCTCGACGGCGTCCTCAGCCAAATTTTCCGGTAAACTTTGAGGAGGAGGCACAGACCGCCCCTCTTTTTTGTCCAACTCCTCGGTTGCACGGCGCTCTTTCTCAAGTTTTTCTTGATACTTTCGTTCCTCTTCGGCAATCTCCTGATCTTCCGCTTTGGCATCCGCCTGTTCAACAATCGCGTCAACTTGTTCTTGCGACCAGCCACCCATTTCCATCAGCGCATCCGGCTCGATAACGGAAAGATCGTCATAGGAAAGATAGCCTTGCTCGACGAGTTGCTGAGCAACTTCCTCTGTCATCCCCTCAATCTCCATGAACCCTTCCATCGCTCGTTCAATCTGACGTTCCAATTCAGGAGCAGTCATAATTTCAATGTCCCAACTGCAAAGCTTGCTAGCCAATCGGACATTTTGACCATATCGACCGATTGCTTGCGACAAATGCTCTTCGTTTACCAAAGCGATTGCGCGGCCGATCATATCACAAAGCAGGACTTGCTCGACTTCCGCCGGTTGCAATGCATTCGGAATCAGAACCATTGGATCGTCACTCCAACGCACAATGTCAATGCGTTCGCCGGCGAGTTCCCCCGTTACGTTCTTGATTCGATTGCCGCGCATTCCAACGCATGCACCTACGCAATCGATTCGTTGATCGCTACTGCTAACGGCTACTTTGCTGCGATATCCGGGTTCTCGACTGATTGCGTTGATTCGGATAATTCCTTCGGCGATTTCCGGTATCTCTTGCTCGAACAATCGCTGAATCAACATCGCCTTGGTTCGCGACAAGATGATTTTGACGCGATTTCCGGCCGCCTTCACTTCGTAAATGATCGCTCGAACGCGGGAGCCACTGTGATAGCTTTCACCAGGAATTTGTTCGCTTCGAGGCAAAATGGCTTCGACGTTGCCAAGTTGAACGATGGTTACGCCACGCTCCGTACGCTGAACGATGCCGGTCACCAACTGACCGACCTGAGTGTGGAATTCATCTATTCTTGCGTCCCGCTCGGCTTCCTTGAGTTTCTGAATAATCACTTGTTTGGCCGTTTGAGCGCCGATACGGCCAATTTCGTCTTCGCTGAGACTTCTTCCGTTCACCGTGGCCGTGATACCTCCACCATCGCGAGCGATTGAGACGAATACATCGGCTTCTTCACCGAATTGACGCTTCGAAGCCGTTACCAGCGCAGATTCAATCGCTTGAATGACCAATTCCGGGTCGATCTGCTTTTCGCGATGCAACGAATCTACAATTCGGAGCAATTCTTGTGGATTCATTCCGTTGTTATCTGTTGGGTTGATAGTTTTTGATGGGGGTGGTGGTGAGTTGAGAGCCCCCCGGATTCACTACCTCCCGTGTTCTGCGCAAGGGAGTTTAAGCTATCCTCCCCCCCCGAAAATGTCAACCGCCAATTGCATCTTGGCCCTGGGCGCAGCTTGTTCTGCACCCATAATGTCGACATGAATTCGTCAAATGACTTCGACACCATTATTATCGGCGCAGGAATGAGCGGCTTGGCAGCTGGCATTCGACTCGCCCATTACGACCAACGCGTATGCTTGCTCGAAAAGCATTGGACGATAGGCGGGCTCAATTCTTTTTATCGTGTCAACGGACGAAACTACGACGTCGGCCTTCACGCAATGACCAATTTCACTGAGAAAGGTGCCAAAAAAGGACCGCTTGCCCGCCTTTTAAAACAGCTTCGCTTTCGCTGGGATGATCTGCAGCTTGCCGAACAAAAAGGCTCCCGAATCGCATTTCCAAGCGTTCATCTCGATTTCAATAACGAGATTGGACTCCTCCAAACCGAGGTTAACGAGAAATTTCCCCACCAAAAAGACGCCTTTCAGGCTCTTCTAGACCGCCTCGTCGACTACGACGATTTAAAGCAAGAGGACTTCCAACTCTCCACACGCACCATTCTTTCCGAAATCCTAAGCGACCCATTGCTGATTGAAATGCTGCTCTGCCCATTGATGTGGTACGGCAATGCCCGTCAACACGATATGGACTGGGGGCAGTTTTGCATTATGTTTCGAAGCATATTCCTTGAGGGATTTGCAAGACCGTTCAAGGGCGTTCGGCTCATCCTCAAGCATCTCGTGCGCCGATTTCGCGAATTAGGAGGCGACCTGCGTTTGCGAAGTGGAGTAGCTCGTATTTGCATCGAAGGTGGCCGAACGACCGGTGTAGAACTGGAGAACGGAACAATACTCACTGCAAAACGAATCCTGTCCAGCGCAGGGATCGTCGAGACGATGCGAATGTGCGACGACAACTCTCTCTCCGAAGTTCATATGGCAGGAGAGATGTCGTTCATCGAATCGATCTCAGTGCTAGAGTGCCAACCCAAGGAGTTTGGCTTCGACAAGACGATCGTTTTTTACAATGACTCCGAAAAGTTTCACTGGACAAAGCCGACCGACCAATTGTGCGATGTTCGCACCGGGGTGATTTGCTCTCCAAACAACTACGTTTACTCTAGCGCCGAAGGAGAATTGGAAGCGGGCTTTGTCCGGCTTACGACCATCGCAGACTACAATCGATGGTCTGACATGACTGCCGACCGTTATGCTCGCGAAAAACTCGCTTGGTACGACGAATCGGTCGCATCCGCCATTCGATTTATGCCTGACTTTCGCCGATACGTCATCGACACAGACATATTTACTCCCAAAACAATTCGCCGATTTACTTCCCACGACAACGGGGCTGTCTACGGAGCCCCAGACAAGCAACTCGACGGCACGACGAGACTTAGCAACCTATTTCTTTGCGGAACCGATCAAGGGTTCGTCGGTATCGTCGGAGCGATTGTCAGCGGCATCTCCATGGCCAACCAACACTGCTTACGACAGTGATTAGTGCCCAAGCCCTTCCAATGACCAGAGCTCAACCAGCCGAATCACGTGCTGTGCGGCTTGAACCATATGATCGAGTGAGGCGAACTCGCGGACCGAGTGAATGTTGAATTGACCGACGGAGAGATTGGGGGTCGGAAGACCCAATTCGCTCATCAACGCCCCATCGGTACCGCCTCGAATCGAGTCGCGACGACAGGGGAATTTCAGGTCCGCGAATGCTTGTTCGGCCAACTCGATGGCTTTTGGAAAGCCTCGCAATACATCCGCCATATTCCGGTATTGAACGACTGTGTTGATTCGCCCCTCCATCCCCGGAAATTCTTCTAAAACGCGATCCATGGTTGCCTTCAGAAGCTGGATGTACGTCTCGAGTTTTCGCGTCTCGAAGTCCCGAACGATGAATTGAATCGAGGTTTCGGCCACACCGCCTTGCATGGTGAAAGGGTGCACAAATCCTTGACGATCCGAAGTTGACTCGGGTGAAAGTGTCTCGGTTGGTAGCAATGCAATGAACTTGGCGGCAGCCCGAATCGAATTGAGCATTTTCCCTTTGGCGACCGCCGGATGGGTGTTTCGACCGTGAAACGTAACCGTGGCACCGTCCGCAGAGAATGTCTCGACATCGATTGTTCCAGCGGCTCCTCCGTCAAGCGTGTAACCGACGATTGCACCAGCTTTCTGCAAATCAAAGTGCTTCGTCCCTTTGCCTATTTCTTCATCGCACGTAAACAAGACTCGAATGGGGCCGTGCGGTACGTTTGGATTCTCCATCCAGTACTGAACACACTGCATGATGGTCGCCACCCCAGCTTTATCATCCGCACCAAGCAGTGTTTTCCCGTCTGTTGTAACCAGAGTATGGCCCCGAAGGCTGGCGAGTTCGGGCGTTGAAATCAAATCAATGGTATCGCCAGAAAGCAGAGTGATCGAATTGCCATCATAGTTTTCGACCACCTGCGGATTGCATCCGTCGCCCGGCGCTTCTGGCGACGTGTCCAGATGTGCATTGAGGAGCACCGTTGGAGCATCCCCGTCGACATTGGATGGCACCGTCCCCCATATCAACCCGTGCTCGTCTTGGTGAGCGTCGGAAATCCCCATTTCAAGCAGTTGCGCAACCAGCATGATGCCGAGTTCCAGTTGCCCGACCGAGCTAGGGTAACTAGCGCTTGCGGGATCGGCTGCGGATCCGACTCGGACATACTGCAAAAATCGATGAAGCAGTTTTTGGCGGTTAATTTCGGCTGGATGCATTGCTAAAAACCGAACGTACGCGAATCCATATACAGCCCCGGAAAACTGTAGATTCTTCGAGTGCGAACGGGTGCCTGCGCATTGAAGAATACCCCAGAATTGATTTCCGGACGACCGTAATCAAAGCCAATCGAATGGTAGAAATTGAGTAAGCTCTGACGGTTCATCGCATCAGCTCTTGCTCTGGCCATAAGATATTCCTGAGCCGGTGTCACTTCGAACCGGGCACTTCTTGGCGCAACGGAACCACCGGTCAATGGTTCGTCAAATTGGGCGAAAGCGGTCGCTGAAGTTATTGCAGCAGATAAACCGACTGCAACCAGAAATAGTCGCATAGGATGGGGTCCTTCTTTGTTGGAATGGGAAAAAACCGATCGACCATCCATGGCTTACCGCTCGAACCGCTCCTTTTTTTCGAGCTAACTTTTATGGCTATCGACACATGCAGTCTCGAAAAAACAACGGATTTCACGCTGCATCTACAATCCAATCGACCGCCATATTTGAACACCTACCTACCTGGTTGGACGAATGGGCCTACCTGGTTGGACGAATGGGCCTACCTGGTTGGACGAATGGGCGCCCCAGGTTGGACGAATGGGGAAGATGCGATAAACTCTGCATCAGCGTTTTTCCATCTCGTCCTCGTTTTGACTGCCCCTTTTTCTATGCTCGATCGCAAATTTGTTTTAGAAAACGCCGAGTTAGTTAAGGCCAATTGCCTCCATCGAGGTGCTCACGCGGATATCGAGCGATTTGTCGAACTCGAACGCGAACGCAAGACAAAGCTCAATCAGGCCGAAGAGCTGAACCGGCAAGCCAATGCCACAAGTGGCAAAATGGGCGGAGCCACGCCCGAACAACGCGAGACACTCAAAGAAGAAGGGAGAAGACTGCGCGAGCAAAAGGATGCTGTCCAAGCCGAGCACGACATGCTAGACAAGGAGATCGCCGCGATTCTGTCTCGCGCCCCAAACATGACCCACCCCGCCGCACCGATCGGTCGGGACGATCAAGCCAATCTAGAAATCGCGCGTGGGAAAACTCCGATCCCCACCTTTGATTTCCAGCCACTGGACCATTTGCAGTTGGGCAAACAACATGACATGATCGACTTTGAATCCGGAGCTCGCGTGGCCGGTGCTGGTTTTTACTTTCTAAAGAATGATGCAGTTCTGTTGGAATTGGCGTTACAACAGCTCGCCATCCATTACTTGATCCAACGCGGATTTGTGCCTGTATCAACACCCGACGTCGCCAACACCGAGACCTTGCACGGGATCGGTTTCATCCCACGTGGCCCCGAAACCCAGATCTACAGCATCGAGAATACGGATCTCAATCTGGTCGCCACTGCCGAGATCACTCTAGGGGGTATGTATTCCGGGCAAGTGCTGGATGCGGAGCACCTACCGCTCAAACTCGTCGGCATAAGCCACTGCTTCCGAACAGAAGCCGGAGCGGCAGGTCGCGCATCCAAAGGACTCTATCGAGTGCATCAGTTCACCAAGATCGAAATGTTCGCGTTCACATTGCCAAATCAAAGCGACGCGATCCACGAGGAGTTGCGGCAGCTCGAATGCGACCTGTTTGATCAGCTCGAAGTCGCTTATCGCGTGGTGGATACAGCGACCGGCGATCTTGGTGGTCCAGCGTATCGCAAATATGACTTAGAAGCCTGGATGCCAGGTCGAGGTACTGCGGGCGAATGGGGAGAAGTCACCAGCACGTCCAATTGCACTGACTATCAAGCACGCCGGCTCAATATTCGCTACAAAACGAAAAATGAAAAAGGGACACATCTAGTTCACACGCTCAACGGCACCGCCATCGCGATCAGCCGAGCCATCATCGCGATCATGGAAAACCATCAAATGGCAGATGGCCGCATCCGAGTTCCGGCTGCGTTGAGACCATGGATGGGCAAAGAGATCATCGGTTAGCACTTGTCGAGTTCACAATGAACCGATCTCGACATCGGGAAGCACAATGTCGCTCGTTCCAGGGCACACCCATCTCGGATACTCGCGAGATGGATCGATACACCCGCCTTCCAAATAAACACCTCGCGGATCTTGGAGTCTTTCCATCGATTGCATGATCTGTCCTATTTCGTCAGGATTTGCGAGCGATGATCGAATATGGGACTGAACGACATTCTCGTCGATTCGCATTTCACCGGTATTGTCGCGGTAGGTTGCATTCCGCCAGTGAAAAATCTCTAAGCATTTTGCTTGCAGCGTAAAGGATTGATTGCCCTTCCAAAAATCGCTAAACAACCCATCTCCCAGATAAAATACCCATGACCCCTCGAAGCCAACCGCATCGGACGAAACGACGTCCGGGTTGCGAAACCAAACCCGATCACCAGGTACATAGTATTTGGCAGGCAGGGGATTTTCGCGAGAACCGTATTCTCTCATGAAAACCTCATGGAATTCACCGGAACGAATCGAACGTTTTTCTGCTTGATGTTGAAGTCGCTTGAGCAGTTCTCGATTGCAACAATTTGCTTCTTCTGCCAATCCCAAAGCGACGATGTATTCTGTCGCCCGATAGCATGAAAAAGAATACGCGGTAACGCCTTCTGGTGGTTGCGTTGCATTCCGCAAGGCCTCGATCATGCATTTGCCAGGGCGAACGATAAATCCACGGTTCTCGTCGTAGTCCCAGTATTCAATCGGGCGTTCCGCCTCGTAGGCAGCAAACGACAGAAAGGTCTTTCTCGCAGCTTCAACAATGTTGCATCGAACGCGAATCGCAGATTCCAATTCGTTCAAGCTTGGGAACTCAAACGGGACGGGACCAGCCAGCATCGCAAAGAGTATTTCTTTTTCAAGATCGCTTCGATCTCGATTTGATAACGAAAGCCGAGTTGCCAATTGCAGAGTATCCCCACCCGGCGTCCATTGATCGAGTCTTTCCTTCACAAATTCAAACTGAACGACGGGGCGAGGGCCAGAAAGCGATAGGCCGATATCGACATTTTCTGTCATTCCTCGCTTTTCAAGCCAATCGAGGCACTGGTCGAACGTCCGGTCCGAGGATCCAGCCGCCTGCTTCCAAACACGAATCCCACCACCTCTTCGATTCTGGCTCTCTGCGACTCGATCCATTTGTTTGTATTTCCTTTTGAAGAGAATCACGGATGACGATTTGAGCCACCAATGATCGTATTTAGGTAGGTAGGCACGTAGGTAGGCAGGACACAACAACGAAAGCAGACGTAGGTGTCGTCAAATCCCAAGATTGGAATTCATCTCCCAAAATTACTTCTTAGCCTTCGCGGGAAACTCATTATAATACACTCTTTCAAGTCGGCGGATTTCTGGGGTCGGAATTCGGAAATATGATCAGGGTTTTCTCTACGCTGGGCCACTTCCATGCATCGGTGGTTTCGTCCCTTGTCGGAGAACGGCCTCGCTACATAAATGCCGGGCAACGTGTTGCATTGCTCGACGGAATTAAAGGAATTGCCGCTTGTGTCATCGTAGGGCATCACTTGAGCGAATTCTCGCCAAGCGCGAAACTGGCCAATCAATTTGCGCCAAATCTGATGTATGGGCTTTACAACTACGGATTGTTTATTGTTCACCTATTTTTCGTCTTCGGTGGATTCGCATTGGCGATGGCGATGCCCGACGAAACGATTTCATGGCGTAAAGCTTTCTCGTCCTTCGGAACAAGATACGTCCGATTAGCAGCGCCCTATCTTGTCATGCTATTCCTCTTGGTTGCGGTGTCCTGGTCGGCCTTGGGTCGCACCATGGAGCCGCCGCTAATCGATTCCTTTTCTTGGTCGCAATTGTTAGCTCACGTGTTTTTTCTTCAAGATGTACTGGGCTATGGGAATTTGTCGGCGGGCACATGGTATTTATGTATCGATCTTCAGTATGTCGGCCTGTTTTTGATGATTCAAGCATTGCTCAAAACGGTAGGAAAAGTCACTCGGCAGGATTTCGACGGACCAGTTGCTATGTCCGTAATATTGATTCCTCTGGGGTTGGTATCCGTCTGGTATTGGAATCGAGTCCTCGAGTACGAGGTCTTTGTTTTTTACTTCCTGGGGCCACTGGTCCTAGGTTCGCTTATCGCATGGACACTGAAAGGCAGAATCTCTTGGTGGGTACTTCTCTTTTATGCGACAGCGATGACAGCATCCCTCGCGATCGAATTTCGACCAAGAGTCTTAGTTGGTCTCGGCTCAGGGCTGACCCTGTATGCGTGTGTCCGATTCTGGCTAACGCTTCCGATTCCGTCACCCATACTTTGGCTGGGGAAAGTCTCGTATAGTTTGTTCCTAATTCACTATTTGGTGAATGGAATTGTGTTGAATGGACTCGATCCTTGGATAGGTAGTAGCCCAACGCGGGCCTTTGCTGCCCTACCGATCGCCTTCTTGGCAAGCCTCGTTGCCGCAGCGGGACTGTACTATTGGGTGGAAGCCCCATGCGATCGATTTCTCAAATCGCTTCGGAAGAAAGGCTGTCACCCCTAGATCTTTTTTCGCATCACAGCTTGTCAAAACTAGGCAAACGGATAGACTTCATCCAGTCACGGACCCCATTTTATGCTCAAGATAAGGGGGATCCCACCCATTGCTAGAGTATTGATCGCCAAATTCACATGGATTTACCAGAAAAGCAAAGCGAATCCCCGGTTCGTCCTGTAGATCAATTGGTTCTCGATTTACTCCGCCGGAAAGAGGGTCTGTCGGTTACCGACCTTATGGAACGGCTTGAAGTAACAGCAACCGCCATTCGCCAGAGGTTGGATCGCCTGGAAGAATGCGGCTTTATCGAACGTCGTAAACAGAGCGTCGGTCGAGGGCGTCCTTCCTTTAGCTATTTTTTGACTGGTCTCGGATGGCGTCAGGCAGGGGTGACATATAGTGATTTAGCCATTGCTATGTGGAATGAGATCAACAAGTTAGACAACGAGGTTTTGAAGGCTGTCTTGATCGATCGTGTTTCCCAGCGAATGGGCGGATCATTGCGAGAAATGCTTCCAGACGCTCCGCTTGAGGAACGAATGCGAGTCATGGCTAGCGTACTTTCAAATCGCAAGATACCTACATGCATAACGAACGGCTTTGGTTTGCCTGTTTTGGAGGTTCAAGCGTGTCCTTATCCAGATCTAGTCGGAGATGGGTATGACAGAAGCGTATGCAATCTAGAAACGAAAGTGATCAGCGCTGCTTTGGGACACAACATGGAGTTGTCGCAATGTCGACTCGATGGGCACAGTTGCTGCCAGTTCAAGCCTGCGGTTATCGCGGAAGTTGTCGCTAACTAAAGCGCAGGGTCTACTCGCTGAAAACCACTCCAAACTTACCTTTTAACCTTTTTTTAACTGACTTTTGGATCAAAAATAACGATGTCCCATATTCTTAGAATTGAAAATTTGCATGTCGCTGTCGATGGGAAAGCAATCTTACGTGGCGTCAATTTAGAAATGAAGTTTGGCGAAACCCATGCGATGATGGGCCCGAACGGCTCGGGGAAAAGCACGCTCGGATTGGCGATCGCGGGACACCCAAACTACGTGATCACGGAGGGGACCATCACTCTTGATGGTGAGGACATTACCGAGTGGGAGGCTGACCAACGTGCTCGCGCCGGAATCTTTATGGCTTTTCAAAGGCCGGTGGCCATTCCGGGGGTAAAGACCGCAGACTTTTTGCGACACGCAGCCACAAACGTGCGACGACCGGACCGCAAGGAAGGCGAAGACTTGATTCCAATGCGAGAATTTCGCAAGGAACTTAAGGCGAAGATGTCCCAGCTTAAAATCGATACGGAGTTTGCACGCCGTTACGTCAACGACGGTTTCTCCGGCGGCGAAATGAAGCGGGCTGAGATCCTCACGATGGCAATGCTTTCGCCAAAATTTTCGATTCTTGATGAAACCGATAGCGGTCTCGACGCCGACGCTGTCAAGCTTGCCAGCGCTTCGATCGCGGAGATTGGTCGCGACAAAATGGGGCTCCTGATCATCACTCACCACGATAAGCTCCTTGAGCATAACCCTCCTCAGTTTACTCACGTGATGTTGGGTGGCCGAATTGTCGAAACGGGCGGGGCCGAACTTGCTCGCGAACTACATGACCATGGTTATGATCGTATTCGCAAGACCTATCCGGACGCGGAAGCTGCAAACCAAGAAATGCTTGCGAAAGAGGAAGCGGTCGCGGTCTAACCGATCCGGCTCAATCCAAACCTCAAAATCAACTGTCCTCAAAGAACAACTGTCCGAACAACGCCGCAATCCATTGCGGCCTACCCATAATAGAAATAATAGCATGTCAACAGATATCGCATCGTCGGAATCGATTGGGGAAATCAACAAGTATGATTTCCGAACCGAGAGCAAAGCGTTTTTCAAGGCTCGCAAAGGCGTGGATGCGGAGATCGTAAACCAGATTTCCGAAATGAAGAATGAACCGGAGTGGATGCGGAACTATCGCCTCAAGGCGTTGGAGATCTTCAATTCCAAGCCGATGCCAAACTGGGGCGGAGCCATTGATATCAATTTTCAAGATATCTACTACTACCTCAAGCCCACAGATAAGCAGGGGAAAACTTGGGACGAAGTTCCCCAAGAGATAAAGGACACTTTCGACAAGCTTGGAATTCCTGAAGCGGAAAAGAAATTCCTATCGGGTGTGAAAGCTCAATTCGAGAGCGAAGTGGTTTATGGATCGCTCAAGCAAGATCTTGCCGACCAAGGCGTGATCTTCACCGATACAGATTCGGCCATTCGAGACTATCCTGACCTAGTTCGCGAGTACTTCGGTACGATCATCCCGTCGACCGACAACAAGTTTGCCGCTCTCAACTCGGCAGTTTGGTCTGGCGGTTCGTTTATTTACGTCCCAAAGGGCGTCAAAATCGAATTCCCTCTCCAAGCCTATTTTCGCATCAACGCAGAAAACATGGGGCAATTCGAACGAACATTGATCATCGTCGACGAAGGTGCCTCGGTGCATTATGTAGAGGGCTGCACAGCCCCAATGTATTCGTCCGAATCGCTCCATTCGGCCGTGGTCGAAATCATTTGCAAACGCGGTAGCCGATGCCGTTATACGACCATCCAGAACTGGGCAAACAACATTTACAATCTTGTGACCAAACGGGCAGTTGCCTACGCGGACGCCACCATGGAATGGGTGGACGGCAATCTTGGTAGCAAGCTGACAATGAAGTATCCAGCCGTTTACATGCTTGAGCCAGGCGCTCGGGGCGAGATCTTGTCCATTGCCTTCGCTTCGAAAGGCCAACATCAAGATGCGGGTGCAAAACTGGTTCACTGTGCTCCTCACACCACGGGACAAATCATCAGCAAATCCATTTCAAAAGGTGGAGGACGCAGCAGCTATCGCGGCTTGGTCAAAGTCGAAAAGGGTGCCAAAAAGTCGAAGTGCAACGTGGTTTGCGATGCGTTGATCTTGGATTCCAAAAGTCGCAGTGATACCTATCCCTACATTGAGATCTTAGAACAGGATGTTAGCGTCGGGCACGAAGCCAGCGTCTCGCGTATCGGGGAAGAACAAATGTTTTATCTGATGAGCCGCGGCTTATCTAACGCTGAGGCCAGCACCATGATCGTCAACGGTTTCATTGAGCCACTCGTCAAGGAGTTGCCGATGGAGTATGCAGTAGAAATGAACCGTTTGATTCAGTTGCAAATGGAAGGCTCGGTGGGCTAGCCGTATGACAACGACAATTTCTCGCAACGACCTAGCCGGTTTTAATCAAGCCGGTTTCAACCAACTATTGGAAAGACGCATCGATCCCGTCTGGATCACCCAAGCACGAAAAGACGCCTGGGCAGCATTCGAATCGATGGGTTGGCCTAACCCTCGCGATGAGAATTGGATGCGTTCCGATCTCCGCGGATTCAAGCTGGATCGATATCAACCCATCGATGAATCCGAGACGCAATCGGTTCAGAATGCCCCTGTTCGGCTAATACAAGGGGTGGATGTTGGCGGCTCGCTGCGGTCCGAGAATGGCGTAGTGACAGCTGAGTCACTCGATCCGAAGTATGCTGCTCAAGGTGTCATCTTCGGTTCCCTGAGTCGATGCGCTCGAGATCACGCGGAACTAGTGAAGAAGTATCTTCATTCGCAGATCGATATTCATGTCGATCGGTTCGCAGCTTTGCAAGCAGCCATGTGGACGGATGGCTACTTTCTTTATGTACCAAAAAATGTAGTGGTGGATAAACCTCTTCATATTCATGCGGCCATGGGCGACGGCAAAGTCGACTTGACGCACGTTCTGGTTGTCTTAGAGGAAGGTGCCGAAACCACTGTTCTATTTGAATCGACCAGCTCGAACGAGGATGCCGACGGATTTCATTGTGGTGGTTTGGAACTTGTATTAAATGCGCGTTCCAATCTTCGATTTGTTGGTTTGCAAGACTGGGGTAGTGGCACCTGGCATTTCGCTCACAAACGTGCAAGCGTCGGTCAAGATGCAAATCTCCAGTGGACGATTGCTGCCATGGGAGCGCGGTTTGCGCAAGTGGACCAACGAGTTGCGCTTGTCGGACCGGGCGCCAGCAGTCATGTAAATGGAGTTATGTTCACGCGGGATAAACAACACCTTACTTACAATACCATTCAACAGCATTCGGCGCCCCATTGCACGAGCGACTTCCTTTACAAAGCGGTGTTGCAAGACCGATCCCGAACCGTTTGGCGGGGAATGATCAAGGTGGATGTCGGGGCGGACAAAACCGACGGATATCAACGCAACGACAATTTGCTTTTGAGCGACAACGCCCGAGCGGATTCTATTCCTGGTCTCGAAATCAAAGCCGATGATGTGCGCTGCACTCACGGAAGCACAAGCGGACGAGTCGACGAAGAGTTGATTTTCTATGCGCAGTCGCGAGGTTTCACGAGGGTCGAGGCCGTGCGTCTGATCGTGACTGGATTCTTCCAACAAATCTTTGATCGAGTCACCATCGAAAGTGTGCGAGAAGCTCTAGGTGTTGCAATCGCTCGACAAGTTCGCCAATACGAATAGAAAGTTACTTCTCAACGACAATGGCTTCACAAAGAAAAGAATTTCAGCTCGCCTGTAAGCTTAGCGATCTCCGACCGAATCATCCGAATACGATCGAGATTGACGATCGGTTTGTTGTGGTTGTACTCCTGAACGCTCAAGTGTTTTGCTTAGAGGATTTATGCACTCACGACGGTGGAACGCTAGGGGACGGCGAGATGGATGGCAACTGTTTGGTTTGTCCAAGGCATGGAGCCAAATTTGATGTTCGAAACGGTGAGGCCATGTGCATGCCTGCGACCGAACCCACTTTGTCTCACGAAGTCGAAGTTCGAGGCGACGAGGTGTTTGTCCGACTTCGCGATACGGTATAATCTAGTAAGCTTGGTGAACTGCTCACCGATCATGTTCCTTTTCAACTGCCACAACCCAATCCATTTGAATAATGCCTATTTCCGAAGACCAAGTTCGCGATCAATTGAAACTAGTGATCGATCCTGAGTTGTTTGTCAACATCGTCGACTTAGGCCTAATCTATGTTGTTGACATCCAACCAGGCGAAGATGACAAGCAAAATGTCAATGTCGAAATGACGTTGACCAGTCCGATGTGCCCTGCCGGTCCTCAATTGGTTGCGAACAGCAGACAGGTTATCGAATCGATCGAAGGCGTCGGTGCGGTCGACATCAAAGTCGTGATGGACCCGCCATGGACACAGGATTGCATGACCGAAGACGCGCGAGATCAATTAGGCATTTTCTAGGTCAAACCATTGTTCAAGAAAGAGTTGAATGCATGGACGCCCATGTGACGTACGCCGATCTGTCTGAGCTTCAAGACGAGTTCATCGAATTAGAAACGGCAGACGAGCGAATCCAGTTTTTGATCGAGCTTGGGCAGACCCTACCAGCCTTTCCAGACAAATTCTGCACGGAGGAATTTCGGGTAGTTGGTTGTCAAAGCATGGTTTGGATTGTTCCAAAGTGGGATGGTGAGCAATTCCATTTCCAGGCCTCGAGCGATGCTCCGATGGTGAGAGGACTCGTAGCGCTTTTACTGTCCATCTACTCAGGAAAGGAGCCGGAGGTCATCTCTGCATTTCCCATTGAGTCCTTTCTCGAAAAACTGCACTTGAAGTCTTTTTTGTCCCCATTGAGAAGCAATGGCTTGCACTCAATGATTCGCCAAATTCGGCAATACGCAGAGTCCAAGCAATTGGCGTCGGATCCGCACTTTTCTCCAAAGAGGGATTTGCAGTTAGACCGTGCGCAAGACTTAGGTCCATTGCATTTGCGCATCGAAGCGATTCGAGCTGACTTTCCAATATTCAAAGTCCACAATAAGTCGGGATTGCCGATCGCTTATTTGGATAACGCGGCTTCCTCACAGCGTCCACGGTGTGTGATCGATTCCATCTCAGATGTGTTCTCCGGGCACTACGCCAACGTTCATCGTTCTGGGCACGAGTGGGCTGTCGCGACCACGGAAAAGCTTGAAGCGAGCCGCGAAGCAGTCCGTCGATTTATCCATGCGTCGAAATGCGAAGAAATCATTTTTACCGCTGGGGCGACTGCATCGATTAACTTGATCGCTTTTGCTTGGGGAGATGTAAATCTGACAAGTGGCGATGAGATATTGATTTCGGAAATGGAGCATCATTCCAACATCGTCCCGTGGCAGCAGTTGTGCCAACGCAAAGGATGCACGATTCGATGGGTGCCACTGCGAGCCGACTACACATTGGATTTCGAGCGATTCGAGTCCATGCTTTCGAACAAGACCAAGTTGGTTGCGATTACGGCCGTTTCGAACGTTTTGGGAACGATCAATCCAGTAAAGCAAATTGTAGCCGCAGCCCATTCCTTCGGTGCAACCGTTGTTGTGGACGCCGCTCAAGCGACACCGCACGGATCGATCGATGTGCGGGAGTGGGATGCCGATTTCGTCGTCTTTAGTGGTCATAAGATGTTGGCTTCCTCGGGCGTTGGGGTCTGTTACGGTAAACGCTCCTTGCTTGAATCTATGCCACCGTGGCAAGGGGGAGGCAGCATGATAAAATCTGTCACCTTCGACGGTTTTTCGGCTGCGGGCCTACCGCACAAATTCGAGGCTGGTACACCTCCGATCGCGGAGATCATTTCGATGAAGCCCGCGATCGAATATTTGGAAGCGATCGGCCACGATCGTTTGATGGAGCACGAGAGGCTTTTGGTGGGGCAAGCGATGGTGGGGCTTGCGAAGTTAGAACGAGTTCAAATGTACTCTCCGAACTTGGAAAACAAGTGTGGAGTGATTTCGTTCTCGGTTGAAGGTATTCATGGAGAGGAGATTGCTCGGGTTCTTGATAGCCGAGGAATCGCGATTCGAGTGGGCCATCATTGCGCGATGCCATTGCACTCTCGGTTGGGTGTTTCGGTCACGTGCCGAGCCAGTTTCTATTTCTACAACACAACCGACGAAGTCAGTCGGTTCGTTGAATCGGTTGGGTATGCGATCCGCTTGTTGAGTCGCTAGCGCCCAATGGCTTTATCGATCGCATGGTCAAGTTCGATTCGAGAAAATCCAATTTCGTGGCACAATTGTCGAAGGAACTCGATAAGGAATTGAGTGCGACGCTCTGCTTCGTCTCGTCCTGCCAGAGTCTGCATGGTCTTTTGAAGACCGAGCAACTTGGAAAAGAAATGGTCGACGGATTGTTCCGAGTCCTTGGGGAGTCGATCGATCGGAAAAGGCTGGTCCGGATGAACCAAGCGATGTCCCATCGAACCTCCGGTCATTAGACAGCGGGCCAATCCGATCGCCCCCACGGCTTCCAGTCGATCCGCATCCTGGACCACTTTTGCTTCGATGCTCTCGCACGGAACGTTTGCGGAAAAGCTGTGCGATCGAATACATGCCGCTATGGACGCATGAAACTTTTTTGGGTAACCGATCGACATTAGAAAGCGTTCAGCGCTCGTTGCCGCGAGCGATGAAGCCATCTTGCGTTCAGGTGAATTCTTGGAAACGATCACGCAATCATGCAACCAAGCTGCGGGAAGAACGACTTCAAAGTCAGCGTTTTCCGCAATTCCGATCCGGTTTGCATTCTCGACTACTCGACGAACGTGATCGATTCCGTGACCTGAGTCCGCCAATTCCATTTGACCACTTACCCACTGTTCGATCTGCGGTTGCCATTCGCGTTTCCACTGATCCATATTGACTTGCCTCGATTGCTGAATCCGTGCGTTAGACTTCAAACGACATTCCATCGTCGTCCATCGAACAACTTGCGTCGATCCCAAGTTGGGACTGAAGACGCGGAAGTTCGCGTGCAAAGGTGTCGGTGCTGCTATGCACGTGTTCGGCTTCGGTGATGAATCGAATTTGCTCGTCCGGATAAACATCGTGTTTGATAAGTACACGCTCAAACGTTTCAAGGGGGGATCCGTAGCAAATCAACATTTTGTGCTCATCAAATTGCACTTCCTGTTGTTTACGAGGGTTTAGTACAGCGATTCCAGTACAACCGTCGTTGAGAATTAAATCTTCGAAGTCATAAAATACGCTCTTGAGGACCGGTACATCGATGTGCTCGCGGTAAAGATCTTCGTGTTCACCGGCTTCTCCGTAATGGCTGGTTTCGAGGACGACATCGACCTCGTCGCCGAGGCAATCGACAAGATCCAGGAATAGCTCGAATAGCCGTTCTCTCGAAGCGGATGCCATAATGACTGGAACTTGAGAATTGGTTTTTGGGTCCGTATAGGAATCGTTTCGAAATCCTTGCCGGGGTACGACTTGAAGATCATACGAAGGACGAACTGCATCGGTGAGATCGAACGCACCGTACCGGAACACACCCATGTGCGATTCGAGTTCCTCGTTGTTAAGCCTTTGAAAGCTCGAGGTCGGATTGGTGCGTGAGTTTGCGTCTGTGGCTGATGCGGTTTTGCTGGATTGGTATCCGGGAGCGTTGCCCATTGGAATAGCTCGTGCTTTTCTAGGGTAAATGGGAGCGACTAGTAAGTTGATCGTTTGCGTTGCCTCAGATCCGCTGAAGAACAACTAAGACTAGGTCACCATGCCACCCAACATTCCAATTTCGCTATTTTTCCAATCGAATTCTCGCTAGTACAATCGTCATAACCTGAATACTCTCAAAGCATCGGAACGAGTACTGCCAAGTTTTAGTTAAAATAGAACTCGGTCCAACGCAACCTCTCATTCAAAACTGTTATGACAAAGCCATCAACCATTATCCGACACTCACTTCTTTTCTTGTTCCTGACCTGCGTTCCTGGCTGCGAAACGAGAATACCCGAACCAGAGGAAGAGAGAACGGAAAGAATCCTTCAAGACTTGGGCGTTGCACCCAAACCCAAACCTGTTAAGACCGAAGACTCGTCTGCCGATTCTAGGGTCGACGTTGATCAAACAATGGCCGATAAGCGGTCGGTTATCCAGCCATCATCACGGGTTGATGATGCGAACAAGCCTTGGATCAGCGCAGATCAATTACCGCGAGAGATCTGGGAGGTGCAGTATATTGGCAACAACCCAATCGGATACATGCACCGAAAAGTAAGTGTTTCCAAAAGCTCAGAATTTGAGATCGAAGCCGAGAGTCGAACCACGGTTTCGCTCAAGGGTGAGCCATTGGTCCAACGATTGAAGATCAATACCACCGAAACCGACACCGGTGCATTACGCAGAATAGAAGGGTCGATTGAGATTGGCGACAACAAGCAGACTTTCGAGGGCAATGTAAATAGCATTGACGGAAAGATGACTTTGAAAGGCGTAAACAATGGACAAGCTACTCCCGTAATCACCATCGGCTGGAATCCGGACTATCGAGGTCCATTTGCCGTCGATCAGTCCATGCTGCGTCGACCGCTCGAACCAAAGGAAACGCGTAAGCTCAAGTACTTTGACCCGATTCTGGGCAAAGTCGTAGAGGGGAAATTAAAGGCGGCTGACGATTTCTTTAAAACGCCCACCATGTTCGTCGGCTCGCGTGATCTTTTGGAAGTTAGCAACATAAGCACCGTTGGCAACGAAACGATGCAAGCCTTGTTATGGGTAGACGAAAAAGGCGAGGGCTACAAATCGATTATGCAGTCCGCAGATATTCGTTCGTTTCGAACGGAGCCAATTGTTGCCCAAATTCTCTCTTCTGTTTTCGACCTACGCGCGATTTCGTCCAAGACAATCAAATTGTCAGGTGCGGTGGATCGGTTGATGAGCAACCGCACCAACATCGTTTCTCAAACGTTTCGCATTAAAAACAGTAACAACGATCCGTTTAAGCTGTTTTCGGATCGAACCAATCAACGCAAAAAATCCCAAAACGCAAGAACCGTGGACATAACGGTCTTTCGAGTTGGATTAAACCCAAACGAAATGGGTGGAGTGGAACTAAAAAAGGACAACGATGACAGTTCGCAAGTTGACACCGATTTCATCCCATCCAAAAGCCCCATTATCCAAGAGTTCGCCCGAGCATTGGTTGCATCCCAATCAAAGCTCGATGAAGGCAACGTGTCTCTTTTTGAAAAAGTGAAGGTTTGCAGGGAAGAACTAGTTAAGCGAATTGAACTCAAGGAATTCGATAATCAAATCGGTTCAGTAGTGGAAACCACAAAAAGCAAACAAGCCGATTGCGTCGAACATGCTCTCCTTTTCGCATCCGTATGTAGAGCAATGGGTATTCCGACAAGAATTGCTCTCGGAATGATTTTTAACCGCAACAAGGAAGAGCCTGAAATGAAGTTTCATGCTTGGATCGAATTCCACGATGGTGAACGCTGGGTACCCAGCGATTCAAGCGACCAACAATTTCCGACCTCGATCGATCGAATCAAGGTGCTTGAGTCGAATTTCACAGACCCAAACCCTTACTTGGATATCCTCAAGGTCTTTCAAAGCATGACCGAACTTGAGATTAGCGTCCTGTCTCAGTAGTCATTACTCTTGAATTTGCAGCTGAATACCGTGAGTCAAACTGACAGTGCTTGCACGCGTTGGTCATCCAAGAGGCGCAATATCGTTTGTGCGATTATTGTGGTGTTGGGATTCTTCGTGCGCGCGTCGGCTGCATTGGTTTGGCAATCGAGTATTACTGACGAATCCCACTTTAAGTGGGGAGACAGCGACACGTATTGGTCCTTGGCAAGAACGATCGCGAATGGGACGCCGTATCAGTACGGCAGTCCAGATTCCAAAATATTCCGCGCTCCATTGTATCCGCTGTTTCTTTCCCCGTGGACAATGCTTTTGCCGGCAGGTGAGAGGGGGACTTGGACGGCAATCATGGCGGCTCGCTTGGCTGGCTGCGTACTTGGGGCCGTTTGCATTGGATTGGTGATGCGTTTATCTTCCCATCTAACGCGGGCGTCAGCATTGCTTGTTTCTGGGGAGAGAGGCTTCTGCCGAACCCATGTTTGGGCTGGATTGCTAGCCATGCTGTATCCCGGCGCGATAGGCATGAGCATCTTCGTTTTGAGCGAATCTCTTTTTTGCCCGTTCATGATTCTGTCCCTTTTTTCGACTTATCTAGCCATCGAATCGAACAACGACGACAATCGAAAAAGGTCAATCATTTGGATTATCCTGGCCGGAGTCTTGAGTGGTGCTGCCTGTCTGACTAGGCCGAGTTGGAGCCTTTGGCCCGCCGTTCTTTTCCCGTATTTGTTCTTGGTGATGGTCCCGTGCGTCCCAAGGATTCATTGGCGAAAATTGCGAGAATGGGTGACATGTTGCGTTTTGTATTGCGCTGGGATCTGCTTGGTGATGAGCCCGTGGTGGATTCGAAACTACAATATTACGGGCAAATTTGTGCCGACGACGTTGCAAGTCGGAGCGAGCTTGGTTGACGGTTGGCATTCGGGCGCGTCCGGCAGTAGCGACGAGAACATGAATTTCGTCACCGCCTTCGAAATCGAACAACGAGCTGAAGATCATCAGTTGGAAAGCCAGTCCGTACCTCTCGACGGAACGTTTGAATGGCGACTCGATCGAAGAATGAAGAATGCTGCTATTCAATGGGCGTACGAAAACTCATCTGACGCCAGAAAGCTCGGATTGGTAAAGTTGCTCAAGACGTGGTCTCCTCTCCCAGTTGCACGCGAACTTGGCAGCGACGCGGTGAGGTGGCTAGAAGCGATTGGCTATATGGCGATCGTATGCTTCGCTGCGGTAGGTGTTTGGCAGTGCCGACAGTTGCCGGGTGCGTGGTTATTTGCGATGCCATGCCTTTACTTTGCCGTGTTGCACATGTTCTTTATCGGTTCGGTGCGATATCGGCAGCCCGCCGTGCTGGTACTGTGCGCACTGGGGGGCATTGGTTGCAACGTGCTCGCCAAATGGATAGGCATTCATTGCAAGCGGGATAAAGCGAATTCGATGGATCGATAGTCTCAAACAATGTCACGGTCGACAACAACGCCAACTGAAACCCTTGTGAATAACTCCGCCGAGTCCCTTCGGCGGAGCAGGGATCGCGTCTGGGAACATCGATTTGTTTGGCTACTGCTCTTCGCAATCCTGGGGCTCTGGGGTTGCTTTACGCTGATTGGAAATGTCGACAGCAAGCTCACGTCCGAAATCCAAGAGCGCATTCAAAAGGATTTCCCAACTCACCTTGTATTCGTCGATCGGGCTCATCTGCAAGCCGGGCAGTCGATCACGATCGAGGGTATTCGCATTGCCAAGCCGACCAGCCAAGGGTTCCGAGACGTTTTGCGATGCGGACGTGTTGTTTGCTTTGGTCCGATTGACCTGATTGGGTTGGCTCAAGGGCAACTACCGGTTCAGAAAGTGGTCTCAGACGATGTGGAGGTCTGTATTTGGCCATTAGGCGACGGCAGATTGAGCGTCGAAGAGCTGTCGAGTCGAAAACCGATCAGCCCGAACCTGCCATCGATTGAGGTGAGATCCGGTCTTGTACGGATAGGAAACGAATCGGGTAAAGCCCAGCAGGAGATAATTTGCCATGACTTACGTGCTAAAGTCACCTTGGCACCACGTTGGAAGGATGGTCATGTTACGCCTTTGTCGGCGCGAATTTTGGCAAGTGTGTCCAGTAGCTATTTCAATAGTGCATCACTGAACGCATCCTTGAGTGAAGACAAATCGTCATGGGTTGCACAAGGAAGAATTGTCAAGCTTGATTATTCCCCGCGACTAGCCAATCAACTGCCGAACATGCTTCAACCTTATCTGAGTCAAATGGCGGGTTTTAGCGGCGAATTGAACTCAGAATTTGCCGCAAGATCCGATTCAGGACGAGTGACCTTCGACACAAAGTCGACCATCAGAAACGGTCGCTTGCTCCATCCAATGGTGCCCTATCCACTGGAGTCTTTATCGGGCGAAGTCCATTGCAAGAACGGGCTATTGCAACTGAGTAACGTTCGAGCATTCACAGGACAAACAAGTATCGCATTTGCTTGCGACATGTTTGGGTATTCGATCGGCTCACCGTTGCAAGCATCCATCAACGTGCAAAATCTGATGCTCGACCAACGACTCTACCAAGCTATACCAGCCGGAATGCAAGAAACGTGGCAGAAGTTGAACTTGAATGGGTTGGTGGATGCTCAAGCGAAACTGTCTTTCGATGGAAACAAATGGACACCCAAAGTGGTTGTGCATGCTAAGAATGCGGGTCTCGAAACGGAGTTCTTTCCATATCCAGTCCATAATATCTCGGGCGAACTCGTTTACGAAAATAATTCGATCATAGCCAACGATCTCATCGGCATAGCGGGCGATCAAAAGATCCGGGGTGCGTTGACGATGACGAAGGCCCAACCGCGTTGGTTGATGGACCTGAAACTAGCGGCAGACGGACCGATTGCAATCGATGATACTTTGCTCAAGGCGTTGACACCTCGCAATACCCCTGAGAGTAGTATTCATAAGTTCATTCTGTCGCTTCATCCCAGCGGCACGGTGATGCTCAAAAAAGGTCATTTTGTACGGACGGCCGAACGGCCAGACAATATATCGCGTAGCCTGGAGTTGACGTTCTCGGAATGCTCTATCAAGTACGATCATTTCCGATACCCCATTGTCGACGTACACGGCGCGGCGACGCTGGACAATGAGCGGCTCTTGCTGAAGGACTTCGTTGGACGTAATGATGGAGCACGGATCGCGGGTCATGGTGTTTGTCAATGCCGTAACTCGAATCTCGAAACGCTGGACTTGTTATTCGAAGGGCGCGATGTCGGGCTAGACGAAGAACTCCAGCAGGCATTGCCAACGAACGTCCGCGGACTTTGGGATCAAATCCAACCGAGTGGTGTTCTCGATCACGTTGCAGTTCTCATTCGTCGCAAGGATGCGAAGTCACCTGTTGATCTTAGCGTTGAAATCACCGAAGCCAGAGAAATGGAATCCCATGCTGCCCGGGCGGTTTCGGTGCGTCCAACATCTTTGCCGTATCAAGTAAATGATGTTGCCTGCAATATTGTTTATCGCCCAGGCCGAATCGATATCAATTCCCTGTCCGGGAACCACGACGCCAGCCGTCTTCAAACGGAAGGTCAATGCCGACTTCATTCCGATGGAACTTGGGATGGAATGCTAACGTGGTTGCCTGCGACACGATTGCTGGTGGATCAGAGTCTCTTAAACTGTTTGCCAAGTTACTTGAGAGACCCTTTGGTTCGTGTGGATTTCCGAGGGCCTGTAAGCATCACTGGCAAGACGCGAGTTTCCTCGCCTCCCTCGTCTGCGGAGTCCATTGTTCGTGAATGGGACCTAGAACTGCAATTGGAGGACGGACGACTGGGAGGTGGGGGAATTGCCTCCGGGATTTGCGGATCGATAAGCCTGGTGGGTGAGAACACGGCATTGGGGCCGATGGCTTTCGGAAACTTGACACTCGATAGGTTGGCGATTAAGAACGTTGCAGTCACGGGTGTATCTGGACCGTTTGCATTCAGTCGCCAAGAAGTATTATTCGGTCGCGATGCATCGGCCTGGCAAATCAAGAACAACCTTCGACCGCCGAGCTTTAATCAAGGCACACCGAACGACTCGGTCGCCTACGCCGATTACATGGTGCCTCGCAATTCCGTCCATTCCGCTACTCAAGCATCGTTCGGAATCGAAATGCGAGACGCTCTTCCGAATCGACCCGGTTTACTTCATCGCAACTCCCCGCAACCGATGGAGGATCCGAATGCGATTCGATCGAGCGAAGATGTTCCGACATTGGACATCAAAGAGAACGATATCCGAGCGCGGACCCTCAGCGGCACCATTTTTGTAAGCGGAGTGGAACCATTAGACGCTCAACAGAGAGCCAAGTATCGCTTGCGATTGGTGGATTCGGACCTTCAAGGCTTTCTACTAGACCTGGGGGAATCGAATACAGGCGCCTCGGGGCGGCTTTCGATTCAATGCGATTTGCAAGGTGCATTGACCAACACTTCTGCCTTAGAGGGGCAGGGGCGAGGTTGGCTGCGTCACGCAAATCTGTACGAGCTACCTGCCATGATTCGCCTCTTTCGAATGTTGTCCGTCACTCCTGGCCAGGGCGCATTTGATTCAGCAGACGTACAATTTGGAATTGATGGCGAACGGCTTCCCATTCATGAATTGCTCCTTGACGGCGACATTGTTTCGATGCGAGGTTCGGGCTGGGTGAACATGCGTCGCGAGTTGCACCTCGATATGTTTGCCAACGTAGGCCGCCGAGGTATCGTCGGCGCGATCTTTCACCCGATCTCGAACTCGGGCGCCGCCAAGTTATGGCAAATCGAGGTCAACGGCACAACAGCCAACCCACAGATCCGGCGTCCAATGCAACTCATCAACACCTTTGACAAAGTCTCCCCAGCCAATGATGGCGAACCTACCCCTTAGTAGAATATGCAAATCGTACCTAGTAGCGGAGGCTGGACAAATGCAGCCGCATCCAGTCAACATGCGATTGGCGATGCAAAGCATTCGAACGCAAGCACCAATCGCCCAGCAGACGATGCAGCAGTGAGCCGGCTTGAGCAAAGCGGGAAAACCTCGGATCGTGACCCAAACGAGCGTTACGATGGCCCACCATTCGACCAGAGCAATTCCGACTTGTCACCGAATGCAACGCCACTCATTCAAGACGAATCTCTTTTGTCGTTGCCCGCGATCGCTGAGTCGCCGGTTTCAACGCTCGACTTAATGGGATAGCATCCTCGTTGATTATTCCGCAACAGGGCGCAACACAATGGCTCGTATGTCCATCACAGCCGCAGCTGTCTTGGATTTTGGGCGGACCGCCAAGCGAGTCTTTCCTTGTTTTAGATTCAGCGAACCGACGTTCTCAATGATGATATTCTGAAAATGGCCCGTGTCGCGGACGGTCCATTGCAGTGAAGCATCAGCGACCTCAAGCGACACGATCGAGCCACCGTTCTTAGCTCCGCAACCATAGTGAACGTCTATTTCGTACTCGCCATCTTTCGGAATACTCAATTCCCAATCTGCCCAATCGTCGACTTCCGTCCAATACCCAAGCACATTTTTGTAGGATTCCGGTTCGTAACGCAGTTTTTTTCCGTGAGGCTGTCCGTCCCTGGCTAGCAACTTGATTTCATTCAATGCTTCCTTCAATTGCGGTTTTTTGCCTGCAACCACTTTATTCATCTCGGTGCGCCAGTCTCTCCATTTTTCGCCAAGGACGACCGCACTTGCGTCTGCATTAAGACGTGTCGGATCGACATTGATATAGAGTCTCCGAAACACAGCGAGATCCGCGTTGGGGTTGGATTTGCCGAATTGCGCCCCGCTTGCCATTTGCCATTGGTGGAGCAACTCAGTGAGTAACTTGGTTTGCTCAGCGAACTTGTCGGCGACATTCGTTTGTTCACTGATATCCGCATCCAAATCAAATAATTCGACCGACGCGTTATCGAGATACTCGATCAGCTTCCATTTACCCTTGCGCACTGCAGCCGCTGGCCTACCACCTTGATTGGTGTAGTGAGGAAAGTGCCAATAGAATGCCCTCTCCGGCTGCAATCCTGTTTCACCGCCGTCCAGCCAATTTTGTTTCAAGCTCACACCATCCAAAGGCCCAACACTCTTGGCTGGTTCAACACCGACCACTTGCATGAGAGTTGGCATCAAGTCCATGAGTGAAACCGGAGTGTTGACCGTCTGTCCCGCTTGGATCACGTTGGGCCAACGAACGATTAACGGAATGCGAACACCTCCTTCATAAAGGTATCCTTTTCCCGCACGAAAAGGTGTGTTGTGAGTTGCTGGCACAGTGTGGACTTCTGGGACATGCAAGCCTCCATTGTCGCTGGAAAAGATAACCATCGTTGGTCGCGACAATGCATTGACAGCGTCCAACAGTTTCCCAGTCGCAATATCCAGTGACTCAATCGTTGCAGCATAAAGTGGATTGAACGCAGCCGAGTTCTTTTCGATTAAGTCCTTCGGCGCCGCGTGTGCGACGTGAGGAGAGTGATGCGGCACGTAGCAAAACTTTGGCTTGTCCCCATTTGATTTTAGAAAGTCGATGGCTGCATTGACGATTGTGAATTCGTTCTTGCCACCCTCCTGATCATTTAGTTTGCCGTTTCCGTTTGGTTCGACCGCGACATCGAAGCCTTGCTTGGTTGGTCCACCGCCACCCAAGTGCCACTTTCCAAAATGCCCGGTACGATATCCGGCTCGCTGGAGTATTTCGGCCATCGTTGTTTCTTCGAGGGGCAAAAACGACTGGATGCGAGGATGCAAGACCAACTGCGATTCCGCATCGGCTCTTCCTGAGAGAAAAGTCGTCAAATGGAGTCTAGCCGGTGTCTTGCCAGTCATTAGGGCAGCGCGCGACGCGGAGCAAATCGATAAACCGCAGTAAGCACTCGTGTATCGCATTCCTTCGCTTGCAAGTCGGTCCAGGTTGGGAGTGTTGTGGTCGCGACGACCGTAACAGCCGAGATCGTTAATTCCAAGGTCATCCGCAAAAATCAAAACAATATTTGGTAATGCATCGTCGGAAGGATGGTTGCTCTCGCCAGTTGCGAGGCACAAGTCCGATAGTTGCGTCATTATCATCTGCGCCAAGAGAACCAAACCAAACGCGCAAAATTTCTTCGGAAACGTGAACTGAAGGAAAACCATTTCGATCGAATCCTCATGAGGAAGGAGAGCGTGACTGCGTAAATGCAACTCAGCGCACCAAGGGACGGGAGAGACAATTCTACTCCAATTCTAGTGGAACTGCTTGTAGGACTACTTTCCCGCATGATGTACAAGATGAGCGATCTCTGGCACGATCAGGCTTTCCATGGCTAGCCGAACACCGGCGGGCGAGCCCGGCATTGTCAAAATGACTTTTTTTCCCACACGACCGCCGCTGGCTCGGCTCAACATGGCCGCTGCACCGATATCGGCGAAAGACAACATGCGGAACAACTCGCCGTAACCTGGGATCACAGCATCGTAAAGCGATTCAATGGCTTCCGGTGTGCAGTCGCGCGCCGCTAAGCCGGTCCCACCTGTTACCAACAACGCCTCGCACCCTGGTGCCTCGATCATTTCCTTTGCCGCCGCCTGAATCAGAAGCTTTTCATCCGGAACGATGCTGCGCAGCAATACTGGATGCCCTGCAGCCAGCATCATCTCCTCGATCAATTTTCCACCGAGATCGTTTTCGAGAGTGCGCGTGTCACTCACCGTTAGGATGGATACCGTGACGGAACGGGCAGCTTTGCGACGGTGTTCTTGGGTTACTTCGGAAGTCATGACCGAGCTTAAAAAAGTTGGCGATAGCGGAATTGAACTGGAAGCATTATAGCTACAATAGGGTTAAACCGTTTCTACCTCTCACCAGGAATCCGAAGTGCTAGTCAGCAAAATCATTTTCCGATCTGTTCTATTCGTTGCGATGTTCGTTGCGATGTTCGTTGCCGCACTTGATGTCACCGCCGACGATTTCATTCCTCGCACGCAGACGGCACCGCCGGGGCCTCCTCTCACGCCCGAACTAGCTATGGCGAAGATGACGGTGCCGGACGGTTTTCGCGTCGAATTGGTTGCGTCCGAACCAGCCTTGCAAAATCCAGTTGCCATGGCATTCGATGATCGAGGACGCATTTACGTCACGGAGAGTTTTGAATACCCTCGTCGAGAGCCAGGCCCAGGCCGCGACAAGATCAAGATTCTTGAAGACACAGATGGGGACGGTAAAGCGGAGACTGTCAAGGTTTTTGCCGAAGGGCTGAACATTCCGTCGGGTATTGCAGTTGGACATGGCGGTGTTTGGGTGGCCAATGCGCCCGATTTAATGTTCCTCGAAGATACCGATGGGGACGATGTGGCCGACAAGACGACTGTCATTGTTACGGGCTTTGGTCGCGATGATACGCATGAATTGCCAAATGCTCTCACTTGGGGCCCGGATGGTTGCCTGTATGGACTCAATGGAGTCTTCAATCGCTCGGTTATCAAACAAGATGGCAAGGTGTTTGACTTCACCTGTGCGATGTTTCGCATCGACCCAATCACGAAAAAATTTGATTTGTTTTGCGAGGGGACGAGTAACCCATGGGGAATCGCTTTTGATGGCGAAGGAAGTGCGTTCATCAGTGCATGCGTAATCGATCACCTCTGGCACTTGACCGAATCGGCCTATTACCAACGCCAAGGGGGACCTTATCCGCCCCACACTTGGCCTGCTGATTCCATCGTCAAACACAAACACCAAATGGCGGCATACTGCGGCATCGAGTACTTTGATTCTGCCGCGTATCCAGAAAAGTACCGCGACAAGCTCTACATGGGGAATATCCACGGCGGTTGCTTGAATTGCGATCGAGTGGAACGATCGGGCGCGACATACAAGGGGTTTAGCGAACCGGATTTCCTGACCGCCAACGATGTTTGGTTTATGCCTGTCTCTCAAAAAGTTGGGCCAGACGGTTGCATGTTCGTTCTGGATTGGTACGACCGATATCACTGCTACCAAGATGCCAATGCCGACCCAAAGGGAGTGGATCGAGCACACGGTCGACTGTATCGAATCGTCCATGGAACTCGCCCACCAGCGAAAGTCAAAGACTTTGGCAAACTCAGCAATACCGAGTTGATTGGGCTATTGTCGGACGACAACATCTTCAATCGTCAACGCGCTCAATTGAAACTGCAAGAACGCAAAGTCGTATCGCAAGATGTTCAATCTGCGCAGCAACTTCAAGCGATTGTGCTCGGGCCGGAAAGCACTCCCAAGCAACGAATGCATGCACTGTGGTCACTGACCGGATCGGGATTACTGCCTGATGATTTTGTGATTCAACTGCTCGCTCATAGCTCGCCTGAGGTGAGAGCATGGGGAACTCGCATCGTGGGCCGACAGGATTCTCGAAACGCTACCGTTTTGAACCGCATCCACGCATTGGCAATCGATCAGGATCCAAGGGTTCGCTTGCAGGTATCGATTGCAGCTCCCAAATTGGCAACCGGCCAATCTGGTTCGGCGGACAATGTTGGGCAACAAATTGCAGTTTTGAGAGCCAGCGTTCAAGATCCGATTATGCCGCGCGTCGTTTGGCAAAACCTTAAGCCTCACTTGGTCGAACAACAAGTCATGATTTCCGAGAGTATCTTGAGCGAATTGGAGCGGGATCAAGATCTGCTGAGAGAGATGTCGCCACGCATTGCAACTCGCTTGATTGCCGATGTCAGGTCGGATCTAACGGACGAATCAAGTAAACGTGCCTGTAGCTCCATTTTAAAAATTGCGGGCGGATTGAGCGAAAAGCATTCGGACCTTGCCGCATCCACAATAGAGAGCTTGTTGGCAAAAGCTCGAACGGGCGAGATCAAAATCGAATCGCTGCGGCCGATACTGGAACAGTGGCTGCAATCACAAGAAGCAAAGCCACACTTCAAAGCCGATTACACAAACCGCGACGGAGCGGTTTCGCCATGGAAAAAAGCACTGCTCTCCGTCCGATTGCTTTGTGCCGATGCAGACGCGATTGCAACGGCTCGCGCTTGGGCACTGGAACGCAAACTGGATGGCGCGTTACGAAAGCAAATGTTTCAAGCGGTCGTCAAAATGCAACCCGACGTTGCCTCGGAGGCACTCATTCAACTCATCAAGGACCTCAGTCAAAACTCCATTGTCGACGTCCCCTACCGCGATGCGGTCTTGGATGCGGGAATCGCACAAGCATCGGCCGACGACACATCCCGTCTCGCAATCGCACTTCCGTCGCTCAAAAGTGACATACAAGCGGCCATCGCCGAACGAATGTGTCAGAGAGCCGAAACCGCACAAGCCTTGCTCGCACAAATCGTTGAGGGCAATCTTCGAAAAGAATTGATCAGCCCGAATCGAGTGAGGCTGTTGGCCAAGGATACGAGCGAGAGCATTCGCGACGCCGTGAAAAAAATCTGGGGCAACGTCAGCGCCGAAAGCTCGAAGGAACGAGAAGAAGTTATCAAACGTGTCACCAAAGATTTGCGTTGGGATGCTAGAGGCGACGCGGAACGAGGCTGGATCGTGTACGATCGCATTTGCGGCCAATGCCATTTGATGCATGGACGGGGGGTCGAAGTTGGTCCGAACATCACCGCCAATGGCCGGGGTTCGTATGAGCAGTTGCTTGTCAGTGTTTTTAATCCCAGTTTGGTAATCGGCGAAGCGTACAAAGGAGTAACGCTGCGAACGGTCGATGGGACGATCGTGACTGGTTTGTTGTTAGAACGAGACGAAAAACGGACCGTTATTCGGGTTCAAGGCGGCAAAGACCAAACGATCCCCAACGATGAAATCGAAGAGTTCAAGCAAGACAAGAAGTCCTTGATGCCCGAAGGGATAGAGAATCAAGTATCGGCACAAGAGTTGGCGGATCTTTTTGCGTTGTTGACCCTAGAAAGTCCACCAACCTCGAAAGAAAACGCCAAGATTTCAGGCACGCCGGATAATTTGCACAGCCGAAAACGACCGTGATTTCCGTGATCTCCCTGAGTATTTTCTCCTCCTCGCCCCGGAGTACCGGGGAGAAGGGAGCAATAATTTAATCGTTAGTGGTCAACGAACTCTACAAACCAGCATTCTTCAGTCGGATGCTATAGAGTGAATCCGAAGCGGTAATGTACAACGTCTTTCGATCCTTGCCTCCGATGCAAACGTTGGCTGTCCAAGATTCCGGGACGGCTATGACTTCGATCTGCTTGCCGTCCTTATCAAATACCGTTACTCCTTTTCCGGTCAAATAGACGTTACCCTGATTGTCGATGGTCATCCCATCGGAGCCCATCGCGCAAAAGAGCTTGCGATCGATCAGCGAGCCATCGTTTGCGATCGTGTATTGGTAAGTCTTGGAATCGCGGATGTCAGCCACGAAAACAAGCCGTCGCTTTGAATCGCCAATAATGCCGTTGGGTTGTACCAGAGCGTCGTCCATTACAATCATGTTGGAACCATCTCGGTCGGTTCGATAAAGTGCTTGTTTCTTTTGAGGCTGCTTTTTATGCTCCCACCACGGGCGTTGATAGTACGGGTCGGTGAAATAGATCATCCCATTCGAATCAATCCAAACATCATTTGGACCGTTTAGTCGTTCCCCCTCGAAGTCCTTGAACAAGACTCGAACCGATTTGTCGGGCGAGATTTCCCACATTTCATTTTTCTCGTCTGCGCATGCAATGAGCTTTCCGTCGGGCGCGAAAAACATCCCATTGCTGCGTCCAGCCGGCTTCATAAACTCAGTCACTTTGCCATCCAGATCGACCTTCATGATCCGGTCGTTCGGTTGGTCGGTAAAGAAGACGTTGCCTTCGGAATCAGCCGCAGGTCCCTCGGTAAATTTGAAACCATCGGACACGAGCGTTACTTTCGCATCCGCTGATTCGAGCACCGAATCCGCCGCCAAACTAATTAAGGTGCAGAAACTGAATGCGGCGAAAATGCTTGCTGAACCAAGTAGTCGAATCATTGGATACCTCCTTCGGAGTGTCGCGTTTCAAATCATGAACAATTATTCTACACTAAGGCCCCGTCGATTAGCCATCAACATCAATGGGATGCAATCCGATGGCGAACGGATCGGCAAGAAGATACTGCAGATTGGAACAGGTGATCGCGATCTAGAAGTGCTCAAAGAAATTGCGAAAAGCAGATACGAAGGACCGATCGGGATCCTCAATCATACGGACGAAGACGCTCGAACAAGACTCCAAGTCAAACTTGTAGGCCGCGAAATTCTCGTTTCCAAACTGAGGGAATAGCGACGATCGAAAACATCTGAGCGGATCGGCCCTGTGGCCATGTGGCGTAATATGCCTAGTTACAAGGATTGCTAGTTTGTTGCACTGTGCAATCTAGTTACCAGGCTCCGCGGCTCTGCCTGGTAACTCAATGCAAGCGAGGCTCCGCTTCGTCGAAATGCATCCTTAGTTTGTGAACTCGGGAGGCAGGAGCCTCCACACCAATGCGTTCCCAGGCAGAGCCGCAGAGCCTGGGAACGAGTAGTCTCCTGTGCTAAAAACCAATGGAGACACGGCACTTTTGATTTAAACAGGTCGTGCGGCCAAGAAGCCTTTCAGTGTAGGGAGAATTCGCCTTGCTCTGAATTCGGGGGCAATATGCTGTGCCCGCGAGCGATCCCAAGCGATCCAATCGCCCTGCGGCCAGATTGGTTCCCGGCATGGCTCCTCAGAACGTGCAACAACCACTACAATGAGGAAAACTTCGACGGGAGTAGCGGTACAGGAAGTAGTCAATGCTGAAGCAACCATCACTCTTTGAATTCCTACCCTCTGCGGTGGTGGACGCCGTAGAAAGGTTGTCATCGTCCCCGTCGGAGGATCGAGGAGCGGTGTTCACCAAGCCTCATATTGTTGACTTCATCCTAGACCTTTCGGGCTACCTGACGAATGGCAACCTCCTGGAATTGAGGATCTTAGAGCCCTCATTCGGAAGAGGTGACTTTCTATTCCCAATCATCGATAGGTTACTGGAGACCGTTCCTCAAGACTGCAGGGCGAAGGACACCACTATTGCTCAGTTGGCAAATTGTATTCGGTGCGTTGAACTCCACCAAGCAACTTTTGATGAGACCAAACAAAAGTTACTTGCCAAGCTTTCAGACAATGGGTTTCGCACAGTGGATAGCACCGAACTTGTTAGGTCATGGTTGCTCGCAGGTGATTTCCTTTTGAGCGAGTTCGATGAGCCATTTGATATTGTTGTGGGTAACCCGCCCTATCTGCGACAAGAACGCATTCCTGAAGCTCTGCTGTCAGAGTATCGACGGCGATTCAGTACGATCTACGACAGAGCGGATTTGTACGTCCCGTTCATCGAGCATTCCCTAAACCAAGTTGCTGAAGGTGGTAAGCTCTGTTTCATCTGTGCCGATCGATGGATGAAAAACAAATACGGTGGGCCTCTTCGCAAATTGGTTGCGGATTCTTTCAGACTTACAGCCTACGCCAACATGATTGGCGTCGACGCATTCCACGAAGAGGTGACCGCTTATCCAGCCATAACCCTCATATCACGTGAAGCGTCAGGACCAACAAGGGTTGCGAAGGTAACGAGGATCGATCAACCATCACTTGCGAAGCTTGCAAAGACGCTCACTGCAAAGAAGTTCAATGCATCAGAAGATATGCAACAGATGGAGAACGTAACCAAAGGGTCAGACCCGTGGTTGCTTGAATCCTCCACCGAATTTGAGATTGTCCGAAGGCTTGAAGCTCTTCACCCAACACTTGAAGAGGCTGGGTGCAAAGTTGGTATCGGCGTTGCCACTGGAGCGGACAAGGTTTTCATCGGCCCCTACGATAGCTTGGATGTTGAAGACGATCGCAAACTCCCCCTCGCAATGACCAGAGACATTACAAGCGGTGAGGTTCACTGGAAAGGGTTTGGTATCGTGAACCCTTATGAAGATGATGGCAGCCTTGCTTCGCTTGATGAATATCCCAGATTCAAGAAGTACCTACTTGCAAGGAAAGCGGAAATCACCGCAAGGCATGTGGCAAAGAAATCGCCGAACAGTTGGTATCGTACTATTGACCGAATCTACCCAGACCTTGCCAGCAAGCCTAAACTCCTCATCCCTGATATCAAAGGGGAAGCAAACGTAGTCTATGAGCCTGGAATACTCTACCCGCACCACAACCTCTATTACATCACGTCTCAGCACTGGGATCTTCATGCATTGAAGACCGTGTTGACTTCGGGGATTGCTAAGCTGTTCGTTGCAACTTACACAACCAAAATGCGCGGTGGTTACTATCGGTTTCAGGCTCAATACCTCCGCAAGATTCGCTTGCCTGAGTGGAAGTCAGTTCCAGTAAAAACGAAACAATTACTCATTGAAACATGCTCGATTGCTAACCCTGAGGCATGCAATGAAGCTGTCCGTGTCTTGTATGGGATCAGCAAAGAAGAAAGGAAGCTCCTTGGATGGCAATAGACTTAGCGGACTATGACCGCAAGGCCCGTGCATCCGTCAAGGCGTTTTGGAGGAATCGTGAGAAGGCACGGCAGAAGCAAATAGAAGCTGGGACTTCCGACCAAGGAGAACGGGCGGGTGTTACTGGGGGAAAGAACATGGACGGGTTTCTGTCTCTGGTCAAGGACCTTGTGACTGCGAACGGTCTTGGACATGCTGAGATTCACCATAAGAGAGCACTGTTAACGCTGCCAGGCTATTTCAGACCTACCAAAATGTGGGACATACTGGTACTTCACAAAGGTAAGTTGATCGCAGCCGTGGAGTTGAAGAGTCAGGTCGGGCCATCCTTTGGAAATAACTTCAATAACCGGACGGAAGAAGCGATTGGCACAGCGCACGACCTTTGGACGGCTTATAGGGAAAAGGCCTTCGGGGAGACTTCCCGCCCGTTTGTTGGTTGGCTAATGCTTGTTGAAGATGCTCCCGATTCAAGGAAGCCCGTTCGGGATAGTTCCCGACACTTTAACGTTTTCCCAGAATTCCAGGGGGCGTCCTACCTAAAGCGGTATGACATACTTTGCCAGAGATTGGTGCTCGAGCAACTCTACACGACAGCATCTCTGATAACGTCACGGCGATCAGCGGTGAGCACGGGTAACTATGATTCGATGTCAGAGATGACAAGCCTTCGTACCTTCATTGCTGCCTTTGCTGGTCACATTGCCACTGAGGCCGCCAAATAGCTCTATTGGGACCAGCTTTAATCGGCACTGGCTGAGGAACAAATAACGGGTCATGTCTCATGTCTCTTTTAGACTACTGCTGTAAGCTCAATGAAATTGCGAAAAGCGGATACGAAGGACCGATCGGGATCCTCAATCATACGGACGAAGACGCTCGAACAAGACTCCAAGTCAACCTCGTAGGCCTCGAAAAACTCGTACCCCAACTGAGGGAATAGTGACGATCGAAAACATCAAGATCAAAGCTTGAATTCCAACTCGGAAGCTTCATAAACGGGCAGGTATCGATAGTAGACTTCGAGTGTCAAACAAGCCATCGCGGTTACATACAATCGCCCCGCCGTTAGGTTGTGTGGATCTCCGGGATGCCACCAACTGCCTGCCGAATGGCCATATTGTTCTTGGGTTCCGATCAAAAATTCTCGCATCGCTTTATTCCACTTGTCCCAAGGCTTGCCGCCGTAGTGAAAAAGAACTTGCGTTGCGTAGTAGTTATAGTACGCGTCATGATCCGACGGGCCTTTGTCTGCGAGATAGTCAACGGCGCGAATCAGCATCGCATCTGTCTTGGAAACGCCCCGGAGAACTCGCATCAAATTGCCTATGGCCGTCATGGACGGAGTTCCTTTCCCAACTCGATATCGAAACATGAACCCGCCTACGTTTTCCCGGCGGACAAACAAATCGATCCCGCGTATCGTGTCGGCGGGGACATCCAGTTTGGCGCTGACAGCACTTTTCAACGCCATCACTTGCCAGCCCACAATCGACAGATCGCCTGGAGCCTTGGGATGATAGTCCCAGCCGCCATCGTTGTGCTGAGCGTAGATGATTTGCCGAATGGCAGCTTGACACGATTCCGCCAGCGATTCGTCGCCAGTCATTTGTAGGGCTTCGCACAAAGCTAGAGTTGCGATCCCGTGTTCGTACATTTCCGCGCTGGCTGTCGAGGAAAGCCAAGTTCCACGCCCACTTTGAATCTTGAGTTTTTGAATCAGGAAGTAAACACCTCGGCTTACTTGCTCGCTGTACTCACCAACATGCATGGTGTGTCCTGCACCCATAAAGCAGAGCAATGCCAAACCCGTCGCAGCGACATCATGCGAGTCCAACTTATTGGCACCGCCATGGCTACATTGGCCTTGGCAGGGAACATCGTCAAAGCGAAGGGTCCACGACCCATCATTTTTTTGGTGGTTTGCAAGATACGCCAATGCCGCTTCGACAGCCGCTTCGCTGGCTTGCGTGGCTCCGTTTCGAATGCCGGTTGTTGCCCTATTCTTGGGAGTTCGGGATTCCAAAGACGATCCAAGAAACGCGTTTTCTTCCCCTTTGCTTCCCGATAGCCGAATCGAATCCGATAGATTGGCTGATGGTTTTGGTTCGCCCCCCACGTCGACTACGAGAGATGGAGTCGAATCCGACGCGAGGATTGAGGAGTTGATGTCGTCTGGGCCAACCCCACCTTCGCTCGCTACGTCCTCCGATTTTTCGACATTCAAGATCTCGAATGCTTCTATCGAATCGGTTGAGATACCGCTGTCGATAAGGATCCGTCCTCCTTTGCCGACCCCTACGATCGTCCAAATCGCCATGATTAGCAGAATTGCCAAATGAATGACAAAACTGCTAAGGCCAGCGATCCAGGGGTTGTTCGATTTGGTGAGATTCACAAAATACACGACTCAGGGGGAACGGACGGGGGCAAATGAAAACTGTAAGGCGATCGGCAGAGCAAAAACTACCGCGTAGCACAGGCTGCCAGCCTGTAATAGCCTAGAAAGCACAGGCTAGCAGCCTGTGCTACGGGTATATCTCAAGCTGCCGCTCGCCTAAAAGCTGAAAATCTTGTCATCCTCATTCTATTCCCACCCGATTCGCCTGTTCACCAACTCGTTTCGATAACACCCATTTTCGGCGTACTTTTGGGCGCTCAATTCGACTTTTCCGACTTTGCCAGCGCAGCTAGGCGACATACTCCATGTCAAAAGTTTGAGCAACCGCTTGATTGGTGACCCTTCCTTGATGGACGTTCAAGGAGTCGCGAAGGGCTTTGGAATTTGCAATGCAGTTGTTTACGCCGTTTTCTGCGAGCTGAACCACCCATGGTAGTGTCACGTTGCAAAGCGCAAACGTGCTTGTTCGACCAACAGCCCCAGGCATGTTGGTTACACAATAGTGAACCACATCGTCAACGATATACGTTGGGTGGCGATGCGTTGTTGGCCGACTCGTTTCAACGCAGCCACCTTGATCGATGGCCACATCGATGATGACACTCCCTTGTTTCATCAATTTCAAGTCTTCCTTGCGAACGAGATAGGGGGCTTTGGCGCCAGGGATCAATACCGAACCGATAACTAAGTCGGCTCGTCGCAATTGATCGCGAATCGTGTGGCGATCGCTAAACAGCGCATTCACGTTGGGAGGCATAACGTCATCCAAGTAACGGAGCCTATCTAAATTGATATCGAGAATCGCGACGTCGGCACGAAAGCCTGCGGCAATGCGTGCGGCATTGGTTCCTACAACACCGCCACCGAGAATGGTGATGTGGGCAGGCGCAACGCCAGGCACGCCGCCAAGCAAGATGCCTCGCCCCATTTGAGGCCGTTCAAGAAATTTAGCGCCCTCTTGAATGCTCATCCGCCCGGCAACTTCGCTCATCGGCGTGAGCAGTGGCAGTCGACCTTGATTATCGCGAAGCGTTTCGTATGCGAGGCAACTTGCGCCTGATTCGAGCATCGCCTCAGTGAGCTTTCGATCGGCAGCAAAGTGGAAGTAAGTAAACAGCGTTTGGCCTGATCGTATCATCGGCCACTCCGATTCCATCGGTTCTTTTACTTTAACGATAAGGTCGGCTCGCTTGAAAATGTCAGCTTCGGACGCCAGTAGAGTTCCGCCGGCTTGCAGGTAGTCATCGTCGGCAAGGCCCGATCCCAAACCCGCACCTGTCTGAACCAAGACCTCGTGCCCTCGGGACACCAATTCCTCGACTCCCACCGGCAACATCGCAACTCGGTACTCATCTTCTTTGACCTCTTTAGGAATTCCAACGATCATCGAGACTGTGCTCCAATCAGCAAAAAAAGTGTGGCATAAGTAATCCGCGATGTGTGGGACAACTTTTCGCGAGAGTTCGAGTACAAGTGTACCTTTTTTTCGACGCTTGTCTCATCGATACGACTACGTAGTCCATTAGTATCAAGTACAATCCGATCTCCCACCCCGTGATCGACTTCTCCACTCAAAATCCTTCCACTATGTCAAAGCCAAAAACCATTGATTCGAGGTCCGCCGATGCCGTTCACGAACCTCCCGTTCACTGGCTCGGAATTCTGTCGCATTTGGGGCCGGGACTTATCATTGCCGCGTCGATTGTTGGTTCTGGCGAGTTGATTGCGACCACGATCACCGGCGCCAAAGCTGGCTTGAGTTTGTTGTGGTTGATCATCCTGGGTTGCGTCATCAAAGTATTTGCCCAAATCGAAATTGGGCGTTTTACCATTGCCAGCGGAACACCGACTCTATCAGCGCTAAATCAAGTCCCCGGTCCACGTATCCCTGGCCGTGGAAACTGGTTGATTTGGTATTGGTTTTTTATGTGGTTTTGCAGCATTGGCCAATTGGGAGCGATCGTCGGTGGTGTCGGGCAAACTCTGGCGTTAGTTCAACCGATGACCCAGCAAGGCCGCGAGTTCCAGGAAATAGCAACGCTAGAATCTCAGCGACTGCTCGGCCAAGTGATCGCAAAAGTGGACGCAGAAAACGCGGCTTCCGGAAAAACAACCCCAGCATCGACCGAGGCTCAGGCCATGCCAACGCTCGACGAGATTGCTTCGAAACAAAGAAGTTATCTGCAAAAGTACGGCAATTCACAGGCGAATTGGACTGACGAGGAATTGAAGTCGGTTCCATTGCCGCGCCCCTGGGACGACCGGATTTGGGCGATTCCAGTCGCCGTTGGCACTTCGTTGATGCTCGTTTATGGTGGATACAACTTCATTCAGTCCGCCGCAACCATGATGGTCGCTATCTTTACCCTGGTGACTATGGGAAATGTGATCGGTTTGCAAATGCTACCGGCATGGCAAATCCCGATGAAGGAATGGATCGATGGCTTGAGTTTTGGATTGCCAAAAGGCGATCTGGGACAGTCGTTCGCAATGGCCTTTGCGACTGTGGGTATCATTGGAGTGGGTGCAGCTGAGTTAATTCAGTACCCCTACTGGTGCATTGAAAAGGGATATGCGAAAAGCACCGGGCCCTACGATGGAACCGAAGCGTGGGGAAAGCGAGCTCGCGGATGGCTTCGCATCATGAAAACCGATATCTGGGTTTCGATGATTATTTATACAATCGCGACGATTGGCTTCTTTGTTTTGGGGGCTGGGATTCTGCATCGGGCTGGTATCCAGCCACAAGACTCCAAGCTGCTGCAAACGCTTTCGGTGATGTACAAGCCAGTGCTCGGGAGTTGGGCGCAAGTGACGTTCTTGCTGGGTGCTTTCATGGTTCTCTACTCGACGTTTTACGTTGCCAATGCAAGTCACTCGAGGACATTTTCCGATGCATTGAATGTTGTGGGCCTCATCGATGGCGATGAGGTCACGCAAGCCAAGTGGGTTCGAGGGCTAAGCGGCCTTTTTCCCATGTTGTGCTTGCTCGTCTATTGGCTGCTCCCGCAAGTGGCTTGGCTGGTGTTCCTAAGTGGATCTGCGCAAGCCATCATGCTACCGATGCTTGGCTTTTCAGCACTTTATTTTCGCTACAAGCGATGCTTGCCAGAACTAAAACCGTCCAAGTTGTTTGACATAGGATTATGGGCAAGCATTCTGGTATTGTTTATCATCGGTGCGGCCACGTTATTTTTGGAGACGCAAAAGTTCTTTCTTTAGGTTGCTACAAAACAGAAGCGGTCAAGACTAACTCGACGCGGTAGCCAGGAACTGCCAGCGTGGGGTGAGTACAAGCCCTTGAGGGTGCATGCCCCTCAGGAATCCATTCATCCCACATTCTATTGAACAAGGCTAAGTCACCAGGAAACGGCAAGTAAACAAGCACTTGCACCAAACGCGACTTGTCGCTGCCGACTTGGGCGAGCCGCGCATCAACTTGCTGAAAAATCTGCTCAAACTGATCGCCTGCCGACAACGTTGGGTCATCGGGCACCTCCACAAAATAGGCGATGCCACCCGCGACAACCGCATCCGACCATCGTCGCGTTACACCGTATCGGATCAGTTCGCTCATTCTGATTTATTGATTCGATAGACAGACCGAATGGATGTTTCACCGGTTGGTTTGCGGACCGAGGAACTCGAAAAATCGCCTATCTTGCCTAGCACGCTGTAGACAGAAAGAACTTCTTTGCCAGTAATATCGTACTGCTCATATTCGTCGGGCAAGGTTTCCTCGAAAAGACTCTTGTCTAGTTTATCCATCAAAGCATATCGCACCCATGGGCGAGCAAATTCGAACAGCCTGCCAACATGGATGTAGGATGCGTTCGACTGTCGGGCATTTGGATCGATGACGCCCTTGCCGACGGAAAGTTTCTTGACGCTTGATAGCGAAGCGGATTGTTTATCCGAATAGTTCCCAACAACATAGTCGCCGCTGAACAACGCCTGTGGCATCATCTCTTCTGGGACCGGGCAATCCGCCGGGATCGGATAACCATACTTTTCGCCAGCGTCGGACTTCGATTTGACCGGTCTTGGAATTTTGTAATTAGGCGGTATCGCGGCATTACCCTCTTCACGAATCATTTCGACGATTTCGTCGCAGATCGTCAACACATCTTCCAACCCACTCTTGAACAACTCGTTGTTCTTGAGCCCTGTCACCATCGCAAGCTCGGGAAATGGAAGCGGGTCCGCAGAGGATGGCATATCTTTGTACCATTGCTGGGCAGCAAGATTTCCACCGCTCAAAACCACCGCATGTTCGCCGCTCATCGACGGCAGGAACTTTTTCTCCCATGAATCTGCTATTCGAACAACGAAAGGCCATGCCGCATCTGCATTTTCACGAACTTGATCGTTGTCTAACTCGATGTCTAACTCACTCCAGTCCAGGTCCATCGCTTCGTCAAACCGAGCTTTGGCTCGTTGAACGATTTTCCGTGCAAGCTGGAAATACTCGGGGTGATCTTGGAGTCTCGTCGCGACCATCATCATCGGCTCTCCTCCGACGTGTTCGAGCGCCGTTAACGGAGAATTCGATTCGAACAGCACGTCCTGTGTTCTAAGATGGTCGTGACGCTCCCAACCATCCTCGGTCAGGAAACCAACGGATGTTCCCCCTTTGAATTCTGGAACGACCTCAGCAATTGACTCATCCATCCATTTCAAGTCGCCCACCACATCCGCGAAGAAATCTCGAAATTCGCTGTCTTCGTCCAGAAATTGCAAGGCTTGATAGCCACTCGAGAACGCGTTCTTAGAGAAGAAGTTGTTGTAAGTGACGTTGAAATTCGCCTTGGCAAATGCATCGGAAACGTAGCTCAATGAAGTCAACGGCCTAGAGATTAGGTCTCGGGCAGGCTGCATTTCAGGATGTTCTAAAATGGACTTGCCCTTGCCCAACGCCAACAGTCTGTCCGGCGTAGAACTTACAGCAAAGATGAAATTTCCATCGAACAGCCCAATGCTGATTGTGATGCTCTTGTCATTGAGAGCACCTTTGAGTTGATCGCGCATTTCCTCGTCGAAGACGTCATTCGTTGGAATCGAATCCCAAGGAATCTGCGAACCATTCAGAACCCATTGCATTCGATCGCCTCGAGCATCCTCGACTCTCTTGAGATTCTGCACGAACGGAGCAGCATCGGGATACTGCTTGAGAGCAAATACAGGAATCTCTAACTGGTCGATCTTTCCAAGTCCGATATCGGCATTGTCGCAGCGTGCACCGAATACGAACGTGGGTATTTCCATACCCTTCATGGCTTCAATCCATTTTCCAGCGATGATCTGCCCTTGTTCTTCGCTCGATGAATCGGACGACATGAGCAACGGTTGCAGTTCCTCGCTGATCTTAGCAAGACGGTCGTACCACTTCGACATATTCTTGTCGCCAAAGACAAAGACTTCCTTCGAAACCAATTCTTGCAAGAACGCCAATACGTCAGTTACATTCCCATTGTCCAAGAAGACTCTCGCTTGACCGCCAATTCCTTCTCGTTCGCGCCACTCCGAGCGAAACAGGGCTAAAACCTTTTCAATCACAGGCTGATCCATAAGCTCACGGACAACAGGCCCTGCGGTCATTCGATCCCATTGCTCCTTTAACTGAAAGGAACCATAGTAAAAATCTGCATCGATCGGAGCCAGTTTGGCGGATCGAATGGACGATTCGTCCTGGGCAACCGTTCTGCCGACCGGTCCGTGGAGCAAGGCTCCCGCAAGAACGCCGACGGGCAAACAAAGTCTCGCTACCAACTGCTGCATTCTTAGCTTCATAATCCGTTACTCCTATTCCGAATGAACTTCACGCGGCACTGCCATCGTACGAGCAAAGCCATCGTACGAGCAAAGCCATCGTGCAATCTTGATGAATTGGTTTAAATTTCGAACTTGTCGAGGTCGTCCATGAGTTGATCGATGTTCGGGAACTCTTCGTCATCGACATCGACATCCTCATTTAGCAAGTTGGACGCGGGTAGAGTACTTTTTTTCGGCTCAATAGGCAATGCAGATACGAGCGAGACCAGTGGCAGTTTTATCGCAGCGCTGGGTTTTTTTTCATGAGGTGATAAACCAATAGAAAATACAGGAATCGAACGCGCTTCTCTAAGATCGCGAAGCGTGCGAATCGTGCTCTCAATTGGAACATTGGTCGCCAAAGAAACGAAGTAGATTTTTTTCGGAATCCCACCATTTTGATTCGAAAGCATCTTGGGACTACCATCCACTGGAACGATTTCGATGGATGGCATCCCAAGTCGATGCAAGTGCTCACAGACGTAGGCTGCCGACGACCATGATGCCAAGGCAAAATCACCTTTGAGTCCTTCGATACAAAGATGATCTGTTGTATCGATCGCAATCGAGTTTAGATCGGCAATCAGTGTTGCATCTAAACCGTTCTCAAAGATCAATCGCGTTACCAACTGCTCCTCATAGTCGGCTACCGAACCCGATCGGCGTTCGTGCTGACTGATGACGACTGGGATTCGAACAGCCATATAAAGGTTTGCGGAGTTAGTTGTTCGCGATTAGAAGGGAGAACTACAATGAATCGTATTCGACCTCGAAAGGCTTCATCATCGCATTAGCATCACCTGTCTTCAAGCCTAACGCAAACCACCTTTGACGCTGCGCGGCCGTCCCGTGGGTGAATCCATCAGGACGAACGCGACCGGTTGCTTGTTTTTGCAAGACATCATCCCCGATTTTGCTTGCAGCGTTGATGGCTTCCTCGAGATCTCCAACCTGCAAGATTTTTTTGGTGGCTTGAGCATGATGGGCCCAAACGCCAGCCAAGTAGTCTGCTTGAAGCTCCGTCCGCACACTGAGTTGGTTGCTCTCGACTTTACCTGCTCTGTTTTGCATGTTTTGCACTTTGGCCGAGAGCCCAAGTTGGTTTTGAACATGGTGGCCAATCTCATGCGCAACGACATAAGCCATTGCAAAGTCCCCTGGCGCACCGAGTTTGTCCTTGAGTACGCGAAAGAATTCGAAATCAAGATAAACATTGCTATCACCGGGACAATAAAAGGGCCCCACGGATGCAGTGGCACTTCCGCACGCCGAACGCACCTCGCCGGTGAACAAAACGAGTTTCGGCTCTTGGTAGCGAGCGCCAAGCTGCTCACGAAACAGCTTGCCCCAAACATCTTCGGTGTCGCGCATCACCACGGAAACGAATTCCTTCAGCGGAGCGTCGCGATCTTGCGCTGGATCTATTTTGGCCTGGACCGAGGGCTTCGGCTTTTGTTGCCCAACTTGTTCCATCAACTGCGCTGGATTTGCCCCAAGAAACATCATGATCAAGATTAAGACAAGCGTTCCAAGCCCGCCGCCGACCGCGAGTCCACCCGCAGCCATGCTCATTCCGCGTCGATCTTCGACGTTGGACGATTTTTCTCGGCCTTCCCATTTCATAATCCACGCCCTTATTTTTCGTTGCAATCCAAACTCTAATCAACACCAAAACTTCGCGAGGCAACTCGGATGGTCGCCGAACTATTTGCCCAATAATGTAACAAATTTTTTTCCATTGCGACACTCTCTTGGAAAGGCTAAAACCACTAAACCACGATAATTGGGAGGGTTCTGTTCAATGAACCAGACTGCCTACCCATCAAGTCGAGCGTCACGAACTTGAATCCTAGCTCCTGCATTCTCGCATTGATCGCATTCCGAACGGTTGTTTCGCAGGCTCTTCCCAAGTCCGCAAGGCTAAGTTCGATTCTCACCAACGCGTCACCGTGCAACCTGACCCGAACGTCCGAAAAACCCAGTGATGTCAAAAAAGACTCCGCGCTTTCGATGCTCCGGAGTCGCTCCGGAGTGACCGACTGACCATATGCGATTCGGCTCGCTAGACATGGTGAAGCGGGTTTATCCGCGATCGCAAGTTCGAAATAGCGAGCCAGGCGACGAACCATTTGTTTGTCGATTTTCAATTCGGCGAGCGGTGCGACCACGGAGTGTTCCGTCGCAGCCTGAAGGCCTGGCCGATAGTCGCCCAAATCGTCAAGATTTGTCCCGGAGAGCACTCGCTCAATGCCGTTCTCGTTTGCCCAGGTTTGCAAGGTTTGGTATAGATTCGACTTGCAAAAATAGCATCGTTTTGCGTCGTTTCGAACGTAATTGGCATCATCGATTTCGCCAGTCAAGAGTTCGATATGCCGTATGCCGATCGATGCCGCAACGCTTCGAGCAGAATCGAGTTCGCTACTCGCGACAGCACTACCAATGCCGGTTATGGCAATAGCGTTACCCTGAATTGCTTTCAGGGCCGCAGCGGCGACTACAGCGCTATCGACCCCCCCTGAAAACGCGACCGCAACCGAACGGAATCGCGCAATGGAGAGCACAAGAGCGTTTGCGATTTCTGCAACTTCTGCGAGTTTTGCAAATTCGCCATCGTTTGAGTTCATGACCTAGGTTTTCTTTTTCCGCCGCTCTTCTGAGGTTGGCAGTGGCATCGGGCCAGCGAACGCATCAAAGATTGCAAGCAAATTCAGCAAGCCGGCAACTGCGGTGAACAGCGACCCGAGTTCAAAACCTGCGGAAGTCGCTTTGTGCCATGCTGACAACTCGTCCTTGTTCGCGGGTGGGGCCATGAAATTGGACCAATTCCATGATGCATTTTCCGCTTGAACTCGCCTGCCAAAGTTTTGTTTTCCATCGTTGCGATGCAACCACCCTTGGACGGCAGCAGGAAAAGCAGGAATCCCAACAAAAAGTTGGGCGGGAAACTGGATGCGATACTCATCCGGACTCCAAGAAGCGTAGACGACCCGTCCTTGCCCAACAAACATTCCCAGGAAGAAAAGTCCCAGAATGCAGACGGCAAACAGATACGCTTTGTTTCGTCGGCCTTGATAAAAGTGTCCCGCACCCGGCAAGAGAAATGCTAAAACCGCCGCCAGATAGCGGTTTTTGAGATTAATTTCGCACCCGTCTGCAACGACAATGTGCCCACGCCCATCTGATTCACCCATTTGCAGACCGATTTGCCCTAGTATTGTTGGTTTTTTTACTGCGTCTAGACTTTGGTCCCCTGCTCCAGCACGCGGGCGGGATCTTGCGATCGCGCACCCCGCGATTGTATCACAATCCTATCGTTAGGCGAAATGGCAAGCCATCCTTGGTCGAACGAATAGATGCCGCTTTTCTTTTCGTGGCGTAGAGTCATACTGGTCTGGCGATGCCAAGCCGCTTCAAGCGTCTTGCGCCTGCCGCACATTCCACCGCTGAGCCGAGGCACCGTCCATGCACATTCTACCAATCATCGCATTGGTGTTGCTTGTCGGGTTCGTGACTGGGGCTAATCTTTTTGCACTTGGTGCTTGTACGCTCCTCGTCGTTTTTCAATTGACGCGATTTTTTGCCAATCGATGGGCCGAGAGTCTGACCGTTGAACGAACGGTAACCAGTTCGGAGCTTGAAATTGGAGACAGTTTCTCTGTCGGATTGAAAATCCGAAACCACTCAGGCTACTACATTCCCTGGTTGTTCGCAGAAGATGTTTTGCCCAAACGAGCCATTTCGCAGCCACACCGTGCTTTGGAAGTATCTGGGCAACCAGCCAAACTCTATTTCTTTCAGCCTAGACAAACCGCGCTGATGACTTACTCGATACGAGCCATCCGGCGAGGCTATTTTCAATTAGGTCCAACTGTAATGGAGACGGGCGATCTGCTCGGTTTGCATCGGAATTATAGAATCATGTCGAAGCCGCACTATGTATTGGTTCTGCCCAAACTCGTTCCGCTTCAGGGTATCAACGTCATGAGCCGGCGACCGATGGGGGACCTACACGTGAACGATAGATCCATGGAGGACCCAACCCAAATGGTTGGTATTCGAGAGTATCGAGCGGGGGACTCACTCAATCGAATTCATTGGCGGGCGACAGCCCGAACCGGAACACTTCATACGCGGATCTTCCAACCGACATGTATCCAAGGCGCAATGCTGGTTTTGGACATGCACAAAAAAAGCAATCCCGACCGCAATGAGCCGCTTCGCACGGATCTTGCCGTAACCATGGCGGCATCGCTGGCGCATACCCTGTACATGATGAATCAGCCATTTGGCTTGATTAGCAACGGTCGCGATGCTGCTGACCGCGTGCGTCAAATGCACCTGGAACGGGATTATTCCGATCGCGACTCGGTGCGCGCCAATGTCGAAATGAAAACGTTGAGCGACCGACTGAGACCTGTCGTCGTCGATGCGAATCGCGGCCCAGAGCATTTTGCAGAAATGCATCGAACACTGGCAAGGCTCGAGCGAACCGATGGGATGCAGTTAAGCGATTTGATTATGGAAACGCAAAACCGTTTTTCAAGGCAATTGTCAGTTCTGGTGCTGATTCAACAGGTGGATGACGCGATGGCGTTGGCATTGGGGCTTCTTCGCAGACGGGGTTTCGCCGTTTCAGCCATCGTGAATCAACACGATCTGGATGGTCTGCAAGACTCGGCCGCCAAGTTGATGGCATACCATCTTCCAGTCTTCGCATTGCCAAACGAGGAATCGGTACCAACCGTTTGTCGCGACGCCTTGGTCAACAATTAACAAACGAGCGAAATACGACACCCGCTCATTCTCAAACGGCCCAGAATGAAGGCGACCGGCAGATTGCAGCATCCCAACCCGAGCCCGTAAGCAAGGGACCATTTTGCAGGTCCCTCACTTACGTATCGGGTTATGATTGGTAGTTTTCAGTCTACCGCTCTCCTAAGACCCTGGCTTTGCTAGCGATCTCTTGCATGAAAGGATCGGATTTTTCGCTACGCTTTACCTAAACCGATTCAATTTCAACGGCCCGCAGTTCCGATACTAGCAGCACAACCCGATTTCAGACGGTCGCCTGGACTTGCCAGCCGGATCGTGCAAAGCCTTAGTGGAACGGTGGAAGATTTATTATGTCTGTATTGCAACGTACGATTCGAATGTTTGTTTTAGCGGCTCTTGCCGTGTCGAGCCAGATTGGAGTTTCCGATGACGGATACCATCCCTTCTCGGAGCCGATGGAGTTCGATCCAGATTGGCAATTCTTTGCACCTGTTCAGTTGCAAGACATGCAGGATCTGACCGCACGGCAACGTGCGAATAACGGGTTCTATGTGACATACGATCGCTTGAGTATCGGCCTGAATCGGTCGACGACCGAGGCAGCCAGCTTCGCGATTGATTACACATGGGGGAATCGATACGACTTCGGTTGGATGAATAGCAAAGAATCCGGCTGGAGTTTCTCCGCGATGGATGTCGGGGGGCCAAACGTGTACGATACCGTGAGGCAACAGAGGTTAAATCAGTTTGTCGGTACTGACGAAGGTGGTAACGGGCCGACCGGTGGGACGAATGGTCAAGGTCCTCCAGGCACGGGTTTGATTGGGCCAACAACGGGCGGCCCCTTTATTACTTGGCTTCGAGAGAACGACAAGGATGGTGAACGAGTTTACGACCTTCAAAACAGCCTGAATGTTGGTTCGTTTGCGAGTTTCGAAGCCAACAAAACTTGGCGAATGGAACCCTACCGCTACGGCGGAATTCTAGAACCCATGATAGGTCTGCGATATGCGTTTTTCGGAGATGGTGCTCACAATGATACGTATCTAACTGGCTTCGTTGTCGATACTGACGTACCACCTGCCATTACCGGAACTTTTGAGACCATCATTCGAGATCACGTCCAAACGAATAATTACATGGTGCTCGGGCAAGTCGGATACCGGTACACGAAATTCATCAACCGATGGACATTGTCGAACGACATGAAATTTTTCGGAGGTCACGTTTATCAAAATCAGGAAACCTCTCGAAGAGTCACGACTTCGACCTACGCAAACCCGGCTGAGATTGGTGTTCCTTCCCTGACCGACGGCGACCGAGTCGGAACAACATTCAGCGGCAGACGGGATGAAGGATCGACGATCGGCTTTGATCTAAGGGTCGAGGGTGCTTTCAAGGCAACCAAGTATCTTGATCTTCGCGGTGGATTCGCCATGCTATACTTCGGTCGAGGTATCTGGAGAGGATCCACTTCCACAGAAGGGGGCGATCAGAACATGAACAATCAGAACTTGATTATGCCAGCCTTTACCTTCGGCGTCGCCCTGAACCGCTAGGCGGAAAGGTCTATACGGATCACCCGATCTACAACTACAATCAACGTAAGTACAAGAGCAAAGGCAGTCTTTTCAGGCTGCCTTTGTTTTTTTGTTTTGATGATGTCTCCAACAGATTTCGCTCATCCCATGGCAAGTGCATTCTCGTTAGATAACTGGTTTGGACCTTCAAAACGATCGCTTGGACTTGAAACACAAGGCGAAGGTCCGCGTGGGCAATTGCCGTTGACCGACGAAATGCTGCGAACATGGTCAAGCGGGGATTTGTTTGGTTGGACGCAGAATGCGGGAATGGGCTGGGACATCCAAAAAATGATGGGGCCCCAGTTCCTGTTGCTCAGCACACAGGGTGGCATTCGTGGCGAAGATGGCCAACCGATCGCGCTGGGTTATCACACGGGGCACTGGGAAGTCGGACTCATGATGCGGGCTGCGGCGGATTGGCTGAGCAATCAGGGTGGAGTTCCGTTCGCTGGCTTCGTGAGCGACCCCTGCGATGGCAGAACACAAGGCACCGTTGGCATGTTCGATTCGCTCCCGTATCGCAACGATGCCGCCATCGTATTTCGACGTCTCATTCGTTCTTTGCCCACACGGCGCGGTGTTCTCGGAATAGCAACCTGCGACAAAGGGCTTCCCGCTATGATGCTTGCACTGGCTGGCATTTCAAATCTACCGAGCGTAGTCGTTCCGGGGGGAGTTACGTTGCCTGCCCGCGAAGCAGAAGACTTGGGAAAAGTTCAAACGATCGGTGCACGCTATACCAACGGCTTGATTTCTCTCGAAGAAGCAGCCGAAGCCGGTTGCCGCGCCTGCGGTTCACCTGGCGGAGGGTGTCAGTTTTTGGGGACAGCAGCAACGAGTCAAGTGATTGCGGAAGCATTGGGAATGACTGTGCCGCACGCAGCGCTTGCACCTAGCGGTCAGCCTATTTGGCTTGAAATGGCGAGGCAATCGGCGGCGGCTCTCTGGGACCAGTATCAACGCAAAAGCACCTTAAAAGACGTCTTAACCGAGGATTCGTTTTACAATGCGATCGCAGTGCATGCGGCCTGTGGCGGATCCACCAATCTATTATTGCATGTGCCCGCCGTGGCATTCGCAGCGGGAGTTCCTCGACCACCGCTCGAGCTTTGGAAAGACATTAATCGCAAAGTGACACGCTTTGTCGATGTCCTCCCCAATGGACCTAAATACCATCCGACCGTCCGCTTGTTCTTGGCCGGTGGCGTGCCGGAGATTATGTGGCATCTTCGTGAGCTCGGTATCGCTCGCTGTGATTCAAAAACCATTTCAGGCTCCACTTGGCATGAAATCCTCGATGCATGGGAAAAGTCGGATCGCCGCGTTGCGTTGAGAGAAATGTTGTACGAACGAGACGGCGTGCATGCGGATGATGTCATCATTCCACCGACAAAAGCCCGAGCCATGGGATTGACCAGCACCGTTTGTTTCCCGCAAGGAAACATCTGCCCGGATGGTTCGGTCATCAAATCGACCGCAATTGATCCGTCGGTCATCGATGACGATGGCGTCTATCGCAAGACTGGACCGGCCCGCGTATTTACGACCGAAAAGGAAGCCGTAGCAGCAGCCAAGGGGCAGCACCCGAGTCCGCTCAAGGCTGGCGATATCGTCGTATTGATTGGTCGAGGTCCGATGGGGACCGGTATGGAAGAGACCTACCAATTGACTAGCGCACTGAAACACCTTGAATATGGCAAACATGTTGCTGTCATCACCGATGCCAGGTTCTCGGGAGTTAGCACGGGCGCATGTATCGGACACGTCGGACCAGAGGCTCTCGCAGGTGGACCGATCGGCAAGATTCAGAATGAGGACTTGATCCATATCTCAATCGATCGATCGACGTTAGAAGCTTCCGTGAATTTCATTGGTTTCGATGGGCGAGAGTTTGCTCCTGAGGAAGGAGTCGCGGTACTTGCGGCAAGGAAACTGCACCCAGGTCTTGGACCCGATGAACGACTGCCAGACGACACGCGACTTTGGGCCGCTCTTCAAAAAGTAAGCGGTGGCACGTGGGGCGGATGCGTGTACGATGTAGATCGCATTGTCGAAGTCCTTGAAGCGGGCAGCAAAGCACTCGAAGCCGGCAAAGCACTCAAAGCCGGCAAAGCACCGTCTCCAACATGATATTGTTGCTCGATAACTATGATAGCTTCGTTTACAACCTCGATCGCTATCTACAGCGACTTGGGCACTCCACGCTCGTCGTTCGAAGCGATGCGATTACTGTCGAAGCGATTGGCCGGTTAGGACTGGATGCCATCGTCATTTCGCCTGGTCCGAAATCACCCGACGAAGCGGGTTGCTCAATGGAAGTGGTGCGTCGCTTGTCGGATCGCGTCCCGATTCTAGGCGTATGTTTAGGACATCAGGCCATCGGCCAAGCCTTTGGTGCAAAAATTGTCCGAGCAACTGCCCCAATGCACGGCAAGAGCAGTGAGATTGTACACGTCGACAGTCGACTGTTCTCCGGCATTCCTGTTCGGTTTGTCGTAGGGCGATACCATTCGCTGGTCATTGAACCGAGCAGTTTGCCCGCATGCCTTAGGGCGACAGCGTGGTCCGAGGACGGATCGATCATGGCCATCGAGCATGAACGTTTTCCTGTGTTTGGGGTACAGTTCCATCCGGAATCGATTTTGACAACCGTCGGCTACGAAATCCTTGCGAATTTCCTGTCGATTGCAGGCTTGGATTGTCTGGAACTTCCGCCGAATGATCTTCCCTGAGATTGCTGATTTTCGTAGAGCAGGCTGGCAGCCTGTCAACGAAAAAACAGGCTGGCAGCCTGTCCTACGGCTTCCCCAAGTTGCAATTTTCTCTGAATAAGCCATAGTGTGAGTCTGTCGATTCCATCCTTCCTGCCTCGCTTCGTCTCTAACCACACCACCATCATGCTCTACGTCAAACTCTCCCGTCTGCTCGCCCTTGGTTGGTTGCTTCTTTTCTCTCCCGCATTGGTTGGGCCCGCATTGGTTGGGCAAGAAAAATCGCTCTTCAATGGAAAGGACTTAAGCGGTTGGGATGGCAATCCGGAATTATGGAGTGTTCGAGACAGCGTGATCACGGGCGTAACCAAAGCAGATGAGCCGTTACCCTACAATCAGTTTTTGATCTGGCGAGGCGGCGTCGTCAAGAACTTCGAGCTGCGAATGATGGTGCGTCAATCGGGCAACAACTCGGGGGTACAATACCGCAGCAAAGAACTTCCTGACGTCGGCAAATGGTCCGTGGGCGGTTATCAGTGCGACATTCATCCCGTCGCCGCCAATAATGCGATGCTCTACGACGAACGCGGCCGCGGAATCGTTGCCGCGAATGGCGAACAGATCATCGTCGATGCCTCGGGGGACAAGTGGGTTGCCAAAAAAGATGCGCCTGTCGAAGTGAATGTTGCCGATTGGAACGAATACAAGATCATCGCCCGGGGGAATCATTTGATACACCAAGTTAACGGCAAAACGACGGTCGACATCGTTGACCATCAAGAATCGGAACGCGAACTGGTGGGTCTAGTCGCGTTTCAAGTGCACCGCGGTCCAGCCATGAAAGTCGAGATCAAGGACATTTTCTTGAAGGAGTTGCCCGACGGAGATTTGATAACCCTGGAACAACACCCGATTCCGAAAGATGCAATCAAGAAGGCGGGCCCTCAAGCCAAGAAGAACGCACCCAAAAACACGACGGCTGTTGCTCCGACCCCGAATGCACCGCCTGAGGCTAATGAGCCGACAGTCAACGCAGCCAAGAAAGAAAACCAAGAGAAGAAGGCAAAAGACAATTCCAAGCCCAGATCAGGGAAATCCACCGAGGTCGGGCCCGTCGTGAATGAAAACAAAGCGACACCCATCGATCGGGTCAAAGTTGCCAAAGACTTTCAAGTTGAGCTCCTCTATTCGGTGCCCGGCGGAGAACAAGGCTCATGGGTGAATCTTTGCTTGGACAACAAGGGCCGCATCATTGCAAGCGATCAATACGGTGGGTTGTTCCGATTCGCAGCACCGGCGCTTGGCAAACCATTGGATCCGACCACCGTTCAAAGAATGCCAGTCGATATTCGTGCGGTCAACGGAATGGCGTGGGCTTTTGGTGCCTTGTACATTGGAGTCAACGACTACGAGAAAAAGATCCCATCGGGTCTCTATCGCATCTCAGACAGCGATGGCGATGATGAATTGGACAAGGTAGAAATGCTTCGCGAAATCATTGCCAACGGCGACCACGGTGTGCATGCCGTTGTTCCCACGCCTGATGGCAAGGGACTTTTCTTGGTGTGTGGCAATGGCGCGAAACTTACCCAATCCAGTCCTACCTCGCCCGTGCCTGCCATTTGGGGCGAAGACCACTTGTTACCCCGAATGCCGGACGGCCGTGGCTTCATGCGAGATGTTGTAGGACCCGGCGGGATCATCTACCGAGTCACACCTGATGGAAAGAACTTTGAGGTCTTTTCGAGTGGCTATCGAAACATTTTCGACGCTTCGCTCAACGATGCAGGCGAGTTGTTCACTTACGATGCCGACATGGAATACGACTTTAACACCTCCTGGTATCGCCCGACCCGCGTTAATCACGTTGTTAGTGGATCGGAATACGGCTGGCGAAACGGAGCCGGCAAACGACCCGAGTTCTATGCCGACAACTTGCCTGCGACGATCAATATTGGTCCCGGCTCACCCACCGGAACGACATTCGGATATGGAGCCAAGTTTCCGGCCAAGTACCAGAAGGCACTATTTATTCTCGACTGGAGTTGGGGCAAGCTCTATGCGGTCCATCTCGAGCCGAACGGCTCAAGTTACACTGCGACCAAAGAGGATTTCATCTCGGGATTGCCGCTGCCGCTGACCGATGCCATCATCAATCCGGCGGATGGCGCTATGTATTTCACGATCGGTGGGCGACGTGTCCAGTCAGGTTTGTACCGCGTCACCTACACAGGTTCGGAACCCACTGCGAAAGTCCAGCCGGAATCGGCCATCGGATCCACAGAGCGAGCCTTGAGGCACAAGCTCGAGGCGTTCCATGGCAAACAAGATCCAAACGCCGTCGATGTCGCTTGGCCCTACCTAAAGCATGAGGACCGATTCATCCGCTGGGCGGCGCGCACAGTCCTCGAGCATCAACCGCTTGCAAGCTGGTTGCCTCGTGCGTTGGGTGAAAAAGATGCAGCAACGCAAATCGAAGCATTGCTCGCAGCAACGCGTCTTGGCGGAGTGTGTCCTATGCTCCGAACCGACAAGACACCCGCCACGGACCCATCCAACGGTGCGAAAATCCTCAGCGCACTTGAGAGTATTGAGTGGCTTGGATTGTCCCCTGAACTTCAACGCAACTTCGTCCGAACCGTCGAAATCGCTTTCAATCGATTTGGACTTCCCGAACCGACGGTTGCAAAGCGTTGGGTTGCGAAACTGGATAGTGGGTTCCCAGCGAAGTCATTTCAGCTCAATTGGTTGCTCTGCGAAACGTTGGTGTTTTTAGAATCGCCAACCGTTGCAGAAAAGGGAATGGCATTGATTGAAAGTGCACCGAGCCAAGAAGCTCAAATCGAGTACGCGCGATCGCTCAGGATGTTGAAAACGGGCTGGACGAAACAGACTCGTACCGCCTACTTGGAATGGCTTTTGAAGGCGTCCAACTATCGAGGCGGAGCGAGTTTTGAAAAGTTTATCGAATTCATTCGCAACGATGCATTGCTCACACTGACCGACAGCGAGAAAGAATCGCTCAAAGAAGTCCTGGAAAGAAAACCCGTTCAAAAAACGACCATCGAAAACGTAGGTGCGTTGTTCGCAGGACGCAAAGAGAACGGATATACATTCGATCAAATCTCAAAACTGGCCGGCCAGGAACTGGAGAAAAACGGGTCGCTGGCCGATGGGATCAAAGCACGTGATCTTGAGAACGGACGAAAGATGTTTGGAGCGGCTGCTTGCTTCACTTGCCACCGCTTTGACAATCAAGGGGGCATGAACGGTCCAGATTTAACGAGCGCGGGTCGCCGTTATTCGGTTCGTGATTTGGTGGAGCAGATCATGGTTCCGAGCAAAGAGATCAATGAGCAATTCGTTCCCATCGATGTGATCACCGAGGACGACGAGCGGTATCGCGGAGTGGTCGTCAATCTCAATGGAGACACGATTTCTATTAATACGGACCCGACGAACCCCAACGAAAAAGTCACGCTCGATCGCAAGAAGGTGGTAAGTATCGCACCGTCGAAAGTTTCGCCGATGCCGCTCAACTTGATCGACATGATGAGCAAGGACGAAGTGCTCGACCTATTGGCGTACGTACTCAACGGCGGCAGCAACGGACAGTAACTCGCGCTCTGGGACTCGCGTCACATCTTTTGATCTTGCTCCCCTCGCCCTGTACTCATAGAAGCGGGGCGAGGGGGAGAAAACGCGCTGGGATCACCCAAATCCCTTGGGATTTCGAGTCTGGCGTGCTGCGAAATGTGGGTAAAGATGACACTCGCGTTCTGAGACTCGCGCACTAATGCGAGCGAAAACCATCCTCCGACAACCATAGATTTTTTCCGCGAATTTCACCTTGCCAACCCCGACAATTTGCATATCATAGTGATATCACTTAGATATCGTTTTCGACGGTTTGCTTTTGAAAAAGGGGAATTCGAAATGGCCGAAGTATGCAATGAGAAGACACTGGTGCCGAGTTCTGGTTGGGGGATGCTGTTTGTGCTGCTGTGCGGCCTAGCAACCATTCCGGTTGTGATAGGACTGGGGGCGAATGGGTTTTTCTCGAACGCACTGGGAGTCGTGGTAGGGGTTTGCCTTGCGGTGATAGCGGTGGCGATTTTCATTGGTTTGTTCGGTCTAATGGCGATTCAACCGAACGACGCGCGGGTGCTCCTTTTGTTTGGTGACTATCGCGGTACCGTTACCAAATCGGGCTTCTACTGGGTGAATCCGTTCTTCTCGAAGAAAAAGATCTCGCTCAGGATTCGCAATTTTGAAACCGGCGCAACCAACGTTAGCGAAAAGAAGAACGAGGCGGGGCAAGTCATTCAAGCCAAATCCCGCACCCACGGCCGACCGTCCAAGGTAAATGATCGCGATGGCAATCCAATTGAAATTTCAGCGGTGGTGGTCTGGAAAGTGGTCAATACGGCAGAAGCATTGTTCCAGGTGGATGACTATGAAGACTACGTTGCCGTGCAGAGTGAAGCAGCGCTAAGAAACCTAGCAACGCGTCATCCCTACGACAGCGAAGACCATCAAATGTCGTTGCGTGGCTCGACTCAGGAAGTGAGCGACCAACTTCGCCACGATATCCAAGAACGCTTGGATAATGCAGGTATGCATGTCATCGAAGCTCGAATCAGCCATCTCGCCTACGCGCCTGAAATTGCATCGGCCATGTTGCAGCGTCAACAGGCACATGCCGTCGTTGCGGCCCGAGCGAAGATTGTCGAGGGAGCCGTTGGGATGGTCCAGTTAGCCTTGAATCAGTTGAGTCGCGACAAGATTGTTGAATTGGACGATGAGCGTCGGGCTGCGATGGTTTCCAACTTGATGGTCGTGTTGTGCAGCGACCGCAATCCCCATCCGGTTCTCAATGTGGGTTCGCTCTATTCCTAATTTGATTCGCTATGGGGAATGGTTGAAATGGCAAAGCGAGACTCCTTTTTATTGCGACTTAGTCCAGCGACGCTGGAGGCCGTTCGTCGCTGGGCGGATGACGAGTTTCGAAGCATGAACAGCCAAATCGAAATGGTCCTTCAACGCGCATTGAAGGAAGCTGGCAGGATGCCACTGCAAAACGAACCAAGCCCCACTGCGAAGAACTCAGTGGATCAACCCGACGAAACAGGTTAGCCTTTTCAGTTCTAGTTCGAGATCGGAACACATGTCACCGCTTTGCGGCTCGCCGGATCACGGAATTAGTTCTTGGAGCTCGTATGTAAACCGCCATTGACTAAGCTTGGGATTTCAGATTTGAGATTTGCGATTTTGGTATGTGCTGGCTGGTAGCTATCCATTATACGGGATGGCGACCTGCTAGCCACTAAAAGGCACAGAGCCCACAAAAAGTTTGAAAGTTCGATTCAACAGATCATCCGGTTTGTGGCTTTTGTGATTTTTTGTGGCTAGGAAAAATGGTAAGGTGCGTGAGGGTGCTCGTTCGAACGCGATTCTTAACGAATCCCCATTTCGTCTAACAAATGCTTTGCGTTGTAGACCCAACCTGTCACCCAAAGCACGTAGCGAATGTCGACTCCGATCGAGCGACTGTAGCTTTCATTCCACGCGAAGTCGTTGATGGTCGCTTCAAAAGTTCGGTCGAAATTGACTCCCACGAGTTCGCCCTTTGCGTTCAACACCGGACTCCCCGAGTTTCCACCGGTGGTGTCGGTATTGTAAAGGATTGCGACCGGAACTTGCCCAAGTTTCGGGTGCACAAATGGCCCAAAGTCTTTGGCTCGATAGCGATCGATCACTTCTTGAGGAGTAATGTAGGGCTCAACGCCTGTGGTCTTTTCGATCACACCTTGCAGCGTCGATATGGGGGTCTTTAGGATGGCATCCGCTGGCGAATAGCCTCGCACTCGTCCATAAGTAATCCGAAGGGTTGCATTCGCGTCCGGTACAAATACTGCGGGCTGAAACGCTTGCTTGGCTTCCATCAACGAACCGTAGAGTTGACCCAGTCGACCGTCTCGCTCCTTGTCTAAGTCTCGAAGTTGTTTGTACGTCGGATAAAGCCGAATCATCCACGAGAGAAGCCCGTCGCCGCTCGCAGCGAGTTCGTCCGGTGACTTCTTTAAGCACTCGTCAACAAACGCGACCTGTCCGAGACGCGTTGATTTCAGAAGCGATGTGGCATCGTCTAGATTCGCGAGTGGTTTTTTCAATGCTTCGACCTCGTTCGAGGCCGAGATCTTGCTTAGCCGAGTCAAAATGCCTTGCAACATCCGTGCATCCGTCGCCGCGTCCCAGTCCGAAATATCGAGCTTGAGTTGCTGAATCGTCAGGTCGTAGTTGCGATTCATGTAAGGCGCTTCGCGATCGATATCTTCTTTGGTTCGCTCGACCGCTGCATCGTAAAGCGTGAATGCAAATGACATGGCTCGACAGGCGGACTTGAGTTCCTTCAAGTGGATCTCGAGCGGGCCTTTGGAGGTCATTTCGTCATAAACAAGGCTGATGTCTTTGAGCAGGGATCCATATTTCGCCATGCGTTGAGGATCGGCCTGGATGAACGCTTGCAACTCCGATTCTTGCTGCTCGCGTGTTGCGACGATGTTCGTTCGGACCATCCCAAGCAGTTGCCCGCGCGAGCGCTTTTCAACATTGGCTAACGACTTGGATCTGGATGCATGCTTGATGGCTATCGAGCGGTCGGATGCGCCTGCCCGGTCCATTTCTCCGATTTGCCAACCGTAGAGTTCAACGATGGCAGGGAGACGCACGTCTTGCTCAGATCGAAAGTAGCTTGCTGTCTTTTGCCGGACGGTGCGACCTGGATACCCCAACAAGAAAACGAAGTCTTCTTCGTTGACACCCTGCGGTGCAACCTTGATGGGTCGCTTCGGGTGAAAGGGAATATTGTTTGGGGAGTAATCGGCGGACGAACCGTCTGGTGCCGTGTAGGCTCGCATGAACGAGAAATCGCCGGTATGACGAGGCCATTCCCAGTTGTCGGCTTCACCGCCGAATGCGCCGATCGAGATAGGTGGCGCGAACACCAACCGCACATCTTTGAGATACGTATACAGGAACAAGACATACGTTTTTCCAGCAAACATTTCTGCCACTTCCGCTCTCAGGCCTTTGTTCTCCTGTTCCGCCGTTTGTTCGATTTGTTTGCGGCGTTTCTCGATGGCCTTGGTGCGTTCGAGAAACGTCATGTTGTCCGTGACTGCCGACAAGACTTTCGCGGAGACATCCGAGTAACCCTCGGTAATACGAACGTTGTATCCCGATGCGGGGATTTCCTTGGAACGCTCCTTGGCAATGAAACCCTTTTGCAAAAAGTCGTTTGCCGAAGTACTGGCTTTTTGAATGGCGTCGAAAGCGCAATGGTGGTTCGTGATGATGAGCCCATCGCTGGAAACAAACGACCCGGTGCACCCGTTCACGCGGCAGATTCCATCCACCAGACTCACTTGTTCCGAGTTGAACAGCTCACCTGGAGTAAGTTGCATGCCTTTGTTTTGCAGATTGAGCCGGGCCAGTTCGCTGATCGGAAACATTCCTTCATCGGCTTGGAGCGAGATGGCGAAAAGCGTAATCAATGGAATGCAAGTCAAGAATCGAATCATGTGTTTACTCACTGGGGGGCATTTGTCACGACGATGATCTGCGTTTGTTCGTTTTGGTGCTCGGGCTCGGGCTCCTGGTCGTGCTCGTTGTCGGTAGTATACTTTCTCCTCCGATAATTTCGATAGATTCTTGCAGAACGAAACTGCGTCGTCCCAACATGTCGTTTTCTCGTTCACTTTCTTGATACCGTTTCCCGTTGCTTAGTAGGCGGCGTCAGTGCCACGCGGAAGCCGCAGACCCAGGAGCGGTTGGTCGGTTCGCCCGCATAACGGTACGCTGCCTCGCAAAACCTCGCTTGGTGGCTCCAACTCCCGCCACGCCGGACGCGAAACGAGCCTGAAATCGGTCCCGTTGGGTCTGTTTCCTTGGTAGATGGATAAAAATCATACCAGTCCTGGCACCACTCGCAGACGTTCCCGTGCATGTCATACAAACCCCATCGGTTCGCCTTTTTCTCGCCCACTTCGTGCGTTTGGCGTGCAGCGTTTCTATCAAACCACGAAAACTCCCCGAGCAAGTCCGCTGTGTCACCGAATGAATAGGCATCACCACTAGTAGCGCGGCAAGAATATTCCCACTCTGATTCCGTCGGTAAACGATATTCTCTCCCTGCTGCTTTCTCTTCCGGCAATTCAGATAGATTCCTGCAGAATGAAACCGCGTCCTCCCAACTCACGCATTCCACAGGGTTCTTACCACCAATGAAACGGCTTGGATTGCGACCAATAACTTTTTGATACTCATCCTGGGTCACTTCGTACGTACCCAAATAATACCAATTGCTAATCGTCACTAAATGCAGCGACTCTTGACTTCCGACCTCATTAGTCGGTGGGCCCATAAGAAATGAGCCAGGAAGAATCAGCACCATCTTCATCCCAATGCTGTTGATAATTTCCTTAGGTTGCTGACCAAACGCAGGGGTTCCAATCAAAAACAAGAAGATCAAAACAACCGCTCGCATATCGTTTTCTCCTGGGAAGAACTTAGATCGACCTGTGAAATATATCGGAATCAAACGGATACTGCACGCTTTTCGCTAGATCGCACATGACCGCGCACGGCGAGGTCTCTTCCCGCCTGTTGGCCCCTTTCCGCCAGCGACTTCCGGCGTGTTTCTGCGCCATCCTAGCTGTTACTTGGAACCTTCCGGAATTCGTCCCGATGCTAAAAACAACGATTACTCTGGTTGGTTCATACCTAACTGTTTCATTTTGCGATAAAGGTTTGAGCGTTGTAAGCCCATCTTTTCGGCGGCTTGGGTTACGTTGCGACTGCAAGCTTTGATTTGTTCTTCGATAAACCGAGTTTGAAAATCTGCGGTCGCGTCACCGAGCGTCTTGTTCAAATCAAAAGTCGAAGCCGCCATCCCGTCACCCATCATGCGCGGTGAACGGACGAAGTCGACTTGCGATTCGTCCAGCGTATCGCCTGTCGTTAGGTATGCAATCCGCTCCACAATATTGCGAAGTTCTCGAACGTTTCCAGGCCAATCGTGAGTTGCTAGTCGGCGTTTTGCACCAGGGGTCCATGTCGGTTTAGACCGACCTATCTTGGTGCAAAACATCGTCAAGAAAAAGTCGGCCAGATCCAAGACGTCCTCGCCCCGGTTTCGCAGGGGAGGCAGCATCATGGTCACGACCGTTAATCGGAAATACAAGTCCTCACGAAACTTCTTCTTTTGAACCAACTCGACTAAATTTTGATTGGTGGCAGCAATGACTCGAACGTTGACCGGAATAGGGGAGGAGCCGCCAACCCGCACAACCACTTTTTCTTCCAAAACACGAAGCAGTTTGGCTTGCCCGCCCATACTCATGTCGCCGATTTCATCCAGGAAAAGCGTTCCACCTGATGCCAATTCGAATTTCCCGTTGCGGGTCTCATGTGCGTCCGTAAACGCTCCCTTTTCATGTCCGAATAGTTCGCTCTCCAGCAGGGTCTCGGTAATCGCCGCGCAATTGACTGCGATAAACGGTTCAAAGCGTCGTTTGCTTTGATAATGGATCTGGCGAGAGACAACTTCCTTGCCGGTTCCGTTTTCGCCCAACAAAAGGACTGCCAAATCGGTGTCGCCAACGCGAGTGATGGTCGACTTTAATGTTTGCATCTCAGGCGAGTTGCCAATAAGCTGAACTTGCTGTTGCGCATCGTGTGTCAATCGATCGCGGGTCTGCACCAAGCGTTGCATTTGCTGTGTGTTGGCAAGCGCCGCCGACGCATGACGAGCAAGTTCAATCAGGTCTGTTTCGTCTTGAGTGTCGAATCGCCCGTCGGCATGGTTGATCACTTCGAAAACACCCATAGGCTTGTTGCGAGCATCGATCAATGGAACCGCCAGCAAGGAATCCGTTCGATAGCCACTGCTAGAATCGACTCTTCGATCGACTTCATCATGCGGGTCGGACCGATCCCAACGTCGAGGTTGCAAACTTTTGAGAACCGCGCCGGCTAAGCCTTTGTCATCGGCGATGCGCAGCGGCTTGCCCTCCATGCCGAGAGCGGGGTGACCGACCAGTTCGCGAGCTGGCTTGTCCCACAAAAAGATACTTGCGCGATCACTGCGCAACAGACGTGTGGCGGCTTGTGCAATATCTTGTAGGAGGCGATCGAGGTCTTGGTGAGAGTGCCAATCGGCCGCGACATTCAATATCTGATTCAGTCGGACGACGTCACGGGCTTTCTGCTGTTGACGGTGCCACGTGTCGATGGACATCGCCAACAGGGATAGATGCTCAACCACGCGCTCTGCGGCGGTTTCGCTAAGCACCGGCTGACAACATAACACAAGGTTCTTGTTGGTTGCCGCATGGATCGGCAGATAGGTCCACAAGGCGGATCGAAGAACGCTTCGGTTGTCGAGGCATTCGCTCGCGATGTTCCAGTCAGGCGGTTCGGCGGAAACCTTGCCCAATTGCAATGTCCTTTTCCAAGCCCCCTTCGAAGCGACCATGAGCACAATGCCGGAGACGTTCCAGGCGTTGATCGCCCAGGTGAGAGGTTCCTGCAACAATTGTTCCAGCGATCGAGAACGCTCGATCGCGGCGAATAATTGGTTGACAAAGGGGGTAACGGTCGAGCTCATTCACACTCAATTTGTTGTTTGCGTGCCACACGCGGGACCGGTATCTTTCCGTCTTTCGCTGGCATCTCAAGTGTACATGAAAAAAACAAACGGGATGTTGCCGCTAGAGAATTTGAATTGCACCACAAACCCATGAAGACCGAAAAGAGCAAGTGCCGTCAAAATGTCTCCCCAAAAAGCCCAGAATAGAGCGAAACGGCTAACCAAAACCGATCAAACATGAGATATTATTCAGCCCCACCTCCCATTTCCACACCTAGGGTCCTACGGAAACTATGGCACAAGACACGTCCAAATTCTCGCTCACCACTTGGTTGATTGTCATCATTGCCAGTATTGGCTTTCTTTTCGACACGTACGAACTGCTGATGACGCCGCTGACCGCGCCTCCGGCAATTGCGGAACTGCTGGATCTACCGCTCAACCATCCTTCGGTCGCTTTGTGGTTCGGTCGCCTGCTTTGGATCGCGGCTCTTTGTGGCGGCGTATTCGGTTTGATCGGCGGTGCGATGACCGATCGACTTGGACGCAAATTCGTCATGGCAGCCGCTATCTTTGTTTACTCGCTCTCTCCGTTCTTCGCTGCTTACAGTACATCGTTAGCGATGTTCATCTTTTTCCGAAGCACAACCTTTATCGGAGTTTGCGTTGAATTTGTGGCTGCCATCACATGGTTGGCAGAAGTCTTCGAAGACAAGAAACAACGAGAGCGTTGGCTCGGAATCACACAAGCGTTCGCATCGCTGGGCGGAGTGCTCGTGACACTCGTGAGTGTCTACGTGCTGGCAAACAGCAAGAATTTCTACCATCTTGGTTTGCCATTGCCCCCCAATGGTACCGATCCATCCGCTTGGCGTTATTTGTTAATGACAGGCTTTTTCCCAGCCATCCCCATTGCTCTTCTTTTGCCGTTCGTTCCAGAGTCACGTATTTGGAAAGAGAAGAAAGCCGCAGGGACGCTCAAACGCCCAAAAATCTCAGCTCTCTTTGCACCTGAATTTCGGCGAACCACGATCGTTACTGCACTCCTGTCCGCTTGCGCATATGGAATTGCATTCGGAGCTTTGCAATTGACGCCCAAGAGCATTGCCCCGGGTTTGCCTGAGCTTTCCGCGCAAGCCAAAGAACTTGCACCGTTGCGCAGAGAAGCGGCAGCCCTCAACAACGAACTCGATTTGACGGCCCCGGGTTCACCCGAGCGCAAGGAAATTCGCGGCAAATTGATTGCCAACAAGAAGCTTCAAGATCCATTGACGAAACAAGTCGCTGAAGTTGGCGATACCGTGCAGTTATTTCAAGAAATGGGGGGCTTGGTGGGCCGTATCCTGCTTGCCGTCTTCATTATTGTCGGTCTCAGTCGAGTCTTGACGTTGAAGCTATTTCAGGTTCCAGCCCTGGTTATCATACCGCTGACTTATTTCGTATTGTTTAAGTCCGGAGGGTCGAATTTCATGTGGTTCTACGGAGTGTGTGGCTTGCTGACCGTGGCGCAATTTAGCTACTTTGGAGAGTACTTGCCGAAGGTATTTCCCATGCATTTGCGGGGTACGGGCGGCAGTTTCGCTACGAATGTCGGCGGGCGTATGATCGGGACTAGCATGGCAGTCGTCACCACCAATTTCGTGGCACCATGGCTTGCCGGGGGAACAGACAAAGTATCGCCCATTTTCATCGCCCAAGCGGCAGGTTACGTAGCGACTTCATTGGCCGTATTGGCTTTGGTAGTTGGCATGTTTTTGCCCGAACCCAAGACGTTAGTCGAAGATTGAGGCCTCGGCGTTGCAATGTCGACGAAGGTGTTGACGACAAAGGTGTTGGTGACCGGTTACGGCGGCTTTCTCGGTCAAGCGATATGCCGCGAGCTGCTTCGGACCGGTTATCGCGTTCGAGGCCTGGCCCGCAATCGCTATGTCGAACTTGAGCAGTTGGGAGTCGAGTGCGTTCAAGCCTCGGCAACCGAGCGAACCGCATGTGAACTTGCATGCTCTGGCGTTGACGCCGTCATTCACACGGCCGCGTTGGCTGGCGTGTGGGGGCCTGCCTCGCAATACGAACAAGCCAACATTGTCGCTACGGACAATTTGCTCAGTGTTTGCAAAAGCAAAGGCATCGGATCTTTTGTGTTCACAAGCTCTCCGTCGGTTACGTTTGATGGAGCAGCCCAACGCAACATGGACGAACGGGCACCCTATCCAAAAACTTGGTTGTGCCACTACCCGCGGACCAAGGCGATAGCGGAACAACATGTCTTAGAGGCCAACAACTCGCGATTGGCAACTTGCTCACTACGTCCACATCTCATTTGGGGTGTTGGCGATCCCCATTTGATACCGCGAGTTATCTCTCGCTGCCGGTCAGGTCGATTGCGGCGAGTCGGCGATGGGAAGAATCGGATAGACACCGTTCATGTCGATCATGCCGCGATTGCGCATCGTTTAGCATTGGAGCGCATGCTTGACAAAGACGCCAATGCATCGGGCCGTCCCTACTTCATCACCGATGGAGCGCCCGTAGAATGCTGGGAATGGCTGACGACGATTCTCCGATCAGCCAATTTGACCCCGCCAACGAAAAGCATCTCGCTCAAGGCGGCATATCGATTGGGGAGCGTACTCGAAACAATGTATCGCATGGCTGGTATTCGAAGCGAGCCTCCGATGACACGCTTTGTGGCTGCTCAATTGGGAGTCGATCACTACTTCGATATCTCGGCCGCCAAGGAACGACTCGGCTACAAACCAATCGAAAATCGGGACGAACGCATCGCCGAGTTGAATGAGTCTACGAGTGAAACAAACTGATAGCCTAAGGGCGATAGCCCCGGTTCTCGACGAATGTCGAGCAATTGGGAAACCGGGGCTATCGCCCAACGGCTAATTGGGTTGAAAAACGCATACCGATGTGCTTACTACGTCAAAGCGGGATGCGCGAGTTCAAACTCCGTGATTTTCTTTTCGTGTTCGAGCGTCAAACTGATATCATCCAGTCCGTTCAACAAGCAATGACGTCGGAACGGCTCAACCTCGAACGAGGCCAAAAATCCTTGCGAATCGGTGACCGTGCACTTCTCCAAATCAACCGTGAGAATGTACTGTTCGTGAGCCCCAGCCCGACGAAACAATTCGTCTACTTGGTCCTCGGTAAGTTGGATCGGCAATGTCCCGTTTTTGAAACAGTTGTTATAGAAAATGTCCGCAAACGAAGGGGCAATCACGGAACGAATGCCGTAGTCGTCGATCGCCCAGACGGCATGCTCACGCGACGAACCGCTGCCAAAGTTGCGACGGGCGAGAAGAATCGCGGCGTTCTTGTTTCGAGTTAGGTTCAGCTCGAAAGCGGGATTTGGAGTGCCATCTTCATTGAAGCGCCAATCAAAAAAAAGATACTGACCAAAGCCGCTGCGTTCGATTCGCTTGAGAAATTGCTTTGGAATGATTTGATCTGTATCGACATTGGCTCGATCCATGGCGGCGACGACGCCGGTTACTTTGGTGAATGGTTGCATGTTTTTCTGGGTGTGGTTTGTGTGGTGGTACTAAATAACGACTCGTAGCACCGTGGAGCAGCAGACGTTATTTCTTGTAGGTCCAATTCCGAATGTCAACGAACTGTCCTGAGATAGCGGCAGCGGCGGCCATAGCAGGCGAGACCAAGTGAGTTCTACCTCCTTTGCCTTGCCTACCTTCGAAGTTGCGATTGGATGTAGAGGCACATCGTTCGCCCGGCTCCAATCGGTCAGGGTTCATTGCCAAGCACATGCTGCAACCCGCCTCTCGCCAATCAAAACCTGACTCTCTGAAAATTCGATCAAGTCCTTCGGATTCGGCTTGGCGTTTGACTTGGCCGCTGCCTGGCACGATCATCGCATATACCTTGTCGCTCACCTTATAGCCTTTGACAACGTTCGCCGCTGCACGTAAATCTTCGATGCGTGCATTGGTACATGAACCGATGAAGACACGGCTGATAGGAACCTCGGTCAACGGAACGCCCGCTTTGAGCCCCATGTATTCTAAGGATCCTAATGCCGATTTGCGTTCTGTTTCATCGGCGAAATCTTTTGGATTGGGAACCGGCAAATCGATGGATATCACTTGGCCTGGGTTGGTTCCCCAAGTCACTTGGGGTGCGATGTCCTGTCCGCGATAAACGCTAACTCGATCGTAGGTCGCTCCTGGATCGCTCGGAAGTTGTCTCCAAAGTGCTTCCGCAGTCGCAAGGTCCTTGGGTGCGAATTCTCGACCTCGCAAATAATCGAACGTGGTTTGATCCGGAGCAATCATACCAGCCCGTGCGCCAGCTTCGATCGACATGTTGCAAACGGTCATCCGCTCTTCCATGCTCAAACAGCGAATCACTTCACCCGTGTATTCAAGCACATATCCGGTACCGCCGGAGGTCGTCAATTGGCCAATTAAATAGAGAATGAGATCTTTGGCGGTAACGCCTGGAGCAAGTTGGCCATCAACTCGTAATTCGTAGGTTTTTGGCAGGTACTGCAAGAGAGTTTGCGTTGCCAACACATGTTCAACTTCGCTGGTCCCGATCCCGAAAGCCAATGCCCCAAAAGCACCGTGGGTAGCAGTGTGCGAATCGCCGCAGACGATCGTCATGCCTGGCTGAGTGTAGCCGAGTTCCGGGCCAATGATGTGCACGATCCCCTGATTCACATCATTTAAATCGTAGAGCCGGATACCGGATTCTTTGCAATTGTTTCGAAGCGTATCGACTTGTTTTTTTGCGATTGGGTCGGCAATCGGTAACGCGCGGTTGCTGGTCGGAACATTGTGGTCGGGAGTTGCGATCGTTCGTTCTGGGCGACGAACCTTGCGACCCGCGAGACGAAGCCCCTCGAACGCCTGGGCGCTCGTAACCTCATGCACCAAATGAAGATCGACATAGAGAACCGTTTGCTTGCCCGATTCGCTTTGAACAGTATGGTTGTCCCAAATTTTTTGGAACATGGTGCGTGGCATTTTTGTGGCCGAAGTCATAGAAAGCGTTTATTTAGAGGTTAAGGAGGCAGAAATGTGACTGGAATGAAAAGGACAGACCGTCCGAACATTTGGCTCGGGGGTTTTAAGGTTACTTCCCTCCGGCTATTCTGTTGCTTACTTACATCCATTTTCCCTAATTGCCCATTTCAGGATAGTCGAAACGATGTCCAGCACCAATCCTTTGAATGAACGCGGCTCAGCTCTCGAAAATCAATTCTTTTCCCAACTCGACAACAAGCTATTGGAGGAATTGAGGATCAAAGAAGATCATGCTAATTTTATTGGCGAGTTTTCTCGCATTTCGGGGATCAAGGACGAGAAAATCCTTGAAGCGATTCTCAAAATAGGTGTTACGCCTCAATCGTTTACGGCGTTGCGAGTGTTTCCTTTGGTTGCCGTTGCCTGGGCAGATGGTGTGCTTGAGGAAGCGGAAAAGAGCACCATAAACACGCTCGCGGCGACCCAGTCGCTGACGAAACAAAGCCCAGCAGGGCAATTGCTTGAGAAATGGCTCGAAAAAAAGCCCTCTTCCGAAATGTTTGACGCATGGGAAACGTACGCCAAAGCCTTGGTAGCGGCGCTCCCAGCACACGATGCCGACGAACTCAAGAAAGCCCTCGTAAAAGAAATCCACACGGTCGCGTCGTCGAGCGGCGGTTTGCTTGGCTGGGCAGCCATCTCGTCGGGTGAACACAAGGCGTTGAATCGAATCGAAGCCGCGCTCACCCGATCGTAACGCGATTTCCCGCCACTTTCCCCCAAATATCCTCACCTTCTCGAATCCACGGAGACATTATGAAGTACGGCATGAATCTTTTGCTTTGGACCGGCGAACTTAACGAAAGCTTGTTGCCGACTCTCGAAAAGCTCAAAGCCATGGGTTACGACGGAGTCGAGATCCCGGTATTCAATCTCGACTTGGACTACGCAGCTTGGGGCAAGCGATTCGACAATCTGGGATTGGAACGAACCGGCGTCACGGTACGAACGCCTGACGATAATCCGATCAGTTCCGATGCCTCCACTCGCAAAAAAGGTGTCGATGGCAACAAGAAAGCACTCGACTGCTGCGCCGCTGCTGGGGTGCAAACCATTGTTGGGCCCTATCATTCCGCCCTCGGCCACTTCAGCGGTTCGGGCCGCACCCAAGACGAATGGAATTGGGGCATCGACAGCATGCGTGCTACTGCCGAACATGCAGGAAAAGTAGGGGTAATGCTGGGCGTCGAGCCTTTGAATCGATTCGAAGTTTATTTCTTGAACGCACAAGCGGACGCGGCGGAATTTTGCCGACAAGTGAATCATCCCATGTGCAGAATGATGTACGACACATTCCACAGCAATATCGAGGAAAAGAGCGTTACCAAAGCCATCCATGACATCAAGGATATGCTTTGCCACGTGCACATCAGCGAAAACGATCGAAGCACTCCGGGGCACGGAAACGTTCGCTGGAAAGAGAATTTCGACGCGCTGCAATCGATTGGCTACGACGGTTGGCTGGTCATCGAAGCCTTTGGATTGGCCTTGCCCGAACTAGCTGCCGCGACGCGTATCTGGCGGCGTATGTTTACGACGGAGCTACAGCTAGCAGAGCAAGGGCTCCGATTCATGAAAGATCAAGTCGAAATGCGAAAGGGTTAAGGCTTGGGCGAGCGGCAGTTTGGAAACAACCAAAAGGTAGATTGGGACCAATGTCCCAATCCGTTGTTTGGACGGGACATTGGTCCCATCCCACCCTCCAATGGCTTGTCTTACTTTTTAAAGAACGGGACCGGCTTGAGCTCGATGGGCTTGACCGATTGCAGGTAAGCCAAAGTTGCTTTCGAGGCTTCTCCCCCGACCTGCGCATGGAAATGCAAACTGAACCCATGCGGTCCTTTTGCGTCGATGAGTGTCGGTTGCAAAGTCAAAAACGCCTTAACCGCGTCCAATTGCCCGAGCATCGTAGCGCAAAAGAGATCGATCCTTGCTCCGCGAGAAAGTAACAGTTCGACAATGTCCGCGCGACCCATGTGGGATGCACCTCCCAATGCCGTTTCCCAGTCTCCTCCACCCCAATCGATTGCGGCATTGAGCAGTCCCGCTTCACGATCGAGGAGCTTGCGCACCATATCCAAATCCGAGTGGGCGTAAATAACGAAATCTTGAGCAAGTGCTCGGTTGATTTGCTGCTTCTTCCAGGATGGCTTGAACGATGGAGCATCGTAGTCGCGTTCGAATGGTGCTTCGACGGGACCACTTGGCACGGCGGCTTTGTCATCCCCTTGAGCCAGGACGGAACCCGCAGCAACCGCAGTTGCACCAAACGTAAAACCAAAACTGCGACGACTGATGGACCCGACCATGATGATTCCTTGAATTTCAGAGTTATGAATACCAGGACACGAAGCAACCCTTCGGTGTGCTTTAACCGTTTATTTTTCTTTGCGATTCGCTTTTTTGCCGCCAGCTTTTCCTTGCACAGGCACCAAATCCTTGAACTCGCTCCCCGCCATTATGTTTTGAATCAGGCGAGGGACGTAACTATTGTAGCGTTCGTCGGGCGAGTCCCCATTGGGATCAAGCTTCAAGACGAAAGGATGCAGTGAATTTGCCCGATCGCCAAGTGCCTCAATGGCCGCCAGAGCAGACATCGAAACGAGTACACCGTTCTTTTGAGGCGAGGAAAGATCTCTCAACACGTTCAATGCGATAGCCATTGTTGCGTCGTCGCCAAACATCCCAAGAGCCTGAGCAGCGACGATACGGACCGGTGATGCTTGGTCTTGAAGCGCGTTTTGGAGGGCTTCTTGATTCGCAGCGACCGCCGCTTGACCTCGCATGAGATGGCCAAGCGATGCCCACCATCGTACGGCACTATCGGAATCGTTTAAAAGCTTCTTCAACTCGGGCAATGCGGCTGGATCGAGATTCGACGCAAGTTCCGCAGCCGCCACGATGCGATCCATCGGATACTTTGCATCGTTGCGCGCAAGTTCGTACGGAGTACTGCCGACGGTTCGTGAATGCAGTTCTGACTCCGGGAGGAAGCACACATCGCGAATCGATACGAGATGCTCGCGTTGGGCCGAGCGAAGTCTCTCCAGAGTTTCTTGGTGCTCCGAGTGACTGGCGAGATTGCGAACTTCGTCACGATCTTGTTGCAGATCGTAAAGTTCTTCGGGCGGCTTCGGGACACGCCAGAAAATCGACTGCGCATCATTTGTCTTGCCTTCGTCGAATTGGGAACGCCAAACTCGAGTCGTCGGAGTTTCAAATTGGTATGCGACGCGTTGACCTTGCGAAACGTGTGGAAAATAGTTTCGAAGATAGACATAACGCCCGTCGGTAACGCTTCGCACAAGATCCATCCGCTCATCCATTCGCCCCCGTTCGCCGAAAAGAAAGAGCTGCGGCGAAGTCTGAAACGAACCTGCAAAAGCGTGGCCCTGCATCCAGGCTGGAGGTTCAATCCCGACAATGCTCAACAGCGTCGGTGCGAGATCGACAAAGCTGACCATCCGATCCGACTTGCCACCAGGTTGATACTCTTTCGGCGCGAGGTGTTTCCATTTTTCTGGAAAGAAGACCACCATCGGTACATGCAGTCCCGAGTTGCAAGGCCAGCGTTTGCTGCGAGGCATCCCGCTACCATGATCACCGTAGTAGAAAACGATCGTGTCTGCGGCCAGGCCAGCCGCTTCGATTTCGTTAAGGTGTTTTCCGGCATCTTCGTCCGCCTCACTTACTTTGTCATAGTACTGAGCCCAGTCTTGGCGTACTTCGGGCGTATCGGGATGGTAGGCAGGCACGCGCATCTTGGCTGGATCCGCGACCTGTTTGTGAGGGCGTGTCCGGATTTGGCTTTCGTGGCTCTTGGTGCTGTTGAAGATTGCGAAGAAGGGCTGTCCTTGGGGTCGATTGCGCCAATGGGCGGTGCCCGAGGAAGCGTTCCACAGTTGCTTAGGTTTTTGGACATTAAAGTCCTCTTTGCTATTGTTCGTGCAATAGTAACCCGCATCGCGAAGATACTGGGGGTAGAGTCTCACCGAGTCAGGCAACGGAACCATGGATCGCATGTGCTGACCACCGCTGCTGGACGTGTAAAGTCCAGAAATGATCACCGACCGCGCGGGAGCGCATACTGGAGCCACAGACCAAGCACGTTTGAAAAGCATCCCTTTGGCTGCCAACGCATCAATATTTGGGGTGCGAGCATTGGGGTCTCCATAGCACCCCATTTCCGGTCCGTGGTCTTCGCTCGTTAGCCAAAGAATATTGGGTTTGTCGGCAGCAACGGACGTTGCGCACAGAATCAAACTCAGTCCAAGAACAACCGACGTACCTAGTGTATGGCTCATGATTTCTCAATGGGGAGGATAATTGACTTGACGTGCACCGCCTGAAAAACGAGCTTCAAGGAGGTCCACTGTCTTTCGATTTTCGAGCACGCAAAACGGTTCTGGAACGCCCGGCGAGCCCGGAACACTCGATAAGGAGCAGCCGGTGATATTGAGCAGGGTCGCAAACAGCAGGCTTTAGAATCGCGAGGTAGCCATTTCACCACTTCCGATAATGGACCATGTTTTCGGCGCCAATATTTACGTCTCGGCAAATACCAGCTAACGTTTAGATTCATCGAGTAGACGGGACAGTGTTACCATCCGATTGCGGCTGATCGGCGACTTTGATGCAATGATTTGTTCGTTGCTTCGGTTGAACGATCGGACGTCCCGACGTAATCGCACGTTTACGAGCGGCTTCTACATAGGCATGTAGATCACCATTGTGTTCCGCCAAGAGCGCTTGGCGCGTAGCATGAATCTCGTCCAAAATCGGGTTAGATGTCATCGTCTGGGTCTCCGAGAAACTGAGCAGGAGTGCAAATCAAAATTCGAGGCAGTTGCAGATCTTCCAAGAGTCGATAGAGTCTTGGAAGTTCGGTTGCGTTCGCAATATGGCGGCAATTCTGCGTCAAAAGATATTCTACACCCGAAAGTACAGCAGAGGCTACATGCAAAGCGTCTAATTTGGCTTTCGGCGGCATCATGCATCCAGAAACAATCTTGTCAGCAATAGCCTCAATTTCAGGATCGGGCAACAAAAGACCAACATTTTGCAATGCGTTTAGCCTTCGTTTGGCCGCATCTGGATCACCTCGAGATGCTTCATCAATTACAAATTGTGACGTCACCAATTGGTACTTCGGTGCTTCCGATTCGAGCCAACGTCTCGCTTGGTCCTGCAAGACCGCAATAGCCGGGATTTTGCTCGGCCATGCGGTCGCGTGACTGATGATTGACGTTTCGATGTAAACGGTATCCATGTCCGCATTCTATCGCAACGAACGAACAACAATCTATCCCAACTGGAGCGAAGCGGAACGGAGGGATAAGTCATCTGTAGGACTCTCTCATTCCCAACTCCAATCTGGTTTATCCCCGCGCTTTCCTGTGTCCCTTTGCGTTCCAGCTCCACGTCATTCCCGCGCAATAACCCAGTCATCTCGCGCACACCACTGGATTCCCGCCTGCGCGGGAAGGACTTATCGCAAAAAGGAAAAGGGACACAACATGTTTTCGGGTAGGTGGTTGCAAATCGGTTTTGAGATGGGAACCACCCCCTCACAAATGTGCTGTGTCCCATTGCGTTCCGCTTTTTTACGCCTCGATATATTCAGCAATCGAAGATGGCTCTGGAATCGGCAATCCATCTTCACGCATACCGTCTAAGTGCATGCGAATTGCATCTCGCATGCGTTCTTCAACTTCCGTTTGAGTTGCCCCAGTTGCGACACAACCGGGCAAGTCGGGCGAAAACGCTGACAAATTATGTAATGTTTTTTCAATGACGATTAAGTATTTGGTTTGCATGCATCTAGTCCTTGAGTCCAGCTTGCCGCAGGATGCTGTTCAATGTACCGGGAGCAAGGTCATCTTTTGGATGCCCGGCAACGGTCACCCGACCAGTCTTAGTGGGATGTTTGTACTGCCGATGGCTGCCTTTTTGAGCAACCATGATCCAACCGTCGTCTTCGATTATACGCAGAACTTCTCGAACAGTCACTACTCTGCTTGCCTTAGGTTATTCGGTGGAATTCTGGTTGAAATTGGACAAATGAATAGTAATCTATCCCAACCAAAGCGGAGGGATAGATTACCCGTTGAACTGTGCCGATTTGCCGTGTCTGAGTAATGGTGACGCGTTAGACTATTCAGCGATATGCATTACAATACCCTATCCATTACGATACGGCGGTCCAATTGCAAAAGGATACCAAATGTCAACAATATCCGTGAATCTGCCAGACTCTGTTATGTTCGAAGTTGCCCAGCGCGCTCAAAAGAACGGGTTTTCCGATGTAGGTGAGTTTGTCTCGCAAATGATCGCCCAGATCAACGAACGACAAACACAAGTCGAAAAGCTCGCGATTGAGGGAATCGAAAGCGGTCCAAGCGAACCCTGGAGTACCGCAGAAATCGAAGCAATCAGGAACGATCTCCGGTCGAAGCACGGCAGCTAAATGATGGCCCGGAAAGTTCCATTTCGTAGATGCCTTGCAGTCGACGACATCGCCGGGCATTCACAGCGGATTGCCGAAAACAATTTTGACGCTGCCTTGCGATTTCTCGACGCAGTTGAAGCGACCGTCGAACTGCTCTGTCAGTTCCCTGAAGCGGGAGGCGGAGTGCCGACCAATCGCGCCGATACAAATGGACTTAGGGCGAAGTTGGTCAACGGGTTCGGTAGTTACGTCGTACTGTATTTCGTCACCAACGAAACGATTGACATTGTACGAGTCATTCGAGGCGGTCAGGAACTGGACCAGATCGCGTTAAACGCAAGCTAGGTGTTTCTTCAATCGGATAACGAATAGTAATCTATTCCAACCGTAGCGGAGGGATAGATTACCTGTTGTCACGCCGCTCTTGTCTGTTGATGACGCCTGCCAACCGTTGCCGAACGGATTCTCCACCGAGGCCTTCTTGTTCGGCCCGAACTCACTGCGGCTCCAAGGCGATTTTGATCGTTGCTTACAGCTCCGGAACTCCCAAGTCACGGCAGATTTTACGGGCCAAGAAGTCATTGATCTCACGATGTCTTGGAACCGCACTTGTTTGATCATTACTGGGATTGAAGTAAAGACTATGCTTTCCGCCCTCTCGAAGCAATTGGCATCCATGATCCTCAAGATGCTGAATTAGCTCGCGACGCTTCATGATGACGAAAGGTCGAATGGCTCGCGGGACACTACTTTCCCGACGATGGATCTCTCAGATAATTCTCTGTTCGCGTCCAATACCATTTGAACGGCCTCGCGAAGATTGGTGCGGGCTTCTTCCAAGCTTTCACCCTGCGTGTTCGCACCCGGAAGTTCCTCCACGAATCCGATGTAACCTTCAGCTACTGCCATAAAAACTGCTGTGAATTGCATATGATATTCCTCTCGCTAAGAGTTATAACACGTTGGGTGATGAATTGCAAAGTCGCACCACTTTGCAACCGAAGATCTCGCTCCTAACACAGCGGACACAGCATGTTTTCGGGTGGGTAGTTGCAAATCGGTTTTGGATTTCCTATTTTGATGGACTACACCCTTCTTCGGCTTTATCGACGGAGGGAATCATGGCAAGATTGTCTATAGCGGAAATCTTTGATCCATCGGAAATCGTCGCGGTCCATACGATGGCCCGCCCCAATCGACGCTGACTCTTGATGGGTGACTTCCTCAGCCCGATCTCAATCGACGAAAAGAACGACCTATTGTCTTCCCAGCCAAGTCGCAACGAAAAGCGTTGCAGCGACAGAGGTTTTCTCGATGGCCGTATGAGCCATGCCAGCCACATGAGCCACGCCAGTTAGTCATTCCCGCGCAGGCGGGAACCCAGTCATCTAGCGCACACCACTGGATTCCCGCCTGCGCGGGAACGACTTATCGCAAAAGGGAAAAGGGGCACAACATGTTTTCGGGTAGGTAGTTGCAAATCGGTTTTGAAATTTGAACCACCCCCCCACAAATGTTCTGTGTCCCTTTGCTTCAGTGGTTGATTGTCGGTCGTAGCGCGGGTTTCCATGCGGCCTAACGAACCGAGTTAACCGGCGCTGCCGAAGAACGAACGTCGAGAGGAGATGAGAAGGATGACTGCATGATGGAGATGTTAGCTCGTTCAGGCAGCGTCCGGTTGAACGACGGTTTAGGGCGGGAGGGATTAGCGAAGCAAAATTACTGCCGTGGCAATCGCCACCAATACGAAAACGAATTCAGCAAGTAACCCAAAAATGCTTAGCCAAGTTCCATTCTTAATTGGAAGCGTTCCGAATGGAGAGCGGAATACCCAAGCTCCAAAAAGGGCCCCAAATGTAAGCCCACCGAAATGGGCAGCATTATCAATCACTGCCCAAGCAAGGATGCCGAAAACGACCATAATTAATAGACTTCTAAGTAGGCTTGGAAAGAAATTGGGGGGCAAAAGCGGTCTACGCCTCCAGGCTGTAACGAGTAGGAATCCAAATAGTGCCATGATTCCACCGGATGCGCCTATTGAGGTTGCGGGGAAGGCGATCCAACTAAGAAGACTGCCAAATAAAGCACCAAGCACCCATATCGGAGCTACCAAATGCCGATGAACACTTCGTTCAATGATGGTGCCAAGTGACAACATGGCAAGTGCATTCATAATAATATGCATTAAGTCTGCATGGAGCATCGGACCTGTGAGAAGCCTCCAAGGTTGTTGGCTAACAAGGGATTTAATTAACCCTACTGCCAAGATAGCGGACCGAGAACCGTGCGGTGAAGTATCAAAAGAAACGCAAGCTTGGATTACCGCAATAATGATCCAAGCTCCTACCATACTATATGTTCTGAACCTAGTGCGAACGCCACCGGATACCTGCCAGTATGCATACCTTGCTGTAGCAGCGAGCGTTTTAAGGTATTCGTCTGGGCTCTTTCGAAGATTTTTAAGAGCTATCCATGATTCAAGGTAAGCTCCTCCCGAGATTACCGCGAATATTGCAGGTAAAAAGGCGTCTCCGCCAAGGCCTCCATATGCCATTGCAAGGCAAATACAAAAGAGGAACAGAAATATCAGCCCGTTTTTTTTCTTTTTGGAACTATAGAATTTTTCATGTGAATCGAGAATCAAGTCTTTGAATTCTTGCCGTTCGGCAACAGGAACCATTCGTTTTTCACCAGGGGCAGCGACGAAGGCAATCGGGGGATTTTCGGGCTTTCCATTCCATTGCAACGCTCCTGGCCCTGCCTTAAGTTGAGCCAATAAGGTAGAAAGTTCATAGGGTTCGACTTTGCCATCCACCAGATTCCCCCATTGTTCTTGGTATGGGTTTTCCGGAAGGAGTTGGCTATCCAGCCATGGTGCATCGCCTCGATTTTGATCGAAGAATTGGTATTGATCATTTGGGGGCGACTGGTTTTGCATTGTGGGCTTTTGAGATTTGGGCATAGATGAGCCCGAACGAACAGCAATCTACCCCAACCGAAGCGGAGGGATAGATTACCCGTTGAACTGTGCCGATTTGCCGTGTCTGAGTAATGCGGAATTTATCGTCACACTGCTACAGGATTTAAGTCTAGCAAAGGCAAAGGCTGCTTTGCAACCACATCAACATGCACTTCCTGAATTTCTACCGGTGGACCTTCATGTTGCTTGCGCCGGTCGATGACGCCTGCCAACCGCTGCCGAACGGAGTCTCCGGCGCTCTGACATAGCCACGAAGTGGCGAAAGGTTATAGCCATGGGCGTAAGCCCATGGAACATCGAGAACACAGCGCGAAGTCCCGAAGGGACGAAAGGAACTCGGGCATTCGCTTCCCCTTTCGCCCCTTCGGCGTTCCCCCGTTGTTCGTGCTACCGAATCCATGGGCTCGCGCCCATGGCTACAACGCTCAGCCTGTCACCCCCGTACGAATAGGACCACTGGGTTACATTCTTAGCCCAATAATTCCTGACGAACTTGATATCAAAGGCGGGTTTACGATACATCAATATCGCCGGATATTGCAGAACCCAACGATCCAGCAACGGCTTTCAATGTATACTTCCCCGCCTTGGCGAGCTTGATGCTACTGAATTTCGCCACGCCATTCACAGCCGTGACGTTGAAAACACTTCCCGGACCAAAATTTCCCCCCGACGGACCCGAGCTAATCGATAGCGTGATCAATTTCGTGGTTGGCGTGACGTTGCCGTAGGCATCGACAATGGAAACCGTCATCGTATCCAGCAGTTTATTCACGCTTCCTGTTAAAGGAGTCTGTGTGAAGACCAGCTTGCTCGCGGCGGCCGCACGGATCACCATGTTGCCAGTGGCGGCCGAAGTCAGCGATCCGGACGTGACCGTGAAGGTGTACGTGCCCGACGTGTTCAGGGCGAGATTGCTGAACGTCGCCACTCCATTCACAGCTGTCGCCGTCAGCATGCTGCCAGAGGCGAAGCCACCAGGACCACTTTTCACGGCGATCGTGACTGCGGAAGTATTCGACGTGACGACATTGCCGTAGGTGTCTCTAATCGCCACTTGCAAGGCCGTTAATGGGGTTCCTGCCGTGCCTGTTGTTGGCACCTGAGTGAACGCCAGCTTGCTCGCGGCGGCCGCACTGATCACGACGTTGCCAGTGGTGGCCGGGGTCGCTCCGGCCGTGGCCATGAAGGTGTACGTGCCAGACGTGTTCAGGATCAGATTGTTGAACGTCGCCACTCCATTCACAGCTGTCGCCGTAAGTGTCCAACCAGTGGCAAAGCTCGAAGTCGGACCCGTTTTCACGACGATCGTGATTGTAGAACTATTCAACGTGACTAAATTGCCGTAGGTATCCCTCATCGCCACTTGCAAGGCCGTCAATGGGGTTCCTGCCGTGCCTGTCGTTGGCACCTGAGTGAACGCCAGCTTGCTCGCGGCGGCCGCACGGATCACGATGTTGCCAGTGGTGGCCGAGGTCAGCGCTCCGGCCGTGACCGTGAAGGTGTACGTGCCAGACGTGTTCAGGATCAGATTGTTGAACGTCGCCACCCCATTCACAGCCTTCGCTGTGAGCGTGCTTCCCGAGGTGAAGCCACCAGGACCACTTTTCACGGCGATCGTGACTGTGGAATTATTCGACGTGACCACATTGCCGTTGGTATCCCTAATCGCCACTTGCAAGGCCGTCAATGGGATTCCTGCCGTGCCGGTGGATGGCGTTGTGGTGAACGCCAGCTTGCTCGCGGCGGCCGCACTGATCACGATGCTGCCAGTGGTGGCCGAGGTCAGCGCTCCGGCCGTGACGGTGAAGGTGTACGTGCCAGGCGTGTTCAGCATGAGATTGCTGAACGTCGCCACTCCATTCACAGCTGTCGCCGTCAGCGTGCTGCCAGAGGCGAAGCCACCAGGACCACTTTTCACGGCGATCGTGACTGCGGAAGTATTCGACGTGACGACATTGCCGTTGGTATCCCTAATCGCCACTTGCAAAGCCGTTAATGGGGTTCCTGCCGTGCCTGTCGTTGGCACCTGAGTGAACGCCAGCCTGCTCGCGGCCGCACCTATCACGATGTTGCCAGTGGTTGCCGAAGTCAGCGCTCCGTCTGTGGCCGTGAAGGTGTACGTGCCAACAGTGGTCAGGATGAGATTGTTGAACGTCGCCACCCCATTCATAGCCTTCGCTGTGATCGTGCTACCCGAGGTGAAGCCACCAGGGCCACTTTTCACGGCGATCGTGACTGTGGAAGTATCCGATGTGACTGTATTGCCGTGGGTGTCTTTGATCGCCACTTGCAAGGCCGTCAATGGGGTTCCTGCCGTGTCTGTCGTTGGCACCTGAGTGAACGCTAGCTTGCTCGCGGCGGTCGCACCGATCATGATGTCGCCAGTGATGGCCGAGGTCAGCGTTCCGGCCGTGGCCCTGAAGGCGTGCGTGCCAGCCGTGTGCAGGATGAGATTGCTGAACGTCGCCACCCCATTCACAGCCTTCGCTGTGATCGTGCTATCCGAGGCGAAGCCACTACTAGGACCACTGTGAACAGTTATCGTGACTGTGGAAGTATCCGATGTGACTGTATTGCCGTAGGCATCTATTATGGTCGCCGTGAACGAGGCTAACCGACTTCCTGCGGTACCGGTGGCAAATACCGGGCTCATTTCTTCCCCAGCCGCCGCGGCGACCGGGGGGGTGACGACCACCGAGTTCGCGGCGGCCGCACTGATCACGATGTTTCCAGTGGTTGCCGAAGTCAGCGCTCCATCTGTGGCCTTGAAGGTGTACGTGCCAGCCGTGTTCAGGATCAGATTGCTGAACGTTGCCACTCCAGCCGCAGCTGGCGCCGTGAGCGTGCTCCCAGTGGCGAAGCCAGCAGGGCCCGAGGCGATGGCGATCGTCACGGTGGACGTATTCGATGTGACCGTATTCCCATAACTATCTTGAACAGTCGCCTGGATCGCGGTCAGCGCACTTCCGGCCGTGCCAGAGGTCGGTACCGAGGTGAACACCACCTTGCTCGCTGTTCCCGCGTTGATCGTGATGTTGCCAGTGGTTGCCGAAGTCAGCGATCCGTCTGTAGCCCCTAACGTGTACGTGCCTGCCGTTTGCAGGAAGAGCTTACTGAAGGTCGCCACTCCACTCACAGCTGTCGCCGTGGTTTCGCTAACGGAGAAGCCGGCAGGGCCCGAGGCGACGGTCATCGTCACCAGGGAAGTATTCGACGTGACCGTATTTCCATAAATATCTTGAACCTTCACCTTGACCGCGGTCAGCGGCTGTCCGGCCGTGCCAGAGGTCGGTACCGAGGTGAACGCCAGCTTGCTCGCGGCCGCCGCACTGATCGCGATGCTGCCAGTGGTTGCCGAAGTCAGCGATCCGTCTGTAGCCCTGAACGTGTACGTGCCAGCCGTGTTCAGGATGAGATTGCTGAACGTCGCCACTCCATTCACAGCGACGACTTGAGTGGTGCTCACACCATTGAAGCCGGCACCAGCAGGGCCCGAGGCGACGGCGATCGTCACGGTGGACCTATTCGACGTGACCGTATTTCCATAAGCATCTTGAACAGTCGCCTGGATCGCGGTCAGCGCACTTCCGGCCGTGCCAGAGGTCGGTACCGAGGTGAACAACATCGTGCTCGCTGCTGCCGGGCTGATCGTCGTACTCTGGACGCTGGTTGCCGAAGTCAGCCCTGGGGCCGTAGCCGTGAAGGTGTACGTGCCCGCCGTGTTCAGGATGAGATTGTTGAACGTTGCCACTCCAGCCACAGCGGGGACTTGAGTGGTGCTCCCATTGGCGAAGCTACCAGCAGAGGTAGCGATCGTCACCGTGGAAGTATTCGACGTGATCGTATTCCCATAAGCATCTTGAACAGTCGCCTGGATCGCGGTCAGCGCACTTCCGGCCGTGCCAGAGGTCGGTACCGAGGTGAACAACATCTTGCTCGCTGCCGCCGGGCTGATCACGATGCTGCCAGTGGTTGCCGATGTCAGCGATCCGTCCGTAGCCCTGAACGTGTACGTGCCAGTCGTGTTCAGGATGAGATTGTTGAACGTCGCCACACCATTCACAGCTGTCGCCGTGAGCGTGCTTCCCCCAGTGAAACCAGCAGGGCCCGTGGCGACGGCGATCGTCACGGTGGACGTATTCGACGTGACCGGATTCCCAACAGAATCGACAACGGTCACCTTGATCTGGGTGAGCGCAGTTCCGGCCGTGCCAGAGCTCGGTACCTGGGTGAACACCACCTGACTCGCTGCACCTACAATGTTCATGACCTGGGAACTGGTCGCAGGGGTATAGTTGTCGTCACCGGGCCAGGAGCAGACGACTGTATATTTCCCGGGATTGATGGGCGCGGCCACCTGACGGGAGGAGTGAACCATGGTGCCTCTGTAGTAGGTGAACGTCGGCGTGATCCCATTGAGGCTGGCACCGCCATTGATCGTGGCCGGGTTGGCATAGTGCGGCTGACCGTCGTAGGTCGCGTTCGTGGGCACAGTGAACGCCAGAGTCGGCAGGTTCAAGACATTCGCGGTATCCTGGGCATACACCGTGACCTGATTGACGTTGTTCAGGCCGACCGTCGCCACGCCCGGCTCAACGATCAGAGCCTTGTTGGTGCCAGTCGTCTCCACGTCGACATACGGATCTTGAGCGTCGTAGGTGGCATGGGCTAATGTCCCAGTACCGCCGTCCAGTTGGACCGCCAGATTCCAGGGGACCGGGACCTGGTTCGCAAACAGCGGCAACGGCGTGACCCGCAGATTGTCTCCCCCGCCAGCACCGAGGTATTGGAAGCTGTTCATGCCGGTGAAGGAAAACGGGGTGCCGTTCAAGGTGGCCGTTCCCGCCTGTTGACTGTTGGCCTGCAGAGCCATGGCATCCGAGTTGCTGGTCCCGGTGAGTTTGAAATTGCCAGTCCCGTTGACGGTCGTGACCGAACCGAAACCGCTGAAGTTCACCTGTTTCGGCGCACTTGCCCCCGAGCCAGCCTGGAATGTGGTGCCCGTATAAGCCACCGGCAGGCCCCCGGCGTCCAAGGTCAGGGTCAAAGCCGGCGCGCCAGCGGCCGGCGCACCCGTCACCGTCAGTACGGTGTCTGACGAGGGGGTAATGGAGACAGACCCCGTGGCGGTGATGGTCACCGTCCCGGATGCCGAGATCGGTTCGGACGGAGACGCAAACAGGACGTCCGCGATTGCCTTGGCCTCATTGTGCTTGCCCGTCAACGCCACCGTCTGGCCGTAGGCGAACAAATTCTTGGATTCCTGCACCGACTTGCTGTGGGCCGTTGTGGCAACACCGTAGGCAGCCGACAAAGCGGTGAGCGTATTCTGAAGAGCCAGCAACTGACCTTTGGCCGCACTCGCGTCACCTTGAGCATCTACGAATTCCTGGAGGCTCTCCAGCGTTTCGATAAGTTTTTCATTGACTCCGATGTTAGCAATAGCCGAACTCAATTGAAGGACGGATGCAGCCTGACCCAGCAAACCAGCCACATAGTGCACTGATGCCTGAGCTGTATGCGTGGCAGTCCCAGCTCCGGGGACCTGTACCGTCGGTGCAAAAGCGAGAGAAAGCGAGTTCGCGTTTACTTCCACCAGCACGGCAGTATTTTCGGCCAGGGCGGCAAAACTTTCTAAAGTATCCGCGGTTTTGGCCAAGCGATTCAGTGAGGCGGTATCTTCGGTAACCTGGTTCCGCAGCGAGCTGACGATCGAATTCGCACTCGCAAAATCTGCCTGGGCAGCCGTCACTGCATCCTGCATGGAATCCGTGGCGGCTTTCAGAGAATCTTTCAAGGATTGGTTCGCGGCAACTTGTGCTTTACTCGCTGCGTATGTCGCTGCGGCGGTGGCGTTGGCTGCGGTGGCCGCCGCCAATACCACGGCGGCCTGAAGCTGCAAATTGGCCAGAGCAGCGGTGACCGTATTCCGATTCGCCTCCGTCAGCACCACCCCCGACTTCGCCTTAGAAAGAGTCGTTGCACTGGCGACGAGATTTCGTCCGTCTTCGTTGAAGAGAATTGCGCCCAAGGAGGATGTGACGGAAATGATCCCAGCGGTCCCGGCGTTCAGAGTGCCGACGGAAATGCTCCCGCCCGCGCTGATCTGAATATTGCGGCCGGCAGTCGTGAGGTGACCGAGAGCGGCTACGGAGGAGGTTGTGGCGGTCGGGGCGATGATCGTGATTGTGCCGGTCCCCGTGGTGGTGATCGTGTCGTCCTGGTTGAGAAACACGACGCTGCCGCCATTGCCGCCACTGCCAGCTTGAATCTTGAGATTCCAACCCTGCGGAATGGTCGCATTCCCGGCAGTGCCGCTGAGACCGAGAGTGTTGATGATGATATCGCCCACGCCGATGATCGAGAGCGTTTTTGAGCCATTGGACTCTGTGATCACCTGGACCGTGGCATTTGTGACTGGCACATTACTGGGCGTGTTGACCGGTTTGGATGTCAGATCGGCCAAGGTGATCAGGGCTGCAGGGACATTCACATTGACGGTGTCCGCCGACACTTCCGCCGTTCCGCTGATGATCACCAGATTCGGATACTGCAGATACGTTGGCACACCGGTGGTGGGGTCTGTGTATCCGTTGATGGAAAATGTTCCGGTGTAGACGTCATCTCCAGGCGAACTCAGGATGACCGTCGGTGCCGAGGTATACCCCGAGCCCGGGTCGACCACCGTGATGGTGGTGACTTTGCCCGTGGAATCGAGCTGGGCAGTGGCGGTGGCTCCCGTCCCTCCACCGCCCGAAAAGGTCACCACGGGGGCGCTGAGATAGCCTCTTCCCTGATTCGTGACGGTGACGCCAGACAACTCACCGTACAGAGAAAGGACCGCGGTCCCCTGTGCGGTCGTGGCCGAGCTGGTGATGGTCTGGTAGCTTCCGCCACTGACCGTTTGACCATCCCGGCTGAGAGTCCGACCCGCGACGAGGATCAAATGCCCTCCTGGATTGAAGACCCCCATCGGCAAGGTGCTGGCCAGTTGGGTCGTCGCATTGGACTCCTGGGTCAGGTTGATCGTGCCAGAGTTATAGATCGTCACATTGTTCGCGGTGTCACCGCTGTCAGTTCCAATCGCGTGAGCAGTCAGATTCAAAGAGGAGTTGGAGTTGCTGAGGTAGATGCCGCCGTTACTGGCAATCGCATGAATGGCCGGAGTATTGGTTTGCAGAACACCGCTTATCGACCCTAATGAATTTTGATAGAGCAGACCATCCTGATTGCCGGTGTAGGGAGTATACAAAGAAGCCGTAGCAGCCTGGATTTCGCTTTGGGTCAATTCTCTATCCCAGACACTGAACCGGCTCATCTGACCATGAAAGCCACCGAAGTCGTAATTCTCCTTGCCGATAACGTTAGCACTTCGTGTGACATTACTCGGAACACCAAGGCCTGCCGCGCTGCCGGCAAGATTACCATTGACATAAACACGACCGGTTCCGCCAGTGCTGATTGTCACAGCGAGATACTGCCATTGATTCAACTGCAATGCATTTGGTACAGATATCAGGTTTTGAACACCGTTAACGGTATTAACAAAAATGAGGCCGCCTGCGGAATCGGTAAACTTCATCCAAATCTCGTTTGCAGTTGGGTTGCCGTATGCCCCCCCAGTGCCTATTGCAAATACGCCGCTATTTGCCGAGAAGCTGGTTGGGTAGACCCACATCCCCGCACTGAAACCAGTGGTGAAGTCACTGAACGTTGAAGCTTCACTCTGAATTGGTACGCTGGTCGACCCATCGAAAGATTGGCCTTTTATCGACCCAATGCTCTGCCCCTGGATCGCGACAGAGGAGACATCCAATGAATTTTGATAGAGCAGACCATCCTGATTGCCGGTGTAGGGAGTAGTGAAAGAAGCCGTAGCAGCCTGGATTTCGCCTTGGGTCAATTCTGTATCCCAGACACTGAACCGGCTCATCTGACCATGAAAGCCAACAGGGTTGTGATTGCTCATGCCGATAACGTTAGAACTTCGTGTGACATTACTGGGAACACCAAGGCCTGCCGGGCTGCCGGCAAGATTACCATTGACATAAACACGACCGGTTCCGGTAGTGCTGATTGTCACAGCGAGATACTGCCATTGATTCAACGTCAATGCGTTTGGTACAGTAATAACCTTCTCGACACCGTTTACGATATTAGCAAAACTGAGGCCGCCAGTGGAATCAGATTCCTCCACCCAAATATCATTTGTTCCCCCACTGGTTAAACCAAATATGCCGCTTTATGTCGAGAAGCTGGTTGGGTAGATCCACATCCCGGCACTGAAACCAGTGGTGAAATCGCTGAAGGTTGAAGCTTCACTCGGAATTGTTACGCTCGTCGATCCATTGAAAGATTGGCCTTGTGTATTGAGCGACGAAATCGTCCCCGCCGATTGAATTACCGCTCCGGTTTCGGAAGTCAAAGACGTCGTCAAACCAGAGACATCGCCAGCCAGGCTGAGGTCATCCGTGGCGGAAATGTCGACCGTGCCAGTCGCGACGGCTTGCGACACGGTGAGACCCAAACTGCCCTCCACATAGATCGACGCGGCTGTTACTGGAACGTTCGCAGTCGAATTAGGTCCACTGGCAATCAACGAACTGCCCGTCGTCACCAGTATGGGGTTGCTCGAGGTCCCGATCGACCGGGAGGCAGCCAGGGTGATGGTGCTGTCGCCGCCAGCCGCGATCCCGAAATTGTTGGTGTTTAAGATGTTCCCGGTGGACGTCAATTGGACTGAGCCCGTTGCGGAGATACTGTCCAGGATCAAGTCCCGGACGTCGGTCACGGAGACGGTATTAAAGAGCGCGATATCCCCAGACCAATTCGCCGAGATGTCTCCAGAGCTGGTGATGGCGTTCAGGGACAGGGTATTCGTGGAACCCGAGGTCCCCAGGAGATTGATAGGGCCGGATTTGGTGTTCGCAACGAGGGTGAGTGCGTTTGGACTGGAGATCGCGACTGGCGTAGCCGCCGAGCCGATTCCACTTGCCGCAGTCAGGTTGAGTGTGGAGCTAGCCGCCTTGATCTGGCCACTACCTGTCGTCAGGATTTTTCCGGTTCCGGCGGTGCCGGTTGAGCTGATGCCAGCCGAGAGGCTACCAGCGGTCAGCACCGAAGTGACCTTCACATCGCCGTCCGAACCGTGATCGCCATCCGTGTTGGAAAAGTTAACAGGAACATTGGCAGCCGCTGTCGTTACGGAAAGTTCGTTGTTCGTGAACGACAGGACACCGGCGGGGTTATAACCTGAGGCACCTGGCGCGACGGTACTGCTCTTGATCGTCACATCACCGTCGTACGTACTAACGCTGAGGGACGTTGGAACGACGGTGTTGACCACATAAGCCGACGCGGAGCTACGCGACGTAGCAGTCATATTGAGGGACAACCCACCGGTCGCGCCTGTCCACACCGGCGTTTGCCGGGTTCCAATCTCGTACGGACTCGTCAGGGACACCGACTGGCCCTGAATCGTTGGGGCCGTGGCTCCCGGGAACTCGAATATGGATCCGCTGCTCATGCTCAAGGCCGCCTGACCGCTGGCGGCGTTGATGGATTGCGTGATCAGAAATTTTGCATCGCTGGCGATGTTCACGTTGTTGGGCATGTTGTTCGCAGAACCCGCGGAGACGTTGACTGCCGTGCTGTTCACACTGCCCCCCAACTGCAAAAACATCGAACCGTTGGCGGTGGTGGCGGAAAACTGCGGCACAGTGGACAATTGCAGGGAATTGCTCTGACCATTCGACTGCGAGCCCGGCAACCCGATGACGCCATTCCCAATCGTGACAAAATCCGTATCCGTGGAGACAAGTTCACTCGCGGTCAGGGTCAGCGTCAGGCCTGATACTGAGCTCACGCGGAAAAAACCATTGTTGGTAATGGCCATCGCACCACTGATGGCGATTTGTTGATTGGCCACAAAACCCAACTGTGACCAATTCTTGGTGGCGTTTGTGGGCAAATTCAAGGTATCCAGGGTGCCACGGGTGCCTCTGGTATACGTCACCTGCCCGACGTAGTTCGCGGTGCCACGAGCATTGAGCGACACGTTTGTGCCGATGACGTTGGGCGATTTGTCGGCGCCTTGCAAAATCGATGAGCCGGTGAGGGTGATCGTTCCCGTAGCACTGACTTCGTCGACGACGACGGGCCCAGTCGTCGCGATCGAGATGTTGTGATTCCCAGCGACATACGTCGCAGAAGAGGAGGGAGTGCTGTTGTAAACGACTTGATTATTCTGTGCGGTCGCCGTCGATCCCCCCTGAGCGGCCGTCACGGAGCTCAGAATCAGCCCCTCATTCCAACCGTAACCGGCATCGGTCTGCGCAAGATTGATATTTCCATCGTTGGCCTGGGCGGTCACGGTAATCGCTTGGCCCTTGGATGAGCTTATCAAGTTGAGCTTGTTAAAGTTCCCAATCCCGCCGTTTGTTCCGGTCGCGTACAACGTGACATCGGTTGCAGACATCGTGCCAGACGTAGGAGTATCATAAGCATCGTAGGTCAGCGTGAAGTCTCTGATAACCTGAGTTGCATAAGCATTTCCGGTGCCGCCGGTGAATCCCACGTAGGCAGTAGGCTTCCCGCCGACTTTCGACTGGATGTTGATTCCGGTGTAGGTCTTCGTGTAGGTGTTTGGGGGACTGCTCTGGTCCGTGAGAGTCTCGGTTAAGGTCTGGGCTGCCGCGTCGTAACGCAGTGTGACCCGAATGATTTGACCCGATGCAATGTTGACGTTTCCCGTCGCGTTGTAGGTGCCCGTTGTTCCATCAGTCTTGAAGTTGGTGCCTCGAGTGTTAGGAGTGTACAGGTTGAGTTCGTAGGCCACGCTGTTTGTGATTCCACCGTAACCCAGAGAACGGCCAGAGCCGCCCAGCGCGTCCACGCCTCTCGAGTCATTATGCAGAGTGAATGTTGCGCCATCGGCAGTCACATCCCCGGCACTATAACCAAAACTGGCCGTGAAGTTCCTGTCGACATTCACAGGCGCAGTATACCAAGCCGCGTTAGCAAGGGATGTATCATCGTCTGTGATCATCAACGACCCGTCGGACTCGAACGCAATACCCCCCTTGGCACTTTTCAGATTCCATCTGCCGGAGTTTGACAGTTGCACAGGATACGCGGTTTCAATGGCAGCGTTCGCGGCGATCGTAATCGCACCGGTGACATCCGTGTTGGAGCCCTTGATACTCGCGTGATTGACATACAAGACATTATTGCCGGTGACGTTGCTGAGATCCTGGATCGCGATGTTGCCACCATTCGTCTGAACCGACAAACTCAGGTTGGAACCCAATTGCTGGATTGCGGTTGTGATGGGCTGATCTGTCTGTGACGGGTCGGTGACGGTCAGACTCAAGCTGGAAAGTGCGCTGAGTCGCGGAACAAAGCCGTTGGCATCTGATGTGCTCAGCGTGGTCGTACTCAGCTTCGGCTGCACTGTCGCAAACTGAACATTTCCTGTCGGAATTGCTGAACCGGGTGTGAAAAACAGCGTGTCGCCGATGACGGCAGCGATCTGGTTTGTGTAGGTGGTGCTACCGATGATTGTCTGAACGTAGTTATTCGTCGTCGCCCCTGTCAACGGATTGTAATTCGTCGGATTATCAGGCGCGTAGCCAAGGGAACCCCAGTCTGGTCCGACAAGCGATTGGCCACCGGCATAAGGTTGCCCGGTAGCAGCAGCGGGGTTCACCGTGATGCTCCCAAGGTACTTCACGCCGGTCGTCGTGAAATTCATACCATCATTGGATTTCAGGGCAATGCTGTTGGAAGCCAAAGCAAAAGTGTTCGTAACATACTGGGCCGGATTCGCGGAATAACTATCCGTTCCAAACGTGATGTTTTTCGCAGTGATGTCGATGTTGTTCCACAGATTCCCAGGGCGACTCGAAGAATTCATTGCCGTGCTGAGGGGAACTGTGTTCAGTATCACCTTGTCAACGTACGTCGTCCCTGTTCCCGCCTCGATGATTTGCAGGTCCTTCACCGCGTGATCTTTAAACTGGAAGTAACCACCATTTCCTACGATGATCTGCGCGTAACCTGTATTAGCCGCGGGGGTACCCCCTGTCCATCGAATGGCGTAGGGGTCATTGACTCCACCATAAAAAGAAAATTGAAAGACGTTCTTGGTTCCGTCATTCACATAGGCTTGGTTGACTGTTGTGGTCAGTGGGTTACTCGCATTGTTCGGGAGAGTGATAATCAGGCTCCCGTTGTTGCCATCAGTGCCCAAGGGAGTGTACGTGGCGGTAATCGTCGCCATGAGAGCCCTAACCTCGAGCTGCTCGGCCATCAAAAATCGACGACGGTACGCACGCAACGCGGCTCGCTTGGATCGTTCCTTGGCAGACACGCGAAGCACTCCACCGCGATGGCTGTCTTCGGATCCAATTCCGATCAAACCCGCCAGCGTTTCGAGCCAGAGGAAGCGGTTTGTTGCAGAATGCCTAATCGATTCATTAATCGAAGAGCGAAACAGCCTCTTCCAAAGCATCGCCTTGAGGCTCTCCGCGGCTCGAACAACACGGCGGGACAAAGACGATCGATTCAGTGCAATGGTCATGGGGCAATAAAATCCGTGTTAAATAGTCATCGAGGAACACGCTCTTCCAAAGGGCCCGACCGGGATATTGTCAGAAGTTGTGTTCTGTGAAAGGGGTAGGGGAAGGGGGAGGGAGTGGCGCATCCTGCTGGTGTAAGAGTTTAATTTCACTAGCCGCCAAACGCGGATACTGGGCGTACGCATAACCCGTTCACCCAACGCGCGGAAGAATGCTAGCAAACTGACCTAAACGCCGTCAAGGGGGCCTACTAACGAACCGAGTTAAATGGCGCTGCCGAAGAACGAACGCCGTGAGGAGTTGAGAAGGATGGCTGCATGATGGTGGAACAACAAAGGGGAAAGAACGCCAGTAAGTCGTTCCCGCGCAGGCGGGAATCCAGTGGAGTGCGTATGATGACTGGGTTCCCGCCTGCGCGGGAATGACGTGGAGCTGGGTTCCCGCCTGCGCGGGAATGACGGACAAGTGGGAAGCTCACTCATAGGAAAGTGACGCAGAAGAGAACGCAGAGAGCACATTCGAGAACGTGGCTGGAAAGCCAACGAGTATTGAGCAAGCTCGCAACCTAAAATCGGGTCTATCCGGGAGTACTGTGGGTTTAGCACAAAGGTTGTTCTTGCGGAATCAAGTCCGTTCAAGCTCTCAGAGTATTTTCGGCAACCGAAGGATCTCTGCAACACGCGTCCAACGCCCCGAATGGGGCATCAACATTAAAGCCCAGGGCAAAGCGAAGCGCCGCCCTGGGTTACCTGGAAAACAAGGTTCGTCGCCCTGAAAGGGCAACATGTCTCGTTCATTCTGCCCCTTCAGGGCAACGGGATTTGGTGCGCGTACCCAGGGCGGCGCTGCGCTCTGCCCTGGGCTAAGTTGTGAAAGCCCGTTGGGCTAGGAGTACAGGGCGAGGGGAGCAAGATCAAATGATGTGGGCTCGCGCCCAATGGCTACATCGTTTCGTCCCTTCGGGACTAGGAATCGTTTGCCAAGCTTCGGTGCAACTTTTTGTTGCACCGACCGCAGACCATGTTCGTGTACGTTTCGAATCGTTGGTATGCCTCGGCGGGATTCTCGCTCGTGGATACGCATCCTCCGCCAACCAGACGGGCTGGTTGGCGGCTCATTCAGTATGCCTACGAATAGGCATGTCCGCGGCGCGGCGACGAAGACTTTGTGGTACTTCGCGGGCGGCTGGTTCTGCCAGAGAGTCGCTGGCTATTGGGTGAACTTGGACGTTTGCCGCGAGCCATCCCTTGGCTTGATGAAACGTTGCTCGTAAACTCCGGGAACGCGTTGTTGACTTCGATCGGAGAGTCTAAAAGTCGCTCGATATCGTACAAGCTGCTTCGTTCTTCTGGACTACAGAATGAAACGGCCGTACCGGTCGCTTCGGCGCGGCCCGTTCGTCCAATGCGATGCACATAGATCTCGGGTACTTCCGGCAACTGGTAGTTGATCACGTGAGAAATACCTTGAACGTCGATTCCCCTAGCAGCGATGTCCGTCGCAACCAGAATGGGTGGTCGATTCGATTTGAACTGCTCCAAGTGACGCGTTCTCGCGTTTTGGCTTTTGTTCCCGTGGATCGCGACCGCTTCAATGCCATTTTTCATTAAAATTTTAACCAGATCGTCTGCACCATGCTTCGTCCGCGTGAACACAATGGACCGGGTTACTCCGGACGATCGTATGTAGTTGGTCAGAAGCTTGGCTTTGTTCTGGACCGAAACATGGAATACCGAGTGTGCCACTTGCGTCGATGCGCTAGAGACCTTGTCGACTTTAATGTACTTTGGCTCGTACAACCACTGTTTGGCAACTTCGCGAATCGGTTCCGGCATTGTGGCCGAAAACATCAACGTTTGTCGGTCCAATGGGACCCGCGATACGATGCGTTTAAGATCACGGAAGAAGCCCATATCGAACATTTGGTCCGCTTCATCGATGACTAGCATTTCAACGCGCGAGATATCTGCTACCTGTTGATTCATCAGATCCAACAGTCTGCCTGGCGTGGCCACCAAGATATCCACACCTCGTTGCAAAGCCCGGACTTGCGGCATTTGGCTGACTCCACCGTGCACGACAGCAACGTTCAGCTTCAAAAACTTGCCGTAAGTCACAAAGCTCTGCTCGATCTGTGCGGCAAGTTCACGCGTTGGTGCAAGCACGAGTGCGCGAATCGCTTTGGGTGCGATTCGTTCCGAACTGGATTTAGGAGTTCGGTTTGTGGTTGGCGCAGGTGGGGGTGCGGTATTCGCTAAACGCTGTAGCGTTGGGAGCGCGAATGCGGCTGTTTTTCCTGTCCCTGTTTGTGCACATCCCATTAAGTCGTAGCCGTCGAGGACCGGAGGGATGGCGAGTTGTTGGATCGGCGTCGCGGTTTCGTAACCTGTCGAAACGAGGGCACGCATCAAAGAGGGCATCAGCCCAAAGTCTTCAAAATTATTCAAGAAACAAATTCTCTCAAGATGGCCCTGAATCATTGGGCCGGTATGGACTGCAATCGGCGGCGGACAACTTTGACGCGCTCAATTCCCGATGGAAGCAGTTTTTTTCAGGGCAGTCATTTTGGGGTCAATCGCATGCTTAAAACCAAGGATTTGTTCCTTTTTTATTGGTCAAGCTTGCCCCGAAAGATCGTCTAAACAGAAAACGCCCTGCAATTCGATTGTGAAACATCGGGTTTCTCACACCAGTACTGTAGCATCAGAGTCTCTCGAAGTCAACCGATGGCTTAGTAGTTGTCCATTGAACGCGATGGCGGCATGCTAGCCACTAAGAGGCACAAAGTCCACAAAAAGTTGGAAAGTTCGATTCAACAGATCATCCGGTCTGTGGCTTTTGTGATTTTTTGTGGCTAGAAAAAATGGTAAGGTCCGTGAGGGTGCTACTGGACTGTCAGCCCTTCGTTTCGGCTTTGAATCCAAGTTCGTACTTCGGGCAATTTTCCGTACGCGAAGGCCATCAGAGCAAGCGGGTGGATCGTTGGCTTATCGATCCCCTGCTCCATCTGAAGTTTGCAAGTTGAGCACTCGGTGCTTCCGATTTGAGCTGTTGTTTCTTGCATCGTGCTTATCAACCCCCAACCGACACGCAAACTTGTCCGATAGGTTTGACGACGAATTCCATACGTACCCGCCATGCCGCTGCAGCCTGCGTCGGCATGCTGAACCGATAAGCCTGGAATGAGACTCAACAATTTCATTCCAGTATGCGAGGGGTCGATCGCTCGCAAATGACAGGGCGTGTGATACATGACTGTCGTCGTCAAAGGCTTGAAGTCCAATTCAAGCTCGTTATTCGCGTGCATTTGCCACACGTATTGACCCGCATCCCAAGTGTTGGCTGCGACCAATCTCGCATCCTCGTTGTCGAGGATATGAACGTATTCGACCTTTAAACACAACGCAGCGGTCGGCTCGGTTGTTACGATTTGATATCCTTGACGAACCGCTTCGGCGAGTAGACGGATTTGAGGGCCAATCATTCCCCGAACCTTTTCAATGTCTCCCATCACAATCTTGGTCATAAAGGTGACCGACTGCCAAGTTGGAACGTAGACTTCCACGTTTTGGTGCTGGAGCACTTCGACCAGGGCGATTCCAACCAGTGGGTTGTTCCAATTGGCATAATGATCGACTAGATAAAGGACCTTGCGACCTGCACCACGATTCGGGCGAGTCAGTCGATTTTTGGCTGCCCAACGCAGGAACTGCTGTTTAGCAAGTCTCGGTAATCGGCGTCCCTGCGCGATGCCTGTCGTCTTCTCCAACAGCCACCGTGCATGCCGATTCTCCAATGCCCAATTGGCCACAGACGGCATTCGGCTTGCCATGGCGGTCAATGCGTCCAGTCGCGAAAGCAATCGATCGCTGACCCGCAATCCGTTGGTAGCGGTGTATTGCGCCTTGATTTCCAGCATGAGTTTGGGAATATCGACGGAAGCGGGACAATCGATTCTGCACTGATGACAGTGAAAGCAAAGGTCCGCAATCTCTTTCATTTCGTCGCTTTCGGCCATCAAGATGGGTAGCTTACCCGACATTAGGCCACGGACCAAATTCGCCTTGGCTCTTGGCGACGCTTCCTCGCCTCGCGTCGAGCGGAACATAGGACACATGCGTTCGGTTGGAGCGTTCGAACGGCAACGCCCACACCCATTACACGAGTTGGCCGTATACTCCATCGAATCCGATTCAGACCAATTCAAGATTGGCAGAAACGATCGCTGAGCAAGCTCCGCAACATTGGTCATCGCGTCCGTGTCGTTCGTAACCTTAACGGATGAAAGCAAGTTCGACTGAGTTTCCACGTCGGTTGCAAGTACCGCACCATCGGTCAAATGCATCGATTCGATTGGGCTCAACTCCTTGCGGCTAGGATGGATAACAATCGATGGCGGTCGCAAATTGTCCGTTGTTTTCTGGGCTGCATCGGTGACCAATTTTCCTGGATTCAATATCCCTTTCGGATCAAATAGCTCTTTGATTCGGCGACAGATCGGGTAGAGTTCGCCGAGTTGTTGCCTCAGATAGGAGCTTCGACTCAGGCCAACTGCGTGTTCGCCGGAAATCACACCTCGGTATTCGATGACTTTTTCGAAAATGCGATCTGCGATTCGCTGCATCTTGGCGATATCATCTGGCGAATGAGGATCCAAAAACGGCCGTAAGTGCAAGTGACCGTGAGCCGCATGCGCAAAGAGCGTCCCCGTCACGCGGTCCGCTTTCAGAATATTTTGCATCTCCACTAAGAATTCAGGTAAGCGGTCTGGAGGAATCGAGATGTCTTCGACAAATGGGAGAGGCCGAGAGGACCCCTTGAGACGATACAATCTCGGAATAACTCGCCGACTAAGTTTCCAAATGAAATCGCGTTCCGCGTCATCGACGATGATTCGCGTATGCTGCGTCGAGGGGGCTCGACGAACCAGACGTTGAATGAGTGAGCCAAGCTTGTTGCGTACTTCTGGCACGTCTGCCCCTTGTTGCTCAATCAACAACAGTGCTTCCGCGCCGCGTGGCAACATCGATTCGTAGCGTGGATCAAGTTCGCGAGCAATTTCGATCAATCGTCGGTCCATCAAGTCGCAGGCAGCGACCTGGTCCCGCCGGGCGTCGATGGCTGCCCTAGCCGCAAGTTCGAGCTTTTCAAAAAACATGAGCACGACACCGCGCGCACCCGGCCATTGCTCCACTTTGACAGTCGCTTCGGTCAGAATGGATAGAGTACCCTCAGCGCCCGACTGAAGTCTTGCCATATCTACAATGTCATGGTCACAGGCTGCTTCCAGCCGATAACCGCACCCTCTCGCTACGCCTCGCCAAGGTGGCGATTTAATAATGGCTCGGTTGGCCCAACACAATTGCCCCACTTCCGACACCAAGTGATTGAACTTGGTATTGCTCGACGTAGGCGCTCGCCAAGGGGACTTTTCCAAAAGCACTTGCTGACCATCCGCAAGAACGCACTGAGCCGAAACCAGGGTTGCTCCGGCAGTGCCATATCTCAAAAAATGACTACCCAGCGTGTCGATTGCCAGAACGCTTCCGATCGTTGTTACGGCGCGTGTTGGCGGATCGGGACCAAAAACAAGCCGATCCTTGGCCAACGCTCGATTCATGTCCGCAAGCGCCATCCCGGGTTGAACGCGAACGACAAGTTTCTCGCGATCTACGTGGATCATACGTCTCATGAATCGCGAAAAATCAAGTACGATTCCCGGTCCTAGGGATTGACCAGCGAGCCCGGTACCTCCACCGCGAGGGAACAGCGGGAGAGAGTTTTCCGAGGCATACTTGACGCATTGAGCAACATCATCGGCGTGTCGCGGTCGTACAACAGCCAATGGCGCGATCTCATAGATACTCGCATCGCTCGCGTACAACTGAGTTCGTAGGGGATGGCAGAAGACTTCGCCATCCAACACGCCTCGCAGGTCAGCTTCGATCCGCGACTGTTCCGCATCCATTCCGTTATCCGTTCTCGGTTTGGTATTTGTTGCAATTGCTAGTCCACCATTGTTCCGCCAATCGTTCATTCCATTGCGATGATTCCGGGCTCGAATTGAGTGCGTCGTAGAGTTCACGCGCAGATTGGTATCGATCGTCGGCCGATTTCGCGAGGCACTTCAAGACGATTGCGTCTAATTCCGGAGAGATGGATAGCCCATGCGCGTGCTTGCGAACCGACGAAGGTGGCACCGCAGGATCATTCAAGTGCGAGAGCAATACTTTGAGCGTCGCTCCGCCTTCGAAGGGTGGCCGCCCAGTCAACATATAAAATGCGACCCCACCGATGCCGTAGATATCGGAGCGTTGGTCGGTTTGAACTTCACCCATGGCTTGCTCCGGTGACATGTAGAGTGGTGAACCCGTCAACGAGCCGACCACCATTCGACATCGGCTTGGCTAGACCAAAGTCCAGCAGCTTGATCACGTCGAATGAGCCACCCATTTCCGCCACAATCAAATTCGCTGGCTTGATATCTCGGTGTACCAATTGAACCGCGTGGGCTTCGCTGAGCGCATTGCAGACTTGCTTGAGCAAATAAACAACTCGCCCGGGCGAAAGCGGTCCTTTGCGTTTGACCAAGTCGGATGCACTCATACCCGTCAAGTATTCCATCACATAGAAAAAAGTCCCATCGGCGGTGCGACCGTAATCATAAATGGAGATGCTATTCCAATGATTGAGGCGAGCGGTCGCGCGAACTTCGCGTTCGAATCGAGCGATGGCTTTTGGGTCCCCTGCCTTTTCGGGCCGAATGACTTTGATCGCACAAGGTCTCTTCATTAACTTGTGTTCAGCCAAATAAACATCACCCATCCCACCTGAACCGATTTTATGCTTGAGACGATAGCGTGAAAACTCTTTTGCCTCGTCCGCTTGTTTGCGCAGATTGGAAATCATTCGAACACTGGATACAGCAGCAAATATTGTGGCCGCCAAAGAAATGAACATTTCGACAACACTTGATCCGTCGTGCAGGATCAAGTCGCGAACGTTCCGATGAAAGATCATGGCGAAAACAGTTGCTAAAATTGGAAAAACACTGATGGTGAGAACCACGCTCAGGATGCGATACCATGAACGCGGGACAAAGATGGCGTACACGAAAATGAGAATGATCCAGCCCGACATCGGCATTTGCGGAATCAAATCGAAAATGGGGGCCATGAAAACAATTTCAAGGTAGTGCAATACGGTAAAGGCAAAGGTGGGAACGCCAAAGATAACCAGTTCGCACCAGAGCAAACATGACGAAGACGCTTTCGGCACCTTCGAAAGCCACACGCCCACCCCAATCAACACGACCGTTGCAAAAATCTCTAACGCTAAAAAACCGTATCCCAAATGGAAATCGCGACTAAAAAACTCTCGAAACCCTGTCCAACTTGCAAAGATCGCAAAGCCAAATCCTAAAGCAAGAGACGCTGCTTGGAGTCGTGTTTGAATGAGGGAATTCGTTTGCTGACTGGTGGCTCCGCTATCTCCTTCAAACAGTTCCATGCCGACTCGAATACTGCTATCGTCTTGTAACTCAGGACGAGACGGTATGTTGAGCGGACTATCTGCGTCCAGCGTGAGATCTTCGTGTCCGGCGGCTAACGCGCTCAAACTATTCCTCGCAAGGTTAAGTGTCAGAATTGTTCACGTTTACCCGGTTGCAACCATGTGCCAATTTCCGAAATTGTACCAGAAAAAGGAGATTCCTCCTCTAAGCCGTTTTGGTAAATGTCGGGATGACATACGGTCCCTCTGGAATAATCGCGATTCGCTTGTCACCCGATTGAGCTATACTCGTCGCGATCGCATCTTCGATCGACTCCACCATCTGGACTCCGGTCAACGTTCTTTCATTCCCCTTGAGCCCCTCGCTAAAGAGCGAAACGTTCCCCACCGCCAACGTTCTTAACAGCATATGAGTCTGCCATCCGTCGATATCCGCAAGCGGCATCGCACGGATGCGATCCAAGAATCCTTGACTGCCCAGTGCTGCCAAACGCGTTTGCGACTCGCGATATTCGTGCGATCCAAGCCCTTCTTCGCAGGCACTTGCGATGATCATACGTCCGCCATCGGCCAAGATTTGAACCGGTGCGACCATCCCTTTGACGGTTTGGTAGTACGTTTTGTCGAGCGGGTAACCAGCAGCACTGGTGACCACCGTGTTAAATTGTTTATCCATGGGGACTTCCGCGAACTGCTTCACAAACGCGACACTTTCGAGGTGGCTCAGCTCGCAGTCGCCGAAATTGAGGAAACTCATACGCCTGGCTTCATCGATCACGGTATTGATTGCGTATGCCTTACCCAACATTTTCAAAATCTCAAGCTGCCCCCGGTGCAACGGGTTGTTCACAAGGTTTCCGTTGCAAGCCAAAGGGTCCGCCATGAATCGATGGTTATGAAACGTCCGAATCGTTGCTTCGCCGGCAACTCCAGGTGCGATAACTTTGCGACCGCCCGAATAACCCGCCATGAAGTGGGGCTCCACTAGCCCAACGACGATTCGCAAGTCCGCCTCGACGAGATGGCGATTGAGAAGGACGGGTATGCCGTCCGTTGGAGTGTTCCCAAGATTGACCATCCAAGCTGTATCGCGAGCAAAGTGATTTTCGATCCGGACGTTATCGAAAACCCAGTCGTCTCCAATCACTTCCCGCATCTCGCGACCGAGATTGGGTCGATGTAGGCCCGTCGCAATCAAGATCGTAATACGGTCCAGAGTGACGCCGTGTTCACGCAGTTGTTCGACCAGCCCTTTCAGAATGGGGCCATTCGGAACGGGTCGCGTGACATCGCATGTGACAATACAGACTCGCTTTGCACCTTTCGCAAGTTCTTGGATGGAGGGTGCATTCACAGGATTCCGAAGGGCATTGCGAACAGCTTCATTCGCATCGTGCAGCACAGGCATGTCTGGCTTGCGAATGACAGTGGGTTCGCATCCCAAGGGCAAACGGATGTGGAGTTCCCCTTTGCCGTAGCGGATTGCAATGGATTCGCTCATATTCTTTCGATCGCCTCGTACGTTGTTATTAGAGTTGAACGCCATCTCGAATAGGTTTTGCATAGGCATCGGCCCAATTCTGCGAGGTCTCGTCAAACTTGGGAGGTGCGACATCGGGTAGTTTGATCATAAGCTCGACCGTCATGTCACCTGAACTGCCGTCGGCGTTTTTTAGCCCTTGGCCTTTGATGCGAAGCTTTTTTCCGCTATTGCTCATCGGCGGGATTTTGAGTGTAACGGTCCCGGCTGGAGTCGGGACATCGATTCGAGCCCCTTCGATGGCTTCCGGAATCGAAATGGGAAGTCTCAGCTCCAGATTTTTCCCAGCAATCTTGAAGTATGGATGGGATTCGACGTTGATCTTGAGAAGGAGATCCCCCGCCCTGCCACCTAGGACGTGTTGTCCCTGGCCTCTCAACCGTATTTTTTTGCCCGGTTCGATACCTGCCGGAATTTTGACCGTAATCGATTCCAGCTTACCGTCATGATCAAGTTGGATTTGTGTCTGACCACCTTGGATGATGGTTCTCAAAGGTACTGCGATTTCGGCTGAAATGTCTTGACCTTTGGCCGGTCCTCCCCGACGGGTTCGATTGGGTCCGCTACCACCACCTCCGAATTGTCGGAATATGTCGCCTAAGTCGGCACTGCCTGCGGCACCTTGGCCGAAAATTTGTCCGAAATCGAACCCCTGGTCGCCTGGATCGCCCCCCCACGCTCCACCCGGGTGTCCACCGGCGAATGGATTTTTGCCGCCAAACTTCTCGTAGTCGGATCCGTATTGGTCAAACTGCTTTCGCTTTTCCGGATCGTTTAGACAATCGTAAGCCTGTTGAATCTCTTGAAACCGCTTTTTGGCGTTTTTGTCATCAGGGTTCAAATCGGGATGATGCTTTCGTGCATTTTTCCGATATGCCTTGGAAATTTCCTCGGCAGATGCTGTCCGCTCTATCCCTAACACCTTGTAATAATCGATTGCCATCGTCGTTTCCGTGCGTTGTATTCTCGCTGGGTCGCTGGGCTGCCAAGAAGCATTTCCCCCCATTTTAACTGTTTTGTCAGCAATACCCCAGGGCAAACCGATGGGTTGCTCCGAAGCCGTGCCACAAAAGTCAGGATATCGCACAAATGTCGTACGCGGATTGACTTTTGTGCTAAAATTATGGAGCATTATACGTCGGCATCGGCAGTTTCGTGAATCGACTTCGAGCCAAGACACCCTCTCCCACTAACGCTCGCAGGCTCACAAGCTTCGCCGAGTCCAGCCCACCACCTCCTACCCCCAAACGGCCATGACTATGTTGTCGATCCTAGGTCAGCACGGATCTCCTAACAGTTACTGTGACCGCGAATCGCGGCGATCGTTTCTTAAGATTGGTGGCATGAGCTTTGGCGCCACCGCTTTCGGCTTGAGCGACGTCTTGAGGGCGGAGGCAGCCCAAGGGAAAAGCAACAAGCATAAAGCGATCATCCAGATTTTTCTGGGTGGTGGACCGCCTCATCAAGATATGTGGGAAATCAAAACAGATGCGCCGTCTGAGATTCGCGGAGAGTTTCGGCCGATACCGACCAATGTATCGGGAATTCAAATCTGCGAAGTCTTTCCGAAGCTAGCTCAGATCATGGACAAAGCGGTCGTGATTCGATCGATCGTCGGATGCAAAGACCGTCATGAGTCGTTTCAATGCATGAGCGGTTGGCAAACCGAAGATCTACGATCCCTGGGTGGTCGCCCGTCGATGGGCGCAGCCATTTCCAAAATCTGTGGTCCCGCCGACCCAGCCATTCCAACCTTTGTTGGCCTCGCAGAAAAATCCTCGCACGTGCAATGGTCCGACTGCGGGGGGCCTGGTTTCTTGGGTGCTTCGCATTCCGCTTTCAAACCAGACGGGCCCGGCATTGAGAACATGAAACTAAACGGTGTTTCGCTTGACCGCCTCCAAGATCGAAAGCAATTGTTGACGAGTCTCGATGGCATGCGTCGCGATATCGACAACTCTGGTGTGATCGAAGGGATGGATGCCTTCAGTCAACGAGCCTTGGATGTACTGACGAGCAGCAAACTAGTTGATGCACTTGACTTGTCCAAAGAAGACCCGGCTGTGGTAGCTCGCTATGGAGATGGCAAACCCTATCAATTCCAATACGACGGCGTAGCCACGCGCAATGATCATTTTCTAATCGCGCGACGATTGATCGAGGCTGGCGTACGCGTTGTCAGCTTGAGTTTCGGGCGATGGGATAGCCACGGCAAGAACGCCGATATGGTTCGCGACCACGGCGGCAAACTAGACCAATGCTTGAGTGCACTCATCGAGGATTTGGATTCGAAAGGAATGCTCGATGATGTCAGTATCGTGGTATGGGGCGAATTCGGTCGCACTCCAAAAATCAATAAAGAAGGGGGCAGAGACCACTGGTCTCAAGTCAGTTGCGCATTCATGGCAGGGGGTGGTATCCGCGCCGGACAAGCCATCGGTGCAACCAATAGACTGGGTGAATACGCAACGCTTCGGCCCGTCCATTTTCAAGAAGTCATCGCGACGCTTTACCATAACATGGGAATCAACGTCGCCAAAACAACACTTGTAGATCCTACCGGTCGGCCGCAATTCTTAGTCGATCACGAACCCATCAAAGAATTGATATAAGGTCTAAACCATGCCCTACAATTCCTCTGCAACTCCATGTTTCTGTTGGAAGCCGATCGCCATTGCGATTCTCGTGCTCGTTTTGTCGCCGCTCGTTGGTTCGGTCGGATTTCCATCAGCAAATGCCGGTGATAAGCCTGTGGAAGGCGTTCGCTCGGTCCATTTTGAATTCGGAACACAAACCAAGGGCCCCGACGAAAACTCGAAAATCGTACTGCGAGGTAGCGATGCACGTTACCAATGTTTGGTGACAGGTGTCGATTCCGAAGGCTACAAAATTGACATCACTCGGACTGTCACCTTTCAAGTGTCGCCAGCCCAAGTGGCCAGTGTCGACGCGGAAGGAGTTATTTCCCCACTGCAAAACGGGATAGCAACACTCGTTGCTACCACACCTACAGGGACCTCGGCCCAGTTGACGATTGAAGTAACGAATTGGGACGAAAATCCACTCGTAAGTTTCCCGAATCAAGTGATTCCGATTTTTACTAAGCTCGGCTGTAATGGGGGCGGTTGCCATGGCAAGGCTGCTGGTCAAAATGGTTTTAGACTCTCTTTGCTCGGTTTCGAACCGAACGAAGATTTCGAACATCTTGTGAAAGAATCGAGAGGCCGAAGGCTTTCTCAGGCTTCGCCCGATTCCAGTTTGTTGCTCACCAAATCCATCAATGCAACCCCGCACGGTGGTGGACAACGAATGGAAATGAACTCACAAGAATACCGCATTATGCGACGCTGGATCGAGCAAGGAATGATGCCTGGTAAGGCGGACGATCCCCGCGTGGTTGAGATTAAAGTTGTTCCCGAACAACGACGGATGCGGCCCGCGAGCGAGCAACAGATCGCTGTGATCGCTCTCTATTCGGACGGTCAACAACAAGATGTTACCGCTGCGGTCCAGTTCGAGAGCAATGACACCGAAATGGCAGACGTTACGAAGCGCGGCATCGTTTCGATCAAATCGCTTGCCGGCGAAGTGGCTGTGATGGCTCGATTTCAAGGTCAAGTCGCTTTGTTTCGAGCGAGCGTGCCCATTCTCGAAGGCGAAAACCAATGGCCAGAACCAACCAATCCGATCGATGCCGCAGTCATTGCCCAGCTCAAGTCTCTAAATATTCCGATTTCAAATGTTTGCGATGACAATACTTTTCTACGGCGGGTGACGCTCGATTTAACAGGTCAGTTGCCGACGCTAGCTGAGATCAAACAATTCGGCAGCAACCCTTCCGCTGGTAAGCGAAGCGAATGGATTGAGTATTTGTTGAGCAGTGAGAACTACGCGGAGCACTTTGCAAACAAGTGGATGCTGATATTGAGGAATCGTCGCGACACCCCGGGCCAAAAAGCGGGCTCGTTTGCGTTTCATCGCTGGATCCGAGAGCAAATCGCCAACAATCGTCCGTTCGATGAGTTCGTACGCGACATCGTTGCGGCATCAGGTGCCATAGACGTTCACCCGCCGGTTGTTTGGTATCGTCAAGTTGCAGACACCTTCAGCCGACTCGAGGATACCTCGCAGCTCTTTCTCGGCCAACGTATTCAATGCGCTCGGTGCCACCATCACCCCTTTGAAAAATGGGCTCAGAAAGACTATTTCCAAATGGCCTCTTTCTTTTCTCAGGTCAAAACGAAACCCGGACAGTCCCCGGATGAAACCATCGTCTTCACATCCATGGGTGCACCGCGAGCATCCCATCCGAAGACCGGCGAATCTCTCAAACCTGCTGGGTTGGATGGTCCTGTGATCGAGGATTCGGACCGCCGTGACCCTAGAGAAGCCCTAGTCGATTGGATGGTAGACAAACAAAATCGGTTCTTTGCCAAGTCGATCTCGAATCGCTACTGGAAACACTTTATGGGTAGAGGCCTTGTCGAACCAGAAGACGATATGCGAGTGACAAATCCACCATCCAATCCGGAACTCCTCGATGCCCTTGCGGACCAACTAACTCATTCCAATTACGACCTCAAGGCATTGATTCGATCGATTTGCAACTCTCGGGTCTATCAGTTGGATACGGAACCCAACGGCGAAAATTTGCGCGATCGAAAATGCAATTCGCGACACTACCCCAAGAGGCTAGGTGCAGAAGAAATCCTCGACAGTGTTGATCAGTTTACAGCCACATCAACCGCTTTCGATTCGATGCCCGCCAACACACGAGCTGCGGCTTTGCCAGACTCGTCTTTTCGATCCTACTTCTTGACCGTGTTTGGACGCCCAGAGGGAACAACTGCGTGCGAGTGCGAACGATCCAACGAATCCACGCTGGCTCAGAGTCTTCACTTTGCGAATTCAAAAGAACTGATCGCCAAGCTCGGGGAAGCAAACGCGTTGCCTCAAATTCTCAGCAAAAGCACAAGTTCCCACGGAGAGAATATTGGGGAGGTGTATTTGAGAGCCTTTTCGCGATTGCCGAGCGAGAATGAACTGCAATCTGCTTTGGCTTACATCGATAAAAAGGAAAACAAGCAAGAAGCATATCAAGATTTGGTTTGGGCCATTTTGAATTGCAAAGAATTCTTGTTCAACCACTAAGGATCATTAGGGCGAGCGGCAGAGTAAAAGATACTGGATGAAAGTGGAGTAGGATGGGACCATTGTCCCGTCCAAACAACGGATCGGGACATTGGTCCCAATCTACTTACAACCACAGATAATCAACCACAGATAGTACTGAATACTTGACTTTCACGAGTCCTGTTGCGACAGTTTTTCCCTCCTGAATCCATTGGCGTTTAGACTGTTCGATGATGAAACGAACCACTCTGGTAACGTGCACAATGGCAGCCGCATGCCTTCCTGCTCCGATGCTGATGGGACAGTCCGAAAGTCTTTCGCCTCAATCCGCGCATGCGGAAACGAGCATTTCAACGCACGCTGCTTCCGATCATGGTTGTATGCTGCTTTGTGGTGGTAGCTTGTTGCCGCAAACAATTTTGGAGGCGTTTCATGAACGAGGGGGTGGAGTTCAAGGTCAACTTGTGATCATCCCAACGGCGTCACCCCGGTCTGACCTCGGCGATTTCACGATTTGGAAATCGATGTGGAATGGTCAGAAATGGAATAGCATTTGTGTTGTTCATGCTTTGGACAAAGAAGCGGCCTCGAATGAATCACTTCTCGATAGTATTCGAAGTGCTTCGGCTGTTTGGATTGCGGGCGGGGACCAGCAACGACTTGTCGATCGGTATCTCGGCACGCCCGTTCACACCGAGCTTCAGAACGTTTTGAACCGAGGGGGAATCATCGGCGGAACAAGCGCTGGCGCTGCGATAGCATCGCGCACCATGATCGCCGGAGGTGTCACACTGCCAACATTAACGGAGGGTTGGGGGCTGCTGCCAGGTACGATCATCGACCAGCACTTCTCGCAACGAGGGCGATTCGAAAGGCTCGCGCATGCCGTCGAGCGGTTCCCGGATCGCGTTGGAATTGGCATCGATGAAGCCACAGGGATTTTGTTAAATCGAGAAGGGATGGAAGTGCTCGGCAGCGGTTCCGTCTACTTGGTTCGCTCGCAATCGAACAAGGATTTCAGTCACTCGATGTCGGCAGAGCAAGTGGGACTCGTCCCAATGCAATCGGAAGGCCTAAAAACAACGCGTCACAAATCTGGCAGCAGGCTTCCGATAGATCGCTGGAATTGTATCGTCACACGGACCAACAATGCCGAGTTCGCGGAAGCCAAGAACGAATAGTTGTTCCAACCATTTATGTGGACAGTGCGAACCAAATTTGTGTTTCTAATCGCAACTTGCTACATTAGAGGTCAAGTCTGCGCGTGACATTCGGGGCATTGGTGTTCTCGAATCGATCCTGGTTTCTTACCCTGTGTACGGAGAGCCTCTCAATGAATACGAATCGTCCCCTTCTACGACCTGTCGACCGCCGTTGGTTCCTGAAGTCAACAGCCGGTACCGTCGGAGCTACGGCCTTAAGTGGATCTGCACTGCGAGCCCTGGCCGATGAGCGGCTGGATAAGATCGATAAGGCCCCAGAAACGCTCGTCAAAGTATTCTACCAGACGCTGTCCGATCAACAAAAGAATGCCATGTGCTTTGATTGGGATCACATGGACAAGAAACGCGGTTTGCTCAGAACGCGTGTTGAAAACAATTGGAAGATTACGGATCAGACCATCAATAGCGATTTCTACACACCGGAGCAACGTGCGCTCGTACGATCTATTTTTGAAGGGATTATTCATCCGGATTGGCATGCCAAGTTTGACAAACAACTCAAGGATGACATGGGTGGATTTGGCAAGGCTCAGAGCGCGGCAATCTTTGGTACACCAGGAAGCGACAAGTTTGAGTTCGTCTTAACCGGTCGGCATACGACGCTTCGTTGCGATGGCAATACTACCGACCACGTTGCATTTGGTGGCCCTATTTTTTATGGACACGCTGCTGGCCGTGACCAAGAATTAGCCGACCATCCAGGCAATGTTTTTTGGGAACAAGCTGTTGCTGCCAACTCGGTGTACAAGACACTCGATGGCAAACAACGTAAACTTGCGGAAATCGCTGAGTCGCCAAACGAAGATGAGGTCGCTTTTCGTGGAAAAAACGCCAGCATTCCGGGGTTGCCCGTGAGCGAACTGTCCAGCGATCAAAGGCAAGTGTTGGTAGAAGCCCTTGCTAAACTGATAGCCCCATTTCGATCCACCGATCGCGACGAAGTTAAAATGTGCATCGATCGTCAGGGAGGGCTGGAGAGCCTTCGGATGGCTTTCTACACCGACGATGACACGGGCAACGACAAGGTTTGGGACAATTGGCGACTGGAAGGTCCAAGTTTTGTATGGCACTTCCGCGGTTCGCCTCACGTACACGTATGGGTCAACGTGGCGGACGACCCCAGCGTGAAACTGAACGCGTAATGGACCCAAACAGTGACATACCTCGCTGATCGCCAGGTGCTCAGCCATCGGCGGTGCTCGTAAATCACCCGGTCCGATTCTTCGTTTACGAGGCAGGAGCACCATTTCATTGAGCACCAATGGCAAAAAACATTGGTGACTTTGGTCTGTTCGAATGCCGTACGGTACTGTTAGAGTGTAGGGATACCTATATTTGCCGGACCGAAATTTCGCACGGAGAACTGATGTCAAAAACCCTCTCGCCTTCCGAACAAGACTACGCCAACTCAGGTTGGCTGCAAGCGTTGATGGGTGTGAACGATCCAATTATTCAACAATCACGTCTGAATTCGAAGAAACATTTGGATTGGATTGACGCGATTTGTAGTTTGACCACGATTCGCGAGAAAGCGGATACGCTCGAGTCGTCGATCGATTCACTTTGGAAGTTTGGAATCGGAAATGATTTGAAGTGGTTGCTCAGCATGATCCCGTCGATGCAACTGCACTGGATTTTGGACAGTACGGATGTCTTCACGATCGAGCAGACGATCCCCCCCTCCATCGAGAATTCCCAATCATGGGCTGATGCCATGGGTATTCATGATTGGTCCACTAACGTCACCATGAAAATACTCAGCGGGGACTTTGTGAGCTGGCAACGTCGAGTGGCTCGACAAGGAGCTAATGCACCTGTCGGGTTCACGATGGAATCCTCAGGCAAAGCCATGCTTGAATTGAAAACAAAAGCGAGTTGGAAGGCCAATAACTGGGCCGATGGTGTTTGGACGTTTTCGATCGACGGACAGTCCACCATGATCGAAACTGTCGAGGAGCCCATTTACGTTGCACGCCCGGAGTGGAAATCGACAGAGGAAAACGCTCTTTTGACGCTTCAATCGGCGGATGAACGCTTTGCGAAGCAGCGCAAGAAAGCGTCTGGCAGCGCGATACCGCAGGGGGATTGGTCGTCCTGGTGCGAATCGGTTCCAGCGTTGGAACCGCTCCATCTAGCTGTGTTGGATGGGCAAGGACTGACTTGTTCATCCGTGTTTCAAGGTATTTGGACAACGGTCTGGCCGATCATCTATTGTCGACGCAAGCGTTTGAAACGCGGAACATGCGGACTAGTCGATCTGCGTCGAAAACTGGATTGCTGTTTTCAATCCGATCCGCAGTTGGTCACTTGGCTCCTAGTCTTCGGTGAACTTTTGTGCCAAGCTCAGGTGGGAGAAGGATTGGGCATAGCGGCCAAATTCAAGGGCTAGCGACGATGGGAGGCCCGGCCAGTGATGGCTCATCTTTACCCACATTTTTGAACTTGCTCCCCTCGCCCCGTACTCGAGACTGCTGACTTAGTGATTTGTCTAGTAAGTACAACAACCGTAGACTAAGAGTCGGTAGACTTGGATACAACTTTTGGCAGAATCCACTCGTTGCATGTTTTCGCTGCGATGATCGGAGGCAAAAACTGCCTCCAGCAGCAAAACCAAGTTTACCGGAATTTCGTATGGCTTGGTGAAAAGCCACTATCAATACAAACTCGTTGTATTGCCCAATATTCCACCGACTAAGTCGAATTTGCCAAATTTGTCCTTTTGGAATCAACCCATGCTTTTTTGTCTGAAATGGTTTCTGCAGCCAAAACGTCTTCTCGGGATTGCTTGCGGTGTATTCTGTCTATTTTGGTTAGTAAATGGAAGCGAAATCATTTCGCGAACTCCAGGTCAGTCGGAATCGAAGGCAATTGCTGATTTCAAACGTAGCAATCCTAAGGCCGCTGATTGGTTAGCGCAGCAGCAAGATCGTTTTGGGCAGTTCAATACATCCGTTGCTATTGAATCGTTGCAGGGTCGAGTCCTTAATCCCGAGGCTCTAAAGCAGAGTTTTGAAACTCGTGCACGCCTTACCTCTCTCTACCAGAAGGATCGAGCTGGCGATGAGAGCGTTCTGTGGTCTCATGGCACAGCGATAGACGCGATGAGTGACCTGCCAGATGAATCGAACGAGTACCTAACTAGGCTAGAAGAGGCGAGTGCAGACCAAGACTACTGGACCCTCGTGCGAAACGATCCTGTCGCACTATCAAGCAAGTTGCTCAAGTCGAACCTGGAGCTGAGAAAACATTACCAAGACAATCAAGCTTGGTATGTTGAGATGACGGAAGTATTGGTTGGAATGATCGGAATCACCTCCGCAGTCGATACCGACGAGGAAGATGTTGGATTCATTCAGCTCGACGACTTGCTTAAAGTTGCCAATGACGGCAAGCCCTACTTGATGCAGCTCGTTCCAAACCCAAGCGAAACTGCAGTAGAGGCGTGCATCTATTACGAGACATTTCGCCAGTTTGGCCAGGTCATTTCTATGGCAGCAAAGCAGGGCGTACCACCAAAAGAAGCAACCGAAGTCATCGTACTCAATAGGGACGCGCTCCTCAAGGATGATGAGATTGACGGTGCAAAAGTGAAAGAGCCAACAACCGTTGCAGCCCGATTGGTCACACTTTATCGGAATCGACCCGCTGTATGGGCAGCCGCGCAACGTGATGGGTATGTATTATCCTTCGACGAACTTACGCCAGGTCTTTCGCAGCCCGTGCTCGAAAAGCATGCCGAACTTGGCGCCGCTTCCTTGATCGTGACTCAGTATAGTGACGTGGCCACTCAGGCTGCTGCAATCGTCGATCATTATGGTGAACTCGGCGTTGCAGTTCTCGCCCAATACGATGGCTCAGAAAACTTTCGCAAACTGCTTCGCAACGCAAATGTAGATCATCGAATCGCAATGGTGGCAGTGCTCAATTCCGACGTTGGACTTGAATCCGTGCTTCGCGATCCTGCCTATCTTGACAAGTGGATCGATCAAGACGGCAAACCCTTGGCTGACGAATGGTGGGTCAATGTGCCGTTGGTAGGCGGTGTCGCTAAGGTCGCCAAAAACGTTGGTACGGGCGTTCCAAGTGATTGGAGTGAAATCGGATGGGCGGCTTGGGACGTCGGTGACGTTGCGTTGATGGCCTTGAGTTTTGGCACCTCTAAGGTATTAACCGAAGCTGCCAAGCAAACTTCAAAACAGTCGGCAAAAGGGATTGGCAAAGGTGCAGCAAAAAAGCTGTCTGAGATCGGAATCAAGCGGATTCCTGGAACGCTAAAACCTTCCGCGATGACAAGGCTTGTTTCCGCCGCGAAGGCATCCAAATCAGCCGCGCCGATTCGCTGGACATCACGTGCCGTGATCCATGTAACTCGAGCCACAAAGACGATGGGCGGCAAACTTATCACCGCCAGCAACCGGGTAATTCAGACGGCCAAAAGAATCCCACCAGGTGTTCGCAAATGGGCAGCACGTGGAATGCTTGGGGCTAGTTTGTTTGTTCGTGGTCCCGAGCGAGTCCGAGAACTCGTCACTTCCCTCAACAAATACGCGACGGGTTTAGTTAGCGACACGATCAACGCAATTCCGAAAGCAGTTGCTGACGCAATAGAGAAGGTTAAGCAATCAGCCAGGGAAACCGCCGGCGGCAGTGTTTCTCTGCTAGTTAACATTTTGGTCATCGGAATATCGGGGTTGTTTGCTTTTGCTTTTCTTTTTGATGTCTGGCCTCGATGGAGCCTCGCTGGACCGGGTGTTTCAACTGCCCCAGGAAAGCGAAAGAAGTGAAATGGCGGACAAACCAAAGTCACCCATCGAGATACACGCTACAGTTGACAACCAAGACGACGTTCGTCGTCACTCAGAACTTGCAGCCCCAACACTGCAGGTGCGGCCTGTCCGAATTCAAATGCTTGGCGAAAGCGGTGTGGGAAAGACCTGTTTTCTAGCTGGCTTGGCTCTATTAAATGAACAAACCGGCGGACGCAGTTTTGTTCTCCCAACGGATGATAAAACGAAAGCAGTTTTTGATAGGTTACGTGAAACCCTTGTGAAAGGACGTTGGCCATCTAAGACATCTATTGTTGAAGAACTTTCGTTCGTCATTGACCGAGGATCGAGGCGCGTCGAAGTACGACTGAACGACTTTGCTGGCGAAAGCTTCACAGACGCTATGAAACGAGGGAACGCAACCGAGGCGGCAGTTCAAATCAAATCGCTGGTTAGCGGAGCGGATGTGCTGATGGTTTTGCTGGATGGGGCGGCAATCGATCGAGATGAGGATTTTGCCGGTTCACCGTTGATACAGGCAGTGTTCCAGCGAATAAGGGAAGAGGATAGCGCTGACCTAGACGCGTACGTAGTTCTCACCAAAAGCGATCTATGCAAAAGCATTCCGATGACGACCAGCAGCGACCTAAAACAGGTTGTCGAAACCCGTGCACCCGACTTGGCGAGATTCCTGCAAGAGCAAAGCATCCGAACTGTGTGGATACCCGTTAGTGTTTGCGGCCCCAATGCAATTGATGATTCGGGATCCCCCATTTACACCGCGCTTGAGCCGCACGGATACGAAGCAATCTTTGAGCAATTATTTCGTCGCAGCAGTCGTCCAAAAAACCGATTGATCCAACGGATGATAGCCGCCATCGCACTGATTCTTTTCATGGCCTTTGCATGGTCAATCCTTCGTAGTCGGCAAGTAGCGAGCCAGAGAAACCGGATCGAAGATCCGACGATACCGATCGTCCAAATCCCTGGTCCTGTCGACACGACGAATGAACCGCTGGTTCGTGAGAGGTATGCAGAAGACTTTGCTAAGGCGAGGGATGATATTGAAGCAAGCGGAAATGTCGAATCGATTGCGTTGGTATTAAAGCGATTCGAAATGATACCGCCCGCTCATGAGCAACTGATTCGCGGTGGTCTCGAGCAACTGAAGTCCCAGGCAAGTATTCGAAAAGAACAGTTGCTTCATAAACTAGTGATCGACTGTCAGCAACTTCGTACCGGCGACTGCATTCCATTGATCAAAACATACTTGAGTGAATTCCCTGAGGGTCCGAATGCCGAAGAATTGCGAAAGATGCTGAAAGACTTTGACCAAGCTCGGTACCTAACGGCGAGAGGGTTTGTAAAGGCAGTTCCTGTAACCAGCACAGAAGCACTTCGTCAGAAGGGTGGTGCGATCACAAAATTCCTGGATGAAAATGGACCTGGACCAAATCTGATGGCTGAAGAAAGAGTGGCGATGACATTAGCTCGCGACATCGCAATCCAGTTCGTGACGTCACGGCAATACCAATGCAGGCTGGTCAGGACAAGCGGTTTGGACGGCCCGAGAGATCATGCCGTTCAGATTCTTGTAGGCTCCTCAAGTATGCAGACATTCGATGGCTCAGGTGATGTCACCGAGAAAAACTGGGATCGCAAATTCCAAGTCTATTGGAAGTCGGGCCAAAGTATCAAAGTAACATTGGTCAATTACGACGGCATCAATCACGACCTAGCCTACTTTGAAGATACGTCACCCATCGCAATTCTGATGCTTGCAAAGAGTAGTACTCCGAACCGATGGGCTGCGGGCATAGGCTGGCTTTCAAACGATTTCACAAAGACTCGGCCACCATTTAAAATCACGTTTGAATGCGAAGCACTATCCGCCGAAAAGCTTCAAGCCATCTCGGATTATCTGTTACCGGGGGATAAGTGGTGAGGCAAGCGGATTACATTTACGGAATCGTTCCCGAGCGAGGTGAGTACGGCTTTGAAGTCCTGCCTGCTCAAGGCGATCCAGCTACACTCGCTCGCGTTCAAACGCTCGCATCCAGTTTTCAGTGGAACGCAACAACCAGCGAGGACGTCGTTGCAATCGCGGTTGATCGAAGTCATCCTCCGTTGATCGCACGCATAGCTACCGATCCTCGAGATCCTAACGGACGAATTAGCATTTGCATGGAAATTTGGATCACTTCTGCAACCGAGACTCTGGAACAGATGATTGCGGAGGTCTGGCCCGGATCGGTGCGACTGCCCAACACGCAAGAAGAGTTTCTCTCGATCGCTCTCCAGAAAGATTCAGGGCGCATAGTCGTCGGACCAAAGGCATCGTTCCGTGCCGTCGGTTTTGATTCGAGCTTGGGCGTATCAAGTGTGATGCCTGATTTTGCCAACATTACCGGCAATCTAAAATCCACCGCTCGACAAAATTTATCGACAACCAATCGAGCCAACCAATCGAAACGGAAATTATCTTCGCTGCTATCATCCCCGCTGCTAAAGGTGCTCTTAACGTTATTGTTTTTTGCGTTGTTGGCAACGGTTTGGTATGCGGTAGGTCAGACCTTGGAAGTTGAGAAACTGCGCGCGATTACGAAGAGTCTAAACGAAGACGCAATGGAACTGAAAAGGCAGATCAACGACAAAGCGAAAGCGATGCAACAGAAAACAATTGAAAACGAAAGGAAGTCGCGAGAGCTGGAAGAGTCTCGCAGTAAGTCGCAGGAGCTAGAACGCCAAGTCAGCGAGCTTCAGCGCGCGTTGGCTGCAAGTCCAGGAAAAGAAGACCAAGCAATACTGTTGTCCTTGCGAAACGCCGTAAACAGTTATATCGACACTCAAAAACTTTCACTCCAAGCCCTAAAGGACGCCGTTTCGCCCGTTCCGCAATCGCCTACAAGACCTGAGAATTGAATCGAAAAAGTCTTTTAGGGAAAGAACAACAATAGATGATGGCGTCAGTCCGCTTATGCGATTAGTTCCGTTACGACTTTGCCATGAACGTCCGTGAGCCGATAGTCTCGACCTTGAAAGCGAAACGTTAGCTTGGTGTGATCGAAACCAAGCAAATGCAACCACGTCGCTTGCAGATCATGGACATGCATTGGTTTGTCAACGATCGAGAACCCAAGTTCGTCGGTACTTCCGTAGTCGAATCCACCTTTGGTTCCTCCGCCTGCCATAAACATAGTAAAGCAATCGGGATAGTGATCGCGTCCGAGCTGGGCACCCACTGCGGTGCGGCCTTCGCGAAACGGCGTTCGGCCAAACTCGCCGCCCCAAACGACCAACGTTTCATCGAGCATGCCGCGTTGTTCTAAGTCCTTGATGAGCGTCGCCACGGGGCGATCCATCGTTTCGCATTTTTTGGTCAATCCATCTCGGATATCTTCCGACGGCCCTGTCCCATGGAAATCCCATCCCCAATCAAAGAGCTGAACGTATCGCACGCCTGACTCGACCAATCGTCTGGCGAGCAAACAATTGTTGGCCAAGCTCGCGGCCCCCACCTTGGCACCATAGGCATCCAACGTTTCTTGTGACTCGCGTGAAATGTCCATGACTTCCGGGACGCTTGTCTGCATGCGATATGCGAGTTCGTATTGTGCGATCCGCGTTTGTGTCTCAGGGTGGCCGAGTTCTTGGGCTTGGATGGCGTTGAGCTCGCTCAGCGTATCCAGTGTTTTCCGACGAAGACTGCGGTCCATGCCTGGAGGATCAGATGCAAACAATACCGGGTCACCCTGCGAGCGGCATTGAACTCCTTGATAAATGCTTGGAAGGAATCCGCTACCAAACGAACTCTTTCCGCCATTCGGTTGAACGCCACTGCTGATCAAAACGACAAAGGCTGGCAAGTTCTCGTTTTCGCTGCCAAGTCCATAGGTAACCCAAGAGCCAAACGAAGGTCGTCCGCTTCTAGGTGAGCCGGTATACACCAACAACTCAGCCGGAGCATGATTGAATTGATCGGTATGCATGCTGTGTACAAGACACAAACGGTCCGCGACACCCTGTAGATGGGGCAAGCAGTCCGACAGCAGGACTCCAGATTGCCCCGAAGCAACAAACTTGTGCGAAGTACCAAGCAACTTTGGAACACCGGTCGTGAAAGCGAACTCCCTGCCCTTGAGCACTGAGTCCGGCGCATCCTGACCGTTAAGCTCAATCAGCTTTGGCTTGTAGTCGAACAAATCCAAGTTCGGGGGAGAGCCCGTCATGTGAAGGTAAATGACCCGTTTTGCCTTGGGTGCAAAATGAGGCAAGTGGACTGCCAGTGAATCAGCCGCCAGCGAGTTCTGTGAACCCATAAGACCGGACAGCGCAAAAGCACCGAGCCCGGATGATGCCTGTCCGAGGAAATAACGACGCGTTCTGAGTGCAAGATGTTGTTCAAAAATGGAATGCATGGTTGGTGACCGATTGTGTTTTCGTCAAGGAAATTGAACATTGAGGATCGTTTGAGTGGGGTAGGCTTCCAGCCTGTCGATCCTAACTAAGGCGTCATCAGGAACTCGTCGAGGTTCAGGACGACATTGCAAATCGTTGTCCACGTTGCCAACTCGACCGGATCAGCGCCCGCAGGTAATGGGCCTAATGGATCGGTCGCAAGCTTTGCGGCTCGTTCTGGATTGCTAGCCAGTTCGATGCGAGACTCTTCGATCAGTCTAATGATCGCATTCAATTCTTGTTGGTTGGGATGACGCGAAAGTGCGAGCCGAAACAACAGGTCTATGCGTTGCTGGGGCGAGCCCGAGGGGAGTTCATAAATTGCTATCCGCCTTGCGAGCCCTTGAGCAGCCTCGACATAAGCGGGGTCGTTTAAGGTGACCAAAGCTTGTAAGGGAGTGTTTGTTCGGTCGCGTCTGAGCACACAGACTTCGCGATTGGGTGCGTCGAACGTGGCCATAGAGGGATAGGGATTGGAACGACGCCAGAGCGTATAAAGACCGCGGCGAAATCGATCCTCTCCTTTGCTCGCGTCCCAATCTGTTTTGCTACCGAAGGCAGCGCTCAAACCAAGCGACGGTTGGGGTGGCCGAGTCGGCGGTCCGAACATCCGTTGCGACAACATTCCTGCCGAACTTAAAGCCATATCGCGTACCTGCTCAGCGGAAACACGGAATCGTGGACCTCGGGACACGAAAACATTTTCGGGATCCTCCTCATATCGCTTCTGAGACACGTAGGACCGTTGGCGGTAAGCGGCTGACATCACGATGTTTCTGATAAAGCGTTTTGTATCCCAGCCGCTGCGAATCAAATCGCTTGCCAAGTGATCCAGCAACTCAGGATTGCTTGGCAAATCACCTTGCGAGCCGAATTCTTCGCTCGTTCGAACAATGCCCACACCAAAGAAATTCTCCCAGTAACGATTGGCCAAAACGCGAGCCGTAAGCGGGTTGTCGGATTGCATCAACCATTTCGCGAACTGCAATCGATCCATCTCAGGCTTTCCACCTTCGCTACCGGATGCTTCCGGGGTCCATGCATGGAATGCGGAAGGCACTTTGGCAGTTACCAGTTCTCCGTGAAGCTTGTAGTTGCCACGCAGTTGGATGTTGGTTGCGCGGCGTTTGTCCGAGGTAAGTTCTTTGAGTATTGGAACCGTTGTCGTCGGCTTGATTTCAGCAAGTGTTTTGGCGAGTGCATCGCGAGACTTTCGAAGGGACTGTCGGCTCGGCGTTATCTTGGAGACATAATAGACATGGAGTGAACTCTGTTCCTCCGCCGATAAAGCGCCTGGATCCATCGAGAGCAATTTGGAGATCGCGGTAGGAAGACCGATCATGCGATCCGCTCTCTCGTCGGTGCTCAAGCTTATTGCAAAGCTAGCCAGGACAGCTCGTCTCGTTTGCGACTCAAACTTAATGGTTAACTGAATCGATCGATCACCGAGCAAAGGGTTGGCAAGCGTGCTTTTTCGTAGTCCATCTTGATCGATTGCAATATTGAGTTGATGGGGCTTGTCGATAGCTCCGCCAACGGCCCATCCTGACTTGGCATCTTTATCGAGAACGTTTTTAGGTGCGAATCCATCTTGCGCATAGTCCGCATTGGCCGCCACCAACGAAATCTCAAAGGATGGTTTAATCTCGTAGACCTGGTTCGCTTTCGGCTTATCGATCGACGTTTCCCAAAGTGTCGTTCGATCCTCAGAAAGCACGAGAACTTTGGCGCCGGCAAGCCGAGCAAACAAGTCGCTATCGGTTCGGCTCCAAACGTCAACTTTATCGATCGCAGTTGTTTTCCCGAGATCGAGTTCCCACCATGGCGATGAGCTCGTTGCGGTATGTGTGGTCGATTTGTCAGTAAAAACGCCGGTCGTCTTTCCATCGATCGCAAGTTCGGCTGGACCATCGAAGGCTGTGCTGCTCTGCGAAGCTTTGCCGGTTGTTGCGACATTCGTTCCGTCTGCGAACACTTGGACTTCTGCGAGCGAAAGGATCTTGTTTTCGCCATTCAATTCGACTCGGACAAAGCGAGCTTTGACTGCATCTGTTTTTTGCGCAACCAGAGATGCCGCTACGTTGGTAATGACAAAATTCCCATCGCCGATTGCAGCGCCGCCGTTTGGCAATGAAGGGTCTGGAATGCTGCGGATCTGAAGGCCCGTGATTCTCTCCAAGGGCGTATCACCATTTAACGGTAGTTCAAGGGTATACGTGTCCGTATCTGAAATAGTGTCGACCTTGAGGCTCCCGTTATCGTTGATCACGATTGGGGACTTCGATTTTGCTTTCGCGGATTCGGGTTTGATTGGTTGCCATGCAAGCGGTTTTCGAAACGGCGTTTCCCAATCGGTTTGCTCTCGTTTTAGCGCGTCATCTGGTGAGATCAACTGCATTTCGATGTTGGCAAGTTCGCTTTGAGAATCCTCTCGCTCGCGGCGTTGTTCCGGCGTGTACCAATTAAGAGTAGGGCTTTCATTGGCTCGATCGGCGTCTTCGGTTTGATTGAAGATCGCCATGACTTGGAAGTACTCTTTGTGCGAAATTGGGTCGAACTTGTGGCTGTGGCATTGGGCACAGGCCATGGTCACGCCCATCCAGACAGCCATGGTGGTATTCACTCGATCGACCACCGCGACGTTTCGGAACTCTTCGTCGTTGGTTCCGCCCTCGTTATTGGTCAATGTGTTGCGGTGAAAAGCGGTGGCGACAAGTTGTTCGTCTGTCGGGTTGGGCAATAGGTCACCTGCAAGCTGTTCGATCGTGAACTGGTCGAAGGGCATTCCTTGGTTCAGGGAACGAATGACCCAATCGCGATAAGCCCAAATGGTTCGCTGAGGATCGTCCGCATAGCCGGCCGAGTCTGCATAGCGAGCAAGGTCGAGCCACTTGCGTCCCCAATGTTCACCGAAGGCGGGAGAAGCGAGCAGTTCGTCGATACGTTGTTCGTAAGCGAGCTCGCTAAAATGAGAAACGAACGACTCTTGTTGTTCGAGCGAGGGGGGTAGACCAGTCAAGTCCAGTGACAAACGTCGCAAAAGCGTTTCAGGGTCTGCTTGATAGGATGGAGTCCAGCCTCGATCCTCGAGTTTCTTCAAAACGAGTCGATCGATGGGTGAATTTTGCCAGTTGGGGAACGAAACGGTCTCAGGCGTTGGAGCGATCGAGGTTTTGTGAATCGAATCGAACGACCAGTGCTTGGAAAAGGTAGCCCCCGAAGCGATCCAAGTTTGGATGAGCTTGGCTTCTCCTTCGGTCAGCTTCGCGCCAAAGTGAGGCGGAGGCATTCGTTCTGCTTCCTCGTTTGACGTAATTCGCCGAATCAGCTCGGACTTTTCGACATTGCCGGGAACGATGGCGATGGAGCCTGAGTCGGAGGGTGATGTGGCGGATTCAGGCAGGTCGAGTCGAAGCCCCGATTCGACGCGGGCCTCATCTGGACCGTGACATGCGAAGCATCGATTCGAGAGAATGGGCCGAATATCGGTTTTGAAATCAACCTTGGCCTTGTTTAAGTCATTATCGGCTGAATAAGCGGCCTCGAATGGACAGGCAAGTACCGCGAGGAAAACCAATGGAGAGCGGTAAAGTAAAATGTTCGTCAGCATGGGAAATGCAAGGTAGGTAACGGAGGGAAGTGTCTAGATCCTGACAGCGATTCTATTCTATCCCGGCCTTGCGCCACGTGTACTAGGAAAACGAGGTGCGGTTTGGATCCATCCACAAAAAAAGGGCACTCGATTTCGAGCGCCCTTTTTTCATTTTCAACATCTTACGTTATCATCGCCCACCTTGAAGAATCTGTTGGATTCCGAAGGTGAAGAAGGCTGCCGTACCAAAGTTCACCAACTCTTCATAACATTTATATCTTAGGATGAGAGTGTCGCCGGGCATGATCAGCGGTCGTTCGCGAGGGTCGTTGGTAGCTTTCGCGAGGTCAACCGCAATGGTTATTTGTCCGTTACAAGGCGTCCTTCTCAAGATGAATAGTTCCCCAGGTGGCACGAATGCTAGTTGAGCGAGACCACCGCCAACACCACCACCACCAGCACCCCCTTGAGTCTGCGATCCTAATCCCGTCCCGGCAACTGCCATGGCACCCAAGGCGTCGAGGTCATAGTCGCGAGGGATGAGCCATTCGCCGCCGGGAAGCAATCCGCCTGTGTAGAAGACTTCGGCCTCACGGGATTCGATATAGACCACGTCGCCTTCCTCCAAAATGATATCTTCTGGTCGGAATGCTGGAACGATGCCTGGTGGCAATCGCATCGGAATTCTGAGCAAGCTCGGATCATCCGGGATAGGTGGAGGGCAACTACAAGGATCAGGATTGGCGATGAACTGTTGGTAAAACTGCTGTATGAATGCATCTCGCTTTTTCTGATCCGCTTTGGTAGCACGCAAGATCTTGATCTCGTTTTTGGCGTTCAATCCAGGCAGACCACCGGAGGACATGAGTGCGTGGAGCACATCGTTTTGATAGGCTGGCAATTGAATCATACTTCCCGACGCACTTTGGTCAGACCCACGGTTGTACGCCCCTCTCGCTCCTCCCCCTGGCGATTGGGTTTGAGTTCCAACATCCTGTCGGACTACCACGACACTGTAGGTTCGCTCTTTCAGCATCGTTACGATCGGACGTAATCGGGCGGGATCTGTGAAAATTCTCGCGTCGAGGTAGGCTTTGCGAATGATATCCGTTACCTGTTCGAGCGTCATCCCTTTGACTTTGACCGGCTCAATGGACGGCAAAGCGATGGTACCATTTTCTTGAACAACGATTGGAAACCCTAAGGACGGGTCCAGCGTGCTTTTGTCCGTTGGCATATTGACGGGCGGTGGCGTGGGTGGCTTATCCGAATCGGTGTAGGGCAACACGCCTTCGATGTAGATACCGAGGATATCTCCCTTGTCCACCAAATATTGCCGGGGAGGCTCCTGAGTTAATCGAGAGGGATCGAGCGGGACCAAGTTATTCTTGGTCTGAGCCAAAAACTGAGGCGGCACTCGTCTCACAGGTATACCGCTGATCGGTTGCGTAATGGATGTGCAACCTATGTTTAACGCACCAGCAGCAAGCAAGCTCGTAAACGAAAGAGATTTAATCAGGCGTCGGAGAATTCGCCCAGGTCTCTTTGCTGAGTCGACGAGCGTCACTGGATTCCATTCCATAGACATAATAATTACCTCGTACGCCGATCGGCGTTGATCCTTAAAATATGCAGTGCTGATGATTTGTCTGCTATGCTTTCGCATAACGCATTTAAGACGAACGCAAGACTATTGTTGGAAGATCGATGGCATGTTTGTTGCTTCCACTTGCTCATCACTGACCGAAATTGGATATGTTCGCCCAAAATCGATTGGCTGACGATCGCTGGATTCGCGAGTCGGCATTCCATTGGGAATGGCAGATTGAGCGATCGGATACATGCCGGCAGCCGATTGGTTCAGCTTTCCGTTTGCTGCGTATTCATGTTGAATGTTGGTTGATGTTTGGAGCTGAGTCCAATTGCCAACTCCTTCTTCCTCCGCTGCTCTAGCACCGTGTGGAAATCCTGAGAACCAAGCTGCAACTCGAGCTTGCCCTTCGCACGACTGGTACTTCCATCCCCAGTACTCACGGGGTGGAAACGCAGGCGCACAACCTGCACCACCATCGGCGACGTCTGCGTAACCCGCTTTGAATCCTGCGGAGAATTCTTTGAGATGCTTTTCGTTGCTGAAGTGATGTTTGCGAGAATGCCATGCTTTCGAGGCACCGGATCTGATGCGTTGCCCCATTATGGTAGTGTTCCAATAGCCATTGTATTGCCACTTATTGTTGAGTGCGGTGAACGCCGTACAACCCGTGAACTGAATTGTGGCCGAACCCAGGACGAATAACAAAGCGAGTCGTTTACCAGTTGCCTGGATCCAACCTTGCTTTCGACGCAACTTCGCCCGTTCAGTGAATTTGACCGACATACCGGACCCTCCAATGTAATCTTAGATTTCGGGAATTGGTTGACAATTGGCCAAGCATGCATATGGTCGGCTCAAATTCAACTCCCCGTTGGTGGGTATCGACCAACACCGTGTTTCGAATTTAATGAATGTTAGGGCAACAACCACTTTGCCCATTGAATCTGTTAAAACGAAAGCAACTATTGTCGCATTTGCAGCGCCAGCATTCTTTGCTAGCAACCGCAGATACTGCGATTGAGTTCGAAACCGCTCGGAGTTTGACCTTGTCGTTATTACACTGTCAGTTCGGTTACGAACAATTCCTCGATGATTTTTTTGGAAAAATGCCAAGTCACAGTCGTTCCCGCGGGTCGCCCCGAAATTCAGGTCCAAAATCGGCAGGTTCGAATTCCAGGCAAAGCCGACTTCGGAGCGTGGACGTATCCGCTTGGAGCTTGAGATGCTTCGTTCTGTTGCTTGTCTCGGCAGTACCGTGGTATTTTGGATGTGCAACTTGGCATGGGCAATACTTTCTTTTTGCGGCATCAATCGTACTAGCATTCTTGATTGCTGTGCATTGTTTGGTCAGCGCTGCGAGCAAATCGGGAGACTGCCGTGTTCCTTGGTTGACATGGCTTTTCTTTGCGTTCGGTCTATTCGCATTTGGTCAGTCTTTACCCGTATTTTCGTGGCAGGGCAACGGATATGCTCCTCCATCGGTTCATTTGCAAAAATGGGCGTTAGGCATCTCCCGTGCACCTAATGCGATTGAGAAGGACATATTGACAAAAACTGCCGTCAGCGACAACGCATCGAGTTCGAATGACCTACCGTGTGATCTTAAGAACATTCCAGCAGGAGACCAGACTCTTTCAATCAGTGTCGAGCCGCTCCACACCAGGGCTGCATTTCCATCGCTTCTACTCTGCGGAATGTTGGTTTGGGTAGGACGAATGGTATTTTCAGAACCGAACAAACAATTGTGGCTTTTCGGCGCATTGACTTTGATCGGTGTTACCATTGCATTTGTCGGAATTCAAGGTGCCATCTCTTACAAGGTTGAGAATTTCTTAGGACTTAGAACTGGAAACTCCTACGCCACTTTCGTGTCGAAAAATTCAGCCGGCGGATACCTAAACGTCGGCATCGCAGGGTGCCTCGGGTTGCTTGGATGGACCTTGCTCAATACACAACGGACTACCAATGATGTTCGCTACCGATTTCCTGACTCAACGCTCCTGTTAAAGATTCGTGGAGCAGCCGAGGATCTGTTGGCGGACTTGAACACACCGCAAATCGCGTCGACGCTTTGTTTAGTAACAATCGTTTCATCGCTTATGATTAGTCGTTGCCGAGGTGCGGTTGTGAGCGCGCTGGCAGCCACGGTAGCGGCGGCGGTTATCGCGAATACCAAGGACAAAAGCCGGGGTAGTTTCACGACCGTTGTTGCGATTACTGCCGCGACCGTTGCTTGCTTGATTGGATTCCAGCTTGACGATCAAGCGTACGCAAGAATAGAAAGTCTGACAGAAATCGACTTTGAAAAAGAGTTTCGACAAGGCCGGGCTTACATCTGGTCGATCGCTTGGAAAGCGGCACAATTTTTTGGTTGGTGCGGCAGTGGGCTTGGCACCTTTCATTTTGCTTATCTGCCTTTCCAAGAACCCTCATCCCCTGTTTGGTTTTATCACGCAGAGAGTGTTTACGCACAGTGTGCGGTAGAAATGGGTTTCCTCGGCATCGCTTCGATGATTTTCGCACTTATCGCGATTTTGATTGGAATTCAGAGAAAAATCCCCGCAGAGAACTGGGGAGCCTCATTTCCAAGCAAACTGTCCGGATCTTATCTTGTAATTAGCCAAGCCCTTCATTCCTTCGTAGATTTCGCGATCATTTTGCCAGCTCTGTTTGTGCCCGCTTGCTTATTGATTGGATCGGTTCAGGGCGCACTTGCAAGGGCTGCAATTCCGTCGGCCGCAAAACGGGCAACGAGCAGATCATCCCGAAGCCGCCCAGAATTCGCTCCTGCTCAATCCCAGGCGTGGATTAGAAACGGGCTCATAGGTATTTTGCTATCGGCTTCCGTCGGCATCGGAATCTATTGCGCATTGGGTTCGGTACTATCTTTGTCACTCTCAGAATCGTTGGTAGCGAAGACGAAAGAACTCGATGCAGTGCCACTGAAGGATGCAGTGCCACTCAGGAATGAACCGCCGGATCGTGTGCGTGAGCTCGCCTCGATTTGGTCGTCCAAAGAACAAAATATTGCCAACAACCCAATCGCCATGCGATTGATTGCGGACGGAATAATCCAAGATTACCAGATGAGCCAATTCAAATTGATTGACGTCCCTCCTGAAAGTACAGGGGCAACGGAGTGGGCGAATACCTCACCGCTTCTCTTACATTTAGTTTTAGCGCATCTAAAGAATCTTAAGGATCAAGAGCAATTTGATGAGGCCAAAAAGGTGACACGAAAGATTGTGGAACAATTTAGTAAAGAGGAAGACGATGAGAAAGCCAAGGAGGGCTATGAGAAAGCGCTCGGGCAACTCGAAAAGGCTGCGGACTTGTATGCGCGTGGACAGGCAAAATCTCCACTTGACTGGCGTTTGGCATTCGGGCGAACTTTTTCCAACATGACTTGCACAACTGAGGAACTTGCGGTTTTGCTTCCCGCCGTTAATCAGTTGACGCGTCACAATTCGCAACTCTTACTGACGAATGCGTTGATATTTGGCGATCAACTTGAATCAAAGCAACTTGAGGATATTCGAATCCAGGCCATGAAGTCAAATCCTGCAAGCTACATGAATGTTGCCATGGTGATTGCAAGCGAGCAAAAGGACGGAGAAATATCGATTGACCTTTTCCCACAGCGCTACGATGTGATGCAGGACTTGGCAACGCGAGTCTTCAAAGAGGACAAGTTTCCGGAAACGTACCGACTTTTGTGGGAGAGGTATTCGGACTTGATTGTGAAAGCTCCAATGAGGAGATTTCTCAAAGAAGTCATGCTGGCGGACGCATCTAGAGCTTTAGGCGATTCCGATGCAGAGTTAGAGCACTTACGGGAAGCGAGAAAACTGGAAAAAACCAACGTCAAGTTAATATGTCGCTTGGCCCGCAAATATCTAGAAATCGCGGACGTTTCTGAGGCGGAAAGCCTATGGAAAGAAGCAAGAGGACTGGCTCCCGCTGAACAAGAGGTCAAAGACCTTGGACAGCGAATCATGACGCTTTTAGCTGTGCCTTAGATGCCCCGCCGCTCGCCTGCTACCAGCGAACGCGTCGAAGAAACGTGGTTTTCTTTGGATTCAGGTTCAACGAAATTTGTTTATGGGACGAAAAATCTAGAGGACCGTAACCCACCCCGCCCACATTTGGTGATTTTCTGGCTAGATCATGATCTTTCACTGGAATGATTCGCCGGGTCGCCTAAGATATACCAATTGTTTAGCAACTCCCTAGTCCAACCTTAAGATTTCGCAATGGACGCCATTACACCTTCCCAAGATAGCCCAGGCAACCCGACTTTCACGCCGCAATCTGGGCCTGCAAGTCCCGACTTGGTCAAAACACTCTTAAGATGGAAATGGTTGCCTATCCTTGGCTCGTTATTCGGCGCAACAGTTGGTTTCCTATACTGGGGGCAATTGCCCGAGAAGTACAAGGCGGTCGCACAGATCCAAGTCGTTTCTCCAAACGCGATGGTTCCGATTTCTCAGACATATAGTCAACAAATGGAATCAAAATCGCGGAGCGACGAGCTGGCAGTCCTCAAAAGTTCGGCCGTTTTGAAAAAGGCTGTTGAATTGGGTCGCTTGACTCAGCACCGAAAACTTTCAGGAAGGTCCGATGATGACATTGTTCGATGGTTGTTAACACCCAAACTTCTGGAAGCCAAGCTCGGTTCGAATGACCTCAATAGCGATATACTTAGAATCGGCGTAACAACGAACGATGCGGAACTATCGGGTGACGTCGTCCAGGCGGTGGTAAGTGGCTACGAGCAATTCGTAACGGGAAATCTTAAAACCTATACCGAAGAAGCCGTTACTGCGTTGACGAAGTTGAGCGACAAATACGAGGTGAGCCGAAAGAAGGCAAACGAAGAAGCTAGCAAAATCAACAAGAATAACAACTTGATTTTCAAGAACGGGAAGCTACACGATCCGGTAGCCGATACCGTTTTGGATATCAATGAAAAATTGCGTGTGATCGATGGGAAACGACGCAGTATCGAAGCGGTACTAAAACAAGTTGAAGATGGCAAAGCGGCGAAACGACCAGTCGAGCAGTTGCTTCGTTTGGTAATTTCCGCGACAGACGATTCGGGATTCAAGGACGATAGTGGCCTAAAGTCTCAACAAGACTACATTAGGAGCCAGACAAATATGGTCGAGCTCTTTGAACAGGATAAAGTCATCCCACTGCGGTCGCAACTTTTGCTTTTGAATGAGCAATTCTTCGGCGATTCGCACCCGAGCGTAGTGGTTGTTAAACAACGATTGGCGAATTTGGAAACCGAACTTGCGAGACAGAAAGCCCGACTCAAAGTTAACGAAGAAGAGTTCGGGTCCAACAAAGTCGATATTCCCACACTCGAGGGTCGTTTGAATATTGCTTGCGGATCGTCGGAGGAGTTGTTGCAGAAGCTGAAATTTGAGCAGAATGAGTATCTTAACGAACTGGAGTCGCTTCGTCCTCGGATGCAAGAGAACGCAGCCAGTATCAGCGCCTATGCTCTTAGCTTAGCGGACCTTGAGGCTCTAAGTGAATTTTCAACTCAAATCACGGAAAGCCTAACGAAGATTAACCTTGGATCGGATATTGGTAGAAAGACCGTGGTCAAGCTCGATATGCCAACAATCGGCTTGTTCGATGGCCCCCATTGGTATCAGTTCGTTGGAATTGGTGGATTGTTCGGCTTCGCATGTTTCGCAGGGTTGGCTTACTTGCTAGAGTTGGCGGATCGATCCTATCGCAACCCGGATGAAATCTCGATGGACTTGGGAATGCCAATACTCGGACATGTGCCACTTGCCGTCATTTCGCGATCAGATCGAATCGATGAAAAGGTGGATAGCTCCATTGTCACATTGCACAAAAACCAGGCCCCAATCAGCGAAGCATTCCGCGGTATCCGAACGGCCTTGTTCTTTTCTTGCCAACAGAACGGTGTCAAAGTACTTCAGGTTACAAGCCCAGTTCCCGGTGACGGAAAATCAACCATTGCGGCTAACATTGCGGTGTCCATCGCTCAATCAGGCCGACGAGTATGCCTCGTGGATTGCGACTTTCGACGTCCCCGTGTCGCGAAGATTTTTGGTCTCGCAGCGGACACTGGATTCGTTCAGGTGATCGGTGGTAAGGTCGAATTGCGGGATGCGATTCAGCAAACGACGGTCGAGAATCTTTCAGCCCTGACTTGTGGACGGCGACCTGGCAATCCTGCTGAGCTGCTATCTAGCGAATTGTTTGGTGACTTGGTCTCGGAATTGAGAGGTCTATTCGATTTCGTCATTATCGATACTCCACCCATGCTCGCGGTAAGCGATCCTGCCAACGTGGCCAGCCACGTGGACGGTGTCCTTCTTGCAATCCGATTGCGACGCAATTTGCGGCCAATTGCATCGCGTGCGGCTCAAATGCTCCATGCCATCAATGCAAACATGGTTGGTGTGGTGGTCAACGGTATCGGCGTTGGCGGCAATTCTTATGGTTACGGTGGTTACCGCTACGACAACTACAGCAGCGGACGCGGAGCAGGATATGGCAAGAGCGGATTCGGTGGGTATGGTTATGGCTCAACCTATCAGTACGGAGGCTACTACGGTGGCAATTCTCATGGAAATGACTACTTTCAAGATTCTGTTCCGAAGTCATCACCGAAGAAGCTAGAAGTCAAGTCTTAATTCCACATTCCCAAGAGCTCATGTGTCTCGAGTTTGTGTCATAAACGTAGTTGGTCTAACGCCAGATCTGCTGCAGCATGCGCCGAACATACGCCAATTGGGTGCGGCTGTATCTTGGACGGCTCCCTACCCAGCAGTAACGTGCACATCCCAAGCCACCATGTTGACTGGATTGCCGCCGAGTCAGCATGGCGTGGTCGGCAACGGATGGTACTTTCGAGATACCGCAGAGATCCGGTTTTGGCAGCAAGCCAACAGCCTGATTCAATCGAGCCAATTGTTATATGAGGGCATCGAAACAGCCAAGCTTTTTTGGTGGTTCAACCAACATGCGCCCGTCCGGTGGAGCGTGACGCCCAAGCCGCATTATGGATGTGACGGCTCGAAAGTATTCGACGTCCTCGACAAGACCGATTGCGAACTTACAAAAAACCTCGGCCCCTTTCCCTTTTTTTCGTTCTGGGGGCCTCACGCTGGTTTGCCAGCTACAGAATGGATTGCGAAAGCCACCGCCTTGGTTCTGAGGAAGAACGCTCCTGAACTGACTCTCGCCTATTTGCCACACCTCGACTACGACTTTCAAAGGCTCGCGGCACCTGATGTGGCGAGGGTGGAGGAAGTAGATCGATGTGCGGCTATTGTTATCGAAGCAGCTCAATCCATCAACGCGATCCCTATCGTTGTTTCGGAATATGGCCTTGTTCCCGTGAGCAAGTCCGTGTCGATAAACCGAGCGTTGCGGCAAGCAGGTTTACTGGCGGTCCGAAACGGTCCGTTTGGCGAAGTGATGTTGCCGGGCGACTCGGAAGCGTTCGCGGTGGTCGATCACCAAGTGGCACATCTTTATGTTCGTGACCACGCCAGAAGGGCTGAAATTCAGAAATTCGTGCAGTCGCTCGACGGTGTTGCCTCGGTTGTTCACCCAAGCGAACTCGATCTCGATCATCCTCGAAGCGGCGAATGGATTGTTTTGGCCGAGGAAAACGCTTGGTTTAACTACTATTACTGGCTGAACGATTCGCATGCCCCGGACTTTGCGAAAACGGTCGATATCCACCGAAAGCCAGGCTACGATCCGGTCGAGTTGTTTATGTCATCCAAAATTCGAGCTGCCTATCGCCTTGCTCAGAAGAAATTGGGATTTCGTTACAAAATGGACGTGATTCCGCTGGATGCAAGCTTGGTACAAGGAAGTCATGGCCTCAGACCCACTCCTGGACAAGGGCCGCTGATTATTGGTCCAAATGCACCCGGAAACATGCTGCTTTTTAAGGACTACGTGAGACAGTTGATCGGCAGATAAACCCCAAGGACAGCTCGTTATTCAAAATAAGGCACTTTCCTTTTTGCCTGCTAGTGCTGTGACGCTAACGCGATAGAATTCTAGATCACTCGAACAGCTCGCACGTTTGCAAAAGACCATCACAACCCGGGAAAGTCACGATCAATGAATGACGAAACGATTCAACGTATTCACACAACGTACGGAATCGAAAATTGGTCGGCTGGATACTTCGACGTCAATAACAAGGGTAACGTAATTGCTCGTCCGAACGCTCAGGACCCACGCTATGTCGATCTCAAGCAGTTAATCGATCATCTGGTCCGAGACAAAAAGCTTCAACTCCCTATCTTGCTTAGATTTCCGCAAATATTGACCAACCAACTCAGGACGCTGACGAAAGCATACAGCGACGCAATCCAACAATTTGACTACGACGGTAAACACTATCCGGTGTTTCCAATGAAGGTGAATCCTCGTCGTGAAGTCGTCGAGGAATTCCTAAAGGAGAGTGATCGATGTAGGGTCGGGCTGGAATGCGGTTCGAAGCCGGAGCTTTACGCTGCGGTCGCGCAAGAACAAACTCCAGAGTCTTTGCTCATTTGCAATGGTTTTAAAGACGAGGCGTTTTGCAAGTTAGCATCCTTGGCAGTCCAATCGGGTAAGCGTGTTGTCATTGTTGTCGAAAAGCTCAACGAGCTCAAAATGCTCTTGCGAGTCGCGAGCGATGTGGGTGTTTGTCCATGGATCGGACTGAGGGCAAAACTTTACTCGCGCGGCTCGGGAAAATGGGCTAGTTCCGGCGGTGACTCAGCCAAATTCGGGTTAACGACCTCTGAAATTATCCAATGCGTTCGATTGCTCCGCGAAAACAAAATGGAACACAATTTCAAACTTCTGCACTTCCACATCGGCTCACAAATTACCGACATCAAACGCGTTAAGAATGCCATGAAGGAGGCGGCTCGTGTTTATGCGAAGATTCGCCAAACCGGATTAAACGTGGACTTTCTCGACATCGGCGGCGGATTGGGAGTCGATTACGACGGGTCGAAAACTCGTTTTGAATCCTCCATGAATTACACCGTCCAAGAGTTTGCGAACGATGTCGTCTACACGGTCAAAAATGTTTGTGATGAAGAGAATGTACCGCACCCAAACTTAGTCACTGAGAGCGGACGCATGATGACTGCCTACCATACGGTCTTGGTCGTTTCGATCCGAGAGGAGATTGAAACGTTTGCAGACGATCAACCGGAAATTGAGATCGATGGCGATGATCCGCAAGTCATCACGGAATTGAAAGGGCTTTGCGATGAGATCAATGGGAAAAATTACGTCGAATACTATCATGATGCTGTCGAACACAAAGATGAACTTCATACCCAATTCAATCTAGGATTGATCTCCCTCGAGGATCGAGCCAAAGGGGAAGTACTCTATTGGGAAGTCTGCGCTCGGGCGCTCAAAGAGTCCGAACTGGCTCGCGTTCCTAACGAGGAATTCGAAGATGTTAAGCGAGTGCTTGCCGCAAAGTATCTTTGCAATTTTTCGCTATTCCGGTCCGCTCCGGATTCATGGGCGATCGGTCAGTTGTTTCCGGTCATCCCGCTTCATCGACTTCAAGAATCGAAAGTCGACTTTGCGACATTAGTGGACGTAACTTGCGATTCCGACGGAAAAATTGACAAGTTCGTGGACCAGAAAGATGTAAAAGAAACGCTGGAATTGCCGGAGTGGCGAGAAAACGAAGAGTATTACCTTGGCCTGTTTCTGCTTGGAGCCTATCAAGAGGTAATGGGTTCGTGCCACAACTTATTTGGCGTCCCCAACGAAGCCCAGGTGTTCATGGAGTCGGATGGTCGGTTCCATGTTTCCAAGATCGTTCAAGGCAGCCGCATTGTCGATATGGTTACTTCAGTACGTTACGAATCCCAACATCTTCAAGACGCGTTTGCAAACCGCATGCGTCAATTGGTTGCCGCTGGCTCTTGCGATGGCGACAAGGCTCAAGAACTGATCGATCAGTACAACGCGGCTGCGCATTGGACGACCTACTTGGACTAGCCACCTTATTTTCGCATGACTATTCGAAACAGGAAAGCATCGTCAAAGTGCGTTTCATCGGTAAGCGTACGGAACTCCACGTTGCGATCAAATAGGTAACCAAACTCCCAGGCGGACACGTTTCCGTTCGCTTTGCGTCGTTCTAAGCCAACGACCAATTGGAGATCGCGGTATGTCATCACGTCGTTGTCGCTGTTTGGAAACTCGATCTCCCAAGTTCCGCCTCCCAGCCGACCGGCAACATACAGCTTGCGAGATTGATCCAATGTGTAGTCAATTCTAGGGCGAGGAAACACAAGATCGAATCGCATGCTCTCCATCGATTTTGGTCGCCACGAAAGACCCATGACAGGCAGCAGCTTGATGTCGTCACGACTCAAATAGTCGACACCAAAGACCACATCTATTTCTGGAGTATAGTGAAGCATTCCGACTGCATGGCCCGGGAACCGCACACCATTGCGAGCGCTACCTTCAAAGTCGGCAAATATGCCAATCGTAGTCGCCAAATCATAGCTCATTACATCCTGAATCCGTCCCCGAGTTTGGTATCCTAATGAGAAGTCAAACAATCTCGGCGGCAAAGCCACGGCGTTGGGACCGGACAAAAGATGAATGTTGATGGCAGTCGAAAAACCAGAGCGATAGCCTCGTTTTTGGTAGGGGTCCGATCCGAGTGACAGCCAGCCAAATTGATCTCCGTCGCCAGGAATATATTCAAACCAGTTTGCATTGGTCCTGTAATTTGCGTAAGGCTCTTGAGAAAAATAAATTAGATTTGGGAGCTTGAACTGGTTTGCTTGTGATTCAGGATCAAAACCCAAAGGAAATTCCGTCAGAAATTCAGATTCGGTGTTTGTCCCTTCAATCTCTCGAACCATGCCTGGGTCGCCGACTGCGCCTTCGATGGAAACAAGTTTGCCCAAGCTGCGTACACGGGGCAAACCATCTGGGCTGCCTGTCGGTTGAGGAATCGCAAAAGACTCATAACTCTCGTGAGGCATCTCTTGGGCTTTGGTCCAGGAACAAGTGATCGCGAGGCAAATCGACCCGTAGAAAAACGAAAGCCCCCAAAACCATAATTTTGGCTGAGTCAATTGTTTGGAATATTCCGTCATTCGGTACCTCTTGGGTAAACTATCGGGTTTGGGCGTAGCTTTCTAGAGACATTCTGTAGCGAGTAAAGTAGGACGACACCTTGAAAGCTAGCGTTATGCGGAATACAACAGAGGCTAAATTGATAGGTAATGGAGGAGCATTCGCCCGGACAGGACGTTTGCTCCATTACGGTTTCCCCCACTATTGAATTGTGAGCTACGGAATGTCTGGTACAGGTTTGGATGAAGGAATGGTCTCCACGGACAACGTTGCGAAGGTCTTGAGCCAAGCTCTGGATGCTGGCGATGGTTTGCTGCGGTTGACGCCGACATGGGTTCCTCGCAGTTTTCTTCATCCTGGCCGACGGATTAAACTTTTCCCAGGTGACCTATATGCATTTGGCGCCAACCGAGGCGGCATTGACGAGCGTTGGTTTTCAAGCACGACTCAAGCGGCCAATGAGGGGCGTGTATGGCACGAAGGGCTCAGTTTTTGTCTGTTCGAGGGAAAGAAGTTTCTGCTGAAAGATGCAGTGGCTGAACAGGGAGCGAAATTGGTGGGCGACCCCATCTTCAAGAAATATTCTCGCTGGCCCGTGTATTCCAAATTCTTCGACAACATGGGTCCGATCCCGCATCACATGCATCAGTCTCAGAAAGATGCCCAACTGGTCGGTCAGGAAGGCAAACCGGAAAGTTATTATTTCCCACCTCAATACAACAACGTGGACAACAATTTCTCATACACGTTTATGGGCCTAGAACCCGGCACGACGAAACAAGATCTTCGCCGTTGTTTAGAAAATTGGAACAAAGGGGACAACGGCATCCTCGACCTTTCGCGAGCGTACAGGCTCAAGCGTGGAACCGGCTGGTTGATTCCGCCAGGAGTTTTGCACGCTCCGGGTTCGTTGTGCACTTATGAACCACAATGGGGTAGCGACGTGTTCGGCATGTATCAATCGATCGTGGAAGGACGCTATGTTCCCTGGTCTCTGCTCGTCAAAGACATGCCACCTGAAAAACATCAAGACTTGGATTTCATCATTGGTCAGTTGGATTGGGACAAGAACGTAGACACTCACTTCAAGGACAGCAACTACATAGAACCAATCGTTGACCCGATCAAGAGCGGCGATGGATACACGGACAGGTGGATTGTCTACGGCTCCATCGACAACGCACAGCTTTTTAGTGCAAAGGAACTCACTGTCGAACCGGGCGCGAAATGCATCCTAAAAGACAACGCTGCGAGCGGTTGGATAACCGTCCAGGGCAAGGGGCGGATCGGCAAACTCGCTCTACAAACGCCTGCCATGATTCGATTTGGCCAAAACACCGAGGACGAAGTTTTCATAAGCTACGACATCTCGGCCCGCGGAGTGGAAATCGAGAATACGGGAAGCGAACCGCTTGTTGGGCTTCGCTATTTTGGCCCCGATGCGCATGCGAATATGCCCAAGAATGGAGCTTGGAAGAACCAAGCGTGAGTGCCCTTTATTTGCAAGTCAACCAACCCATAAACCGGAGCTAAAATGTCAGTAAAATCCTCCCCAAAACTCCACAATGCCATGTGGCCAGGCCTAGTCGGTAAAGGTGACGGTCCCGGCCAAGAACCACCGATCAGTCTCGAGCGAATGCTTGAACTGACCGCGGCAGCTAACGTGAACGGCCAGAAATTTGATGGTATCGATTATTTTCTCTTTTTCCCACACACCGATCCGAATGCGAGCGACTCGGAACTGACTCGCATTGCCGATTTAATTGCGAGTCACGGTTTCGCGGTTGGCTCGCTGGTGGCCCCGGTTTGGCCGGGAACAGTGGGGGATTCCGCCATGGGAAATTCGGAGTCGCGAGAAAAATTTCTAACGGCCGTTCGAATGGCATGCCGAATCGCTGGTATCTTCGAAAAGCATGGCATTCGCAAATATGGGGTGATTCGAGTCGACAGCGCAGAGTTCGGAATCGAAAAATGGCGGCAAGATAAAAAGGCCAACACTCAAACCATCATCGATACGTTTAAGGAAGCCGCCAAGATTGCAAAAGATCACGGGCAACGCTTAGCCGCCGAAGGTGAAATCTGCTGGGCGGGCATGCATAGTTGGCGCGATATGCTCGACGTACTCGAGGGTGTCGGTATGCCGGATGCATTCGGGTTCCAAGCCGATATGGCTCACACCTATCTCTACTTGATGGGTTATAACGCACCAGAATATGCCCTGTTGCACGACGGATATACGGAGTCCGAGTTCTACGCAGCCTACGAAAAAATGACGGACAAACTCAGGCCTTGGACTATCGACTTCCACGTCGCTCAAAACGATGGTAATGTCCATGGCGCGGGTGACCATGATAAAACGGGCAAGCACTGTCCTGCCGACGATCCAAACGGCAAACTCGATATTGTGCGTTGCGCAGGGTATTGGCTCAAGGATGCTGCCTCGCGAGGAATCAAGCACATTTGCTGGGATGGATGCATGTTCCCAAATGCGATGCTCGAGAAACCCGATACCTGGAACCAGATCTTAGACAAAATGATCCAAGTGCGAAACGCGCACGGCTGGTAACGATTTTATTTGGCTTTTCTTTCCGGCAGCCTTTCTCTGAGAGGCTTGGAAACTCGCCGACCTTAACAACAAAACAACACAACTCATTAACGCAAGAACAAAAATGAAAGAACTACGCATTGGAATGATAGGCTATGGGTTTATGGGCAAAGCTCACTCAAACGCGTACGCCCAAGCAAACCATTTTTTTCCCAGCCAAACCAAGCCCGTATTAAAGGCACTTTGCGCCCGTAATGCGGACAAGGCGCAGTCATTCGCAAACAACTGGGGTTATGAATCGATCGAGACCGACTGGCGGAAAATGTTGCAACGCAAAGATATCGATGCTGTCGATATCTGCACTCCCAACAACATCCATAAAGAAATTGCTATCGAAGCCGCAAAGGCCGGCAAGATGATTCTGTGCGAAAAGCCTTTGGCGATGAACGCAACCGAAGGGGAAGAGATGTGCCAAGCGGTGGAGAAAGCCGGAGTCGCCAACATGGTTTGGTACAACTACCGACGCGTTCCAGCCGTTACCTTGGCAAAACAAATTATCGATTCAGGAAAGCTTGGACGCATCTTTCACTATCGTGCCAACTTCCTACAAGACTGGACGATCAACGCGGATGTTCCACAAGGTGGCGCAGGAACATGGCGATTGGATGCAGAGGCCGCTGGTAGCGGAGTCACAGGGGACCTGTTGGCGCATTGCATCGACACAGCCTTGTGGCTCAACGGATCAATCCAGGACGTTTCCGCGATGACCGAAACTTTCGTGAAGGAACGCGTTCATTCCGAAACGGGGTTGAAGCAACCCGTTTCGATTGATGATGCTTGCACGTTTTTTTGCCACTTTGAGAACGGTTCACTTGGATTGTTCGAGTCAACGCGTTACGCCCGTGGACACAAGGCACTCTATACGCTTGAGATCAATGGCGAGCACGCAAGCATTGCGTGGGATCTGCATGATCTGCATAGGCTCAAGTACTTCGATCATGCCGATGAGTCCATTGTTCGAGGTTGGAGGAGTATTCACGTATCGGACGGAAACCAACCTTACATGGGAAATTGGTGGGTGCCAGGCTTGCAGATCGGCTATGAGCATTCGTTCATTCACCAAGTGGCAGATTTCCTAAAGAGTCTGGAAACGGGCGAGCCCGCTCACCCTACTTTCCGCGATGCTTTGGAAACGCAAAAGGTCTGTGATGCGGTCCTCGATAGCGCCAAGAAACGCCAGTGGGCTTCGGTTGATTCGTATTGATTCCATGCCATCTCAGTATTGTATAGGAATCGATTTAGGAACGACCAATTCGGTACTGGCGTTCGCGCCTATCGACGAAGAGGAACCGTTGATTGCCGTGCTGCCTATCCCGCAGCTCGTTGCCCCGGGAACCATAGAACGAAAGCTCTCTTTACCATCGTTTTTGTACCTTGCGGCAACGTTGGAGGACCCTGCTTTCCATTTGCAGGGTATTCGAAGCAGCATGGGAATTGTTGGTGAGTACGCAAGACGTGTTGCAAGTGAACAACCGGATCGAGTTGTTGCGGCCGCCAAAAGCTGGTTATGCAATAAGCGAATCGACAGGCAATCGCCAATCCTACCTTGGGAATCGGATGCGGAGGTTTCGCTGGTTTCACCGGTGGCAGCAACAACGGCCTACTTGATGCACCTCGTGGACGCATGGCATTTGGAGTTTTTGGACGCACCATTCTCGGAGCAGCAAGTTGTTCTTACCGTGCCAGCGTCGTTCGATTTAGTCGCTCGCGAGTTAACACGACAAGCAGCCATGGCTGCGGGATTTCCGTCGGACTTTGTCTTTTTGGAAGAGCCGCAAGCAGCGTTGACCAATTGGATTCATGCTCACGGCCAACATTGGCGCAAATCCTTGCATGAACAGGATGTATTGTTGGTTTGCGATGTGGGAGGTGGAACAACCGATTTGACTCTGGTCCAAGTTCAAAGCGAGAATGGGGAGCTTATCTTGAATCGTTTAGCCGTAGGCAATCATCTGCTTATCGGCGGCGACAATATGGACCTGACACTGGCTCACATGGCTTCAACGCTTTTCGCGGAGAAGGGGACAAATCTAAACGCCTGGCAATCTGTTTCGCTTTGGCATTCCTGTCGCCTCGCCAAGGAAAAACTTCTCAAGGGTGAAACTTCGCCGGATTCTTACCCGTTAAGTGTTCTCGGTCGTGGGAGCAAGTTGATTGGCGGGACGGTGTCGATTGAGTTGCCGAAGGTACTGGTAGAATCCACCCTGATGGATGGCTTTTTTCCGATCGTGAAGAAAGAGGACAAGCCTCTTCGCGATTCGGCTAGCGGCTTTCAAGAGTTGGGATTGCCTTTTGAATCCGACACAGCCATTACCAAACACATCGCTTCGTTTCTTGCCGATCACTTACCATCCTATGATGAAAAGCCGATGCGATTGACGCATTTATTGTTGAACGGTGGTGTCTTCAACGCCGATGCGTTTCGCGCACGCTTGTTGAATACAATTTCTTCATGGAACGATGATAAAAAAGAGCCGACGGTACTCGGTGGCGTCGAGGATTTGGATCATGCCGTCGCTTGCGGGGCCGCGTACTATGCGTGGGCAAAACGGCATGGTGGCATTCGCATACGCGGAGGCACAGCCCGCAGCTACTACATAGGAATCGAAAGCTCGGGGCCTGCGATCCCAGGGATGGCTCGACCGCTACAAGCGTTATGTGTCGTTCCCCAAGGAATGGAGGAGGGTACTCAAGTCGACGTGGCCAGCAGGGAAGTCGGCCTCAAAATAGGACAGCGGGCACGATTTCGAATCTTTTCAAGCACGGTTCGCAAACAAGATAAACCAGGCACCTATCTGCGTACCTGGGATCAAGATGAATTGCTTGAAACATCCCCACTCGAAGTCGAATTATCGGGTAGCGACGGAGAGCAAATCATTCCAGTGCGATTTCAAAGCAAGATAACCGAGCTTGGTGTCTTTGAATTGTGGTGCAAGTGCACGCGAAACGATCAGAATTGGAAGCTCGAACTCAACATTCGCGAATAGCCAAACGCACCATCTGGCCATGCACGCCGCTGGGGTCGTTTAAGTGTCTAACGTCGCAAACGAAGGTGTATTCGGATCATTCGCATGTCCCATTTTCTTGACTGAATTTGGATCTGCGGGCTTCTTCTTGAACAAACCACTTAAATCATCTAGGTACGTGTACAAGACGGGTACAGCTAGCAACGTCAACAACAGTGATAGCGTTTGCCCACCCGATGCGAGGACCGCAATCGAACGGCGTTCTTCCGCGCCAGGTCCGTTTGCTACGAGCAACGGCAGCAAGCCGGCGACGAACGAAATCGTTGTCATCAAAATCGGTCTCAATCGATCGCGGTTGGCTTGCAGAATCGCTTGCTCTCGTTCCACTCCTTTGCGTCGCAACGCGTTCGTGCAGTCCACTTGCAAGATCGCGGCTTTCTTGACAACACCGAACAACACGAGAACGCCAAGGGCTGAGTACACGTTGAGCGTTTCGTTTCCCCAATACAAACTAATCAATCCAAAAGGTACTGAAAGAGGCAGCGTAAAGAGAATCGTAAACGGATGGGCAAGGTGCTCGAATTGAGCCGCAAGTACGATGTACATAAAAATGAAGCTGAGCACGAACGTCCATCGAAACTCGCTCAATGTCCGCTCCAATTCCTTTCCACGACCGAGCACTCGCGTTTCGAAACCCGGCGGCACCCCCACTTCCACCGCCAAAGCCCGTAACGCTTGGATTCGGTCCGCCAATGCGTAACCAGGTGCGATATTGGCTCGAATCGAAACCATGCGTTGCCGATCCAGTCGATCGATGCGAGCAGATGCATCGCCAAAACTAAATCGAACCACGTTGTCGATCCGCGTCAAATTGGTCTTGCTCGGCAGCGGTATTCCAGTTTGATTACCCGCAATGGAAATGGGGCGACCCGCGGCTGGATTGGTCCGGACGTAAAGCTGCGAAATCGAATCGACATCACGTCGATCAACGCCCACCAACCGCAATTCAACATCGTAGGCATCATCCACACTCGAGTCTCGGTAACGAGACACGCGATCGTCACCTCCGACCGCAATCCTCAATGTATCCGCGATTTCTTGAACTGAAACTCCCAAGGCTGCTGCTCGCTCCCTATCAATCGTGACGAGCAATTCCGGTTTGTCTAAACGCAAGGTGGTATCTACGTCCACAATGCCCGGCAGCTCTATTGCTTTTTTTCTGAGTCGTTCGCTGAAGGCGGACAGCTCTTGAATGTCAGGACCGGTTATCGAAAAATCGATGTCAACATTTGCACCTTGCCTAAGTGAGGTTAAGTTTCGGATTGAGACTCGTACATCTGGGATGGATTTGAGCAGTTTCCGAATCTCGGTCATCTTTTGTTGTTGACTGAAGTTGCCTTCGAAGGCCTTGCTCGGCCGTCCTTGAATCGTTTCGAAAAATAGCCGTTCTAGCGAGAATGAGCGTTTTGGCGAGTCGGTCAAGCGAACAAATACGCTTCCGCTGTTGACACCGCCAAACCCACGCGTACCAATCGACGACAGGATCAACTCGACGCCCTCGACCGATTTTACAATCTCTTCGATTCGTCTGAGCGCCCCATTCATCGATAAAACAGTTGCCCCTTCTTTGGCGTTGGCGCTGATTTCGAACTCGGACTCGTCAACATTGGTCGGAATGTAGTCTTGTCGAACCCAACCATAAAGCGGGATATTTGCGAGGACGGTCGCAATGCATAATAGCAAAGTCAAAAATCGGTATTTGAGTGCGAGTCGAAGCGAAGCCATGTATGCGACCTCGATCCAGTGATAAAAGCCGCTTTGCCGAGATGTCTTCGCATGTGTTCCTCGGTCGTCTACTTTCTTTGGCTTTAGCAAAATGCTACACATCATGGGTGTCAACGAAAAACTGATCACCATGGAAACCAATATCGCAACCGTCGCCGTCACGCCGAATTCGAAAAGCATCCGCCCCGTTACGCTCGATAGAAACGAAACCGGCAAGAAAACAATCACCAAGGAAATGGTCGTGGCTAGAACGGCCAATCCGATCTCTCTCGTCCCCTCGATCGATGCTCGAATCGGATCCATCCCCTCTTCTTCGATACAGCGGTAAACGTTTTCCAGGACAACGATCGCGTCGTCAATCACCACCCCAACCATCAACACGAGTGCCAGCATCGTAACATTGTTGAGCGTAAAACCGAACGCTTTCATGAACGCAAAAGTCGCAATGATCGAAGCTGGTATCGCGACCGATGCAATCAGCGTCGAACGCCATGATCGCATAAACAGCAAAACAGTTAAGCAAGCTAGAATCGATCCCGACACCAAGTGGTTTTCGATTTCATGCAATGCAGACAAGATATAGCGTGACTGGTCCTGAATGATCGCGACACGAACGTCCTCGGGTAGCAGGGCTCGACTTCGCTTTAGGCGTTCCTTCACCCCTGCAATCACGTTGACCGTATTTTCTCCCGATTGTCGCTGTACACTCAACGTCACAGTCGGCTTGCCGTCGAGTCTCGCCATGGTGCGAACCTCCTTGGTTCCGTCAACGACTTCACCTAAATCAGCCAATCGAATCGATGCGCCTCCGATGGTATCGATCACCAAATCCGGAAAGTCCTTTGCTTCCGAAACTCTCCCGAGCGTTCGCAGTGTTCGTTCTCGCAAGCCTTCGTCCACTCGTCCGCCTGGCACCTCTGCATTCTGACGGACCAACGCATCGCGTACTTGCGCGATGGATAACTGATAGGCTGCAAGTCGTTTTGCATCAATGTTGACCTTGATTGCTCGGTCTGCTGCGCCCGAAATGGTGACTTGTCCGACGCCAGGACTCGACTCGATCACGCCTTTGACGTAGCGGTCCGCAAGGAGATACAGCTCGCTCGGTGACTTCTCGCCAGAAACGGCGATCGTCATTACGGGCGAAGAGTCAATATCGGATTTTTGGACAATCGACGGATCAACCGTCCGCGGCAATCGGTTGGAAACAGCGGAGACGGCATCCCGAATGTCTTGCACTGCAGCGTCGATTTCGCGAGCCAGCGAAAAAGTGATCAACACCGTCGAGCTACCATCGTTCGAAATGCTTCGCAATTCTTCGATGCCCGCAACGGTCGAAACCGCGTCCTCGATGACTTGGGAAACTTCGGATTCAACTTCTTGAGATGCCGCACCTGGGTAGTTGGTGCGAATGAAAACGGTTGGAAGATCCGTACGCGGAAAACGATCGATCCCAAGTGTTGGAAACGCAACGACTCCAGCCACAACCATCGCCATTACCAACATAAGCGCAAAAACAGGACGCTTAACGCAAATTTCAGCGAGCCAGTACAAAATGATTTCCTAAGGAGGGAGCTGTGGGGCGGGAGTCGCCCTATTGTACTTGCTGTCAAGCACTTCAGAAACGCGTTTCCACTGTGAAACCTGGGGTTAGCTAAACCCGCAGGTCAAGCCTCTGTAGCCGCAAAGCACACTTTAGCCCAACTTCGAACTCATCGCGAGAATTAAGCTTGAGACCAGTTCCTCGATGGATTTCAATGCTTCCGGTTCCGATTTCGCCGCCTGCTCCATCATCCGGACAATCGCCGATCCTACGATTAGCCCATCCGACACGGGGGCGAGCAAGCGGACATGTTCCGGCTTGGAAATCCCAAAACCGATGCAAATCGGTAGCGGTGTTCGTTCACGCAGCCAAGAGACGCGATCTACCAAGTCGGGAGGAAGTTGGGTTCTTTCGCCCGTAATCCCCGTGACACTAACGAAATAGAGGAAACCGCTGGAATGCTCCGCGATTTTTAAAGCCCGTTCACGCGGTGTAGTTGGCGTCACCAATTGGATCAAATTGAAGTTCCTCGCTTGGCAAATGCGGGCTAACGATTCACTTTCTTCCACCAAAAGGTCCGGTACAATCGCGCCGGAAAAACCTGCCGCGAGGGCTGAATCCACATAATGCTCCGGGCCTTGGCGATGAATAATTGCATAGCTCACCATTGAAACCAGTGGCATGCTGAGATTGGCCCGCTCCGCTGAGATCTCGTTGAATATGTCTTTCAGTTTGACCTTGGTCGCCAACGCTCGCGTGTAGGACGCTTGAATGACGGGTCCGTCCGCGATCGGATCGCTATAGGGGATTCCAACTTCTGCCATGGAACAGCCCAGTTGGTCCAGCTTTCGCAATACCAGCCTCGTGAATCCAAGGTTTGGATCTGCCGCCGTAACAAAGGGCATAAAAGCCTTTTTGCCCTGCGATTTGAGCCGAACAAACAAATCATCGATCGCTGTCATCAAATATTACGTTCTAAAAACGGCCGTGCCAGTTCAACATTGCGTTTCGCAAAACGGATAGCATACAGAAAATTCGTTGATCCGAAAGCTGTTGAACTCTACCATTCTTGACCGCGAAGTCGAGCTAACTCGGCAGCGTCTTTGTCGCCTCGCCCCGAGAGGCATATAACGAGATGCTGGTCCGGTGTCATCGTCTTTGCCGTCTCTGCAGCCTTCGCCACCGCATGGCACGTTTCCAATGCGGTCAGTATCCCCTCGTTGCGTGCCAAGAAGTCAAATGCACCCAAGGCTTCGTCATCTCGACAGGAAGTGTACTCGACTCGACTGGAGTCTTTCCAATAGCTGTGTTCCGGTCCAACTCCGGGATAGTCCAATCCCGCCGACATCGAATGAACGTCGCTTGTCTGGCCATCTCCGTCTTGCATGACGTAGCTGTACGAACCATGAAGTACTCCCGGCGAACCATAGCTTAGCGGCGATGCATGTTCACCCGGCGTCGAACCTCGTCCTCCTGCTTCGACGCCAATCAATCGAACGCTGTGGTCGTCTACAAACGGATAGAACATTCCCGCCGCATTGCTTCCTCCACCGACGCAGGCCACGATCGTGTCAGGCAGCCTACCGAAAGAGCTCAAGCACTGCTCCCGGCATTCGCGACCGATGACGCTCTGAAAATCACGGACCATCATTGGAAATGGATGTGGGCCGATTACAGAACCAATTATATAATGGGTGTTCTCGACACTCGACATCCAGTCCCGCATGGCTTCATTCACTGCATCCCGCAATGTCCGCGATCCACTTTCAACCGGCCGCACTTCAGCTCCCATCAATCGCATGCTGAACACATTAGGTTTCTGACGCCTTACGTCTTCCGAGCCCATGTAGACAACACAGGGCAAGCCAAAGTGCGCACAGGCTGTTGCCGATGCAACCCCATGCTGCCCCGCCCCCGTCTCGGCAATCACGCGCGTCTTCTTCATGCGAAGCGTTAGCAACGCTTGACCAAGCGTGTTATTAATTTTGTGAGCACCGGTGTGGTTGAGATCTTCGCGTTTCAACCAAATTTGGGCTCCACCCAACTGCTTGCTCAAGCGTTGTGCATGATACAGTGGTGAGGGCCGGCCAACAAATCGGTGCAGCAACTCGTTCAGTTCCGCATGGAAATCAGGATCTTGCATGGCCCGATTGTATTCCACAATCAGTTCGTCCAATGCACGTGTCAGAGTCTCGGGAACATAGCGCCCGCCAAAGTCGCCGAAGCGACCATTCAGGTCAGGTACTTGTTTGGTGGCAGTCGTCTCAACAGAACGGTTCACCACGTTTGGGGATGGAGCAAGGCTCATTCGATCTCTAGATCGTTGGAGGAAAGTACGCTGCACAAGAATTACTATTGTCGATCCGTCGGATTCCTCGGTCAAGCGGCAAACGCAGCAAGTTTTGCATGCGCCCTACCAATCCATTCCGCAGTCTGACGAACCTCTTCTTCGGTATTGAATCGTCCGATCCCAAATCGCAAACTTGCTCTGGCTTGATCCTCGCTCAACCCGATACCGATTAAAACATGGCTGGGGTGGGGCTCTACCGACGTACAAGCACTCCCGCTGCTTACCGCCAGATCGGGCAATTCCAACATCAACGACTGACCTTCCACCTTAGGAAAACATACGTTGAGATTGTTAACTAGCCGAGTTGACTCAGATTGAATCAGGACATTCCAATCCGGGCCATTCAACTGTAGACCGTCAATCTGTTCATTCAATAACACCCAAAGCAAGTTGCGTAAGTAGGCTTGCTGCAGCATGTCCGTCGGCAGATTTGACGCAACGATTTCAAGTGCTTTCGCCATTCCCACGATTCCAACGCTGTTTAGAGTTCCAGACCTGAGGTTGAACTGCTGACCACCGCCAACAATTTGAGCTTGAATTCGCACTGCCTCCGGCGATTGCCGAACAAATAAACCGCCAATCCCTTTCGGACCATAGAATTTGTGTGCGGAAAAGCTCAGTAAATCGACTCCCATCGCTTGGACGTCCATCGGCAATCGCCCAATTGCTTGAGTTGCATCGGTATGCAGCAGAACCCCCCATCGCTGACAGAGTTTCGCAATTTCAGCCAAAGGCTGAATGGTTCCTATCTCATTATTAGCCAGCATGACACTGACTATGGCCGTATCTTCATTGATGCACTCAGCCGCTAACGACAAATCAATTCCGCCTGCAAACGGATGCTGGTTTGGGAAAACCGGCAGTCGGACTACTTCGAATCCATGTTTTTCCAACCGGGCCAACGGATCCAAAATTGCTCTGTGCTCTGTGACGGCGGAAACGATTCGACGCCGCGTTTGCTTGGGATGCATGGCAACGCCGAAAAGCGCCAAATTGTTGCTCTCAGTTGCACCGCTTGTGATGATGATTTCATCAAACTCCGCATGAAAGTGCGACGCGATCTTTTGTGTCGCGCCCGCAACCAGTTCCGCAACGGATCTACCAGCCTCGTGGGTCGTGCTCCCGGGGTTTGCATAATGTGTCTCCATCATGCGAACCATGACGTCAATCACGTTCGGATCAATACAAGTGGTAGCGTGGTTATCGAGGTAAATAGACATTTGCGGAAACCACTGAGACCAATAGGCTCTTCGGTTGCACCCGGCAGGTGCGACCGTCTGAGGGTTACTAACCGGCCAATTCGCCGGGTGACTTGGTCTGTCGGCGACGTTCGTTTTCACGCAAGAATACTTTACGGATGCGAATGATGTTGGGAGTTACTTCCACCAATTCATCGTCTTCAATGTATTCAAGAGCCGCTTCGAGAAAAATCTGACGGTGCGGTTTGAGGATGATGTTCTCATCGCTACCTGCTGCTCGCACGTTCGTCAATTTCTTTTCTTTGGTTGGGTTTACACACAAATCGTTGTCGCGAGCATTTTCACCAACCACCATGCCTTCGTAGACGTCGTCCCCCGGTGCAACAAATAGTTCCGCACGGTCTTGCAATGCAAACAAGGTATAAGGGATCGCTCGGCCTGGTACCATGGAGACAAGAACACCGTTTGCACGGCGAGGCAAGTCCGCTTCCATGGGTTGATAGCCCGAAAAGCGATGGTGAATGATGGCTGTGCCTTGAGTTGCGTTGAGCATTTTCGTTCTCACGCCGATCAGTCCACGGGCGGGGATTGAGAACCGCAGCAAAGTGTATTCTCCTCGCGGTGTCATCTCGTCGAGTATTCCACGTCGATTGCCAACCAATTCCATGATTGGTCCAACTTTGTCCGTTGGCACCTCGACATTCAGCACTTCGTAAGGTTCTTGAAGTTTGCCATCGATTTGCTTCAAAACGACGCGAGGCTTGCTGACGCTCATTTCGTAGCCTTCGCGACGCATGGTTTCGATCAGCACGGACAAGTGCAAAACACCTCGCCCTCGTACCGCAAACGCTTCGGTACCTTCTAATGGTCGGACGCGCAACGCTACGTTGCGCTCAAGTTCCTTTTCAAGTCGTGCTTTCAATTGACGCGTCGTTACATACTTGCCGTCACGACCTGCCAATGGAGAAGTATTAACGCTGAATATCATTTCCAATGTTGGCTCGTCGACTCGCAATCGAGGTAGAGCGTTGAGTTCTCCTCGGTTGCAAATCGTGTCGCCAATTTCGATATCCGTCAGGCCAACTACGGCGACGATGTCCCCCGCTGACGCCATTTCCGTATCGATTCGACCGAGCTTGTCGAAAATCTGAAGATTGGCAATTGTAGCAGGCACAACGCGTCCTTCGTCTTTTGCCAAGTCAACCGTTTGTCCCTTCTTCATGGTGCCGCACTGAATTCGACCGATTGCAATCCGGCCAACGTAGTCCGACCAGTCCAAATTTGTGACCAGCATCTGCAAGGGCGCATCTGGCTCGACCTCCGGTCCAGGGATTTTTTCCAGAATCATGTCTAGAAGCGGCACCATGTTTTCTCCTGGAACTTTCCAGTCATGCGTCGCATAGCCGCTTCGTCCAGAAGCAAAGATAATGTCAAAATGGTCCATGAAGTGCTCGCCACCTAAGTCGACAAGCAGCATCAGAGCTTCCTCGATGACTTCATTGCAACGCGCGTCGGGTCGATCGATCTTATTGATGACGACGATCGGCTTGACACCCTGTTCGAGGGCTTTTGAAAGAACAAATCGGGTCTGCGGCATCGGACCTTCCGAAGCATCCATCAAGACCAAAGCTCCGTCGGCCATTCGAACCACGCGTTCCACTTCACCTCCGAAGTCCGCGTGACCAGGGGTGTCGATCAAGTTGATCTTCACGCCCTTGTACTCGATCGCAATATTCTTCGAAAGAATCGTAATGCCGCGTTCTTTTTCAAGATCGTTGCTGTCGAGGATGCAAGTACCTTGAAGCTGCGAATCGCGATACTGACCGCTCTGCTTGAGCAAACAATCGACCATCGTGGTTTTGCCGTGGTCGACGTGAGCGATGATGACAATATTTCGGATGTCGTTGCGACGCATTGGGTTTGTTCAGTTGTTTAAGGAAGCGCTGTGCTAGGTGATTTGAGCTCGAAACGGGTTTTAAGATTCGTCGCCAGCACGGAAGCTGCCAACCAATGTTGGGGTATATTCGCAGATTTCGTTTGGTTGAAAGTAAAGCGCCAATTCGCGAATCGCAGACTCTTCGCTATCCGAAGCGTGTACGAGGTTCATTTGACGCGAGCTAGAAAAGTCACCTCGAATGGTGCCTGGAGCAGCCTTGAGTCCATTGGTGGCACCAAGCATTTCCCGCACGACTCGGATCACTTCAAGACCTTCAACCGCCATCGCAACAATCGGTGAGGACGTAATGAAGTCCTCGAGATTTGGATAGAATGGCTTGCTAACGTGTTCTGCATAGTGCTGCTTGGACATCGCAGGTGTAATTCGCAACATCTTCATGGCGATGACATTGAGTCCTTTGCGCTCCAATCGGCCAATAATTTCGCCGATCAATCGACGTTCAACACAGTCTGGTTTAAGAAGGACAAGAGTCTTTTGCATGATTTACCTAAGGGACACTACAATGACGGATCGCCAACGGACAAACCGAAATTCTCTCGATTTTCGCGTTTGTGGCTAGATCAAAACCACTGATGCTGGCGACGTTGAATCGCCGAACGAACATCGAATCGCCAGCAATTCGCTTGACGGAACACGGTTCGATCGAAGCAAATAGAGTCTAAAGACGAACCATCGGCTGCAAAACATGCTTTAAAGTTGATTTAGCCCCCAATACAGCAACATAGGAAAATTGAGTGACTCGATGAAAACCATACGATTGAACCGTTTTGGAACCGGTTTGGGGCTTTCGATGCTTTTGGCTGCGATGATCCAAAACACGGCTTGCTCAAACGATGCATCCCCCCCCAACATCTTGTTTGCAATCGCCGATGATTGGGGTTTCGGGCACGCGAGTGCCTACGGATGCAAGTGGACCAAGACACCTGCGTTCGACAAAGTTGCGTCCGAAGGATTATTGTTCCAGAGAGCGTATACGCCCAACGCAAAATGCGCTCCTTCCCGCGCTTGCATTTTGACTGGACGCAATTCTTGGCAGTTGAAGGAAGCAGCGAACCACCTTTGCTATTTCCCCAGTGAGTTTAGGGGTTGGCCCGAAGTCTTGAGCAGCCATGGCTGGCACATGGGACACACTGCCAAGGGTTGGGGGCCTGGAGTCGCGGTTGACATCAATGGCAAGCCGCGGCAAATGACTGGCAAAGCGTTTAACGCTCGAACTGCGAAGCCACCCACCTCAGGCATTGGGAACAACGACTATGCCTCGAATTTTGACGACTTTCTCGATACCGCCCCAAACGGTGCCCCGTGGTGCTTTTGGTACGGAGCAGTCGAACCACATCGCGCTTATGAGTTCGGATCGGGTGTCAATAAGGGAGGTAAATCACTGCAAGACATCGAGCGGGTGCCCAGTTACTGGCCCGACAATGAAACCGTTCGAAACGACATGCTTGATTACGCCGTCGAAATTGAGCATTTCGATTCGCACCTTGGACGGATGCTAGACTCACTCGGTCGCCGAGGATTGCTGGACAATACGCTCGTCATCGTAACCTCGGATCATGGCATGCCTTTCCCTCGCGGCAAAGGGGGTGCTTATGAAGCGTCTAATCACGTCCCGATGGCAATGATGTGGAAGAACCATATTGAGTCGCCAGGCAGAAAGATTGACGACTTCGTGAGTTTCATCGACCTTGCACCTACGATCATTGAGGTCGCGGGTCTGAATTGGGAGATGACGAAAATGGCTGCAACATCAGGCGTTAGCTTGATGGATGTCTTTCGTTCGACGTCAGGCAACGCGAATCCCGCTCGTGACCACGTGTTGATCGGAATGGAGCGTCATGATATCGGCAGACCGAACGATGTGGGCTATCCGATTCGCGGAATCGTAACTCGCGATGCGTTATACCTACATAACTATGAACCTGACCGATGGCCTGCATGCAATCCAGAAACGGGCTATTTGAACTGCGATGCCGGAGCGACTAAGACTTCGATTCTCAACGCACGTCGCCTAGCCGGTGCGTCCATGCACTGGTCTCTTTGTTTCGGAAAACGCCCCGAAGAGGAGCTTTTCGATTTAGTTAGCGATCCTGACTGTGTGAACAATATTGCATCGCTCGATTCATCGACGAGTCGATTGAAAATGCTGCGAGAACGAATGGAGGACCAACTTCGGAAACAAGAAGACCCTCGCATGTTTGGCAACGGCAAGATATTCGACGAATATCCGCACTCCAATCCGAACAATCGAGGCTTTTACGAACGCTTCATGCAAGGCGAACGGATCAATACCAATTGGGTGCTTGATTCGGATTTCGAAACAACTCCAATTGTGCGATGAGTGGCCAACGAATATCAGGTACAATACGGTTCGAATTCGACTCGAGAATTTGTCCACGACAGAAAGCAATCATGTCCGCCTCAAACAAACTCCTTGCGATCGCATCGTTATTGTTGGGTTATTGCTTGTTGACAATTGCATCTCGGGTAGCAGCGGAAAGCCCACATTTCAAAGAAATGGAAGTGCGAAGCAGCGTGGAGCGTGCACTCCCGCTATTGGAACGTGCGTCGGCTGGTTCGGCTGAGCAACGTCAGTGCTTCACTTGCCATAGCCAAGCAATGCCGGTCCTCGCCTTCGTCGAAGCGAACCATCGTGGCTTCCATTCGGACCCTTCCAATTTGCAGCGACAAATCGAACACACGCACGCTCACTTGAAACGCGGTCTAGAAAACTACAAAGACGGAAAAGGGCAGGGAGGTGGAGTCGATACGGCAGGCTATGCGCTGTGGACGCTGGAAGATGGAGGTCGAGAAGCGGACGACGTCACCGACGCAGTGGTCGAATGGTTGTTGAACAATCAGAGCGATAAGGGGTTCTGGAAACGTTCGAGCGAGCGACCACCGTCGGAAGCCAGTCATTTCACTGCAACCTACCTCGCGTTGCGCGCCCTAACTGCTTTCTGTCGCGATGCGGACTCGGCGAGAATGGAAACGGCGAAGATCAATGCGGCTAAGTGGTTGAGTCAGGAGGCACCCAAAGATACAGAGGACCAAGTCTTTTGCTTGCTGTCCACGCAATTCGTCGATTTACCTCTCGAATTTCGCAAGACCATGATAACGTTACTAAAGGATTCCCAACGCGAGGATGGTGGCTGGGCTCAATTGAAGGGGATGGAGAGTGATGCCTACGCGGCAGGCACCGTTCTCTATGCATTGAACCGGTCTGGGATGCCTGTCGATGATGTGGTCTGGCAACGTGGCATTCAATTTCTCTTGACCTCGCAGCGCAACGACGGTTCTTGGCACGTCGTCAGCCGAAGCAAACCCTTTCAAACTTATTTTGAGACAGGATTTCCACACGGCAAGGATCAGTTTATTTCAACCTCAGCTACCTCTTGGGCGACGATCTGCTTGCTCCTATCTTTGCCCGAACGCGAGGTCGTCGAAGTCGCCCCCCTTGTCGGAACGCAACCGCTCGAATGGCCGGAGTCGGACCTTTCCGGCCGTCTGATGTTTGGTGCGCATCGATTCATCGAAAACGAGATCGATCAGGCAAACACTGCTCGGCACAAGCTGTCGATCTCAACAGGGGAGCAACAGGAACTTCAGCGGGCGGACCTGCGTGAAGTTCTAGGGGTCGTAGAAGACCGGTTGCCACCACGTCTGGAACGATACGGTGATGACGACAATCCAGCGCTGGTTGCGCAGACGGAAACCTTCGAAATTTATCAAGTCCGTTGGCCCGTGCTGGGCAACATCTTCGGCGAAGGATTGTTCGTCCAGCAGCGAAGCAACGCCAATGGCATGTGTGTTGTCATTCCCGATGCGGACCAATCTCCAGAACAATTGCTTGGGCTGACGGAGGGAATCGATCGTGGCAAACAGATCGCAATGAAACTTGCGACTCAAGGCTTTGATTTGCTGATACCGGCTATGGTAAGCCGTTCGAAACTGGCAACCGAGGAGGAACGGCTTCGACGCGCAGACATGACGGAACGCGAATGGATTCATCGTCAAGCATTTCACATGGGCCGACATGTGATCGGTTACGACATACAGCGAGTTCTGGCCGCAGTGGATTGGTTTGCAAGTCGCAAGGCTGAGCAGCAACGGTTAGGTGTCTTAGGTTACGGCGAAGGGGGTATGATTGCCATGCACGCCGCAGCCCTCGACACACGAATTGATAATGTCTTGATCAGTGGCTATTTTGACTCGAGCAATTCCAGTTGGTCCGAACCAATCTATCGCAGCATTTGGCGCCGAGCGCGTTCCCATGGTAACGCCGAAGTCGCCTCGTTGATTTTGCCACGAACGCTTATCATCGAACATAGCGACTTTCCGACAGTTACCGGGCACAAAGGGGAAATCAAGACACCTGAATTCGCTCGCATGAAGTCTGAATTTGGGCATATTCGTCAAGGAAACGACGCATCTCCACCGAAATTGATCGCGGGAAACAAAAACGAAACCACCGGTCCTTGGTCAGCCGAAGCGGTCTCTGCCTTCCTGGACCATTTCGGGCCAAAAAAATCCGAATCGCTCGAATCCGAGCGGTTGGTCGACCAACGTCTCGGAGCAGAAAAACAAATCGCGGATCGACAGCGACGCTGTGTTGCTCAGTTGGAAACGCACATTCAATCGCTTGTTCAGCAATCCGAGCATGTGCGTGACAAGTCGTTTTTGTTCAAGCTGATGCCGGACTTTACGAAACGCGGATGGAGTACGGAACGCAAACATGCCGTGACGAGTCCAGATTCCTTCCTTGCTGCGTCCAAGGCTGTTCGGAAGCGTTTTCAAGACGATGCGATGGGCCGCTTCCATGCAGAATTTCTCCCTCCCAACGCGAGGACTCGCAAGGTACGGGAGACAGACAAATGGGTCGCTTATGACGTGGTGCTGGACGTTCACGATCAATTTTTCGCCTGGGGTGTATTGATACTCCCCAAGGACCTCAAGCCAAGCGAAAAACGTCCGGTCGTGGTTTGCCAACATGGACGAAACGGGTTACCGATGGACACGGTCGATGCGAACCATTCGGCGTATAACAACTTCGCGGCCGAGCTAGCCAATCGCGGATTCATCACCTTCGCCCCGCACAATCTCTATCGCGGCGAGGACGAGTATCGCTGGCTCGACCGAAAAGCGAAATCGATTGGCTGCACCTTGTTTTCCTTTATCGTTGCGTCCCATGATCAAACATTAAGGTGGCTTGATTCATTGCCGTTTGTCGATGGAAACAGGATCGCCTTCTACGGGCTTAGTTATGGAGGCGAGACGGCCGTGCGAGTGCCATCGATTTTGGAGAAGTACTGTTTGTCGATCTGCTCTGGCGATTTCAACCAGTGGACGCGCAAAGTAGCTGCAACCGATCAGCCGTTTAGTTTTATGAATACCATCGAATGGGAGATGCCCTATTGGAACCTGGGGTCGACCTTCGACTACGCAGAGATGGCTTACTTGATGTTGCCCAGACCATTCATGGTCGAGCGTGGCCACAACGATGGCGTGGGACGCGATCAGTGGGTAGCGCATGAGTTTGCCAAAGTCCGCTGGCTTTACGCCCAATTTGGTCTATCCGATCGCGTTGCGATCGAGTTTTTTCAAGGTGGCCACAGCATCAACGGCGAAGGGACTTTCGAATTCCTGCACCAGAATTTGGATTGGCCGAATCGGACTCAAAACGTTTCTCAAAATAGGTGACACTCAAGGTACGACATTCATGAAAACTCTCTCCTTTCTTTGGATCGTCGCATTCGCGTCGATGACCCCTTGGCGTTTGGTTGCGGACGAACCGTCAGAGTCGATTCTTTGGCCGCAAGGGCTTCCTGCCGGCGCCAAGCCATTGACTCAGGAAAAAATAGCGCAGCTCAAAGCCAACGCTACCGATCCAGAACGTATTAATCTCGTTGAAACACCCTCGTTGACCGTTTATCGAGCGCCTGCAGAAGTCGCGAATGGTTGCGGCATGATTATCTGCCCCGGAGGCGGCTACAACATGTTGGCTTGGAACAAAGAAGGTCTGGAAGTTGCGAAATGGCTAAACACGCAAGGTGTCACTGCGGGTGTCCTAAAATACCGCGTGCCTCGTCGCGATCCGGACGAACCGCACCTCGAAGCCTTGCAGGATGCTCAGCGCGCGGTTCGCCTAATGCGAGCTCAAGCCGCTGAATGGGGAATCGACAAGGGGCGAGTTGGGGTGCTTGGCTTCTCCGCTGGAGGGCATTTGACGATCATGACAGGTCTACAGGGTGACAATGCGAGCTATGCTTCGCGCGATGCAATCGATGAACAGAGTTGCAAGCCGAATTTTCTGTGTCCCATTTATGCAGCCTACCTAGGCGAAAAGTACAATGATCGGACAGAAGTCGCGCTCGGCTCTCAAGTGAAAGTCACACCCGAAACGCCACCCATGTTTCTTGCGGTCACCGCAGACGACTCCTTTCGTGGAGTGCAAGCCGCTTCCTTGTTCATTGCATTGAAACAGGCGGGTGTTCCGGCAGAGTTGCATATTTTCGCTCGAGGCGGTCATGGATACGGAATTCGAGCGTCCGAACGACCTGTGTCCACATGGCACCTACGGCTGGCGGATTGGCTGCGGGATTCAGGTTACCTGCGTGCTGAATCGGTGCGATTGTTCGACGGGAAAAGCTTTAACGGATGGGAAGGCGATACCGAAACAGTCTGGCGAATCGTGGATGGAGCACTTACCGCTGGCTCACTCGACAAGAAACAAGAAAAGAACAATTTCCTGGCGACAACGAAATCATTTCGGAACTTCGATTTGACGCTGAAGTGGAAGCTGGAAGGAACCGAGGGCTTCGTCAATGGCGGTGTGCAGTTTCGCTCGAAACGCATTCCGAACCATCATGAAGTTTCTGGATATCAAGCGGACCTCGGGGCTGGGTTTGACGGAGCGCTTTACGATGAAAGTCGCCGCAATAAAATGCTATCGCAACCTTCGAAAGAAGTACTCGAGAAAGCACGCAAGCCATTGGGCGAATGGAACGAATACCGTATCCGAGCGGAAGGGCCTCGCATTCAACTGTGGCTCAACGGAGTCCAGACTGTGGACTTCACGGAGTCGGAGTCCGGCATGGATGAATCGGGCATGATTGCGGTTCAGATCCACGGCAATGCGAGCTCCATCGTCCGCTACAAAGATATCATCATCGAAGAACTCAGCCCGAAGTGACTCATCATTCGACTTAACACTGTGAAAAATACTGTGAAACACTTTCACCTAGTATTCCCTTTGCTCTTTGCGGTTAGTTCCGTAGCTGTCGTATGCACAAGCCAGCCATGTTGCATTGCTCAGGATGATTCGCAAACTCAATCTTCTCCCGAGATAGTGGGATTGGCCGTTATCCCCCATCGCATGGAAGAATCCATGCGATACCGGCGTCCTCGCGACCCCGCAATGGCTGCCCGAGTTCAAATGTTCGTATCGGGATCAGCCACACCACTCAAGTTCACCTCACCACTCAAGTTCAACGGTGATGCCCCATCGGCGCTGCTTGAGTCTGGCGACTGGGCTTGGCATGACATGGGGACTGCGGTCAAGCCACCACCTGGCGCGATGACCGTCTGGTCCTTCAATGGCAAGTCGGCAAAATGGAGTGTTGGAAACGAGTTTACTGTCGAGGGCGAAGGACTCGCCGCGACAACACGGATTATTGAGCAACCGAAACATTGGATATCTGCCTTGACATTTCTCGCTTCCGAGGGTGTGCAGCCAGACACGATTGTGATGCACGTTGTCAATGATTCTGCAGTGACCTTGGAGATCACCGGCTTGCGTCTGTGGCTTCCCAAGGACAACACGTCGTGGCAAGTGCTTTGGCCGCAAGAAGTGTCGCCTACACTTGCGTCAGTCTCTGCAAAGGATCGCGGCTTTATCAAACTAAAGACTTCCAAATTGCCACTAACGTATGCAGCACTGGAGCTCCAGACAAACGCAGGATCGTTGTGGACGCATCAACGGATCAAGCGAGAAGCATTCGACATTAGCGGCGGTTGGGTGAACAAATCGGCGACCGAAGAAGCCTACCTTCGATTGTTGTGCCACCTGCATGTCAACGCTGGACAAATCGATCATGTCTCAGGGTACACCGACAATCCGAAACTTTATGATCGCTATCCGCTCAAACTTTTCAATCGCTTGTGGCCGTTGGAAAAATGGGACACCGATGCGATGTTACCCAAGATACATGCGGTGGAGTTCATCGGTGAACCGCAGTATGGAGGTGGCAAGCCCGTAACGCCTCAGCAAGTTTTCGACATGTTGCTCCCCTACCGAGTCAGCCGCTTGCCGACTTCCGTCACGCTAAGCGAAGAGCGGACTTGGCGTTGGTATGCAGGCCTTTCGGACTATCCTCATTACGATGCCTATCGCGTGGTTGCCCCGGCAGCGGATGCATGGGGAGAATATGATCGTTGGGGTGGCAGACGCATTCGCTGGGGTGCCCCATTGGAAACCATCGGTGTCATGTGCCGCTCATTGCGAGAACTCAATCGCCCGATGCCATGTGCCTATTGGTCCCAAGGTCCACACGATGGCTGGGGAGGCGGTTTCCTCGGCGGAGCTCGGACTCGGCGATCACCTACGCCGGATGAATTGCGTTCGCAGGCCATGCATGCCCTTTCGAGCCGAATCACTTCACTCTACTGGTTCAATTTGAGCCTCAGTTCTCTGCTTCGTTATCCCGACACGTGGGAACCGATGACGCGAATCGGGCGAGAGATTCGCATGTTGGAGCCATTCCTGCTGGAAGGGGACGCATATCAGTTTGAACAGCGGTTGAAACCCGAAGGAACGCCGGATTGGGAGTTGGCATCAATCGTCTCACCCGACGCTGCGGTGTTGTTTGCTAACGATACGAGCTATGTCGCCGATGAAAAGCAAAACGTCTTTCTTTTCGGGCCACCGCGCGCGGCCGAGTTTACCTTTAAGCTCCCACCTTGGATCAGGAAACCGATGTCTGTTTCGCGAATGGACGCGGATGGATTGCACGACGTGAAATGGTCGGTGGAGAACGGCAGCGCAACTATTTCCGACACTCGCAGCCATGACGCCATCTACATCGCAGTCATGGATAACGCAATTTTATCGGGGATAATGCAACGCAGGCAAGTCGCGCTGGCTCATGAAGAGGCAAACACAATCGATGAGGATTCGCTCAAAGCGATTGGCAAGTAGAATCGGAACGAGTGCTTAAGCGTGCGATCCATGAGTCGCAACACCACTCTATATGGGATTGACCGCAATGCCCAACCCCACAATGCCCCAAGGGGGCAAACGGTGATAGCCCAGGGCAACGCCCTGGGGCATGGCGGCCCCCACAAACGCACAAGCCCCAACGGGCCAACGGGGCGAACGCACGCGTCAATCATGTTGCCCCGTTGGGCCGTTGGGGCAAGCGTGCGTTGGGGCGTTGCAAACCCAGGGCGATGCCCTGGGCTATCGGCGTTTGTGCCGTTGGCACATAGGCCAAAACGACGTTACGCCAATCGCAATCTTACACGCGGTCGGCCCCCCTTCTCCCCCGTCAAAGCCCGGGGGCGAAGGGGGGCCAAGCGGTTATGGGTGTTCTCGATCAGACGGATCAATCGTCACTTTTGCTCGGTGTACTTCTCGATGAATTCCACCACGGGTGTGGGATCATCCAGTCCATGCGGATGGTGGCCCACTCCCGGCTTGTGGATGACCTCAAAAACCCCACCGAACTCCTTGTAGAGCTTCTCGGCCACCGCGGTGTTCTCGTCGACTGGGACGACATCGTCGCTGTCCCCGACGACCGAAAGGATCGCGATCTTGTGCTTGGCTAAAAGTCCAAGTGTTTTCAAAGGAGTGTGAGGGTAGTCTGCGGCCTGCTGGTCGGAGTCAAACCCGTACCATCTTTTGAGTTCTTGCCAATCGCCAGTGCTCCCCTTTCCTTTCCCTTTGCCACCGGGCCAACTTTGGTAGTCCAGTACAGCCGCGTCGTCATAGATCACGCTGACGCGATCTGGATAGGTCGCTGCATAGCGATGCGCATAGAGTCCTCCACGGCTGATCCCAATCAATACGGATTGGGGATGGAATCCGCGTTCAACGAGCATCTTGTGAAATGCACCGAGCTTTTCGATGGCTTTGGGAGCACCGAAACTATTTCCGACCGAGAGAAACACATGGTAGTAGCCGCGGCTGACGAGCATCGGCGCCGCACATCGATCGGTGAAAGCATCCGGAAACATCATGCACCAGGAGAATCGACCATCGGCTCGTGGGTTTTTCGGTTCGACCACCCACGCTTCTTGGCCATCGAAGGAGAATTTATGGCGTTTGAAGCCGTGCCATGAATCGATCGTTTCCGCGTCGAAGGCCAAGTCGATCTTCTGCGACGCAAGCTCGATGCACACGACCTCGCTGTCATCGCGTAGGTAACCGCAACCATTCGCGATCGAGAGGGTCTCTCGGTTTTTGCCGACCAGCGTCGCACGACTGAGTTCTTGGAACCCATTCGCATCATTGCAGCAAACCGCAAAAGGGATCAGGATGATTGCAAGCTTGAGAACAAAAGCATAGCGCATGGGAAGCTCCCTAATTTTTGTGAGCCGCTTGTTGTTAGAGGCGTGTTGCCCGAACAGCACGGATCGGAAGATGATAAAGTAGCACGGCTTGGGGCACCAAAAAAGGGGGTGTCACTGGGCCATTGCTTGGTGGTCGTTGGTCACCGGACAAAGGCGTTCATTGTAGATTTCGGTTTGATGCAGGAATCGGAAGAGCTTCGTCGGTACCGAATGGTAGGCATGCAAGTGGACTTGCTCCGCTCTATCTCACGACGCAGTGTAGCCGACGAATAGGTCATGGCACTTCCAGCGTCCGTTGCCAGAGTTGTAAGAACTCGAGCGTCGTTCTGCTGCGAGTATTGTTTGCTTCCGGCCCAGGCGAGCGCAATCCCATTTGAATTCGATCATATCATTGCAAGAAAGCATGGCGGACCAAGCGATTTGCGAAAGCAAAAAGGGGACGCAGCTCATTGAACAAATGACTGCACCGAAATCTTTTCGAATCGAGACATCGCAGGGCAATGCTGCGAAGCGAAAGGCAACGAGTGTCTGGGCTGTTGTCAAGATAGCTGTCCATTGTACGGAATGGCGACCTGCTAGCCACGAAAAGGCACAAAGTCCACAAAAAGTTTGAAAGTTCGATTCAACAGATCATCCGGTTTGTGGCTTTTGTGATTTTTTGTGGCTAGGAAAAATGGTAAGGTGCTCGAGGGTGCTCGTTCGAATTCAGTCGGTTTCCATTTTGCCTCGGCCGTTAAACTATTTTTTAGGGTAGTGGTATCTCGTTGACAGTGTAGTAGGCTTTTCGGTGCAACAACTCTTCCTTGTCCGATGAACGCAACGCGTTAAGATCAAAGTCGTGCACGTGGCCACGAGTCAGTCCGTCCAATACTAAACTGGCCGTCATACCATCCTCGGAAATCGAAACCGATTTCACTGGCGGCGTGCTGGTTTCTATTTCAGGTCCTCCATAACCACCGTGATATGGGTGCGTAAAAGTTGCAATTTTGTACGTCTCTGGCTGGCTACCTAAGACTTTGTCGACCGGTTTCGTAAATGCAATCTTGAATCCGCTGGGCTCGATCGTGATCCGCTCGATCTCGAATGGCATCTTGCCGCTCCATTCGAGCCGTTCCAATGCAAACGGTTTGATTCCTCGAACGGGCCAACCACGGTTGGTCCCGCCGCACAGCAAATTCCCCTCAGGCGTAAAGTTGACGTTCAAAATACCGGTCGAAAGCCCTTCACGAAACGGGTAGCATGCACCTTGCCAAACGCCATTCACCTGCTCGGTTGTGGCACGCATGATGACCGAAAGAGTGAAATCGCCGAGGAACAATTGATTCTCAAATGGCCCGAATTTCCCCTTTGTCTGATTGACCGTGAATCCGGTTATCGATCGGCCCATTCGAATGTAGGGAAATACCACCGCATAAGGCACAAGCTCTTGGACTCGCTCCCGTTCAACCACAATTCTCGAACCTGATTTCGGCATTGTGGGGACAGGGCCTAACTCAGGAGCATTCTTGTACCAATTGAAACTTGCAGGGTGCCCTTGAAAGCTACCTGGCGAGAGGGCCTTGAGACTGCATGAGCAGTTCCATGGCCCCTGGCTTTCGACATAGAACAACGCACCATGTTCATCCGTCCCGATCCCAGCAGGGCTGCGTAGACCGCTGGAATATGCGGTCGATTTCCCTTCTGGCGAAACTTTCATGGTGAAGCCGCGAAACAGCGCATTCGATTCGTAGGACTGTGACAAGCCTAGTGCAACAAACAGATTCCCGTCTCGGTCGAACTTCGACCCGAATGCGTACTCATGGTAATTGGCATATCCCCAAGCGTCCGAAACTGTCTCGAATCGATCGGCTTTGCCATCTTGGTTCGTATCGCTCACTCGCGTCAGCTCGCAACTCTGCGTGACGTAGAACGTATTATCTTTGTAAGCCAATCCAAAAATCTCATCGAGCCCCGTCGCGAACAAATCGAAGGAGGGATTCGGCTTCTTGTCGTCGATCCCGCTCATCAAATAGATTTCGCCATGCCGTGTTCCAATTGCGACGCGAGAATCGGGCAGGACCGCAAACGCCCCCACTTCAATCACCACATCCTTGGGAAGCGGTACGTTGACGATCGGGTAATAGGCTCGTTCGCGTTGCTCCGTTCCCCAGCGATCGCCGACTTCCTCAGCCTGCACAATCGAACCGAGCGACCCGACTAAAAAAATCAGACACGCGAACGACATCTCAATTCGACTATTTTGCAAGTAGTTCATAGGTAAAGGTAAGTGTTGATTTGTTTTGTGGAATAGAGAGTTTCAGCAATAGTTCGGACGCAGGTGAGTCTTTCGCCAATGATCGCACCAACGTCTCAGCAACCGGAATCGTTATGCGTAAATTAGGTGTCTTGAATTCCCGTTTCGACTCGGCTTCCACTTCTCCGACCAACGCTCGAAACCAAACGGTCTGATCGCGCGGAGACACAAACTGAATCGTGCGTTCGAGCACCCAATTGTCTCCTAAAGCCACCGCCACCGAACGGTCTTGTACCTCAATTTCGCCGAACCGGTACATGAACGTCGGGATCGCAGCGTCATCCATGAAATAGCCTTTGAACTGATAGCCAAGGCTTTTTGGATAGAGCGGATCTTGATTAACTGGTTGCTCTTTAGTCATCACAGGACGCAACGGCCAAGGTGTTGTTTCATCGGGCAGTTCTGCAAACGAGACATCTTGGTGCAATGGAACCAATTTGCTTGCCGGATTAAAGGAACCCGACCCTTGACCACTCCGATCGACGCGAATGTAATCTCCTTGCCAAAGAGACGTGAGTGTCCCAGTCTCAGCGTTAAACGCATAGTTTAGATGTTCCGGAAAGCCGACGGCGATGCCTCGAAAGCCAGCTACATTGCTGCGTCCCCGATAGGTCCGCGTTGAATCGGTCACCGTTAGTTTGGATTCCTGACCGCGAATCCCAGACGGGTCCGCAGCCGATCTGCCAAGCGAAAGATAGTACCAGATGGCTTCGATTTGCTGATCGGTGTTCCCATCCAATATGGTCGTATGGGACGCGACACCGCCTGGCCACGAAAACGGCATGACGATTCGTGGCCGGTACTTGCCCGGGTTGCGGACAAACTCGTTGAACCAACCGGGCTGAAGTCGTTGATAGGTGGTCATCAAGTCGATGCCCTGATTGATGGGTGACGGTTTTCCGTTGAAGCTGTGGCAAGCGACGCAATACACTCCCTTGTCGCCAAGCAATTCCCGTCCGGCCGTTCGCAGTACCTTCTCCCTTTCGCGCTCGCCCTTGCTCTGACCTTCGGGATTGGGAATTTTCAGATCGACACTTGGCAACGTGTCCGTGCGTCCCAAGCATTCTGGCAAGTCTTGCAAATTACGCTCACCATATTGCGGCATGCGAGTGAACATGTAGTATCGAACGCTCTCACCATCGAACAGCACTTTTTTCATCCACACGGGTTGCAGCTTGGCTCCTACCAACGTAAGAGGAGGCGGAATGCGTCCGTCATCGCCGATGTTCTTCTCGCTCGTTTGAAAATGGGCATTGCGTCCCTCGGAGACTCCGCCGTAATCCTCTCGAATATGACATGCGATACAATTGAACGCGGTTAGGGTCAGCGCAATCCGCGTTTTGTCGGAGTCATCTTGTGTCTTGCTCGAGAGTGCCTCACGAATGGCATTCGTCTGGGCCTCATCGAGATTGAACTGCGGACTCTTGCTAGGTGTCTTCGACAAACAACCGCGTGTCGCATCCGCCGTCGAAAGAGAACGTGTTTCAGCAGCCGAGTTGTCTCCGAGTTTGTGGCAAGCAGCGCAGTTCAATTCCTGAAAGTACTTCTTTCCCTCGGAGACGAGTTTATCCTGAGTCTCAAGCTGCTTAGAACTTTCATTTCTTTCTTTCAGCAAATAGCCAGCGATCGCACTTGACTCATCCAGGGTGAGCTTCATGTCTGGCATTCGACCTGAACTTCGGACACGCAGTGGTTGGTACAAAAAATCTCCAAGCGATTTTCGATGATACTTCGAGGTCAAATGTTCCAACGATACGACTCCCTCGTTCGTCGTCTCTTTGTCTGCATCGTCGCGCGGCGCATGACAAGCAACACAGCCGACAGAATGGAAAAGTTCTTTCCCGTTCGTTGATTCCTTGCTTTCGATTTCGTCCGCCTGGAATTTGCTTGACGATTGGGCGACAAGAAAATGCGTGAGTGCTTCTGCGATTTGGTCACGTCGAGCGGGAGTTTCCGAAGCCAAAAGATCCGGCATCGTCGTGCCTGGATGAGCGGCTTCGGGAGACGAAAGAAATCTTTTCAGATATTCCGGGTTAACGCGTCCGCCAACATTCGCAAGTTCGGGCGCTGTTCGCTCTGAAACAACACTTTGTCGAAGTCCTGTATGGCACGCCGCACAACGCAGTTCTCCGATTAACAATTCACCCACTTGAACCTTCGTCAGGGGGTGCTTGCTGAAAAGTCCTGGAATAACGGGCTCAGCCGATGAACTTTCGCGGCACAGCACCGCAATTAACGCAATCAACGCCAACCCCATCCTCATTCTCTGTGCATGCACTATCAATTCTTCACCTGCGTTCTGCGTCTTAGTATTTATGGATGTGTCGTCGACTTCGATAACCACGGTAAGGCGAGCGGCAGATTGCAGTATCCCAACCCGAAGCCTTAGGGCTTGTTGATTGAATGGTAACCCGAAGCGTAAGCGAGGGACAATCTCGCAGGTCCCTCACTTACGTATCGGGTTATGATTGGTAGTTTGCAGTCTGCGGCTCTACTAAGAGTATAACCAAGTCAAACTGGACGGGAACTAGGAAGGAAGTAGCACACCCAGCTTTGCAACCAACGGGGCTTTTGCGACCAACGGGCACAAGGCGTCACTTAACCCCGACCCCATGGAACCAACTTTCGATTGCATCGTCGATTGGCTTTACGGTGAACAATGTCTGCGCGTCCGTGTTCACAGCGAGCCGCTCTTCCGCCAGTTTGCGAGTTTCGGCATTCCCAATCGTACGGTCTTCGCGTACGCCACCACCGCAACCTCCCAAAATCAAAAGGCACACGACGGAAAGCCCATTCTTTATCTTGTCACCAAGACAAACACTGCTTTTTTGAATCATAATCGGGTCGTTTCGTAGAAACCCAAGAGCTGTGCGGTAGGAAAAAACGACTTGGAGTTCGAATCCTTGGCCAACCTTGCTACGCCTTCATTGTAGGATCAGTTCGTTTCTTGCGTTGGATGTATCCCACAATCATGAGCCAAACTCACAAATTCCAAGGCATGGCAGTCCGAAAGTTCGCTATGCTATGGCCGAGCGTACCTTCGATGGAATGAAAGCCTTCTCGCGTGAGAATCACGCCGCTCCAAAAAACCTTACACCACTTCTCGGAAACAATACCGATTACCCATGCAAAATAACGCATCGCCCATCCAATCACCGCACTTGCTCTCCACCTTTGACCTTCGAGGGCTAGCTTTGCGGAACCGTGTGGTAATGGCCCCCTTGACTCGCGCCAGGGCCGGTGCGACACGTGTACCAAACGAACTTATGGTTGAGTACTACACGCAACGGGCATCGGCCGGCTTGATCATTTCGGAGGCGACGACGATCTCCGAACAAGGACGCGGCTGGGTCGATTCGCCCGGCATTTATAACGACGACCAACAGAACGGTTGGTCGATGATTACAGACTCGCTGCATGAGTACGATACGCCGATCTTTTTGCAACTCTGGCACTGCGGGCGAGCTTCGCATAGTAGCTTTCACGGTGGAAAGCCAGCCGTGTCCGCATCGGCTGTCAAAATCAACGGTGATACAATCCATACGCCGAACGGCAAGGAGCCTTACGAGACTCCGCGCTCGCTGGAAGCAGTCGAAGTTGCGTCGGTGGTCGAGGACTATCGGCTTGCATCCGAGAGAGCTAGGGACGCGGGTTTCGATGGAGTCGAGATCCACGCCGCAAACGGATATTTGATCGACCAGTTCCTTCAATCCAAGACGAATCGACGGACAGATCTCTATGGCGGAAGCGTCGAGAACCGGTTTCGATTTTTACGCGAGATCGTTGAATCGATTCTATCCGTTTGGCCATCGGCGCGGGTTGGAGTGCGTCTTTCACCCAACGGAAATTTCAACGACATGGGCTCACCTGACTTTCGTGAAACTTTCTTGCAAGCCGCTTCTGAGTTAAGTTATTACCGGCTGGCTTACTTGCACGTCGTAGATGGGCTTACATTCGGATTCCACGAACAAGGTAAACCGATGACGCTTTCGGAATTTCGCGCTGAGTTTGCAGGCCCGTTGATTGGCAATTGCGGGTACACCCAAGATTCAGCGGAAGAAGCGATTGAAACAGGAAAAGCGGACCTCATCGCCTTTGGCCGACCATTCCTAAGCAATCCGGATCTCGTTGAGCGATTCGCCAACGGCTGGGAGTTGAATCCACCAGCGGACGTGAAAGTATGGTCCGCCCCGACCGAAGTAGGCTACACCGACTTTCCGTTTCACCCGCAGCCCTAACATTACTGGCCCTTCGCTGGCAATGAAGGGCACAGCCAAAAGCATTGTAGGAAACTATTGCAGCCGAATTCGCAGTTCGCGTTTAAGTATCTTCCCGATAGGGCTTTTCGGGAGTGCATCGAGGAACACGACTTTCGATGGCACCCTGAACTTGTTGACGTACTTTGCAACATGTTGCTGTAGCTCTTCGGATGTGGCTGTCTTTCCAGCCCGCAATACAACCACGGCGCAAATGTCCTCGCCGTACAACGGATCCCGGAGACCGATAACAGCCGCTTCAGCGACAGATGGATGTTCGTACAACGCATCCTCAAGCGCTCTGGGCGCGATGTTTTCCCCACCTTTAATGATCAAATCTTTTTTGCGTCCAGTGATATACAAGAAACCGTCGGCGTCCATTCGTCCGACATCGCCAGTATGAAGCCAACCATCGCGAATGGCTGTTTGAGTCGCAACGGGATCCTGCCAATAACCTTGCATGATGTTTTCACCCTTCGCGCAAATCTCCCCCTCCTGTTCCGGTAGCAGAGGTTGATCATTGTCGTCTTGAATCGAGATGGTCACCCCCAGAAGCGCCTTTCCAACTGAGAAAGCTCGATAAGGCTCACCGTAGCGGAAACTTGTCAAGGCGCAGCTTGCTTCGGACAAGCCATAGCCATCTTTTATACGGCAGTTAAACTCGCGCTGAAATTCAAGCCGTAACTCCTCAGGCAATGGGGCTCCACCGCTTTCGACCCATCGTAGACTAGAACAGTCGTAGTTGGCCCGCTCTGGATGATTTAGTAAGCTGGTCAGCATGGTGGGCACTGCGGCAAAAAGCCCGACGCGATAACGCTCAATCGCCTGCAATACATGCTTAGGGTCAAAAGAGGGCAGAATGACACAGGGCGCTCCATTCACGGCTGCCATGTTCATACGAAGAATACCGAAGACATGGCTCAGGGGCAAAATGATCATAGTCACCGTTTCCGAGTCATGTCCAAGCGTCTGAATCATCGATTCGACGTTGGCTCGAAGCCCGCCGTGAGTGAGTACAACTCCCTTTGGCTGTCCCGTCGTCCCTGACGTATAAACGAATAACGCCGGGTCGCTCGTTTCGGCCGGAAACGTTTCGCCTAACTTTTCCGCTTGTTCCAACAAGGGTGCCAAATTGCAGGTGCCTGGAACATCCGTCTCGCCAAAGACAAACAACTGGACCGGGGGCGAAAGATCAGCCGTCGCTTCCCGAACCTTGGCAGCGAGAAGCGGAGAGGTCAACAAAACCCTCGCTCCCGAATGCTCAACCACAAAACGAATTTCACGAGCGACCCAATGAGGAGTGACAGGCACTGCGACAGCACCGATACGCCAAAGGGCGTGAAAGGCTTGGATCACCTCGGGGCAGTTAAGCATCATCACCATCACGCGATCTCCGGGTAGGACACCCGCATCCAGAAGCACCTTGGCAAGTTGCTCAGCGCGATGGATCATCTCGAAATTAGTCAGTTCGCCACCGTCGAAATGAACAGTGACTCGTTTGCCGTAACGCTGACGACCTTCCAACAGTAGTTCCGCGATGTTCATGACATTGTCCTGAGCAAGTTCAAGGTCCGTTCGACTTCTTCCAAAGTGTTGTAGTGCATACAACCCAATCGAACCATTCCTGCAGGCTCCGTTCCGAGCGACTCCGTTAATGGCAATGCATAGTAATTGCCGTGCCACGCAAATACGCCTTGGTCGCCCAACCGCTGTGCCACTTCGATCGACTTCGCCCCGGCCACTTGAAACGATACCGTTGGGGCACGTTCCGACATGCGGTGTGGATCCGTGATGCCAAACACTTTCAACCTTGGGATCGACAATAGCCCTTCCAACAACTTCGATATCAATTCCGTTTCATAGTTCGAGATAATACTCATCGCATCGATCAATCGTTCTCGACGATTTTGGTGGTCCGCTGGGATCGGTGACAACGATGCAATGTAATCAACGGCAGCCGCAGCCCCAGCGATACAAGCATGGTTTTGCGTTCCGGTCATCCATCGGCCTGGCAAGTTATCTGGTGCAGGCCTCAATTTGTACGGTATCAAGGATTGCATTCGGTCCTTTCGACCATAAAGCACGCCGATGTGCGGGCCGAAAAATTTATAGGCAGAGCAAACCAAGTAGTCGCAATTCCAATCGGTCACATCCATGCTCTTGTGAGGTGCCATGTGAACCGCATCGACAAACAATTCTGCACCGACCGAGTGCACGCGTTTCGCAATCTCGCGAATAGGCGTGAGCGAACCCACTGCATTCGAGGCGGCTGTCACGGCCACGAGTCGAGTTCGTTCGTTCAGCAACTCGTCCAGCGAAGCTAAATCGAGAGTCGCATCCGAAGTTCGAATACGGATCACTTTCACCTCGGCACCAGCGTCTTTGGCCGCTAATACCCATGGCGTGAAATTGGCGTCATGGTCCAAGCTCGACACCAAAATCCGATCGCCCGGTCTCCATTCTTTGGCCAGCGCCCGAGAGAACTGCAGTGTCAGCGAAGTCATGTTAGGGCCGAATGCAATGGATTCTGGGCTGGCGGCACCCACAAAGTCGCAAAAGACTTGGTGGCACTGGTTCATGATTGCGTCTACTTCGCGGCTCGTGACGAATCGACCGGATCGGTTTGCGCTGTGATGCAGCATGCATTCCGAAATGCGATCGACGACGGAGCTTGGGACTTGACTTCCAGCAGGCCCATCGAAGTAGATCGCTTGTTTTCCGTCAAGCATTCGAGACAAAGACGGGAACTGCGACCGAACTCGTTCCACGTTGAATGTGCTATCGATCATAAACGAAATCCGGTACCATTGCTAAAAGGGGGCGAACGCGTGCAGCGATAGCTAACGCTTGTCTCAAAAAGCAAGATGATACAGCGGAACAAATGGTCCGACCACGGGCGTCTTGCCCCTATTGTAGAACAGTTGTCCTCAACTGTTTGGAAGAACATGCACTTCGGAAACGGTTGAGGACAACCGTTCTACACTGGGGAAACGATCAATGGACGATCAAAGGGGGTCAGGCCTAGCGGTGTCCCTATTCTTGCCCCTATTGTAGAACAGTTGTCCTCAACTGTTTGGAAGAACATGCACTTCGGAAACGGTTGAGGACAACCGTTCTACATTGGGGAAACGTTCAATGGACGATCAAAGGGGTCAGGCCTAGCGGTGTCCCTTTTCTTGCCCTTTGAATTACTTGGACTTTAATTCGTACTTGATGTTCTTGTCTCCATCCTTACCTAGCTGGATTGTCAGGCCTGAAGTCAGGAAATTAGAATACTTCATTGGCAGCCCCTGCTTCAGATTCACGTCGGACTCTCCTTGCCTGCCATCTCGCGATTCCACAATCGTTTTGTTGATTGCAACTTTGTAGCCGCCGGGAACAGCCCCCTTTTTTTCCTCGAAGGCCTTCATTGCGAATTTACCTTCTTTGTCGGTTACCGCACTCGCGTTATAAGCTCCAACATCCGCAATGAAGGTAATCGTAGCGTCCGCAACCGGAGCCCCATCCAGTGTCACAGTTCCTTCGGCAGGAACCGTCGCCGGTAGCCCTGGTCCAGAATTGCATCCGCTCACCAAAGCCACACAGAATACAGCACAAGCAAACCGAGTTATTGCTCTCAAGGTTAGGTCCCACTTTGAATAATTTGCAAAATCGAAATAAAGATAAAGGGCTGACGCAGTTGCATCAGCCCTTTTCAAGTCCACCAATCTAAACGCTATTCATCGCTATTAATGGTTTCGCCACCCCGCGCTGAGCCTAATGCACCCCACACGCCATAGGGACTCGCCCCACCTCCGTTGGCTGCGGGAGCAACGACCGCCAAGTTTCCGGTGTCAATCGACTGAGAGATAAAGCGAACAGAACCATCACCCATCGAAACGAGACATCCACCTGTATGTTTGCTGCCTGCGCTATAGATGCCACTACACCAGTGAGGGTTGTTTACGGCAAGTGCAACCATGCAGGACGGCGAGTTAGGAGGAAGAATGGTTGTCACGCCATTGAAAAAAACGTTTCCAGCCCATGCGCGATATCCTCTGGCCGTATCACCCGTGAAAATCAAGCTAGGTGTTAAATACGCCCTACCGTTCCACTGAGCTCGGCAACTGAGTGGGGAATAGGCACTCGGATCACCAGCTTGCAAGACAACCATTCCCAACGAGCTCAGAGAGTTAGGACGGTCGTATTCAGCGATAGCAATCGTATTGCTGCTGCCATCTGTGTTCTCTGCCATTTTCGGCCATGATCTACCGTAAATGCCCCGGTTCTTAATCTCAAGTTTCTGCGCCGATAGCGCGGTGCTATCGCGTTCTTGAGTTCCGCCTTGAACGATCTGCGAACCCGCGTAATTGTCCCCCGCGCAAAAGCCATAGTTCGACAGCCCACGTTGTCGGTTTATGTTGGTTGGCTCAGCGATCCCGACGCTACTCGGACAATTCAAGTAGGGTACCATTGTGCGACAAACCCAACGCGGCGATGCCGCTGAACCACCATCATCCCAAGGAGCCCAATTCGCTCTTTGAAACTGGTCGAAGAGAGGCGCCTGCTCGCAGTAAGGCAAAAGTGCGAAATGGCCTGACATCGCGAACCTCTGGGTTGAACCCTGGATGCTGCCAGGATGCACGCCGCCGCTTCCGGTCTGCATCGGAGGCAACCTTTTGAATGTTGATTCATAGTTGTGACAAGCAAGACTGATCTGCTTGATATTGTTGCCGCATTGCATGCGTCTCGCTGCTTCGCGCGCCGCCTGGACCGCCGGAAGCAATAAACCCACCAGAATTCCAATGATGGCGATAACGACCAAAAGCTCGACCAGCGTAAAAGCTGGCCTCAAGACTCGAAACGATTTTTTCATACCGGATACTCCTCAATAAAACGAAATCAAATCCGACGAAACACAAACACCCACTTGGTGCCTTAAGCGTTTATGTAATCTTAAACTCATGCTTAACGAGAAAAAAGACACCTTAGCGATTTTCTTGGAGTATTTTCGTTTTTCTTCGAAACTTTTTAGCAGTCGGGTGTTTCGCCAAAACGTTGCAGAATCCACCTGATTTCAAAATTCGCCCGGTTGAACTGGCTATGCTAATCCAACGATTTCGTTCCCTTCGAGGAACGGGCATGCCGGAACCGGGCAAAATTTCCATACCGCTCCACAACACGAAAGTAAGTTAGATTGATGAATAAGCGGAACGTTGCAGGTTGGATTTTATGCGGACTGTTGGCGTTGATGCTAACTGGCAGTGCTGTTGCTAAGTTCATGATCACTCCGGAAAGTGCCGCCAAGATGCCAGATATCGGTTGGCAACCCAAGCAAATGTTTGCGCTTGGAATCATCGAGCTTGCCAGCACGCTCCTGTTCATTATTCCAACGCGACTCTCGTTCATTGGCCTGGTGCTGCTCACCGGTTACATGGGGGGCGCCATCGCAGCACACGTTCGAATCGGCGAAGCACCGATTCCGCAAGTAGTCATCGCCGTGCTTCTATGGATCGGATATTGCATGTCACGCCCGGACGTTTTCAACGCGGCGTTTGGCATCGCTTCAAAACAGCGGGATACCTGAGTAATGGACCTCCGCGTTGATCGAGCGTTGTGTAGCAAATTGGCACGCTCATGATGAGACCAACCAAATTTGACGCGCATGACTCGCACGCTTACCTTGGAATCTTGATCATCTCGCCCCTTTTATGGGGCTGCTGACTTAATCAGCCATTGGGCGTTAGCCCCGGTTTGCAGCATTAATCCGAACGCAAACCGGGGCTAGCGCCCAACGGCTAATGGTTACGAGAAAGAGAGTCGCTGAGGCGTTGGGGGGTTTTGCTCGTACTCAATGAAATGGTGCTTGAGCTCGAATCGCCGCGATGACATCGTCAAACCAATGGCACATGGATTGCACTCTTTGGACCAAAGGTCAGCGTTTCAACCCAATTCAAGTTCTTACGGAGCCCGATATGTCCGACTTTTCCACTCTCAAATCCGAGTTAGAAACCAAACTTGCCGAATTGCTTGAGCGGGCAGATGGCATTGAAGAGCAACTTAGCGATCCGGGCGAAAAGGACTGGGAAGAGAACGCGATTGCCAAGGAAGGTGATGAAACCCTCGCCGCCGTTGGGAATGTAACGGAGACCGAGATTCGCGACATCCGCCTAGCTCTTCGTCGCATCGAGACAGGCGAGTATGGGATTTGCACAGTGTGCCAAAAGCCTATTGCAAAAGCAAGAATGGCCGCTGTACCATGGGCAACCACATGTGTTAACTGTGCGTAACGTTATCACGAACGGACGTTGCCCTGACGGCTATACTGTTAGTCCCCTTTCGTTTCGCTTTCGATTGAAAAAACACCGTGAAAGTAATCCTCACAACGGACGGATCCGATGCCGCCGAACAAGCCATTCGATGGTTTAGCCAATTGCCGATTCACGGCGAAGAATGCTATGAAGTTTTAACGGTAGTTGGCCCACCGATATACGGAATAGTACCGGGCGATATTCAAGATGAGATTTGCCGCCTCGGCAACGAATACGCAGAGAACGCATTCAATCGAGCGGCTACGATCATGAAAGGCTTCGGCCTTCTCGCAACGCATGTGCGCCGAAGGGGGCACCCGGCGGACGAAATAACGCAATATGCGAAAGATTGCGGTGCGGAGCTTGTCGTTGTGGGTGCGCACGGGGCAAGTCGATTGAGCCGCATGTTGATTGGCAGCGTCAGTGAAGCCGTGGCTTTGCACGCTCCTTGCTCGGTTCTGGTGATGCGTGAATCCGATCAAAGCAAAGCTGCCGCGATCCAACCTCTTCGGGTGACGATTGCATCCGATGGCTCGGGAAGTCCAGTGGAAATGGCAGCTCAGGTGTGCGATTTGGGATTACCGATTAACACCAAGATTTCCCTGGTTTCGGTCGTTGAGCATCCTCCCTTATTGGATCCCGAAGTTCAATACGACACACAGCTTAACCAAGCCATGGAGACGAATTTAACCATGCTTGCCGACAGGTTGAAAACTTTCCCATCGATTGAGCAACATGTGCTTGAGCAAAAACATGTTGGGTCGTGCATCGAAAGTTATTTGCTTAAGGACAAGTCGGATATCGTCATCGTTCGAGACAAGGGACGCTCGGCAATCAGCCGTTTTTTCATGGGTAGCGTGTCGCGTTACATCATGCATCATGCTCATTGTTCGGTTCTTGTTTTACGAACAAGACATTCATGAAAATGTCGATAGACGCACGCAGTCTAGGCCTGTTTCATGTTTAATGGACCATCGGCAACTCTCGTTAATTCGCTAGGTAGCGACGTCAAAAATGGGCTGAGCCATGAAGAGGCCGAGAGGCGTCTGGCAGCCAATGGTCCAAACGCCCTTCAAGCAGGATCGCGCTCGCCATGGTGGATGCGCTTTGCCTCTCAGTTTTTCAGCCTGATGATTGGTTTGCTAGTAGCGGCTGCCATTCTCTCTGGTTTTTTGGGAGACTGGGTTGATGCGGTCGCCATTCTTGCAATCGTTGCAATCAATGCGTTTCTTGGCTTCTTTCAAGAGGAACGCGCTGAGAAAGCCATGGAAGAGTTGAGCCGACTATCGGCGCCTCAAGCGAAAGTAAAACGAGCTGGAGAGATCGTTGCCGTCGGGGCCGAGCGACTGGTCGTTGGAGACATCATCCTCCTCGAAGCAGGCGACCGAGTTCCTGCAGACGCGCGAATCATCGATGAATTCGGACTTCATACTCAGGAATCGTCCCTTACCGGCGAATCCAATCCGATTGCAAAACAGGCCGATATCGAATTGCTTCCGAACACTTCATTAGCCGAGCGTACGAACTGTTTGTTTGCAGGGACTAGCGTTGTATCAGGCAAAGCGACAGCCTTGGTGGTGACGACCGGTATGGACACCGAGATTGGAGGCATTGCACGTTTGCTTCAAGCGACAGTGAACGAGCAAACGCCATTGCAACGCAGGCTGACGGAACTTGGAAAAGTTCTTGTTGGTATTTGTCTGTCGCTAGTATCCGTGATCTTCGTTCTCCAATGGTTGCGCGGTGGCGAGTTTGTGGAAGTATTCTTAACGAGTGTTAGTTTGGCTGTGGCTGCTATCCCGGAGGGGCTGCCAGCGGTGGTCACGGTTACACTTGCCATTGGACTTCAACGCATGGCCAAAAGGAATGCGATCATTCGAAAACTGCCAAGTGTCGAGACACTTGGATGTGTTACGGTCATTTGTAGCGACAAAACAGGCACACTGACTCGCAATGAAATGATGGTCCGCCAAATTTGGGTGTCGGATCAGTCGTGGAGCGTCGATGGCCAAGGGTATGCTCCGTCGGGCGATATTCGCCCAATCGGCCAACCCAAGCCCACTGCGTTGCCCACTGCGTTGCCCACTGCAGTGCTAGAACTTTTGCGATTGGGAGACACTTGCAATAACTCTCAATGGCGGTTCGACTCGGAGACAAACACGGCGGTGACTGTCGGAGATCCTACGGAAATCGCGCTTAAGGTTGCTGCTGCAAAAGCCGGGGCCACGTCCCGATGGAGTTCCGAGGATCTGATCCACGAAAACCCATTCGAGTCCGATCGTAAACGCATGTCACAAGTCTATCGCCAAGCGACGGGCGAGTATGTCATGATCGTCAAAGGAGCGTCGGAAGAGGTGCTGGCCATATCGAACCACCTTCTTATCGGCGATACCGTGAGCCCGATGAACGATGCTATGAAACGACGTATTCTGCAATGCAATTCGGAAATGGCATCTCAAGCATTGCGTGTCTTGGCAATCGCTTTTCGCCCAGCGGGTGATGACGAGAACGACTGGCGGATGGAATCAGGACTCACGTTCGTCGGCCTTGTTGGCATGATCGATCCGCCGCGACTGGAAGCGATGGACGCGGTCAATCGTTGCCGAAACGCCGGTATTAGGCCGGTGATGATCACGGGTGATCATCCGCTAACTGCATTGGCCATCGCAAAGGCGATCGGGATTGCGGATTCCGATGGCACCGTATTGTTAGGCGCGTCGATTGATCAAATGTCGGATAGCGAGTTGGTAGCACAAGTTCCAAACTGTTCTGTCGTGGCTCGGGTTACGGCTCATCATAAGTTGCGTGTTGTAAACGCATGGAAGAGCAATGGCAACATCGTTGCCATGACTGGGGATGGAGTCAACGATGCGCCTGCAGTCAAAGCAGCCGACATCGGAGTTGTCATGGGTATCACGGGGACGGACGTAGCAAAAGAAGCTGCCGACATGGTGCTCACGGATGACAACTTTGTATCGATTGTCAACGCCGTCGAAGAGGGGCGAGGTATTTATGAGAACATCCGAAAGTTCCTCCACTTCCTTCTGGCTTGCAACTCCAGCGAAGTACTTTTCATGTTCACGGCATCCATGATTGGTTGGCCATCCCCTTTATTGGCGATACAAATTCTTTGGATCAATTTGATCACCGATGGACTGCCCGCACTTGCATTGGCAAGCGAACCGTTGGGTAAAGGGTTAATGGAACGCCCACCAAGATCGGTTGATGAGCCAATTTTGTCCTGGAAAAGTGGTCGGTTGATTCTCGCTCATGGCGTGCTCATGGCGAGCGTGACCTTGGTGGGATTTTGGTGGAGTTATCAAGGTTCTGCGGAAAAACTAGACGAAGCCAGAGCGGTCGCGTTTTGTATCCTGACGTTAACGCAGATTTTCTACTCGATGGCCTGTCGGGATTTCGATCGGATTATGCCCCGACTCGGAGTATTCTCGAATCCATTCTTGGTGCTAGCCATGATCGGTTCGCTTGTTGTCCAGCTTGTTGCCATTGCATGCCCTTGGTCAGCCTCCATTCTCGGATTGCATGCGATGCCCTGGTCGGACTTGCCATTCATCCTGTTTCTCAGCTTGATTCCAGTGACATTGGTTGAGTTGCGAAAGATGCTCAGCGTTAAAAAGGGAGTTCCGATTTGAATCTTCCGAGCATAGAGTAGATACTGATCAAAGCATGATCGATCATTTCCTCACCTGCACCAAGACTCACCCAGCTTACCGCCGAATCGGCACCATAGCCTCCTTCGGCGGCACCCTCAATCGTGGGAAAGTACATATGGTGGCCATTGCAATAACCAAAGAAAAACGTTTCGGTCGACTTCGAACGCTCGCGCAATCGAATTGCATGCTGACAAAAGAATTCGCCTGAGCCACCCACCAGTGCCAATTCGCGATTGATGAGCACCGTCGTTAGGCGTGGATGAATGATGTTTTTTCGTAAATCATTGTTCATGGACGCGGCAGCCAACTCAGGAAAAAAGGCCGCGCTGAACATGATTGTCGTAAGCGGATTCGAAAACGTCATGCGCGTTTTGAAATCGAATGTCTCCTCGCTAAACTGAATTTTTGGCCGATCAGGAGCCTTGGTCGCAATCGACTTTGAGACTTCGATCACATGGGAAGCCATCGCTTTTCCAAATGCTTCGATACCGCGTGTCTCGTCGGTTGTCCTCGTGGACATGTCTCCAGATGCTCCTTGCATAAAGATGCAGTTCGTCTGCAATGCTTCGTCGACAGCGTTCATCATTTGGCCGGGCCAATCTGCAGAAAAGCGGAGGTCGGCTGCGTTAAGCATGGTTGGGTGTGCCGCATAATTGACGATGGTTGCGATCGGCTTGCCTTCGGAGTCATCAAAGCAAATAACACCAAGCCTTGAATCGACCGGCTTCGGTTCAAGCTTGGAATGACGATTGCGATTCATTTCAACAGATTTGGATCCCCAACCCATTTTTGCGGGACGAACATTCGAGGCCGCAGTATTGATCGCTTGAACAATGTTTTTCTCAAGCTCCAGAGAGTAAGCAACGGCATCGTCAAAAACTCCCTTGCCTTTCCCAGGTTCGTCCAGAAGCTCGATGACTGGCCCGTGGTGCGTGTGAGAGCCTGAGATCATGACCATCCTCACCCCCGAAGCCTCCATGATGGCTTCGCGAATTCTGGTCAGCATGGCATCCGTTGGTGAGCGGCCCAAATCAAGTCCTACGATGGCAATTTTTTCCTTGCCAGCGACGAGGACAACGGCTTTCGCGTAGAGAGGATCGCGAACGCCTGTCGACAACGCAGCATGCCTTTCGCCATAGCCCCACATTGGCATCGGCTTAGCAGGGGTGATATCTTGCTTGGCAAATCCGACCTGGAAATTTTGGCTTTGAACGTTCCCACAGAAAACGCACGTTAAAAGAAAAAGGTACGAAACAAGTCGACACGGAGGATGTCTTCGTCGCATTGGTTTTAGGATTTCGTGAAAGGATGGTACGTCTTGGTTCGATGATCGGGACGTTTTACTTTAGCAGATTCGGTGAGTTCTTATTGGTAATCCCGGCGAAGCGGCTGTACGAACCAGGGGTAGAGCACTGGCAATACCATGGTTGATAACATGGTTGACGTAATCACGCCACCTATGACGACGCTTGCAAGTGGCCTTTGGATTTCCGCTCCATCGCCGTGCGAAAAAGCCATAGGCACAAACCCAAACGCAGCCACAAAGGCGGTCATTAAAATCGCACGCAAGCGAGAAAGCGCTGTCTCCCGCACCACATCATCGATCGCTTGTCCTGCCTGTAGCCGCTGCTCTGCGGAACTGACCCAGACCAGACTATTCAGAACAGCCACGCCGAACAACGCGATGAACCCAACCCCTGCCGAGATGCTGAACGGCAAGCCTCGCAACCAGAGTGCATAAACACCACCCGAGGCAGCAACTGGGATCGCGACGAACACCAGAATCGTCAATCGGACCGAATGGAACGTCAGATAGAGCAATACTCCGATCAGCAACAGAACCATCGGCGTAATGATCGATAGACGCAAAGATGCTTTTTGCAAACTTTCAAAGTCACCGCCCCAACGTATCTCATATCCCTCAGGCAACGGCACTTCGCCCGCGACCCTGGCTTGAGCTTCGTTGACAAAGCTTGCAACATCGCGGCCTCGCACATTGGCTGAAACATAGGTTCGCCGGCGATTCCAGTCATGTTCGATGGCCGGTGGTGTTTCGCGATTTTCGACCGTTGCAACGTCTTTTAAGGGAATCGATTGACCTTGCCGTGTAGCAAGTGGCATCATTCGAATGCGATCGATGTCGCCTCGATACTCATCCGGCAATCGAATCACAATAGGAAAGCGGGAGCGACCCAAGTAAGCTGTGCCGCACTCCAATTGACCGAGGGCCTCTACCGTTTGCATGATTACGGACGCGTCCACTCCATACCGAGCCAGCGCTGCCCTATCCACTTCGATCCGGAGCGTCGACAGGTTTGCTTGATAGTCAGGCTTGACGTCGGCGTGCCCTGGAATTTTTTGTAGAACGTCCACGACTTGTTTTCCGATACGAGATAGCTCTGCAAGATCATCGCCATAAATCAAGACAGCGACATCCGCTTTGACACCCGCCACGAGCTCATCGACTCGCATCTCGATAGGTTGTGTAAAACCAAAAACGGCACCTGGAATCGAGCTTTCCAGTTCTTTCGAAAATCGCTCGATGAGAGTATCCCGGGTTACACCTTGTGCCCAAGACTCTTTGGGATGCAACATGACCCAGACGTCGGTTTGATGGACGCCCATGATGTCGTTCGCAATCTCGGGTCGGCCTGTTTTGCAGAAGACGGTTTTGACTTCTGGATTCTTTCGGACTATTCCTTCAATGCGCGTTGTCATCGAAATCGAATCCTCAAGCGTCGCGCTGGGGAGTCGCACTGCTTCGATCAGCAAATCACCCTCCTCAAGGCGAGGCATGAACTCGCCACCAAGCTGCAGTCCGATTGGTATTGCAATCAACGTAAGACATGCGGCTCCCATTCGGGTCAAATGGGGATGCCTTAAAACAAATGCCAAAACAGGTCGATAGATGGCCGATGCGATTCGCATCACCCAGCTCTCTCGCACAACATGCTCTTTGCGAAATGGCAAGAACAACGAAGCCAGTGCCGGCATCACGGTCATGGATACGATCAACGAACCAAACAGGCACAGCAGTACGGTCAGTGCCATTGGGAAAAAGAGCTTGCCCGCGCTGCCATCCAACATCAAGATAGGCAGATAAACGACGGCTATGATCAGTTCGCCAAACAGCGTTGGCTTGCGCACTTCAACGGCCGCATCGAGTACGATCGACTCACGCGTTTCTCCGGGTTTTGACGCATCCAGACGATGCATGCAGTTTTCGATCATAATGACCGAGGAGTCGACAATCAATCCAAAATCGATAGCTCCTAAACTCATCAACGATGCCGATATCCCCATCGCAAACATCGCATTGATCGCAAACAACATCGATAGGGGAATTGCAATGGCGGTGATGAGTCCAGCTCGAAACGAACCTAGGAACAAGAACAAAATGAGAATCACCAACCCGCCCCCTTCGAGCAAATTGCGTCCGACGGTCGTCAAGGCGCGATTGATTAATCCTTCGCGATCGTAGATGACTTCGAGCTCAACACCGTCGGGAAGAGTCTTTCCGATTTCCGCGAGTCGATCTTTGACACGTTGGACAACGATGCGAGGGTTTTGTCCAACCAACATCATGGCCATCCCGATGACGACCTCGCCTCGTCCGTCGCGTGTTGCCGCTCCTTGACGCAGCAATGCGCCCTCGCGAACCTCCGCGACGTCTTGGATCAAGACGGGCGAGCCTTCATCGGCCGAGCGCAACACGATTTGACGAATATCGGCCAGCGATTGCAGCAACGCATCTCCTTGGATGAATCGTTGCTGGCTACCCATGATGGTGTACCCGCCGCCCGTCGCCATGTTGTTGCGTTCGACGGCTTTTGCGATATCGTCCAGCGTCAAATGCATGGTTCGAAGGCGTTCTGGATCCGGTCGAATTTCGAATGATTTGTAATAGCCTCCATGCGTATTAACATCCGTGACCCCTTGGACGGTACGAAGTGCTGGAGCGATCTCCCATTCCAGCAAGGACCGCAATTCGGTTGGAGTATGCCGATTCTCTGTGCCGCGAACTTCGAACTGTAGCACCTCACCCAATGCCGTCGTTAGCGGTCCCAGCTGAGGACTGCCGACGCCATGTGGCATTGAATCCATGGTAGTGAGTCGTTGACCGATGAGTTGCCGAGCCCAATAGAGATCGGTCCCTTCCTCAAACACAACTGTGATTAGCGAAATACCAAGTCGCGAGATACTTCGCAACTCGATCATACTCGGCAAGCCACTGAGGTTTTTCTCAAGAGGTTGCGATACGTAGCGTTCGACTTCGATGGGTGAGAGAGAGCCAGCGGATGTGACGACCTGAACTTGTACATTCGTTAAGTCCGGAATTGCGTCCAGGGGCAACCGAAAACTCAAATAGACGCCTGCGGCTGCAACTGCGGTTGCGACAAACAAAACCAACCAACGAAGCCGGATCGAGCCTTCGATCAACTTTTGGAGCATCCTCTATTCCTTTTCCAAGAATGCTTGGCTGGCGATCGGAAAGACACCGGCAACGAGAATGCTCCAATCGGTCTGTGCCCCTTCAGCGATCTCGATTTGCTCGCGATTTCGGCGTCCGATCTTGATGGGGACCAAACGGAAATCCTCGCTCGATTCTTGCTTCACCAAGTACTCAACGCCATCATGGGAAAAAACGGCACCGACAGGAACAACGATCGCAGGCTTTGGCCGATTCAATATTAATCGAGCGATCATGCCTGGGCGAAATTTCAATTCATCGTTGTTGATGGACGCAGTCAGTCGAATGCTGCCTGTCGCATTTTGGACAGTACCACCGACCATTTCGATTCTCGCGGGAATTCTTCCAACGGATTCGAGCCCGATAATCTCCGCTTTGATATCTTCACCATCTTTCAACTGCAACAGATCCCAATCGCGTTGTCGCAAATCGCCAACGCACCACAAGGACTTGATGTCAGCCACGAGCACGATGAGCTCACCCATCGAAGCACGTTCGCCATTCGCAAAGTAACGCTCGAATACCAAGCCGTCGCCGGGCGAGTAGTGAATAAATCGATCGGGCAATTCAGGGTTCATGGGTTTGGAGGCAAGCTCACTGTCCCACTTTTTCAATCCAAGGTAGCGGCGCATATCCGACTGAATGCTCTGCAACGAACCTTCTGCAGCAGCTAAGTCGGATTCCGCTTCAAAAATCGCTTGTTGCAGATCGAATCGCGATTGCTCGATAGCACCCCGCAACAGCGCCTTGGCTCCTTCGCGATCCGTTGTGCGTTCGATCATGGCTTTTTCAGCCATCACTCCAGAATTGATGACTCGCTCGGATATTTGGGAAAGCTGAGACGCCGCCCAATACTTTGCGTAGGCCGAGAGTATTTTGGCACCATACTCGGCGGTTTGCACACTGGGTGATGGCAACCAGTCACGGCTAGGATTTTCGCTGGTCTTTTCAATGTTCGCAATAATCTCTTTCACACGCTCTTGAATTTCACGGTGCCACTCAACGGACCGCTTGGCCTTTTGCGTGAGCAGTAGTTGCCGATTCAAACCTCCACGAAGCGTGGTCAATTGAGAGGAGGACATTTCGAGCAACGGTTCACCGCGCCGTACAAAACCGCCTAGGGGGACAACCAACTCTTCGACGATCACATCGGCGGGTGCTGTGACCGCGTAGTGGCGGCCAGGATCTAACTCAAGCTTGGCGGGAATTAACCGATCGTCGCTCCAATCCGAAACCTTGATGGTTGCAAATTGGACTCCCGTTGAAAGTTGCATGTTTGACGAAACATGAATCAGAAGAGGATCCTTGGCGACCTCGTCGGCTGTACCCGATGGCTCCTTCTGGTCCAACGCGTTGCTTTCTGCAACCGAAGTTTCGGAAGAACTGCCCAGCACGAATGACCTCAGGGATTCGCTGTTCCGTAAAGCGACGACAAACGCCGTTAAACACAGAAATGGCAGGATTAGCATTTGCCAAGGAAATGATTTTTTCAAATTCAACCGCTTCGAAGACAACGGGGGGAAGGGAAGATACGGTTAAGATTGCGCTCTGTTCTGATAAGATTACACTCTACTCTGATAAGTCACCAAACCGGATTCTACCTGGCGCAGCGAATGTCGTTGAAAATTGCGGCAAGAATCCGCAAAATCGCCAGCAGGACCCGACCATAACAAACATGTGTGACCCGCCCAAATAGACATGTGTGCCACCCTAATGCCACCCTCCGATCGCCTTACGTCGCTGTTTGCTGTTTCTCGAAGCTCAACACCAAGCGAATTCGTTCGTAATCGACGGATTGTTGAAGATGTTCGTAAATGGGTTTGAGCTTTTCACGCCCGACTGCATCAGCGGCTTCTATGATTTTGCGCTGCACTTCGACAGGCACCCAGCCATCGATGCTCGGGATACTCTCGTCTTGCATTAACTCGAGTAGATGAGAAACGACTGTCCCGGTGGTGATTTCGGCTGCCGCCGCAATTTCTGCTAGATCGCATCCCTGACGCAACATCGGAATCGTAATGCTCTTCTTGCTGCTGCTGGTCGTACCACTTCGAACGCTTTGCGACATGACGGCGCTGGTACCCGGTTTTTTCCATTCGACGTCCATAGCAATGGAGCACTCCTCGCAGTGCTGCCGAATCGCTTCTAAGAAGACATTGCCGTATGAGTTCAATTTGACCTTCCCGATTCCGGAGACATTTAACATGCGATCCGACGTCGAGGGACGGTACGCGCTCATCTCGATCAAAACGCTATCCGAGAATACAACGAAGGGGGGCACATTTTGTTCCTGAGCAATTCGGCGTCGTAGGATTCTCAGTTTCTCGAACAGTCTGGTATCGGAGAACTCGGCCGCTTCGCTGACGCTGGCTTGCTTGCGTTCCTTGGCAGTGGTCGCGGTTCGGATCAAACGAGGCTCGGCGTCACCAAATAGTATGGTGCGCGAAGCCGCATTGAGTTTCAGAATCGGATACTCGGAACCGTCAAGTTCCAACGCACCTTGCCCAATGAGCTGGTAGACCCAGTCACGCAACTGAGCTTTGGAAACGTCACTTAATAAGCCATAGGTGCTTAATTTATCATGCCCACGCTGGATGACGTTTTGCGTTTTCGAACCCAAAAGGACTTCGACGACATGATTCACGCCAAAGCGTTCTTGAACGCGAAACACACACGAAAGAATCTTCTGAGCAATCGTCTTCGCGTCTGGCATTTCGTCCGTGTCTCCAAGGCAAACGTCACAGGCTCCGCAGGATGGACTACTGTAGGATTGACCAAAGTACTCGACGAGCGCCCGATGTCGGCAAAGCGGCGTCCGGCAGTAACGCGACATCTCTTCGATCTGATTGCGACTCGATGCGATGATGTCTTCCGAAGCGTTAGCTTCTCGAAGGCTTGCTTCGGTGATCTTTTTGAGTGTCATCACATCGCCAACGCTGTGAAGCAATACGCATTCGGCGGGCAACCCATCGCGACCGGCTCGACCTGTTTCTTGTTGGTAATGTTCGATCGACTTGGGAACCGAGGCGTGAACCACAAAGCGAACGTTGGACCGATCGATTCCCATCCCGAATGCGACGGTGGCCACCACAACATCGACCGATTCGCTTAAGAACGCTTCCTGCGCCCGCTTGCGCTCTTCATGCGACATGCCTGCATGATATCCAACGGCGGAAAAACCTTTCCGTTGGAGATACTCGGTGACAATTTCTACGTCATTTCGACGCAAGCAATAGACGATTCCGCCGGAGCCGCGATGACGCTCGCACACTTCTCGAATTTGATCCTGCAGATCCACTTGAGGTAGCACGCGGTACGTTAAGTTCGGTCGATCGAATGAGCTGACAAGAACCCGTGGAGACTTGAGACCTAGCTGATCGATAATATCGAGTCGAACTTTTTCCGTCGCGGTCGCCGTGAAGGCATGCATGGCTGCTTTTGGAAACGAATTTCGAAGCGCGCTCAACTGCCGGTATTCGGGCCGAAAGTCATGTCCCCATTGCGAGACGCAATGGGCCTCGTCAATGGCGATCGTGTGAACGTCGTTGCCTTCGAGGAAACGAATAAAGTCTTGATTGGCAAGCCGCTCCGGAGACACGAACAACAACCGCACGTTACCCGAGCGAATTTGCTCTGCCGTTTCTCGTTTTTCGGGGACAGACAAGGTGCTGTCGATGCGAATCGCTTGAACTCCGACCTGTTTGAGCGAGTCGACTTGATCTTTCATCAAAGCCAGCAGCGGGGACACGACGATAGTGAGTCCACCTCGAAAAACAGCAGGGGCTTGGTAGCACAGCGACTTGCCTCCGCCCGTCGGCATGATAACCAGCGTGTCGCGACCCTCCAGTATGGACGCGATCGAGGCATGTTGAGATGGACGCAGGCTATCGAACCCCCACGTTTCTTGCAGCAGCTCAAAAAACCGTTGCGGGATTATCGATGTTGGCTCGTCAGTACGAGGCGTTTTTGTGGTTATCATGATCAGTTGGTAGTAGAAATCCTTCGTGATCGATGGTCTGGACGCGCGACTGTCAGTGTACACAATTGCGAATCAATGCGGACGGACTACTCACCTACAAAGGGCCACGGGTTGCCATGGCTGCCGCAATTAAATAAATAAAACTAATAACGCGGTTGCTCTTGACGATTCCTAGGTCTGAGCTTTATTTTATGGGATTATTGGAAAAGCGCACCCTTTCCACTTAGGTGGCCTGGTGTTTGCACCGCGCGTCAAAACCATTTTGGCGGGTGGATTTTCAAGTGGCATTGCCGACGTAGCTTCAATCGGTAGAGCACCGCATTCGTAATGCGGGGGTTGCGGGTTCGACTCCCACCGTCGGCTTTCCAGGTTATGATTCGATTCATTTGGGGATTTTAGAACTAATGGTTCAAACGACGACCGTCGACATTCGAGAAATTGTACTTTCCAACCAGTCCTTTGGCCCGCAAGACATCGACAAATTGGTTCGAGCGGTCGAAGAAGACTTGACACAAGCGGCTTTGCTGCGCGATGCGGTTCAGGAGTTGCAACAAGCTCCCAATTCGTCGCCTGCAACGTTGACACGGCTTGGAGTCTGTCTTTACCTGATCGGGAAATTCGAAGACGCCGAAACCACGTTGAAGCAATCCGATGGCGGTGCCCTTGCCCAGTATTACATGGGTAAGGTTTGTTTTCAGATCGAAGACTACGATCGAGCGATGGCTTATTACGATGCGGCCGAAAAGGCTGGCTACACGCCTGAGTGGTGCCAATTGTCGCGCGCGGAGATTTTGCGGTACATCGGCCGCAAAGAGGAAGCGCTCAAGTTGCTTGACAACATTTTTGGACCTGTAGAGCAAAACGCGGAATATCCATTCCAACGAGCGGCGACCTTGGCGGCTTTGGGTGGTAACATGCCCGAAGTGATCGCTCTGTATCAACGCGCCTTGCAAGTGAATCCAAGGCACGCGGGCGCTTTGTTTGGGCTGGCGATTGAGAATGATCGGGTCGGTAATGATCAGCAAGCTTTCGAACTTTATCAACGAGGTGCAGGCGTTATCCCATCCCACGTTGGAACGCTGATCAATTTGGGATTGATGTACGAAGATCGCAACGATTACATGCGCGCCCAAGCTTGCTACAAAAGGGTGCTAGAGAATCAGCCGACCCATCGACTGGCAAAGCTGTATCTCAAGGACGCGGCGGCGGGTGGAAATATCCTGTACGACGAAGACTCGCAGAAGAAAAACGAGCGACTTGCTCAGTTGCTTAATGTCCCAGTCACCGATTTCGAATTGTCCGTTCGATCTCGCAATTGCCTTCAAAAGATGGGGATTCGAACGCTTGGAGATTTGACTCGGGTGTCCGAACAATCGCTTCTTCAAAGCAAGAACTTCGGAGAAACGTCACTCGTCGAAATTCGCGAAATGCTGGTTGCGCGAGGATTAGGGTTGGGGCAGTTTGCCGACCCCAAGAGAGATGCGGAGCCACCCATTGATATCAGCGGTATGACACCGGATCAGCAAATGCTTTTGGATCGCCCGATTTCCGAATTGAATCTGTCGGTCCGAGCACGCAAATGCATGGTTCGCTTGCAATTGAATACGATCGGCGAATTGATCCGAAGGACGGGGGACGATCTACTCGAATGCAAAAATTTCGGGGTAACGAGCTTAACCGAAGTCCGCGAGAAGTTGACAATCATGTCGCTCAAGCTTCGCGGCGACTGATATTGGGCTTTTGCAGGTTACTGGGATAAACCCAAGGGCATTCAATGCATGCCACTGGCTTTAGGCCAGTGGTAATTGACCTTCGCCCTAGCGTGAAGGCAACGATCCCCAGTGGTAAACCGGTGCAATGCCCCATCTTTACCCGCATTTCAGGGCATCGAAAACCAAGATCCGTTGATTTTCGTGCTCGTGCTCGTGCTCAGTCCGAAGGACGGTGCTCGTGCAAGACAGAAGTGGGTAAAGATGAGGCTAGCAGCCTGTGCTACGTGTATATTTTATGTTACCGCTCGCATAAACATTCGAAATCGATTGAACGATATTCATCGGCTAGCGTAGGAAAACCAATGGTTGTTCGGGTTTTGCAACATGGTAGATAAACCAACGGTTTGGTCGATCTCGCGTTGTTGAAGACTTAAAAACGGCTATACTTTCCTGATTCGGAAGAGGCAGATTGGAAGCAATTTGCAACCTCCTTATTCGTTTCTTAACCGCCAATATCTTCGAGTAAAAATGCCTGAACCAAGCGCTAGCACACCGGCAATGATTGAGGCCGAAGGGCTTTCCAAATTTTACGGTCCATTCGCTGCCGCTCGCGAAATTTCCTTCCGTGTCAACAGAGGGGAGTTGGTGGCTTTTCTGGGGCCAAACGGTGCCGGAAAAAGCACCACGATGAAGATGCTTACGGGCTACCTTGCACCCAGTGAAGGCATAGCACGCATCGCTGGCCATGACATGTTCAAGGATCGTATCGCTGGCTCTGTTCGATTGGGCTACCTGCCGGAAAACGGCCCTCTTTATCCAGACATGACTCCACATAGCCTCCTGAGTTTCTTCGCGGACGCGCGTGGCATGGCAACCGACTACAAGAAAAATCGCATTGAGGCGGTGATCGATTTGTGCGACCTCAAGTCCGTGGTTCACAAAGCCATTAGCAAGCTTTCCAAGGGGTTTCGGCAACGTGTGGGTATGGCTCAAGCCTTGCTGCATGAACCAGACGTTCTTATTTTGGACGAGCCAACTGCGGGTTTGGATCCGAACCAGATCCGAGAAGTTCGAAACACGATGCGTAAGCTCGGTGAGACAAAAACCATTTTGCTATCGACTCACATTCTTCAAGAAGTCGAGGCCATGGCAACTCGCATCATCTTGATCAACGAAGGCCGAAAGGTGTTCGAGGGGACGGTAGATGAATTGAAGCACGTCAAGGGAGAGAAAGGCGACATCTCCGACGCATTCCATAAGCTAACAGGAGCAGCAGCCTAACCTCAGGGCTGGCAGCTAACTAAACGTTCAACGATTCGCGATTTAAGGAATACTCGAAGTGGTTCTTGTTCTAAGTGCTTTGGCAAAGCTGATTTTGCTCGACTTGGTTTTTCTGGGTGTGATACTGGCGCTGATAGTGTTGCTAGCTCGCGGTCGCCGGGTTGCTTACGCTGTGCTCAAGCGAAATTTCTACGGTTACTTTTCCAATCCGACGGGCTATGTGTTCTTGTGTTTGTTCGTCTTGCTTACGAGCATGGCTGCCTTTTGGCCGCATGAGTTCTTTAGCTCCAATCTTGGAACTCTCGGTCAGCTGAACAAATGGTTTCCGTTCATCATGTTGTTCTTCATTCCGGCTATCACGATGAGCATTTGGGCGGAAGAGCGACGTCAAGGGACGGATGAATTGTTGCTAACCCTGCCTGCAGACGACTTCGATATCGTCATGGGCAAATATGTGGCAGCCGCTGCAATCTATTCGGTTTCGTTGCTGTTTTCGCAGTTGTCCACGTTCACAGTACTGGCATTGTTGACACAGGGTGAAATCGACACCGGGCTCTTCTTTACCAACTACATCGGCTATTGGTTTATCGGGTTGGCCATGATTTCGATTGGCATGGTTGCATCGTTCTTGACGAACAATTTAACTGTTGGCTTTATCCTTGGAGCGGTCTTCAATGCACCGCTGGCGTTTGCTTTCAAAGCCGATACGATCGCGGATCGCGCATGGTCCCGCGAGATTCGAAACTTCAGCATCCCTGAGCGATTCGATGATTTCGGTCGCGGAGTATTGAGTTTGTCTGGCATGTCGTACTTCTTGCTCGTGGCCGCCTTCGGCATTTACCTTTGCATGGTGTTGATCGGCAAGCGACACTGGAGTGGCGGACGCGACGGAAACTCCAAGCTACTACACTTTTTGATTCGAATCGGATTGTTAGGGGCTATTGCGATAGGTGGCAGCATGTTGTTCCGCAACCGCGATTTAATCCGATTGGATGCAACCGAGAATCAAGTGAGTTCATTGGCACCCGTCACGACGGAAATGATTCGCAGTCTTGGAAAAGATCGCGACATTGTTGTGGATGCGTTCCTTTCCGCCGAAGTGCCCGAGCAGTACGCCAAAATCAAGTATCAGATTATGTCGTTGCTTAAGGAATTTCAGTCGACGGCCTCGGGCGCTGGCGTTTCGCTTCAAGTTCGCATTTACGATTCGATCGCGCCGTCCAGCGAAGAGGAAAAGCAAGCCGAACAACAGTATGGCATCATGCCTCAGATGATACGCGTTCGTGAGCGAGGCACGTATTCCGATCAACCCGTTATCTTGGGAGCTGCATTCCGTAGCGGATTGCAAAAGGTTGTCATCCCCTTCTTCGAACCAGGCGTACCGGTCGAGTATGAACTTGCTCGCTCCTTGACGACGGTTGCTAAACCTGTTCGCAAGAAGTTAGGCGTGCTCAAAACCGATGCCAAACTCATGGGCGGTTTCGATCAACGCTCGTTTCAACAATCTCCGCAACAGCCGATCGTAGAGGAACTGGCCAAACAATACGATGTGGCCGAAGTCAACGCGGCCTCGCCGATCTATGTCGAGAAATACGATGTGATGCTGGCAGTGCAGCCATCGTCTCTCTCGCCCGAAGAAATGATCAACTTCGTCGCGGCGGTGAAGGCGGGTGTGCCAACGGCAATCTTTGAAGATCCGATCGTCGCATTGGACCAAGTTCCAGGCACGGGTGATCCAAAGCCGCAAAACAATCAAATGATGATGATGGGCGGCGGTCAAGGCCCTCAGCCCAAGGGCGATATTCGACCACTTTGGAAATTGCTGGGTATCCAGGTTCCGGGCAAGCCAGGCATGATGGGAGCGTTGGCTCCAGACATCTGCTGGCAGGACTACATTCCATACCCTATTTTGGCTGAAACATCGGAAGCATCGATCCTTTGGATCTTTGCCCGCGAGGAAGCGCCTGGAGCAGAGAATGCCCTAAGCGATGAAAGCGAAATCACAAAGGGTCTTAAGGAGATTATGTTGTTGTATGCGGGCGTGATCATTCCAGTGAAAGACTCAGGGCTCAAGTTTACGCCTCTCATTAAGACCGGCAGTATGGCTGGTACAATCCCTCAATCGGAAATCAACAGTGTTCAGCGATCCGGACTAAGTCGGGCAAGCGAGTTACAAATTCGTCGTGGTGAAACTCGTGGTGAGCAAATCCTGGCGGGCCTCATTGAAGGACCCGGCGGTGACTTGCGTCCAATGAAGGTTGTGTATGTGACGGACATCGACTGCATGTCGCGAACGTTTGTGGATATTCGAAATCGTCCACCAATGCTCGAGGATATTAACTTCCAGTTTCAGAACATTACCTTCGTGTTGAACGCGGTAGACGTTTTGGCCGGGGAACTGCGTTATCCAGAAGTGCGACGACACATTCCAACCTACAGCACTCTGAAGTTGGTTGAGAGCAAGGCGGACGAGGCCCGCAAGGAAGAAGCTAAGAAGCGAACGGAATTTAGCAATGACTTCAACAAGACGATCGCAGACGTTGAGGAAGAGAACGCCAAGTCCGAACGAGAACTGAAAGACAAGATTGAAAAACTTCAGAACGAAGGAGCTGTCGATCCTCAGAAGATGGAAGAGCTTCGTCGAATGCTTCAGGGCGCGGATATCAAGAAAGTACAGTTGGCCAAGAAGTTCCAAGTCGAGAAAGAACGGCTGCAAAGAGATCGCGACAAAGGGATCCGCGAAGCGAGACGACAAGCGGACGACTCCATCGGCAAGATTCAGAACTACTACAAACTCTTAGCTGTTTTCGTACCGCCGATTCCTCCATTGTTGGTGGGGATCATTGTCTTAGTATCGCGTCGATTGCGAGAACGCGAAGGCATCTCGAAGAATCGATTGAGATAAGGTTACGCGACGCTCAACGTCGTGATTGCAGTCAAGAATACAAACGAAATCAAACTCAATAGCGTAGACAGTGGAGAAGCAAAAGTGACAGAAGGAACCAAAACCGGAGCGATGGCGATCGTCGCTGGTATCATTGGATTGTTGGCCTGGGGAACCTCGAGCCGCAATAGTTACGCGCCAGTCGCGGGCACAATCGGAAACACGATCTTTGAAAAGTTTACCGATCCGATGACGGCGGCGTCTCTCAAGATTCTTCGGTACGACAAGCCCAAAGAAGACTACGTTGAATTCGAAGTTGCTCAAGATCGCAAGTCCGGAATTTGGACCATTCCCTCGCACGAAAGCTACCCTGCGGATGCGTCCAAACAGATGAGCCAAGCGGCCAATCTTTTCGTGGGGCTGAAGACACTCGGTATCGCCAGTCAAAAGCGAGCGGATCAAGTCCTTTTTGGAGTCGTCGAGCCCAATAAGCAAAACGCAGATAAGGGAGGTGAAGGGGTAGGCACGCTGGTTCAAATGCGAGATACAAAAGGTGACATTCTCGCCGACTTAATCATCGGAAAAGACAATGACAAAAATCAACGCTTTGTGCGAGTTCCATCCGAAGACGTCATCTATGTTGTCGATCTTGATACCGCTCCACTCAGTACCGATTTCAAACAATGGATCGAAGCGGATTTGCTCAAACTTAGCAGCAACGATATCGAAACGATCGGCATTCGCGATTACCAAATCGTTCCCGTCAATCAAGGCCTCGCGTTGAGCAAGAACTACGAGGCCGATCTGTCCTTTGCGACCGCGAACGGCCAGTGGCAAGCAACCAAGATCACCAACTTCGAATCCAATCCTCCCGTCGAACGAACCCTCGGTCCGGACGAGCAGCTCAATGCATCGAAATTGAACGACATGAAGAGTGCGCTCGACAATCTTCGCATTGCCGACGTAGCTAAGAAACCGGCTGGTTTGGCGGGTGACTTGAAAGGGAATAAAACGCTTTTGTCCAACAAGGAATCGATCAGCTCGTTGCAAAGACGTGGCTTCTTTCCCGATCCCAACCAAAAGGATGGCGATGTCGTCGATTTCTTTTCCAAGAGCGGAGAGCTAGTGGTCACACTCAAGGACGGAGTGCAGTATCTTTTGCGATTTGGTGGCCCGGCTGGTGCTGAGATAACCGCTTCGGACAAAAAAGAATCGAACGAGGAAGAAAAAGCCGAAGATGTCGTTTCGATCAATCGGTTCTTGCTGGTGACGACGAAAGTGGATGACACAAAGTTTCCTCAACCCGATTTGGAACGGCTCCCAGAAACCGTGGATGAGATCAAGGCCATTGAGAATCTGAAGAAGCAACCCCCTGTCGAGGTTGGAGTACCGCCGTCTTCCACGCGGACAAGCGAGCCTGCGACGACCGAGCCTGCGACAACCGAGCCAGCTGCCAAACCAGAGACCAGCGAAAAACCAGCTTCCGAAAAGCCATCGGTCGAACCGCCAGCCGAAGAAAAGCCAGCCGAAGAAAAGCCAGCAGTAGAAAAGCCAGCAGTAGAAAAACCAGCTGACCCAAAGCCGGCTCCTGAACCACAAGCAGAAGGATCGCCGGTCGAAGAAAAGCCAGCCGACCCAAAGCCAGCCGAAGAAAAACCGCAAGTGGATGTTCCGGCAGACAAGCCGGAATCCGTTTCGTGGAAGCAATCGAATCGAGAGGGCAAATTGGTGTCGTTCCAAGATCCGCAAGCCCCTCAAAGTGAGGATAAGAAACCGGAAGAGAAGAAGACGGACGAACCCGTTGCTACCCCTGAGCCTACCGAGGAGGAGTGGAAAGAACGACTCGAAGCAGCTCGCGAAAAGATCACCAAAGAAAATACTCGCAAGATCGACCTTCGCAATGAGAAACTGCTAGCTGCCAAGAAGAAGGTAGCTGAGTTGAATGCCCGCTTTGCAGACTGGTACTATGTAGTCAGCGAAGACGATTACAAGAAGATGCGAATTTCATTGACCGAATTGGTTCAACCGAAAACCGCATCTGCTCCAAGCGGTGGCGGTGCTCCTGGTTTTAATCCAGCCGCAGGCTTCCCAGGGTTTCCACAAAACTAATTCCGATGAGCGAAATCGAACCGATCGACGAGGACGATGAAGTCGAGTTCGATTCCACGGTTTTCGATTCGACGGTGGGAGAGGTTGACGAACACTTAGCCGAACCGACGCTGGAACTGAAACGTCGGGTCGACGATCTGCTCAACGGAAACTTGGGATTTCGGCGGTCGGCTGAAAAAGTTCGCGAGTTTCCACAGTCGCCTGGCGTGTACCTGATGAAGGATGCGTCGGGCGTTGTCATCTACGTCGGCAAGGCCAAAAATCTTAGGTCGAGAGCGGGAAGTTATTTCTTAGCGGCGGCAGCTCAAGAGATTCGAACGGCCGAATGGATCCATGAGATCGCCGATATCGATTTCATGCTCTGCAACAGCGAAGTCGATGCTCTGCTGACCGAGAGTCGCTTGGTTAAAGACATCCAACCTCGCCATAACAAAGATCTCAAGGACGATAAGACCTTTCCTTACTTGATGATCACGACGCACGAAGATTTTCCTCGAGTCGAAGTGACTAGAACTCCCAAGGCGAAGGGAGCCAAGCTCTATGGTCCATTTACAAGTGCGGGACAATTGCGAGGAGCGATGCAGGTCATGCAGCGAGTCTTTCAATTTCGCACATGCTCTCTGGATATTGAGGAAAACGATCCGCGTTGGCAGTGGTTTCGACCTTGCCTGTTGGCTTCGATCAAACAATGCACGGCGCCATGCAATCAGCGAATCAGCAAAGCAGATTACAAACGCGATATTCGCCGACTGCAGACATTTCTGGAGGGTGGAAGCGAGAAACTGCTTAGCCAAATGCGCGAAGAAATGCGCGACGCATCGTCGAAGCTAGATTTCGAAAAGGCGGCGAGACTCAGAGACGAAGTCCGATTGCTGGAGAATTTGCAGGATCGAGGCGAGATCGACACGCATGCTCAGCCCGAGGTTTTCTACATCGATCCCAAAAAGGGAATGCGAGCACTGAAGAAAGTACTCGGAATGGACAAGGAACCACGCGTGATCGAGGGGGTCGATATTGCTCACTTAGGAGGGGACGACACGGTAGCGTCACTTGTGCAGTTCTTGGACGGACTTCCGTTCAAACCGGGATATCGACGGTACAAGATTCAGGACGTAAAGGGGATCGATGACTTTCGAAGCATTCACGAAGTCATCTCTCGCCGATTTAGAAGACTCAGCGATGAGCAAAATGCCTTTCCTGATTTGCTCATGATCGACGGGGGCAAGGGGCAATTGAATGCCGCCTTGGCTGCGTTTCGCGATCAAGAGATCGATCCACCCGTAATGGTATCGCTGGCCAAGCGCGAAGAAGAAATCTTCCGACCTGGGGAAAAAGAGCCGATTCGATTGGGGCGAGAGTCGTTTGCGTTGAGACTGCTGCAATACGTTCGAGACGAAGCGCACCGATTTGCACAGCACTACCACCATATCTTGAGACAAAAAAGCACGTTCGAGGATGAGGTCAAAGGCAAGAATCGCAAAAAGTCAAAGTAGTAGGGACATTCCATGTGCCCCATGTGCCGTCCACCTAGAATCATGATCGAAATAGTGGCTGCGTTTTGCGACAATTGTCATGATTACCGGTATAAACTACGTTCGACAAAGTTTCCCATTTCTGGAACGCTCCAATGCCCATCTATGTGTACGAAGTGATTGCCGACGAGCCCGAATCTGTCGAGGGATCTTCCGAACCGACGGAACCGATTACGTTTGAGCTTTTAGAGAGCATGTCCGCGCCACCGCTCGAGTTTCATCCGATAACAGGGCAGCGCGTTCGTCGCGTCATTGCCCCGGTCAAGGTTGCTGGCGTATGGATGGACATGAAATCTTCCATGTCGCTCTCCAACAAGAGCCTGAGCGACAAAGGTTTTACGAAGTACGTCAAGATGGGTGACGGCAAATACGAAAAGCGGGCCGGCGAAGGTCCGGATGTCATCTCAAGGGACTAAAGTCCCCTTTTGCTCCGCCGATTGGACGCATCGTCGGTGGTACGAGGCAAATAAATCGGTTGAATTTGATTATCCGACAAGAATGGGACGGTTCTGTGTGTTTTTGCCTTGTCCTCCCTGAAAACCGTCGCTAAAATCTGGTCCCCTCAACTTCATATTTGGTCAGTCGTCGCTAGGAGAATTGGTTTTTATGACTCTCGATAAGAGCTTGAAAGTCCGCGCCGGGGCAATCAAGAGCCGAAACGTGATGACCCGTGCTGAACGCGTCAAACGATTGCAAGATCTGGACAAGTGGTCCGACGGCAGTATCGTGCTTGGCATGGCGAAAGTGCGCGTCCCGAAGATTTCTTTGAAGAAAAAGAAGAAGGTCAAGAAAGAGGACGAAGTCGACGACAAGAAGAAAAAGAAGAAGTAGTCTTTTCGAGACGACATCTCTATCCAACTTTGCATTCAAAAAAGCGGGCCTTTCGGTCCGCTTTTTTTATTGGACTTGCGGAACATTGAGTCCCAGCACTTGTTTCGAATGCAGGCGAGAGGGTTTAGGGGCCCCCGTCAGGGTCATTCCCGCGCAGGCGGGAACCCAGCTCCACGTCATTCCCGCGCAGGCGGGAACCCAGCTCCACGTCATTCCCGCGCAGGCGGGAACCCAGTCATCACTCGCACTCCACTGGATTCCCGCCTGCGCGGGAACGACTTCATTGTTCTGTCTTTCGAAGTGTTTCGCGTCCCTGGATTCCCGCCTGCGCGGGAACGACTTCATTGTTCTTTCTTTCGAAGTGTTTCGCGTCCCTGGATTCCCGCCTCCTCGGGAACGACTTATTGGCGTGGCTCATGGCACGAGCCCACCTGACGGGCTGAAAGAGAGGGACGATGTTTGTGCCGCCCCTTCAGGCCTTCAGGGCTTGATGAGATGACGACTCGATCCAGGGCGTTGCCCTGGGCTATCGCATTGCGCCGCGTTGCGGCTGAAGTCATCGCGACGATTTTGCCTAGCGATGGCTAGAGCCCTGACATGTATGCCCCCGGTTCAGTTATTTGTTGACGCTTTTGAAACGCAGCTAGACATTGAATTCACGTTCAAAAAACCAATCAAAACACAGTGTAAACCCCTCACCCCCAGCCCCTCTCCCCGAGTACAGCGAGTACAGCGAGTACAGGGCGAGGGGAGCAAGATCAAAAGCATGTGGCCTTGTGCCGTTGGTCGCAATATGCGTCTGACTCAAGGATCTAGCAACTGAAGCAATTCGCCAATCGTGCGATGCGACTCGAGCCGATGTCGCAAATGCAAGTCGGTACGAATGCGATATGTGTTTCGGCGACCAACGCGTGTCACTTCGGCGAAATTGTTTTCGACAAGCTCCGCGACAATTTTTTGCACCATGCGCTCGGTAATCCCGACTCGGCTCGCAACCTCTCTCAATGTCACATCGGGATTTCGAAATAGACAGACGAGCACATGGGTATGGTTGCTTAGAAATGTCCATCCACCCACGACTTCCCACGTTTTTTCTTTTGTTGAAGCCGGATTCACTCCAGCCGAGTCTGGCTTTGTCGCCTTTTTTTTCATGGTTTTGCTCTTGTCGCGACAACGGATTGTCGATAAAAATTAAACGAACAATAATTCATGTATTTAAGTTCTCTATTCCGTGGGATTTGGTATGTTCGAGGTGTTGCGGATCAATTTATGTTCGCCGTTGACTCTTGCCTTTGCTTTGGGCATTGTAGCAAGGTTGGTTCGCAGTGAGCTGGCCTTGCCTCGGGACTTGGTCACATCCCTTTCGATCTATCTCCTGTTTGCACTTGGGTTAAAAGGTGGAGTTGAGCTTTCTCACAGTTCGCCGAACCAAATAACAGGGCCAGCGATGGCGACGTTGTTACTGGGCTGCGTGACCCCAGTTACATCCTATTTGGTGCTTAGAAAACTTGGTCGGTTCGAGATTGCGGACGCCGCCGGAATCGCAGCACATTACGGTTCCGTCTCGGCAGTTACGTTCATTGCGGCTCTTCAGTTCACGACGACAGTTGGGTATCCTGCCGAGGGATTCATGCCCACTTTGTTGACCTTGCTCGAAATCCCTGGTATTCAGGTGGCGTTGGCGATCGGGCTGATTCAGACTGCCCGCAGCCAGGGCACCACGGGAGAGAATTCCGATGCAAGCCTGAGGCGGTCCAATCGAGAATTGATTCACGAGCTCTTGACGAGCCGTTCGATGATTTTGCTGGTGGGTGGACTCGTCATAGGAACCGCAGTTGGAGAAACCGGCTGGAAACCAGTGCAGCCAGTGTTTGAAGGGATGTTCAAAGGTCTTTTAACGTTGTTTTTACTTGAGATGGGACTTGCAGCCGGATCGCGTCTGGGGGATCTTAAAAAAGCTGGGTTCTTTCTCCTGGGTTTTGGAATCCTGATGCCGATCCTGCATGGGGCGTTGGGTGCTTGGCTGGGTTCCATGACCGGTCTATCGGTCGGCGGCTGCACAGTACTTGCAACGATGGCGGCCAGCGCATCGTACATCGCCGCTCCACCTGCGGTGCGAATGACGTTGCCGGAAGCCAATCCGACCTACTATCTAACCGCAGCCCTAGCAATCACGTTTCCCTTTAACCTGATGGCTGGCATACCGATCTACTTCGCCATTTCCAAAGCCTTGTGCAACTAATAATTCGGAGTCCCGCTATGAAAACTGTTCCATTGTGCTTATTGACCGTGATTGCAGAGTCTGTTTTGAAAGAACGTCTTGTTCATGATCTCCGTTCGGTTGGCGCTCGCGGCTATACATTGACGGATGCGGAGGGTGAAGGGAGTCGTCAACGCCGCGTTGGCGAAATTCTCGGTGCCAACATTCGAATCGAGAGCATTGTCTCGCCCGAGGTCGCGGACCGTTTGCTGCAGCTCATTTCCAATGAATATTTTGATCGCTTCGCGGTGATCGCATATCTATCTACTGTCAGTGTTATTCGAGGAGAAAAGTATGTCTGAACGAGTTGACCGAGAGTTATCCAGCCTGCGGCTCAGTAAACCGCGATTTGAGAAATGCGCGATTTGAGAAATGGCTGAGCGAACCTATTTGCGATTCTGTAGCATGCTCCTGGCTTGCTTCACAAATTCGCTTAACTTGTCTGAGGGTTTTGCGACGACGTCAAATTCGTACACAATCAGTTTGCCCAAGTCTTCCTCGCCGGCTGGCTTGTTTTTGAACTGTACGATTCCTCCGGCTGCTCCTCCCTGGAACACGAGGCCTTTCATGGGATCATTGTATTGCAAGGCGTATTCCAATCTAACGATTTCCTTGGCCGGGTTCATTTTGAATGTTACTGCGAGTTCGGTAATGGTTGGCATCATGGGGTTGGCTCCGATTCGGATTTGGACGTTTTGTACGTTCCCAGCGGCCGCACCACCTGCAACTCCTGCCGGCATAGCGGGAACAGCGGCGACGATTTCACTTGGAATAAAGCTACCATCCAAAATGACTCGGAATTCGGTATCTTTACCTTTGACGCGTGTCTGAATTTCCGTAGCAGATTCAACTGCATTTCCCAAAGCGATCCAATCGAATAGCTTCGACAAGTCGCCAACCAACTTCGAGGTACTGAAGGGCTCTTGAATATGTGCTTGCAAGCTCAAGACTTCCTCGCCAGTCTTGAACACCTTTACGCCAGGCAATTCTTCCTTGGAGGCGATAACCAAATCTCCGTTTTTAGACACAAGAACTTCGGCGTCGCCCCGGTATTCCCTCGTCGAACCGAGGGACATGCTCGGAATAATAACGCGTTGAAACCCTCCAACGATGCCAGCCGCGAAAGGTTGTTCTTGGACTTCTTCGTCAATACTACCGACTAACGACACGTCCCGTTTCGAAAGTTTGTCGATGGAGGAAATCAGTTCCACGTTTGGGTTGGCATCTTGGGGAATGCAAATTTGAGGAACGAGTAGAAAAAACATTACTAGCAAGCCAAAGAATCGAATCATTTTGTGGTCTTTCATCCGTCAAAAACAAACTGGAGGCAACGACACGGTCGCATACCAAGTTAGTGGAAATTCCATACGATTAGAATAGAGCAATCCCAAAAACGCACATGCTCATTCCGAACTTAGATACTTCATCACAACATGCTTCCCGATCCCAGGAATTTCGAAAACCGGCCCGCTTTGGTGCATGCCCTGGTGTTCGTAAAATCCAATTGCCGAAAATCGTGCGTTGCACCATAACAATTGGTCTCGTTGTTTAGCAATTGCTTTTGCCGCGTCGAGGATTCGTTTGCCAATACCAATACCTTGCTTGTCCAAGTCCACCGCCATCCCGCGGAGCTGAACTCGTTTTTCCTGTTCGTCCGGCACGATCGTGGCACAACCGATCAGAAGACCACTTGACTTTGCCAAAATATGAATCGTGGATTCAAACTCATCGCCTGCGAAAATGGCACTTGAGGCTGGCAAACCAAGTGGTTTACGCAGGATTTCATACCGGAGCTGATGCACATGTTTGAGTTCATCGCGGCCAAATGAAACCAGAATCGAGACGTTGTCGAGCATTCTCTAGCGCCTGACTGTAATTAGAATGCAGATCATGTTATTCTGTTGAACCGAAATCCCTTGAATCATCCTCACTTTTGGAGACATTTGCAGCATGGCCAGACCTGTCACGTTGTTTACCGGCCAATGGGCCGACTTGCCATTTCCCAAGATGGCTCAGCTTACCAAAGATTTTGGCTATGATGGCATCGAATTGGCGTGCTGGGGCGACCATTTCGAAGTTGAGAAAGCAAACTCGGACCCCAAATATTGCGATACCAAACGAGCAATGCTCGACAGTCTGGGCCTTCAATGCCACGCCATCAGCGCACACTTGGTCGGCCAAGCAGTGCTTGATACTATCGATCAACGACACAAGTCGATTCTGCCTGGTTACATCTGGGGTGACGGCAACCCAAGCGCGGTCAACGAGCGAGCGATCGAGGAAATGAAGGCGACGGCGAGAGCCGCTAAGAAGTTTGGAGTGGGGGTCGTCAACGGTTTCACTGGCTCCAGTATCTGGCACCTCAACTATTCGTTCCCGCCAGTGCCTCAATCCATGATTGACGACGGTTTCGCGTTGCTCGCCAAGCGATGGAATCCAATTCTCGATGAGTTCGCCAAGTGCGGAGTCCGATTCGCTTTGGAAGTCCACCCAACCGAAATTGCATTTGACATTTATACCGCTCAAATGGCTCTCGATGCGTTGGACAATCGGCCTGAGTTCGGATTCAACTTTGACCCAAGTCATTTGATTTGGCAAGGCGTTGATCCTGTTGAGTTCATTCGAACGTTCCCAGATCGCATCTACCACGTGCACATTAAAGATGCAGCCACCAAACTCAACGGCCGATCGGGGATCTTGTCCAGCCATTTGAACTTCGGTGACCCTCGCCGCGGTTGGGATTTCCGAAGTCCAGGACGTGGCAATGTGAATTTCGAAGAAATCATTCGCGCCCTGAATGACATTCGCTACGCGGGCCCACTTAGCGTCGAATGGGAGGACAGCGGGATGGATCGCGAGTTCGGAGCAAAAGAAGCTGCCGGCTTCGTCAAGAACATCGACTTCGCTCCTAGCGGTCGCGCATTCGACTCCGCATTCGAGAAAGCATAATGGAATTGAGATCGACCGAACTGCTTTACTTGCCTCCCTCGGATGCCCTCCGGTTTTTGCCCGAGGGACCATACCCGATGGGTGGCGACAGGTTTTCTTGGGTCGCAATTCAGCATGGTCCGAATGCCAACGTTGGTTCGATCCATGTTTTTGATTTGAACACGAAAACCGATGTCGCGTACGAATTGCCTGGTCGACCCGGATTTGCGTTTGCGACGGACAAGGGGAATTTCGTTGTTGGCTGCGAACGATCCATCGGGATCTATTCGCCGACATCCAAGAGCTTCGTTCCGTTCATCGAAGGGATCGATAGCGATTGCTCCGGAACCATTGTCAACGATGGCGTTACCTGGGATGGCAACTTGATCTTTGGCACCAAAGACCTGGAGTTTCGGACCAAAAAGGCAGGCCTCTACTTTTGGCGAGGACGCGACTCGAAACTTTTTCGATTGCGGTCTGACCAAATTTGCAGCAACGGCAAATGCGTTGTCCATGTCGAACCTGGCCACATCGAATTGCTTGATATCGATACTCCGACCCGCAAAGTAGTTGCGTATCGAATCAACACGGAACGTGGGGAAATTGAGTCCGAAAGGGTTGTGGTCGACCTTTCCGAGGATACAGGTATGCCGGATGGAATGACCGCCACGTTGGACGGCAAGAGCATAATCGTTTCTCTCTACAACCCAAACCCGGCTGCGTTTGGGCGTACGGTTCAGTACTCGATTGCGGATGGTTCGACCGAACAGGTTTGGCAAACCATCGGTAGTCCGCAAGCAACTTGTCCTCAACTCATCTTTTGGAAAGGTCGAGTGTGGATCATCGTTACCACGGCGGTTGAGCACATGCCAACCGAGCGACGAATGGATTCGCCTACGGCTGGCGGATTGTTTCTGGGCGAAACCGATATTGAAGTAAACGAGAACGCCTTCGGTCGCCTAACCCAACCCTTCGTTGAGCATCGATGAGCTTCGAACTCCAGATATTGTTGCAACGGCTACTAATGCCGTTCTTGCTGTCGTCCGTCGGATGTTACTTGTTGGCGACCACCGATCAGGGTGAAGAAGAGGGGTATGATGACGAGCCTGCACGAGGCGTCCTGTTTGCAACCCTTTTCGGTGCGGTTTTGTGCGGAGTGGCAATGATCGCTGCCGACCTATGGAGTCGAGGCCAAATCGCAAAGCCGATGGAGTGGTCGCAATGGCGTGCGAAATACCAGTGGGAATGGATGGTTTGGATGATTCCGGCGAGCATGCTCGCTATGGCCATTTTGCGTTGCTGGTTTTCTATTCCCATTCACTATGTTGGGATGGCGTTCACAGCATCCATCAGCATTGCGATCGGAATGCTCTATGTGTGTCTCAACGAGGGAATCGCTTGGCAAGACCAGTCGGACAAATTGTTCCCTTGGGTGACGCTAGGCCTTGTGGCCATCTTGTGGAATACTCTGTCGTTGAATTCTATTGCTCGTTCTGGCGGTTCAAGATGGAACCCACTCATAACCCTTGCTCAATTGGGGTGCGTTGGATATTTGGCTTTCCAGTCTTACGCCAGTCTCGGAGAGTGGGTGCTAACGGGCATTGGAGTTGCGTTGGGGGCATCCTTGATAGCCATCATCCGAGGTTCGTCGTCCCGACTGCATTTTGGCTGGCAACTTTCAACGGTAGTTGTGCCGTTAGGTATCATGGCCGTTTGTTGCTTCGCGGTGAGTCAATTTTTTGAACCGCCCAAGACTCCCAATTGGCTTGTAGGATGTGTGCTTTTTTTGCCCTCGGTGGTCGGTATCATCGACCTCACGATCAGACAAATTTACAGCACATGGGTGCGAGTCTTTGTTGCGGCGCTGGTTTGCACGAGCCTTTTGGCCATCCTTGTTTATTACGTTCCACCTGTCAGCGGCGAATGGTAGTTGATCCTAAGTCTCAATTTGGCTCAGGCGAATGAGAGATACGAGTTCATCGGTACTCATCTTGCCAGCACGATCTGCGCCATCTAGGACACCGCTGATCAATTCGCGTTTGTCGGCATGCAGAGCAAGAATCTGTTGTTCGATTGTGTCCTTGGCCACCAGCCGATAAACCGTAACCGCACGCGTCTGACCGATGCGGTGAGCGCGGTCGGTCGCTTGATCCTCGACGGCTGGATTCCACCATGGATCCATATGGATCACATAGTCCGCTGCGGTCAAGTTCAAGCCCGTTCCTCCCGCTTTGAGCGAAATCAAGAATAGCTCCCCTTCGCCGGCTTGGAATCGATCGACTGCTTCTTGTCGCTTTGCGGCTGGGGTCGAACCATCGAGGTACTGGTACTTAACCCCGATCTTGTCGAGTGCTTCCCGCAACAACGAAAGATGCTGAACAAATTGACTGAAGACCAACGCTCGATGCTCCCCTTCCCGCAGTTCCGCCACAATCTCCATGAACAAATCGAGCTTGGCAGAGGACTTTTCCCAACGCTTGTCCACCAATGCAGGGTGGCAAGCAAGTTGTCGCAGCCTTGTCAGCCACGCCAAGACACGAATGCGCATTTGACTGTCGGGTTCGCCATCGCCCGTTTTCGTAATCTCGGACAAAGCCGCCATTCGAGCAGCGTCGTACTTCTTGCGTTCCTCCTCGGACAATTCCGCATGACGAATCACTTCGGTTCGTTCTGGTAACTCGGAAAGCACCTCCTTTTTTGTTCTGCGAAGGATGAATGGACGAACGACCCTGCCCAGAGCCAGCAGTCGGTCGCGATCGCCCTGGCGTTCGATCGGCTCGGCAAAGCTCTTTCGGAAACGATCCCACGAGCCGAGCAAGCCCGGACTGATGGTTCGCATCAAACTCCACAACTCACCCAAGTGATTTTCCAGAGGAGTACCCGAAAGTGCCAATCGCCAATCCGCATCCAGTTGGCGTACCGCTTGAGCAGTCTTCGTTTGGAAGTTTTTAATGAATTGTGCTTCGTCAAGCACCAGAGTATGCCAAGCACGAGCCGTGAATCGATCGACGTCTCGTTGCAGCAACTGATAGCTTGTAATGATTAAGTCACCAGGGCCGGCAGAATCAACTAGCGTTTGTCGATCGTGTTCGCGATAGAGCTTTGCCTTGAGCGACGGAGCAAATTTTTCTGTTTCGCGTTGCCAGTTGGAGCCCACGCTCGTCGGTGCAATGATGAGTGCCGCACCCTTGTTTGCTCGATCGAGTAAGACACCGAGGGCTTGGACGGTTTTGCCCAAACCCATGTCGTCCGCCAAACAACCGCCTATCCCCCAGTGCGCAAGTTTGGCAAGCCATGCGTAGCCGGTCTTTTGATAATCGCGCAGATCTGCATTTAAATTGGATGGTATCACAGGTGTCAAACTGCGAGCACCAGCCAAACGAGTGAGAGCATCGCGCCATGACATGTCCGATTCGTAACTGATATCGCTACCAAGAGCTTCTTCGACGACTGCCGTAGCGGCTCTCGAAACGCGAATCGCTCCGGAATCGGTCTGTGAAACATCTTGAATGCTGTTGAGTCGTTGACGAAGCTGGTCGGAGATCATGGCGAACTGCCCATCCCCCAACGGAATGAATCGGCGACCACCGCGCAAAGCAGCCAGCAATTCAGCCAACGGAATCTCAAGTCCTTCGAGTTTCGCGACCCCCTCAACGCCAAACCAATCGCGTTGGCTTGTCAATCTTACTTGCAAGCGTTGGGGTGTGATCTCACCGATGATTTTCATCGGCTGACTCTTGGGCCAGCATACCGTGGGCGCATCATCCCCCATCGATTTGATGCGTTGAAGCAAATCCAATGCAATGTCCGGATTCTCAGCAATCCAGGTGTAAGCGCTTTCGTAAAGCAACTGGCCCAGTTCTAACACGCCCGCGATCACGTCGGCACGTATCGATTCTTCGTCCAGCGACCTTAACAATTGAAAGCGACCAGCCGGGGTCGCGACTCGCAACCGATCCGGTTCCATCCCTGGGACGGGCTGATCGGTGACCGCATCGCAAGCGACTCTCAAGCCAACGAGTAGGCCTTCTTTGCCAAACGGCGAAAGATGCACTTCGACGATTGGCTCCAAGGGTTGCTCGGGACCAGCCAATCGTTCCGGAAGATTGATTTGTATCCAACGCGGATCGGCTGCAGCCGCAACCAAGTCAGCAAACTGCTCTGCCGACTCTTGATCAAAGACCGCTTCGCGGCGTTCGGCAGCGTGCAAGTCCTCGATGAGCCGTTTCATCCGATTGTCGATGCTGCTGATCCAAATGCATCTCTGCTCGCGATCCAATCGGAGCATCATCGTCTCCTGATTGTTGATCGTTCCCATGAAATAATTTGGGTTGTCGCGGAGCGATACGATGTGGAATTCACCTTGGTAAACACTCGGCTTGTAGATGTCCGCATGCTCTTCCACTCGGACTTCGAGCGGACTCTCCAATACTCGAATCGGCGTTTGCAACTCGTCATCCAGCGTCAAATGTGGATGGTCCTTTAGCAGGTTTAAGCACTCTCGAACAATGCGAGGTGTTTGGCCGCGATAGGATTCCTCAGCGGATTGCAGTAACAAGATTAACAAGCGATCTGACGGGTGAACCAGAGCCGCTTCCTCAACCGTATCTAGCCCGTCTTTCAAATGGCGACCTTTGTTCCAGCCACCCTTTTTGCGCATCGTTTGGAGATAAGCGTTGACTTTGACCGTCGAATGCGAAAACGAGAGTCGCCATTGAATGCGCATCAATCGATCGCGCTCCATCTCTTCCGGTGGCGTGTCCGGAGCGGAGGGCAAGTCTCGCAAATAGCCGAGCGATTCCACCAGCTTTCGGCCCGCGTATCGCCCATCCGTCACGCAACTTTCCATCCACTGGATCGCGTCTTCGGAAGATCGTTGACTCAGTTGTCGCCGAATGAAATGCAAGCAATGGATTTGATGCACACAAGGCTTGATTGTTTCCGTGCAACTGCATTGAGCATTAAGCTGCCGAATGACCCGACCCGCATTCGGGTCCATCAAGCTGCCGAGTTGTTTGGTATCCAATTCAAAAACAATGCTGGTATTGAATTGTCCGCGAACTGGCGCAACACCTTGTAATTCGAAGTCCCACTGCAAGCTGCTTTCGCCCTTTTTGAGTCTAGGCTGATCTTGAGTAGTGTAATAGCGAGCCATTAAAAGCTGCTGAGGTCGAATCTTTTTCTCTAATTGAGCAATCGCTTGAAGGATATGGACAATCAATCCGGTCGCCTTGGGAGGGTCCAGTTGTGCCAAGTCTGTCATTCCGTGTTGTCCCGTCCAGTGTTTAAGATCCGCTAAAGCCAAGTCCACTAGTGTCGCCGATCCATGCGTCCTTTGGCAAGGCGAAATTCGAACTTGGAAAAGTAAGAATAACCAGGGAAAAGATGGGGGAAAAGGTCTTAATTGCCCTTACACGGAACGCCCAAACATGCTAGCAGTTTCTCGAACGAAACAAGCGTGGACGTCCATTCAACACGACAAATTCCAAATGGGGTGATCAGCAAGTGATCAGCAAGATCGCCAACCTACCATTCAACCTACCGGAAGTTCAACTACGATCACGGCTCCGGTTTTCTCATCGTCGCTCTCTTTTCTTGTGCCAACGGAAATTCTGCCGCCATGCGAATCAATAATTCGATGGCAAATTGCCATCCCCAATCCTGTCCCTCTGGTTTTGGTCGTATAGAAGGGTTCGAACAGCCTCAGTCGCTGTTCCTCGTTGAGCCCAGGCCCTTGGTCGGTGACACTGATTTGAGCAAACGAAGACTGGTCACGCTGAATGGTTCTGCAATCAACGAAAATGCTACTGCCGTTCGGGCTCACCGCCAACGAGTTTTCGAAAATATTCCGTAGCACTTGGCAGATCCTCTGCTTATCGCAGGATACAGGCGGGCATGCGTCGCAGCTTGCAACCAAGTCAATATGGCGAGATTGCCATTGCTCTCTTAGATTTAGCCAGGTCTCCTCACACAGTTCCCGGATATACTGCCTCGATCGCTCAAGCTGAATCGGTGCGGCATAGCTGCGTACTTCCTCATACAACACTTGCAACTCGACCAATGCGGAACGTGTTCGTTTGATGAGATCTTGCTGATCGGGTGAAGATTGCAAATCCAATTCGAGCATGTCCAGGCAGGCCCTCGAACGTTGCAAGGCATTTCGGCTTTCGTGCGCTAAGCCAGTCATCATTTGCCCAATAGCGGTTAGCCTCTCGCTTTGAATCAGACGCTGCTGGGCTGCTCGCAGATCGGATTCGACTTGATGCCGCTCCGTCATGTCCCGAACGATGCCAGTGTACATCTTGCGATTTCCGACCTGGATCTCGCTTACGGCAAGGTCGACCGGAATCAATGACCCATCTCGGCGTTGCCCCACCACTTGTCGCCCGATACCAATGATCGCAGCTTTACCCGTTTGCTGATACTTGGCAAGATACCCATCGTGAGACGATCGATCGGGCTCCGGCATCAAACACGAAATATTTTTTCCTATCAGCTCACTCGGTAAATATCCAAACAGTTTTTGCAACGCGCGATTTGCGCTCAAAATTTTTCCTCGTTCGTCAATCGTGATGATCGCGTCGACCGCAGTGTTCAAAATTGCTGCTAACAACGCCGTATCTATGGCAGCAAGATCGCTGGCGTTATTCTGTTCTTCTTGGGAAATCATGGTGATCTAGCCTATTGCAAGGGATCTTCCGCAAGCCAACCTGGCTTGAATTCGCTTAGCATCATTCGAATGGAATCTAGCTCTGG